>WLWI01000050.1_pt1 | contig 215549 bp, 183 predicted proteins | sample 6701501 | NCBI WGS metagenome assembly WLWI01 (sample SAMN12718690, study PRJNA515312) | sponge metagenome | isolation source: marine sponge | host: Mycale hentscheli | place: New Zealand: South Island, Marlborough, Capsize Point | collected 2014-11-01 | reverse complement strand
CCATCCTCAAAACCTATCGGCAACGTTGGACCGGCACCGAAACCTTTCACCGGGACGGCAAGCAGCATCTGGGTCTGGGTGACTGTCAACTGCGTACAGGCGAGGGCCTGACCAGGCACACATACCTCGTAATCGTAGTGCACAGTCTGCTCATGGCCCAGATGCACACCCGCCGTGCGAGTGCGTGGACGCAAGAACGGCTGACGACCATCGGCCAAGCCTGTCGAGCCGTTGCCAAAGAGGTCTTGGGCAAGACGCTGACCTGGGCCATTCAACAAGCAACGGATGCTAAATGGGAGATCGCAAAGATTATGGACCATCTTGCCCTCACCTGATTTTTGCAAAAGTCCAGTAATCAAGTAAAAGGTGCCCAGATTCACGCGCCTCCAGACAACAAATGCTTGGCGAGACACATCTGGATGGGGTATTTCAAACCCGCATCGTCTTCCAAACTCCGCCGGCAAAACGCCGCGATGTCAATAGCCCCTGGACCCCGCTAAAGACGACCAGCCCAATCCACAATCCATATATGTCCAGACCCAGGACGAAAGCCAGCACATAGCTGACTGGCAGCCGCACCAGCCACTGGGCGACAAGCGTATGGTTGAGCGGCGGTCGCGAATCGCCGGCCCCACGCAAACCACCGCCGCTGATAATGGACAGAGCCATAAAGGGCTCGGCCAGGACAACGGCCCACAAATAGGCGACGCCAATCTGCACCACCGCCGCATCCTGGGTAAACAAGCCCATATAATGGGTCCCCAATAGCGCTATCGGCAGCCCCAGCAACAGCATCGACAGGGGCCCGATAAGCATGGTAGTCCAGCCGTAGCGGTCGGCTCGATCGAGGTCGCCGGAGCCGATATGCTGCCCCACCAGGGTCTGGGCGGCGGTGCCAAAACTGAGCGAGCCGCGACGTAAAATACGCTCGATCTGGCCACCCACGGTAAAGGCGGCTACGGCGGCGATGGGGCTGTGGGTGAGGGCGAGAAACTTGACGAAGACCAGATTGGAGCCGTTGCGAAAAAAACCCTGCAGGGCGGCGGGTATACCTATTTTGAAAATGCGGCGGGTCAACTCGCGTTCGGGGCGGTACGAAGTGCCGGGCAAAAAGGCCAGCGCAAAACGACCGCTGTGCAAGGCCCACAAACCGACAACCAGCCCCACAATTCGGCCAATGACCGAGCCGATGGCCGCCCCTGCTATGCCCAGGGCGGGCAACCCCCACTCGCCATAGATCAAGCCATAACTGGCCAGCAATTTAACGGCGCTAATCAGCAGATTTATATAGAGTGGAGTCCGCGTATCGCCGGCCCCGTGCAGACAATTCTGCACCGCGTAATTGAGATTCATAAAGACCAGACCGCCAAAGAATACCATTAAATAGGGTATCCCGAGACGGGCCACTTCGGCGCTGGGGCTGAGGAAATAGAGCGCTGGAGAGGCGATGGCCAGACCGATAACGCTGAGGCCGAGGCCGACAAACCCCACCAGGGTAAGGGCTTGCTTGGCGGCCGAACTGGCCTCTTTCGGATCGCCGGCGCCAATGGCTTGGGCCACCAGCGTGAAGGCACCGGTGGTCACCGCGACCATAGCGACGGTGACCACCATGGTGAGGGTGCGGGCAATGCCGACGGCGGACATGGCGTCTACCCCTAAATGGCCCACCATATAGATATCGGCCAGGCCGACCAGATTATCCAGCTGCGAGCCGAGAAAGACCGGTAGGGTCAATTTGTAGATGGGGCGGATCAGCCCGCGGTCGATCTTGGGCAGGAAAGCGATGGGGATTTCCTTTACGGAGAAGCGTTTATGGGCGACAACAAAAGTAACGAGGCGTTTGGGCGCTCTTTGGCTGGGGCGGCTTCCAGGCGGACCTAAACTCGGCCTCTTCGAGGCCTCAGACACACGGTCCGCCTTCCAGCCACCCCAGCCAAAGAGCTCGATAAACGGTGTTTCAATGAAGATCCGGCCAAGAAGCGGGCATAACCGATTAAAGCCGGCAAGATAACATGCCGCAGGCAACGAGCACTGGCCCCGCAGAGATTAACTAGGCCCCTCCAATAGACTGGCCTGCAAATTAGACAGTGGGCGGCACGCCGAGGAAGCCGGCGATATCCCCCCCTTCCATTCTGTAGCGGTAGGGCACCGCCTGCATGCTGCGGTCGGCCAGGGGCAGATCGACCCGCCGATGTCCCTGCCGGGCCGACAACTTGAGCGCCAGGGCAATCTCCAGGGCGTGGTGGTAGCCCCGGCCGCTGTCCAATTCGTCAACGCCTGTATCAAAGGCGCGCACTAAGCGTTCTATGCGCAGAGAGAAATAATCACTGGCCCAAGGCCGAGCGGCAAATCCGGGCCGCACCGTCGCCCCATTCTGCACAAGTACGGGCCCCTGGCTGGTTAATTCCAGGCGCCCATTTTCCCCTTCAACGGCCACTATACAAGAAGCAGCCTGCCCCGGCTCGGCGATGCTACATTCAACGCCCCCAGCCAAGCCCAGCCGTCCCCAGGCCGGCCCGTCCTTATCTGCTTCGGCCGTGCCCGGGGTCCAGGTCCAATCGGGCCGCGGCGGCCCACTCCAGCCTTGGGCCCAAACCGCGTCCAAACCCGTCAGCAAGCGCAATAAGGTCAATTGCACGCACCCGCCACCGGCCGCCTCGTCGGGCAATCCCCCTGGAATGGCGGCGCTGGTAACAGACCCTAAAGCCCCGCTTTGCATCCACTCCAGCGTCTGGCTCAAATAGGGCACGCCCGAATAGACGCTGCCGCAGCTCAATACCGTCCCCGCCCGCTGACAATCTGCGAGCATAGTGTCGGCCTGGTCCAGGGAAACGGCCAGGGGTTTTTCGCAGGAAACCACCCGCACTCCGGCCCGGGCACAGGCGCTGACAATAGCGGGATTGGCCGCCACCGGCACGATTGCCGAAACAATATCGGGCACCTGCCGGGCGAATAACACATCGATATGATCGCAGTGCTGGGCAATATCGTAGTGGCGGGCAAAATCGGCCCGACGCTGCGCTGCCGTATCGACCAGGGCAACTACTTGGCAATCTGGATGGGCGGCGTAGGCAGCCAGGTATTTACTGCCCCAAGTACCGGCCCCGCCCACCAGGGCGACACGATATTTTCGCCTCCCTGAATCGGGCAATTTCATTCCTCCAACCCGGCCTCCTGCAATTGGCCCAACAAATGCGGCACCCCGAAAAACAACAGACTCAAGTACATCGGGCTCTGTCCAATAGCCCCCCGTTTTTGCGGGTCGTCGCTCCAGTCTTGTGCCTGGGCCAGGCGCACCAAGAGTTGCCGGCCCAACTCTAAATATCCGGCCTCGCCGGTGAGTTGGTAGGCATAGCCCAAATGCCGGCAGATGATGCCGCCGTAATTTTGTCCCCAGGCAAAATCGCCATCAAAGGTATTGGCCCCGCCGCAAAACCAGTCGACGGCACGTCGATAGCACTGGGCCACGTCCTCCCGCCCGGTCAGGCGGTGCAACAATTCCAGACCAATCATTAAATAATGGGTCTGGTAGCCCTTCTGCTCGTCGTAGGGCAAAACGCGCTTACCGCTTAAAAAAGCGCCGCCCAATTCTTTATACTCGTCTTGGGTAAAGGGCACCGCCGTGCCCATTTCCACCGCCAGCGTCGTGCCTTCGGTGGCCATGCCGTAGGGCGCCTGGTCGGGCAGCCTGTCCGGAGTGGAGACCTGGAAGCGCTTGTGCCAGCTGCCGTCGTCGTTTTGGCCGCGGGCAATGACCTGGTACACTTCTTCTGCCCGCACTTTAAAGCGCTCTTCGCCCGTTAATTCCCACAAATACAATAAGCCCCGCAGGGTATTGCCAATGCTGCGCAGACTGAAGGAGAAACGGGGGTCCTCGCTCCAGCGGTAGCGCAGGAAAAACTCGCCGGCCTCTTTGAGCACCTCTAGCGTGCGGTGATCGCCGGTCAAATAATAATAGTCCAGCCAATTGTCGATGAATGTATGCGAGGCGCAGGGCTCGTCACCAAAATGGTCGACACTGTGGCGGAAGCACCCGCCCACCGTATAGGGCCTAAGGGGGTGGTAGTGACAGGTATCCACATCCATGGAATGCCGCGTCATCGCCTCCCCCAAACGGAACCAACGAGGTTGACCACTGCGGACATACTGGATCCAGACGCCGTGGCGCGGGTCCCATTCGCTATTGCACCAACCCCAACGCCCCCTGAAACGCCATTCGCCGGTGGATTCCTCCCAGGCCACCAGGACGTCGCCCCAATCGAAAAAACCGTACCAACGATTGGCCGCAATGCTGCGCTCCATCCAGTCGATAAAACCGTCCAGCATACGCTCACAGCGCGGGAAAGCAGTCTGGTCGAGGGGGGCAAAACCGCCTGTTACATGACATTGGGCCAACCAGCCCGGGTCGACGCCAACGTGCGGCCATTCGAGCATACCGGCCAACCGTTGGGGCGCTTCACGGCTGCTTTGAGGCTGAAAATAATCGATGAAAAACTCCGAGGTTTTCGCCGTCCCCAGTCCATTGGCGTAGACTCCCTCGCCCTCGTGCCAGGCCACTTCTTCGGCATAGCGCCTAAAATCTAGATGACCCCCGTCTGGGTCCTTCCACAAAAAGACATCCAGACCGCCCCGGTCCAAGCCCAGGGCTTTGGGGTATTCCTCGGCCATATAGCGCAGGGCCACACCAACCCCACCTTGATCCCCTTGCAGCAAAGCCCAACCGCCGGCCCGCTCGCCCTCGGCGACCCCTTCCCAGCGTCCGCCGCGCCGGCGCTGCACACGGTAGTGATGGTCCTGCCGCTGGGCCAATAGCAAGCCCTCGTCGGCGTCTAAAGTAGCGGCCATGGGACGCTGGGTGCCTAACTGATAATTGACTTGGCCCTCCAGGTCCAGCGGAACCCGCACGGCCAATTCCTGCAATTCGGTCTGGGCCGGATCGCAGGCCACCACCACCGTATGCAACACCCGCACAAAGGCGTGGCCGGCATAGGCGTAAATCCGCGTCACCAAACGAAAGGGCTGATAGCCCACATAATGGTGCATGGGTACTTCGGCTTCCAGGGCGCCCTCGCAGCGAATGACAACCTTCAGCGGCCCAGCCTCTTCTACCTGGGCGCTATAGCCCCCACTGGCCGACGAGGCCCGACAGACCCCGCCCATGCCGTAGATCTGGCGCTGAGTCTCCTCCGTTTGAAACGACTCGCAAATACCGGCCCAACTGTCGCCGCCCTGGGAGGCCAGGGTTACTTCGCCGACGAATGCACCCGCTTCCCGGCGGCCCAATTCCACCCCTTGCAGCAAGCCGTAGCGCCGCTTGTCCACAGCAAACCGCAGCGGCCCGGTGCACACGACAATACGCTCGTCGTCTTCGTTTATCTCCACTTCGTCCGCCGCGGCGGCCTGGTGGCCTTGGCCACCGCATACCAGGAAATAGATGGCCTGGTCCCCGGCGTTGATATCGGCCTGAAAATCGGCCAGGAACCATTTTATGCTGCCGTCGGGCCAATTGCTCAAAGACCGGCCCTGCAAGGGCACGGCACGACCCTGGACATCTTCCAATTGCAGGGCCTCCGGCGAGGCCGCCCCCTGGGGCAAGGGCACGCCCCGGGTCACCGGCCAGGCATGGCGCTGGATGCCGGCGTCTTCTGCGATAGTCAATTGTATGCGGTGCATATCTTCCTCCCGCTGGGTGGATAGGGCAGGAACCCAATGGTACTTCAAATTGGCACTGGGGAACAGCCGGCCTATTCGCGGCAATCCGCTGCAAGGCGTTGACGGGTATCCCTTGGGGCTGTATACCTTGGGAGACAAGGAGTAAACGTCAACACCAAGGAGCGCAGCCGATGGGCCCATTACTAAAAGGCGGCTATCTGATCGTCCTGGCGGCAATCGCCCTGGCCTCGGCCACCAGTTGCCAGGGCAACCAGCAGGATACCCCAGACCGGGTTACCCAACAAGTCCCAACGACTATTGGTGACGGTCAAATTGAACGGGTCCAAGTTGAATACGGCGACGACCAGGTGGTCAATCTGTTTGTACTTGAGCCCGAGGACGCCCCCGCCAATGCCCCGTTGATTATGGCTTTTCCCTGGGGCCGCGGCAGCGGCGACCTGGTCCTGAGCCTGCTACAGCGCTATTGGGATAGGGAAGCGCCGGCCCGCGGCTATATCGTCGTTGGCGTAGAGATACTGGGGCCGAGACTGGAGACGGAGGGCGCCCAAATGATCCCCGCCATTTTCCAATGGATGGACGAAAATTTCTCCTACGATGCCGAGAGGGTCGTTGCCACTGGCGCCTCAAACGGAGGCCGAGGGTTGTTCTTTGCGGGAGTGGCGGCGCCACAGCGCTACGCCGCCTTCATTGCTATGCCCGGAGGCTACGCCGAGGACGAAGCCAACCTCAAGCCCCTGAGGGGAAAACCGGTATGGCTACTGGTCGGCGAGCAAGACACCTCCTGGCGCGAATTTGGCGAGGCGACCAAAGCTAAACTCGAAGCCCAAGGGGTGGATGTGACATACGATGTTTTACCCGGCCAGGGCCATGTCCTCAATATCGGCCAGGCGGTCCTGATGGATCTGATCGATGCACTGCTGGAAAGAGAAGCGCCCTAACCAGTAAAAGCCGGCGCTCCTACAGGCTATCCGTGGAAAGGCTGTTTTATTGAAATCAGCCTATTCAAAAGGACACGTATATCGAGCCCTCTGGCGGGGTTGGTTGGAAGGTGGCCCGTGTGTCTGAGGCCTCGAAGAGGCCGAGTTTAGGGCCGCCTGGAAGCCGACCCCGCCAGAGGGCGGGCAAACTCACGACACAACGCCGAATACCCCCTTAGCTGTCGCCCTCTTTATCCAACGCCAGCACCCGGTAAATCCGATTGCGACTTACCCCCAACAGCCGCGCCGCCTCCGACACATTATTGTCGCTCTGGTCCATCGCCCGCTTGACCACCCAGACCTCGGCCTGTTCAGTAGCCCGGTCCAAATCCAAGGGCAAATCCATGGCGCTCCCCGGGGCAGCCGTCGCCGGAGCGCCTGGATCAGTAGCTTCAAAAAAATGCAGATGATGCGGTTCGATCTGCCGCCCGCGACTTTCCATGAGCGCCCGTTCGAGGATATTTTTCAATTCGCGCACATTGCCTGGAAAATCGTAGGCCAACAGGACTTCCTGACTCGGCAGACTCAATTCGGGCCGCTCGCAGCCCATCTCGTCGGCAAAGAGCTGCAAAAAGTGTCGCGCCAGCAGCGGGATATCGTCGCGCCTGTCGCGCAGGGGTGGCGCTGTCACGGCAAAACGGGCCAGGCGGAAATAGAGGTCCTGGCGGAAGCCCCGGGCCTGGACCTGGTGTTGCAAATTGACATTGGTCGCGGCGACCACCCGCACATCGACCTGGCGCCCCGCCTTTTCACCCAGTCGCCAGACTTGGCCGTCTTCGAGCACCCGCAAAAACCGGGCCTGCAATTGCAGCGGCAACTCGCCGATCTCATCGAGGAAAAGGGTGCCTTCGTGCGCCATTTCAAAGTAGCCGATGCGCTCGCTGTCGGCCCCGGTAAAGGCCCCTTTGGCGTGGCCAAAGAGCAGCGATTCGACCAACTCGCCGGGAATGGCGGCGCAATTCACCGGAATAAAAGGTCCCTCGCTGCGGGCCCCGCCAAAGTGGACGGCGCGGGCGATCAATTCCTTGCCAGTGCCGCTCTCGCCGGCTATCAGCACCGAGATAGAGGCGCTTTCCTGCAACAGGCGAATTTCCTCGAAGATCCGCTTAATGGTCGAACTCTGGCCGACAAAACCCTCCAGCCCCCAGCGCGCCGTTTCGCTCTCTGAAATCATCGACAGCTGCCCCTTGAGCTTGTTGCGCTGGTCGATCTCGGCGGCCAAGGCCTCGTTTTTTTGCTGCAGCGCCGCAGCCATTTCTACCAACTCTTCGGTCTGGCGCCTGAGCCGCACCTGGGTCTCCACCCGGGCCAGTACTTCCTCCTCGCGGAAGGGCTTGGCAATATAGTCGATGCCGCCGGCGGCAAAACCGGCGACCACGCCTTCGGTCCTGTCCTGGGCGGTAATGAAAACCACCGGTATGGACTGCGTCTGCGGATCCTCTTTGAGCCGGCGGCAGGCCTCCAAGCCGTCGACTTCGGGCATCATGACATCCATCAGGATCAGATCGGGCCCCATGCGCTGGGCGATCTTAATGCCGACCCCGGCGCTGGTGGCCACGGCAACCTCGTAGCCTTTGCCCTCCAACAGCCGGCACAGCACATCGAGATTGGCCGGTTGATCGTCGACCAGCAAAATTTTGCCGGCGGCGGCCTGGCTGCTTCTTTCATCCATGTCTTATTTCTCCGAGAATATCGAGAATCTCCTCAATGGCAAAACGCTGTTTCAAGACGCGAAAATGCGCCGCCAAATGCCGTTGAGGCTCGCCTAATTCTGCCAATTCTTGCAGGTGCTGCTCAATCCGGGTGACATTCTGTATTTCGGCGGCTTCGACCAAATTGGCGTATAGAGCAGCGGGCAACTCAATGTCGAGCCAGTCCGCCAATCCCCCCTCAGAGGGGTCGCTTGCTATCTCCGCCGCATAGCTATATTCCACCTGCACTTGCCGGGCCAGCGTTTCGGCCAGGTGCTCAAAGCGGAAGGGCTTGGGCATAAAGGCGTCGAAGCCGGAGGCAAAAAACTCGGTGCGCTCGTGCTCGAGCACCGAGGCCGAAATCGCCACCACCTTGAGGTGCTCCCATTCAGTATTGGCACGGATCTGCCGCACCACTTCCATGCCGCCCAGGACAGGCATGCGGATATCGAGAAAAACAATATCGGGCAGACTGGCCGCCATTTGATCGATGGCCTGCTGTCCATTTTCGGCCATCTCTACCTGGACCCCGATATCGCTCAACATGCGGTGCAAAATCTCGCGATTGTCGGCCACGTCGTCCACCACCAGGGCGCGCACGGAAAAACCGGCCGCCAGGCCTTCTATCTTACCGGTCGCTGTCTGCGGGGCAATCTTCCCTGAGGCCGGCGGCAGGTGCAGCGAAAAATAAAAGAGAGACCCCTCGCCGGGGGTTGATTCTATCTTCAATTGGCCGTCCATCAGGTCGACTTGCTGGCGCGCAATGGGCAACCCCAACCCGGTCCCCCCGGCCCCGACCCCGGCGGCTCCCTGCTGGAAAGGTTGGAAAAGCGCCTGCCGTTCTTCCTGGGCAATGCCAACACCGGTATCCCGCACCGCAAAGCGGTAGCGCTGCGCCCCCTCTTCCTCGACCTTGAGGACCACTTGGCCAGCGGCGGTAAACTTTACCGCATTGCCCAGCAGATTGATTAATACCTGGGTCAATTTGGCTTCATCACCGCGCACCGGAACAGCCCCAGAGGCATCGAATTGCAACGTCCAACTCAAGCCCTGTTCCCGGCAGCGCATCTCAAACATCGACGACAGACTAGCCAGCAAAACCCCCAGATCAAAGTCGACCGGATTTAGCTCCATGCGGCCGGCCTCAATTTTGGACAGGTCCAAGACCTCGTTTATCAGGCGCAGGAGATGGTCGCCGCTCTCCTGAATGGCGGCCAGGTCGCGGCGTTGCTGCGGATCCTGTTGCGGATTTTTTTGCAGCAGTTGGGCATAGCCCAAAATGGCGTTCATCGGGGTGCGGATTTCGTGGCTGACATTGGCCAAAAATTGCGATTTGGCCTGGTTGGCCGCCTCGGCTTCTACAGCCGCCTGCTGGGCGGCCTGCTGAGCGTGTCGCAGGGTACCGGTCTGCTGCTCCAGGGCTTGATTGGTCTGGCCCAACTGAGTATTCGACGTTTTTAGTCGCCGTGCGTTTTGCGTCAGTTTAGTGCCGAGCACGGCAATGGCGACCAGCGCCAGTCCCAGTCCCGTGCCCCAGGCCAGACGTTCATAGGGCAGGTGGATCTGTATCTCCAGCCGCGCCGGTTCGGTCGAATAATTGAGGTCCCGGTCCACGGCTTTTACCTCAAAGATATACGCCCCTCTGGGCAGGTCGGTAAATTCGACGCTGTTGTGTTGACTGGCCCGCCAATCGTCCTGGTAACCGGACAGCCGATAGACATAGGCCATTCGGTCCGGCGCCGTAGTCAGACTGCCGCCCTGGAAATTGACCTGCAGATACCCCTGGGAAGAAGGCAATTCAATGCGTTCGACCGGGCCGTACGGCTTGTCGGCCACGACCCCTTCAATGCGCACCTGCGGCGGCTCACTGTCCGGCCGGTAGTGGACCAGCCCGTCGCCGGTGGCCAGCCAGATATGGCCGTCCGCATCCTCGGCGATGGCCGTAACCGAATTGTGCGGCAAACCGTCCTGGGTATTCAGGCTTTGAAAGACCAGCCCGTCAAAGCGACTGACGCCGCCGCCCCAGGTGCCCGCCCACAAATGCCCCTGGCGGTCTTCGTAGAGCTGGTTGACCCGGTTGTAGGCCAGGCCGTCGGCTTGGGTAAAATGGCTGAAGCTGTGGCCGTCGTAGCGGCTGAGCCCCTCTTTGGAAGCAAACCAGATTCGCCCCTGGCGATCTTCCAGGACCAGGTTCAGCTCGTCGCTGGGCAAGCCGTCGACCTGGGTAAAATTGTAAAATTGCTCACCGTCAAAACGGCTGGCCCCGCCGTTGGTGGCAAACCACAGATCCCCTTGCTGGTCTTCGATAATAGCCGTAACCCGGTCCCCGGCCAGCCCGTCGGCCCGGGTGTAGGTATGGAAGCCCTCGCCGTCGAAACGGCTGACGCCCTTGGCGTCCCAGCCGCCGATCCACAGATCGCCGCGCCTGTCCTGCTGCAACCCCTTGGCGTTGGTGTTGGCCAGCCCGTCTTTAGTATTGAAAAAACTGAAGGCGCCACCATCATAGCCCATCAAGCCAAAGCCATTGGCAAACCAGAACTGATCGTCTTGGCCCTCCCAGATATTCCAGATGAAACGGCCTTGCGTGCTGGTATCGCTGATCAGCGCTTTGGCGTCGGGTGTATCGAGCCGCCGGACGCCAAAATTCGTCGTCCCCAACCACAGGCGGCCCTGCCGATCTGCCAGCATGGACAGATAGCCGTCGTCGCCTGTTTTGACCAGACGCAGATGGTCGCCTTCGTAACGGCCGATGCCAGCGTGGTTGAAAGCACCCCATAGATGATTCTGCCTGTCCATCCACAGGGCGGCAACCCCATTGCCCGGCAATCCGTTGGCACCGGTAAAATTGGTGAAGGTGCCACCGTCGAAATGCTGCACCCCGCCCTGACTGCCAATCCACAACCCGCCGCTAGCATCGGGCCACAGGGCGCTTACAGTATTGTCGGCCAGCCCGTCTGCCGTGGTAAAACTGGTGAAGCCCTCGCCGTCGTAGCGACTAATACCGCCGCGAAACGTGGCAAACCACAACTGGCCTTTCTCGTCTTGGGTGATGGCCGAGACTTCCCGGTAGGCCAGTCCGTCCTCTACACCAAAATTGGTAAAGGTCTCGCCGTCGTAGCGGCTGACGCCGCCCCAGGCGCCAAACCAGATATGGCCCTTGCTGTCTTCGTAAATAGCCCATACCGGGCTGCCCACCAGGCCATCCTGACGGGTCAAGCGAGTAAAGGAAGATCCGTCAAAGCGACTCACCCCGTCCTGACCGCCAAACCACAAATTGCCCTTACTATCTTCAAAGATGCCCAGCACCGCATCGCCGGCCAGGCCGTCTTGGCTGGTAAAGGTGGTAAATTCGCGGCCGTCGTAGCGGCTGACGCCTTTGCTGTCGGCCGCTCTTCGGGCGATGGTGCCGCTGCCAAACCACAAATGCCCGCGCCGGTCTTCCCACATGGAAAAAACGGCGTTGCTGGCCAGCCCGTCGGCCGTGGTATAGGCAGTAAAACGAGCCCCGTCAAAATGCACGACCCCCGACTCTTCGGTACCGATCCACAGCGCCCCCTGGCGGTCCTGCAAAAGGGCCGATACCGCCAAACTGGGGAGGCCGTCGAGGGTGCCGAAACTATGCCATGCCCCTTGGCGGCTGCCGCCCCCGGCTGCCGCCACAGTGCCGGCCCCGGCGCGACGGGTCTGGCCTTTGTCGGCGACATCGATCCTCTGTCCCGGCCCGGCCTCTACGGTCTTGCCGACAGGACGGTGGGTCGACTTCCCCGCCCCGGCCGTCACTCTCTGCGGCTGTTGGATCGGATAGGTCAGATCCCACTGCGCCGGAGACAAGTAGAAATTCAGCCCCCAGCGCAGGCTGCCGTCGGACCAGGTGATGCCGTAGGTTTTGCCCAATTCTCGCAACAAAGCCCAGAAGGCCGGATCGCCGCCGAGCGCCTTTTTCTTTTCGTACAAATCGGCATGACTAGACGCTTCGACCAGCCTGGTGAAGAGACTGTCGCCCACGGGTCGGCTGGTGTGCGCCGACAGGCTCAGACCGTACTTGTCGAGAAAAGGGGTAATGCGCTGTTGGAAGACTCCGGCGAATTTTTCCATCCGCGCTGGGGGGATCGAAAAATGGAGGCGACCCAGAGCGGATTCGCTGGCCCAAATTCCACTGCCGGTCAAGAACAGGACAAACAGCAATCCTAAGTGCCGGAAGCAGAGAGAAAATGGTCGATATGGAATGGTCATTGTTTTGTCGGCGTCGATGGGTATGTGGATGAAATCGAGACTGACAGAAATCTTTATTGGTACCTGCAACAAATCGGTGTGCTTAAACGATCCTTGGGTGGGTCGGCATCCAGGTGGAACTGCGGCGAATTCCTCCGCCCTACTTTATAAACTAGACTGCCAGACGGCAACCGTGCTCCGTCTATGACAAAATTGTTTGCCCCATTGAAACCGCCAAACCCAGATCGCCGGACGAGCACCAAAAGCTGCTACCAGACAGAGGCAGCAACCTTTGGCGCTAACTACAGCAAATTCATTGCAAAGAGCTCAGCGGTATTCGGCTTTGATCCGCCCCCAGGACAGCACTTCAATCAGCGTTGCACCGCCCAGACCGGCCCCCCACGAAGGAAAGACATCGGCAACTCCGTCGTTTTGGGTCACGTTGGTCGGATTGGTCCCGTCGGCGTTGATGATCCAGATGTCGGGGGCCCCGCTCTGCAACGCGTAATAGGCGATTTGGCTACCGTCGGGCGACCACACCGGCGCGCTTTCGCGCACTGAATCGGTGCCTGTCAAATTGACCCGATTGCCGCCATCGACGTCCATCACCCAGATATCGCGGCGCGAGCCCTCGGCGGCCGTCCTGAGTTCATAGGCGATCCGCGTCCCATCGGGCGACCAGACGGCGGCCTCTTTGCCAAAGGACCGGCCATCGATGGAAATGCGGCCGTCGTTGGTCAAATTCACCAGATTGGAACCGTCGGCGTTCATCGTGTAAATATCAGACTCACTGGTGCCCTCGGGTGTCCGGATAAATACGATCTGACTGCCGTCGGGCGACCAAGTCGGCCTAAAATCACTGACGTCGCCATCGTTGGTCAGATTGATCTGATTGGAGCCGTCGGCGTCCATTACGTAGACTTCTAATTCGCCATCGCGGTCGGAGGAAAAAGCTATCTTGCGGCCATCGGGCGACCAGGAGGGGAAGATATCCGCCCCTACTGTATTGGTCAGATTCACCTCGTCGGTGCCGTCGACATTGATGCGGTAAATATCGGTGCCCCCGTCGCGTCGGGAGGTAAAGGCAATCTGCCCACCTCCCGGCGCCAAGGCCGGAGCATCATTGGGGTCAGGACTATCGGTCACCTGTATCGGCGCAGAGCCATCGCTCTTCATGACGTAAATCTCGGGTTTACCGGAGCGGGTCGAGGTAAAGGCGATCTGGGCGCTGGACTGGGCTAAACTGGATCCGACAAAGACGGTCAGGGCAATGAGATTGAGACCGAGAAAAGTGCGGATGCTGCTGGTCATTAGCTTGAACATGGTGCTTACCTTTCTAAAAAGATGGAATTGTTGTGTGCGCTGCTAGCCCCACTGGTTTTCTCCAGTGGGGCTCCTGTGCTCAGTCGCTCCGGGCTTTGATCCGGCCCCACGAAAGCGCCTCGATCAGCGTTGTCCCGCCTATGCCGGCCGACCAGGAAGGTAGGAGATCTACAGAATCACTCTGGGTCAGATTACGAGCCTCGCTGCCGTCTGCCTGCATCACCCAGATATCGGACGAACCACTGCGCCTCGACCGAAAGACAATATGGGAGCCATCGGGCGACCAGGACGGCCAATTGTCGTCCGAGTCGGGGTTGTTGGTCAGGTTGATCTGATCGCCACCAGCCGCGTTCATCACCCAGATATCGGGATTGGCGCGGAAGTCTGTAGAGGCGGCAAAGACAATCTGCGAGCCGTCGGGCGACCAGGTGGCGTTTCTATCGTGCAAGTTATTTTGGGTCAGATTGTACGGTTCGCCGCCATCGGGATCCATCACGTAGAGCTCGGCCCGCAGTTCGTCGCCGACGACCCAGTCTCGATCGGAACTGAAGAGAATCTGGTCGCCGTGGGGCGACCAGGACGGCCAGCCGTCCCAAACGCCGATGCCGCGGTCGTCGTTGTCGGTATTGGTCAGATTGATCGGGTCGCTGCCATCGGCGTTCATGACGTAGATCTCGGTATCGTTCCAATCGTTGCCGGCGAAAATATCGCAGCAGGGCGTGCGGTTGGCCTCGCGATCGGAATGGAAGACGATGCGGGTCCCATCGGGCGACCAGGACGGTACGTCGTCATTGCCCGCATTGTCGGTCAGCCGCACCGGATTGCCGCCATCGGCGTCCATGACATAGATCTCGTTATTGCCGTCGCGATCCGAAACAAAAACCATCCGACTGCCGTCGGGTGACCAGACCGGTGCTCCATCATTGGCCCCCCCAGGGGTCAGTCGCACCGGATTGCCGCCCTCGGTATCCATGGTGTAAATGGTCCAGCCGCCGTCGCGGTTTGACATAAAAGCGATCTGTTCGTCTGGCAGGGCAAAACTCGATCCGGCCAAGACGAACAGGGCGGCGAAGCCCAGTTTGAGGTGCTTGGTAAAATTGACGTTCATGACAGCGACTCCTTAGAAGAGGAAGTGGTTTATTTTGAACCTTAGCGACAATGGTCGGCTGGCTTTAGACTGCTTTGCAAGCGCGCTGTCTTGCCTATCGCAACAGCCGTGCCAATGCCATTTCATGGCGCACACAGCTATCCATAAGCCTATATTAAACAGATATTTATTTTTTATTAGGAATAGAATAAAACGCGACAGCTCAATCAGCCCTTGTACCGACATCGGTACAGGTTATTGAGCTGCCAGTACAGGCTGTTGAGCCACCGGTACAGGATATTGAGAGGGGAATTTAACCGATATTTTTCGTCGCTCTTGGGGGACGCCTGACCATCAGGGTGCCCTCATAATCCTATCCATCACCCAATCGGCCATCCAACTAAATACGAACGAGAACCCAAAGAGCAATCCGGCGACTGTGCCAAAGATAGCCCAGCCTCTCGATTGCTTTGGCTTGTTCTCTTTTTTATTGCCCGGACGAGACTTGAAAAGCCGCGACAGCGGCTGTAATACGCCCAGTATTTTAGACAGGATATTCATCTATCAGCGCTACAGCCCACACAACTCAATCCACCACAATATCGCCCGCCTCCAGCGACTTCAGCCCAATCTGCTTAATCTCGGCATCCGAGACACGGCCGTCCCCGTACACTTCGGTGGTATACTCCACCTCAATGACGGTGCCGGCGGCAATAGGCGGTTTGCCCGGATTGAAATTGACGTGCACATCGACGTAATTGCCGCATACCGAATAGTGCAATAGCCGCTCGGGGTGTTGCGGATTTTTGATCAAGGTGAGGATATTGCCTTTATCAGAGGCGTACAAGCCATAGAACAAATGGGGGTCATTGCTCTCTCCTAATAATGAACCGGCGCTGGTATCGGGCTCAAAGGAGGGCTTGAAATAGCTGCCGTCGCGCTGCACGAACAGCACCGCGTCGTGAAACCAGGTTTCGGGCAGCCGTGAGGGATAGGGGAAAATATCGGAGAATTCGGCGTTGTCGTGGTCCCACTGCTGCAAGACCTCCAAGCGCATCCGTACTTCCAAGCGAGGCCGCGGGTGGTCAAAGGGGGTGCGCAACCACAACTCGGACTGGGCGCGGCGGTTGGGATTGGTGCCGCGCATATATAACTCGACGGCCTCGGGGCCGGGATCGAGTACCTCGAAGGCCTCGATATTATTGCAGTAATCGTGCTTGGAAATACCGCACGATTTAAACCACGCCATGGGCATTTCCCACAGCACCGGCTCGCTCTGGCCATAATGCGTAAGCCGGTGCACCGCGCCGCTGAACAAATCGAATTCATACAGCGGCCGCTCGGGTTGATGACTGCTCCATATCGCCACGTCGCGGCGATTGCCCCCCCGGCGCTGCAGATCGACGCCGGTTATTTCGCTTTGATAGGTCGCCTGGATACCCGGCGTTTTTTCAATAACTACCTCAGTCGGCCCATCGGCGCGCAATTGGGTGCTAACCAGGACATCGTCGACCGAATCGTTGCGGTGGCTCATCTCCATTACCACGCAGATATCGTCGGTCAATTCGCCTTCGGACATAAGCTGGGGCCGCAACTTTTTGCCGTTGCTCTGGGCCACTACGCCGCCGCAATGGCGCGGGTCGATCTTGCGCCGGTAATAGCGCAGCCGCACCACCCGCTCCAAGGGATCGGCCGGGAATTCCACCGCCACCTGGGTGGGGTCGCCCTGGCCAATTTCATAGGTGCCGTCTTCATCGGTATAACAGCGAAAACTGCCTCCCCTGACGCTGGGCTCCAATGGTTGCTGCACCGCCGCCACCCGGTTTTTCAACTGCTCGACAGAATCCCCCAACGATATCACCAGCGTGGCGGTGCAGGTGACTTCGTCTTCCACCGCCGCCTCTTGCAACCAGGCCATATCAATCGCGTGGCCGCCCTCTGTGCCCTCGACGCAGACCCGGGCGCTGTCGCCCTGACAAATCCAGCCCATCCCGCCCCGGGCCCACTGCTGCATGCCCGAAGGCCAGCGCGAGGCGTAAAAGGGCGGCCTGTCGCCGTGGTCCGAGGCCAGGGGAAAGACGTGCCCTTCATTGCGAGCCCAACACAGCGCCGCGGCGCGTTGATCCCCTTCCAGCCAGATGGCCTTATCGGCCAGAGCATCGCCAAAGGGCACTTCCACCCGTCCCTTGCCAATTACCTCCTCGCCGCCCAGAGTCACCCGCGCCAAGCTTTTATCGCCGCCCAGTCTGAGCCGTGCCGACTGCACTGCCCCGTGCGCCAAGCCATCTACCGTCTGCACACTATAGGTCAAATGAAAATCGCCCTCGGGATAGGCCCAGATATCGAGCCGCCCGTCGCCGTGGTAATGCCCCTCCTCGTCCAATAAATCAAAAGCCACGCGCATGCCCAGGCGCACCGAACCCTCTTCGAGAAAATGAAATTTTGGCGCCCGGTCAAATACCTGCCGCACCGCTACCACCTGGCCGTAATCGGCGCTCCCCTCCTGGCATTGACACACCAAGGCCAGCTCCGCCTCAATGCCCGACAGCGCCGTCCATTGCAGCGCTGCCCCCCGGTCCCCTCCGGACACGCCCAATTCGATGGCCCCGCCCTCGTATTTGGCCAACCGCATGCCCGCCTGCCCAATGCGCCCTTCCCAATGAGTACGCCCGTCCATAAATACACCGTCGCCGACCATTATTTTCCCGCTTTGTTGTTTTTTGAGTCCTGCATATTTGATGGAATAACGTTGACCAAGCCCTTTTGCTGACAAAATATATTTAGTTGAGAATTGGTCATAATTAGCAATCTATCTGATTCGTTGTTCTACCGAGACTTGTGCCAAGGCTGGTCGAGGGCGATGAGACTGAAAGCGGATTCCACCCGACCCGGGTGCCCGACCGAAGGGCGGGCGGGTCGGAGTGGCCTCGGAGGGCGAAGCCCGAGAATGAGCGTCAGACCCGTCGCCCTCGACCAGCCGTCCACGGACGAGCCAGCTTGTCTGCCCCCCAGCGATTGTGCATAATACAGTCCGCATACACGCACGTCAACCAGAAAGGAGTCCGCCTGTGAAAACCGGCGAAGTACGCTTGTGGAAACTGACCCGCCGCCACGTCCGCGAAGCCCTGGCGGCCGGCAAAATAAAGGGCGCCATCCTGCCCACCGGCAGCACCGAGCAGCACAACGAGCACCTGGCCATGGAACACGATACCGCCTCGGCCCTGCACGTTTCGCACCAGGCCGCCCTGGAATTGTACCCCCAGGTGGTGGTAGCCACCCCTATGGCGGTGGGCATTTCCGAACACTGGATGGAATTCCCCGGCACCCTATCGCTCAAACCCGAGACCTTTGTCACGGCGGCCTACGATATTTGCGAAAGCCTGATGCGCCACGGCATCGAGCATATCCTCATTGTCAACGGCCACGCCGGCAACGGCCCCTTGGGCAAGCATATGGAAGATTTCAGCCAAAAGCTGGGCATCGATGTGCAATTCTCTTCGTACTGGGCCGCCTATTCCAAGGAACTGGTCGAGGAAGTGCTCGATTCGGGCGATTGCCCGGCCCACGCCGCCGAATTCGAAACCGCTTTCGCCCAGGCCCTCTTCCCCGAGAATGTCCATTGGGAAGGGGTCGACTACGACAACGCCGGCCTCGATATCCAAAGCGAAAGCTACCGCGACCGCGATCCGGTCTATTTCAAGGCCGGCCGCGATCTGGCCACCCCACAAAAGGGCCGCCGCATGGCCGATGTCGCCATTACCTGGGTCGCCCAGCAAATGCGGCAAATGCTGGCCAGCTAAGTAGCAGCGCACAAAAACGCCCTGCTTGCCGCCCCCTTTAGAAAGGGCGGCAAGCAGGGCCAAGGCGCCCACTACCTTCCTCGACTACCCCCCACCGCCCCCCCTGCATCTGGACATCTGCTCCGCATCGCCGCTTTGCTGGCCGCCCCGGTACTGGCGCATCAGCGGCCCGTTCCACAGCGCCGCCAGCGACTGCGCACCGATATTGCCCACCAGCAACCCCGGCGTCCCCACCTGCTGTACGGCCTGGCTGCACACCGGCACATCGCCGTTCCAATGCACCACCACTTCCTTGAAGGGCAGGGCGCAGCAAGGACACTCGCCCCGTTGCCGCTGCACCGGCACAAAAGCGTCCCCCCCTGTTGGCGCCCCCAACGGCACGACGATGGGATCGGGTGTCACGACATCGGCAAAGGGGCGCCAATAGCTCCGCCAAGCCTTTTCTTTGGCGGCATTGGAGGGCCGCAACTGCAGGCGAATATTGATCAGCGTATCGGCATTGCGCAAATCGCGCTGGGAACGCAACAGCGCCAAATTGCGCTTGAGGCGGGCAAAATCGCCGCCTTGCTGGCCGCTTTCGTACTGGCGCCGAAAACCGGCCTCTATCTTCACTTCGAGCAGATCTACAGGGGCTTCGAGCAATTCGCCGATCACCCGTTTTTCCTGCAGCCACTGGGCCCCGGTGGACACCGAGACATAGGGGAACATGCGGCTCAAATCGCGCGCCACAGCGGCGAACTGCGGGTGCAGAGTCGGCTCGCCGCCGCCGCCCAGGCGCACCCAATTGACGCCCAAGTCGCGCAAATCGGCCAGTAACCTATTAATGGTCTCTTCGCCCATAAAACCGCGCGCCCGCTGATCGAGAGGATCGGTATCCCCATCCTCTTTCAGATCGCTGAAATTAGTCAATTCCACCGTCGCGACAACCGGTCTCTGGGAGCATGCTTGGCGCAGAGGCCATTGCATCCGCAGCAGATCCATCAAAGGCACCCCCTTGCGCCAAGCATGCCAGGCAATGCGACTATAGGGATGCCAGCATTTGCCCAAACGCTCCATCCAATCGGCTTTGTCAATCGATTCCGGGCCGGCGTTCTCAACCCCGGCGCCAATTACTTGCTGTACCATTTCTTTTTGTCCTTCCATGCTAACTTTCCTAGCCGTAGCACCTAGTGCAGTAGCTGCCAGAACCCGGTTTCCCACAGGTTGCCCACCTACGTCCCTTCCCAACGGCAGATCGAACGGAGGCTGATTAGACAAAAAGCAAAAATTGTACCATACAATCCGTTTCATTATAACTTCATTTCATGAATTTTAATTATTATTTGTTTATATTAAATTTAAAAAAATAAATTAATTTCCAGAGGAGATCTAAGTCCCCATTAGCGGCTAATGCCCGTCCGGAAAACTGGACAGGAATTTTCTCTGCCTTCGAGTAGCTTGAGGCCCTTTCATCCAACGGACGCCTTGACACGGATGCGTCTTGTTGCTATTGTCCTTGCCAGTCCCGACCGACCATTCCCCGGAGCCTTGTTATGCCCCGGCACAAAAAGAAAAGACGGGTCCTCCAGGCCCCGCCCTATAAGCAGCCGCTGTCGAATGAAACTTCGACAGCGGTTTTTTTTATGTCTGTTAAAGTCTACTTGCAAAATCGGATTTATTATTTAATTCTGCTTTAATGCTGAGATAAAGCACTTATCCCTGACGCTTTCCGCTCCGGGCCAAGCCAACAACATCTGGACAACTTGAAGTCAAACAAGAATAATTCGCCGAAAGGAATCATATGGACGACCTAGGTCCCCGCATCCGCCGTCTGCGCTTTAGCCGCCAGATACGCGTTAAGGATCTGGCCGAACAAGCCGGCATTTCCGACCAATCGCTCCTGGCCATTGAGAACGGACGCGTCGACAACCCCGGCTTTAAAACCGTCGCCCGCATTGCCCAGGGCCTGGACGTATCGCTGGATTATCTGTACCGGGACATACCTGGGTTCTCTCCCCAGGAATGGGAACGACTCGCCTCCCACGCCCCGCTGCTGCGCCAATTGCACGAAGTACTCTCGGTCCTAGTCCCCAAATTGCCTTGATTGCCCCCTGCACCCTTTGCCTGGAGCCCCCTATGACCATTCTTTGGCTCGATGACCCTTGCTGTCAAAATCCCCTCCTAAGCGGCGGCAAAGCCGCCCAACTGGCCCGCCTGCAAAACGACTGGCCGGTGCCCTCTGGCTTTTGCCTTACCACAGCGGCCTACCAAGCCTGGGAGCTGGCCGGCCGGCCTCCGTCCCTGCCGCCGCAACTACGCGATGCATTAGTAGAAGCCTATAGTCGTCTGGTGGCCCAAGGGACTACCCCCCAGGTCGCGATACGCTCTTCGGCCGTGGGCGAGGACGGCGCCAGCGCCTCCTTTGCCGGCCAGTACGCCACCCGCCTCGATGTCGCCGATGAGGGCCAATTGGAAGAAGCCGTACTCCATTGTTGGGGAGCCACACACAGTCCCCACGCCCGGGCCTATCGGGCCCAACACGGCGCGGCCCCGACACAACTGGCGCTGTTGATACAAATCCTGGTCGAGGCGGACATTGCGCTGGTCGCCTTCAGTCTCGACCCGCTCACCGGCGACCGAGCCCACCTGACCATAGAGGCGGTGCGGGGCCTGGGCCCGGGTCTGGTCGAGGGCCGTCTCACACCGCAGCGCTATACCGTCAATCGCCAGGGCCGCCTGCTGGCGCACCAGCCGACTCCGCAACAGCAACAACTGGGCCTGGTCGGTGGCAGCCTACAATCGCTGCCCGTCCCCGCCAAACAACGCGACCAGGTCCTCCTACAGACGGCCCAGTTGCAGCAAATAGCCGGCTGCCTCACCGCCCTAGAAATAGCCACCGGAGCACCCGTGGACGTAGAGGCGGCCTTTACCGCCGACCAATTCCACCTGTTCCAATGTCGTCCGGTAACCGCAGCCGGCCCCCCCAAAGCCCCCCCAACTACTGCCCCGGCCTCCTCGCCTCCTTCTGCTATTGAATGGGATTGCCCCCAGGACGCCGAATCCACCTGGCTACTGGACGGGGGGCCGGTCAAACCCTTGGCCCGCTCCTATCAGCTATACTACAACCAGGGGTTTCGCCGGGTCGCCCGCGAAATGGGCCGAAAAACAGCGGCCCAGCACCGCGGCCGCACCCAGGACCTGCTCTACCATCAAGGCCACCCCTACCGCCGTCTGCGGCCACCCTCCGATACCCTGTCCCCGGCCCGCCGCGAACAGGTCCAGCGCCGCGCCGAGGCCGAAGTGGCCCGACGCTGGCACCAGGAGTGGATGCCTTCCTTCCAACGACGCGCCGAAAGTCTGCGCGATCTGGCCCTGGGCACGGTCCCCCACGACGAACTGTCCAACGCCTTATTGCAGGCCTTGTCGCTCTATACCGACTTTGGCCATATGCACGGGCATATCTGCGATACCTCGTACAATGCCCTGGAGCGTCTGGCCAATTGGTATGTGCAGCACTTTGGCGCCGACGACGAATCGCGGGCCTATATCCTGTTGCAGGGCCAAGCCAACCTCAGCACCCAGATAGCCCACGATTTGTGGCGCCTGAGTGGCCAGCTGTCCGGCGCCGACCGCAAAGCCCTGGAGGCGGGCCATTGGCGCCACCTGGGCGAGCCGGTAAAAAGCGCCTTTGCCGAATTTCGCCACCGCAACTTCGTCCGCGACCCCGACCGCATGGCCACCTTTATCCGCCTCTACGCCGCCCACCAGGTGCCCGACCCGCTGCTCGAAGTGGAGCGGCTAGCCGAAGAAGGCCGGACATTCACCGACCAAGTTCGCGCCAATTTGCCCCCAGAAAAACGGCGCGATTTCGACCAGGTACTGGAATTGGCCCGGGCCCACCACCCCCTCACCGAAGACCACAATTACTGGCTCGATCAGTGGGGCGGCCCCTTCGTGCGCCTTATCTGCGACGAATTCGGCCGCCGGATGGTGCGGCAGGGTATTCTCGCCAAGCGTGTCGAGGTGCAATTCCTCCGCGTTGACGAACTAATCAACTGGGGGTTTGGCGCCGCCGACGCGCTGAAACCGCGGATCAAGGCGCGAAAGGCCGACTACGAAGCGGCGCGCCAGTTGCAGCCCCCGCCTTTTCTCGGCACCCCGCCCGCCAAGGAGGCACACGAAGCAGCCGGCGAAGACCGCTATTGGGGGCCCGGCCAGCCGCTGCCCGCCGACCCCGGCCAATTGCGCGGCGTTGGCGCCTCGACCGGGGTCGCCCGGGGCCCGGCCCGGGTGGCGCGCTCCCTCAAAGGCGCCCTGGCCCTGCGCCCCGGCGAAATCCTGGTGTGCCACGAGGCCTGGCCCGACTGGACGCCGCTATTCGGTCTGGCCGCCGGCCTGGTCACCGATTGGGGCGGCGCCTTGAGCCATCCGGCCATCCTGGCCCGCGAATACCGCCTGCCAGCGGTGGTGGGCACGGGCAAAGGCAGCAAGCGCATCAAGACCGGTCAACTGGTGGAAGTAGACGGCAAGGCTGGGGTAGTACGGTTGCTGGATTCGGCTACCGCGTAGACTTGACCTGTACGCGGCGGACAAAGTATGTTGCCTGTACCCCTTCCAACCCAGAGGATCCTATGCGTCCCATTTACCTGTGGTTAAGCGCCCTCGCTCTGCTCCTCAAACCCATGAACGCCGCCGCCGATTGGCCCGGCTGGGGCGGCCCAAACGGCGATTTCGCCGTGGCCAACGCCGGCTTGGCTCTGGATGAGGGCCCCATCGCCCTCGAAGTGGTCTGGCACCAACCGCTGGGCACCGGCTACGCCGCCGTATCGATCCAGGGCGACTTGGCCGTCACCCTGTACTCGGACGGCACCCACGACTACGTAGTAGCCCTTGATGCGGCCGACGGCACCCGGCGCTGGCACTACCGCCTCGGTCCGACTTATCTGGGCCACTACGGCTCGCAAAACGGCCCCTTGTCCACCCCCTTACTCAGCGGCGACCAGGTGGTGGTCCTCACCCCCCGGGGCCGCCTGCTGGCCCTGGCCACAGCCGATGGCGCCCTGCGTTGGTCCGTAGATCTGGTGGCCCAGCACGGCGCCCGGGCCCCGTTCTGGGGCTTCACCTCGTCGCCCCGGGCGCACGGCAATTTGCTGTTGCTGCAAATGGGCGGGACCGAGGCTATGGCCGCCTTTGACTTAACCTCTGGAGCCGTCGCCTGGACGGCGGTGGACGATTCGGTACACTACCAATCGCCGGGCCTATTTCAGATACAGGGCGAGCCGCACCTGATCTTCCAGGGGACCTCCAAACTAGTCGGCCTGGCGCCGGCTTCAGGGCGTATCCTGTGGGACATGGCCCACGGCGGCCAAAGCGGCGCCACCGCCACCAGCGGTCATCCCGTGGAAGTGGCCCCAGGTCGCTATTTCATTAAGAACAGAGGCGACGGCGGGCTGCTGGTCCAAGTAGAACAGATAGCCACCGGTTTTAACGTCCGCCAAATTTGGCGCAGCAACCATATACGCGGCACGTATCTCTACGCCGTGGCCCACAGCGGCCGCCTTTTCGGCTATAACGGCCGCATCCTCACCAGCCTCAACGCGGCCACTGGCCAGCGCCTGTGGCGCTCGCGCGAACCGGGCGACGGCCTTCTGACCATCGTCGACGGCTACCTGGTTATTGCCACCAAAACCGGCGCCCTGGTCATCGCCGAGACAGCGACCCAGGCCTACCAGGAAATCGCCCGAGTGCAACTCTTTGACGATATTGTCTGGTCCCCGCCCGCCTTTGCTAACGGCCGCTTCTATGTGCGCAGCATGGGCGCCATCGCCTGCGTCCAGGTGGTACCGGCCGCGACCAGCCCAGCAGCCCCCGCCGTGGCCGGCCAAATTCCCACCTCGCGCTTTGCCGACTTTATTGACCAAGTCGAGAAGGCCAAAAATAAAGAAGCACTGATCGACCGCTTTATCGCCGCCCAGGACACCTTTCCCGTAATCGAAAGCGACAGCCTGGTGCACTTTATCTACCGCGGCCCGGCCAATCAAGTGGGTATTACCGGCGATCTGATAGGGCGGCGCTACGACCGCCCTATGCATCGGGTGGAGGGGACCAACCTATTCTACTATTCGGCGCACCTGGAAGCCGATGCGCGCATTACCTATAAATACATCCTCGACCTCACCAGCGCCGCCCCCGATTCACTCAACCCCCGTACCATCCAGTCGCAGTTTTTCGGCCGCGCCTCCTGGCTGGGCATGCCCAAATGGCGGCAACCGGAGCATCTGCAAATGCGACAGGATGGGATCCAGGGACGCATCGACACACTCCGCCTGACCAACTCGGCCCTGGTCCAAGTCTACCTACCGCCCGGCTACGATACTTCCCAGGAGCATTATCCGGTGGTGTACCTGCACGGGGCCCAACATCCCTGGAAATTGGGCCGCCTACACCATAGCCTCGACAATCTCATTGGCGCCAGTGTCCGCCCGCTGATACTGGTCGGCCTGCCTTCGCTGGTGGGCGGGGGCTACGACGAATACGTCGGCGCCCGCCGCGACCAGTATCTGCGTCTTTTTATTGAGGAAATAATGCCCCAAGTGGAACGGCAGTACCGCGTTATTGGGGAACGCAGCCAGCGCGCCAATATGGGCCAGATCTACGCCGGCTACATGGCCTTTTACGCCACCTTCAAGCACCCCGAATTATTTGCCGGGCTGGCCATTCAGACCATGGACTGGGACCAAGCTTCTCAGGCCCGGGACACTGCCCTTATTGTCCCCGCCGAGACGGCACGCCCCTTGCGGATCTATCTGGATTGGGGGCAATACGATTTGCGCAGCCCCATGGAAGGCAACGATCTGGGCCAGAGCAGCATCGCTTTTGCCGGCTTGTTGCAAGAGCGGGGGTATAGCTATATAGGCGGACAGGCCCCAGACGGGGCCGGCTGGGACAGTTGGCAGAACCGCAGCGACCAACTTTTTGAGGCCCTGTTCCCGCTGGCAGACTGAAGTCCGTATAGCCAGATCACAGATCGAGCAGACGGTGCGTTTCTTTGCTGAGCCGCCCCTTCAGCTCCTCATCGATCATTGCCGCTACCGGCGGGTCCTGGGCGTGGTCGTGTTTGCAGAAGGCGCTCAGCAGCGTCCAACGCACGCCCTCGCTGTGGTTTTGGGCGCCCCCGTGCCAGGTATGGCCGCCAAAGACCACAACAGATCCAGCCGGGGCTTCGAGACGGATTTCACCCGGCACTTCGGCCTCGGGGTCGGCGAGCACCTGGCGCGGGTTCTGGCCCGACTTATGCGATCCCGGTACAAGGCGGGTGCCGCCGTTGTGACGGCTGAAATCCACCAGCGTCCACAGGACATTACAGCCGGCAGGGTGGGGCTGCCCCAAATCCCGGCCGAAGTCCAGATGCAGCGCCTGGTGCCCATATCCCGGCGGGGCCGAACGCGAGCCCATGGAGTGAAACTTCATATCACCGCCGAGCACGTGGTGCGCCGCCGCCAGAACGCGCGGGTGAGTGTAACCAATATCGAATTCTTGTCCGCCATTGATTAAATCGACGACTTTGATCAAATCTGGCTCGACAACGGCTTCGCGTGTATGGTCGCGCTGGGTGGTGGCGGCCACTCGTTGGATGCGTTCGACCAGCGCGCCGACCTGGGCGCTAGTCAGCACGTCGTAGAGAATCACGAAGCCGTCGTTGTCGAGGCTGCGCCGTTCGCCCTCGGTCAATTCACCTTCCTTCGACATCGCGAAATTTTGCCGGAGGCAGTTCCGTCAACGAGGCGAATACCGCATTGGACTGCCGGTACGGTTCCAGTTCCGCCCCGTCGAACCAATTGTCCTCGCGGTGCGGGACCGTGCATGTCTTGCCGGTGTAATGGCCGCCCCAGATGATGCGCAGACAGGGCTCTTGGGGTGGGCGGGCAGCGTGCCACAACGCCGTGTCGAAGATAACGATGGAACCCGGAGGGCACTCGACTACTGTCTGCCCTTCCCACTCGGCCTGCCTATCGGGTCGCGGTAAATCCCAGTCCTCCGTGACGCGGCGTTTCCACACCAGCAACTGTCCGACCTTCTCGTTTGAGCCATGCAAGTAGACGTTGCCAAGCAAGCGCTCGACGCGGCGCCCATATCCAGCAGGCTTGTCATAGGGTTTGTCGGCCTGGTCGCGGTTCAGATGACAATGCCAACCGCAAAACTGCCGGGCTTGGTTGGCCAACAAGGCGCCGCTGTGCGCCAGGCACACCTCATCGTCCAATACCTCGCGCATGACCTTGACGATTTCCTCGCGGCCGTAGAAGGGTGCCAGTTCCGGGGCGTATTTTAGAGCCGGATGGAATATGCAGCCAAAGACGCCCCCCATCGAACGGTTGCCGTCGCGCTCCCACGATTCGAGCAGGATTCGCTCAATCTGGACGCACTCCGTCGGAGAATAAACCGCTTCTAATACTGTATAGCCCTGTTCAAAGACCTGCTGGGCCTGTTCTGTCATACCGACCTTTCTGTGGCGGGCCCAGGTTGCGTTTCCTCGGCAACGTACCGGCGGGCTCTTCCGTTGTCATCGAATCGTCAATTAAAGCGTATCACGCCGTAATGGGGGGACTAATTGATGGGCCGAAAATCCGCATAAAGTTCTCAACCAAGTACGCCATGCCATACGCCCCAAGCACTATTCCCAATGCACCAAATGGATCTCCTACCCCCAGTCGCGCTCCTCCAGTACGCCTTTGACTTGCCGCCCGTCTTCAAAATCGACTCGCACCTCCACCTGGGCCCGATCGAATGCGGCCGGCAATTCCCACAGGTGCGTCGCCAAGCCGCGGGTTGATTCGGCCAGCGGATCGATAGGCGCCAACGGCCCCAGCCCCTCGACCTCGACCCGGGTGCGCGGCGAGCCGTCAAAGACATTGACGAAGCGCCGCCCCGACTCCTGTTGGCGCACCACTTCGACCTCGTCGCCCTGGTCCGGGACAAAAGCGTGGTAGCGACTGCTAAAAGAGCCGTCGTCCCCCACTTCCACGACGCGGTAGCCCTGGGGCTCGCGGCCGCTGGGGCCGCTGCTTTCCAGGCCGCCTTTCCACCAGTTGCCCGCCACCGCCGCCGTGGTCATAACCTCGATATTACCGACGAAGTGGCGACAGTTCTCGTGGTCGTGGCCGTGCAGCGTCGCCACCTGGACAAAGGGCTGCAACAAAGCCTTCAGGCGCCCGACCCCGGCAATTTCATTGGTGGGAAATTCGCCCCCCGGCGCCTGCCCCATGCGCTGCGGAAACGTTGTCGATAGGGCCACGTGACTGGCCACCACCAGCGGCGTGGTCGGGTCGACAGCCGCCAAATCGTCGGCCAGCCATTGCAGCAGCATCTCGTCGGCCAGCACGTGCCAATTGGACGGATGCTCTTCCGTCGGCTCGAAATAGCGCACTACATCGAGGACGACAAAATGCACTCCGCCGGCATCGTGACTCAGGTGCACCTTGCCGGCCTGGTCGCGCGGCAGATAGCCGCTGCACATTTCGTGGTTGCCGTGGCTCAGCAGCACCGGCACGTCCACGCCGGCCATTATTTCGGCGTATTGCTCCAGGGCGGTGGTGGTAATCCCGAGGTCACCGCCGTTGATCAGCAATTCGGGCTCGTGCGCCAGCATCGATTCGAGGCAGGCCTCAAAGCCGGCCCGGGCATCGATGCCGGTATCGAGATGGATATCGGTGAAATAGATGAATTTCACGAGGATCTCCTTTAGCCGTCTTTGGCAACCCCCGATGACCATGGTGCGACCACCGGGGGTTTTAAAAGCGATTAATACCAGACTGATTTCAAACTGTGCGGATGTTTTGCTGTTTCTCCAGAAAAAATACCGCATCAGATATACGGCCATCAGTACTTCAAATTGGTTTAAGCGTCCAATTGCCCACTCAGCAATCCCAGCGGCAGGGCCGCCGGCCGCGAACAGCCACTGGTCAAATTCACCGCCTGCCCCTGGTCGGCGGCATCGTGGAAGGCGTGCATCAAATCGAGCACGTGGTAGGTCAACTCGCCACTGGCCCGATGGTCCCGCCCCAAGCGCAGGGCAGCGGCCATATCGGCGACGCCAATACTGCGCGTATTTTCGTGGTAGCCGTGGGTCAACGGCACATCCTGCCAATCGTCGCGGCCCCGCTTGTACTGCACCCGGCCGCCAAAGCCGTTGGGGTCGGGCACGCTCAGGCTGCCCTCAGTACCGTAGACTTCAATGCGCGGCACCTGGGCACCCCAGACATCGAAGCTGGTGACAATGGTGCCCACCGCACCGCCGGCAAATTCCATAATCCCGGCAATATGGGTGGCTACTTCGACGTCGATCACCTCGCCGTATTTGGGCTCGCTGGTAACAGTGCGCTGCGGAAAGGTCGTCCGGGTAACGCCGCTGACGCGCTCGACCGAGCCGATCATATTGACCAGGGCGGTCAGGTAATACGGCCCCATATCAAACATTGGTCCGCCACCGGCGTGGTAGTAAAAGGCCGGATCGGGGTGCCAACTTTCGTGCCCGTGCCCCATCATAAAGGCGGTGGCAGCCACCGGCCGGCCAATCCAGCCGTCGTCGATAAGCTTGCGACAGGTCTGGTGCCCGCCGCCCAGAAACGTATCGGGGGCCCCGCCCACCAACACACCGCCCTTGCGGGCCGCTTCGAGAATGCGCTGGCCGTCTTCCCGGGTGACTGCCAGGGGCTTCTCGTTGTATACGCTCTTGCCCGCCTCTATGGCCTGCAAGGCAACGGCGGCATGGGCTTTGGGGATGGTGAGATTGAGGACAATTTCAATGTCTGGGTCGACCATCAAGTCGTCGACGCCGCAGGCTTTGGGCACCTCGAATTCCTCGGCCCGCTCCTGAGCCCGCTCCAGCACCAGGTCGGCGCAGGCGGCTATTTCTATGTTGCGAAAGGTGGGAGCAATGCTGAGATAGGCCCCGGCTATGGTGCCGCAGCCGACGATGCCTACTTTGACGGGTGGTGTTGCCATGGTATTGGAATGCCTTTCTATGGATGTCAGCAAAAAACAAAGGAATCGTTTGGACGCTTCCCGGCTGGGTTGGCTTCCAGGCGCCCCTAAACTCGGCCCCTGCGGGACCTCAGACACACGGGCCGCCTTCCAACCAACCCAGCCAGGAAGCTCGACACACGGTGACTTCTTGAACAGCTGTCTTCAATACCAATCCGGACCTATCACACAGCCCAGTATTTAGACCCCCTCCAAACCGTGCGCCCGAGCGTAGATGCGCGACTTGTCGTTGAGCTTGCCGTAAAAGGCGCGTACCGCCTCGTCTTGGTGATCGCGCCAGAGCCGGGGCGGGATCACCGAATCGTTGCTTAAATAGGCCCGCCCAGGATGGCCGTAATAGGTCTGTACCGTCTTGCGCTCGATTTGGGTCGGCCGCACCGTGGCCGAGTGCAAAACCGCCACATTGAAGGCAATGACTGTACCGGCCGGGCCGTGCAGATCCACGCCCCCGACTTTGGCCAGCTGCTCTTCCTTGTCCAGAATATCGGCGTTGATACCCTCGGGCGAAATGGAGAAACAGTGGGTATCGGGGCCAACGTCGGACAAATATACCATGGTCTGGATATAATCCATGCGCAGGGGATGCTCGGGCCAGTGGGCTTTATCGCGGTGCCAGCCCTGGTAGCCTTCGCCTTCAAAAGGGGCCATATGGCGCACGCAGACTTCCTCAAAAGTGATTGGACCGCCCATCAGTTCCTCCAGGGCCGGCACGACGTTGGGATGGCGGATGAGAGCATCGATTTCGGGCCAACTGACCAAGGCGTCGCAACTGATGCTCTGGTGCATGCCGTATTGCTTCCACATATAGCCGCAATCGCTGCGGTCGCGGTCGTATTGGGCGACAAAGAGGGCCACTTCGTCGGCGCTGAATACCCGACCCAGATCGACATAACCGTGGGCGCGGAAAAAGGCGTGTTGCTCCTGGGTAAGTGCGGTCGTTGGCAGATCCAGATTCTCTTTTTTCATTGTCTCACTCATCCTAAAATGATATTAAACCGGTAATCTAATCAAAACTCCAACAAGCCTGGCCCCAACCCAACTCGGGGCCGCCGTGAATTGCAGTCAGAGTGGTGTAATCTAATGAAATTCGGAAACCAGGTCGATCTGTTGGAGAGGGAACGGGCGCAAGGACACAAGCCTGAATCGCAGCGGATTTGCCGGAGACGCCTTTTCTCGACAAATTGGAGTCATGACCAAACAACAGAGATCGTCCTCAGAGAGCCGCCAGAAGATTGCCGAGCAGGAGCGCGATAGCAACTTGAAGCCTAAACGGGCATTGATCACCGGCGGGGCCAGCGGCTTCGGCCTGAGCACCGCCAAGGCGCTCCTGGCCCAAGGGGCCCAGGTGGCCATCGCCGATATCGACGGCGCCAAGCTACAGACCGCCGCCGACCAACTCGACAGCAACCGCGTCTTGCCCATAGCACTCGACGTCACCTCGCCGACCTCTGTCAGCCAAGCCGTCGCCACTTGCCAAGAGCATTTCGGGGGCTTGGATAGCCTGGTCAATTCCGCCGGCGTCATCCACTTCGGGCCGCTCGAAGAAACCAGCGAAGCCGATTGGGACCGGGTCATCGACATCGACCTCAAGGGCGTCTTCCTCTGCTGCCAGGCCGCCGCGCCGTTGTTGCGCCAAAGCGGCCAACGCGGCCGCATCGTCAATATCGGCTCGGATGTATCCAAAATCGGCTGCGCCCTGATCGCCTCGTACTGCGCCGCCAAATTTGGTGTTGTCGGCCTGACCAAAGCCCTGGCCGGCGAACTGGCCCCCGCCGGCGTCACCGTAAACTGCGTCTGTCCGGTCGGTGTCTCCACCACCGGTATGGGCCAAGACGTACTTTCCTATAAACAACAGACAACCGGCGCTGCCCAAGCAGCGATCCTGGCGGCAACGGCGGCGGATATCCCCCTTGGCCGCAACCCCACCCAGGACGATATCGTCAACGCTATCCTCTTTTTCCTAGCCGAAGAATCGTCCTTTTTGACCGGGGTCGCACTCGATGTAGACGGCGGTCTTCTCAGCACCTCGACTCTACCGGGGGCCGTCCAGGGCGAATAATACCAAATTGACTTCAAGTAGTCCGGAGGTTTTTTACTGTTTCTCTGGGAAAAATACCGCTACACATCCGTGCTGAACGGCTCTGCCCGTTATTACGTGTCCACCTGGTATCGGTGGAGGGCATCTTCGTCCAATTCGACGCCCAGCCCCGGGCCGTCGGGCACGGTAGCGCAACTATCTTTAAACTCGATCGGGGTGGCCAACAGATTGTGCACCCGCTGGTGACTTAAAATATCGCTGGGATAAGTGCAATTGGGGGCCGCCGCGCAGACGTGCAACATAGCCGCGTCGAGAACGCCCAATTCGTGCGCCGACCCGTGCCAAACCCCGATCCCGGATTCTCCGGCCAGGTAGGCGCGGGCGACAAATTCGGCCATGCTGCCGGCGCCCAGATTGAAGACGGAACAAGCCCCGGCGCCGATGGCACGGACCATCCCGGGCACCCCCGCGCGGTTGATATACAGGTGCATGGCGATGGGAATGCTTAACTGGTCGCCCCAGGCCCGGTAGGCGTCCAGGGCATCGACCTGGGGCGGCGGATCCTCAATGGCCAGCACGTTGCCAATCTTCTCTAACTCTCGGGCCACCGGCAGGAAATCGCCGACATAATGGCCCATCAGATCGACAGTGATCTTTAGGTCTGGAGACACCGAAGCGAAAATCTCCAGGGCCTGGGGCAGCGGTTTAAAGCGCTTCATCTTGACCCCGGCGAATCCCAGGGCCACGGCGCGCTCGGCCAGGTCCTTAAGCTCCTCCGGGGTCAGCCCCTTGCCGCACCAGTAGTGCACCGGAATCCGGCGCTGCGCCAGGCCGCCCAACAGACGCCACACCGGCCAGCCCACGGACTTGCCGACAATATCGTAGAAGGCCGTTTCGAAGGCCCCATTATCCGTCGGCCACGGCAAGGCCAAATGCGCCAGATTGAAGTCCAGTACATTTTTGCCCTGCAGCCACTCCGCCGTCTGCCGCAGCCGCCCCACCGCCGCGGAATCCGGCCCGCCCGCCATCCGGTGGGTTTCGCCCAGGCCGACGATCCCGGCGTCGGTGTGCACCTTGACGATATATTTGGGCACCACATCAAAATCGGGCGCCGTGGTGCGGCTCAGAATGCCGTCCTGCAAGGGTGGGCAGACGCGAAAAAGTTCGACCTGGGTGATAGTCAGCCGCTCACTTCGCCCCGCCGCCGAAGCCGGTAAAGTCGCCACGCCGGCCAGCGTATCCTGGGATCTCGAGGTTTCGCTTTTATCAGCTTGATGCGACGACATAGTCAGTTCCCCTATCGATTGGACAAAGAGGGCTTTCCTCGGTTATGTTGCGACTAAGCCAAGGAGATCGGCGCCTCAATCGACGTTAAGAGATTCCCGCCTGCAGGGCTTGCGGATCGAGCGCGGCGGCGCCAAAGACGGTCTGAAAGACTTCGTCATTGCCAGCCCGGGTGGCCGCGTCTATATAGCAGGCGCTGAAAGCGCGGCGGGGCCGGTCGGTCTGGTTGACCGCCGAACTGTGGACCAACCAATTGTGCAATAGCAGGGCATCGCCGGCGTCTACCTCCAGGTCGATGGGCGCAGCCACCGCGGTCAGGGCACGGGCCTGGGCGTCATCCAAAAAAGCCCCCTTCGAATCGGCATTGACCAACTGCCGGTGCGATTGCGGAATGACCTGGACACAGCCGTTTTGCTGGGTGGAATCATCGAGGGCCAGCCAGACGGTGATTTGCGGTTGGCGATCCAAAAAACCAAAGACGTCCTGGTGCCAGGGCAGGTGGGTCCCCTGGCGCGCCGGTTTATTCATGAACATAGCGCGAAAACAGGCGATATCGGCGGCGGGGCCGTAGGCGCGGGCACAGAGGTGCCGGAAGAGCGGCTTCTGCATATAGTCCAAGAAAAATGGATCCCATTCCAGTTCGGTGATTTTGCGGTAGTTGAGCCTGGCCCCTTTATGTCCTTTGGTCTGCGGGTCCATATCCTCGTAGACCCCGGTGGTGGTATCCAATTGCATCATCAAGCGGCTGTAGTCGAGATTGGCGCGGCCCAGCATAATAGCGTCGATGCGCTCAATGAGGCCGGCCCGTTCGCCATCGCTGACAACCGGCCCCAAAGGGAGATAGCCCTCGGCGCAGAAAGTCCGCCAATCGGCGTCGGAGATAGTATTTGTCGGGGCCATGGCCTCTTCCTGTCCACCGGTCATCGCGAAGGGTCGGGTTCGTAGATATCGCCCTCGATATCGTCGAGCTTATCGCTGATATAGGTCCGGGCGTCCTGGACGCCCTGATTGTATACAGGAGGACCTAATTCAGCGACGAAAAACAGCAGCAGCCGCTCGGCCTGGTAGGTGCTGAGTGGCTCGTCAAATGTGTCGCCGTAAAATGCCGTCAGCGAGGCCAGGATGGCCTTCTTGCGGTCGTCCGACAATTCGATTCGACTCACGACTTCCTCCTATGGATCGGCCTGTTCGCTTCCATCTGCCGGCTCGAAATCGGCGCCGTGCGGATGCGCCAGGCCGATCAATTGCGCATCCCTGTAGCCGGGGCCAAGAACCGTGCGCCCGACCAGGAAACAGGGCCGCTCCAAGGCGGGCGCCAGGGCCTTGATTTCGGCTAGGGCCCCCGGGGCTTCGTTGGCGATCCAGACGATTTCGCGATGGCGCGCAAAATCGGCGAGGACCCCGGCAAAAGCCGTCCGCCGCTCGGGGCTGACATAGGGCAACACGGCCGAGTGGAATACGGTCAGGGTCGCATCGGTCGGGGCCGTTTCCAGGACGGCCTCCAGATCGTCTACCAGATCGCCCCGCCGCACCGGGGGCGGATGGTGTCGGGCCAACTCGATGGCCGCCTCAAGCCGTTGGCGACGCTCGGGGTGGTCCGCCCAGACGCAGGCCAGCAGCCAACGGGCAAACGCCTCGTCGCCCAGATCGACCGGTTCAATATCGAGCCCACAACGCCAGGCAATCTCGGGTATGGCAAGGCGGCTGTCCAGGGCGCCCCGGACGGCACACCGCAACCGGACTGGAGAGTCGGGAACGCCGATCTGGACAGCCCCGTAATCGTAGTGGAAGTGGTCCAATAGCAGACACAATCCCGCGCTGGCACCCACTTCGACCAGCGCCAACGGCCCCGGCGGCAAAGCCGGCAACAACACCGCACAACGGCCAATCTCATTGGTCTGGGTCCGCCGGGCCCGCATCAAGACGGCTACCTCTTCGCCCCGCTTCTCTACCAGATTCCGCAATTGGGCCCCATCGACCGGCATCTGTTCGGGGCCGGTTAAATACTGTACCGCGGCAAAGAAGAGATTGGGCTGGACCTCGGGCATCAGCGCAATAAAAGCACGCAAAGCCCCGGCGTCGGCGACGGCGTGGGCAAGCCGGTAATACAGCTCTGAATACCCCTTGCATTCCAATTCGGCAAAGTGGCGGTAGCGCGCCGCAATCTGCTCAGTCATTTTCTTCCTTCCCCGTCCAGGCTGTAACCCACCGGGCTCGTTGTCCGGTGCAGGCCTCTAGTCGGTTGGCATCTTTCCCTAAAAAGGCTCTGCAAACGCCGCCGTGGCTTCTTTCACAGGAGGAATATCACGCAAAGCCCTAGCCGCCACAACTGCGGACAGAAATTTCGCGCTCCCCATTAAAAGTGCTATATTACCCGGCGCTGCACACGGCCCATTCAGACGGCCTGTCACAGGCCCAAGACGGTGGCCAGCCCGTACAGAATCTACATGATCTGCCCAACCCGCAGAAAGGCCCCCATGCAAAACCCCATCCTCCAGACCCTGGCCGCCGGCGAGGCCTCCATTGGCTCCTGGCTCAATCTGGCCAGTCCCCTAGCCGCCGAAGTTCTGGCCGCCGCCGGTTACCAGTGGGTCGCCGTCGACGCCGAGCATTCGGCCTTTGATATTGAATTGATGGCCCACGCCTTTCGCGCCATCGAATCGCGCGGCGCCGTGCCCTTGGCCCGGGCTTGGGACCACGATCCGGTGACCATCGGCCGCATTCTCGACGCCGGTGCCTACGGGGTGGTGATCCCCCATGTCAGCAACCCCGGACAGGCCGAAAAGCTGGCTCAGGCGATGCGCTATCCGCCCCGCGGCATCCGCTCGATGGGCACCGGCCGCTGCGTCACCATCTCCGACGACTACCGCTCCACGGCCAACGATCAGGTCCTGTGCATCCCGCAGATCGAAGATATGGAAGGCATCGAAAACGCCGAGGCCATCGCCCGCGTCGACGGCATTGATATCGGCTTTTTGGGGCCCGGCGATTTGACCCTGTCGATGGGCGTGGAAGCAGGCCACCCCGACCACGAAGCGGCTTTGCAGGCTTTTCGCCAAGGCTGCCAACGGGCCGGCAAACCCGCCGGTCTGCCCACCCGCGACGGCGCCTCGACCAAACAGCGCATTGCCGAAGGCTTCACCTTTATCGACCTCAATAACGACCTCCGTTTCCTCGACGCGGCCGCTCGCGCCGCCCTGGCCGAAGCCCGGAGCTAAGAACGTGAAAATCGCCCAGATCGACGCCATTCCCGTCAGCGTGCCCTATAGCCACCGCGAAGTCAGCTCGCGGGTCCGGCGCGACGGGGTCACCGCGGTGCTGGTGAAAATTACCGCCGACAACGGCCAAATAGGCTGGGGCGAAAGCTGCCCGGGGCCCAATGTCGAAAGTGTCTTTGAGACGGTGCAAGCCGCCATTCCGCTGTTGCTGGGCCGCAACCCCTGGAATACCGAGGCCCTGGCCGCCCTCTTTTACGAGACCGCCCACTGGGATCTGCGCCCAATGACCGGGCATTTCGCCTACGCCGGTATCGATATGGCCCTACACGATCTCATCGGTCGGGCCTGCGGGCAGCCGCTGTACAATTTGTTCGGTGGCTTGCGCCGGCAACAGGTCGACTATTTTTATTACCTGTCCACCGGCAAGCCCGATGCTGTGGGGGCCCAGGCCCGGGAAGGGGTGGCGCGGGGCTACGAGGTCTTCTACGTCAAAGTCGGCCTCGACTTTGAGCGCGAGGAGGCCATGGTGGCGGCCTTGCGCCAGGCCATTGGCCCCACCGGCAAAATCCGCATTGACGCCAACGGCGCCTGGACCGTCGACCAAGCCGTGCGCTATTTAACCGCCCTAGATCAGTACTCTATTGATTTCGCCGAACAACCCGTGCGTCAAGATCCGATCCGCAATATGGCCGAATTGCGCCAGCGCGTGCAGGTGCCTCTGGCAGCCAACGAAGGCCTGTGGCGCCCCGCCGACGTCTGGGAAGTGATCCGCGCCCGGGCCGCCGACGTGCTCTGCTTTAGTCCTTATTGGGTGGGGACCCTGGGCCAATTCCACCGCCTCTCCCACGCCGCCCATCTGGAAGGTCTGCGCGTTTGCCGCCACACCCACGGCGAGCTGGGCCTGATGGCGGCGGCCTGCCACCATTTGTGCCTTACCTTGCCCAATCTGGTGGCGGGCAACCAACAGACCGCCGCCATGATGGAAGACGATATCCTTGCCGACACTCTGCCCATTGCCCAAGGCCCGGTCTGGGGCGTGCCCCCCGGTCCGGGACTGGGCGTGGACGTGGACGAGGACAAAGTGACGCGTTACCACGACCTCTACCGCCAACAGGGGCAATTCCTGCCCTATCAACTGGATACGATCGATAGTGAATATCCTTAATTTTGGCTCGCTCAATATCGACCACGTCTACCAGGTGGACCATATCGTCCGCCCCGGCGAAACCCTGCCCGGCAGTAGCTATCAGGTCTTTGCCGGGGGCAAGGGCGCCAATCAATCGACCGCCCTGGCCCGCGCCGGGGCCCCGGTATACCACGCCGGCCAGGTGGGCCCGGACGGGGCCTGGCTGGTAGAGCAATTGCTGGAAATAGGCGTCGATACCCGCTTTACCCGCCTGGCCGAGGAAGAGGCCACCGGCCACGCTATAATCCAAGTGGACGCCCAGGGCCAAAACGCCATTGTCCTCTACCCCGGAGCCAATACTTGCATTGACCGGGCCCAGATAGATCGCACCCTCGACTATTTTTCCCCGGGCGATTTGCTGCTCTTGCAAAACGAGATCAACGATATCCCCTACCTGATGCGCCAGGCCAAAGAATGCGATCTACAGATCTGCTTCAACCCGGCCCCTTTTACGCCATTGGTGCCGGGCTATCCGCTAGAGCTGGTCGATATCCTGGTGGTCAATCAGACCGAGGGCGCCGGCCTGGCCGGCATGGACGAGAAAGGCGTAGTTCTTGACCAATTGGCCCAGCACTATCCCACCGCCGAACTGGTCCTGACCCTGGGAGCCGAGGGCGTGCAGTATCGCTCACAAACCGAGAGTCACCGCGTAGCGGCCCTACCTGTAGCTGTCGCCGATACCACCGCCGCCGGCGATACCTTTATCGGTTATTTTCTCGCCGCCCGGGCCGAAGAGCAGGACGTGCCGCAGGCCCTCGATTTGGCCAATCGGGCGGCGGCCCGGTGCGTCATGCAACCCGGTGCCCAGGCTTCCATACCCATTCGCGACGAAGTTGAGGGAGGACTGGACCCATGATACACTTTCCGCGTTCCAGCTTTACCTGGAAAAGCCACCCCCACGTGCCCGACCCAAACTACCGCTGGCCCGGCGGCTTTGTCGGCGAGCCCGACCAGGTCTACCATGTGCGCTTTACCTTGGAGGCCCGCTGCCAGGTCACCCATTTGGCCAGCGGCCAGAGCAGCGAGATTTTCCTGGGCGCCCCTTGCCGCTCCGAGTATACCATTGCCCGACGCAATCTTTTCCAAGTCCCCAGCGGCGAGTGGCGCATGGCCTTTTCGGCGCATACATCACCCATTCTGAGCAACCGCCCCAGCCACACCGACGAAGAGGCCATTGCCCAGCCGCTGGCCGACCGTTTTGCCGACTATACCATTGATATCCGCCGCCACAAAAAAGTAGAAGAACTAACCCAGGTAAACGAGGTCGTAGTGGCTACCTTGGCCAACGACGAATTGGGGGCTTGCAGCTACTACCAAGAAGAGGGCTTTGGCGTCGAGGTGGAATTCCCCATCAACGTCATGAACCTCAACCAAGCCGACGGCCAATTTCAGATTTGCACCGGCCCTATATTATTACCCGATTTGAAAACCTGGACCGACGGCGAATTGGGCCGCGCCTTTGTCGCCCACGTGGCGCTGGCGGATTTTGACCACGTTGAATTCATTTTGCGCCGCAGCGTCGAGGCCGCCCCTCACGAGCGCGCTTGGCTCGACCAGCCTCGGGGCCGAGACCGGCTGGAATTACTCGACCCGACCCAGCCTCCGCCCGGCTACCCGTCGCAACGATCTCAGCCCCTGGTCTACAACGAAGTCTGGGAAAGAAGCGCCCGCAATACGGTGCTTCGGGCGGACGGTTTTTGACCGGATAAAGCCGCTTTGTGTCCACGGGGCGGCCCTTATTGTCGGGACATTTCCCTCAACTAGCCACTGCAGCCCCAGCCTGGCGCATTTCCAAATCGCGCAATATCCGTTCCTTGAGCTGCCCTAAGCTCTGCGGGTCCCGGTGCACGACCATCCAGTCGAGGGCCCGCTGGCGCTCCTCGGCTTTAAAGAGCGGATCTTTGAGCAATTCGGCCACTGCCCGGACAGTCTCTTCGAGCCCATCGCCCGCTGTTGTGGTATCATGACCGTTGGCCGCCTTAGCCATAGATGCTGCGCTTTGGGCCTCAGCGCCCGCCGTTGCAGCACCGCGACCGTTGCTCGACTTGCCCGCAGGCCCGGCGCCCCCCTGAAGCCCATTGCCCGCCGCTGCGCCGCCGTTGCCATTGGCCGTCTTGGCCACAGGATCAGGGGTCCCTTGGAGCCAATCTCTGAGCAGGCGCGCAACTTGCCCATTGGGCTGGGCGTAAAGCTGCCCGGTAAGGGCGGGGCAGCGGGATTTCTGGATGGTCATACAATGGTCCTGGTCCATATCGCCGACCACGTCAAATTCGTATTCGACCCCGTCTCGCTGCACCGCTTTCAACCCCACCTTGCGGACAATAGTGCGTCCCTTGGCGTCGCGTTCCTGGACGTAGCCCAGGCGCGAACGCATGGTCGCGATAATATGCACTTTGGCCCCCAAAATGGCGTCGAGCAGGCGATTTTGCAGCGGCGTTACATCGCGCCAAGCGGCAAAGGAATTGCTCGACTTCATGCGGCCGGCGGCCCGGTCGACCAATTCGAGAGCCCCATCGCGGCCCATCCAGGCGTGCGACAGACTATCAATGACTAGAACCCCGTAGGCGGCTTCTTCGGCCGCCTGAATGGCCTCGATATAGCGTTCGGGGTGGAAGGTTTCCAGTTCGAGGACATCAAAGTCGAATTGGTCGGCGTATTTGCTGGCCGATCCGCGTTCGGTATCGACCAGGGCCACCGGGCCAGCTTTGAGGCCGGCGGCCAGGGCTAAACCGGTAAATGTCTTGCCGCTGCCGGGGGGGCCGGTCAAGGCCATACGGAGCCGGGCGTCTATCTTACAAGCTTTGCGAAAAAGTGGGGCGGGCATGGGACTGTTTCCTCCGTTTTAATCAATGGGGTATCTTGTGCAATACTATACATTTGTTCAGTATATCATACAGCAAAAAACAAACCCAAGCAAGCCCTTCTCACACCACTTCCAATATAGCCAACTGCTCTTGTAGACGCGGTGCTTATTGGTTACTTTCCCCAGCGTCCTTTATCGATTTTTTAAAACCCCCAGCCGCGCCACGGCGACTGGGGGTTTTACACCGAAATCCCTTTGGAGCATCATTTATGGCCATTAAAACACTCGTCTTCGGCGGCGGCCAGATCCACGATTGGGCCGGCATTCAACCCCATTTGGTGGAAACACTCGAGGCCGACGGTCGCTTCGAGTTGACCACCGCCCAAGAGGATCTGGGGGCCCTGGAAAATCTGGCCCCCTACGATGTACTGGTTTTCTACTATACCGTCGGCAGCATCAGCCACGCCCAACGCGACGCCCTTTCCACCTGGCTGCTCTCGGGCAAGGGCTATGTCGGCATCCACAGTGCCGCCGATTCCTTCCGCGACGATCCCGATTACCGCAACTTGGTCGGTGGCCATTTCACCACCCACCCGCGCTACCGCACCTACCAGGTCAGCGTCAAGGACCCCGACCACCCCATTATGGAGGGTATCGACGAGGAATTCAACGTCACCGACGAACAATATATCCTCGACTACGATCCCCGCGTCCATGTGTTGGCTAACGCCCTGTGGAAAGGCGATGCCATGCCGGTAGCCTGGACCAAACCCCACGGCCAGGGTCGGGTCTTCTATCTGGCCCTGGGCCACGACCCGCAATCCTGCCAGGACGACAATTTCCGTCGTCTACTGGCACAGGGGACGCATTGGGCCGCCACAACGGAGGCCTGATTCCACAGTCGACGTTTTCTGGGCCGCTCCGGTAGCCCACACCCGCGGCGGACGGGGCTTCCCCCGTCCGCCTTTTTTTGGATCCGCGCCCTTGCTACACGCCTACTTCAATACCCTGCGCGGCTTCAACCGCACCCTGCGCCTCTATTTGCTGTGCGCCGCGCTGATCGGTTTTACCACCTCCGGCGGCATTTATTCGGTGCTGCTCAATCTGTACCTGTTGCGGCTCGATTACAGTCTGGCCTTCATCGGCCTGATCAATGCCATGGGCGCCCTGTCCTACGCTCTTTTCGGCCTACCCGCCGGCTATCTGGGCCGCCGGTGGGGCAGCCGCCGGGCGACTATCGTCGGCTTGGCTTTTATGCTGGCGGGCAATCTCCTGCTGCCCCTGGTGGAATACACCCCCGCCCACTGGCATGACGCCTGGCTGCTGTCGGCGCGCCTACCCCGCGCCTTCGGCTTTGCCCTGTACTTGGTCAACGCCAACCCCTTTCTCATGGACGTGGCCACGCCCCAGGAACGCACCCACGTCTTTTCGGTGCAAGCGGCCCTCTGGCCTCTGGCCGGTTTCGCCGGTAGTCTGGTGGCCGGGTTTCTGCCGGGTTTTTTCGCCGATTTCTCCGGTCTCACCGAGCGCGACCCGGCCCCCTTCCGCTATACCCTGCTGCTGGGAGCCGCCGGTCTTGCCCCGGCCCTGCTGGCCCTGTTGGCGACCCCGAAGACAGAGGGGCAACCCCTCCCCCAAGAAACAGCCAAACCCAGCGGCCCCGCTCCGCGCAGAGCCCCCCTGGTCGTGGCCGCCGCTGTCACCTTGCTGCTGACGGCGGGGGTCGGAGCGGTGCAGTCTTTTTTCAATCTGTATCTGGATGAGGGGCTGGGGACCTCCACCGCCCTCATTGGCAGCTTGGCTGCCGCCGGCCAGCTTCTGGGGGGCATGGCCGCCCTGGCGACGCCCCTGCTAAGCGCCCGCCTGGGGCTAGTGGCTCTTATCTCTGGAGGAGCCCTGGCGACCTCTATAGGGCTATTACCCCTGGCTCTGGTGCCCCATTGGGGCGCCGCAGGTCTGGGCTTTCTCGCCGTATCCGCCATGGGCACTTTACGCCACGCCGCCCTGATGGTATTCCAGCAGGAGTTGGTGCCGCGTCACTGGCGCCCGACCATGTCGGCCCTGCACGCGGTGGCCAGCGGACTCAGCTTTGCCGCCATCGCTCTGGGCGGCGGCTATCTGGTGCCCCTGCTGGGCTATCGCAGTCTCTTTTTGCTGGCAGCCGCCCTGCTGGTGCTGGGCGGCTTGATTTTCGCCGCCTATTTCCGCCGGCCGCGCGGCGAGTACAAGCGGACGGCGACACCTTGATAGGGAGGGGCCCCTGGCCTATTTTTGCGCTTTGATTCGCCTATTTACCTGGGAGCAAACCTTATGGACGTCACCTGTCTGGACCACCTTCTCACCGACTCGGAAACACGGCAATTCGACGAGCGCGGTTTTTTTGTCCTCGATCAGGTCCTCGACCCCGAATTTGTCGCCGCCCTCACTGACCGGGTCGATACCATCGATGCCCGCTTCCGCCCCGAGCGCGGCGCCGGGGTCCACGACCGCTTCAGTGTGCGCGATTTTATCGGCCAGGACGAACTCTTCCTAGAATTGCTCGATTGGCCGTCCACATTCGCCAAAGTGTGGGGCATATTAGGCTGGAATATCCAGATGTACCACTCGGCGGTGGTAATCACGCCGCCCCTGGCCGCCGACGGCAGCGGCAAACAGGGCTGGGGCTGGCACCAGGACAGCGGCCGGCTGAACCACGAATTAGAAGGGAACCCACGGCCGCGAATATCGATTAAAGTGGGCTATTTCCTCACCGATACGTCGCGGCCCGGCGGCGCCAATCTGTACGTAGTACCCGGCAGCCATTTATCGAATGAGTTGGAAAAACCCGCCGATGGCAGCTTGCCCAAGGGCGCCGAGCCGGTTTTGGCCCCGCCCGGCAGCGCCTTAGTTTTCGACCGCCGCCTGTGGCATTCGACCTCACCCAACCACTCGGAGCAGACCCGCAAATTGCTGCTCTACGGCTATTCCTATCGCTGGCTCAGACCCCGAGACGACGTCGATGTGGGCCACTTTATGGACCGCTGCAGTCCCATTCGCCGGCAGTTGCTAGGCGCGGCCCCCACCGGCGGCTATGGCTTTACCTCCCCCACGGACGAGGACGTGCCGCTCAAAGGCTGGCTGGAGCAGCACCTGGGTCCACAAAATTGAGCACTGGCAAAGGAACAAAGCGATGAAAATTACCCGTTTCGATATAACGCCTCTCAAACAGCGCGGTCTGTTGCTGCAAGTCCATACCGATGAGGGGCTGGTGGGCTACGGTTCGCCGATGAATTACGAGCACGGCCGCACGGTGGCCCGCGCCATTGAGGATATGGGCGATTACCTACTAGGCAAGGATCCGCGCCAAATAGAGGACCACTGGCAAACCCTGTTCCGCTCGAGCTACGCCCGTCAGATGCCCATTTTGACTTCGGCCCTGAGCGGCATTGAGCACGCCTGTCTCGACATTTTAGGCAAGTCACTCGACGTGCCCATCTGGCGCCTGCTGGGCGGCACCTGCCGGCAGCGCCTGCGCGTCTACGGCGGGGCCTCGGGACCTTCCCCCGCTGAATACGCCACCAGTGCCCGACGCACCGTCGACCGGGGTTTTACCGCTTTGAAAGTCACCCCGTTCCCCCGCGCCATGCGCTATATCGAATCGCCCGCCGCCATTGACGAAGTGGTGGCCCGCATTGGCGCCATCCGCGACGAGGTTGGCCCCGCCATTGATATCGCCATCGATTTCCACCGCGCCGTCAGTCCGGCCCTGGCCCGCCTGTTGCTCAAAGAATTAGAGCCGCTCAGGCCCATGTTTGTCGAAGAACCCACCCACCCCGAAAATGTCGATGCACTGCTGGAAATAGCCCGCTCCACCACCATTCCTATTGCCACCGGCGAGCGCAATACCACGCGCTGGGGTTTCCGCGAAATCTGCGAAAAAAAGGCGGCCGCTGTCCTCCAGCCCGATATCCGCCACTGCGGCGGCATCCTAGAAACGCGCAAAATCGCCGCACTGGCCGAGATCCATTATATATCCCTGGCGCCGCATTCAGCCGCCGATCCGGTGGGCATTGCCGCCGCCGCCCAATGTATGGCCGCCACGCCCAATTTTCTCATTATGGAATTTGGCGGCGGCGCCGGGCACGATCTGTTCAAAGAGCCGCTGGTCTACAAAGATGGCTATCTTGAGCTGCCCGAAGGACCAGGATTAGGGATTGAGATTGACCCCGAGGGATTAGAGGCCAACAGGGCGACAGAGTGGCGTCAGCGGGCTATGCGACGGGACCCGGAGGACGGCTCGTACGCCGATATATAAGTGTTGGAGGGCTATTTCAAAGGGCTGCCAAACCGACGACCTCACGGCCGAAATACTCGGCGAAGAGAAATAAATCGTCGAATCCCACATTCAGATCAATGCCGAAAAGCCCCAGGACGGGGCCGGGATAAGTTCAACTTCGGGGTCGGGGTCAGGATCCAGACCAATCGTCAGCAGGGCATCGGCGGCCAATCTCTCGACAATGCTGGCGCACTCAGATTGCTGCCGTCGAAGGCCAGCACTTTGTAGCGGTAAAAGGCCCTTTCCTCCACATTGGCATTTATGCGCCGCCGTGGCTCTTTCGTGTTTCAACCGGTAATGTAGCTATTGAATGCAGAGAGCCGAAAGAATAAAGTGTGATCCAATTCACTTCGCCCGATTAAACTAGCTCCCCTAATCCTCGGCCGGGATCGGCGTAGCCAAACGCTGGCTCTGGCGGGCTTCCCGAATGGCCTGTAGAACCACTTTGGCGGTGGCGGTGAAGGGCACGGCCAGCAATAGACCCGGCAAGCCGAAAACCTGGCCGCCAATTAGCGTCATCACCAGCACCACCAGCGGATGCAGAGCCACCGAACGCGACACAGCAATTGGCGTAAAGGCTACATTGTCTAGCACTTGGGCTACAACCCCCACCAACACCGGACCAACCACCGAAGCCGGTTCCCCGGTCTGAAAGAGCATCGCGACGGCGGCGATGAGCATGCCGATTAAAGGGCCGAAAATGGGAATCATATTGAGCAATCCCAGCAGCGGCCCAATAACGAAAAAATAGCGCATATCGCACAACCACAAACCCGTCGTGGCCACCAAACCAACGCAGAATGTAACAATCAGAATGCCGCGGATATAGCCCCCCAACTGGTCGTCGATACGACCTATCAGTCGATAGACCACTTCGAAATAGCGGTTGGGCACGGCGCCGATGAGACGGCGGTGAAAAGACGGACCGTCTTGCAGCAGGAGGAAAACCATCAGCGGGATGAGGAATATATAGATCAGATTAGAGGCGATAGATCCCAGGATGCTCAGGATCATTTTACTGAAATCGGCCAATTTGTCGGTGAGGGTGCGTTCCAAATCCAAATTTTGCCCGAAATTGCCGGGCAATTTCTCGTTTATAACTACCGTCAGACGTTGCAGATAATCATCCCGCGAGGCGAGAAATAACTGCGCCTGTTCAACTATGAGAAGGGTCTGGCGTTGGATCACCGGCACCAGTAGGTAAACTCCAATGGTCATTACTGTGAAAAAAGCCAGGAAAACCGCGGTGATGGCCATGGTGCGACTCAATCCGCGCCGCTCCAAGTGGCGGACGATGGGGTTGACCAGATAGCCGATCAGGCAAGCGATTGCCAGGGCCCACATAACGGTGACGCTTTTCCCCAGCGACCAGCCCAGTCCGTACAGGGTCCCCAACAGCAGCACGGCCAGCAAAATGCGGTTTATATAGACGCGCAAGGTCACGGTAAACGTTTTTCCAACTCCGCCAGCGAGCGATTGGTGTGGATGAGGCGCTCGCTGAGGATCCGCGACAGCGAGCGGATCAAACGCCCCCCCAATTCGGGTTGCTGTTCGAGCAAATCGTAGAGATCGGCTTGCAACAGCACCAGCAGTTCGGTGCGGCCGTAGGCAACGGCCGAGGCCGACCGGGGCAAATCGTTGAGCAGGGCCAATTCGCCCAAAAATTCGCTTTCTCCCAGACGTTGGAGCAATTGCGGCGGCCCACCGTCTTCCCGCTCCTGCAGAATATCGACATGGCCGCGCTTAATGATGAACATGGCGCTGCCCACCTCGCCCTGGGAAAAGACGCGTTCGCCGCTTTGGTATGAACGGTGCCCGATCAGAGGCCGGACGCGGCGCAATTCCTGGCGACTAAAATCGGCGAATAATTCTATCTGCCCCAGCAAGCGCTCGGTTATCAGATCGTCATCGGGGCGATCCAAGCGAAGGTATTTCCAAAACGGGTTGGGCGGCTTATTGGCCGCGCCAATGGCCGGAGCCTGGGCTCGCCCCAAGAGGCGAAAAACCTGATTCCCGGCCCGCTGCCCAAGATCTTCGGCCGCTACCAATGCACGGGCCTGGCTGTGGAGGGCCTGGGTGACGAGAATCGAAGCCTCCCCCTCCCCCGTCTGGGCTAGCGAACGGGCCCGGTCGACGGGGCCCCCAAGGACCCGGTAGGCATAGCGGCTAGCTCCGCCCAATTCGCCCAGGATCACCGCTCCGGTATCGCCCCCCAATCCCAGGCGCCATTGTTGGCGGCCTTCATCCGTGGCCGTGTTGACCCAGCTTTCGGCGATATCGACGGCGGCCATGGCCAAATCGCCGGCATGGTCGCGCCCCCCCATCGGCGCCCCGAAGACAGCGCCCAGGCTATCCTCCTCGTACAGAAAGATGGCCCCGCCGCGCTTGAAGATAAGCGACGACATTTGCTTCCAATATTCCTGAAAGAAAAAGGTCGTCTCCCGGGCGGGGCGCTGTCGAGCCTGGGGGCTTAGCGGTTGCAGTCGAACCCAGAGCACCGAGGCGATGCGCTCTTCGCCGTCAGTGCTCCAAAATTCGGGGTGCATGAGCAATTGCTGCAACTGCTGCTCCCCCATCATAGGCCCAAAACGCTCACGCACTTCATTTTTACGCCGTCCGTCGGTCGAACCGACGTAAATCAACCCCAACAGACAGGCGACTCCGCCCGCCACCGTCGGCATCACCAAAGGTACCACCAACCCAGAGCCGGCGAACAATTGAAAAGCCAGCCCCCACACCAGGGCGAGGACCAGCAGCACCAGCGGAAAAGCCCAGTAGGGCCGCAACCGCACCGAAATCAGGGCCGCGGCGAAGGCGGTCAGTAGGATCAGCAGAGCCTGGGCGAAAAAACCGGCTTTTTCCAGTGGATCTTCATCGAGCAGGCTGCGCAAAAATTGGGCGTGAATCTCCACGCCAAAGGTTTTGCGATAATCGAATTGCTGGGCAAAGAAGGAGGTGCGAAAGAAATCGGGTGCGTCGGGCAGGGCCGAACCAATAAGGACAATACGGTCCTGGAAATACTTGCGCGCCACAGCCGGCGGAAGATTGGTAAACAGGTGGCTCGGATAGGCGTCGATACCCCCCGGCGGCCGGCTCAGCCCCTCTTCAGACCGATGCCGGTAATACTGGACGGGCGGCCCGTTATAGTCGATAATGCGGACATAGTCCCTCTGCCCGCCGGGCAAAGCATCCGTCCGCTGACTCCAGGGCAGGCGGCGGATAGGGCCGGTGACCAGATCGTGCAGGGCTTCCCTATTAACAAAAGGCGGCCCGATTGCCCCGGCGGTAATTTGCTGGTTATAGGCATAGAGGGCACCGGCCAGCGACAGGGCGTGGAAACCGTCTATACCCCGGGCGACGCGCCCCTGGCGCACGGCTTCGGATCCGGTACTAATATTGAAGCTGGCAAAACCGTAATCGAGGGCGGCGTTTAAAAAACTTGAATCGGGCAGCACTTCCGCCCGGTTTTCCAGATAAGAGACCAGAATCACATTGCCGGCTGCCTCAATAGCTTCCCGCAATTGCATGTCAGCCTGGTCGATGGCCAATTCCAGGGCGGTATCGCCCTGGAATTGGCGTTTGGCCAGGAAAAAATCGACGCCGATCAAACGCGCCCCGCCCCCTGCCACCGTGCGTACTAGGCGGGCCAGGTAATCGCGCGGCATGGGGGCCCAATAGGGCAGCTTAGCCTCCTTATCCACCGTCACCAAAGCAATAGAGGGGGGCGGCTTGCCAACGGGGCCGCGGTAGAGGAAACGCCAGTCCAGGGTCCCCTGTTCGGCGTTATTCATGGGCCCCAACAGATTGAGCAGAAAAGCCATCAACGCGGCGGCGTAGGCAATCACCAGGGCAATAGCCAGCGCCGTCAGCTTTGAGCGGGCGACCAGACGGGCCAAGGATTAATTCCCCACCGTCACCTGGGATTCCTCCTCCAGGCCGGCCAACAGATCCCAGCGCTGCATCTTGCGGTAGGTCAGTATCAGCAATTTGCGTTCGAGCGGGGCCAGAGGGCGCTCCTTTTGCAGATCGAGCAAGGCCCGTTCCGCCTCGTAATAATACTGCCCCTGGTAAAAGGCCGCCGCCGCCAGCAGCGAACGCGTCGCCGCCGACAACCCCGCGGCAATGGCGGCCAATTGCCGCTCTAAATCGGCGGCCTCCTGAGCGGTGGCCAATTCGACCAGACACTCGCCGGTGGTGCGGGCGAAAAAAGTCCCTTTTTCGCGCACTTGCCAGCGGTATTGCCGGCCCGCTTGCAAACCCAGATCGACCGCGGACAAATACCCGGTCTCCAGCATCTGCCTATGCAGCGAAATCCCGTCGTGCGAATACAGTTCAAATTCGTAGCCGCTGGCGCCGTCGGCCACTTCCCAACTAAAGTGGAAACCAGCGCCGCTAAGGCGCGTATTAGTCGGCAGCGCGGCGCCCAATACTTCTAGATCGCGGGCCATGCCGTGGACAGCGGGTCCATCGGTGTCCTCTTGCGGGCCGGCGATTTCCTTAAGGGTGTCCATTACCCGTTCGATCAAAGCCGAACTTTCGGCCGGGTCGGAACTGACCAGGTGCCCTTGGCCGGCCCCCACCTCGGCACTGCGCCCCGTCATATAGATCACGACCGCCCTGCCTTGTGGGCCCACCAACAGGGTGTCTCCAGCATATAATTCGCTGCCCATCGACGCCTTGACCCGACCGGCGGGACGGCCGATTTGCACCTTTCCCTTGGCCTCCGTGACAAAGGCTAGAACCTCCGCAACCGCCGTCTCCTCCTCGGCCTGCGCCCCCCTGATGGCCAGTAGGAAACCGATAATCGCAACCAATAACATCCTCGCCATGATTTACTCCTCGCTCTTCCGGTCCAAAAAACAGACAGCCCCCTTTGTGCAGAGTCTTATCTATTTCACGTCGATAATTAAATAATCGGTCGACCAGCGGTCGGTCGGCACGCCCGGGGGCGGACCGGAGGCCTGCGGCGCCGCCGACAATACCACGGCCCGGGTAGCCGCCGCCATATTTTGTTGCAGGCTGCCATCAATCGCCGTTTCCAGGGCGTCGACGACACTGCTACCGTAGCCTTTGCTATCGCCGGCAAATTCCAGGGCGCGAAAACCGCTGACCGCCTGGGCATTGAGCTGTCCCAGGTCGAGGGGAAATTCGGTGGCGAAAGCTTTGACCAGTTCCTGGCCTGCAGGCCCACCCAGATTCATGCGAAAGCCCATCTCCTCCGACGGGATGGTATAGGTCTTGCCGGCCACCACTTTATTGTAGGAGACGTATTCGTTGGGGAAGAGAATGGTAATGCCGCCGTCGGCGCCCACATTGAACAGGGTCAAATAGGCGTCTTTTTCGGCGCGAAAATGGAAATAGACCGGGTCGCCAACCTTCATCTCGACGTATTTGGCTCTATCCGTCCCGGGATCGGGTTCGCCGGTGACCCAGACCGAGACACGGAAAGGCGGCGAGCCGTTGTCGAGCCGGGAGAGTTTTTTGAGGGCATAGGCATTTTCCAGCAAAGGCCGCAGAACGGCCATAATCTCGTCGATATTTTCCGACGTCACCGTGCGGCTGCGGGCCCCGGCCTCCTCTAGCCAGGCAGTGATCTCATAGCCGGTCAGCAGCGAGGTGAAAGAACCGTCCAAACGCCCTTTGAGAACGACGTCGAAAAAAGCTGTATCGGCGGCTAGGTGGACAAAATCGAGCCGCTGCAGCCGCTGCCGCAATGCCAAGTTGGCCCGCTTGTCACCCAGGTCGGCCAGCTGGACGTGCAATTTCTCGTCGCTGACTACGTGGTATTCCTCCACCGCCAGGGCCGGGGCCGTAACCGTGCCCTCCAAAATCTGGGCGTCTGCCGAGCGCCCCATGGCGCGGGTGATTTTAACGCGGCCCTGGGGGAGACCGGTTTGCGGATTGAGGACACTAAAAATGGATCCGGGCTGTTCGCCGCCAAAAGAAGCGCTGCGCATCTGCACCACCCCGTCTTGAACACGGGTGACACGGACGTAATTGCGCGAACTGAGGCCACTGCCACTATTGGAGAAAATAGCCCGATTGCCGACCCCTTCCAACTGCGGGGTCTGGCGCCGGTTGCGCCGCTTGACATCGCGGATGACTCCGGCCATAAGCTCCTGATAGGTGGTCTCGCCGTCGGCTTTTTTCAGCGCCTGGACCAAGTTATAGGTGAGGACGCCCGACCAAAAGCGGGTCAGGCCCTCGTAGAATACGCTGCTGGCCGAGGTTTCTGCCGGGGCACAGCTGGCAATCATGGTGAAAGCTCGCTCAGGGGCCAGCGAACGGGTCCCGTCACCGCTGGGGCCAACGGCCAGATCCATGCCGTCGGCGGCCCAGGTGAATGAGCGCTGGCCGTCGGGAGCCACCTCGTCGGGATAACCCAAATCGACGTGACGGATCTCCAGCGGCGCCGCCTCGCCGTCAAATTCGATATCGCGGACCCCCGTACCGGCGTGGCAGGCATCGATGATCACCGTTATATCCGTGGCCTTGACCAAGCCCAACAAACGGGCCAATTCGTCGTCGTTTATTTCCTTGCCCGGCACCCCTACCTGCACGTCGGCCGGGCACAGGACCTCATCCCGGTTGTCATCTTCGTCGCCATTGCGGTCGCGCACCTGGGAACCGTGGCCGCTGTAATAGAACAGTGCCGTATCACCGGGCCCGGCCTTTTTCGCCAACCAGTCTTCCAGCCCCGCGATAATACCGGCTTGGGTGGCCTGGGCATCGACCAATTTGCGGATATGGTCGGGCTCAAAGGCGAATTTGCTCAGCAGCAATTCCTCCATCAATTCGACGTCGTTGGGGGGGCCCGATAAATCTAAATTGGAGCCGTGGATATAATCGCCCACTCCTACCAATAAGGCCCATTTTTCACCCGCCTGCACTGGTCCAATCGCCAGACAGACCGCCACTACGGCCAGGCTGCAGTATCTCATCGGGGCATATCCCCTTTCACGGTGAAGTTTCAATAAAAACATAATCCGTTGCCCAGCGTTTAACCGGCACCAGTCCCCGCGCCCCTTCCCCCACCAAATCCTGAGTGATTTGCTCGACAAATTGGCTGCCTTGCTGGCCTTGTTTGGCCAGCGTCTCTGGCTTGAACGGTTTTAGGCTGGCGATGATCTTGACCAGTTCGCGCCCGGGCTTGCTCTGCGGTTTTATGCTTATGGTGAAGGGCAATTCGGCTTCTCGGTCGCCCTTGTAGCGCCGGGTGCGGTATACCTTACCGGCCTCGATGCGTCCGTCCGGAAAAATCCGATTGGGAAAGAGAATACTCACCTTGCCGCTGGTGCCGACATTGACCATGGCCAGATAGCAGTCGCGGTTGGCCTTGAAATTGAATCGGATGGTATCGCCGATGCGAGCCTGGATAAGCTTTTCGTCCGGAGCCTCTGCCAGTTTTTCAGCCACCACGTCAGGGCTGTCGCCCGCCGCTTTCTGAGCCCAAACCGCCACCTCGAACTGAGGGTCAGGGTTTTCCAGCCGGCTCATATATTTCAGGGTATAAGCACTTTCCAATTGGCTTTTTAGGGCGACGACCAACTTGGCGGCATTGGCCCCGGTTACGGCCGGTCCCTCGGCCCCATCCACCGTCAAAGCCGCCTCCAGCCTGTTGTCGTGGCGCAGGCGGAGTCTATGGTCGAAATGCATGCCTTCCTCCACCACCTCGACAAAATCGAACCGCCCCAGTGCCTGCTCCACCGCCTGCTGCAATTCCCCGGGCCCTTCGAGCAACACCTTTAAGCGCTCTTCGGGCAATTGGAATTCGGTCAGGCGCGCCCGCAAGCCCGTTTCCAGCGCCATCGAATCGAGACTTGCACCAACGGCTTTGCCGGGATAGACCTCAACGATTTCCACCCGCCCCAACCCCGACCCGATAAATTGGCTTTCGTCCTTGGGATAGAGCGCGTAGATAGACCCCTTAGTAATTTTCTGCGCCTCGCCCTGGCCAAACCATACCCGCTGGCCTTCGACGGCTTCAGCGACCAGGAAAGACACTTGCGGCGCCCCTTCCAAAACGCCGCCGAACAAGGGACGCTCGCCATCCCCGTCGATCTGGGGTATCTGGGTGTATTTCTTGGCCTTGAGGTCACGCCGCACCCGTTCGAGCACAGCTGCGTATGAGATACCGACCGGGGCCTCCTGCAACTCCTCCACCCAATGATAGGTCAAAGCACCTGCATAATAGCCGTCGCGAATCCAGGCATCGGCCGACGTCTGCTCGGGTTTGCAACCCGAAACCGTGACCTGCAGGGGATCGCCCTCGACGCTGCCACCGGTAACTTTGGGGCTCAAAACCACGGCCCGGGACACAGGCGCCGGTGCAGGCAGGTCAGGTTCGAAAGCGACGTAGCGGGCCCGCGACAGCGATATGTCGCGGGTGCCGGTCCCCGAATGACAGGCGTCGAGCACAATGGTGACATTATTGGAGGGAATACGGGCGAACATTTCCTTGAGCTGGTCGTCTGTGATGACGGTATTGATATTCCCCAGTTCCATATCGGCCGGACACAACATCTCGTCCTTGCCGTCTTTTTCATCCTGATCTCGATCCTGTACCTGGGATCCGTGTCCCGAAAAATGAAAATAGACGATATCCTCGGCCCGAGTGGCGGCAATCAGCCATTCTTCCATAGCCTGGACAATACCGGCGGCGGTGGCCTGACTATCGATCAGGGTCTTTATATTTTCCTCGGGGAAGCCAAATTTGCCCATCAGCAGATCCCGGGTCATTTCGACATCGTTGAGGCAACCGCGCAGATCCCAGCTTGGGGGGCCCTTGAGATAATCGTTGATACCGATCAGCAAGGCCCGTTTTTCGGCCCCTTGCAAAGGGGCGGCCAGGACCAGTAAAAAGAAGAAACAGAAACGGAGATTAATCATAGTATCCCTTGCCCAATTGCGGCCTTGGTTGACGGTCTATCCAGGTTGTCTTTGCAACCAGGCCCAACAGCCGCCAATTTGGCCGCACGAGCAGCGGCGAATCGCCGATAAAAGGCTTGTTTGGTTGTAGTATGACCTAGTGATTGGGCAGTCGTCAAGCCACAGCTCCACAACAGAGGCACGGCGAAGCATATGCCAAAAGTAATTATGATTTCTTAGTATTATTAAAAATAATGCTTTACGTATAATCTATCTATCTTTAAAAGATAGGCCTCTGTGCTCCTTCTCTTCTTTTTAAACAAATTCTGGCCTGTCATTCCACTTTTCCGGATTTGCCTTGCTCGTTTTTCTCGGCGCTAAAGCTGACCATTCCAGCACAAGCGGCAACGCTGTACAGAGCCGCCCCTACCCAAAAAATAATCGGCGTGGGTAATTCAAACTGCGGTCCCAACCAGGCCACCAGCGGGCCTAGGGCCGATCCTAAGTCGGCAGCGGTTACATACCAGGCTACGGCCCCGGGTCCCCGCACGCCGGCCTCGGCTGCCACCACCAACCAAGCCCCTGTTGCACACAAGTAAAAACACAGTACGGCCCCGATCAATACCGTGGCACTGGGGGCCAGTGCCGCCGCAGCCAAGACAATGGCCCCCAAGCCAAAGAATAGCCCGGCGCCCCATTGACGCCCCAGCCGATCGGCCATCCAGCCCCACAGGGGGGCCAGAGCATCGGCGACCCAACGCCCCCCCATTAAGGCCCCGGTTACAGTAGCAATGCCTATCGTCCAACCCGCCACCTGCACCGTCTCTCCCAAGGCCTCCTTGAGGACCAAGCCCAGGGTCGACATCACGACGCCTTGACCGACACCCCCCAATACCAAGCCGCAAACCAGCAATCCGGCTCCAACTCGCCCGCCGGTCCGGTCTGGAGGTGAAGCCGGGTTGGGCCGGGCCCCCAAGCCCAGCGGCACAGCGACGAGGGAGCAGACGGCAAAAACCATCATCACCCCGGTAAAACCCAGCAAATCGTGTCCCAGACCGCCGGCAAAATTGCCCGCCACCGAGCCCATGCGGGTGATCAGGCTGTACAAGCCCATCAATTGCCCAACCCTTCCGCCACTGCTGTTGACCACCGCCATTAAGCCGATCTGGCGAATAAAAGACCAGCACAACCCCCACAGCAACCGGAGCCCCAGCAGCACAGCAAAACTGGAGGACAACCCATAAGCTGCCGTACAGCCAGCCCCAATAGCTAACGCCCCCATCAGCAAACGGTGCGGAGCCCCCCTGCGACAGACGACAACAGCCACGTGATTGGTGAACAGGCGCACCCAGCGGTTGGCCGACAAGAGTATGCCCACCTGAAAGGGCAACAGACCCAATTCCTCGTAATAGGTAGGCAAAATCGCGTATAGAGCCTGATCGCCCAGCAGGGAAAAGGCGGTGCCCGCCCCTACAATAACGACCGACGAGGGGGCTTTCATGGGTTTTCAGCAGCGATTATGCGCTCGGCTTCGGTCCGCGCCTCCACCAACAAATCGGCGTCCCGCACCAGATCGGCCACCTTAAACTCGGGCATGCCGGCCTGGCGGGTCCCCAATAATTCGCCCGGACCGCGGATTTCCATATCGCGCTGGGCGATGATAAATCCGTCCTGAGTTTGGCACATGCTCTGCAGCCTCGCCGCCGCATCCGAATCGTCCTGGTCGCCGCTGGCATAGGTCACCAAAATACAAAAAGACTGCTCGCCGCCACGCCCCACCCGACCGCGCAATTGGTGCAATTGCGCCAGCCCGAAGCGCTCGGCGTGTTCAATGATCATCAGCGTTGCATTGGGCACGTCTACCCCCACTTCTATCACCGTTGTGCTCACCAATCCCTGCAGTTGGCCCTCTTTAAAGGCCTCCATAATCTGGGCTTTTTCCTCGCTGGCCAGGCGCCCGTGCAAGAGCCCCAGAGAAAATTCGGCCAAGGGACCGCTGCGCAATTCCTCGTAGGCCTCAACGGCCGATTTGAGGTCCATTTTTTCCGATTCCTCAATGAGCGGATAGACGATATACACCTGACGGCCGGCGTGCATCTGCTCAGCGGCAAAGGCGAAGATCAGCTCGCGCCGGTCTTCGCCGCGCAATGCCGTGCGAATGGGTTGTCGCCCCGGCGGCAATTCGTCCAACACCGCCACGTCGAGGTCGCCATACAAGGTCAGGGCCAGGGAGCGCGGGATAGGGGTGGCCGTCATGACCAGTAAATCGGGCTTTTCACCCTTGCCATACAGTGCCCCCCGCTGGGTTACACCAAAACGATGTTGTTCGTCGACCACTACCAACCCCAGACGCTGGAAAGTCACTTCTTCCTGAATCAGAGCGTGGGTCCCCACCGCCAACGCTGCTAACCCGCTTTCGATGGCGGCCAGGCTCTGACGCCGCTGCGCCGCCTTCTGGCCGCCGGCGAGAAAGGCCACATCCAGCCCCAACGGCCGGACCAGATCACGGATATTGAAAAAGTGCTGCTCGGCCAGTATCTCGGTAGGGGCCATCAGCGCCGCCTGGTAGCCGTTGTCCACCGCCGTCAGCATAGCGCACAGGGCCACCAGCGTCTTGCCCGACCCCACGTCGCCCTGCAATAAGCGGCTCATGACCACGGGCTGCCCCATATCCTGGACGATCTGTTCGACCACCCGCTGCTGCGCCCCAGTCAGTTCAAAGGGCAAGGCCTTGAGCAAGGCCGGGACCAGTTTCTGGCTTGGAGCAAAAGCAATGCCCAGGGCTTCCCGGCGGCGTTTCTCGCGCCGCCGCAGCAACAGCAATTGCACCGCCAGCAATTCATCGAAAACCAGGCGACGGCGGGCCCGATGGGCCTCTTCCAGGGAAGCCGGAAAGTGGACCTGACGCAAGCTTTGGGCCAGATCCGGCAACTGCAGCCGGGTGCGCATTTCCAGGTCGAGCGGATCCTCCACCTGGTCGGCAAAGGCCTCCAGGGCACCGTGCACGAGACGGCGGAAACCACGGCTGCGCAGTCCCCGCTCCTGCATATCGGCGCTGGCGGTGTAAAGCGGCACGATCCCCCCTGTATGCAAAAGGGCCTGTTCGCCCGCCGCCGAGACGAATTCGTATTCGGGATGGACCATTTGCCGCCGCCCCTGAAATAATTCGACCTTACCGCTGAGGGCCAGCACATCGCCTTCCTGAAAATTGCGCTGCAGATAACGTCCCCCCTGGAACCAAACGCAACTCACATCGTCGCTATCGTCCTCTACCACCAGCAAAAAACGAGGACGGGCCCCCGGCACGAAACGCATTTGCCGCACCTGACCGATCAGGGTCACTTCCTGACCGGCCAGGACCCGGTCGATGGGCAAAATTCGCTGCCGGTCGAGATAGCGGCGGGGCAGATAATAGAGCAGATCACCCAGAGTGTGGATACCCGCTTCCTTGAGCACAGAAGCCCGGCGAGTTCCCACTCCTTTGACCTGCTCTACGGCGGCCCCCAATACGCTAGTCTCTTCCATAATTCTCCATTATCACACCTTGACCCAGGATTGCCATGGCGCTATTTTTGAGGCCATCCCGCCCTTTCAATAGCCCCCTGAATCGCTTCATGCCGCCTCGACCTACCTTCGCCCGCCATCTCATTGGCCAACCGCCCCAACCACGACCACCGTTTTACTACGCCTACGTCGTTTTCTGGCTGCACTTGCTGGCCGGGTTGGGCTATTTGGGCCTGACCCGCCCCGACGCCTGGGAACGCCAGCTCCCCTTGCTTATTCTCGCCGCTCTCAGCCTTAGCCTAGTTCTCTACGCCCTGCTGATCCGACGCTACCTGGGCTTGCTGCACTTGCCGGTCTATGCCCTAGCCCTGAGCGGCCTGGGTGGCGATTTGCCGCCGGGCCTGATGCTTATCCCAGCGCTCTTGGCCCCGCCTTCGGTCTATTTGGTTTTAATCGGAGAATACCGCACCTATGACGGGACAGCCACGACCAGTCCCCGGGCGGTCGCAATACTAGCTCTGGGCCTTCTGCTGCTCTGTCTCTACGGCCTCTGGCTCGAAGGAATTATCAACGGATCTTGAGCGTCGCCAGACCGCACAGGGCCAAAATGCCGGCGACAATCCAGAAGCGGATGACAATTTTGGTATCGGCCAGCCCCTGCATGCGGAAGTGGTCGTGGATAGGGGCGCGCTCAAAAAAACGGCGCCCCAGCCATTTGATGCCGATTTTCTCCTGCACCAGCACCGAAAAAGCCTCGCCGACGAATACCCCCCCGACAATGAGGAAAAGAAATTCCTGTTTGACCAGTACCGCCACCGTCCCCAATAGCCCGCCTAGGGCCATCGATCCGGTATCCCCCATGATAACGTTGGCCGGATAGGAATTAAACCACAAAAAGCCCAGGCAGGCGCCAAAGACAATCGAGCAGATAATGGCCACTTCCCCCACCCCGGGCATGAAGGGGAAAATGAGGAATTCGGAAATCTTGGCGTGGCTCGATACATAGGCGAAAACACCAAACACCGCCACCACGAAGGAAGCCGGCACCACCGCCAATCCGTCAATACCATCGGCCAGATTGACCGAATTGGCAATCGCCACTACGGTAAAGACGATAAAGGGGATATACCCCCAGGACAGATCGATCACAGGGTTCTTAAAGAAGGGCAGGTAGAGCTTGGTAGCCAGCTCCGGCGGCAAGGGCGATACGGATTTCAACGTACAGGCGAGGCCGAGGAAAAGTCCAAAGCTTAACTGCAACACTAATTTGGCGGCTTCGGAGAGCCCCCGGGCGCTGGTGGCGTGCCGCACCTTGAGATAGTCGTCAAGGGCCCCCAGCCCGGCGAACCAGGCAATGGCCGCCAGACAGATCAATACGAAGGGACTGTGCAATTGCCCCCACAACAGGGCGCTGAGGACGATCGCCGCCACGATCAAGCCGCCGCCGTAGGTTTTGGCCTGATTGACCGACACGGGCATACCAGCGTATTGGCGCGGCACATCGCGCTGCCCGGCGCGGTAGAAATAGAGGATAAACCGGCGGCCAAAGACAATGGTGAAAACCAGGGCCGTAATGGCCCCGGCAATGGCGCGAAAACTGATCGAATGCACCAGCCGCAAGAAAGACAGGGCCTCGACCGTTTCCTGGAGATAAGTACCTAGATAATAAATCATAACAGCGCGGTCATCCCTTAGGGACGCAGGCGTTCGGCTAACGCCTGCAGGCTCTCTTTGAGAGGAAATTCAGGTTTGAAATAGGGCGAGGTGGCCAGAATCTGCTCGAGGTCGGCGGCAATAGCTTCAGGGGCTACAACCTGCCGATCTAATAGCCCCTGCAGGGCCCCCACAACGGCGTGGCGAAATTGCCAGTTGTGGTGCAGGTAGAAACGGCTCAAATAATTGCGCAGGTCTGGATCCTGGCCAATACGGCCAAGGGCCTTGACCGCTTCTATGCCCACCCGCCCCGAACGATCGTCCAGGGCTTTTACCAACGCCTCTTCGGCGGCCCCGCTACCGGCGTGTTGCTCGCCCAATATCCGAGCCGCCGCCGCCCGCACTTCAAAGTAGGGATCTTCCGCCAGCGCCCGAATGAGGGCGGCTTCGACCGGCTCGTCTGCAACGCCCATAAAGCGGAGGCCAAATTCAACTACATTGCGCCGTAAAATACCGCCGTGGCGATAATCGCCGCCCCACAAGCGCTGCCAGGCCCCCAGAGGGCGGCGATCCTGCAAAACCTCAAGCAATAGGGGCAAGCGCGCCCGGTATTGTAGACACCCCGCCAGCTTGACCCCGACGTTGCGCGCCCCCAAGGGAATTTCGTACCAGGCGGTGGAGGCCAGCAACCTATCGGCCTGGTACTGCAAATAAGCCCACTCGGGGTCCGTTACTTGTCGGCCCTGATCCTTTTCATCCAGCCGTTTCTGCACCCAGCGAAAAAGCGCATTGGGATCCTCGGGCAGTTGTTCCTCCGGTTCGGGAAAGTCCAGATTGAGGGGGGGCGGCCTGAGACCGGCGGCCAGATTGGCCAGTTCCACCTTGATCAATTCTAAACTATCGAGGGTGGGCTGGGCCCTGGCGATGCGCCCCATAGCCAGACGTTGCGGCTCGTCAGCGAGCAAATCGAGTATCTGGCGGGCCAGATTGTCGCTGTCGAGGCAGGGCTTGATATCGCCATTGATCCAACGAACTCCCTGATATAGGACCCGGGCCGCCCCGCAGGCCTCCATGCGACGGGCATTGGCCACCTGGTGGTCGTCGGTCTGCCCACTCAGAGGGGCGATTAGGGCCGGCAGGCCACAAGCGCAAATTTCCATCAGCGTTGCCGCCCCACCCCGACATACGACCAGATCCGCCGCCCCATAGGCCAGATGCAGATCGTCCATATAATCACGGCGCCAATACCAGTCGGCGGTATCGCCGTCCAGGCCCAGTTGGCGCAGCTGTTGGGCGGTGTCGTCGACAGCGCGATAGTCTGTCCCCCGATAGCGACCGGTCACGTGCAACACCAAAATATCGGCCCGTTGCCGCAATTGCGGCAGGGCCTCGACAATGGCTTCGTTGATGGTTCGGGCCCCGCCCGAACCGCCAAAGACCAACACCACTTTCTTTTCGGGCTCAATGCCCAGAGTCTGCCGCCCCTGGCACCGATCTACATCGATTACTTGACGCCGCACTGGATGCCCCACCACCCCCACCCGCTTCATATCAAACCAACGGGCGGCCTGCTCAAAGGCAACGCCGATGCGATGCCCCAGACGCCCGACGACGCGGTTCAACAGCCCCGGGCGGGCATTGGGTTCATAGAGGAATACTTTGGCGCGCGACAGGCCCACCCGGGCGAGCAGACCGTAGGCCAAGAGAATAGGGGCGCTGACATAGCCGCCGGTGCCGACAATAATATGGGGCCTGAACCAGAGCAGGATCAGGATGGCCTTGCAGATTCCCATCCCCAAACTGAGCCCAAAGCGCAACAACGGCCAGATGGAGAGATAACCGGGGAAAGGCCTGGAATAAACAAAGCGAATGGGATACCCCCGCTCCGGGGCGACCCGGGCCTCTATTTTACTTTTCAGTCCAACGTAGAGAAATTCGGCGTCTTCTTGCTGATTGCGAATCTCGTCGGCAATGGCCAGGGCAGGATAGACGTGACCGCCGGTTCCCCCTCCGGTGAACAGGTATTTCATAAAGGACTCCAGCCAGGGAAAGGACCGCGGGGGACGGCTTTCCAGCAGAAGGGAAAAAATAGGCGCGGGATATCTTGTGCCGCAGCACGGCAGCGCTAAAAAATACAGAGCCCTCGTACTTAGGACAAGCATTTTCCGCTCCGGCCCGGCCGATTATAGCGACTGGAGCTAGTGCGCCGGGCCTTCTATATCTCTTCAATCGCCGCGGCCGGCAACCACCCGCCCAGGCCATTGGCCAGACGCACCAGGACCCAGGGATTTTCTCGACGTTCAAGGCGGACTTTGGTGCCCTCGTGCAAAACGAAAACAGCCGTCTCTCCCTCTCCGGGCCCGCTGCGGGCCGTACCTTCGGCCGTAGTGACGATGGCCTCGACTCGGTAGTGATGCTGGTACAGTCGCGCCCCCACAAATAGCCCATTGGCCACGGCCAACCCTAGACAGACCGACAGGGCGGCCAACCACCCCGCCCCGACTTTACCGCCCTGCCAAACGCGCCAGCTGGCCAGCGCAAAAATAGCCGCAAATAGCACACTGAAAGTAATGCATAACTCATCGATAGAAGGCCAACCGTACAGTTGTTCCAACCAGCGCCCGAGCGGATTTTGTGGCGGCGGGTCCTTGTCCTCTTTGGCCTGATTGGCAAAAGCCAGATTGGCTTTAATATCGGCATCGCGGGGGGCCAGGCGCAGGGCCCTCTCATACCAAAGGATAGCCTCCCCCAGACGGTCGATCTTAAAACAAGCATTGCCCAGATTATAAAACAGGCGGGCATCGCGCACTCCGGCCGCCACTACCTGGAGATAGGCCTGGCGCGCCGCTTCGTATTCTTTTCCCCGGTAATGGTTATTGGCTTCGTTGTACTGTCCTAAAGCCGCCGATTGCCCGGTAGCCGATTGCAGCGACGCCAGCACGGCAATCAAGACGATAAAAAGCACCCCGCGCATCAGATATTTTTCTCCAACTGGGCGATAAGTCGCACCGCCTGTCCGTGCACCGCCTCCATTTCCGCACCAGTGGAAGCGGTGGGGGCAAAGCGAGCGAAATCGCAACGTTCCAATAAGTCGACCAGTTGTTCGATCGTTTCTTCGGCCATCCCCATAGAGCCCAAGTCTGCCGCCAGCGAAGCCGCACTCAAACCGGCAGCCGAGACGTTGAAGCGATCGGCGATAAACTGAGTAACGGCGCGCTGGACTTCGGCGTGAAAAGCGGCGCTCTCCTCCTGGTTGAGGAGGTCTTGGGCAGTGGCCAATCGTTTGCTAGCCTGGCCGCGCGACCGGCGGCGGCGAGCATAGGCCTGATCTCCTTCCAAGCGCTGCCGGTGCCGCTGATACAATAGCAGACTGACAAAGCCCAACGGCAACAATAGCTGCCCGCCCCAAAAAAGAGCCGAGTCGTGCAAAGCATGGCCGCTGTCCAGGCTTTGCAGATCGGGCTTTATATGGCGGATATCCTGGCCCATTTCGAGAATATCTTTGCGTCGCAGACTGGCCTGCCCGTCCGCCTCGGCCAATTCGCCCCGCGCCACAATCGACTGCGCCTCTGAGCGGGCTATCTTATAGCTGGCAGTCTCCGGATCGAAATAGGCCAATTGCAAAGGGGGGATTTCCAGGACGCCCCCTTCTTGCGGGATGAGGATATATTCAAAAGTGCGGCTGCCGCCGTAGCGACCATTTTCTACCCGCACCTGTTCTTCCATTTTGGGATCATATACTTTAAAGGCGCCCAATTGGTCGATAGCCGGGGCTTTGAGCTGGGCCAGATGGCCGCGCCCGGCGATCTGCACCTTCAGCGTAACCGGGTCGCCCACGGCCACTTCCTGCGGTTGGGCCACCGCCGCCATGGCGAACTGCCCCACCGCACCGGAGAAACCGGCGGGGCGCCCCGCCTCGGGCAAGGGCAAGACCTCGATCTCTAACGCCGTACTGCGCACCACCACTGACTGCCCCGAGCCGCCAAAGAACATCCCGTCGAACATGCCGCCGCGCCGTCCCGAGCGGGGTATCTCGCAGCTAATGGACAACGGTTCTATTTGCTGTTTGCCCGATGCGGTAGGAAACAGAGCGGCCCGCCGCAAGGGCGCAATATTGAATTCTACCCCGTCGACAATTTCACGCCGCGTCTGCAATTCCTGGGCGACAAATAGATCCTCGACCCAAAAACCGGCAAAGGCCGGTATATCCTTAAAGCCGATATTGTGCAACCGGGTATTGAAATAGAGTTCGTAGTCGAGTGTCAGTTGCTGGCCCACGTAGAGGCTTTGGCGGTCGGGGCGGGAGCGCACATACAAATGCTTTTCCAGCCCGGGCAAACGCGGCGATCCGGGCGTGACTTCAATGGCAATGGGCTTGGTCCGGTAGACTTTGCCGCGATAGGTCAATTTAGCTGGACCAATAACCAGCGTACCGGTCCGTTTAGGCGTTAAATTATAGCTGAAAGTCCTGGTGACGGTGGTCTCAAAATTGACAATTTGGGTGCGGTCGCTGCGCGCCGGCCCATCCACCGTGAAATCCTTGACGTCGAGCTGAGGCAACGAGGTATTGCTCAGCCGACCGGCGGCGGTGATGGTCAGATCCAAACGGATGGGATCGGCCTGCCCGGTTCGAGTGCGATCGACCGCAGCCTGGAACTGAATATCGGCCGCAAGCGCAGAAGTCCCTCCTGCGAGGAAAGCGACTAACCAACTCAGACATGTCCACTGGGTCAGCCTCATGGCTTACCAATCCTTATTCTGACTTTTGGCCTTTGGGCCATAGCGGTGCTGCTGCGATTGCTTTTCGCGTTCTTTGAGCGCTTCTAAAATACGCTCTGCTTCTTCTTGGTCTATATCCTGTTGTTGCTCTTGTTGCTCCTGCGAGTCTTCCTGCTGTTGTTGCTCTTGTTGCTCCTGCGAGTCTTCCTGCTGTTGTTGCTGTTGTTGCTGTTGTTGCTGTTGTTGCTCCTGCGAGTCTTCCTGCTGTTGTTGCTGTTGTTGCTCCTGCGAATCTTGCTGTTGTTGTTGCTCTTGTTGCTCCTGCTCGTCTTGCTGATCCTGCTGTTGCTGTTGCTGTTGTTGTTGCTGCATAAACTCCAAAGCCAATTCTAAATTGGCCTTGGCATCGATATGCTCCACATCCAGTTCCAGCGCCTGACGATAGGACTCGACGGCTTGCTTATATTGCTGCTGTTGAAGAAAGACATTGCCCATATTGTAGTTGCTGGCCGAACGCAATTGGCTGTCGTCGGCCTCCAAAGCCTGGTTAAATTGTTCGAGCGCGCCCTCGTAATCCCCCGTTTTGAACAGTGCATCGCCGACATTGAAGTGCAGCAGGGGCGAGTCGGGCTCTTCCAACTGGGCATCGCGGTATAAACGCAAGGCCTCTTCGTAGGCCCCCTGATCGTATTGCTCTTTGGCCCGGGCACTTTTGGCGGCAACTGGATCCCCCACAGTGGCACCTGTCAAAACCAACCAGCATCCGATGGCGAACAGTCCGTTCCCCAAGGCACGCACACCCTTTACCGCCAATAAGTGGTTCATGCGAAACGCCCTTTCCACTCCTTGCCACTGGCCCGTCGATCCGACAACCAGGCCGCCGCCATCAGGCACGCCAAGGCAGCCAATAGGGGAATCTGAAAGCGTTCTTCGTACTCGGTGAAACGCGTCTCACCCAATTCCTTTTGATCCATATTTTTAATCTGGGTGGCGATTTCCTCTATTTCGCCGCCGTTGGTAGTGCTGCGGAAATAGTCGCCCTCGGCGACCAGCGCAATTTGTTTTAAGCTCTCCTCGTCGAGGCGACTCTTGACGTAATTGCCGCGGCGATCCTTGTGGTAGCCACTAGCCCCGTCGGCTACTTGCCCCGGGATTAATTCGCCGGCCGGCGTCCCCAGGCCCACCGCAAAAATACGCGCCCCCTCGGCGGCGGCCCTCTCGGCGGCACCTACTGGATCCCCCTGGTGGTCTTCGCCGTCGGTGAATAATACCATAGTTTTGAAACGGCGCTCGCCCTCGTCAAAGCAACGATTGGCCAGCCCGATGGCTTCACCGATGGCCGTCCCCTGGACAGGCATCGATTCGGTATCGATAGTGTCGAGGAAAAGCCGTACGGCACCGTGATCCAGGGTCAATGGGCACTGTACAAAGGCGCGCCCGGCAAAGACCACCAGGCCGACCCGGTCCCCCTCCAATTGGTCGAGCAATTGGCCAATCTGATATTTGGCCTGGGCCAGGCGGCTGGGCTTGGAATCCTGGGCCAGCATACTCCGAGACAGGTCCAACAGAAAAACCACGTCAACGCCCTTGCGCTGGGCAATGGCCAACTTGGTGCCAAATTGCGGCCCCGTCATGGCCAACAGCAAAAAAGCCACTCCAGCCCAGGCCAGGCCGTAGCGGGCAACCTGTTTAGAACGACTTACATTATCGGCCAATTTGGCCATTATGGCACTCTGGGCAAAACGCCCGAGATCGCGTTTTTGTCGCCGCCGGGCCCAGACAAACAAGCCCCCGAGCAAAGGCAGCAGCAATAACAGCCAGAAATTGAGCGGATAGGCGAAACGCATGAGCCCTCAGGGGATGCGGCGAAAACGGCTTTGACCCAGGGCCACTTCTAGCAGCAACAGCCCCAACCCGGCCGACAAAAAATAGACGAAGCGCTCGGAGTAATCGACGTGCACCTGGGTTTCTACCAGGGTCTTTTCCATCTGACTGATCTGGCGATAGATCTCCTCCAATTTCTCCTCGCTGGTAGCCCTAAAATACAGCCCCCCAGTGCGCTGAGCCACAGCCTGCAGCGTCTCTTCATCGATCTCTACCTGGACATTCTGGTAGCGGGTACCAAATACCCCCTGAATAGGACGGCGGATAATTCCGTCGCTGCCCACGCCAATCGTATAGACCCGAATGCCCACGGCGGCGGCCACTTCCGCCGCCGTCAAGGGATCGATCTCTCCTTTATTATTGACCCCGTCGGTGAGCAAGATGACCACCTTGCTTTCGGCTTCCGACTGCCGCAAACGATTGCAAGCATTGGCCAGGGCCATGCCAATGGCGGTGCCATCCCAGGCTTCATCGGCTATTTGTAAGGCGTCGAGAAATTTCAGTAAAATGGGGTAATCTAGCGTCAGCGGGCATTGGGTGAAACTCTCGCCGGCAAAGACAATCATGCCCAGTCGGTCGCTGTGCCGCCCCTGGATGAAATCGGCGACCACTTCTTTGGCCACTTCCAGGCGGTTCCTCTCGCCGTCGGCCAGGTCGTTCAATTCCATGCTGCTAGAGACGTCCAAGGTCAGTAAAATATCGATACCGTCGGCGGATATCTCCCGACTCTCGCGCCCTGCCTGGGGACGGGCCAGGGCCACGATGAGGCATCCCAAGCCCAGTATCTTCAGGACGATCAACAAGTGGCGCAGGCGCAACCACAAAGTCTTGCCGCCTTCTTTGAGAACACCCAAATCGGCAAAACGGATACTGGCCTGTTGGCGTCTGTTCTCCGTCGTATACCGATAGATGAGAATAGGCAACAGGAGCATTAACCACAGCCAGTGCGGCGCTGCAAAACGGATTAGATCCATAGCTTCATTGCGACGGCGCCGCGTCCTCTTCGATGACCAGGCGGCGTTGCCTTTCCTTGAAGGCATCGACTGCCTGGACCAGGGCCACTGCGGCTTCCGGGGCGCGGTGCGCTTCATCAAGGACAGGAGTGAAGCGAGCAAATTTGACCAGATCGGCGGTGCTGAGAAAATCGCCAATAGCCATTATCTGGGCTTCTTCCAATTCGGTCCTACGCAACGCCCGGACGATTTCACCGGTAGTCCGTTCCAGAGCCTCCACCGCCAACCGCTCTTCGATAAAACGGCGCAGCAAATCGGCCAGTTGCGAATAGTAGCTCTTGAAGTCGTCCCCGACCAATTCGACCCGAGCCAATTCGGCGCTATAGTCTATTGGGACTGGTGGCGGACTGCTGACCGGGCCCCGACCCCGCCGGTCCAGATACCAGAGTACCCCCAGAATAACAGCCACCAGCAAGCCCACCCCCAGCACTACGACCAACCACAGGGGGATGCCACCGGGAATTTCTACGGGCGGTTGAATATCGCGCGGTTCCTGCCCTTCGGCCTGGTCACGGACGCTGATTACTTCAATTTCCAGATCTGGACTGTAGCGCACCAGGGTATCCCCGGCAACGACGAATTGAACGGCCTGGGACGGGATCTGGTGGGCCCCCAGGACAAAACTTTTTAGTCGGTAGCGCCACAGCTGCCGATTGGCCGCCTCCCCCTGCTGTTCCGGCGCTGCGCCCAGGGCCTCTACCTGCAGGTCCGCTGGCAGCTCCAATTCGGCGGGCACAAGGGGTTTATAAGCGGGCGGATAATGCACTTCAAGGCGCAACTCGATCGGATCGCCCAAGGTCGCCCGAGTCGTATCTAGATACGCCTCAACCGCCGGCAATTGGGCCCACACGGGCGCACAAAAGAAAAAAACGGCCCAGATCCAACAAACCAGCCGCATCGAATCAGTCGGCGGGCAAGGGTTGGGCGATATCGTCCAGTTTCAGATCGAGATCTGTCACCACATCCCCGGCCACCTGGTAGACCGAATTCGAGCCGCTGCGGGTCAGGTTGGCCTTGTCACCATCGATCTGAAGATGAACCTCCAGGGCCAACTCCGAAGCGGCAAATAAGCGCAGGGTGAGATAGGGCTGGTCTAACCCGTACGGGGCCAAATCAGTGATCTCATCCCCGAGGAAAGTCTCCACTTCGACTTCTTCCAGATCGGTCAGCAGGGTATTCAATTTCCACGATTTGGCCTCGCGTACATCAGGGTCGGTAATTTGCCAGACCGAGGCGGTATCCTTGGTGGCGGCTAACAGCCCGTCAGCTCGCATCAATTCTATGCGGTCGACGGTCTGGCGATCGAAATCGAGCGGCTGCTTGTCGCGCAAATCGGCGGCGTCAACCAATAATTGGTTGACCAGGGTCGAATCGATGGTAAATACCGGTTTGCGGCTGCTGTCTAAGGCAAAGAAATTGACGCCTGCGGCCCCGCCAACATACAGTTTTTTTTCGGCCCGATCCTCGCCTAGCAATATCGACACCTCAATGCCGGCCGGCTCAAGTCCGTAGCCCCCCAGATCATCTGCGGCAGGGGCTTCCTCGATAAAAGCCTCAATACTGGCCCCGTGCAATTTATTCACCAGGCGATCGACGGCGGCCTTGTCGGTGGCCACCTCGACGCCGGTCTGCAACACCCAGTTATTCTCCCCATCCCGGGCCAGGACAAAGGTATCTTCACCCCGCAGCAAACTCAACTGGCGCATCTGGTCTTTATCGAAAGCAAGCACCCGGCGATCGCGTAGGTCGAATACCCCTTTGTCGAGATTGTCAAAGCGCCAGGCCCGGGTGGTAAAAATCTGCCGGTTGGCACCGCCCATTTGCATATAGACAAAGGTCTCAGTTGGGCTGTCGGCGCCAAAATACAGGCTATCTAAAGACCCTTCGGCAGTCTCCAGCCCCACCTTTAGGCGCGGCGGCTGCAACTGATATTGCGCCCCTTTGGCCGGATCGACGGCCACTGCAGCGCTGTCTTCCAGGACTCGCTCTCGGGTGGTTTCGCGAATATTGCGCAGATAGCGCTCCACCGCGTCCTGGTCTGCCTCCCCCTGCACCGGAGCAGCCAGCGACCAAGTACCCTGGGTTTGTTCGAGGACAATCAGGGTATCGCCCCGATCAACAGTGAGACGAACGATTTCGCTATCGGTGAATTGCAGCAATTGTTTGGCTTCCTCTTCCTGGGCCTGTTTGCTCTCTTCCTGCTTATTATCGTACAGGACAAAGGCCAACAGGCCGGCAAAGACGAGACCAATGACCAGATTGGTCTTCAAGCGCATCGATCAATCCTCCGCTTTATTGAGCTGCAAGACTTTTTTAATCCACACCAGCACTACGATGATCACGGCGTTAGCCGCAAACAGAGCGGTGTAGAGCCACTGGACCTCACCCATGCTGTCGGGAATGGCAACAAAACCCAGACCGGCGTTGATAACGGCCAGGGCCAGAGCGGGCAACCAGGCACGGGCGTCTTGGCGGTAAAGCCCAAAGCTGACCGCGGCGCTGACCAGAGCCAACAGCAGGTAGCCCTCGCCGGCGGTCGGATTACCCTCGCCGGCGCCAATGACACCCAAGATAAAGAAAAAGACGGCGGCAGCGGCAAAGGTAAAAACCAGCCAGGAGAGAAAACCACCCTGGCTGCCGCCGCTGCGCCGCAGCATGATGACCAACCCCGACAAGGCCACGGCGAACGGTACGATAAATACCGACAGCCACAGAATTAATTCGCCCTGGTTGCCAATTAGGTTAATCGGGTTAAAACTGGGCTGTTTGGCCGGAATATCCAGTTTGTCCTCGCTTTCGGCCAACCAGGCGAAACTGCTGACCGCCAATTGCCCGTTGGCTTGCTGGCCAAAGTACTGGTTGGAGGCGAAATCGGCATCGCCGAAGACCACCAGGCGACTCTTCTCCTGGGTCTGAGCCGCCGTATCAGCGTCGGCCTTGACGGCAACGCCCATGGAAACGGGCCCGCGGCGATCAATCGCCGGATCGAATTCCACCTGGCCGCCGGCACCAGTAACTGGTGCCAGATCGGTCTCCCCCCAACTGCTGGGGTGGGTCGAGACCAGGGCGGTTATTTCGGGATTCCGGCGGCGGTGCTCAGTCAGGGAGACGGAGCGGGCCAGCGGGAAGAAACTCATAACACCCCGCTGGATATCCTTGGTGACGGGGTGGTCGCCGTATTCAGTAACCACCGGCACCGATACATCGGCCCCCAACATCTGGCCGAGACCGCTCAGATCGACGACAAAATCCTGGCCCAGTTCAATAGAATATTCGTCGAGCAAAGACTCCAGGCCTGTCTGCATTGTCGCATCTAACAACAACAAAGCACTATTGCCCTGTTCCAGGTAGCGCTGCAGGGCTGCCACTTCAACGGCAGTGAAAGCCTGTTTGGGGTTGATGACCACTAGGACCGTGGTCTCGGCGGGTATGCCCTCGCCCAGGTCGAGATGTTCCTCAACCTGGAAGTTCATTTCCTTTAACCGCCCTTTCAAAATACTGTAGCCGGTGCCGTCTACTTCATTGAGCAACCCCTCACTGTGGCCACCGACGGCGTAAACCCACAGGTTTTCGGCTTTGAGAGCCCGCTGGATGGCATTGCTCAACGCTTCTTCGCTCTGCTCGGTGATCTTTTCGCTCCGCACCTGGCCGTCGCCGGTTACTTCAATAACAGAAGTGCCAAATTCGCGGACGCCGTATTGCTTGACTTCGAGCGTATTCTTTTGCGGATCGATAATTTCAAAATCGAAGCGATCGGACAGATAGCCGTATTCGGCGAGCAAATCTCTGAACCGCATCCCTGTCACCGGATCGACAAAAGCTTTGACCGAGACATGGCGCTCCCGGTCTTCAAGCGATTGTATCAACCCTTGGGTGCCGGGAGCCAGGGTGAACAACTGGTCCTCGGTTAAATCGTAGCGAGCGTGATAGCGGCCACCAACGAAATTGACCAAACCGACCACGCCCAAGGACAAGACAATACCCAACCCGGCGGCTGCGAGATCGGCCGTACTCCACTTGCCCTTGCGGGAGACGATGAGGACCCCGACCAAGGCCACCAACAACGGCGCCGCGATCACCGAAATCCAGAAAATCCACTCGGCGTCCCGCTCGGTGAGGAAAATGGGGTTGTAGCCGGCTTCTTTGGGCCGGATGGAGATTAGGCTTTCGTCTTCGGCCAACCAGCTAATGGCATTGAGCAATAGATCGCCGTTGCCCTGGTAGCCAAAATACTGGTTGGTGGCAAAATCGGCGTCGCCGAAAACCACCAGCCGGCTTTCCCGACCTTCGGCGGCCGGTCCAGAGACAGCGGCGGCCAAGGCGATGGGACCGGGACGGTCGACGCCTTCATCGAGACTGACCGAACGCTGGCCCTGGGACTGCAAAACAGACAGGTCGGTCTCGGCCCACCCCTGGTCGCTGGTGCGGACCAATTCGGTGGCCTTGCGGTCGGGACTGGCCGCCGCAATTATTTCGACCGAGCGCACCAACTGGTAAAAGGTCATTACGCCCTGGTGTTTGCGGGTCAGCGGATGGTCGCCGTATTCGACCGCCACCGGGGCGGTAAAATCGAGACCGAAGAGACTGCCGATACCGGAAGTATCGATGACGAAATCGTCTCCCAGGCGCAGGCCCCATTCCTCCAGCAGGCCCTCCAGACCGCTGTCGACCAGCGGATCGAGCAGGGCGATAACGGCCCCGCCGTTTTCCAAATAGCGTCGCACCGCCGCCACCTCGGGCTCGAGAAAAGCCGTCTGCGGCCCGGCGATCACCAATACTGCACAATCGGCCGGCACTGCGCCGGTGCGGGCCAGCAACAGCGAATCGGAAATGGCGTAGTCAATTTCCCCGAGACGCTCCTGCAAGGCCCCGTATGAGCGCTCGCCCGGCCCCAGTCCGCCCTCGCCGTGGCCCACTGTCATATAGATGGATTCACTGCGGTTACGCAGGACTTTGAGCAGGACGCTGGTGATGTCCTTTTCCGTTAGTTCGGTAAGGCTCTGCTGGTTGTCGTCGGTTTCAATGACCAGCGTATTGTAGCGCCGTACTCCGTATTGCTGGGTGCGGCCGGGGTCGCGATCGGGATCGATAAACTCAAAAGAGAAGCGGTCACTGTGCACCGCGTATTCCTTGAGCAGCGCCTCCAGCGCGTCATCCGCCCCCTGCTCCATAAAGGCCAGCAGGCGCACGTCCCGTTCGAGTTTATCCAACGTCTCAATGGTCAAATCGGACAGACTGTGCAATTGCCCTTCGGTCCAATCGAGCCGCTGCGGATAGCGGTCAGCGAGAAAATTTACCATCACTGTAATACCCAGGACCATGATGGCACCCCACAGGGCATTGAGCCAACGACCGTAATGTCGGAACAGGTCGGGGTTGATGACCCCGGCCAGCACCACCAAGGCAACTCCCAAGCCCATATTAAAGAAGGGGATCCAGCCCGGTTCCGTTGCAATCAGATAGGCCAGACCGCCGGCCAGGGCCAGGACGGCGCCGACTAAGCTGAGCGGTATACTGTAATTCTTCATCCTACCTCCTCCACCTTCTCGATTCGATAACCCGGCTGGTGAGGAACAGGCAGAAGAAAATAAAACTCAGATAGAATATGACATCTTTGGTATCGATGACGCCGCGCTGAAAATCCTTGAGATGCTCAATGATGGAGATATACTGGAGGATCTTAGCCGCCGTGGGCCCGGCAAAACTGGCCGACCAATCGATCAACCACAGCAGCATTAACATGCCAAAAGCCAGTAAAACGGCGACGATCTGGTTTTCGGTGAGCGAAGAGGCCAGGATACCCACTGCGATAAAGGTCCCACCCAGAAGGATATAGCCGAAATAAGCCGTCAGAATGGGGCCCCAATCGGGCGAGCCGTAGATCTCTAGAATGGCGCAGAAGATCAGCGTTAAGGCGACGATAATCGTATAGAGACTGAGACAGGCGAAGAACTTGCCCAACAGCACCTGCGCCGTCGATAGCGGCGAGGTCATCAACAGCTCCATGGTGCCGTTTTTCTTTTCCTCGGCCAGCAACCGCATGGTCAGCATGGGCACCACCAGTAGCCAAATGAAATCCATAACGGCAAAAAACTGGGTGACGACCATCTCGTTCAAATTTAGATTGGGCATCCCCATGCCGCCCATTTGCTGGGCCCGCTGCTGAAACTGTAGGCACCAGAAATTGAATTGCATGAGGATATTCCGGAACAAGTAGCCCGTCAGGAAGAGGAAGACCCCGGCGATGACGTAGGCGATGGGAGAGACGAAATAGGACCGCATCTCCTTGGTGTAGACAGCGAGTAAATTGCGCATTTCAGGCATTCACCTCCTCGGTGGTCAAACGCAGGAATATATCCTCCAAGGTCATGTCCAGAGAGCGCAGTTCGCGCAGGCCCAACCCTTTATCGACCACCTGGCGGGCGACATCGTCGCGCACGTCCCGTCCGGGGGCGCTGGTGATAAGGTAGACCTGGTCGTCGTCCTGGTCGGCGCGTTCGGCCACCACTTCCAACACCCCGTCTATGGACCCGATGGCCTGTTGGACCTGGTCCTGGGGGCCTTTGATCTGGGCCCGCAAAACTTCGCCCTCCTTCAACTCGGCCATCAGGCTTTCCGGTGTGCCCTCGCCGGCGATACGCCCTTGGTTGATGATCACCACCTGCTCGCAGGTCATACTGACCTCAGGCAGAATATGGGTACTGAGAATAATGGTATGGTCGCCGCGCAGGCCTTTGATGACCTCGCGAATTTCAATAATTTGTTTGGGATCGAGCCCCACGGTCGGCTCATCGAGGATCAACACCTCGGGGTTGTGCACCAGAGCCTGGGCCAGACCGACGCGTTGGCGAAACCCTTTGGAGAGCTCGCCAATTACAGAATCACGCCGGTCGGTAAGACCGGTTTTTTCCATGGTATCGTCCACCTGCCCGGCCAATTGGGCTGTGGGTACCCCCTTGATCTTGCCGACAAAATTGAGATAAGACAGCACCGTCATATCCATATATACCGGCGGCTGCTCGGGCAGGTAGCCAATGCGCCGCCGTACCTCCATGGATTCTTCCACAACGTCGAAACCAGCCACTTTGGCCGTCCCCACTGACGGCGGCAGATAGCAGGTCAAGATCCTCATAGTGGTGGTCTTGCCAGCGCCATTGGGTCCTAAAAAACCCAGAATCACGCCTTTGTCCACCTTAAAGGACACGTCCTCCACAGCAGTGAAATCGCCGTAGTGCTTGGCTAGGCCGTTAACTTCTATCACTAGTACTCCTCCTTGTCGTTAAATCGCCTGTGCGGTGCTGGACCGCCCCTCGCCCAACTGCGTTTTAGCGGCGTCGGCCGCGTTGCTGGAAGAAGTGCACTAAAGGTTCGACGTAGGGCCGGGCCAGATCGACCTGTATCTGATCAATACCCAGCTTGCGAAACATTTGGTGGCGCTGCTCTTCCTCTCGCCTTTGGTTGAGGGCGAAAAATTCCCTTACTTGCCGACTGCGGCTGTCTACCAGGACCTGTTCGCCGCTTTCGGCGTCGCGCAAAGCAATAAATCCCACATCGGGCAGGTCGCGTTCGCGTGGATCGACCAATTCGACGGCGACCAGATCGTGTCTTCTGCGCACCAGACGCAGGGCCTGTTCGTACTGGTCATCGAGAAAATCGGAGACCAGGAAAACGACGCTGCGCCGGTGGGTAACGCGATTGAGGAATTCGAGGGCCCCGCCGATGGAGGTCCCCTTGCCGCGGGGCTGAAAATAGAGCAATTCGCGGATAACCCGCAATACGTGCTTGCGCCCCTTTTTGGGCGGGATGAAGACCTCGACCTCATCGGTGAAGATGAGCAAGCCGACCCGGTCGTTGTTCTTGATAGCGGCGAAAGCGAGCAGAGCCGACAGTTCGACCCCCACTTCCCCTTTCATCTGTTCGCCCGATCCAAAAGAGCCGGAAGCCGAGGCATCCACTACCAGAATGACCGTGAGTTCGCGCTCCTCGTCAAAGACTTTGACAAAGGGGCTGCCCACCCGCGCCGTCACGTTCCAGTCGATGGTACGGACGTCGTCTCCCTGCTGGTATTCGCGCACTTCGGCAAATTCCATTCCTCGCCCCTTAAAGGCCGAATGGTATTCGCCAGCGAATACATTATTGACCAGGTGGCGGGTACGGATTTCGATGAGATGGACTTTTTTGAGAATCTCTCGGGGTATCACGAGCTTAGGGGACTTCGACGTGATTGAAGAGTTTGTCGACGATTTGTTCGGCGTCGATCTCCTCGGCTTCGGCCTCGTAACTGACAACGACGCGGTGACGTAGGACATCGACCCCAATCGCCTTGACGTCTTCGGGGGTGACATAGCCCCGCCGGTTGATAAAAGCGTGGGCCCGGGCCGCCCGCGCCAGGAAAATAGTCGCCCGCGGCGATGAGCCGTATTCCACCAGACCGTCCAGCTCCTCCAAGCCGATCTCGGCAGGGTAGCGGGTGGCGTGGACCAAATCGACGATATAGTCCTTGATCTTATCGTCCATATAGACCAATTGCACCGCCCGACGAGCCGCCAGAATCTCCTCGATGCCGATGACTGGTTCAAGCTCTATCTCGACGTCGTCGGCCATGCGATCGAGGATGAGGCGCTCCTCCTCCCTGGAGGGATAGTCCACCTTCAGTTTTAGCATGAAGCGGTCAATCTGCGCCTCGGGCAGCGGATAGGTCCCCTCCTGTTCAATTGGGTTCTGCGTCGCCATAACCAGGAAGGGGTCGTCCATATTATAGGTCTCGTCGCCGATGGTCACCTGGCGCTCCTGCATGCATTCGAGCAACGCGCTCTGCACCTTGGCCGGGGCGCGATTGATTTCGTCTGCCAGAATAAGGTTGGCAAAAACAGGGCCTTTTTTGGCGACGAAGGCACCCGATTGCTGGTTATAAATCAAGGTCCCGGTCAGATCGGCGGGCAATAGATCGGGGGTGAACTGGAGCCGTTTGAAACTGGCCCGGATAATCCGGGCCAGGGTGTGAACAGTGAGAGTTTTGGCCAACCCAGGCACGCCCTCCAACAAGATATGGCCGTTGCACAATAGACCGATGAGCAACCGCTCGACCATATAGCGCTGACCGACGATAACCCGATCCATTTCGCGCGTTATGCGTTCGACGATGAGGCTTTCTTGCTTGACCCTTTCACCGATGGCGTGGATATCCAGACTTTTCTGCATTTCTCCTAAATACCGTGATTTGCGATGGAGGCCGCTGAACTCAAAGACGCACCATAACTAGGCGGCTGACCGGTCATTGACCTCTGACGCCGGTCAATCCTGCTAGCCTTGCCCATCTGCGTCGCGCTTAGAGTGAACTGGCCTCATCTTGAAATTCGACCCACTCTTCAGGATCGCGCCCCACGTGGGGCAACAAGCGCCGGGCGCTGACTGCCAATTCGGAATCGGGGTAATTATCAATCACCTGCCGATAAGCCGCACGGGCCTGATCGAGCCGATCGAGATGCTCTTCGTAGATGAAGGCGATCATAAACTGGGCTTCGGGACAAAACGGACTATCGGGGTACTTTTCCAAGAGGCGACGGTAATAGCTGATGGCCCCCTCCATATCACCCTGTTGTTGGGCGATGCGAGCCAGGTGCTTGACCGCCTCCGGGCTGCGCCCGTGCTGGGGAAAGCGCCCCAGAAAATCCTCGAATTGTTCGGCCGCTTGTCCCAGTTGAGCGCTGTCGGCCGCTGCCGCCTCGGCGGCGGCGAAGAGTTGGTCGGGCTCCTGCTGCCCGCAACTCAGAGCTCCTAGAGCCAACAGCCCAGTCCCCACCCACAGGCACCCAATTACTTTATATCTCTGCAAATGACGTTGCAAAATAACGGTCAGTTCCCGCGCACGCTTCATTCTTTGGAGGTCTTCTCCGATTTTGCCTTTTTCGACTCACCGGAATCGCCCGATGACGCCCCTTTGGAATCGGCATCTTTTTTGGCTGCCTGCTTATAGCCTTCGCTGCGGTAGTCGGTCACATAAAAGCCCGACCCTTTGAACAACAGGCCACCACCGGCACTGATAAGCCGCTTGACCCGCCCACGACAGCCCTTTTCTGGACAGGATCTGAGAGGCTCGGCCGAGATGCTCTGGAATTCCTCAAAAACATGGTCGCACTTTTGGCACTGATATTCGTAAGTAGGCATATGGGCTTGGCTCGTATGGGAATTGGTCGAATCTAGATATCGCCCTATTTATCTTGAGAATCGGCCGATGTCCAGCGAACAAAATAAATGGTTAATTTAACTTGCGCCGTAGTGAAGCGCAAGAGGCGGACCAACCCAGGTCAGGTTCTAGGCATTAGTCAATGCCAGCGCTCTACCGAATCTCTTGCAGATTGGGCAACTCATCGGCTTTGGGGTCGTGCACCAATCCACTCTGCCCCACCGTCAAAAGCCCCAATTCGCTGTTAGTGCGACGCCCTTCGACAAACCCAATCCGCCCCGAGGCCCCAGCATACCCCTGCAGACCGGCTATCCAATCGCGCAAACCGGCGCGACTGCGAGCGCCCTGCTCCCAGCCTTCCATAACAATGCGGGCCGCGTCGTAACCATAGGCGGCATAGCCCGGATTGCGGCGAAAGCTGCGGCGAAAGTCGTCGATAAAACGTCTGGTTTGGTCCGCCGATTCACGGAAACCGGAAACGAATAGAGCCCCCTGGATATATTTGCGGTCGCGCGGCAGCATTTGCCGAATGGCTTCGGAATCGTGCCAGAGCGCATTGCCCAGTATCTGGGTGTCGAGCCGATAAAAACTCAGTTGCGGCGCAATGGTCTGGGCATCGGCAAAACTCTCGACGGCAATGACCAGCCCCTCGATGCTGTCGATGAACATATCGGCCGAGTCCGGCGGCGCCTCTGCCGCAGCCATTTCCTCGCCCCAGTCGGGGTCGCCGCCCCACCAGCGCAACGAGTCGACCTTGGAGGGATCCGGGCTCGGTAAAGCCAGGGAAAAACCGACCCGGCGCATATCTTCGAAAACTAAGCGAAAATCCTTGGTCTCTTCGGGAACATACCAATCCTGGTAGACGATATGGCCCCCGTTGGCATGGGCCACCTGGACAAATTCACGCGTAAAACTGGCACCGAATTCACTCAGCGGCGCCAAAATAGCCAGATTGTGCAATCCCAGCACTAGGGTGGCGTATTCGGCCAGGGTCCTCCCCTGGATTTCGGGATTGGTATTGAGTTGGAAAATATAATCACCCAGCAGATCTAAATCGCTTTGCTGAGCCAGAGGGGCCAATAAGGGCACGCCGGCGGCCTGGGCCACCACGCCGGCGGCTACCGTAGTATGGCTGAAAACGGGCCCGATGATGGCCACGATATCTTCGGCCACCAGTGCCTGAGTCGCCCGCACCGTGCGCAATAACTGTCCGCCCTGGCTCTCACTGATGGGCAATTCGCCGTATTCATACCCCGTATCCTGAACGACCAACTCAAAGGGGGCCCCCATTTCCCGGTTGGCCAATTGAATTCCGGCCAGCAAATCTTCGCCGTACTGGCGGTCGCCCCCCGATAGAGGCAATAATACCCCCAACCGGTTTGTCCCCTGTCCTTTTGCCGTAGCGGGAGGCTTTGTTGGAACTGGCCCCAAGTCAGAACCGCCGGCGGGCGGCTCGATCAATTGGACAAACGTCCCCTCGGGCCAACGGCGCAGATAATCGCGCTCTGCAGCCTGCCTTTTTTGGACCCACCCCAAGCGGCGAAACCAGCGCCCCCGCCCAAAGAGCAAAGCTTCATCCAGACGCTCGGCCCCCAGTCCCAATCGCAACCCATCGAGCATTCCCGCGTCGATATAACCGTTTTCTACCCCTGCGGCCAGTTGGGCGGCAGCGCGGGCTTGCAATTCCAGGGAGTGAGCAGAGGCCAGCACTGCACCGTAGGCCGTCGCCGCTTGCCGATACCGCCCCAGCGCATAGAAGCAATCCGCCCCGAGCAATTGGGCATCGCTTTGATAGCGACTACTCGGATATTCTGCCGGCAACTGTGTCGCCATCTGCAACGCTTGTTGGTAGCGCCGCAATTTGAACTGGGTTTTGCCCAACATCAACATGGCCGCACTCGAGCGTGGATTTGCCGGCAATTCAAGCACTTGGGCAAAGTCGGCCTGGGCCTGCTCGAATCGCTGTTGCTGATAGGCCGCCAACCCCTCGGTGAACAGGGTCTCGGCAGGCTGCCAAGTTGATTCCTGCTGTGCCGCCACATTGCCCGTGACCGCCAACCCCGGCAGAGCCAGCAAACAAATAACCCACCGATTGCGCATCATTCTACTTTCCCGTGCTGTGAAACGTCCTGTATAAGGGCTCCAACGCCTAAAAACGGATTGGCCCAAATCTTTCAAGGCCATTGGCCCCACCGACAAGCTCACATTCCCGCAAGCATTCAAAATTCACCGTCTAGGCCCGAGCCCCCACAACGGGCCTTACGGCGTCATTCTATATGGTTTGGCTGCCAATGTACCCGGCTCCGACAACTGTGTCAAACGGGGTTGTCAGTCAATGGCCGCTCTGCTATATTCAACCAATGAACTAGCTTCGGTCTCTGGAATTCCATCCCAGCGGCATTCTTGTGCAGCACTCCTCCCTCTATAGCTAAAATTCATGAATATTCGAGCAGAAAAAATAAACTTAGATCCAGAAAAATTGCGCCAATTCCTCAACCAACAGCAAGATCCCCAAGACCCCCAGGTCCAGCCTGGCACCGCCGGTGGCCAAACCGGACAGGAAACCCAACCACCGAAAGAGGAATGGAATTTCTCTCTCAAACCAGAAGAGCTGGAGGCCTATCTCAATCAGTATGCCATTGGCCAATACCAGGCCAAAGCGATTCTGGCCACCAAGATCTGCACCCATTTCAACCGCTTGAATTTGCCCCCGGACGAGGATGAGGACATCATCGGCTCGATCAAAAACAATATTCTCATGATCGGTCCCACAGGTGTTGGAAAAACGTATCTAATCAAGCTAATTGCCCGCCACTTAGGCGTTCCTTTTGTCAAAGGGGATGCGACAAAATTTAGCGAAACGGGCTATGTCGGCGGCGATGTTGAGGATTTGGTGCGCGAGTTGGTCAGACAGGCAGACGGTGATGTAGAACGAGCCCAATACGGTATCATCTACATCGACGAAATCGATAAGATCGCCTCGAGCCGAAACCAATCGGGCCCCGACGTCTCCCGTTCAGGCGTTCAGCGCAACCTGCTCAAACTTATGGAAGAGACTGAAGTCGATCTTAAGGCGCCCCACGATCTGGCCTCGCAAATGGAAACCGTAGTGCAGATCCAGCGCACCGGCAAAGTCGAGCGGGAGAAGGTAAATACGCGCAATATTTTGTTTATCGTCAGCGGCGCCTTTAACGGCCTGGAAGATATTATCGGCCGCCGCCTCAACCGGGGCTCCATGGGTTTTCAAATAGACCCCCGGTCCGAGACAGACCAGGACCAGGAAGAACTCCTCAACCGAGTGCGCCCCGACGATCTGGTCGAATACGGCTTTGAATCGGAATTCATCGGCCGCCTCCCTGTCCTGGCGGTCCTGACCAATTTGCACTGCGAAGACTTGCTGTCTATTCTGCGCAGTCCCAAAAGCAGCGTCATATTGTCGAAAAAGAGGGATTTCCGCGCCTACGGAATCGACCTCGAATTCACCGATGAAGCTTTAACCCTATTGGCCCAGCGGGCCTTTGAACAACACACCGGCGCCCGCGGTCTAGTAGGTGTTTTTGAACAGGCCCTAATACCATTTGAGAAAAAACTGCCCTCCTACGAAATCGACCAGTTTACCCTGACCAAAGAAATAGTCGAAGCCCCTGAGGCGGGCCTGGAGAAAATCCTCTTCGATCATTCACTAGGTCTGTTCATCGACCGGCTGCACAACGCCCACGGCATTGACCTCGACTTCACCCCCGAGGCCCGCCAATATCTCGAAGCTATGGCCCGCCAACGCGACCAGACTCCAGAAGAATTGTGCGACGAATTATTGGCCGACTATAGCCACGGACTCAAATTGGTCGAGAAACTGAAATTCACCGTGACCCGGGACATCTTAGACACCCCCCAGGACACCCTCAACGCCTTGATTAAGGAATATTACGGCCGGCGTACCGATTAAGTTGTCCAATGGATTTGCCGAACTGACATTCAGCCCTTATAGGCACAGGGTGTGCCCATGCTCCCTACGGGCTTTTTTCACGCAAACCGAATTCTTTTTCCTTGCGGTAGAGCGTACTCAATCCCATGCCCAATATTTCGGCGGTGCGACGGCGATCCCAGCTAGTGGCTTTCAAAGTCTCCTGGAGTACGAGCTTTTCAACCTCCTGCATGGTCATGCCGACGCGAAAGTGCATACGGCCACTGCTGCGCCGGCCGCTGCGGCCAATATGGGGAGGTATATCGGTGATATCCAGCAAGCCTTGGCGGGGGCTCATAACCACCATCCCCTCAATGCAATTCTTGAGTTCCCGCACATTGCCCGGCCAGTCGTATTCGAGGAGGGTCTCCAAGGCCCCAGGAGTAATACCCGTTACCGCCTTGCTGTTTTCCTCGGCGAATTGCTGGATGAATTCGTCGATGAGGATGGGTATGTCTTCCTTGCAATGGCGCAGCGGCGGCACCTCGATAGTCACCACTTGCAGGCGATAAAACAGATCGGCCCGAAACACCCCGGACTCAACCAATTCCTCCAGATTCTTATTGGTCGCTGCAATAAGCCGCACGTCGACCTTGCGGGTCTGACCGCCCCCTACCCGCTCAAAATGCCCATCCTGGATAACGCGCAACAGCTTGACTTGGGTGGCAGGAGGAATATCGCCGACTTCGTCGAGAAATAGCGTACCCTGGTCGGCCTGTTCAAAACGCCCGTGGTGACGCCTGACCGCCGTGGTGAAAGCCCCTTTCTCATGACCGAATAACTCGCTTTCGACAATCCCCTCGGGCAAGGCGGCGCAGTTGAGCTCGATAAAGTCTCTTTCTCGACGCCGGCTTTGCTGGTGGATAGCTTTGGCCACTTCCCCCTTGCCCGCCCCGGTAGGTCCGGTAATTAGCACACTGGCCCGAGCCTGGGCGACCTGTTCTATCTGGCTGTAAATGCTCAACCAGCGGGAAGAACGTCGAACAATACCGCCAAAACGAAAACGCTCGTCCAGACGGCGATGCAAATCGGAGACTTCGTCCACCAGGCGTTGATGCTTGACACCCCGCTCCAGTACGGCCTTCACTTTTTCCAGATTCAAAGAGCCCCACTGAAAGTCGGAGGCTCCCTGGCGCATAGCCTCAATGCCTTGTTCGATATCTTCTGGCCGCACCACGGCAATGGCACAAATTTCCGGATTGCGCTGACGACTGATCTGCAATACCCGAAAACCATCGATACGGCGCTCGTGTAAGCTGAAGATTAGTGCATCGACCGGCTCGCGATCGAGGATTTCGAAGGCGCTGTGGCCTTCGCGAGACCACAGCACCTCAAAATCCTGCTGCTCTAGATAGCCCACTAGTTCCCGGGCCCGCTCGGATTCGCCCAGCACGACGAGAATGCGGCACTGCTTGTTTCCGCTAGGCTCCACAGGCATCTGGGCTCCCATTGGCGGCCAGGGTCCCGGCCTAGGCCGCCCGCAGCACGGCCTCGTCGGCAAAACTGGCAGTGAATACCTGGCTGAGGTCATCGACTAGGACAAATTCTATTTCCTCGCGTACAGCAGTGGGCACCTCGTCCAGGTCCTGCTCGTTGCGGCGCGGCACTATGACTTTGCGAATCCCGGCGCGATGGGCGGCCAGCACTTTTTCTTTGATGCCCCCCACCGGCAGGACCCTACCCCGCAAAGTGACTTCGCCTGTCATCGCCAATTTCTCGTCAACCGGCTGTTCGAGCAATAGCGATAGGAGAGCCGTGGCCACAGTGACACCGGCTGAAGGGCCATCTTTGGGAATAGCCCCCGAAGGCACGTGGATATGGATATCCTGGTTGGCGAAAAAGTCGGCAGCAATCCCCCATTCACCAGCACGGGAGCGCACATAGGAAAGGGCGATCTGGGCGGACTCTTTCATCACTTCGCCCAGTTTTCCGGTTAACATCAATCCCTTATTGCCGGACATTTTCATGGCCTCGACCAACATCACTTCCCCCCCGGCCGGCGTCCAGGCCAACCCGGCGACGATGCCCTGCTCGACATCTTCTCCAGCCAGCGGCGGCAGGATCTTGGCTGGTCCCAGGTAATTGACCAGATTTTCTTGGCCGACATTATAGGGCCCCCGCGCGCCCTCCACCGCCTGACGTGCAATTTTGCGGCAGATCTGACCGATTTGGCGGTCTAGATTGCGTACTCCAGCCTCTTGCGTATAACCGCGGATCAACGTCCTTATGGCAGCCTCATCGACCTCTACTTTACGCCGTCCTATACCGTGCTCCTTCAACTGTCGGGGCAGCAAATGCGAACGCACAATTCTCATTTTCTCCTCTTCGGTATACCCTGACAGTTGGATAACTTCGAGGCGATCGCGCAGGGCTGGAGGAATCGTATCCAACTGATTCGCCGTAGCGATAAACATCACCTGGGACAGATCAAAAGGCACGTCAAGATAGTGATCGGCGAAAGTATGGTTCTGTTCCGGATCGAGCACCTCGAGGAGCGCGGCCGCCGGATCGCCGCGAAAGTCGGCACCCACTTTATCGATTTCATCGAGCATAAATACGGGATTCTTGGTGCCCGATTTACGCAGACTTTGGATGATGCGGCCAGGTAATGCCCCGATATAGGTACGCCGATGGCCGCGAATCTCGGCCTCGTCGTGCACGCCGCCTAAGGAGATGCGGACGAACTTACGCCCCAACGCTCGCGCGATGGACCGCCCGAGGGATGTTTTACCGACACCTGGGGGACCGACGAAGCAAAATATGGGGCCCTTCAAATCCTTTTTCAGTTTCCGCACCGCCAAATATTCCAATAAGCGTTCTTTGATTTTTTCCAAGCCTTCGTGATCCTGGTCGAGAACGCGACGGGCCTGGGCAATATTGATACGGTCTTTCGATTCTTTGGCCCAGGGTAAACTCAGGAGCCAATCCAAATAGGTTCGGGCCACGGTGTATTCGGCCGCTCCTGGGGGCATTTGGGCCAGACGGTCCAGTTCCCGCTCGGCCTCTTTGTGGGCTTCGGCGGACAACTCGGCCTTTTCTAACTGCTGCCGCAGTTCCTCTAACTCTTGGTCGCCGTCCTCGCCCAATTCTTTCTGGATCACTCGCATTTGCTCGCGCAAATAGTGCTGCCGCTGGGCTTCCCCGACCTCTTCCTGAACCTGGTTCTGTATCTTGTGGCCCATTTCGAGAATAGACAATTCTCGATTGAGCAATAAGGTCAGTTCCTGGAGGCGGCGACTCACATCGACTTCGGCCAGCAATAGCTGCTTTTCGCGGATATCCACATCGAGCGCCGAAGCGACAAAATCGGTCAATTGGACGGGCTGCTTTTCCAGATTGATGACCGCGATCTGCATATCGTCTCCCAGCGCTGGGACCAGAGCCACCATTTTCTGGAATTGCTGGGAAAGATTTTGGGTCAGGGCCTGTTCTTCCTTTGTAGCGGATAAAATATCTTCCAGTACTTCCACCCGGGCTACCAGATGCGGTTTGGTCTGGATAACCTCGCTCAGTTGCACCCGCTTGAGACTGCGGACAAGAATTTGCACGTGATCGTCAGGTAATTTTACCGCCCGATGGATATAGGCGACAACCCCTACCTCGTATAGATCGCCCCCCGTCGGCTCTTCGATTTCACTTCTTTTCTGCGTCGCAATACCAATCAGTCTATTGCCTTCTAAAGCCTCTTCGACCAAACGCAAAGACGATTCGCGCCCGACCAAGAGCTGAGTCGGCAAATTGGGGAAAAGGGTCATATTCCGCAACGGTAAGACCGGCACCTGCTCGGGTATGACAAGTTGGTTCTGCTGCGTTGGATCCGCCATTTATTCCTCGCATTCTCATTGGAATCCGGGGCCGTTGCTGCCTTTAGTCGGCCAGACTCAGGACTCTACAGGAGAAGATGGATACAGCAAATTTGGTTGAAGCCATCAATACTCCCGAGAATCAGCAAGTTTTGTACCCGTTTTTTAGGCCTTTTTTTCAGTCTTCTTGTCACAAATACTGCCAAAATGGCATAATACTATAGACTTTTGTTCGCTACGTACCCCAAACGAACCACCACTTCACAATGGGGCGTCTGAGGAAACATATCAACGGGCTGCAGGCATTCTGCCTGATAACCCCCTTCTTGCAGGACCGCCAAATCCTCGGCCAGACTCTGCGGATTACAGGACACATAAATAACCCTTGGTGGACGCAACTCGACCAAAGCTGCCAAGGCCCGCTTGTGCACACCGGCTCGGGGAGGGTCTAGTACTACCAAATCGTATTCCGTCCCGCCGACCAGCGCTTGCTGCCAGACCTTTTCGACAGGGCCGGCGATAAATTCGGTATTATTGAGCCCATTACGTCGTGCATTGTCGCGTGCATCTGCAATTGCTTCCTCGACGATCTCGACACCAGTCACCTTCTTCGCCGATCGCGCAAGATATAGACTGATACCGCCAGTACCGCAAAATAGATCCAGTACGTTTTTCTCTTCAACAGACCCAGCCAAATCGGCAATACACTGATAAAGTTGCTCCACTTGCAGCGAATTAGTCTGAAAAAAAGAACGGGGAGAAATGGCAAAATCAATCCCTCCGCAGCGTTCGATAATTCGCCCCGGCCCTTTCAGGACAAATTCCTGCTCCCCTTGGGCGACCTGGGCTTTGCCCTGATGCAAGGCAACGATAAAAGTGCTGATCTGCGGCACAGCCGCCAAAACCCCATCGACCAATCGATCCACATCCGGATTGGGGTATTGTGATACGACCAGGCTGACCATGATTTCACCGCTGTATTTGCTCTGACGGACGACGAGGAAACGCAGCAAGCCTAGGTGGCTCTTCAAATTGTAGGGCGGCAAACCGGCCGCTGTAGCTAAATACCGTACACACTGGACGATCTGATTAGACAGACCCGATTGGAGGTGGCAGTGTTCGATATTGAACAGGCGGTTGAAACGGTCCCTTATATGCATGCCCAATTGCAGCTGCCCTTGCCGATCTTGACCGAAGGAAAATTCCATTTTATTGCGATAACACAGGGCCGCCTCGCTCCCCTGTATGGGACGCAATTCGCCGCTGACAATACCCTCGTTTTGCAACGCTTGTTGCACCATACCTTGCTTGACACGCAATTGCTCTGCATAAGGAATATCTTGCCATCGACAACCACCGCAGACCCCAAAATGCCTGCAGATAGGGACTTGCCGCTCGACGGCGCGATGAGAAAAACTTTCGACGTCGCCGTTGAAACGCCCTTTGCGTTTCCCCCATATCCGCGCTTCGACTCGATCGCCCGGCATAGTCCCGGGCAGGGCTACTTCGCGTCCATCTACCCAGGCGAGTCCGTCGCCCTGCCGGGACATACTTTCAACTTCTACGCTGATGTAGTCACCCCGCTTCATTACTGCAGGTCTGGCTCCCCGGCCACAAAAAAACGGGGCAAGATGGCTACCATCCCGCCCCGTCAAATGCGTGCCGCTATGTGGTGAAAATCTTAAATACTGGTCCGCTCAGTATCTAATCGCCGGACGATTTCTCCGCCGTAGCGGCTGCTGGTGCCGCCCCGGCTCGATCAACTAATTCAATTAGACACATTTCGGCAGCATCGCCGCGCCTGGGGCCCATTTTCACAATTCGGGTATAGCCTCCGTTACGGCTTCTATAACGAGGCCCCAATTCGTCGAATAACTTAGTTACAATGCTCTTGTCGGCAATCAGGCGCAATACCTGACGCCGAGCGTGCAGGTCGCCGCGCTTGGCGAAGGTAATCATATGTTCGGCCGTTCGCCTCAATTCCTTGCCCCGGACCAACGTGGTCCGCACGGCTTCGTGCGCGAAAAGAGAGGTAACCATATTGGCCAGCATCGCCTTCCGATGGCTGGCGTCGCGGCCTAGTTTGGCTACTTTTTTTCCGTGTCGCATCCTCTATCTTTCCAGTTCTCAGAATTCTTCGGTGAGCGAATCGCTCGGTTCTTCCTCAATTTCAACGTTCTCGTAAGCGTCTAAATCCATCCCCCAGCTCAGATTCATCTTGTCGAGAATCTCGCTCAGCTCATTGAGAGACTTGCGGCCGAAATTACGATACTTGAGCATTTCGGCTTCGCTGCGCGCCACCAGCTCCCCCAAGTGCGTGATTCCGGCGGCGCGCAAGCAATTAGCCGAGCGCACCGTGAGTTCGAGCTCATCTACGGACATAACCAACAAGCGTGCGACTCGTTTCGTCTCGTCGTCTACCTCTTTCTCTTCAACAGCTTCCGGCTCTTCTTCAAAACTGATGAAAAGCGTCAGATGCTCGGAAAGAATACGGGCCGCCTGGGCCACTACGTCCTCAGGTCGCAACGAACCGTCGGTCCACACTTCAATGGCCAATCTGTCGTAATCCGTCCGCCGTCCGACACGAGCATTCTCAAGCTCGTAGTGAACCCGCTGAACTGGTGAATAATTAGCATCCATGGGAATATGGCCAATGGGCAAGTCAGGCGATTTGTGCTCGTCGGCAAAAACGTACCCCCGCCCCCGAGCCACATTGATCTCCATATCGAGGCTACTACCCTCTTCCAGGGTAGCTATATGCAGTTCGGGATTCATGATCTGCACACTCGGATCAATAGCCAGATCCGCGGCCGCCACTTCGCCGGGACCTTCGCAAGTGACTCGCAGAACCCGTTCTTCCTCGCCGTGATAGCGAATAGCCACTTCCTTGAGATTGAGGACGATTTCGGGCACGTCCTCACGCACACCCTTGACGGTGGAAAATTCATGCTGCACACCATCAATTTTAACCCCTTTTATCGCGGCCCCTTGGATAGAGGAAACGAGAATCCGCCGCAAAGCATGGCCCAATGTTACACCAAAACCCGGCTCGAGGGGTTGCAGAATGAACTGGCCGTAAGTCTCGCTGAGGGTATCCTTTTCGATCTCAACCATCCTCGGCATCTGGAGACCTTCTAATTTCATAGAGCCTTTAGCCCCCTAATATATCCAGTGTAAGGGAATAGATATAAACCCCGTACGGAGTTTATACGCGGGAGTAGAATTCAATGACCAGTTGTTCTTCAGCCACTGTCGGGATCTCGTCCCGCACCGGTCTCTCCACTACCGTTCCCTGCAAATTGACTTTATCCACGGCAAGCCAGGAAACCATTTCCCTGGATCGGCGCATTGATTCCTGAATGAATTCGAGCTGCCGGCTTTTTTCGGCCACCTGGACCACGTCCCCTGGATTGGCAATATAAGAAGGGATATTAACACGCTTGCCGTTGACGGTAAGGTGGTTGTGCCGCACCAGTTGGCGGGCCGCCTTGCGGGAAGGGGCAAAGCCCAACCGGTAGACAATATTGTCCAGGCGAGTCTCCAACAGCCGCAGCAGAATTTCGCCGCTGACGCCGGTAGCCCGTGAGGCCTTTTTGTAATAGCCCCGAAATTGTTTTTCCCTCACGCCATAGATGCGAGCCAACTGCTGCTTGGCGCGTAACTGGACGCTGTAGTCAGATTGTTTGCGCCGCCGTCCCTGGCCATGCTGGCCCGGTTCGTAACTACGCCGTTCGAAAGCGCATTTTTCCAACGCGCAGCGTTCCCCTTTGAGGAAGAGCTTGGTGCCTTCGCGTCGGCAAAAGCGGCAATTGGGTCCGGTATATCTACTCATCTGGCTCCTCTACACGCGCCGCCGTTTGGGCGGTCGACAACCGTTGTGGGGTATGGGGGTCACGTCTCGGATCGCGGAGATTTCCAGGCCTGCCGCCTGCAGGGCACGGATGGCTGATTCACGGCCGACACCGGGTCCCTTGACCCAGACTTCCACACGCCTCAGTCCCATTCCCATGGCTTCCTGGGCTGCTTTCTCAGCCGCTTGCTGTCCCGCAAAGGGCGTCGACTTACGACTGCCCTTAATGCCCATCTTACCGGGCGTAGCCCAAGCGATCACGCTACCCTGGGTATCTGTCAGAGTAATGATGGTATTGTTAAAGGTAGCCAAGATATGCGCGACCCCAACTGATTCTACCTGTTTGGCTTTTTTGCGCCGCCGGCGCGTTCTTTCTGGTGGCAAGTCCTATCCCCTTTATTTGAAATACTGATACGACTCGGATTAATCTTTTTTGCGTCCAACGGCCATCTTGCGAGGCCCTTTACGTTGGCGGGCATTAGTCTTGGTACGCTGCCCCCGGGTTGGCAGGCCCCGTCGGTGGCGCAATCCTCGATAACAGCCAATATCCATGAGTCGCTTGATATTCATATTGACCTCAGTGCGCAGACTACCCTCCACCTTGTAGTTGGTCTCTATGATATTGCGTAACTGGTTCACCTGATCTTCGGTGAGAGCGTGACCCCGCGTGTCCGGGTCTACTCGAGCCTGCTCGAGGATTTGCCGAGACACGTTGCGGCCAATGCCGTAAATATGGGTGAGCCCGATCTCAATCCTTTTATCGCGGGGCAAATCGACCCCGGCAATGCGTGCCAAAAGGCATCCTCCTTGTTAAAGTGCCGACCGGCTCATGCGGTCAAAACCAGTCAATGACCTGAGCCGCGCTTAACCGCGTCCCACCTTGCGTTTAATAGGTACGCTCTTTCCCGAGCCCTGGCGCTGCTTATGCCTTGGGTTGCGTTTGCAAATAACCCGGACGATGCCATGACGCCGGATAATTTTGCATTCGGAACAGCGCTTTCCAACCGATGCTCTGACTCTCACGTGCTAACTCCCTGCGGTCTTGGGCTCAACCCCGCCGCCCCGTTATTTTGCCCCGTTTCATGAACCCTTCATAGTGTCGGGTCATCAATTGGGATTCAAGTTGCTGCAGCGTATCGAGGGCGACGCCCACGATGATCAACAGACCTGTCCCCCCGAAAAATTGCGAAAAAGAGGGCGAGACGTTGAATTCGCGTGCGATGAAAAATGGAAAAATAGCTACCAAAGCCAAAGCGATGGCGCCCGGTAGCGTTATACGGGTCATAATATGATCGATATGCTCGGCGGTTTTCTGCCCCGGACGCACCCCGGGAATGAAGCCACCGTGTTTTTTCATCGTATCCGACAACTGCTTCGGATCCATGACGATAGCTGTATAGAAATAGGCAAAAAACATGATCATGAGCCCGTATACGAACCAGTAGAACATCGAATCGACGGTAAAATACCCCCCGACGATTTGCATGAATTCGTTTTCGGGAAACATCTGCGTCACGGTGCCGGGCACGAACATAATGGCCTGGGCAAAGATAATCGGAATAACACCGGCCGTATTTATTCGCAGAGGTATTGTCGTTGCCTGTCCACCGTAGACCCGTCGGCCGACGACCCGCTTGGCGTATTGCACCGGAATCCGGCGTTGCCCCTGAGTCAACAGAATGACAAAGGCGACAACCCCCAGCATGATAACGACGAGAAATAGCTCTTCAATGAGATTTTTGCCGGCGCCACGGTTGTTTAGATAGTTGACCCATTCGCTTTTGATAGCGAAGGGCAACTCGGCGACAATACCGATAAAAATGATCAACGAAATACCGTTGCCTATACCGTGCTCGGTAATTTGCTCACCCAACCACATAATGAAGATCGTCCCAGTGGTTATGGTAAGCATAGTCAAAAGGATAAAACCAATGCCGGGATTGGCCACGGCGGGCAAACCCGATTCGAGCCCATTGATGGTCTCGAGAAAATAACTGACACCGAAGGATTGGGCCGCCGCCAAAACCACTGTGGCATAGCGCGTATACTGAGTAATCTTTTTGCGCCCTTCCTCACCTTCCCGCTGCAATTTCTGAAAATGGGGAATGACCGAACCGAGCAACTGGAAGATAATGGAGGCACTGATATAGGGCATAATGCCCAAGGCAAAAATGGAGGCCCGTGTGAAAGCCCCCCCCACGAACATATCGTAGAGCCCAAAGAGTGTATTGCCGGCGCCGGCAAAATATTCACGAAGTATCTGGATATCGACACCAGGGACCGTAATTTGACCGCCGATTCGATAGACTACCATCAGACCGACTGTGAATATAATACGCTGCCTCAGCTCGGGGATCTTAAAGCAATTTTGAAAGCTCTGGAGCACGTCAGATTACCTCGGCCTGGCCGCCGGCTTGATTGATTTTTTCGATCGCCGATTGCGAAAATTTATGTGCCCTGAGACTCAGGCCTTTGCTCAATGCACCATCGCCCAGGATTTTCACAGGATCTTGCACGCGCCGGATAAGACCGCTCTGGCGTAATTCTTCGGGCCCTACAGTCCCTTCCAGGCCCCGGGCTTCTATATCGCCCAGATTAACCACTTGGTAGGTAACTCTATTATGGTTGGTAAAACCAATTTTGGGGATGCGGCGATGCAAGGGCATCTGACCGCCTTCGAAACCAGTCCGGCGCCCCCGATTAGCCCCCGATCTGGAACGCTGCCCTCCATGTCCTTTACCCGCTGTCTTGCCGGTGCCCGAGCCGATACCCTGCCCGAGGCGCTTGGGTTTGCGCACAGCCCCACGGGGGCATTTAATCTGACCTAGCTGCATCTTAATCCTCGATTTCTTCTACTTCGACCAAATGCGAAATCTTCGCGACCATACCGCGTATCTGCGGCGTATCCTCATGAACGACTTGCTGGTGTAAACGCCGCAACCCCAGCGCTTGGACGGTAGCCTTCTGGTCACTGCCGCGGCCAATACCGCTCTTGCACTGCTTGATAATCAATTTCACGAACTTCCTCCTAACCCCGAAACAAAGCAGGATCGACACCCCTGAGGCGGGCCACCGTCGCGGCATCGCGCATTTGCTGCAAACCGCCCAAAGTGGCTTTGACCATATTCTGCGGATTGTTGGAACCGAGGGACTTGGTCAGGATATCGTGCACACCGGCCAGTTCGAGGACAATGCGCACCCCACCGCTGGCGATAAGACCGGTACCTGGGGCAGCCGGTTTGAGAAGGACGCGTGCAGCGCTGAATTTGCCCAAAACTTCGTGTGGAATAGTCCCATCCACTAAAAATACGTCTATGACGTTCTTCTTGGCTGCTTCCGTGCCTTTGCGTATGGCTTCAGATATTTCACCGGCCTTACCGCTACCAATGCCGACGCGCCCATTTCGATTACCGACCACCACTACGGCATTAAAGCTGAATGTCCGCCCGCCTTTGCGCACATGGGCGACGCGCCGGATACTATTCTGGACTACGACTTCACTCAGTTCCGAACTACTTTGGTCGAATTTAGCCACTAATCCCCATCTCCTCTAAAATTTCAATCCGCCTTCGCGGGCCCCTTCGGCTACCGCCCGGACGATCCCGTGGTAGAGAAAACCGCTGCGATCGAAAACTACCTTCTCAATGCCGGCTTCTTGGGCTTTAGCAGCCACCCGCTTGCCGACTTCCTTGCCCTGTTCGACCCGGTTTTCAAACGCCGTTTCGCGCAGTTCTTTGGAGAGAGTGGACAAACCAATGAGGGAATGACCCACCGTGTCGTCGACGAGTTGTACCTCGATATTGCGCAAACTGCGGTACACCACCATGCGTGGACGCTCAGCAGAGCCTTTAACTTTTTTTCGCAGGCGAAAATGGCGCCGATCACGCCGTTCTTTCTTTCGAATCAATTGTTTACGAGTTGCCATTTATCCTGCCGCCTTACCCGCTTTAATGTGAATGACTTCCCCGAGGTAGCGCACGCCTTTGCCCTTGTAGGGATCGGGTCTGCGCTTGAAACGAATATCGGCGGCCACCTGGCCCACCTGTTGCTTATCGATGCCTTGGACTACAATAGTGGCCTGTGCTTGAGCGCCCCTGTCGCTATCTTCGGTAGAGAGCTCGATACCTTGAGGCGCCTCATATTCCACTGTGTGCGAAAAACCCAGATGCATGGTCAGCAGCTTACCCTTGACATCCGCCCTGAAACCGACGCCATGGACTTCTAATTTCTTAACAAACCCTTCGGTAACGCCGGTAACAGCATTGGCGATCAGCGAACGGATCAGCCCATGGACAGCCCGGACATGCTTCTCTTCGGACTTTCGCCCTACCTTCAACACACTCTCATCCTGATCGAGGGTCAATTGATCGGCATTAAAACCGACGTTCAATACCCCCTTGGGGCCCTTGACCTCGATCTCGGCGGTCCCGATAGCCACTTCAACCCCTTTGACGAGGGGGATCGGCGTTAATCCTATACGCGACAAAACTTATTCCTCCCTTACCAAACCTTGCAGAGGATTTCTCCCCCAATGCCAGCCCGCCGCGCTTCCCGGTCCGTCATGACCCCCTTAGAGGTCGAAACGACGGCAATTCCCAGTCCTCGCAAGACTCGGGGAATCTCACCCTTATTTGAATAGCGCCGCAGACCTGGTTTACTCACTCGTTCCAACCCCTGAATGAGGTTGTTATTATCCCGGTCATAGCGCAGGTAAAGACGCAGCTGGCCCTGTTTGTTGTCTTCGATCATAGCAAAATTGTCGATAAAACGATTCTCAGCCAATACTCGGGCAATCTCTCGTTTGAGATTGGAGGCCGGCACATCGACACGTCGATGCTTGGCGTGGCCTGCGTTGCGCACCCGAGTCAGCATATCCGCAATGGGATCTGTCATACTCATAATTGGGAATTCCTTTACCAGCTCGCCTTAGTTACGCCGGGGATCTCGCCGTTGAGAGCCATCTCACGGAAACAGATGCGGCAAAGACCGAATTTCTTGTAGACGCCGCGGGGTCTGCCACACCGCTGACACCGGGTGTATTTGCGCACTTTAAATTTTGGCTCTCGGGCCGCTTTTATCAGCAGACACTTCTTAGGCATAAAAAATCCTTCGCCGCAGCGGGCGGAATCAATTGCTGAAAGGCATACCGAGGAGAGCGAGCAATTCCCGCGCTTCCTCGTCTGTTTGGGCCGTAGTAACGATAGTTACGTTCAGCCCGCGAATCCGATCGACTTTGTCGTAGTCAATCTCGGGGAAGATAATTTGTTCCCGTATACCGATATTGTAATTGCCCCCTCCATCAAAACCCCGACGTCCGGGCAATCCCTGAAAATCGCGTACCTGAGGCAGGGCGAAGCTGACCAAGCGATCGAGGAATTCGTACATTCTTTCCCGCCGCAAAGTCACTTTACAGCCTATAGGAACCCCTTCGCGCAGCTTGAAATTTGAGATGGCCTGCTTGGCTCGCCTGATAACCGGCTTTTGACCTGTTATAGCGGTTAAATCGGCCACTGCTCCATCGAGCATTTTGGGATCCTGGACCGCTTCGCCCACGCCTATATTAAGCACGATCTTTTCCAGTACGGGCACAGCCATAGTATTGGCATAGCCGAATTTTTCTTTGAGCTTGCCCTGTACTTCGTCGCTTTTGTACTTCTCTTTCAATCTGGGTTCCATGGATCCTTGTTCCAATCCGTTAGTCCTAGGAATCGATCATTTCGCCGCTGCGGGCGGAAACCCGGACGTATTTGCCGTTTTCCAGCTGTTTCTGGCGGATCCGCGTAGGCTGATCCGTCTGCGGACAAACAACCATCACACTAGAAATATGAATAGGTGCTTCGCGCTCCCGGATCCCCCCCTGTTGATCCTTGGGATTTGCTCGGGTATGGCGCTTCATCATACGCACCCCCTCGACGACAAGCCGCTGCTTGTCTTTGATGACTTGCAAGACCTTGCCGCGCTGCCCTTTATCGTTGCCTTTTATGATCTGAACCGTATCGCCCTTGCGGATATTCATTTACAACCTCAATGCAGTAAGTTGATCTAAACGACTTCGGGGGCCAAGGAGACAATGCGCATAAATTGCTTATCGCGCAATTCGCGACCTACCGGGCCAAATATGCGGGTACCACGCGGCTCATTCTGCTCGTTGATCAATACAGCGGCATTCTCGTCGAAGCGAATGTACGAACCATCGGGCCGGCGGTATTCCTTTTTCGTCCGCACGACCACCGCTCGGGCAACCTCGCCTTCCTTGATCTGGGAATTTGGCAATACATCGTGCACGGCCACCACAATACGGTCCCCGACCGAAGCGTAGCGCTTCATTGAACCACCTAAGACGCGGATGCAGCGAGCACTGCGCGCCCCGGCGTTATCCGCCATTTTCACCACCGAATACTCTTTTATCATGGTCTTTACTGATCGGTATTGCGTTGAAGGATTTGTACGAGACGCCACCGCTTGGTTTTGCTCAAGGGGCGGCACTCCTGAATGCGGACGATATCGCCGACACCGGACTCTTCATTTTCGTCGTGCGCGGCAAACTTCGCCGTGCGCTGAATGACGCGCCCATAGAGACCGTGCGGAGCACGCTGCTCAATGGCGACAACTCGGGTTTTTACATTATTGGCTTTGATCACCCGGCCTTCGACCGTGCGCCTTCCAGTGGTCTTGTCGTTCATACTTGTCCCTCTCCGCCGGGCAGCAACCTCAGCCCGAGATTGTGTTCTCTCAATACCGTATGGGCGCAGGCGATTTCTCGGCGAACCTGACGCAACCGAATTGGATTAGTCAACTGACCGGAGGCTTGCTGAAAACGCAGATTAAAACTCTCTTCCGTCAATTCTTCAAGTCGCCCCTGAATCTCGTCGACCCCCAGCTCCCTCAATTCACTGGCTTTCATACGCCTCCCACTCGTTCGACGAATTTGGTTTTGATGGGCAATTTATGGCTGGCGCGACGAAAAGCTTCCTTCGCTTGTTCTACCGGAACCCCGGCTAACTCGAACATCACCCGTCCCGGCTTGACAACGGCGACCCACCCTTCGGGGGCCCCTTTGCCTTTGCCCATGCGGGTCTCAGCCGGTTTTTGAGTCGTGGGCTTATCGGGGAAAATGCGAATCCAGAACCGACCGGAACGGCTTATATAGCGGTTGACGGCGACGCGGGCGGCTTCGATCTGCTGGTTGCTGATCCAGCCGGGTTCCAAGGCCTTGAGGCCAAATTCCCCAAAGGACACAAGATCTCCCCCTTTTGTCTGGCCCCGCATCCTGCCCCGAGCTTGTTTCCTGTATTTGACCTTCTTGGGCATTAACATGACGACTGATATCCTCGTTCAGTATGCTCTTTAGGAACGCCCTTGAGTGGCGTCTTCGGCGACCGCCTCACCATGGCATATCCACACTTTAACACCGACAGTACCCGAAATTGTAAAGGCCGTCGCGGTAGCGTAATCGATATCGGCACGCAGCGTGTGCAAGGGCACGCGCCCAGCCGGTTCCGACCGTTCGCGGCGAGCCATTTCGGCTCCCCCCAGGCGACCGCCGCAGGCGATGCGAATGCCTTCCGCGCCCATCCGCATGGAAGAAGCCACGGCTTTTTTGATAACTCGGCGGAAAGACACGCGCTGTTCGAGCTGACGGGCCAAATTATCGGCGACCAACTGGGCATCCAATTCAGGCTTTTTAACTTCCTGGATATTGAGAGAAACATCTTTACCAGTTAACTCTTTAAGCTCGTCGCGCAATTTGTCTACTTCGGCCCCCCGGCGGCCAATGGCAATGCCGGGCCGGGCGGTATGCACCTCTACGGTAACACGCTTGGGCTGCCGTTCGATGTTGATGCGCGAAACGCCGGCCCGCTGCAAGCGCTGGCGAATATAACGCCGCAGCATCATATCCTCTTTGAGCAGCTCGGCGAAATCCTTTTCGGCGAACCAATTAGACCTCCAGCCTTTTATTACTCCTAACCGAAAGCCGTATGGGTGCGTTTTCTGTCCCAAAAGAGTCTCCTTAGTTGGTACCGTCACTCACTATTACGGTGAGATGACTATGGCGTTTGCGAATCCGGTCGGCCGAACCCCGGGCCCGGGGCCGGATCCGCTTCAAGTCGCGCCCTTCATCGGCGAAAACAGTCTTGACGTAAAGGTCCTCGGCATCGACGGGGTTTTCCTCGTCCTGTTGGACGGCGTTGGCAACCGCCGAACGCACGGTCTTCTCGACCACTTTCGCCACGTGTCTGGTGGAGAAACGCAACGTGGTGAGGGCTTCCTCTACCGGTTTTCCTCTGATTAGATCGACCACTTGGCGCAATTTAGTGGCCGGAACGCCAATATCCTTGGCTACAGCTCTGGCTTCCATCTCGTTGGTTCCCTCTATCTGCGAACCGCGCTAGACCGCTCGGTCTGTCCGCGGTGGCCGCGAAAAGTCCGCGTCGGGGCAAATTCGCCCAGTTTATGCCCCACCATATTCTCCGTGACATAGACGGGGATAAATTTATTGCCGTTGTGCACCGCCAGTGTAAAACCGACGAATTCCGGTGTTATAGTCGAGCGGCGCGACCAGGTCTTGATGACGCGTTTATCGCCAGACTGATTGGCCTGCTCAATCTTTTTGATCAGATGATCGTCTACGAACGGGCCTTTTTTAATGGATCTGGGCATAGCAGCTCAAAAGCTCCTGTTTACTTAGAATTGCGCCGACGAACAATCCATTTGTCGGTCTTGTTTTTGCGTTTACGCGTCTTGTATCCTTTGGTGGGCTGCCCCCACGGAGTAACGGGATGGCGACCTCCAGAAGTTTTCCCTTCGCCGCCGCCGTGCGGATGATCGACAGGGTTCATCACCACGCCTCTAACTTTGGGGCGTCGACCAAGCCAGCGGGACCGCCCGGCCTTGCCCAGGACAATATTGGAATGTTCTTCATTCCCGACTTGGCCGATAGTCGCAGAGCATTCGGCCAACACTTCGCGGACTTCGCCGGAAGGCAACCTGAGTTGAGCACGGCCGCCGTCTCGGGCTTGAAGCTGGACTTCAGTACCAGCCGAACGGGCCAATTGACCGCCACGCCCCGGCTGCAATTCGACATTGTGTATTGTCGTGCCCAAAGGGATACGCGATAGCGGCAGGGAGTTTCCCACCTGAATCGGTGCATCGGGTCCAGCGATAATCATACTGCCCACTTGCAAGCCGCGCGCAGCCAGAGTATAGCGTTTTTCGCCGTCTACATAGACCGTTAGGGCAATAAAGGCAGAACGGTTGGGATCGTATTCAATAGCGGCTACTTTCCCGGGCACTCCGGTCTTGTCGCGCTTGAAGTCGATCACCCGATAACGACGCTTGTGCCCCCCACCCCGCCGCCTCATCGTAATGCGACCCTGGTTGTTGCGACCGCCCGATTTTGTCAGAATGGTAATCAGGGATTTTTCAGGGCCGCCCTTCTTGTCGGTCAATTCTTCAAATGCATTGACCGTCTTCGTGCGCAATGAAGGTGTTATAGGCCTGAACTTCTTAACCGGCATGCCGAATCCTTTTGCCTTTATATATCTTCCATGACGTCGATAGACTCCCCTTTTTGCAGGGAGACATAGGCTTTCTTCCAACCGGGCACACGGCCCTGGTGAAAACCTAATCGACGAGATTTACCTGGTACTGAAACGGTGCGCACTGATTCGACGTGGACATCGAAAATGGATTCAATGGCCTGACGTATCTGCACTTTGTTGGCCCGGCTATCGACGCGGAAAGTATAAACGTTCCCCTCGCGCAAAATAGTCGCTTTTTCCGTGAGTACAGGTCGGCGGATAATTGCGCGTTGCTGCCCTTTATTCACCGCTGTCCTCCTTTTCCCTACCGCCGTCCTGCAATTTGGCCAAAGCTTGCCGCGTGAAAACCACGACATCGGCGGCAATGATATCGTAGGCGCCCAAGGTGTCGATGGGACACATACTCACGCCGGGCAGATTGCGGCACGACTTGACCAGGATAAGATCGACTTCCGGCGTCACAAACAGCGCCTTCTGACCGGCCACACCGCAAGCATCAACGACACTGGCGAAAGACTTGGTGCTGGGGGCGGGCAGATTGAAATCATCAACTACTTTTATCCTCTCTTCCCCTGCTCTCAACGCGAGAGCAGAGCGAAAAGCCGCCCGCTTCAAAGACTTGGGCAATTTGGAATAATACGAGCGCGGCACCGGCCCAAAGGCGACACCGCCGCCACGGACGAGAGGAGACCGCAAGGATCCCCGACGCGCCATACCCGTTCCCTTTTGCCGATGGTGCTTGCGCCCCGTTCGATTAACTTCGGAACGCCCTTTGGCAGAGGCGTTACCCTGGCGCTGATTGGCTTCGTAGGTAACCACAGCTCGGTAGAGTGCATATTCGGAAACTTCACTGCTGAATATAGCATCCGAAAGTTCTACCGTTCCTGCGGACTGCCCAGCGCTGCTCAAAACATCAACTTGATGGCCCATTATCCGCTGCGGCCTTTCGTTCTATTATCTTGACTATACTTTGATATCAATGCCTATACCTGCCGGCAGATCGAGCTTCATTAGTGCGTCCACAGTCTGGGGCGTCGAATCGTAAATATCGATTAAACGCTTGTGGACCCTCGTCTCGAACTGTTCTCGAGATTTCTTATCGACATGGGGGCCGCGCAGTACGGTATAAATCGTCCGTGCAGTTGGCAGCGGGACGGGTCCTGCAATACGGGCCCCACTCCGCTTTACCGTCTGGACGATTTCGTCCACCGACTTATCCAACGTCAAATGATCGTAAGCTTTGAGACGTATCCTGATTTTATCGACAGCCACTACAGATCTCCTCGCGGGGCGCCTTAGTCAGAAACTTCGGTGACGACGCCGGAACCAATGGTGCGACCGCCCTCGCGAATAGCGAAGCGCAGTTGCGGCTCAATGGCGATGGGTTGGATCAATTCGACGTCCATGGTCACATTATCGCCCGGCATAACCATTTCGGTGCCTTCGGGTAGCGTGATATTACCAGTGACGTCCGTGGTGCGGAAGTAAAACTGAGGACGATACCCGGAGAAAAACGGTTTATCGCGTCCACCTTCCTTCGAAGTCAAAACGTAGACCTCGGCCTTGAACTTGATATGGGGAGTGATACTGCCCGGCACGCTGATAACCATGCCGCGCATCAATTCTTCTTTATCCACACCCCGCAACAAGATACCGACATTATCACCGGCTTGACCTTCATCGAGCAACTTGCGGAACATTTCGACGCCGGTGCAGGTGCTGGTCCGGGTCTCTCGGATACCGACAATCTCCACCGCCTCGCCGACTTTGATGATACCGCGCTCGATACGGCCCGTTCCTACGGTCCCGCGCCCCTGGATGCTGAATACATCTTCGACCGGCATCAGGAACGGCTGATCAACAGGACGCTCTGGCATAGGGATATATTCGTCCACCGCCGCCATCAATTGGTCAATGGCCTGAGTGCCGATCTCACCGGCATCGCCTTCCACCGCCTGCAGAGCCGATCCCTGGATCACCGGGGTCTCGTCGCCGTCAAAACCGTATTCAGATAACAACTCACGCGTTTCCAGCTCGACCAGTTCGAGCAATTCCTCGTCGTCGACTTGGTCTACTTTATTGAGGAAGACGACAATGCGGGGCACATTGACCTGGCGGGCCAACAAAATATGCTCGCGCGTCTGGATCATGGGCCCATCGGCGGCGCTAACCACGAGAATTGCCCCGTCCATCTGGGCGGCACCAGTGATCATGTTCTTAATATAGTCGGCGTGACCAGGGCAATCGACATGGGCGTAGTGTCGGGACTCGGTCTCGTACTCCTGGTGCGAAACGTTGATGGTGACCCCACGCTCTTTTTCTTCTTTGGCGTTGTCGATATCTTCGACCGATCGACTCTCGGCCAAGCCTTTACTGGCCAGATGCATCGTAATCGCCGCAGTCAGTGTAGTCTTGCCGTGATCGACATGTCCGATCGTACCAATATTGACATGGGGTTTATTGCGCTGAAAAGTTTCTTTGGCCATTGGTATTTCCTCTCCTTGAAGCGGCTTCTACAGGATCAGTAGACTAGCCCTCTTGGCCGCCTGTCTTGGCGACAATTTCTTCGGTTATCTGTCGGGGAACTCCCCTGAATTCGGAAAACTGCATGGTGAAGACCGCACGCCCTTGAGTCAACGAGCGCAAGCGCGTGGCATAGCCGAAAGTCTCACTCAACGGGATATTGGCGGTGATCACCTGGGCATCGGAGCGGGGATTGATGCCCTGCACGTCGGCGCGATGCGAATTGAGGTCGCCCAGAACATCGCCCAGATACTGCTCGGGCACGACCACTTCCAGCGCCATGATGGGTTCCATGAGGAAAGGACTGGCTTTTTTGGCCGCGTCCTTAAAGGCCATTGATCCGGCGACCTTAAACGCCATCTCCGACGAATCGACATCGTGGAACGACCCATCGACCAACGTCACCTTGACGTCCTCGACCGGATAATCAGCGACCGGTCCATTGAGCATGGCTTCTTGAATACCGTCCCGCACCGGCCCTATGTATTCCCGAGGAATAGCACCACCGATAATTTTATTTTCAAAAACGAGCCCCGTTCCCGGTTCCCCAGGCTCCAATTCTATGACTACGTGGCCATACTGGCCGCGGCCACCTGTCTGCCGCACGAAACGCATATCGGACTCGGCCTTTTTGCGCACCCCTTCTTTATAGGCTACCTGGGGCTGACCGACATTGGCCTCTACCTTGAATTCGCGGAACAGGCGGTCGATCAAGATCTCCAAGTGCAGTTCGCCCATCCCGGACATAACCGTTTGACCAGTATCGGAATCGACTCGAACCTGAAAGGTCGGATCTTCCTCGCTCAACTTGGCCAAAGCCAATTGCAACTGTTCCTGATCGCCCCGAGTCTTAGGTTCGATAGCCACGTGCACCACCGGCTCGGCAAACTCTATTTTCTCTAGTACGATAGGTTGGGCTTCATCGCATAGTGTATCACCGGTCGTCGTACTCTTGAGACCGACGACCGCAGCAATATCTCCAGCGTGGACCGCCTTCAGCTCGGTGCGATCGTTGGCGTGCATTTCCAACAACCGGGAGACGCGCTCGCGGCGGCCCGAATTGACATTGTATATATACGATCCAGCCTCTAAGGTGCCGGAATAAACGCGAATAAAAGTCAGGCGCCCGACAAACGGGTCAGTCATTACTTTAAAAGCCAAGGCTGCCAGCGGCTCCTCGGGCTCGGGACGTCGAACCTGGACCTCTTCGGAATTAGGCAACGTTCCTTCGACATCGCCGACATCGGCGGGCGAAGGCAAAAAAGCAACCACAGCATCGAGGAGAGGCTGCACGCCTTTATAGCGATAGGCACTGCCGCAAACAACGGGCACGGCCTTGCGGGCGATGGTCGCTTGTCGCAGAGCTACCCGCACTTCGTCGGGGCTAATCTCTTGACCTTCGAGGAATTTCTCAAGGAGATGATCGTCGAATTCGGCTACTGATTCAAGCAGTTTTTCGCGGTAAACCAGGGCATTTTCCAACAAGTCCTCAGGAATATCATTCTCGAAGAACTGCATCCCCTGAGTATTCTCTTCGTAAGTTACCGCCTTCATCTCGACCAAATCAATGAGACCAGTATAGGTCTCCCCCGCGCCAATAGGCAATTGGATCGGAACGAAATTGCTTCCCAAGCGGTCGCTCAGCATATCGAGCACGTTGTAGAAATCAGCGCCGTTGCGGTCCATCTTATTCACGAAGGCAATGCGCGGCACTTCATAGCGATCAGCCTGGCGCCAAACAGTTTCGGATTGGGGTTCAACGCCGCCGACGGCGCAAAAGACCCCCACGGCGCCATCGAGCACTCGCAGCGAACGCTCGACTTCGGCGGTGAAATCGACGTGCCCGGGGGTGTCGATAATATTAATGCGATAATCCTTCCAACGGCAGGCCGTAGCGGCTGAGGTAATGGTGATTCCTCGTTCGCGTTCCTGCTCCATCCAGTCCATCGTCGCCGTGCCTTCGTGGACTTCACCCATGCGGTGCAATCGGCCCGTATAGAACAGAATGCGTTCAGTCGTCGTTGTTTTTCCCGCGTCAATATGCGCGGCGATACCAATATTGCGCGTTGTTTCTAAAGTGCTCATTGACTTCTACTTACCTAAATCGATAGTGGGCAAAGGCTTTGTTGGCTTCGGCCATTCGATGGACGTCATCGCGCTGCCGTACGGCTCCACCTTCACCTTTGGAGGCGGAGATAAACTCGTTGGCCAATCGTTCGGCCATGGTTCTCTCAGAACGCTCCCGGGCGAAGTGAATGAGCCAGCGAATGGACCGCGAGGTCCGCTCTTCATAGCGTACTTCGACAGGAATCTGATAAGGCGTACCGCCTATCCGGCGGGACAGGATCATCACCACTGGCTTGACGTTTTCCACCGCTTTCTGAAAGGTTTCGATCCCCTCCTGACCAGCCCTCTCTTGGGCCAGGTCGATAGCGCGGTAAAAAATCCGCTCGGCGACGCTTTTCTTACCCTGTTCCATCAGCGAATTGATGAAGCGAGTCACCAAGACATTATTGAATTTAGGATCGGGCAGTATCTGCCTTTTTACTGCTTTTTTCCGGCGCGACATGAATTACCTATCTGTATGGCCCAGTTAGGAGTTATCGGGCTTTCTGGCCCCGTATTTGGAACGGCTTTGACGACGCTCGGCCACTCCACTGGTATCGAGGACTCCGCGGATGATATGATAACGCACCCCGGGCACATCTCGAACCCGTCCTCCGCGAATCAGGACGATGGAGTGCTCCTGAAGATTGTTTCCCTCGCCAGGGATATAAGCCGTCACTTCCGTCCCGGTGGTCAAACGCACGCGCGCCATCTTGCGCAAAGCCGAATTGGGCTTCTTGGGAGTGGTGATATAAACCCGGGTGCAAACACCGCGTCGTTGCGGGCATTTCTCAAGGGCCGGGGCATCTTTTGGCTTCTTGATCTTGTTGCGCCCTTTGCGGATCAACTGGCTAATAGTCGGCAAGAATCATGTCTCCTTGTATCCACATAAACAATAAACTCTCAATTTAAGCACGATATGAATATATGTCAATACTTCATTCGCCTGCCCGAATTAGGCCTCTTCGCCAGCTTCTATTATCTCTATCTTCAGGCCGTTCAGTTCCTCGCCGCCCTCGCCATTGGTGGGCTCTTCAGTGCTGGCATAGGCCACCGAGCGATAGTTGCCAATACCCGTGCCGGCGGGAATAAGCCGTCCGATTATAACGTTTTCCTTAAGCCCGCTCAGACGGTCTATTTTCCCCTGAACCGCAGCTTCAGTCAACACCCGGGTAGTCTCCTGGAAGGAAGCCGCCGAGATGAAACTGTCCGTGCGCAGAGACGCACGGGTAATCCCCAGAAGAATGGGCTGGCAGGTGGAGGGATCGCCGCCCTCGTTGAGGACTTTCTCGTTTTCGCGATTGAAGCGGATCTTGTCCACCTCCTCGCCTTCGAGAAAATTGGTATCGCCCGGATCGAGAACCTTTACCTTTTGCAGCATCTGGCGCACGATAACTTCGATATGCTTATCGTTGATCTGCACCGCCTGCAGACGATAGACGTCCTGAATCTCGTTCACCAGGTATTCCTCGACCTTGTGGACCCCCTGGACTTTGAGAATATCCTGGGGAATGATCGAGCCTTCGGACAAGTTCTCACCGGCCACTACCCGATCGCCCTCTTGCACTCGAAGATGCTTGCCGTAAGGTACGAGATATTTGAGTTCGTCACCGTCATCGGCCGTGACGAATAGTTCCCTGTTACCGCGGACCTGCCCGCCGTAACGAACGGTCCCATCAATTTCTGATATCACCGCTGGCTCTTTGGGCCGCCGGGCCTCGAAAAGTTCGGCAACACGGGGAAGACCGCCGGTGATATCGCGGGTCTTGGAACGCTCGCGCGGAATCTTGATGAGCACCTGTCCCGGCTGCACCTCCGCTTCGTCTATGACTCCTCGTTCAAGACGCGCGCCTACGGGGATGATATACGACCGAGAGCCCATTTCCTCGCTGGCAATTTCAATTTGCGGACTCAGGGAACGGTCCCTTTGTTCGACGATTATCCGGGCGCTCATCCCCGTAGTCTCGTCCTGCACTTCACGCAGGGTGACCCCTTCGACGATATCGGTAAACTTCAACACGCCCCAGCGGTCGGAGATAATGACGTTATTGTAGGGATCCCACTCGTAGAGCACATCCCCCGCTTCCAAGACATCGTCGTCCTTTACCTTGAGAGCGGCGCCGTAGGGCACATTGATCCGGTCCCGCACCCGGTTCTGTTCGTCGAGCAATTCGATCTCGCCGTTGCGGCTAGTGACAACCGTTCCCAAGGTCGGATTTTCGACGCTATCGATATTGAGGCGATGAACCCGTCCCTCGCGCCGAGTTGCAATCTGGGCCTGTTCGGCGATGCGACTGGCAGTCCCACCAATGTGGAACGTGCGTAGGGTGAGTTGGGTACCAGGCTCGCCAATGCTCTGGGCCGCAATGACCCCCACAGCTTCGCCCACATTGACCAATCTACCGGTAGCCAGATTGCGCCCGTAACACTTTGCGCAAACCCCCCGCAAGGACTCACAGCTCAATACCGAGCGAATACTCACTTCCTCAATACCGGCCTGGGCAATGCGATTGGCATCGGCTTCTTCCAGCAGGGCGTCGGCCGGCAAGACGACTTCTCCGTCGGCGTCGACGGCGTCTTCGAGCAAGACGCGACCGACAATGCGATCGGCCAGAGGCGCGATAATTTCCTCGCCGTCTTTGAGCGCGGCGATATTAATACCCTGGGAAGTGCCGCAATCGATCTCGCAGATGACCACGTCCTGGGCCACATCGACCATGCGCCGGGTCAGATAGCCAGCTTCAGCTGTTTTCAACGCCGTATCGGCCAGCCCTTTGCGGGCTCCGTGGGTCGAGATGAAATACTCCAATACCGATAAGCCTTCCTTGAAGGAAGCGATGATCGGCGTCTCGATAATTTCACCAACAGCGCCGGTCAGTTTCTTCTGCGGTCGGTTCATCAAACCGCGCATACCGCCCAGCTGCTTGATTTGATCCTCGTTACCGCGCGCCCCGGAGTCCTTCATGATATAGACTGAGTTGAAACCTTCCTCGGCCTCTTCCAGGGTCTTTTGCACAACGCGCGAGACCGCTTGGGTTGCATGGGTCCAGATGTCGATAATCTGATTGTAGCGCTCGCCATCAGTGATAATACCGTTGGTATACTGATCGCGGACCTTCTCTACTTCTTGCAACGCCGCGTCGATCAGCGTGTTTTTCTCCTCGGGCACGACCACATCGTCTAGGGCGATGGAAATACCGGCGAGGGTACTGTACTGGTAGCCCATTTTTTTCAATTGGTCGACAAATTCGGCGGTCCGCCGATTGCCCAACTGCCGATGCACTTCGGACGTAATATCCTTAATATCGTCCTTGGCCACCTCTCGGTTGATAAAAGGGATCTGCTCAGGCAGGACTTCGTTGAAAATGATACGCCCGGCCGTGGTATCGAGTATTTCGCCATCGATGCGCACTTTTACCGGCTGGTGCAAGGTGATGCGACCCGATTCATAGGCGGAGCGGGCTTCCTGGGCGCTGGCAAAGCGGTATTCGGTCTCGGCCGCTTCACTGAAACGGACTTTGGTTAGAAAATAACTGCCCAAGACGATATCCTGCGGATTGTCCATGATCACCGGCTCGCCGTCGGCCGGCTTGAGGACATTGTTGGAGGCCAGCATGAGCAACCGAGCTTCGATCTGGGCCTCGAAGGAGAGCGGTACGTGCACCGCCATCTGATCACCGTCAAAATCCGCGTTGAAAGCGGCGCAGACCAGAGGATGCAGGCGGATGGCCTTGCCCTCGACCAGGATCGGCTGGAAAGCCTGGATCCCTAAGCGGTGCAAGGTCGGTGCCCGATTGAGCAAGACACAGTGATCCTGAATGATCTCTTCGAGGATATCCCAAACTTCTGAGCGCTCCCTCTCAACCAACTTCTTGGCGCTTTTGACCGTCTGGACCAGCCCCTTTTCCTCCAACTTCTTAATCACGAAGGGCTTGAATAACTCCAGGGCCATATTCTTGGGCAGGCCACACTGGTGCAGCTTCAATTCGGGCCCCACAACAATGACCGAGCGCCCAGAATAATCGACCCGCTTACCCAGCAGGTTCTGCCGGAAACGCCCCTGCTTGCCCTTGAGCAAATCGCTGAGCGATTTGAGCGAGCGGTTACCGTCGCCGCGCACCGCCCGCGAACGGCGGCCATTGTCGAAAAGCGCGTCCACGGCCTCCTGCAACATACGCTTCTCGTTGCGGAGGATCACTTCGGGCGCCTTGATGCTGATCAGTTTCTTCAAGCGGTTATTGCGGTTGATAACCCGCCGATATAGATCGTTAAGGTCCGAAGTGGCAAAGCGCCCGCCTTCCAGGGGAACCAACGGCCGCAAATCGGGCGGAATGACCGGAATATTCTCCAGAATCATCCACTCGGGACGATTCTCCGATTGCCGAAATGCCTCGACAACCTTGAGTCGTTTGAGCGCTTCCTGCTTCCGCTGAATGGACGTTTCCATACGTACCTGGGTGCGCAAATCAGCAGATAATTCCTCGATATCGATCTGCGCCAGCAGATCGTGCACCGCCCCGGCGCCCATGGCGACCACCGGATCGTGCCCGGCCTCCTGCAACTCGAATAATTCGTCCTCGGAAACCAACCCCATCTTCTCCAGCGGGGCATCCTTGGGATCGACGACTACATACGATTCGTAATAGAGGATTCGCTCGAGGTTGCGCATAGAGATATCGAGCAGGGCGCCGATGCGCGAAGGCAGCGATTTGAAATACCAGATATGGGATACGGGCACGGCCAATTCGATATGGCCCAAACGTTCCCGGCGCACTTTGGCCTGGGTTACCTCAACTCCGCAGCGGTCGCAGACCACACCCCGGTAGCGGATGCCTTTATATTTGCCGCAGTGACAGTTCCAATCTTTTACCGGACCGAAAGTGCGCTCGCAGAACAAGCCGTCCCGCTCGGGCTTAAAAGAACGGTAATTGATCGTTTCCGGCTTGGTCACTTCGCCGTGCGACCAGGCGCGAATAGTCTCTGGCGAGGCCAACTGGATACGGATTGAATCGAAATCGGTTGGCTTTCTCGTAGTACCGGGATTCATCAAATTATTTAACACGGGAGCCCCCTTTGCGCTTGCGGCCTGGACGGGTTCGACACTTGGTGCCGAACCCGTCCAGGGCCCATTCGATTCAATACTCTTCAGAAACCAGGTTGTCTTCCAGAATGACGTCTAAACACAGGCTCTGCAACTCTTTGACCAGGACGTTAAAGGATTCGGGAATACCCGGTTCGGGCGGATTTTCCCCTTTCACAATGGCTTCGTAGACTTTGGACCGCCCAGCCACGTCATCGGACTTGACCGTGAGCATTTCCTGGAGCGTATAGGCCGCTCCGTATGCCTCTAAGGCCCAGACTTCCATCTCGCCGAACCGCTGACCGCCAAACTGCGCCTTGCCACCCAGCGGTTGCTGGGTGACCAGGGAATAGGGACCAATAGAGCGGGCATGAATTTTGTCGGCCACCAGGTGGGAAAGCTTGAGCATGTAGATATACCCCACCGTAACCCGCTTGTTCAATTTTTCGCCGGTGCGTCCGTCGTATAAAACGGTCTTACCGTCTTCTTCGAAGCCGGCCTCAGAGAGCATTCCCTTGACTTCGGTAAGGGAAGCGCCGTCGAAGACCGGCGTCGCCACGTGCTGTCCCAGGCCATAGGCGGCCATGCCCAGATGGGTTTCGAAAATCTGCCCCAAGTTCATCCGCGACGGCACACCAAGCGGATTCAGCACCACGTCGACGGGCGTGCCGTCTTCCATATAGGGCATATCTTCTTCGCGGACGATGGTGGCCACCACGCCTTTATTGCCGTGGCGCCCGGCCATTTTGTCGCCGACGGCCAATTTGCGGCGCTTGGCCACATAGATCTTGACCAACTGGACGATACCCGGGGGCAATTCGTCGCCGCGCATAAGCCGCTCGACCTGGCGTTCGGTCTGCTCTTGGATCAATTGCCCCTGTTCGACAGCGTATTGGAACATCTGCTCGATTTCGACGTTGACCCCGTTGTCCTCGGTCCAGGCGTCCTCCGGCTCCAACTGGGTTAGGTCGATGCGCTCAATCAGCCGCTCGTTGGCCTGGGTTCCTTCGCGGATTACAACGCTATTGTCCTCTTTGCTGCGCAAACGCCCCAACTTGCGCTCACCGACCAATTCGAGGAAACGCTGGTCGCGCTCCCGCTGGAGTTGGAGCACCCGCTGTTCGGCCTCGGCGCGCAAAGCGGCAATTTCATTTTTCTCTTTTTTGCGCGAGCTATCGCTGCGTTCCTTGCGCGAAAGCATCATCCGCCCGATGACGACGCCTTCCATCCCCGGAGGGGCTTTGAGTGAGGCGTCGCGGACATCTCCAGCCTTTTCGCCGAAAATAGCGCGCAACAGACGTTCTTCGGGCGACAGTTCAGTCTCGCCTTTGGGGGTGACCTTGCCGACTAGGATATCGCCCGGCCCGACCTCGGCGCCAATGCGGACAATTCCCTCGTCGTCGAGGTTTCGCACAGAGATCTCGCTGACATTGGGAATCTCTCGCGTTATCTCCTCCTGGCCGCGTTTGGTATCGCGGACTTGGAGTTCGAATTCCTCGATGTGGATAGAGGTAAAAATATCCTTCTTAACGAGTCGTTGGCTAATGACTATAGCGTCCTCAAAATTGTAGCCGTTCCAAGGCATGAAAGCGACCCGCGCATTCATGCCCAAAGCCAGGTCCCCCTTTTCAGTGGCCGGACCGTCGGCCAAAACCTGGTCTTTCTCTACCCGATCGCCGACCCCGACGACGGGACGCTGGTTGATGCAGCAATCTTGGTTGGAGCGACCAAACTTGACCAAGCGATATTCGTCTTCGGCGGCCATATCCAGCGGTGACAACGCCGTGCTTGTCACTTTGTCGCGCCGCACGACAATGCGGTCGGCTTCGACGTAAATCACCTCGCCCGGATTGCGGGCCAACACCAACGCACCCGAGTCCTGGGCGACCTTCTGTTCCATCCCCGTCCCCACCAGCGGGGCCTGGGGGAACAACAAGGGCACAGCCTGGCGCTGCATATTCGACCCCATCAAGGCGCGGTTGGCGTCGTCGTGTTCGAGGAAGGGAATCAAGGCGGCGGCCGCACTCACCAACTGCTTGGGCGACACATCCATATAGTCCAGTTCCTCGGGCTCGATCATGGGGTAATCATCGCGCTGGCGCGCCTTCACCAAAGTATTGGCAAAGCGCCCCTGGTCGTCCACCGGCTCGTTGGCCTGGGCGATGATATATTTGTCTTCCTCGTTGGCGGTGAGGTACTCGATCTCATCGGTGGTACGTCCGTTGACCACCTTTATATAAGGGGTCTCGAGAAAACCGAATGAATTAACCCGAGCATAGGTGCTAAGCGAGGAAATAAGACCAATATTGGGCCCTTCAGGCGTTTCGATGGGGCAAATGCGGCCGTAATGGGTATAATGCACGTCCCGGACTTCGAAACCGGCCCTATCGCGGCTCAACCCACCAGGCCCCAAAGCACTGAGACGACGCTTGTGGGTCAATTCATCCAGCGGATTGGTTTGTTGCATGAACTGGGAGAGCTGACTGCTCCCAAAGAAAGCCTGCACGACTGTGGAAACCGTGCGCGCATTGACCAAGTCGTGCGGGGTTAATTGCTCTTCGCCGCGCAAGGTCATGCGCTCGCGGATGGTACGGGCCATACGGGTGAGACCGATGCTGAACTGATTGGCCAGCAATTCGCCCACTAAGCGCACTCGCCGGTTACCCAAGTGATCGATATCATCGGCGTAGCCGTCCCCCATCCGCAATTGCAGCAGGTATTTGATAATGGAGATAAAGTCCTCTAAGTGCAGTACTGTGCTTTCGATGGGAATATCGAGTTCGAGCCGGCTGTTGATTCGATAGCGCCCGACATCGCCCAGATTGTAGCGCTTGGCATTGAAGAATTGGCGTTCGAGCAAGCCGCGAGCCGTCTCGATATTGGGCGGATCCCCCGGACGCAACAGATTGTAAATCCGCGTCAGCGCATCCTCTTCGCTTTCGCTGGGATCTTTTTTCAGTGTATTCTCAATGACCTCGGGATCGTTATCGCGTTCGGGCAGCAAGATGGCGAGTTGGCCGACCCCCGCTTCCTGCAAGGCCTGCACGTGCTCGGCCCCGATCAACTCGTAGGCCTCCAGAATTATTTCGCCGGTACCCTGCTCGATTACGTCCTTGGATCCATTGTAGCAGCCGATAACGTCTTCGTTCAATTCGACATCGACATCGTCGCGGAACAGACTTAAGATCTCGCCGTCCTTGGAAAAACCCAAAGCCCGCAAAAACAAGGTCAAGGGCAATTTGCGCCGACGGTCGATATGCACGTGCATGATATCGTTGATATCCATGCTGAATTCGAGCCAGGGGCCCCGCGACGGCAGAATACGGGCCGAATACAATTGCTTGCCGTTGGGGTGCAAGGTCTCGTCAAAGAAGACACCGTAAGAGCGGTGCAATTGGCTGACGACGACGCGTTCGGCCCCGTTTATAACAAAGGTACCCTGGTCCGTCATAAGGGGCAATTCCCCTAGGAAAACAGCCTGTTCGACTACGTCTTTTACCGCCTTTCCGGGGGCCTCCTTATCCCGTGTGACCAAACGCAGAGTAGCCCGTAGAGGGGCTGCGAAAGTCATTCCCCGCTCGCGGCATTCCTCAACGCTATAGCGCGGGTTGCCAATGGCGTAATTCACATATTCGAGGGAATAGATCCCGTGGCTATCGACAACGGGAAAGATGCTGTCGAAGACTAAGTGCAGCCCCCTCTTTTGGCGCAGACGCGGAGGTACATTGAGCTGCAGGAAGGACATATAGGAGTCGAGCTGCACCGACAGCAAGTTGGGCATTTCGACGATTTCTTTGATTTTGCCGAAGGACTTCCGGGCAATACTTCCGTTCTGTTTACCCAAGATCAAAGCTCCTTGAGACTATGGGAAACCAGGCCGTGGTCCCCGGCGGCCGTCGCGGACATGGGGAGCAATAGCTTTTTCAAACAGGACCGATCCAAACGCCACAGACAAAGCGTTGTCGGACCTTTACTGGGGTGGGTCACGAGTTTATGCCAAAAGCCCACGGACAATAGAGGTCCATGAGCTTTCGCGTCGCTGACCAATGTTTTTGCTTCTTATTGAGACACGGAAAAATGCTCGGGCCCCGTCGGCGCCCGAGAGCACCGACGGGAACAACCTGAGCACCCTACTTGATCTCTACCGTGCCTCCAGCCTCGGTCAAGCGGGCCTGAATTTCTTCGGCCTCGTCCTTGGTAACGCCTTCCTTGATGGGGTTGGGCGCGTCATCGACCAGGGCTTTAGCTTCTTTCAGACCCAGGCTGGTAATCTCGCGGACGATTTTGATCACCTGGATTTTCTTGTCGCCACTGCCGGTGAGGATAACATCGAAACTGGTTTGCTCTTCGGCCGCCTCGCCGCCGTCGCCGGCAGCAGCGCCGGCCACCATCATCGGAGCAGCAGCCGACACACCAAATTTATCTTCGAGAGCCTTTACCAGTTCAGCCAATTCCAGCACCGTCAGCCCACCGATAGTATCGATGATCTCGGCGACTTTGCCAGTTGCTTCTTCGCTCATAACAGGAACCTCCTACAAATGGAATAGAGTGGTTGAATTCAGGCTAGTAGCGAAAGGTGCTTTACGCTTCTTCCCCCCGCTTTTTTTCTTCCAGGGCGGCCAAGGCACCAACCAGGTTCCGCAGCAACCCACTGAGCACGGCAGCAAAGCCATACAGGGGAGCCTGGATACCGCCAACGACCTTGCCGTACAATTCCTCTCGCGAAGGCAGGGAGGCCAGGGCTTGAATCTGGTCGCTGGAGACCAGTTGCCCATCGACAAAGCCGGATTTAAGAGTGAGTTTACCACCGTCTTCGATGAATTTTTGCAGGATCTTCGCCGGCTCCACGGGGTCTTCCTCGCTATAGGCGATTGCCGTGGGACCAGTGAAGTATTCATCCAGATCATCCATCCCAGCCTGGGCTACAGCAAGTTTGGCCAGACGGTTTTTGACAACTTGGTAGCCAATTGAAGCCTGGCGCAGTTCGCTGCGCAGCTGCGTCACCGAGGCCACGTCCACCCCAGTAAAATCGGCTAAATAGACGGCTTTTGAGCTGTTCAAGGTCTCGACCAACTGGCCGACCTGGTCGATCTTTTCCGTTGTAGGCATCCTACTCAATCCTCAAACTTAATTTTCACTGCGAATTTGCTCAGGCTGCCGCCAGGACGGCCGGGTCAATGCGCAAACCAGGTCCCATGGCCGACGAGAGGACGGCTTTGCGGACGAACTGCCCTTTGACCGCGGCAGGCCGACTACGGACAATGGTTTCCCCAAAAACCCGGGCATTTTCGGCTAGGGCCTCGGCGGAAAAAGACATTTTGCCAATAGGCACTTGGGCATTATTGCCCGACTTATTATCGGCGCGGTATTCGACGCGGCCGGCCTTGGCCTCTTTGACGGCCTGGCCCACTTCACGGGTAACAGTACCGGTTTTGGGGTTGGGCATCAGCCCTCGGGGCCCCAGTACCCGACCCAATTTACCGACCTGCCCCATCATATCGGGCGAGGCAATAACCAAGTCGAATTCGAGCCAACCTTCTTGGATCTTATCCACCATATCCGCGCCACCGACGAAATCGGCGCCGTTGCTCTCGGCCTCCTGGACTAGGTCGCCTTGGGTAATCACCAGCACCCGGATGTCCTTACCCGTGCCGTTGGGCAGCATGACGGTGCCGCGCAGCATCTGGTCGGCTTGGCGTCCGTCTATCCCCAAATTCAGGCTAAATTCGACAGTCTCGTCGAATTTACGAGTGGGAAAACTCTTGAGCACTGATACGGCTTCTTCCAAAGTGTAGAGTTTTTCGCTATCGACAGCTTCCAGAGCCTCTTGATATTTTTTTCCTCGCCGCATTGTCTGCCTTTCTTTTTCTAATCGCTTACTCGACGCGCAGGCCCATACTACGGGCCGTGCCAGCTATCATAGAGACGGCCGTTTCAATGGAAGCGGCATTGAGATCGGGCATTTTTAGTTCGGCAATCTCGCGCAACTGTCCGACATTGACCACGCCCACTTTTTCGGTATTGGGAACACCAGAACCTTTAGCGATACCCGCGGCGCGCTTGAGCAGCACGGCGGCGGGGGGGGTCTTGGTTATAAAAGAAAAGCTGCGGTCGGCGTAAACCGTGATGACCACGGGGATCAGTAGACCGCCCTGTTCCTGAGTCTGGGCGTTAAAGGCCTTGCAGAATTCCATAATATTAACGCCGTGCTGGCCCAGAGCCGGTCCCACCGGAGGGGTTGGGTTGGCCTGTCCCGCCGGTACTTGCAGCTTGATTACAGCCTGAACTTTTTTAGCCATATTCCCTCTATATCAATGCAATTTGACGCAGGCGCCTTAAACGCCTGGTTCAAGCTTCGGCCGGATCGGCCATTTCCACCTGTAATACATCCAGGTCCACCGGAGTACCACGGCCAAAAATACTTACCATAATCTTCACCCGACGCTTTTCCGGATTCACTTCCTGGACTGTCCCGGTAAAATCCTTGAACGCCCCGTCGTTGACCTTGACCTGATCGCCCACGACAAAGGGAACATCTTCGACTTCCTGGGCTTTGCGCTGGTCGATATGGCCTAGAATATGATCTACGTCCTCTTGGGGGATGGGCTGGGGATGGCGGCCGGGCCCGACGAAATTGGTCACCCCAGGTATATTGGTGACCAAGTGCCAAGCTTCCTTGGACATCTCCATTTCGACCAAGACATAACTAGGCAAAAAACGCCTTCTAGTGATGGTTTTTTTACCACCCCGCATTTCTACTACTTCTTCGGTGGGCACAACTACCTGGGCAATAGCCCCAGTAGCCGCCGAAGATTCGACCAGAGACTCAAGATAGGTCTTGACCTTGTTCTCATGCCCTGAATAGGTATGCAGAGCGTACCAGCGCTTTGCCATTAATAGCACTCCGACAGGCAAAAATTTGGATGCGCATAGAGCATTGGGATAGCCGTGAACAAAAACACAAAAATAAGCGGCGAAATCCTGCGCCGCTGTCATCCCTCACCCTATGCAGAATCGGTCAATCGATGAGCAAACCCCACAAATAGGAAATGACCAGATCGAATAGACCGATAAAAATTGCAAAAGCGGCCGAAAAGACCAGGACCACACCTGTGGAGCTGATGAGTTCCTCGCGCGTCGGCCAGACGACTTTGCCAAACTCGAAACGTACTTCTTGGGCGAAATTTTTGGCTTTTTGCCACATTCCCAATCCCTACTTTGCTCAAATCCAAAACGGACTGCAACTCTGGATAATTTGGCAGGCCTGGCAGGACTCGAACCTGCAACCCTCGGTTTTGGAGACCGATGCTCTGCCAGTTGAGCTACAGGCCTATAGTTCTACCGAGATTCTTTATGCAAGGTATGTTTGCGACAAAACCGGCAATATTTTTTAAACTCCACCCGACTGGGATGTAGGCGCCTGTTTTTGGTAGTCGTATAATTGCGCCGGCTACAGCCTTCGCACGCTAAATAGATCTGATCTCGGGGCATGGCCACCTAACTGGAAGGGATTATTATAGCAGACTGTGGAAAACCAAATACTCGCACCAAAGTATGGAGCCGATGACCAGGCTTGAACTGGTGACCTCGTCCTTACCAAGGACGCGCTCTACCTGCTGAGCTACATCGGCAATTAAAGCCCCTCTCCAAATCTGGAGCGGGAAACGGGGCTCGAACCCGCGACATCGAGCTTGGAAGGCTCGCGCTCTACCAACTGAGCTATTCCCGCGCTGTCCCAAATCCCGTAAATTCCTTAAAGATAGACTAACTAAGATAGGTCACAGACAACCGACTGTCAAGACTATATTGCAGAATTGCATGCAGCCCTCAAACGGGCGGCGATATGCTATATCGCCGCCCGTTTGAGGGCTGCAAAATCGGCCTTGTAGCGTCGCCCAGCCAAGCACAACCCCCTTGTCAGACCTGATCAGCTTTGACCTTGAACTCTGCTTTGGGAGCATAGTATTCACTCATATAGTGACGCTTGCAATATCCTTTGGAAGAATGCCTTTCACCACAACCGGCCACCTGGCACCCCTGGCGGCCGTAAATACGCTCGCGCTCAGGCGTTAGACGACCGTAGCGCCGCATTTGCTGATAGTGGCGAAAACACAGGCCTTTGGCAATTTGCTGTTCAGTGCAATTTCCCACCGAACAACAAGCCCCTCGCTTCTGGTATTCACGCTCGGGGGTCAAGCGGCCATGGCGGCGAATTTGTTGGTAATGACGGGGACAAAAACCCATAGTTCGAGCTGTCTGTCGACACCCCATAGCCCTACAGGCCGGGGCCAAGGGCCGGTGAATCCGAATCCGGTTTTCCGTTTGCTTCTCCAAGAGTCTCCTCCTTTGCATAACTCCGAGCCGCAGGACTGTCCCTACGGCACCGATCGCCTGGAGCACTCGGCGAAGCTAAATAAGCAAATATTGTTCCGTTTTATGGATTAGAGGCAAAAAACCCATTTTTCATCTGCTCCCCCCCCAAACAGACCATTCCTACTTTGTCTCAACTTTTTCTCGGGGTTGAGTAGCCCATTTGCTGAAGTTTGAGTTCTCATTTTTGAGATGGAATAGACAAAAAAATATCTGACAAATATCCAAGTTTTAATAAAAACAGTAGGTTATATAATCTGTCTCAATATTGGGATGAAAATGTCATTTTTGAGACGAATCGAGGTTGTATTTTTTTAGGCGCCGGTAAAGAGTCGCCCTGCTTATACCGAGCAAATGGGCTGCCTCAACAACATCGCCCTGCCCAGCTTTCAGCGCCTCTTTATACAAAGTCCGCATACTCTCCTCACTGCGCTTTCGCGCCTGCTCGAAAGCGTCTGTATGTGCGCCTCCTCGCGCCAATGTATCCCGCAGGCGTTCGGGCAAATCGGGCCAACTCACCAATCGACCTTTGACCAGGGCTACAGCGTGCTCGATGGCGTTTTCCAATTCGCGGACATTGCCCTGCCATTCGAGCGCCATCAAACGCTCGACGACCTCCTGCTCCACCCCTTCGACAATCTTGCCGTTGCGCTGGGCGAACTGGTCGACGAATTGGTCGATAAAAAGGGGAATATCCTCGCGGCGCTGCCGCAGAGGCGGAATTTCAATCGTGATGACATTGAGCCGATAGAGCAAATCGCGGCGAAATTTATGCGTATTGACCGCCTGATCCAAATCGCGGTGGGTCGCAGCTATCACCCGGCAATTTATCGGAATGGTGCGGTCGCCGCCGACTCGGACGATGGTTTTCTCCTGCAGTACGCGCAGCAATTTCACCTGCACATCTAAAGGGATATCGCCAATTTCATCGAGGAAAAGCGTACCGCCGCTAGCCAGTTCAAATTTGCCCAGACGCCCCTTCTTGCTGGCCCCGGTAAAAGCCCCTTCGGCATAACCGAATAATTCACTTTCGATCAGGTCGCGGGGAATAGCCGCGCAATTAACCGCCAGGAAGGGACCTTCGCTGTAGGGGCTGGCATTGTGAATTCCCTGGGCGAAGACTTCTTTGCCGGTCCCGGTCTCGCCCTGAATGAGAATATTGGCCGTAGTGCCGGCGGCGACTTTGGCCAGTTCAAGTGTCTTGGCCACAGCGGCGCTGCGGCCAACCACATCGGCAAAAGAAAAAGTCCGCTGGACTCCAATTACGCGGTTGACTAGGCGTCCAACTTCACCCATTTCCCGGAATGTCAACACCGCTCCGCTGGTTTGACGTTCGCCGTCTATAATAGGCTGTAAATTGGCCATAAGTGCGATTTTGCCGGCCAGTCCCTTGAGCGTGAGGACCCGATTGCTGAACTGCCCGCCCTGAACCAGCCACTGACTCAAAGAAGGCCTATCCTCCACCAAATCGTCGACGTGCAAGGTCTGCAGCTCGATCTCGCCCTGATCGATAATGCGCCTGGCGACGGAATTCATCTCCACGACCCAACCGTCCCGATCCACGGCCAACAAGCCGTCGCTAATCGATTCGAGCAGGGCGCGGGAACGGTTGTAGACCTGACGCAACTGATCGGACTGGCGCTTTTGTGTCCGCACCAATTCCTGCAGCCGAACGGTGAGACGTAGGCCTTCTACTTCGGCAGCGACTTGGCTGGCCAGGGCAAATAAGATATCGAGATCGTCGACCCCGAACAGACGGCGGCTGGCCCCGGCCGGAGCCACTTTGTCGAGCAGGGCCAGAGTCCCCACCACACGTTCCTGCAATACCAGCGGCACGCATACCAACGAAGAGCCAGACGGACTGGGATCGCGCTCCCTGCGGACATCGTCGACCATTATCGGCTCGCCGGTGGCAGCGACATATTCGGCGATGCGCTTTTCGCAAGCGGCCCCAGAGGGCAATTCGCCCCGGGCCCAGACGGTGGCTTGTGCCAGCGTACCGTCTTCGACCACCAGCCGAATAATCGCCCCTTTGGCCGCCAGAGCCTCGGCCGCCCGCAGTGCCACCACTTCGAGTTTTTCGTCCAGCTCCAAGCCCGAATTAAGCGCCTGCCCCAACTCGTTGAGGGCATTGAGCGCTACGGTCCGCTGTTGCAGCGCCCCCCAGGTCTGGGCAGTGTGCAAAAGCCCCAAAATCTGCGGCGCGACAACGCGGCCAAGCAAATTCACTTCCGCCTCGCTAAAATGCCTCTCGTCCAGGCAGCGTAAATTAACCACCCCGCGCCGTTGGTCCCCATCGCCCAGAGGCACGGCGACAATACTGCGGTAACCAGGGCTTTGGCCGACGCGCCATACCGACCGAGGATCGGATTGTATTTGCGCAACCTGGATGGGGCGGCCCTGATAAGCAGCCAGCCCGGTTATCCCTTGTCCGACCCGCAATTGGCCAACATCGGTGCCAAGCTTGCCGACGGCCCCCATCAGCACCAATTGGTCCGTTCCCCGATCGACCAAATAAATGGCACAGGCTTCGACGGCGAAAAGGTCGGCGACTATCTGGGCGGCCCCTTCCAGACGCTGCGGCAATTCCATAGAAGCAGTGAACAAAGGGGCCAACTGGCGCCAAAGCCCCTTCTCTAAGTGGTCTATTCGTTCCATAGCAAAGACAGGCCCACAGACGCTGCACTTCCAGATACGACAAACTCCCAGAGGCCTGTGGCCCCCAGGAGCAAATCACCCTTCCTCAACGCCGCGTTCAGCGCGTAATTTTGACGATCTTGTAGTGCAGTTGGCCGGCGGGAACCTGGATATTTACCTCTTCCCCTTCGCCGTGTCCCAAGAGGGCCTTGCCAATAGGTGAGACAGTGGAAATCTTGCCCTCTTCGAAATTGGCTTCTTCGGGTGCCACCAGCGTGTATTTAAGTTCCCGGCCCTTTTTCAAATCGAGCAAATCGACCGTGGCGCCAATATATACTTTATCGTCGGGAATATCCTCGTTCTCGAGCAACCGGGTCCGACTGAGGGTCTCCTCCAGTCTGCTGATGCGCTGCTCGAGAAAGACGAGACGCTCTTTGGCGGCATTGTATTCGGAATTCTCAGACAAATCGCCAAATTCGCGCGCTTTTTGCAAAGCTTGCCGGACAGTAGGTCGCTCTTCGGTCTTGAGTTGTTTCAACTCGTCCTGCAGCTTCTCGTACCCATCTCTGGATAGGTAGACCTCGCTCATAGCCATTCTCCTGGCATGCGCTCATGGACTGCCCGGACTGGTGGGCCCGGTCGCAGCCTCTTCTCAGCTCAAATAATAAAAAGCGGAAGCGCCGAAGAGTATCTTCGCTTCCGCTGTCCGAAACTCAATCCCAATATAATCAAAAGGCCCAGGGGATGCAAGCACTCCCTCGACGGTTCTCCAGTGCCTTGCCGAGGACCCACAAGCACGCCGATTTATCCTGGTCTTGGTTGCATTTTATCTTTATTTATAAAAGGTAGCGCGGATCGCCCTACGCGGTTCCCCCCGCCCCCATCGGTCCGCCCGTCCGGAGGCCGTTGCCATCCGGTTTGAAAACGCCATGGAAATGCGCCTGCTCCATTTTGCCGACCTGCATCTGGGCATTGAAAATTACGGTACCGTCGATCCGGCCACCGGTCTGCACTCGCGCGTGCGAGATTTTATCGGCGCCCTGGGCCGCGTCTTCGACCTAGCCATAGAGGAACAGGTCGATCTAGTGCTCTTTGCCGGCGACGCCTATAAAAATTGCGATCCCACCCCTACGCACCAACGCGAATTCGCCCTACAATTGCGCCGCCTGCAACAGGCCGCCATTCCCATCGTCATGGTCGTGGGCAACCACGATACGCCGGTGGCTTTCGGACGGGCCACGTCAATGGATATTTTCTCAGCCCTGGAAATGGACCATACCTATGTTATCCGCCGCCCCCAGATCCTGCAGGTCCCAACTCGCAGTGGCCCTCTACAAGTAGCCGGTCTCCCTTGGCCCACCCGTCATATGCTGCGCACCTTGGACGAATACAAGGATCTGCCCCAGGAGTCGATCACGGATAAGATAGAAGAGATCTGTACGGTCCAGATTGAAGAATTCGCCCGCCAGCTCGACCCGGCTCTGCCCGCCGTCTTCAGCGCCCATATCGCCGCTGCCGAGGCGACCTACTCGGGCTCGGAGCGAACCGCCGTCATTGGCCAGGACCCGACGCTTTTGACCAGCGTCCTGGCCCAGACCGCCTTTGATTATGTCGCCTTGGGCCACGTCCATAAATACCAGGATCTGCACCCCGATGCTCACCCGCCCGTGGTCTATTCCGGCAGCCTCGAACGCATCACCTTCGGCGAAGAGCACGACGATAAAGGCTGTTGCCTGGTCACCATCGAATATGCTGCCCAGCCTGCGCCGCATCCCCGCCAAACCACCAGTCGTTTCGTCCCTGTTCCCGTGCGCCCCTTTGTCACTATCGAGGTCGAAGTCGATCCGGAGGAGGACCCGACCCGACTCATTTTGGAAGCTATCGCCGCCCGGGATATCGCCGGCGCCGTGGTGCGGGTGATTTATACCCTCACTGGCGCCGGGGCCAACGACGCCGACCTGGAAGCCATTCACCGGGCCCTCGAGCCGGCTTCCCATGTGGCCAGTATCCAGCCCCGCTTCGCTCCGGTGCAGCGGGAACGACGGTCGGCCATCACCGAAGATCTTGGGCTGCGTGACGCCTTAGACCGCTATGTAGACAACCGCCCCGACCTGGATCCGCACCGTGCCCAACTGCAGAGCTACGCCCAACAACTCGAACACGAGCTCGATCCGGTTGCCCCGCCGGAGGAGGCCGCCTGAGATATGATTCCTATTTCCCTATCGCTGCAAAATTTCCTCAGCTACGGCTCCCAGGTACCCCCTCTCGACTTCACCCAATTCAGGGTGGCCTGCCTGACCGGCGATAACGGCCACGGCAAATCGGCCCTGCTCGACGCCATGACCTACGCCCTGTGGGGCGAAGCCCGCAAAAACGCCGGCGAGCGCAAACCCGACGAAGGGCTCCTGCGCCTGGGCGCCGCGCAGATGCAGGTCGAGCTTTGTTTTGAACTGGACGACGAGCGCTTCCGGGTCATGCGCAGTTTCCGCAAGGGCCGTCGGGTCAATTCAACCCAGCTCGAACTGCAGATCTTCGATCCGGCCGCCGACGCCTTCCGCAGCCTCTCCGACAGTTCGTCGTTGACCCGCACCCAGGAGCATATCGAACGTCTCCTGTGCATGGACTACGATACTTTTATCAATTCGGCTTTCCTGCTGCAAGGGCGCTCCGACGAATTCTCCCAGAAAAACGCCCGCCAGCGCAAGGAAATCCTCGGCCAGATCCTGGGCCTGGCCCGCTACGACCAACTACAGGATCGGGCCCGGGGCCACTTCCAGGCGACCAACCAAGCCTACCGGTCCATGCAGGAACGCCTGGATCAGATCGATACGGCCTTAGCCCCGCGCCAGGACTACGAGCAGCAACTGGTCCAGTTGGACGAGCAGCTGACGGAATTGGCCAGTCGCCTGAAAACCGATGGGGAGCGACTCGAAACTCTGCGCCGCCAACGCGAGGAAAGTGCCCAGATCCGCGGCCAGTTGGAAAGCGGTCAACGCGAACAGACCCACCTGACCCAGCGGCGCCAGACTCTGGAACAAGAATTAGAGCATCTGCGCAACCAGCAGCGCCAATTCGCCGAAATTCTCGACGATGCCCCCGCCATCCAGCGCGACTTCGACTCTTTCCAGACATTGACGGCCGACAATACCGCCCTCAATCAAAAAACCCAGCAGCTGCGCGAATTGGAGACAGTCGCCAATCAGTTGGAAAGCCGCATCACCCAGGAACGCCACGACGTCGAAAAACGCCGCGAAAAATGGCAGGACCGTCAGCGCCTCCTCGAAGACCAACTGCGCCGCAGCCGCGACCTGCTCGAACGGGCCGGTCTTATCGAAGCCCGCTACCAGCTGCTGCTCGAGACCCGGCAACAGCGTCAGGATATAGAGGACAAGCGGGCCCAACACCAGACACTCGAGCGCCAACGGGACCAGGCCGGCCACGCCCTGCACCTGGAAAAGCAACACCTAACCAGCCAGCAACAAGCCCTGCAAACCCAGTCCGAAGCGCTGCGCCAGCGCCTGGACGGCCAGACGGACTTGGAAGAGCGCACCCGCACCTTAGAGAGCCAGGTAACCCAGTTGCAGGCCGAAGTGACCCAACGCGACCAGTTGCGCGAACAGGGCGGCGAATTGCGCGCCCGCCTACAGCAAGGTCAGCACTTACAGGACGAATTGGCCGGCCAATTGGAGGGTGCCCGCGACAAGATCCAAATTTTACAGCGTTCCTCCCAGGCCGCCTGTCCGCTGTGCGGCAGCAGCCTGGACGAGACCCATCGGCATCAATTGGACGAAGAGTTGCAACGCCAGGCCCAGGACCAGCAAGACCGGGTCGATCGACAGCGCCAAAGCGTCGCCGACCTGGAAGTGGAATTGCAGACTATGCGGCATAACTACCAGGAACTCGAGCACAAACTGCAACCGCTCGAATCCCTGCAGCAACAATTGGCCGAATGGAGTGCACGTCTCAACCAATTGGCCGAAAGCCGCAGCGAACTGCAACAGTATCGCGATCAAATCGGCGAACTCGAACGACAACTAGCCCAAGAGGAATACGGTCAAGCCGAAAGGACCCAGTTGCAGGAACTGGACAGGGCTCTGGACAAGCTCGATTACCAGCCCGACCGGCTACAGCAGTTGGATGCTTCGTTAGCCGAATTGGCCGACGCCGAAGTCGAACGACAGCGCCTACAAGACGCCCGCACCCAATTGGCCGAGAGCCAGGCGTCCCACGACGAGGCCAGCGAAAAACTCGAGCTGGCGGAGAAATACTTGCGGGAGAACCTCTACGCCCCCACCGAACAGCGGGAATTGGCCGCCTGCCGGGAACGCATCGAGGCCCTGGCCTACGACGGCGACCACCACACCCAGGTCCGTCGGTGCCTCGACGAACTAAGCGATGCCGTGGCGCGGCGCGAACGGCTCATAGCCGCCCAACAGCGCCATCTTTCTACCGAGGAGAATATCGCCAAAAACAGCACCGAACTGGAACAGGCCGAAGAGGCCCTGGGCCAATTTGAGCAGCAGCACCAGACCCTGGCGGCGCGCCTGGCCAGCCTGGGACAAGTCGAAGAGGACTACGCCGGCATCGCCCAGGGCCTGGAACAGGCACGGACCCAACGCGAGCAATTGCTGCAACGGCAAGGGGCCCTGCAGACCCAATTCGAGCGCTGTCTGGAACTGACCCGGGAAGGCGACCAGTTAAAGGAGAAAATGGCCGGCGAGCAACACCGGGCCTGGCTCTACCAGCAACTCGACGAAGCTTTTGGCAAAGACGGTATCCAGGCCCTCATCATCGAGAACGCAGTACCCGAGATAGAACAAGAGGCCAACGCCATTTTGGCTCGCCTGACCGACAATCGCATCCAGATCGCCATCGAGTCTCTGCGCGATTTGAAAAAAGGCGGTACTCGGGAGACCCTCGACATCAAAATAGCCGACGAGATCGGCGAGCGCTCGTACCATCTCTACTCAGGCGGCGAGGCCTTCCGCACCAATTTCGCCTTGCGTATCGCCCTATCCAAAGTACTAGCGCGGCGCTCGGGTACTCGCCTGCGTACGCTAATCATAGACGAAGGTTTTGGCACCCAGGACCAACAGGGCATGGAATATTTGGTGCAGGCAATCCAGGAAATCAGCAAGGACTTCGACAAAATGCTGGTGGTCACCCACCTGCCCGAACTCAAAAACGCCTTCCCGGTGCAAATAGAAGTGACCAAACACCCCGATATCGGCTCGCGTTTCAAGATTATCAAGAATAACTGAGGATCGACTATGACCGCCCTACCCCTGGAGACTATCCGCCACGCCGTTGACCCCGAACGGCTAGCCGCCACCGCCCTGTCCCTTATAGAAGTGCCCAGCCCCACCCGCAGCGCCGGAGCCGTGGCCGATCGCTTGGCGCAAATTTTGGCCGACGACGGCTTTACCGTCAAGCGTCCAGAAGCCGACTGGCCCCAGGCCCCGGCCGTGGCGGTGCGCTACCAGGGGGCCAATCCCGGTCGCACCCTACAATTCGACGGTCATCTGGATACGGTCCATTTGCCTTTCGTGCCGCCACGGCGCGAAAACGGCCTGCTCTACGGTTCAGGCTCCTCCGATATGAAAGGGGGCATCGCCGCCTTTGTCGAAGCCCTGCGCGTGCTGCGCGAAACTGGCGCCTTGACCCACGGCTCGCTACTGCTGACGGCCCACGACCACCACGAAGGCCCCTGGGGCGACAAGCGCCAACTCTACGCCTTAATCCGCCAGGGCTATACTGGAGACGCCGTGCTGCTGCCCGAATACCTGGCCGACCGCCTGCCCTTGGCCGGCCGCGGCATGGCCATTTTCGAAATCGAGATCAGCCGCCACGGCGAGCCAGTACACGAAGTCCTGCGCCCCGACGGCACCCCCGATGTAATCAGCACAGGGGCCGAACTCATCCTGCGCCTGCGTCAATTGGGCCAGAATTTGGCCGCTCACACCGCCCCTCACGCCGGCTCCGATTCCCTCTTCGTCGGACTGGTGCAAAGCGGCGAGATATTCAACCAATCGCCCATTGCCTGCACCGTCAAAGGGACCCGGCGCTGGGTCACCCCCGGCACCGCCGCCCAGGTAAAGGACCAGTTCGAAAGCCTACTGGCAGAATTGGCCGCTGCCACAGGGACCCACATTTCGACCAATTTCGAAATTCAAGGTGACGCCTTTCGCATTGCCGCGGACGATCCCCTGGTTGCCGCCTTCCAAAGCGCCTACCAGGGCCTTGCAGGGGCACCCTTGGAAACCGGCGGCAAGCCCTTTGTAGACGACGGCAACCTATTTGCCGAGTTGGCTGGTATCCCCGCCATCACCCACGGACCGGCGGCCACCGGAGCCCATACCCTGGACGAATCGGTGCCCTTGGACGAACTGGTGCGAATCGCCCAGGTCTACGCCCTCACCGCCATTGGCTATTGCGCCTCTTGAGGAGACTCGCCTCGTGAATCTAGACCAACGCCAGCGCACCTTATTGCAACAGACCTTCCTCGACTACCAATCCACCGCCGCTTTCCTCGACAATCCGCTGGTGGTCAACCGGGCCCAGGGCCTGTATTATTGGGATACCGAAGGTAAACGCTATTTCGACGGTATCGGCGGCATTTTCGTCGCCACCCTGGGGCACGGCCACCCGCGCGTGGTAGAGGCGCTGCGCCGCCAGTTAGACGTGCTTAGCTTTGCCCCGCCGATGCACGGCATTGCCGATATCACCTTGGATTTCGTCGAGCGCTTGGCAGCAGTCACCCCCGGCGACCTCAATTTTATCAAACCGTTCAGCGGCGGCTCCGAATCGGTCGAAGCGGCCCTCAAATTCACCCGTCAATATTGGGCCCAGTCCGGCCGCCCCGGCAAATACAAATTCGCCAGCCGCTACTACGGCTACCACGGCGCTACCTTCGGTGCTATGGCCGCCAGCGGCACCGGCAAGCGCAAAACGCCCTTTGAACCGCAAATGGCGGGATTTCTCAAAGTATTCCCGCCCACCTACTACCGCGACCGCTTTGCCGATTGGGACGAATGCAACCGCTTCTGCGCCGATCTCTTTGAAGACATTATTATACACGAAGACCCGGCCACCGTCGCCGGGGTCATTCTCGAACCCATCGGCAATACCGGCGGCATCATCACTCCCACCCCCGAATATTTCCAGCGTATCAGGGCCATTTGCGACCGCTACGAAGTCTTGCTCATCTTTGACGAAATCATCACCGGCTACGGCCGTACCGGATCTATGTTCGCGGCCCAGACCTTCGGCGTCACCCCCGATATTATCTGCGGCGGCAAAGGACTTTCCAGCGGCACCATGCCCCTGGGGGCCATCATGGCCAACCAGGCCCTGGCCGCCGCCTTTGCCGGACCACCCGAAGACGAAACCAATTTCGCCCACGGCCATACCTATGCAGGAAACCCACTGGCCTGCGCAGTGGGCTTGGCCGTATTGGATGAAATAAGCGAAAACGATCTCGCCCAAAAGGCGCACGACCTGGGCAATTACCTAGCCGCCAAATTAGAGGGCCTCAAGCGCTACGGCGTCGTCCGCGAAGTCCGGGGCCGCGGCTTGTTGCGAGGGGTCGAATTGGTGCGCGACACCAACTCCATGGAGCCCTACCCCGAATTGGGAAAGACGCTGAAAAAAACAGCCCTGGCCAACGGCCTGGTAATGCGCATCGACCCCTCCTGGTTTGCCGTGGCCCCTGCTCTGGTAGCCACCCAGGCTGATATCGACGAATTGTGTGAATTGATTGAAAAAAGCCTCAAAGACGCCCTCGAACAAGTAGCCGCAACCACCTAGCCAAGTCGGGCCAAGCGCGCATCGGCAAGCACCCGTCCCAACAGGGTCGCCCGGATCGCCAAAGCAGGTTCCGAATAAGCGCCCTGCCGCTCCCAAGTAGCCAGCAAAGGCCCAAAAAAACGAAAGGCCGCAGCTTTGACCAGCAAGCTGTGCCACGGTGTCTCCGCTGCGTCCTTTTGTTGGCGACAAACCTGTTCAATACCGGCGTAATCGAAGTCCGACTCTCTATTGGCAAAGAGGAAGTGCCAGTAGATAAAATGGGCCAGCGCGTATGTCGGCGATCCTATCTGGGGCGTAAAATCGACGATAGCAGCCACCTGTTCCCTCCTGAAAAGCACATTGCCTGGGCCCAGATCGCCGTGGATGAGCTGCTCCGACAAAGCCGCCCATACCGTACGGGCTTTCAACCAGGCCAGCGCCTTGTCGCCGATTTTTCGCAACGGTGCGGCCGTCTCGGCGGGAAAACTGGAAAAATCACCGCACAGATAATCGAGCGAATCGGCTTTTTTCCAGGGATTGTCCAACACGCCTAACCAGGCGGGTATCTCCAACCCCACCAGAGCCCGGTGATACGGTGCCAAATAATCGACCACTGCCCCAACCTCCCGGGGGTTGAAAAAGTCGGGGAACCGCCCCGACAAAAATTCGAAAACGGCGTATCCCTGCGGCGAGGCATAGCCCCCCTGATTCGAGCGATAGATACGCGCCTGCAACAATCCGGCCCGCTGCCACCGCTCGACGGCGGCCGCGTACAGGGCCAATTCTTTCTCTACACCCGGCTTGACCAAAAAACACCCGTTCGCCGTATCGAGGACGGCCACGTGCCGATGCCGCTCTAAAACCCTATGTCCTCGGTAGACGCCAAGACCGAACTGGTCGGCTATATTTTCCAGAACCGGTCGTCTGTATTCTACTTGCATCCCACTCCTTTTGCCCAATGAATATCCGCACGTTTCGAGGTCGATCTGGTATTATACCAATTTGATGTGAATATGTCCGGATGTTCGACGGGTGACCCTTCGCTATAGGCGAGAAACACCCGGACATTTTGAAGTCAATCTGGTATTATACCGATGCAGCACTGATACTCCAATATTTAGCGTGTAGTTCTCCCTAATTCGGCGCAAACATCCGGCTACCTCAAAGTCAATCAGCTATTACTGAGTGGCGAAATCAAAGCGCGCCAAACTGAGCCCGAGACGCCAATCGGCCCGATCCAAACGCCGCGTGCAACGACCCGGACAAGATGGTACAGAACCAGCGAAACGCCCACTTCGTGATGAAATGCGTCAACATCGCGCGGCTTAAAGCCCAGCGTTTTCCGGCGCTGGCCACCAATCCAGGTCCGCCCCGACGCCCCGTGCAACACCAACCCCATACCGCGCTGAGCCAGTCCCCATAGACCCAGGGCCTCAAAAGGAACAGCCTTGAAATTGTGCTCCCAATAAAGGGCCAAGTAGTGTTCCCCTTCATATGGCTGCCCGCCCATCGTGCGAAAAACGCCAAAAGGAGAAAACAAACCCATACTGGCTTCCAGGCTCCCCAAGCGCTGCACCGGCACTTGGCCTCTGGAATAACCGGCCACCAGTCGCCAATCGAGGGCGTTGGGAGCAAAACGGCGTTTGAGGAAAGTCTTTAAATGGCCGTCCACTGTCAGTTGCGCAAAGGTGAAGGAAAAATCGCTGCCCAACCAACTATCGCTGTGCTCAATGGCCAGCGCCAGACGCCTATTGGCGGTCAGCCCGAACGGCTGATACGCCCCGCCAAGTCCAACCCAACTCCACCGCGTGCAAACGCCCTGGTTCAATGAGCGGATTGGGGCGTGGTTGCCAATCCCGATCGAGCAGATTAAACGAAGTCGTCTTGGCTAAACCCGTATGCTTTTCGATCTTGAGACCCAATTCCCATTCGACTTCTCCGGGTCGTTGCAGGTAAAGCTGGGCCCGCAACCGCCGACTCCAGTAATAATCGAAATAATCGTCGATTCCCAGCAGTACCTGGGCGCCGTTGATAAAACGGCTATAGCCGTCCGATTTATAGCGCGGCACCGAGTCCACCGCATAGACCAGTCCCACTCCACCCCATGCAGCTTTCCACGCGCCCTCACCTCGATAGCTCCAGCGCTCCAATTCCAAGCCATACCCCAACCCGCTACGCCAGGTCAGACCTTGTTCCGGCGCCCGACCAAAAATCAGACCGGCATGCGCCCCTTCCACCCGATCGTAGCGCATCTGGTGGCCTGCCGACAACCAGCCCAATCGCCCCGATTTTTGGCCTGCCTCACCCCCGTTGGATTCTCGTCCTTCTCCATCGGCTTCCATATCGACGAAGCGGGCGAGAAACCCAGTTGGCTTAACGAATTAAATTTGGCCAGCAGAAAATGGAGCCCCAAGGTGCCGATTTTGACCTCCATAGAGGCGTGATAATCCACCGGCAGCCAGACCTCGCCGTAGAGACGAAATTGTTGCCGGTAGGCAAAATCCATGCTCTCGATAATGGGCAACGGTATCGCCGAAGTCACCGAGGCCCGGTTGGGCGCCAATTCGATTTCGAGCAAGACGAAATCCCCATCGAGTACCGCCAGACGTCCGACGAAGGCGGCCTGCAGCTTGTTTTTAGGTTCGACGCCAATATCGTATACCACCTGGTCGTCCAGATACCGTTGGCCCAACAAACGAAAACTATAATGGGCCAGAGCATCGGGGTGGGTCGGCCCGATCAGCCTATGTTCAACAAAGGGAATGTCGTCGTAAAAATTGACAAAGCCCTCCAGCGCCGAGATATATTCGTTCTGGGCATCGAGATTCTGGGTCAGACGTCGCGACTGGACCACTTCGCGCATCCCCCGCTGCCGGTCCCAGTATATCTCCGAGGCCATTTCGCCAATCATGACGATGCCCTCGTCGTTTTCCAGCACCCGCCGGGTATAAGCTTGGGCCTTATAGCTGGCCAGACGGGGCCGCCATTCTCCTTTGCGGCGAATGACCTGGCGCATAATGCGCTCGGCCGGATCCTCGGCAGTGACGACGACGGGATCAAATTGGAAGGGCACCGGCGCCAGAGCAAAATCGACGCGGTTATCCACCGCAACCACCCTCTTTTGCCCCGATGCATAACCGATATAACTGACCTGCAGGAGCACCGGCAAATGGCGCACTTCCAGCGAGTATTCGCCTTCGTCGTTGGCAATGGTCCCCTGGTAGGTACCCTGCAGTTGGATCGTGGCCGTCGGCAGCGGCTGCCCGCTGATCTGATCGACAACTCTCCCCCGCACTAACCAGGGTTGGGCATTCGCCGCTACCGCAGACCATAAGCAAAGTAGCAGCATTTTGCTTATGGTCTGTATCCGGCTGGATGTATTTTGATGGACGTTGGTCATAATTAGCGATCCGTCTACTTTGTTGTTCTACCGCTCCCTGTGCGAAGGCCGACCGACCAGGGGCAGGCCAATTGAATTACGCCCGCACCTCACGCCGGGCTTGCCCAGATAACGCCTATCCAGTATCTTGCTGCCTAGAAACAGCCTCTAATGGCCCCTTCCCGCAACTCTGGCCCCCAGTCTATTTATGCCCTTTCGCACTCCGGTTCCCCCCCACTACAGCGACTCCGCCGCAGAATACCGGGCTGCCCGCACCCGGGCCGTCCTCTGCAATACTTCCGCCTGGTCCCGCTTCCTCGTCAGTGGGGCCGATCATCTCGATTTTCTCCACCGCATGAGCACCAACCACTTCCTCGCCTGCGCCCCCGACTCGGGCCTGGAAGCCGTGCTACCCGACAACCGCGGCCGACTGCTCGATCTGGGCGCCTTTTACCGCCGCCCCGACCAGACCCTGGCCATCTTCAGCCCGGCTATGCGAACCGACCTGCCCGCCTGGCTGGACCGCTATATCTTTGCCGAAGAGATCGAACTGAGCGATATAACCGATACCACCGCCCTATTCGAATTGTGCGGCCCACAAGCCGGCCAACTGGCCAACCGACTGCTGGGTATAGATCTAACCGAGGCCGATCGTTACAGTCTGCTAGGCGAACCCCAAACCGACGGCACCTGGATCAACTGCATCCAACGCTGGGGGGCCCCGGCTCTGCAAGTGGTGGCTCCGGCAACTCGCGCCAGCCAATTATGGGATGCCCTGCAAGACCAAGGCGCCGTTGCCTGCGGCACAACCGCAGGAGAAATCATGCGCATAGAAACGGGTACCCCCGCCTGGGGCCGCGAGCTGACCCAGGATCACAACCCCTGGGAGGCTGGCCTCGAGCGGGCCATCCATATGGACAAAGGCTGCTATATCGGCCAAGAAGTCATCGCCCGACTCGATACCTACGACAAGATAAAACAACGCCTATTGGGTCTGCAGTGGACCGCCCCACACCTTCCCACAGATCGGACCCCTATCCAGGCCCAAGGGCGGCCCGCAGGAACCCTGACCTCGGCGATTTACTCGCCCCGCCTGCAGCGCACTGTCGCCCTGGCCTATGTGCGACGGGCCTATTGGCAGACGGGTACTCAGGTAGAATTCGAGCTCGACGGCGACCGCTGCCAGGCCGAGGTGACAGCTCTGCCCTTCGACGCCTGATATCCCATGTTGGCCCGACCCGGCAAGCGCAAAATTATCCACCTCGACCTGGTAGCCTTCTGCGCCCAGGTCGAACAGCAGGAATCCCCCGCCCTCCGTGGCCAACCCCTCGTGCTGGGCCCGGCCCCCTACGGCAAAGGTGTAGTCGCCGACGCTTCGTTCGAGGCCCGGGCCCACGGCGTTCACCCAGGCATGCCGATTAAGACGGCCCTGCAATTATGTCCGCCCGCCGTGCGCCTGGACGCCGATTACGCCAAATACCGCCGCGTCGCCGCCCGCCTGCACGCCTTGTGCCTGGAATATACCGACCTGGTCGAAGTGGTGGGCCTGGACGAGGTTTATCTGGATGCGACCTACAATAAACCCGAAATCCCCTTTGGAGCCCGCGTCGCCAAAATACTTCAGGGCGAAATTCGCCGCCAACTCGGCCTGCGCGCCGCCGCTGGCCTGGCAGCCAATAAATACCTGGCCAAACTCGCCTCGGCCCAGGCACAAGTAGGCACCCTTGTCGCCGTGGACCCTGAGGGCCTGGCCGATTTTTTGCGCGACCTTCCAGTATCCCTTATCCCCGGTGTCGGCAAAATCATCCGCAGTCGCCTAGACGATCTGGGCCTGCAGACCATCGGCCAGTTGACCGTCCTGTCGCGCCAGAGCTTAATCGCCCAATTGGGTTTGCGAGGGGCCCATTTATGGCGTTGCGCCCACGGCCAGGACGACGATCCCGTGATCCCCGAGCGCACGCCTACCCAACTAGACCAAGAATACGCTTTTACCGCCGCAATATATGATATGGAGGAAATAATCGATACCCTGCGGCAACTGGCCCAGCCCCTGAGCGCCCGTCTGCGCCGGCGCGGCCTGCAGGGACGCAGTATCGCCGTCCGGATGCGCTACGCCGACGGCCGTAGTGCCACGCCGACGCGGGCTTTGACCATTGGTATCGACGCCGCCGACGCTATCTTGCGCCACGCCCAGACCTTGCTCGAAAAGACACAGGTGCAACAATGGGGAGTCCGCTCTGTAGCCCTGGAATTATCCTGTTTTGGCGAAGAGCCCGCCGAACAGCTCGACCTTTTTGAGAAACCCTCCGGCGCACAAAACAGCAACGGCGGCCCCAATAGGAGCCGCCGTTGCAAACCTGACTGAACGGGCCTGTCAATCCGGGGCTACCGGCAATACCGAACCGCCCTGTGGCATAGCCACTATCCGCGCCGTCGGTCCCACTTCCTGCCGCGCCCGGGCCAGGGCCTGGTCGATCCCGGTGAAAGGCTCCATGCCGCAACGCCGCACTAAATCCGCTTCCAGCGCCGAAACCAGGTATACCCCGGCGCGCTGCTGCACCGCGGCCATAGCCGCCGCCTTGTGCCCCCCTAAAACAAATTCCCGCTGGATGCGCTGCACCAGCTCATCGGGCGAGGAAGCCTGCAAAAGCCATTCCTCAAATGTCTCCTCCCCCAACCCCTCGCGGCACTCGGCCAACCAGATTATGACGCCGCCCTGGCGCACCGCCCCGGCGGCATTGTCCAGGGCCTTCTGGGCCTGGTACAGATTGACGTCTTTGGGGTAACCGCCGGCGCTGACCAGGGCGATATCGGCCCGCGCCTCAATGGCCACGGCACCGCGCTCGACGACGCGCTGGCAGCCCTGACGATGCGCTCTTTCGACATTGCCGGCCACCGCCTCGACAATACGATGTTGGCCGTCGACCACGACATTGAGGATGAAATCGACCCCGACCATATCCACCCCCTCCTCGATATCCCGGCGCACCGGATTGTCCTCGAGGCGGCCGGCCACCGCCTCGGGGCGCACCATCATGGCGTGATTGGCGTCGACTGTGGCGCGCGAGGCGCAGCCCGGCAAAATGGCCTTGGCGCCCCCGGAAAAACCGGCAAAATAATGGAATTCCAGATTGCCCAAACAGACGCGTACGTCGGCCTCGACCAAGGGAGTGAACAACTCCACCGGCGTCCCGGCCGAGGTCACGCCCAGATGCACCGTATTTTCCGGATCGTGGTTGGTGACCCGCACCCGGCTAAAAACCGCCTCCCCCACAGCGCGGCGCAATTCGGCCTCTTCCATGGGCCGGTGCAGCCCCAGGGCGATGATCACCTCGATATCGGCATCGGCAATGCCGCCGGCCGCCAACTCGTCGAGGACGGCGGGCAGCAGACGCTCGGAAGGACAGGGACGAGTAAGGTCGGAAGTGATAATGGCCACCTTCTGCCCCGACCGCACCAACCGCCTGAGCGGCGGGCTGCCCACCGGCTGGGCCAGAGCCTGCCGCACCAACCCGGCCTCGTCTCCTGGTTCTTCCCCGTCCTGGGGCAAAACCACCCCCAGCAGGGACTCGGCATCGACGGCAACGGTCTCCTCGCCGCCGCCGAAGGGCAAACGCAACCAGACTTTCCCTGTCCCCCTCACGAATGCAAGGCCGGCTGGTACAGGCCGACGCTGTAAAATTCGTAGGAAGCCGCCTTATCGGGAAAATCAACCACATGTACGGTGAAGCGAGAAGGAACGCCGCCGCCCTCCATATGGTCGCGGAAAAAACCGCTGTAGGCTTCGCCGTATTCTTTGTAAAGGCGCTTCTGCTCGGCGGCAAAACCCTCGGGATCGGCAATGGGATTGGGGCTTTTGGGCTGGGCCGCAAAAGCGTGCACTTCGACAAAATCTATCTGGCTGATCGAATCGCATATTTCGGCCTCCTGCAACCATTTCTCCCAACTTCGGAAGACCAATTCCACCTCCACTTTGGGCGTCATGGTATTGACCTTGTCCAGCCCCAGGACACCGGTGGCCGAATGGCCGCCCGTTAAACCAGCGAAGTAGATTTTCAGATCGCCGCCGTCCATTGCCTCGGTGACCAGCGCCGACAGGGTCGGATGGTCGCCGCCGTAATAATAGGTAATACGTCCGCGCTTTTTAACGTTAAATGCCATTTTTGAGCCTTTCTTTGCCTGCTTGAGAGCCGCTGCCATATCGGCCCAGCACAGACCTATGCGCACGCTGGTACCCCGGCGGCCAATATAAGTTATCTGAATTTAATTTATGAAAAAAACCGTTACAGCGCCTCGACCAGAATCTCCGCCCAGTGCCGCACTTCCCGTCCTGTGGCGGCGGCGATCTGATGGCGGCAAGAGGTACCCACCGCCGCAATCTTGACCGCTGGATCGGCCTGGCGCACAACCTCGAACAACCGTTCCTCGCCCACTTTCATCGAGATCTCGTAATGCTCCTTCTCATAGCCGAAGCTGCCGGCCATGCCGCAACAACCCGAGACGATTTCGGTCGCCTTATATCCGGGGGGCAAATTCAGCACCTCCAGGGTCGCTCTGCTGCCCACCAGCGCCTTTTGGTGACAGTGGGCATGGACCAGGATACGCCGGGGCGTACGGGTAAATTCCAACGACAATTCACCCTGGCGGGCCTGTTGGGCAAGAAATTCTTCCAATAGCTGGCTCTGCTGGGCCACTTTCTCGGCACGGGGGTCGTCGAGCAGATCAAGGTAATCGTCGCCAAAGGATAAAATGCAGCTGGGTTCGAGGCCGAGGATGGGGACGCACTTTTCGGCGTACGGGGCCAGCGTCTCGACCGCGGCCAGGGCCTTTTGCCGGGCCTCGGCGAGAAAACCCTTGGAAATAAGCGGCCGCCCGCAGCAAGTATCAGTGCCGGCCAGGATCACTTCGTAGCCGGCCCGTTCCAGGAGGATGGTCGCGGCCATGCCTATTTGCGGGTCGTTGTATTCGACAAAGGTATCGTTGAACAATACCACCTGTCCGCGTTTTTCGCGCTGCTCGCCCACCTTGTAGGAACGCCCCGCAAACCAGCGCGAAAAACGCTGCCCGGCCAAGGCCGGCAGGCTGCGGCGCTTGTCAATGCCGACGAAGCGATCGAGAAACCAACGGTTGAGCGGATGGCCCATCGCCCAATTGGCCAGGCGCGGCGCCTTGGAGACCCAGCGGTTGATCCCGGCGATATGGCCGAAGAGGCGGGCCCGCAGCGGATAGCCGTGCTCCTGATAATAATGCGCCAGAAATTCGTATTTGAGCTTGGCCATATCGACGCTGGAGGGACATTCGGCCTTACAGCCCTTACATTCGAGACATAAGTCCATTACCTGGTACAGTTCGTGACTGCCCAGACCGCCGGGCAATTTACCCGCCAGCGCCGCCCGCAACGCATTAGCCCGTCCCCGCGTCGAATGCTCCTCTTCCAAGGTGGCCATATACGAAGGACACATAGTGCCCACCAGCTTCTTACGGCAATGCCCCACCCCCGAGCACATCTCCACAGCCCCACCAAAACCGCCCTGTTGGTCGTAGTTGAAGAAAGTGGCCGGCTCCTCGGCCCGGTACTGGGGACCGTAACGCAAATTCTGATCCATAGGAGGCGGATCGACGATTTTACCCGGATTCATGCGACTCTGCGGATCGAAGACAGCCTTGACCTGGGCGAAGACTTCGATCAATTGCGGCCCAAACATCTTGGCGATCCACTCGCTGCGGGCCAGGCCGTCGCCGTGTTCGGCCGACATGCTGCCGCCGTATTCCTTGACGATATCGCTCATGCGGTCTTCGAGCAGACGCAAGGTGGCCACCCCCGCCTCGGTCTTCAAATCGACGATGGGACGGATGTGCAAAACTCCAACGCTGGCGTGGCCGTAATAATCGGCGACTACGCCGCATTCTTCCATTAGGGCCTCGACGCGGCGGACGTATTCGGGCAGCACCTCGACCGGCACGCAGGTATCCTCGACCCCCGGATTGGGCTTGGCGTCGCCCTTCATACTCATCAACAGTCCGAGGCCGGCCTTGCGCAGATCCCACATCATCTTTTTATCCTGGGGACTGAAGGCCTCAACATAGGAATACCCCAGGTTGCGCCCGCCTAAGCGCTCTTGCAACCGACTCGCCTTCTCCCACAGTTCCCGTTCACTATTGCCGTAATACTCGACAAAGAGGATGGCCGCCGGGTCGCCGTCAAGGAAACGGCGGCTGGCGACGTGCTCGATGGATCCCTTGGTCAGATCAAGGAGGATTTTGTCGATCAGTTCCACCGAGGCGGGAGCCGTCTGTAAAATTTCGACGGTGGCCTCCATCGATTCGACCAAATCGGCAAAATGGCAGGCCACCAGGGCGCTGTGGTCGGGTTTGTCGACCAGATTCAATTTAGCCTCTACTACCACTCCCAGCGTGCCCTCGGAGCCGACGATTATCTTGGCCAGATTGAAAGGCTGGTCGGGGCTGGCCAATTCGTCCAGATTGTAACCCGAGACCCGGCGCATAACCTTGGGAAAGCGACGCTGGATCTCCGCCCGGTTCTCCTCGACCAGGCGGCGGATCTCCCGATAGCACTGCCCCTCCAGCGTCTGTAGGGCCGCCACGGTGGCGAAGGTCTCCTCGTCGACGGCGCCAAAACGCGCCCGGGTGCCGTCGGCAAGGATCATATCTACGGACAATACGTGGTCGACGGTCTTGCCGTATAAAATAGAATGGGCACCGCTGGAATTGGTGCCGATCATACCGCCGATATTAGCGCGGCTGCTGGTGGCCGGATCCGGGGCGAAAAGCAGGCCGTGGGGCGCCAGATACTCGTTGAGCTCGTCGAGGACGACACCGGGCTGGACCCGGACCCATTTCTCCTCAACGTTGAGTTCGAGGATTTCCTGCATATGCTTGGACAGATCCAGATGCACGGCCGCACCGACGGATTGCCCTGCCAAACTGGTGCCGCCGCCGCGCGGCAATACCGGCACGCCGTGGCGATCGGCCAGCCGTATCGCCTGGGCCACATCTTCGGCGTGACGCGGCTGCACGAGGCCAACGGGCTCTATTTCGTAAATGCTGGCATCGGTGCGGTACAGCGTTTTGGCGACCGCGTCAAAACGCACTTCGCCGCTCAGCCCGTCCTCCAACTCCGCCTGTAGACCGTCCCTGGCCGCTTGCGTCTCCGCCTTATTCATTGATTGACTGTTCCGGCGTAACCATTCTGGTGCAGACGGGCGGCCAACTCCCCCGCCTGCTGATCGGCCTGGCCGTTCTCCTGCACCATCAGCCGGTCGCCCAGCAAAAAGCGCAACTGCTCCAAGACGGCAATGGATTCCAGGACGCCATTGCCCTGAACAAAGAGCGACCCGCCCAGCCGCTGAATGCCCTCCAGTCCGCGAAAATCGACCAGTTGCTGGTTGGCTTTGATGATCAGCGAACCGCTGATGGAGCGGAGATCTTCCAGCCCTTGCAACGATTGCAAGTTATGGTTGTCGGCAATGCGCAATTCGCCTTCGATTTCCCCAATCAAGGGCAGCCCCTCAAGACTGGGCAACTCAGCGTTGCGCACCATGAGATGACCCGCCAGGGTGGGGGAAAGCTCGTCGATCTGTCCGCTCAGGGCCTCGACATCGGCCTGGTTACGGACGACAAAACCCGGCAATTTCTGTGCTGCGTTCCGGCTCTGTTCTTGGCACCCGCCTTGCAACCCCGGACTCAACGCCAAGCCCGCCACTACGGCGAGCGTTTTGCGCTTTTTTTTCATGGCCCCTACCCTTTATTGAATACGGCTTTGAAGTCGTAAATCAGGGCGATTTAACAAATTTTAAAATCCACCAGATCCTCCGTATTTCCAGGAATCTATCAAACTACACATCGGCCCTAAAACCGTCAAATGGAATACTTCAGGCCCATTTTTTGCTCTCAAAAACAGCATTTTTAAAACAGCAAAAAACACCAATATGTCGTTGACAAACAAAAATACACACAATATATTGTCACTCAACCACGTGGTCAGCGCGCCCATGTGGTTAGCGCGCAGAGGGGGCTTCCGAGACTAGGGGAGATCGCGGAAGTCCCCATTTTTTTACCCAATTTTCCGCCTCCAAGAGGCCTGGTTTCCATGGCGCCAGAACCCTTTGTAACTGTAACCATCAACAACCAGACCTACCGCATATCCAAAGATCAGGCCAATACCGAATATATCGAGCAGGTGGCCAGCTATCTAGACCGGAAAATGCAAGCCGCCGCCAAAGCCGGGGCCCGCCGCCCCGTCGATATAGCCCTGCTGGCGGCGCTAGAAGTGGCCACTGAAGTCCTGGAGGCCCGGCAAAAGAAAGACAATCTGCTAAGCGCAACCGACGAGCAGATCTCCAATTTCTCCAGCCTCCTCGAAAAACAGACTGGCTCTTCCAAATCGGCGTCTGATACAACTGACGACGCTCCCTCTCAGGATTCCCCCCAAACTCTGCCTCCGCACGCCCTTTCCCGGCTCAAAGACTTGCTCGATTCCGAAGATTAAACCCTCTGGATAGGCAGCAGCAACGCACTGTCGAGGAACAGGATTATCTGGTCATTGACAACCTGCTGCCCCCAGCCGAAGTCGAAGAATACCAGGCCGAAATAGAGCGTATGCACCACCTCGCCGCCGATTTAGAGACGCAGGGCGATCCGGCCAGCAGCCGTTTTCAACGCGACCCCTATGCCCGCGACCAGCAGCACAACGGTGTGCCAGTATTTCGCAAATAGGTATAATACCAATCTGAAGGACTGATGTCCCAATGTTCGGCGCATGGATCTCCGGGTCTGAGCCAAAACATCCGGACACCTTGAAGTCAATCTGGTATAATACCCACTAGGATTAGGGTATATCTGAAAAGAACTCTGCAGCCCAGCGCAAAAAAACAACGCCCCGACATTGAATCAGAGCGTTGCTGTACAGTGGAACTATGGTATAGCCGATCAGGCAATCTGAGGCCGCAGAATAATCGACATCTCGCGCCCTTCCATCTTGGGCGGCGTATCCATCACCGCGATATCCTCGAGCTTTTGCCCGACTTGGAGCAAAACATCCCGGCCCCGATCGCGATAGGCCATCTGCCGGCCATAAAAGCGCACCCGGACCTTGACCCGATACTTTTTGGTGATGAATTCCCGGATATGGGCCAGACGGTACTCTAAATCGTGATCGGAAATATTAGCCGTTTTGAGCAACACCCCCTTCATTTGCACCTGGTGCTGCTTTTTGCGCGCTTCCTTGACCTTCTTTTCTTTTTCGTAGCGGAATTTGCCGTAGTCGATAATTCGACACACCGGCGGCTTAGCGTCGGGGGCAATCTCCACCAGATCGAGCTCTTCGGCTTCGGCCAATTCCAGCGCTCTGCTGGTTTCAATAATACCCACTTGCTGGTCGTCGGCACCAATCAGGCGGACCTGGGGCACGCGGATATCCCGGTTGATGCGGGTAAAATCTTGTTGGCCTCTTCCCTGCTGATGCCTTCCTCCAAACGACGACTGTGCGGCGATAGTCGCAACCTCCTGATAAAGGACTGAAAAGGCGCCCTGTCCGGCGGACAGGCGGCGCACTGACGAAAGCCATTTCGGCTTGTACCTAATATCTTAACTTCCCCGTCCCGCATAGGCAAGCTTAATTTGCCCATTTCCCCGGTGAAAAAGCACTTTATCAAGCCTCAACGGACTATTTTCCTACTTCCGGCCCCATTCACCTGCTCTTTTGGCTCTATCGTTCATGGCTTAAGTTCTGCAAAGCAATGTTTTTTAACAGAGGGTAAGAAAGGATAAGTATGTCTCGCCAGTATGACGTCTACGGCCTCGGCCACGCCTTGGTAGATTTACAGTATAAAGTATCCACCGACTTCCTCGCCGCCCAGAATATAACCAAAGGTATTATGACCCTTATCGACGGGGACCGCCAGCAAACCCTTTTCCAGGCCCTGCCGGAAATCCCAGTGGAATCGGCCTCGGGCGGCTCGGCGGCCAATACTATGATCGCCCTGGCCGGCTTTGGCGGCAGCTCCTATTTCGCCTGCCTGGTGGCCGACGATCACTGGGGCGACTTCTACCTGCAAGACCTGCGCCAGGCCGGGGTCCACAGCAATCCCGGCAGCCGCGGCAGCGACCGCACCGGCCAGTGCATTGTCATGATTACCCCGGACGCCGACCGCACCCTCAATACCTTCCTGGGCGCCAGCGCCGCCCTGGGACCGGCCCAGGTGGACCAAAAGGCTATCGCCGCCAGTCACTATATTTATCTGGAGGGCTATCTGCTCAGTTCGGACGGCGGCTTCGAAGCCTGCCGCCTGGCCCAGCGCCTTGCCCAACGCAACGATACCGCCGTTTCCCTGACCCTGAGCGACCCTTTTGCCGTCGAGTCCTGCCGGCAGCGCTTTGAACAGTTGGTCGAGACCGGTGTCGATCTGCTTTTTGCCAACGAGGAAGAGGCCCGCTCCTTTACCGGGGCCGAAGATACCGCCACCGCCGTTGACCTCCTGACCCAGCGGGTCGGCACCGCCTGCGTCACCTGCGGGCGCGCAGGGGCCGTCCTGGGCCGCGGCGCCCAGCGCGTCGCCATTCCCGGCCTGGCAGTAGAAGCAGTGGATACCAATGGAGCCGGCGATGCCTTTGCCGGGGGCACTCTCTACGGCTTTACCCACGGCCACGACCTGGCCGCGGCCGGCACCCTGGGCTGCTATGCCGCCGCCCAGGTGGTATCGCGTCTGGGGCCCCGCCTCGAAACATCCTTGAAAGATCACATTAATACTATTTTAGCCACCGCCAACAGCGAGGAATAAACCCATGCGTATCATGATTCACTTCCCCTTTGACGAGGATCAAATAGAGGCCTTCCGCACCCTGGCCGCCCAGTACGGCGACCACGAAGTGGTACACGTAGCCAATGAGGAAGAGGCCCTGCCCCTGGCCGCTGAAACCGATATCTTGTTGGGCCATTTCCCGGCCGCCATCTGCGCGGTGGCCTCCCAACTGCGCTGGATCCAGTCCTTTAGTGCCGGCATGGACAATTTCCTCTTCCCCGAAATTGTCGCCCGCCACGATGTCGTGGTGACCAATATGGCCGGCCTCTACGCCCCCCAAGGGGGCGAGCACGCCTGGGCTTTATTGCTGGCCCTGGCCCGCGGTCTGCACACATCGGTAGCCGCCATGACGGCGGGGAAATGGGGCCGCGGCGCCCCGGTTGTTGAATTGACCGGGGCTACCTTGGGTATCGTCGGCTTGGGCGGGTTTGGCCTGGAAACCTTGAAACGGGCCCAGGGCTACGATATGCAGGTCTTGGCCCTGGATCCGGTGCGGACCCAGGCCCCCACCGGCGTCGACGAATTGAAGAAGCCCAGCCGCGACAATCTCCACGCCCTGCTGGGTCGCGCCGACGCCGTCGTCATCGCCTGCCCGCGCACCCCCCAGACCTACCACCTGATCGGCGCAGCCGAACTGGCCGCCATGAAGGAAAGCGCCTATCTGGTCAACGTCACCCGCGGCGGCATCATCGACGAGACCGCTCTGCTTGAGGCCCTGCAACAGGGCCAGATCGCCGGGGCCGGATTAGACGTCACCGAAACCGAACCCCTGCCCGCCGACGACCCGTTGTGGCAGGCTCCCAACCTCATCCTGACCCCGCACCGGGCCGGAGCCTCACAGCACCGGCCGCGCAAAACCTTTGAATTCTTCCACGATAATCTGGGGCGCTATCTGCGCGGCGAGGAAGTCCTCAACGTGGTGGACAAACAGCGCGGTTTTTAGACTCAGTGATACATACAATAAAGCCCCAGGTCAGCAGCTGGCTCCACTGACCTGGGGCCGACCAAGCCCTCCTCAATAACCCAAACCCCGCAAAAATTCCCTCGTCTCGGCGCTGCGCCTGGCCTCGCTGAGCGCGTCTTCGGCCCCGGGGATAGGCTCGCCCGGACAACTGGTCACCCAGCGGTCAAAGCCCATCTCATCGAGCTTGGTCAAAATCGGCGCGAATTGCATATGCTCCCCCAACCCGACATCGCACCAGACCGGCAAGTAGCGGCCATCTTTGTCGCGCGAGGTCGAGGTATAGTCCTGCAAATGGATATAATTCAACTGGCCGGCGAAATCGACGATGGAATCGACCGGGTCGTAGCCCCAGAGTTGGGCGTGCGAAACGTCGATGCACAATTTGGCCTTATCTAACAGACTCATATAAAGCCGCCAATCCTCAACAGAATCGACCAGGGTATTGGTGTGGATATGGTAGCTGATCTCCAGCCCGAACTGACCGGCGTAGGCAGCCCACTCTTCGGCCCCCTCGGCGGCCCGGGCAATATCGTCGCGGCTGACGGCCCGCCCCTGGGGTTTGCCGCCGCTCATAAACATAAAGCAGTCGGCCCCCACGGCGGCGGCGTATTCCATCCGCCGCTTATTGCGCTCGAGGTGTTCCCAGTCGCGCTGGTCGGGCGAGCCCGCCGCGGTGAAGACCACCAGGGGCATATCGGCATTGGCGCAGACCTGACGCAGACGCGCCGGCGGCCCCAGCCAATCGAGGGGCAGGCGGCCTTCCCAACCATCCCAACCCGCTTCTTTAAGGGCGACCAGGGCCGGCTCAAGGTCGGGATTCTTCCAGCGCAGCGTACAATAACTCATCTTTAGGGCCATTTGCTTCTCTCCTGTCGAATGGATTGTTTTTTGCAGGCTAATTCCGCCCCCTCGGGCGGTTGACGAAAGGGCGGAAGTCATCCTATATTTTGTTCAGTTCCTCCCCAGAGACCTTTCTTTTTAGCCCTCGCCCCGAGGGCCTTCTTTGACCGGACAGCCCGTTCCGCTCAGAGGCGGATCTATCCCTTGACAGACCAGCCAACTCCGCTCACCCGCGGCCAAGTCACCCGTGGCCTGCGCGCCTTCATCACCGCCAGTGGCCTGTGGGGCGCCTGGTCCCAGGCCGCCGGCTTGGGCACCGCCGTCTTCACCGGCTACGCGCTCTTGCTAGGGGCAGACGCCTCCTTTATCTCCCTGATCACGTCGATGGCCTACCTGCTGGCCATCACCCAATTGGTCGCTGTTCCCCTTGGTGCCCGCGTCGCCGATAAAAAACGCTTTATCATCGGCACCGGTATCGGCGAAATCCTCCTCCGCGGCTCGCCCATCCTAATTCCCGTCTTTCTCGCCCCTTCCCTGCATCTGGGCGCGTTGGTCTTGCTGGTTGGGCTCAGCCTCTTGTGCGGCTATATTATCTCGCCCTTCTACAATACCTGGAACGCCAATACCATCCCGGCCAATATCCGCGCCCGTTTCGCCAGTCGCAAGACCATAATCAGCACCTTGGTAGCCATGGTCGCCGGCTTTCTCATTGGCCAATTCCTCGATCTCTTTCCCCAGGACGATAAGCAACAGGCCTTCACCTATGTCTTTGCCGTCGGCACCCTATTTGGCCTCTTGGGCTATTTGGGCCTGCAACGGGCAACCTATCCGACCGACCCGCCCCCCCCCCAGGACCAGCAAAGCAGTCTGACCATGCTGGTGCGCCCGCTGCGGGACAGGCGCTTCCGCCGCGCCGCCCTTTTTTTTGGCACCTGGACCTTCAGTATCGGCCTTACCGGACCGCTTTACAGCGTTTTCATGATCAAGCACCTGGGCATTTCCTATACCGAAATATCCATCTTCAACGCCCTGTTCATGCTCTGCAGCATCTTCGGCAATAGACTCTGGGCCAACCTGGTAGATCGCTTTGGCAGCAAACCGGTCCTGCAAATCATCCTGCTACCCGCTGCCCTGCTGCCGATCATCTGGATATTCAACCAGCCGGATTCCTACTATCTGGTTCCCGTCGCCCTGGTCCTGACCGGTCTGCTCTTTTCGGGCATTAACGTCAGCACCACGCCGCTGCTCTACGGTCTTTTGCCCCAAGGCGCCCAACGCACTTATTACCTGGCTTCCTGGTCCACCACAGTCAATTTGCTGGGCGCTATGGGGCCTTTGGCCGGCGGTCTCCTGGTGGCCTATCTAAGCGAGACATCCCTGACCTTGGGAGGACTGGAACTGGGCCACCTGAAGCTTATCTTCCTGCTCAGCGTCGTGGTCCGCATCGCGCCGCTTATTCTGCTGCGCTTCGTCGACGATTCGGGCACGGTCTCATCGCGCCAACTACTGTCGCAATTGCTGCGCGGCAATGTCCTCAGTTACGCCCTCAACGCCGCCCTCTACCACGGCACCACCGAAGCCCAGCGCCGCGCCCAGGCCGCCTTGGGTCTGGGCAAATCGGGCAATCCCCTGGCCGTTGAACAACTCATCCAAGCCCTGGCCGACGCCAGCCCCAAAGTGCGACGCAGCGCCGCTCGGGCTCTGGGCGAAACCGGTTCCGAGGCGGCTACCGCGCCCCTGGTGGAGCAATTACTAGACGACGAATCGGACATTCGCAGCGAAGCCGCCGAAGCCCTGGGACGCCTGGGTCATCCCCGCAGCGTCGATCCGCTGGTAGATGCCCTGGCCGACCCCGATCCCAGGATCCGCATTAGCGCCATTCGCGGCCTGGCCAGTATCCCCGGCGACGAAGTCCAGGAACTCCTGTTCTGGCACCTGCACGAACAGTTCGACCCGCTGACCTTCCCCACCCTAGTCGACGCCCTCAGCGAACGCGGCGACCAACGCATTGTGCAGCCAGCCCTCAAACGCCTCGACCGCTTCCGGGCCCCGGCCATTCGCCTGCAATTGCTCAATAGCGTCTGCCGCGCCCTGGGGGCCGGCGATCAATTCTACCGCCTGCTCTCCTACGAAGACACCCGCCGCAACGCCGCCATTGGCCGCCTGCTTAGCCGCACCGCAGCCAGCATGCAAAAAACGAAAAGCCTACCCCGCACCGCCCACCAGGATCTCAAAGTCGCCTTCAACCAGCTCATCCAGGCCTACGAAGAGGAACAAGTCGACCAGTTACACATCCACACGCTGGAAATTTCGGCCCGGGTGCGCGATGAATTATCGACCGGACAGACGCCGCCGGCAACCATTTTGCCCATCTTTGTGGCCCTGATGGCGATCAATACCTTCCTCCATTCGCCCCATCGCCAAGACCTGCCCGAAGCCCAGGATATATTCCTCGCCGTTATGCTGCGCCGCCTGGCCACCCTGGTGGAGCAGACCGAGTCCTAATTGCCCTTCAGTCGAAAAAGGTGCTCCACAGGATCCGCCCGCCGACGCAGCCCAAGACTACGGCCAATACCCGCAACAACCCGGTGCCCTTGAGATGGGTGGATATTTTGGGGCCCAATTGGGCCCCCACCAACACGCCCATAGCCAGGAACAAAGCAATATCGCCCAACTGACTCAAGCGATCGTGAACCACATGCACCAAAACGCCGCAAAACGCCGTGATAGTCAGGGCAAAAAGGGAAGTAGCCGCGGCCACGTGGGGTGAAAAGCGCAAAACCTTCACCAGAATGGGCACGCCCACCACCCCGCCGCCTATACCCATTAAACCGGAGAGCAAACCGATATAGGCGTTGAGCACACAACCCAAGCTCAAACCCCGCGGTCCTAAATGCCTCTGGGGCAAACTGGTCGCCCCGTCGGCACCGGCCTTGTTCTGGGGTGGACGCAAAACCAGAAAAATAGCCACGCTTACCAGCAACAGAGCCATCGCCGGATCGAAGTAAGCACGCGGCACGTAGTGCGACAGATAAGCGCCCAACATCGCCGTGGGGGCCGCCGCAACAGCGAAAGCCACCCCCGCCTGATAATCGATGCGCTGCATCCAGGCGTAATTTATCGATCCGGAAAAAGCGGTGAAGAAGACCACAATAAGCGATACCGCCGCCACCTGGGCAGTGGCCTGCTCGGGATACATCAACAGTAGGGCCGGCACCAGCAGAAAACCGCCGCCGGCACCCACCAAACTGCCCAGGGCCCCGGCGCCGACCCCCATGGCCAGCAGGATGAGGAATTCCTCCATATTATAACTCGGTCTGGCGCCGCTGCAGACGGCGGATGCGAATGAGTTCCCCCAGATTGCGGAGCATGCCGCTGACGGGTTTGAAACGGCTGTCTGGATCGTCGTTCCAGATTACGGGCAAAGGCTGGAGGCGGTGGCCAAGAGACCGGGCCAACAGCAAAATCTCGACGTCGAACATATACCCGTCCACCTGCTGGCGGGCGAATAAGTCTTTGATGACCGGGGCGCGGAAAAATTTGAAGCCGCACTGGGTATCGCCAAAATCGCCCAAGCCCAGCCACCAGTGCAACAAGCCGCGAAAGACTTGCGACCCCCACTCGCGGTAGCGACGCCGCTTTACCCCAATGCTCGATTCGGCCAGAGTGCGGTCGCCAATAACGCCGTCGCACCCTTCCTCCAGATACTGCCAGGCTTGTTGCAAAGCGGCGATATCGGTTTTGTAATCGGCGTCCATAAAACCGATATAACGCCCCCGGGCCCGGCCGACCCCATGGCGAATGGAATAGCCTTTACCGCGATTTTCTCCGTTGCGCAAACAATATACCGGGTGCCCTTGGTCCGCATAGGCATCGACGCGCTGGGCCGTCGTGTCCGAGCTGCCGTCGTCGACGACCAGGACCTCGCATTCCCAGGGTTGTCGCCCCAGATAAGCCAGTGTTTTATCCAGCGTCAAGCCGATGCGCAGCTCTTCATTATAAGCGGGTATGATGATACTGATATCCATTGCGAGCACCCAATATAGGCCGGGTTCGGGGGTCGGTCAACAGCCCTCAACGACAACTTGACAGGCCGACATATCCCCTTATATTGGCTGGAGCTATAGCCATTCCCCCTCGCTACTCCAGGCCCAACATGACGACTGCATTAGTGGAGGCGACCCGGCTTAAAACGGTCTGTTCGCAGATCCTCCAAAGCGCAGGAATTGCCGCTGACGACGCCGATTTCACCGCCCATACCCTTGTCGAAGCCGATTTGCGCGGCGTCCATAGTCATGGCTGTCTGCGCCTGAGCCGCTATGTCCGCGAATTGCGCCAGGGCATTACCAATACGCAACCGCAAATCCGCACCTTGGCCGAAGGCCCGGGCTTTGCCCGCGTCGACGGCGACGGTGCCCTGGGGCCCCTAGTCGGGCGCTACGCCATGGAATTGTGCCTGGAAAAAGCGCAACACGCCGGCAGCGCTACCGTAACGGCCAGCGGTTCGCGCCATTTTGGCACCGCCGGAACCTACTGCCTTATGGCCCGAGAGCGCGATTTTATCGGCTTGGCCATGACGGTAGCCAGTCCACGCCTGGCCCCCACCGGCGGCATCCAACCGCTATTTGGCAATAATCCCATCTCTCTGTCAGTACCCGGTGACCAGGATTTCCCCCTGCTCATCGATCTGGCCATGGGCAGCATTGCCGCCGGCCGGCTCGAACTGGCCGCCGGCGAAAAACAGGAATTGGCCCCCGGCCTGGCCCGCGATGCCCAAGGCCTACCGACCACCGACCCCGAAATCGCCCTCAAAGGCAGTATCGTCCCCATTGGCGAACACAAAGGCTACGGGCTCACCCTGCTCATTGAAATACTCGCAGGTCTGCTGAGTGGGGCCCCTTATTTCGGCGTCGAACGCGAGCAGGTAGCCCAGCACACCCGCGAAAAGGGCATCGGCCATTTTTTCATGGCCATCGACCCGGCCCGATTTATGCCGCTAGCCCAATTCAAGGCCGCCATCGCCGGCATGGTCGCCCACACCAAAACCTCCCCCCCTATGCCCGGGGTCGAGGAAATTCTCCTTCCCGGTGAAATGGAGGAACGCCTGCGGCGCCAGCGCCTGGCCGCGGGCATTCCTCTGGCCGCCTCGACGGCGGCGGCCGTAGACCAACTGGCCCAAACCTGCGGCACCTCGCTGCAAGGGGAAACTCCATGAGCGGGGAAACCCTCTTCAGCCGTATTATTCGTCGCGAAATTCCCGCCGATATTGTCTACGAAGACGACTTGTGCCTGGCTTTCCGCGATATCGCCCCGCAGGCCCCGGTCCACATTCTGGTAATCCCCAAAGAGCCCCTCGCCGGCCTGCAAGCGGCCGCCCCTGAAGACGGTCCTTTGCTGGGGCATTTACTGCTCACCGCCCAGCGTCTGGCCCAAGAGGAAGGCCTGCAATCATCGGGTTATCGCTGCGTGATAAACGCCGGCAGCGACGGCGGCCAGACAGTAGACCACCTGCACGTCCACCTGCTGGGCGGACGCCCCTTGCAGTGGCCGCCAGGCTGACCAAGACCAGAATGAGCACAAAAAAACCGGTGCGCCTTTGTGGCGCACCGGTTTTTTAGCTAGTACTGCAATTTCTCAGGCTTTGCGCAGCAGCAAATAACCATTGGCCCCCCCGGGCACGCCTCCTTTGACAAAGAGCAGATTGCGCTCGGCATCGACGCGCACGACTTCCACCCCCTTGACGGTGACCTTGACATTGCCCATCTGCCCGGCCATTTTCTTGCCCTTCCAGACCTTCCCCGGCGTGGTGCCCTGGCCAATGGAACCTGGGGCGCGCACTCGGTCGGGCGTGCCGTGGGTAGCATTTTTACCGTGGAAATGATGCCGTTTGACAACCCCGGCAAAACCCTTGCCCTTGGAGGTACCGGTAACTTTGAGCTCATCGCCCACACCGAAAACGCTGACATCCAGCACCTGGCCGGATTCGTATTCGCCCTCTTCGTCTAGACGAATTTCGCGCAGGAGACGGTGCGGCTTGACTTCGGCCTTTTTAAAATGCCCGGCCACGGGCTTGTTGACCTTGCGGTCGGGGACTTCTTCAAAGGCCAATTGCAGCGCCGAGTACCCGTCTCGTTCGGGGTCGCGCACCTGGACGATGGGGCAGGGCCCGGCCGCCACAACCGTAACCGGAACCAATTCCTCTTTGTCGTTGTACACCTGAGTCATGCCCATTTTTTTACCGATCAAACCAACCATAAAGCGACTCCTTAATAAGCTTTTTCGCAAAGTAGCACCAAAAGATAGGTTTTTTTATCGTCCGGGGCAAATATTCTTCGTCGCCGCAAAGGAAAGGCCCTATGTTTGCTGATATTCGCCGCATCGACCTGTGGCGCGGCGGGGCCGTCGGCGATTTCGTTCTGACCCTGCCGGCCCTCCAGACCCTGGTCCAGGCGTTCCCCCGGGCCCGCCTGCGTCTTATTGGCTCCCCGCGCATTTTGTCGCTGGCCGGCAACGCCGATATCCTCGACCACAACAGCGCCCTGTTGGCCCCTCTTTTCGCCCCTGAAGGCCCCCTGCCCGACCGCACTCGGGCCCTTTTCGCCGGCACCGATCTGCTGCTGGCTTATGCCGTCGATCCAGATGGCCTATTGCGCCGACGCCTGGGGCAAATCCTGGGGGGGCGCCTACTCATTCACGACCCCCGCCCCACCGCCCACCAACGCCAGCCAGTACGCGAGCACTTGCTGAAGCCGCTGCACCAATGGGGCCTTAGCGCGAAGGACCGCCTACCGCGTCTGTCCCCCAGCCCGGCGGGGCACCAATACGGCCAAAAGATCGATCTCCCCCAGCGCACCATCGTCCTCCATCCAGGTAGCGGTGGGCCCCACAAATGCTGGCCCTGGGAACACTTTGCGGCCCTGGCCGAGGCGTTGCAAATAAAAGGCCGGTCGGTAGTGGCCCTGCGCGGCCCGGCCGATTCGTCGGCCCCTCTGCCCTGCCCTGTATTCGATCCACCGACCCTGCCCCAGGTGACTGGGCTGCTGCAGCGAGCCCACTTTTTCGTCGGCAACGATTCGGGGCCCGGCCATATCGCCGCGGCTCTGGGCCGGCCGACCCTCACTTTATTTGGCCCCACCGACCCGTTGGTATGGGCCCCGGCAGGGCCCCGGGCCCACTTTTTGCAAGCCCCCAACGGCGATCTCAATGCACTGGGCGTAGAAGACGTTTTGCGGGCGACCCTAGCCGCCCTGGGGACCATCCCTTGAGCCGGTCTGTAATCTTCCCCATCAGAATTCCTTGTGGGCCCCAAGCGCGGCCGCCAAGGGTTTTAGGGATGCTTCTCAGGGCGCCTGGTCCGGCTCGGGGTCGAGCAATGGCCCCAGCACCGCCCATACATTATCGGCCACCAACCGGTGCCCAGCGGCATTGGGATGGATGCCGTCGGCCTGGTTGTAGCGCGGCACCCCACCCACCTCTTCGAGCAGAAAAGGGATAAGGGGCAGGTCGTTTTCGCGCGCCAAAGCGGGAAACAGCGCGGCGAATTCGGCCGTATACTCGGGGCCTAGACTAGGCGGCATAAGCATACCGGCAATAACAATTTCGACCTCGGGATATTTGGCCAGCACCCGATCGACAATGGCCTGCAGATTCTGCCGCGTCGATTCCAGAGGAATACCGCGCAAGCCGTCGTTGGCACCCAGCGCCAGGACGAAATAATCGGGGCGCTTCTTGAGGACCCAATTGACCCGGCGCATCCCCGCCGCCGAGGTTTCGCCGGCCAAGCCGGCATTGACCATTTTATAGGCCCAGCCCAGCGAATCGACGCGTGCCTGGAGCACGGCCGGATAGGCCTCTTCGGGCTCTACCCCATAGCTGTCGGTCAGACTGTCGCCAAAAAACAAAACCACCGGCGCCTGCCCTTCCTCCGGCCCCGATGACTCGGCGGCCAGCTCGCCAAGCCCTAATACCAGGACCAAAAGCGCCAGGACCAGCAGCCCGGGTCCGTTATTGGAATATACCGCTGCCATATATTTGCTCTTTCTTGCAAAGGCCACCGAACCGAACCACTCGTGCTGTCGCCCGATCCCGGTCTACCCTATTATACTGGGGCCGAAAAAACGCCCGACCGCCATCCCTTTAACGCCTGGATCCGACGACCAGATCCAGCCCCTTTTAGCCTTTTCTACAGGACCTGATCGCGCATGAAAATCACCGCTATTGAATTGAGCGTCTTTGCAAGCCGCAGCAATACCCCCCTCTTCGATTTAGAAGAAGTGGAGCATGGAGCCCAACGCCGCTGGGTACGCCGCCACCACCAAAGCGCCCAGGACTCCATCCACGTTCTCCACGTTCACACTGACACCGGCCTGGAAGGCGTATGCACGGTGGGCGATGCCCGCTATACCACCATGCGCCAGCGCGACCTGGAACAATTGCGGGTATTGGCCCTGGGCCAAAATCCCTTCGACCGAGAATATCTCTTTGCCAAACTCCACGCCGCCACCCGCGGCCTATTCACCCGCCCAGGCTGGTTCGGGGCCTTTGACAATTGCCTGTGGGATATCGCCGGCAAAGCCGCCAACTTGCCGGTATCCGCCCTCATTGGCCGAGCCCGGACCTCCTGTCCGGCCTACTACAATTTTGGCGGCGCCAACCACCAGGCCTGCGCCGACGACGCCCTCCAAGCCATAGAGCACGGCTTTGTCGCCGTCAAAGACCACTTTCACGACAGGGCTGACGCCAATATTGCCGGTTTTGCCGTCATCCGCCGGGCCGTGGGCGACAATATCGATATTCTCCACGACGCCGCCAGCACCAGCTACAGCCTGCAGGAGGCCCTGCGTGTGGGCCGGGCCCTGGAGGAGCTGCGCTACGGCTGGTTCGAGGAAGCCCTGCCCGATCGCAACCAGACCGAATTGCAGCATTTGTGCGCCGCCCTCGATATCCCCGTCCTGGCCCCCGAAACCCTGATGCACGATATCGACCTGAGTGCCGAATGGCTCACCAGCGGGGCCACCGACTACCTGCGCGCCAACGCCCGCCACGGCACCACTGCCCTGCTGAAATTGGCCCACCTGGCCGAACTGCACCGGGCTCGCATTGAACTCAACGGCCCCGGCGGCCTGTTTGGCCTAATACACGCCCATCTTGTCTGCTGTCTGCCCAATACCAGCTATTACGAGTATTTCCCCAACGGCTCGCGCGATGAGGCCGGCCGCGAAATTGGCCTGACCAACCCGCCCCTGCCCCAAAAGGGCCGCATCGCCCCGCCCGAGGGTCCGGGTTGGGGCGCCGAATGGGATTGGGATTATTTCCGTAAAACCCGCGTCGCCGTATTATAAATCGGCCAGGGACCGGCGCACCCCCGCCACCAAAGCGTCGACGTGCTCTTGGGTCATGGGCACCGAGACATTGCCGTGCCCGGCCCAGTGGATGCCCTGTTCCAGCAAGGCGTAGAACAGCCAGTTGCGCCACAGCCCCGCCTCGGCGAGAATTTGCCGGTAGTCGCGCGGCGTGGTGGCCCGGTAGTGAACCTGGAATAGCGATCCCAAGGTCGTCACCGCCGCTTCGACGCCGTGGTCGCGAAAGACCGACTCCAGACCGTCTCCCAGACGTTGGCACAATTCATCCAGCCGCGCATAGACTTCCTCGGTCAACAAGCCGAGCGTGACCAGACCAGCCACCATCGAAATGGGGTTGCCGTTATAGGTGCCCGATTGCGGGATCGCCGGTGCCTTCTGGGTTGGGTCGTACAGCGCCATAATATCGGCGCGGCCGCCAAAGGCCGCCCCAGGAGTACCCCCGGCGACAACCTTGCCCAGACAGGTCAAATCGGGCCGCACGCCGTACAATTCTTGAGCCCCGCCGCGGCCAACCCGAAAGCTAATTATTTCGTCAAAAATCAACAGCGCCCCCGCCCGCCGGGTCGCCGCAGCCAGCTGCGACAAAAAATCGTCCACCGGCGGGGTAAAGCCGGCCCCTGTATTGAGCGGGTCCACCAGCACCGCGGCCAAATCATCGCCCTGTTCAGCGATAATCTGGGCGCAGGCCGGCGCATCGTTGAAGGGCAGCACCACCACCTCGTCGACGGCCCCCGGCGACAACCCCGCCGAAGACGGCACGCCCAAAGGCCTGTCGGCCGGCCCCAGATCTGCGTCCTTGGAGGGCACATAGCTGACCAGGGCGTGTTCGCCAACCCCGTGGTAGGCCCCTTCGACTTTGGCGATTTTGACCCGGCCGGTAAAAGCCTTGGCCGAACGCACCGCCTGGATCACCGCTTCGGTGCCCGACGAACAAAAGCGCAAACGCTCCAGCGACGGCAACCGTTGACGCAGCAATTCGGCCATTTCAATTTCCAGGGCCATAGGCCGCGAAAAGGCGGTCCCCAGGGCGATCTGCCTCTGCAAAGCCTCGACCACCGCCGGATGGGCGTGGCCCAGAATAAGCGCGGTATTATTATTGGAAAAATCGAGTAACTGGTGCCCATCCGCAGCAAAAATATACACACCTTCGCCGCGCTCTATATAGGGGGGAAAGGGCGCGCAAAAGGCACCGGTGCGGGTATTGCCGCCCGGCAGCGATTGACGGGCCCTTGCGCTCAAAGCCTGCGACTGTGGATTGGCTTTGACGTAGCGGCCGATGAGCCGGTCTGTGGCCTGCAGTAATTTTTCCCTGTCCACAGCAACACTCCCTGTCTATGGGTTAACCACCCGGTATTAATGCGCGATGAATGGCCGCTGGCCGTTTTTCACGGCAACTATTTATATAGCCCGACAACTACATATATAGGAAGATCGCCCGCTAACCGGCGTCGCGCCAGTACTGCCCAACGATCTTCCAGTTTCCTTCTATAAGAGCGGCAAACCAGACGCAGCATTTATCCTCCCAGGAACCAATCACCTCCCCGTCCGGGCGGCTCCAACGACCGCTTTCCTGGGTGACGGCGACGGCCAATTCGTCGTTGCAGCGAAGCGAAATAAAACGCAGCGAAAATTGATAGGTGGCCTCGTTGACGGCCGTATCCCGGCCCCATTCCATCATATAGTCGCGGCTGCAGTATACATCGGGTAGCCAATCGAGGGGATTGTCGCTATTCCCTCCCAGAAAGCGGAAATAAGCATCGGCGTGACAAGCCCGCAGGGCCTCGGCGTCGTGGTCGGCATGGGCCTGGTGGTAGCCCCTGATCAACTCCTCGACGGCTTGTTGATGATCCTCAACGACGCCGATATCAGCAGCACGGCCCACCGGCGCAATGTCCACGGAGTCCTGCCGTTGAAATACCGCCGAGCGACAGCGGTGCACCACCCGCGTCACTGGATTGCCGCTGGCGGACGGGCGGTGGCGGAATAATTCGATATCGACGAAACCGGCCTGACCCAACCGCCGACTCAGATCCTCCGCCGCTAAAAACACGGCCACCGGCGCCCGCTGTGCCGCATTGTCCAGCAGGGCCTGCAATTGGTCGACCTGGGCTCGGCGCAAGTTTATGCCGTAGGGCAAATCGGCCACCAAGCCTTCGGCCTGTTGCCCCCACTCGGCGGCATCGGCCACCTGGACGGTCCCCCGATAGCCAAAATAATCGAGATTGGCCCGGGTGATCTGCACCGCCAGCGGATCGCGGTCGGCCGCCCAGACCTCCAGACCCATAGAGGCGGCTTCCACCGCAACGGTACCCGAGCCGCAACACAAATCGGCCATGGATCGGATAGTCGGCGGCAGCAGATTGATCGCAGCCCGGGCCAGGCGTGGCGGCAGCGCGCTCGAAGTCCGGTACGGTTTGGCCAGATGCGTCTGATAAGCCCGCTGCGAATCGGCAACAATTTCGCCAAAGACAAAGCCGTCGTCGCGGGCCAACAGCAAAAAACGGTGCTGCGGCCGGTCTAGATTGGGGTAATACAGCTCAATGGCATCGGCCACCCCAACAATGGCCTCCATCCGCCCTATCGGACACTGCTTGGCGTGGGCCATCCATTCTATGCGAAAATCGGTGGCGTCGAAGCGGGCCCGCCGGATAGCCGTGGTCAATTCCGCAAAGGTCTCGGCCTGGGCAATTATTTCAACCCCGTGGCGGATATAGGACGAACGCCCGACATAGTCGAGGCTGGTACAGTAGGCCACCCCATTGGCGTCGGGCGCACCGCCGGTGAGCGAGAGACATTCGGCGGCGATCAATTCGTTATCGGGTTGACGCATACATATAGCCAGACACCGGGTCATGGAGCCTCCATTTATCGGCACAGGGATATCGGCTTCTACCGCATTGGCCCCTATCCGAAACCTGCGGCACGAAGTTATTTTTCCAAGGCTCTAACATAATTAGGGGCCTGCACAATAGCTATCCCCCCAATCGCCCTTGCCCGCCACCGCGCCGGGCCGTATCCTAGCCGTCCCAGTTCTCTATTTCCGCGCGAGGTCAGACCATGTCCGAAGTCCGCTACGAACGTCTCCTGCCCCACCAGGTCGTCGAGGCTCGCAACGCCTGTCCACTGGCCTATCTGCCCATCGGCACAGTCGAGTGGCACGGTTTGCACAATCCCTCCGGCCTAGACACTCTCAAGGCCCACGCCCTATGCGTGCGCGCCGCCGCCCAGGGCGGCGGCCTGGTAATGCCGCCCCTGTGGTGGGGTGAACACCGCGAAATCCAGCTGATGGAGGCCAACCCCTCCTCCAGCGATGGCATTGCCAGTGCCATGGATCTGCCGCCGGATAATTTCGCCCCCGGCTATATGGGCGGCAAAAGCGTCGAAGAGCAGGCCCATTTCTACAACGATCTGCTGTTCCATATCTACCACCAGTTGGCCAGCCTAGGTTTCAAGGCCATCTTCGTCCTCTGCGGCCACTATCCCCTGCAGATCTATGCCGACTATACCGCTTCGATATTCATGCGCGAAAGCCCGGTGCGCGTCTTCGGCGCCACCGAAGCCCGCCTGGTCTCCGATCTGGCCAGTGAATTGGGTGGCACTGTCGGTGACCACGCCGGCCGCTGGGAGACCTCCCTGCTAATGGCCCTACACGCCGACCTGGTCGATCTGGACCGATTGCCGCCCGACCCCAAGGAGCCGCTGGTAGGCGTGGGCGGACAGGACCCCCGGCAAGCCACCGCCGAATTCGGCCAACGCGCCGTCGAGGCCATTGTCGAACGCATGGTCTCCCAGGGCCAGGACCTGCTAGACGAGGCCGATTAATCACCTCTCTGACCCATTTTATTGAGGCACGTATGCAACCGACTTTGCCCCGTCCGCCGCACCCCATCGCCCTGGCCCTTTGTATCCTAGCCGCCTGCAGCCATGGCCCCACCCCGGCCGCCTCCAACGAACCGCCCCCCCAAGCCGACGGGAGTCCCGCCTTGATCACGACTCAATACCGTGCCGATGAAACCCCTGTCCCCAACCCCGAGCGCGGCTTTTACCACTATACCAATCTGGCCCGTCTAGATCCGGACGTAGGGCGCATCCGCGCAGACGGCCTGACCCTGATCTGGGGCCAGATTCTCCTTGAGGACTACCGCGATTCCCCCTCTCTGCCCAGCGCCTTCCTGCAGGCCTTAGAGAGCGGTTTTGACATCGCCCGCCAACAGGGACTCAAAGTCATCGTGCGCGGCTCCTACGGCCACAAAGGCCCGGGGGGCGACTATACCACCTATGCCGACCCGCCCGCCGACCATATCAAAAAACACCTGGCCCAATTGGCCCCTCTCTTCGCCGCCCACGCCGACGTCATCGCCCTGTTCGAAGCCGGCTTCATCGGCCCCTGGGGCGAATGGCATACCACCGCAATCGCGCGCCAGTACGACCAGGGCCGCGAGCTATTCTTCCATATTCTCGACCACACCCCCGCCGACCGCATGGTCCTGGTGCGCTATCCCTACCTCAAACAACGGCTCTTTGCCAGCGGCGGTAGTTTCGAGCAGGTAGATGCGACCAATGCCTACAGCAGCCTGCCCGTGGCCCGGGTGGGGCACCACAACGACTGCTTCCTAGCCTCGTCCACCGATATGGGCACCTACGACCGCGGCGGCATGGATAGAACCGAAGAAACCGCCTATCTAGCCGAGGAGACCCTACACACCGTCTTCGGCGGCGAGACCTGTTCACCCCACGCCCTCAGCGATTGCGGCCGAGCCGTGGAAGAATTGACCACCCTCCACGCCAGCTACCTCAATAATTCCTACCACCCCCAGGTGCTGGAAAAATGGCGCCAGCAGGGCTGTTACGAGCAAATACAACAACGCCTCGGAGCCCGCTTTGTGCTGCTACAGAGCCGCCTCACCGCCCACGCTGTGCCCGGCTGCTCTTTGACCGTGGAGATCGACCTGGAAAACCGCGGCTTCGCCTCGCTCTACAACCCCCGCCCCGTGGAACTGGTCCTGCGGCACGACAATTCGGACCAATCCTTTGCGCTCCCTTTAGACACCGACCCGCGCACCTGGAAACCCGGCCAGGCCCACCACCTAGCCGCTGCCATCACCCTGCCGCAAACCGTGCCCGCAGGCACCTATAGCGCCTATCTGCACCTGCCCGACCCAGCCCCGCGCTTGCACGCCGATCCCCGCTACGCTTACCGCCTGGCCAATACCGGGGTGTGGGAGGCCCAGAGCGGCTATAATAAGCTGGCCGCAGGACTCGCCATCGAGGCCGATTGATGAGGCTCTCCATGCCATTGTTGTCCCATTTTTCGCTGTATTTGAACGGCCTGTTGCTGCTGGCCCTGGGCGCCGGGGCACAGGCGCACGATTTCTGGATTGAACCGTCTACCTACCGCCCCGCGCCTGGGACCATCCTGGAAGTGGGACTACGCCATGGAACCTCCTTCCAAGGTCTTCCCTTCGGCCGCGACCCCACCCACTTCAAACGCTTTTCCGTCTCCGGGCCCAGCGGCGAAAAGCCCGTTTTCGGTCGCCCTGGCCGCGATCCGGCCGGCTGGATCCAAATAGACCAAACCGGCCCCTTGATCCTGGCTTACGTGAGCACCGCCCAAACCGTCGAATTGGAGCCAGAGGCCTTCGAGGCCTATCTGCTCAAAGAGGGACTGGAGCGCATCGTCCAGGTGCGCGCCCAACAGGGTCACAGCCAGACTCCGGGGCGCGAACTGTACAGCCGCTGCGCCAAGGCACTGGTCCAGGCCGGCGGCATCAGCGGTCCCGACCGTCGTCTCGGAATGGAACTGGAACTGGTGCTCCAGGCGCGGCCCGATTCGCTGCGGCCGGGGATGCCCCTGCCCCTGCAGTTGCTCTTCCGCGACCAGCCCCTGGCTGGCGCCCTGGTCACCTGCACCAGCATCGATCCCGACTGGACCCACCACAGTGCCCGCACCGACTCCCAGGGCCAGGTGCAAATCCCCCTGCGTCATCTGGGCCCCCAGCTCTGCAAAAGCGTACATATGACCCCGGCCGACAACGACCTGGAGGCCGATTGGCAGAGCTTTTGGGCGTCCCTCACCCTGGAAATTGCCCCTTGATGGCGGGGACCCGCCACGGCCACCACTTCGGTGCGGGGATGCAACTGATAGGCACGGGCGTGGTGCATGCCCTGGCGGCCACCGCCGATGAGGCCAACTCGGTAGACGGATTTATCACTGATGGTCATCGAGCCCCCATTGGTTGGCTACTTGGCGGGTGAGCCGGGCCAGCTCTTCGGCGCTTTCTCCCCGGCGCGCTACGATCACTTCAAACGTCCACGGGCCAGTATAGTCAATCTCCGCCAAAGCACCCCGTATATCCGACCAATTCAAATCGCCCTGGCCCGGCAACCAGTGGTTATCCTGAGGATTGGCCCCATCGACATCCTGGATATGGGTGCCGGCCAGGCGCTTCCCGGCAATCCGGATCTGCTCGGCCGGATCGCGGCCAATGGTCCAGGCGTGCCCCGTATCGACCACCAGGCCCACCGCTTCCTCGGGATAATCGTCGACCAGGGGCCGCAACTCCTCCATAGTGAGCAGGGGATAGGCGCAGTCGTAGGGCAAATTCTCTAATAACATGCGCACTCCCGCTGCCCGGGCCACCGGCACCAACTCGTCGAGCGAACGCCGCGCCGCAGCGACCATGGCCCCAGGCAATTCAGCGCGCTCGGGATCGCGCACGAATATCGGATTGGGCACCGGGTGGATGACCATCGACCGATAGCCGATGGCCCCGGTAAAACGCAAATAGGCGCTGAGAACTTCGACTTTATCCCGCCGCCAGTCCTCCTCGGGCGCCCCTAGAACATTCTTTCGCATCGGCGCGTGCACCGTGCCCCCGGCCAGTCCCCGGCCTTCGAGACGAGCACGAAATTGGTCGAGTGCCCGACCCCGAGGCAACACCTCGACATGCGGATCCTGTCCGCAGAGTTCCGCCTGGGTGAAACCGGCCGCGACGATGGCATCGAGCGCCGCCTCCACATCGCGGTCGGCAAAACCACTGCTACTATAGCTGATACTCGTCACAAAAGCCTCCTGGTGGACTTGGGCGGCCCCTCTGGCCCAGTGTTGTTTTAACTTGGTCAGGCGACTATCAATTTCCCGCCACACTTGTTCCTTATAGACCTTTTTATCCATACTATCTCGCTATATAACAAACGAAGTACAGTCCATCAAGCCACTTGGGCACCCGAGCATTCCATTCCTTTTGCAGATTTTTTTGGGGAACGAGTCTATGGAACAAAAAAACGCCCCACCCCAAGACTATATCCTGGTCGAAGAAAAGCGCCTGCTCGACTTTGTCGATAGCTGCTTTCAACGGGCAAGCCTAACCCCCGAACACGCCGCCGTAATCGCCCGCTTGCTGGTCAATTCCGACCTGCGCGGGGTGCGCTCGCACGGCAGCCGCAACCTCAACGGCTATGCCCGGGGCCTGCAAAACGGCGCCCTCAATCCCCGGCCGCAGATCCGTCCAGTGCATCAGATTGCCGCCGCTACTGTATTCGACGGCGACGGCACCCTGGGCTATTGGCCCATGGTGCAGGCCGCCAAACAGGCCGTGGTTCACGCCCGCCAAACCGGCTTGGGGCTGGGACTGGTGCGCCATATTGGCCACTACGGCTCGGCGGGTCACTACGCCCGCATCTGCCAGGAGGCCGGCTGCATTGGCTTTTCCGCCCAGGGCTACCGCAACGAAGGCTTCGACCGCGGCGAGACGCCCCCCACGTCGGTGGGCTACAGCGGCGATCCGCCTTTCAGCTTTGCCATCCCCGGCGGCCAGAAAGAAGGCGTGGTGCTAGACGCGGGGGCCAATATTTTCGGCTTTTACAACGGCAAGGAAGACTACCAGGATCTATTGGCTCGTCTCCCCGGAGCCTTCTTCCGCAGTATGGGACTGATCGCCGTGGCGACCCTGCTGGGCGGGGCCCTCACCGGCTTCACCGGGCCCCAGGCCGACGCCGTTCAGCAGCGCTGGGCCGGGGCCGGCAACGGCGGCATGGTCCTGGCCATCGACCTCAAGCAACTGGTCGAGCCGCAACAATTCGCCGCCGAAGCCGACCGCTACGCCCGCGACCTGGCGGCCCACTACGCCCCCATTCCGGGTACCGACCGGGTCCAATTGCCCGGTGCCCTCGAAGCCGAACGCTTTGAGCGCTACCGCCGCCAGGGCATTCCCTACGGCGAGCCCGAACAGGCAGCAGCACATGCTGCCAGCCAGCATTTCGACGTGCCCCTACCTTGGGACTGATTATACCAGATTGACTTCAAAATGTCCGGATGTTTCCCGTCTGCACCGAAGAGCTGCCCGCCCAACATCCGGACATCTTCACATCAAATTGGTATTAGCGCCCGCGAAAGGAAAAAAATGAGCAAAACTTATAGCGCCAAAGACCTGGCCGGCAGCGGCGGCCAGCACACCTACCGCGACGAAGCCCTGCAACAAATCGCCTTTCCTCTGGGCGGTATGGGAGCCGGCTGCCTGCATCTGGGCGGAGCCGGCAATTTTCAGGATTTCTGCCTGTTTAACGCCCCCGCCTTTGGTCATTCGCCGATGACCTTCGCCGCCGTCCACTGCCGCGAAAAGGGCCGCCGGGGATCGCTACTGCGCGTTTTGGAAGGCCCCGTGCAAGGGCCCCATATCTACAATCAGGGCCGCTTTGGCAACGGTGGCCTGGCCGCCGGCCACGAGGGTCTGCCGCATATGGAAAGCGCCCGCTTCAAAGGCGAATACCCCTTTGCCCAGGTCACCCTCAAAGACCGCGACCTGCCCCTGCAGGTCTGGCTCGAAGCCTATTCGCCGCTGATCCCCGGTGATGAAGATGCCTCGGGCCTGCCCGCCGCCTTTGTCAGCTACCGCCTGCGCAATCGCTCGCAACGCCGGGTCGCAGTGCAATTCTCTTTCAACGTCCAGTACCCCGGCAAAGCGGGCCTCCACGGCCACGAAGCCGACGAGGTGCAAAAGCGCCAGGTCCGTCACCGCCGCCAGGGCGCCACCGCCGGCCTTTATTTCGACGATAGCTTGCCGGCCGACCACCTGGGCAAAACCAGCATTGCCGTGGTCTCGCCGCGTCCGGATCAACAGGCCAATTGCGCCTGGTTCCGCGGCGGCTGGTTCGACGCCTTGACCATGCTGACCAACCAGCTGCTGGCCGGCCAACTACCCCGTTCGCCCCGTTCCAATGCCCCCAGTGGACAGGGACGCTCGCGCTTTGGCGCCACTCTCTTTTGGGACCTGGAATTGCGCCCCGGCGAAGAGGTCGAAATCCCGCTGATCTACACCTGGCACGTGCCCAATACCGACCAGAGCCACGGCCAACCCGCCTGCGGCGAAGACGCAAAAGACAGTTGCTGCCCCCAAGACGATCCTGAGATACCATCGCATTACCGCCCCCATTACGCCACTCGTTTTGCCGATGCCTGGGAAGTGGCCCGCTACTGCACAAAAAACGGCGCCGATCTGCAGAGCCGCAGCCGCCGTTTCCACCGCGCCCTATTCTCCTCGACGCTGCCCAACTACGTCCTCGATGCAGTATCGGCCAACCTGGCCATCCTCAAATCGCCCACTGTGCTGCGGCAACACGATGGCAGTCTGTGGAATTGGGAGGGCTCCTCCTACGGCAACGGCTGCTGCGCCGGCTCCTGCACCCACGTGTGGAATTACGCCCAGGCTATCCCCTACCTATTCCCCGCCCTGGAGCGCTCGCTGCGCGACCAGGAACTCAAATGGTCGATGGACGAAGCCGGTCACGTAACCTTCCGCTCGGCCCTGCCCACCAATCAGACCGACCACGGCTTCCACGCCGCGTGCGATGGCCAGTTGGGCGGCATAATGAAGACCTATCGAGAATGGCTGATAAGCGGCGATAAGGCCTGGCTCGAAGAGCGCTATCCACTACTCAAACGCAGCCTCGAATACTGCATCCGCACCTGGGACCCCGACGAAAAAGGCGCCCTTATCGAACCGCACCACAATACCTATGATATCGAATTCTGGGGGCCCGATATTATGTGCACCAGCTTCTATCTGGGCGCCTTACAGAGCCTGGCGGAAATGGCCCGGAATCTGGGCCACCAGGAAGATATCCAGCGCTACAGCGATCTGGCGCAAAAAGGCAAAGAGTTTTGCGACCAGCATCTGTGGAACGGCGAATACTACTTCCAGCAAGTGCAATGGAAACAGCTGCGCGCCGGGGCCCGTCTGGAAGAATGGCTCAGCGGCGAACAAGTGATTAACGACGGGGCTTACTCTGAAGAAGCGTGCAAGATCCTCAAACGAGAAGGCCCCAAATACCAATACGGTACCGGCGTCATTTCCGACGGCGTCATCGGCCAGTGGTTCGCCACCATGCTCGGTCTGCCCGACGCCCTCAACCGCCCTCGCACCCGGCGTCATTTGCAGGCCCTATTCAAACACAATTTCCGCCCCACCCTGCGCGGCCACGCCAACCCCCAACGCCCCGGTTACGCCCTCAACGACGAGCCCGGCCTGCTGCTGTGCTCCTGGCCCCGGGGCGGCAAACCGTCGCTGCCCTTCGTCTATTCCGACGAAGTCTGGACCGGCATCGAATACCAGGTGGCCAGCCATATGATCTACGAAGGCCTGGTGCGCGAGGGCCTGACTTTGGTAAAAGCAGTGCGCCAGCGCTACGACGGTCGGGTGCGCAATCCGTGGAACGAATACGAATGCGGCAATTACTACGCCCGCGCCCTGGCCTCCTACGGCGTTTTGCTGGCCCTCACCGGCTTTCGCTACCGCGCCCCCGACCACTGTCTGGAGTTGGCCCCACAACTCAAAAAATCCAAAGGGCGCTTCCTCTTTTCGGTGGATTCGGGCTGGGGCCAGGTGCACTACGAGCAAAAAGGGGCCCGCCTGACCGTGCGGGTAACGGTCGAGGAAGGCTATCTCGACGTCGGCGCCGTACAGGTAAGCGGTCCCCTGGTGGGCAAAAAGCGCCGCACCGACTTGGCCACCGTCAAAAGGGCGCGCCCCGGACGCAGTCTACGCCTGGAGCTGGCCTAATGCAGAAACATCCCCTCATCGGCCTGTCCGAATGGATGTGTTATTACACCAATTACCACCAACCATGCCCGGGCGCTGCGGCCACCGACCAATGCGTCGACCTGCACGCCGAGGCCGGCTTTGATATCCTGGTGTGGAATTTGGGGCGCTCGGTCGTCGATTACTGGTCTGGCCTGTCCCAGGTTACCCGGATGTGTCAGGTCAGCGACCAGGTCGGTGGTCATTCCTGGGCCTTTGTCGGCCAAGTCATGGCCCAGGTCTGCCCCCTCCGGCGCGCCCTGAAACGGGCCGCCCAGGATGGCCTGTCCCTGTGGGGCCGACTGGGCATGAACCGCCACTACGGCAGCGCGGCCTACGCCGGGGTCACCTCGCGCTTCGCCCTGGACAACCCGCAGTTTCACGAGCGCGGCAAAAACGGCGGCCAAGACGCCAGCCGGCTGTGCTACGCCCTGGAAGAGGTACGCCGCGAGCGCATCGACATCCTGCTGGAATGCCACCGCTTAGGGGTCGCCGGGTTGGTGCTGGATTTCTGCCGCCAGATGCCCATGCTAAAGTACCATCCGGCCCTGGTCGATCCCTTCCGCCAGCAAACCGGCATCGACCCGCTCGGCATCGATTCGGACGAACCGGCCGACTACGCGGCCTGGTTCCAGTACCGCGCCGATATTTTGACCCAATTCATGGACGAGCTTCGACAGGGCCTCAAACAGCAAGAGGCCCAATACGGTCCCTGCCCTCTCATTGCCCGCATCCCCGACAGCGCCCCCTGGCTACTCATGGCCTACGGTCTCGACACCGGGACCTGGTGCGCCCGCGACCTGATCGACGGCCTCATGTTGAGCCCCTTCCCCATTACCCGGGAAGATCTACAACTACATACCGCCGACCACGTGCAAACAGCCCATAAGCACGGGAAAATTTGCTGGGGCGGTCTTGGCAGCAAGCAACTACTGGTCAACGGCAGCCTGGAAAATACTGGCTCTTTCCACCTCCAACCGGCTCTGAGCCTGGCCGCCGCCCAGTACGCCGCTGGCGTCGATGGGCTCAGTCTATACCAGAGCGAAAGCATGGTCCGCATGCGCTATCTCGACGATTTGCTCGCCACCCTGCCCTATCCCGAACCCGTCGCCGAACGGGCCGCTTCATTGGCTGTCCCCGACCTGCCCGCCGACCACGGTTTGGGGATGGACTGGCACGCCCATATGCGGGGGCGCCACAGTCTGCGCTCGGCCGCCGGCGACAACGCTCTTTAGTTGTTTTACTGCGACTTGTGCCAAGGCTGATCGAGGGCGACGGGGCTGAAAGCGGATTCCACCCGACCCGGGTGCCCGCGAAGCGGGCGGGTCGGAGTGGCCTCGGAGGGCGAAGCCCGAGAATGAGCGTCAGACTCGTCGCCCTCGACCAGCCGTCCACCGGCGAGCCACCCGATTTATGACCACCCCACAACTAAATGCTCAACCCAATTAAGGAAATGCACATGAACAAAGCACCCGACCAGGATATCCACCGCACCACCGCCCACCTCCCCCCCGAGCCAGTCTGGCCTACCACCGACCAGCCCGACTGGCTGCTCGACGACAGCTCTTACCAAGCCGGCGCCTTTCGCGGCGGCAGCGACACCGACCTGATTCTGACCAACGACCTAGTCCGCCGCCACTTTCGCTTGGCCCCCAATGCCGCCACCGTCGGCTTTGACAATCTGGCCAACGGTCAAGCCATTCTGCGCGGAGTCAAGCCCGAGGCCGAAATTGAGCTGGACGGCGTCGCCTGGGAGATAGGCGGCCTGCAGGGCCAACCCAATTACGCCTTTTTGCGCCCCCAATGGATCGACACCCTCAGCGCCGCGCCCAACGCCTGGCAGTTCGTCGGCTTTGCACAGGGGTCTCTACAAGAGCGCCTGAGCTGGAAACGGGTGCGACACCACGCCCCAGATATAGAATGGCCCCCCCGGGGCCAATACCTACGCATGGATTATCGCCCGCCCAACGACAGCCCCCTCGCGCCCGAGCTGGCCCTCTCCATCCACTACGAGCTCTACGACGGCCTGCCGCTGATGGCCAAATGGCTGTCCCTGCACAACGGCTCAAAAACCATCGTGGTGGTGAATCGCTGCACTAGCGAAATCCTGGCGGCAGTGGAATATAGCTCCGTGGTCGAGCACCGGGGCCAGACCAATCCTCCGCCCAATATCCACGTCGAGACCGATTACAGTTTTGGCGGTGACGCCGCCGCCAATGCCAGCATCCACTCGGTGCACTGGGAGGAAGACCCCGATTTCGACACCCAGGTCAATTATCTCAAGCGGACCAAATGCCTGCTCAAAGTCGGCCCCCAGATCGGCCCCGAGGAATCGCTGCCCCCCGGCCAGACCTTTACCTCCTGTCGCGCCTTTATCCTGCCATTCGACAGCTTCGAGCGCGAGCGCAACGGCCTGGCCCAGCGCCGCATGTATCGCACCTTGGCCCCCTGGGCCACCGAAAACCCGCTGATGATGCACGTCCGTTTCGCCGACTGGGACACAGTGAAAACAGCCATCGACCAATGTGCCGAAGTCGGTTTCGAACTGGTCATAATGACCTTTGGCAGCGGTTTCGATATTGAAAACGACGCGCCGGAATACCTGGAGCAGATGCGCCAATATGCCCATTACGCCCGTAGCAAAGGCATTGAATTGGGTGGCTATTCGCTGCTGGCCTCGCGCAGTATCGACGCCGACAACGATGTCGTCATGCCCCCGGGCCAGGAGCCCACCTTTGGCCATTCGCCCTGCCTGGAAAGCCATTGGGGCCAGGCTTATTTTGCCAAATTGTACCGCTTTTACGAACAAACCGGCCAGACCCTACTGGAACACGACGGCTCCTACCCAGGCGACGTCTGCGCCTCCACCCAACATCCCGGCCATAGCGGCTTGGCCGATTCGCAGTTTCGCCAGTGGCGCGCCATTGCCGATTTCTACCGCTGGTGCCGGGCCCGGGGTATCTACCTCAACGTACCCGATTATTACTACCTGGCCGGCAGCAATAAAAGCGGCATGGGCTACCGCGAGACCAACTGGTCCCTGCCCCGGGCCGAGCAAGTGTTCCACTGCCGCCAGAATATCTACGACGGCACCTGGGAGAAAACCCCGTCTATGGGCTGGATGTTCGTCCCCCTTACCGAATACCACGGCGGCGGCGAGGCGGCCACCATCGAGCCATTGGCCGAGCATATCGACCACTACCGGGCCATGCTGCACAGCAATCTGGCCCTGGGCGTGCAGGCCTGCTACCGGGGACCGCGCCTGTACGATACCGACGCCGTCCGGCTGATGGTCGAAGAGCAGGTCACCTGGTACAAGAAATACCGCGATATTCTCGAAAGCGACCTCATCCACGGTCGCCGCGCCGACGGCCGCGATCTCGACTGGATGCTGCACGTCAACCCGCGCCTGCCGCACAAGGGTATGCTGGTGATCTTCAATCCACTGACCAAGCCCGTCGAGCGCACAGTTTCCGTAAATCTGTACTATACCGGCTTGACTGATACAGTGCGAATCCGCCGCGAAGAAGGTCCGGCCAGGAAAATGGCCCTGAGCCGCGATTATACCATCGGCCTGGACGTATCTCTGGAGCCCGAAAGTTCGACCTGGTATGTGATTGAATAAAAAGGGGCTTTGCCTCTCAAACAGGCACAAGCCGACTTCCGGCCCATTCTTTTGCCCAGACCACATGATTCCCTTCCCGGTGTTCAATAAGCAGAGGTGTACCGCAATCCCTCAATGCCCTGTTCGGGGGAAAGACCCAGAAAGGGATACTATGATAAATCAGCTCAAAACCGCATTGTCTGCCATTATCGCCTTCGCCGTGCTCGCGTCCAACGGCTGCGGGGATGATAACTCTCCCACCTCATCGAGTCAGTTTTTGCTCATGGGCACCTGGATAGACGCCGATGGAAACGAATTGACCTTCAATGCGGACAGAACCTAACGAAATTACGCAAAGGGGTATCGATACTATACGTGTGGTGGTTGTGGAGTGCGGCGGGCCTTTGGCTGCTGCCGGCAATAGCGGGGGCCCAGTCGATACCTGAAGATTTTTTCACCGGGCTCACCTTTGCGGCAGACGTGCCGACGCGATTGGCCACGGGCGAACTCCTTTTACTCAAGGGCCGCCTTCTATTCCCGCCATTAATTTTGTCTTCACACCCAAGAGCCAGGGCTCGGCAGGGGTGCTCCAGCACAAAGCGCGGGTGGTGGCCGGTCGTTTCGAGCACCGCATCTTCTTCGACCACAGCCAGGCCGGTTCCTATGCGCAGGAAGTATTGTTTTTGCCGCTGAACGAGGCCCCGGCCAACGGGGGCACGCGCTTTCTGTCGATCGAAGTCGACCAGGGCAGCGGGCCATCGACATACCCGACGAATTCTACCAGGACATTTTCGATCTGGCCGGCTTTGCGCCCAATGTGATGCACGTGGACGACCAAGTGCTGCCGCCGCTCGATGTTTCCGATTTTTACGGCAGTGACGGTTTTTTAAAGAGCGTGCTACTCATCAACTTCAGACTGATCGGCCCCTTCATCCACGAGCTGGCCCACAACTGGGCCAACTTCCTCGATTTGTTCAACTCGCAGGAGTACGGGGCCCACTGGGGGTCTGTCGAATGTCGATGGGGTCCTAGGGGGACAAGATCAGGACTACGAGGATCTGGGCGATGGGCGCTTCGGGGTCTCCCCGATGCTTTCACCTCGTACTGGGGGAACGCTACGGCTCGCTCGAACTCTACCTGATGGGCTTGCTCCCGGCACAGGAGATAGAGCCGCACATCGTTATGCAAGATTTTGAGTTCGTCGAATTCGACGAGGACCGGCAGCGCTATGTCGTGACCGGTCAGTTGGACATGGTGACGGTCGAGGATATTATTGAGCGCGAAGGCCCCCGATTGCCGGCCTGGGAAGCGGCGCAAAAGTCCTTCCGCCTGGTCACGGTGGTGGTCTCGGCGGCGCCGTTGACGCGGGTAGCGCTGACCTATTTCGACCGTCAGTCGGCTTTTATCGGCTCGGACGCCGGCCACGATTTCGCCTTTGCCGCCGCCACCGGGTACCGGGCGACTCTGGATACGCGGCTGGGGCCCTCCACGGCCACGGCAGTCCTGGCCCAAACGCAGGAGGCGGTGCCCCAGGATCTGCAATTGGCGCAAAACTTCCCCAATCCCTTCAACAGCAATACAGTCATTCCCTTTGCGCTGCCGGTGCGGGCTGAGGTCGAGTTGACCCTATACAATGCAGCGGGGCAGCAGGTGGCCGTCCTGGCGGACGGGGTGCGGGAGGCCGGCGCCTATGCTGTCTCCTGGGACGGACGGATGGTGGCCGAGATCTGGCCAGCGGAGTCTATCTATACCGCTTGCAGGCGGGACAACAGGTGGAAACGCGGAAATTGCTATTGGTGCGCTGAGCCCTTGCCCCAGGCCACGGCGCGCCTGTTGCTGGCCGGGCTGGTATCGCGGCGGCCGGATCGTCGTGTAAATCAGCGGTGTTCAGGCCGTGTAAAGGAGAGTACATTTAATTGGGTCATCTCGACAATCGTTAGAAAGTTCATAGGGTAGTTTATAATACCCGATTGACTTCAAGTTGTCCGGATATTTTTGCTGTTTCTCCGGAGAAAACACCGCTAAACGTCCGGCCATCAGTGCTTCATATTGGTATAAGCCATTCTTTGGGCGCGAAGTTGGGGTTAATGGGTGAAAAGCGAAAGGACGCCGTAGGTAGTGTACGATAAAACTCTGAGGGACGCGTTTCCGCGCCTAGTCTGCTGGGCCAGTCTCTTGCTGTGTTCCTGCATGGGCACCAAGGACATGGACCCGGAAGCGCAGGCCCAAAACCACCCGACCGACTATCGCCTTTCACTCGCCCGAGGCGGCGGCTTCAGCGGCGGAGAGCGCGGCTGCGACCTGTGGCCCCAGGGCCGCGCCCGAGTCTGGAGAAAGCGCGGGCCCACCAGCCCGGCCGACAGCCTGCAGTCCAGCGCCGTAGCCCCCAGCGCCGTGGACCAATTGTACCGCGAATTGGTCGCCCTGCCGCCCGTTATAGCCCCCGGCAATTTATCGTACCGGGTGCGCTTGATCAGCCCCGACACAACCCAGTACTGGACGTGGACAGAAGAGGGTCCCTTAACCGATTGGTACCGACGCGCCCAGGCCCTGTGCCCGCGGCGCGAGGAGACCAAAGAAATGGACGATTGAAATTATGGACATGGAGACTGGAATCATGCGCAAGACCCTACGCTCGACCATAGAACGGGCGGTCCTGACCTTCTTCACCCTGCTTTTGTGTGCCTCTCCGACCCTGGCGCGCAGTGGCAAGGCGATCAAGCCCCCGACCCCCACCGGTCAGCAAAGCGGGGCGCGCACGCTGAATTTAGCCCCTCCCACCCAGCAGCGGCCGTCCCAGGCGCGGGGTCCGCTCGCCGTCCCTCGCCTGAGGGCCTCCCTGCGGGCGGGCAAACTCGCCGCCGAGGCGGAGTGGGACGTGTGGAAAGACGGCGCCAGCGATACCCCCATCTTTTTGCAGCGCCGCCCCGGCCAACGGGCGGCCAAGCGCGCCGCCGTGGCCGGCGAGACGTTGGTACTGGACTTCATCGAGGCCAATGCCGCTCTTTTCCGTCTGCGCGATCCCCAACGCGAATTGGTGCCCACCCAGACGCGCATCGACGACCGCGGCGACGAGCACGTGCGTCTCGAACACCACTACCAGGACGTGCCCATCTGGGGCTCGCAACTGGTGGGTCACCTCGACTACAGCGGCCTCTACGCCTTGAACGGGCGCTACACCCCGACCCCGGATTATATCACCAGCGTCGAGCCGACCACCACTGGCCGGGAAGCCATCCAGCGCGCCCTGACCCATCTGGCGCAGCAGCAGCGCATTGATCCGCTGAGCCAGGCGGCGCGCCAACTGCTCGATTACGAGGGCCCGCAGGCCAAGCTCTACTTGTGGAATCCACAAGGCGAGACGCAGGTCCGCCTGACATGGCAGGTCGAAATTCGCCCCAATCTCAGCCAGCGCTGGCGCTACTTTGTCGACGCGCACAGCGGCGCCATTCTGGAGCGCTATCAGGCGGCCCCTACCCAAGAGCCCGTCGTTGGCAGCGGCGTCGATTTTTGGGGGGCGTCGCAAGAGCTGAATACCCTTGAACTGGACGGCCAGTTCTATTTGATCGATGGCACCCGGCCCACCTTCGATCCGGAGGCCTTCAGTCTGAGCGACCCCAAGGGGGCTGTGGTGACACTGGATGCGCGATCGACCGATGCGGGAGACGGTGATAAATTGTGGTATGTCACCAGTGCCGATAATTCCTTTGCCGACCCGGCGGCGGTTTCGGCCCACGCCAATATGGCCCTGGTATACGACTATTTCTCGACCACCCACAATCGCCAGGGCGTTACCGGCGATGGCACCATGAAGTCGGTAATCCATGTAACCGACGGGGGCGAGTCCGCAGCCGTGGCCGCTTGGGGCGGCACTTACGCCTATTTCGGCGACGGCGACGAAACCTCTGGCTCCCAGGCGGCCGCCCTGGATGGGGTGGCGCACGAAATGACCCACGGCGTTATCGAGAGCACGGTAAACCTGGAGTACGTCTTCCAATCGGGGGCCCTCAACGAATCGTTCGCCGATATCTTTGGCGTCTTGATCGACAGCGACGACTGGCAGATAGGAGAAGATGTCGACAGTCCCGACTGGGTCCCTTCGGGCGCAATTCGCGACCTGTCAGATCCGCACAACGGCGCCGAGCACCTCGAGGATGGCTGGCAACCGGCGCATATGAACGAATTCATCCCTGCGGATATAGACTGGGATAACGGCGGCGTCCACATCAACAGCGGCATCCCCAACCACGCGGCCTATCTGTTGGCCGAGGCCATCGGCCGGGAGCAAGCCGGAGAGATCTACTACCGCATTCTCGACGCCGGCTATCTGGGCCAGCGCAGCGAGTTTACCGACTGCCGCCTGGCCGCCGAACGGGCGGCGATCGATGTATTCGGCGACGACTCGCCCCAGCTGCAGGCCGTGCGCAACGCCTACGACGCGGTGGGCATCGTCGCCCCGGGCGACCCCGTAGAGCCGCCCAGCGTAGACGAAGGAGCCAACCACTGGATCGCCACGGTGGCGGCCGAGCTGGACGGCGACAACAGTCTCTGGCTGGCCAAACCCGCCCTGGAGCCCGATCAGCAATTCATTACCCGGTTGACAGGGACCCAAGTATTCGTCGAAACAGGCAATGCCGTGACCGCCCCGCTCAACGGCGATTTCCTGCTCTTTATCGACAGCGACAACAACCTGCGCACCATCAATCTCGACGGCAGCGGGGAAGAAGTGATCAACGACGACGGCGATTGGGGCTCGATAGCCCTGTCGCCCGACGGCACCAAACTGGCCGCTACTACGGTCTTTGAAGATTCGACGATCTATTATTTCGACCTGGATGACCCGGCCAACGACCGCGCCATCAAGCTGCGACACTGGACGCAGGACGGCGCCCCCCAGGAGATAACGCGCTTCGCCGACGCCCTGCAATGGGACCCCTCGGGCACCTTCATCATCTACGACGCCTATAATAGCCAGCCTGGCCTCGGCGATAGTTCAATTGATTTTTGGGAAATCGGCGTCCTCGAACCGGTCGAGGAGTTGGGCTGGACCCTCTTTCCGCCACAGCCGGAGGGCGTTCACCTGGCCAATCCGTCGCTGTCCAGTCGGGTGCTGGCCGATGGCAGTATTGACGACTGCCGCCTACTCTACGAGCGCATCGATGATGAAAACGAGGAAATGCAAATCCTCGTAGAGGATCTCTGTACGGGGCAGGAAGGCGAGTTATTCGCCGTTGACGAGCCCGTTTTCACCTTTCCCCGCTTTACCAACAACGACCGCGAAATTGTCTTTGAGGAGCAGTTCGAGGAAGAGGGCGTGCCGACGGCCGACCTATGGCGCCTGGAACTGGACGAAGAGGCGTTGGTCCCTGTAGGCGATCCCCTCCCCTTTGTAAACAATTCGCAATCGCCCCATTCCTTTATCGTCGAAAGCGATGCGTTCATTCGCTCCACCGCCGTGATGGAGGCCGTCGACGCGACGCAGGCATCGGCCTTTTCCCTGGACCAGAACTTCCCCAACCCCTTCAACGCCGGCACGGTCATCCGCTTTGCCTTGCCCCGGGGCGACCAGGTGGAACTGGCCGTCTACAATCTGGCGGGCCAAGAGGTGGTCCGACTGGTCGACGGCCAACGCCCGGCAGGCAGTTATACGATCAACTGGGACGGCCGCGACGACCAGGAACGCGAGTTGGCCAGCGGCCTGTATCTGTATCGCCTGCAGGCCGGCGACCAGGTCGAAACCCGCAAATTATTGTTGCTGCGGTAAACGTCCAAAACGCACAAAAGCGCCCGATCGACAGGGAGGGAGGAATCGACCGGGCGCTTTGTGCTACTTGGGTGCTATTTCGACGACCTAAGAGAGGAGGGGGTTCCCCCTATAAACGAAAAAACGCAAAAAAAGTAAAAAATATCCGTTCCTCTCACCGATCCCAGGGAAAAGCGAAGGTCGGCGCATTGACATAGCGCTGCATATCAATCTCCAGCCGGGCACCCGCCCCCGGAGCCAACTGCACGACAAAGGAAGACTCGCCGATTTCATCGACCTGCCCGTCAATGGCGACTCGTTCAAATTGGTGCTCGGCGTAGGTGCCGCCCTGGACAATAACCTGCCGGTCCTCCACCTGATCAGTATTGACCAGATTCAAGGTCATGCTGTCGGCGCCCAATTTCTCCACCAGGGCGCCCACCCCCCGGGGCATACCGGCGCGCTGCCGGCGCGGGTCAAAATAGCGCACTCTAGCGTGCAATGGACAGCCGTGGCGCGGTTGTAGGCCGCCCACCATCAACTGGCACAGATTGTTGACCACGGCCGGATTGAAGGGATTGGGATTATCCGACAGACGCGTATCCGGCGTCGTCGGATCGTTGCGCACCTTTTCCATCTGCTCGCGCAAACGGGCAAAATCGGCGCTGAAGGCCGCTTCCGGGTAGCCCGGATTGTTGCCCTCCAAATAACCGAGCCAACCGCCCTGATCGTCGAGCCGCTTGAGGTCGTCGCGCTGCATCGACCAGTAGTAGACCTCTAAGGCCCCCTGGGCGTATTTGCTGGGGCTGTAATCGTACCAGCCGTCATCCCCGTACATATGGGGGTATACCGTCTTGCCGTCGACTTCCTTGCTGTTGCCATTAATCTTGTCGATCATCTGGCGCCAGATATCGACAAAGCGCTGGTCCCCCGTCAACAATAACGCATTGCCAAAGCCCGAAACCCCCAGACCGTGGGTATTGCGGCTCGAAAGCTGGCCGTTCTGCGGCACCACCACGGTAAAGCCCCAGCCGTAACAGCCGCCGTACCATTTGCCCTCGGCCGCCCCGCCTATAGTGCCGTCGAGGCCGATATTGGTGGGAATAATGCCGTCGTTGTCCAGCGTCCGCTGGCGCCAGGCCTCGACGTATTCGAGCACCCAGTCGCGGTATTTGGCCTCGCCGGTAAGGGCAAAACCGTTGAGGCCCAGGGTGGTGGCCACCATATTCTGCGGGTGATCGCCGATGACATCGGTATAATCGCGGAAATGGGCCAGCATTTCGTCAAAGGTGCGCTCGCCGTGCAGCGGAATAAAGCGCTCCTGCACTTCGTCTAAGGGGTCCCCGGCCCAATCCAACGCCGTGGCCTTGCGCAACATAGGCCCTCGACTGCCATTGAACAGCGAACGGATTATTTTGTGCTCGGGGTCGTAATTGGGCGCCTGCTGGTCCTCATCCATATAAAAACCAGCAAAACGTCGGGTCCGTTTCTCCAGGCTGGCCTCGTATGGATCCATCAGCCCATGCAGATTAAAGGTGGTCAGCCCCTCGCCGTTGTGCACCCAATCGAACATCGTTGGGAATTCCTTATAGTACATGCCGTCGCGGCAAAAGGGCACTTCCGTGGTCTTGGCCTCGGTATACTGCTTGATATGCCCCTCGTAGGCCAGCTTGCACATATCCTGCAATTCGTCGGCCCCGCCCAGCGAATACAGCACCGGCCAGTGGACCAGATTCTCAATGGCGTCGTCGGGGCCGTCGTTGCCGCCCCAGCGGGCCAGGCATTCGAGATAGCCGCGCTCGTCGAAATAATGGTCGAAAAAGGCCTTGCAGCCGCGCTCCTGGTTGGCGATGAGCTCCCACTGCATCAGGGCCCAGGCCGGCGGCGGCGTGGGACTGGAAATGGCGATGGCGTTTTTGTTCAGGTTGGGCACGGTATCCCCCTGTTTGGTTGTTTTGCGGTTTTTATTATCTCAAATGGATATTTCTCGGTATTCGCCCGGATCAATGGCTCCGACTACACCGAGTATTTCTTCCGCCCGCCGCTCAATGCGCGGCCACGAGGTCGAAAGCAGAATGATAATTGCCAACTGTCTACTCGACAGATTCTGTTGGTAGCGCAAATTCTGATCTGTCGAGATAAAAATCTGAAATCCCTCTTGCTCACAGACTTCCAACAATTCGCCGTTTTGCAATTGGGCCCACCCGCGCTCGAAAGCAGTATGCACCGAATGACCTGTCAAATACCGGCGCAGAGGAACAGGCGTGCCCTGGTCAAACAGTATTTTCACGGATCTACGGGATCGGCCAGTGCTTTGGCTTCGTGCTCAAGCACGGCTTTCACTTGCCACCGTTCTACACCGGGGAACCATTGCAGAAATTGGTCGGTAGAGGCACCGTCTTTGAGATTTTCAAATAGCGCTGAAACCGGGACTCTAGTGCCGCGAAATGCCCAGATACCGCTAACTCGTTTAGGATGACGCTCGACGGCTGGACAGTTTTCCCAACTCGCCATATACGGTAACTCCTGTATTGGGTTCTCGTTTGCTTGAACACACTCTGAAGATAGAATTATTCGATCCGCATGACCACACAGGTCATATCGTCCTCCCGTTCGTCCTGTCCCGAATACCCCCTCACCTCACTAAATAGCCGCTCGATCAACTCCTCGGCCCCAAGCCCCTCGCGCCCCCCTGGCCGGCAACTTCGGCCGTCCGCTCAAAGCCGAAGGGCAACCCATCCCCGTCACTGGCTTCGGGGATGCCATCGGAATAAAATACCAGCCGGTCGCCAGGCTCAAGATTTATTTCGACCTCAGCGCAGGGATTATCCCGGCGCATCCCCAGCGGATAGGCGACAGACTCGCAATCGGCGATCTGGCCCGTCGCCGCCCGGTAGTGCAGCGGGAACGGACAACCGGCCCCGCTGCCATTGGTGCCGAACCACATCGCCCCTTCGGGATCTTGCAATATGGCCAGGACCCGATCGAATACCAGTCCATCCTCAGTGGTGAAGTTGCGGAAAGCATGCCCATCCCAACAGCTAGCGCCCCTTCCCTCAAAGGCCAGCCACAGATTGCCCTTCTCGTCCTGCAGTATATCCCGCACCCGCGATCCGGGCAGGCCACCGGCATACCGTACGTGCGCCAGCGGCCCCGTCCCCCGTCATTGGCCACCGACGTGCCGGGCCCAGCGGGCGTGTCGTAAATGATGCAGGAATGATCGACCAATCCGTCGCCCTGACGGCGGCCGAACTGTTCCCCCAATGTTCGCATGCAGTCGGTCCAGGCCGCCTCGCCCTGTACCAGGCCCCATTTATTCTCAAAGGCAGTCGCACTGGCAAAAGCGAAGAGACGCGTGAAAAACCCTTCGACCTCGGACCGATCGGCCACCTGCGCTTCGGCCAAACCCAATTCAGTCAGCAGCGGCGCGATCTGCTCGCGGTACACGAGAGCAAACTCGTCCGTTCGCTCGGCTGGAATTTTAAAGGCCAGCCGAGCAAGGGCCGGCCCAGGTTCTCCATTATTAGCTATCATCGTCCCGATCGCCCTTAAACCGAAACGCCTGCCCCTCTACCAACTGATCGCTGGTCACCGTCGGGCACCAATGCCGCTCAATATGCTCGACCACCAGCCGGGTGCCGCGGAATTGCCCGCCCTCTTGGCGGTGAAAAGCATCGGTCAAATCGCGGCACAGCAGCGGCTTTTTGCCCGCATAGACCAACTGGCGGATGCCGAAGGGCCGCCCCAGCACGCAGACATTGGTGTGCACCCCCATCATCAGTACCTGCTCAATGCCGCGCTGGGCAAGCAGATTGTAGACCTCGTTACCCCGGTCGGAAACCGCGTCCTCCTCGGCCACTTCAAGCGCCTCGATCTGCCGCACCCAGGGTTGCTCGTTCGGCCCGCAACACGGCTCGGCCGCATGGCACGAACAACACCCCGGATCGCCAATACCCGGCGGCAGGGGCGCTTCGCGCTCGCCGTTCCAGGGACGCCAGTCGAATTCGACGCCAGCCCCCGCATCCGGCGCCTCTTGGGCCCGGCGCCGTTGCGGCGTGTCTTCGTAAAAGCGCATGCAATCGCTGGGCGCATGGATAACCAGTGCCCCTCGGTCTCGTAGTTGCCCGACCACTTCGTTCATGCGCGGCGCCATTTCCACCACCCGCTTTGCCGCCGATACGCAGTGGTGGTCGTCCCACATATCGCAGATAATGACGGCCAAGTGGGAAGGATCCCAAGCGATCCCTACGACGTCCGCCTGGCTTCCGCCAGTCTGGGCACGCGTTCGCGCTGACAAGCTGCTAGCAGCCATAAATCCCCGTTTCTATAATTATCAGACCGCCCAATTTCCTTCAATCCCACCCAAAAATAGTCCCTATCTCCGCCCGATCCCGCCGCTCGGCCTCAATCAATTCGGGCAGCCGCACCCCCGCCTCGGTCAAGGGCGCCCCCGATATCCGCTGGTAATAGGGATCGAGCCGCTGGTGCATAAATTCGCCCGCCGCCAGATAGGCGGCAAGGGCCCGATCTGCCGCCGCCTCGGCCGCTTCTCGGTCCGCCGCCCGCCCAGAATGCCCGTAGACCAGAGCGGCAATGGCGGCCCCGACCTTTTCCTCGTAATAGGCCGACAACAGCGCGACACCCTCCATCACATCGCGCGTCTCCGCCAACGCTTCCCGCCCCCAGCTGGCGTAGTGCAAAGCACTGTCGGCCGCCGCCAGCGCCGCGGCCCCCAATACCCGCACGCCCCGCATATGCTCGATCGGCGTAGTATTGTATACACTACCCCCTTCGCTACCCCAAAGAGGGTGCTGGTAAAAAGGCGGTTGGGTCAAATCCGACCCATCGCCGGTAAAATGCTCCGGCGCCCGGGCCACCATCCGGGCGTAAGCGCCAATGGGCACCAACTTGTGGCCCCGGGCCGGTGAGGTGGCCCAGCTCCAGGGAAAATCGGCGGCGAAAAATTCGTACGGCATACGCAATTCGCGCCGCATCACATCGCCCCCCGAATACACCAAGGCGCAAGTCTCGGGAACAACCCGAGCACAGGCGTCGTAGGCTTGCAGCAGATACCGGGCCGCGGTCTCGTTGCCCACCTGCTCGACCAATATCGCCACCCAGGGGTCGGATGCATACGGCTCAAAACGGCGGCTGTAGCGGGCCAGCGCCTGGCGGAAAAGCGGCCCCAGAATACTCCCCGAAATATGGCGCTCGTAATACAGGAAACCGGCCAGACCAGAATTCTGCCTTATCTGCGCCACCATCTCGTGGGCGAATCTGGGCGAATTGAAGGGAAAGTAGAGCTGGTTGGCCGGATAGATATCGGGCACCGTCGGCAACCCCGTCGCCGCGCTCCAGCGCAGCACGCCAGGGTAGGGCGCCGCATCGGTTATTTGCTCGGAATTGTAGCCGTGGAAACCCAGCCACAGCTGTGTGGCCGTGGTCCCGGGCAAGACATGGGCAAGAAACCCGTCGAGGGGTATCTGCCACTGGTTGGCGACAAAGCGCAAAGGCCGGTCGGCAGCGGCCAAAGCCGGCTGAATCGCCTCGCGGAAAAAAGTACTGCGGTCCCCCGGCAACGGCTCACCGGCATAGCCCCAGAAGCCGTCGAGAGCCGGATAGGTAGCGGCCAACTCGCTGTATACCGCCTGGGTATAGGCCCGTGTCAGCTCGTTGCGCACCCCGCAATGGTGGACGGCCCCGTCTCCAGGACGCGGCCAAAAATTGGGATAGCCCTGCCCCTGCCAATGACTCACCGTCGGCGATACCGGCCCGGCATTGAGCAGGCCGTGGTGCTGGGCAAAAGCCTCCGTCACAAAGATATGCTGGGTCAGCAGATAATTCTCCAGCCCGTATTGGTGCGCCCGGGCGAAGATGCTCTGCCAATGGGCGATGATGCGGTCGTTTTCCTCCACCGTCAATTCGCGGGCCTCGGGGAACTGGCGGTGCCGGACCAGCATATGCTGGCCGTTGGTAGATTCGTTGGGTCCATACCAGACAATGGCCGTAAACCCCTCGTCTGCCCGGGCCCGGAGCATTTCGTCCCAATACGCACTGTCCCAAAAAACGTCGGAATGCGTATTGGGGTAGCCCTGCAAATAACCGCGAAAAGACAACGAGTCTGCCACCGGCTCTGCCTTTAGCGGGGCAACTCCCAACATAGAGCCAGCCAACAGACAAAGGACTGGCAAAGCGCGAACTATCAATCGTTCTATTTTCACCTGTATCCCCGTTCCGGCCGCTTCCCTTTTTTGCCCATTGGCGCCCGTCAATCCCGCCACGGCAACAGCAAATCCGGTGCTTCTCTGTCCAAACTGGCCCCGTGCGGCCGCGTTGCCCGGGGCCGAATCGGCATCGCATCATAGGACTGGTACGCCACATTCAAGTAGGGCGTCTCCAGCCGCCGCCCGGCCTGGTGCCGCGATTGCATCACCGCGTCGATCACCCCACCAGTCAACAATGTGCGGGCGGGCGAATAGGGTGCTACGCCAGTCTGGAAAAAACGCTGGATATTGCGACTCAAATAGCCAAAGCTGGCCCCCGGCCCATCGGGCTGCAAAAAGGCCTGGCAGGCCTGCACTTCCCCGTTGACCCGAGCGGCGTAGAGCCAGGACTCGTCACTCACCGCCCCTGGCACCATCAACGCCGCAGCGCGCAAACCGTCGGCGTATTCCAACAAAAAGACAGCTACCTCGTCGCCCTCTTTCAATACCACCCTTTGCCGCCCCGGCACACTATCCAACGCCGCCTGCGCCAATTCCGCCGACCATCCCCCTTCATCCCGGGCCCGCCACACCGCTTCGCCCTCCAGATACTGCACCGCCGCCACCCCTGTCTCACCGCCCACACGGCGCTCGACCATGCACTGCAGCGTCTCCAGGGTATGATAGCCATAGGCCTCCATCCCGCCGTAGCCAATAGCCAGGGCCTCCTCAATGGGCGCGCCCTTATCGTGCTCCAACCACGGATGGCGCCAGGCCAGCGGCAGACACGAGCCGGCCATCAGCGGAATATCCAATTGTCGTGACCGTTCCCACACCCAGCGGGCATCGGTGAAATCGTAGGCAAAATGCTTGTCGTTGAACACCGGCACCACCCGGCCGCTTTCAGCAAAAACCCCAGCGATCTGCTCAAAGAAATAGCGCCTGGGGTACATATGCCGTCCCTGCTCATTCCAGGGGTAATCGCCGTGCTCGCCAATGAGCAAGACTGCATCCACCCCCAGACTGTCGCCCCCCGCATGCAGTGCCCGCCGGATGCTCGGATAGATAGGGACCCCGGCCTCCCGGGCTAACTCGACACCAATATCGCTTTCCAGCACGTGGTCGATATACAGGGCCACCACATCGACCTCGGGCGCAAAGAAACCCTCGTCAGTCGACATGCCCTTGATAAATTTGGTAACAATGGCGTCGGCGTGGGACCACTCGTAATAAATGGTGCAGATAGCCGCGACGCGAAGTCGCCGATCCATTACTTGCTCCTTTATCCAGTCCTAGCAGATGTACTTTCCGTACAGTGCGAACGCCCCGACAATTATTAGGCCCCTAACTCAAGCGCCTTTCTCCCCCCGCCGTCTTTGCCAATGCCAGGCAAACTGCTTGGTCCAGGGATCCTCCCGCGATACATCCCAGGCTTCCCGAGCCGCCGCCAACAGCGCATCCGGCGCATAGTCCACCCCCGCCCGCAACACCCGCCTAATCGGCGGCCTGTCCGGCAAGCCAACCTCTAAATCGCCGGCCACCCAGACCATATCGGCAGCAGCGCCCTTTTGCAGTCGCCCCAATTCCGGCCGCCGCAAAAAATCGGCCGCCGCCGATGTCGCCGCCCGCAACGCCTCGACAATGGACAGCCCCGATTCGACCAGCAAGCTCAGCTCACGCCACAAACTCTGCCCCGGCAAAATACCGCCGCAGGGTGTATCGCTGCCGGCCAAAGTGGGAACGCCCCGCTCCCACAACAAACCCGTAAACCCCTGCGCCGCCTCCATCCCCCGCCGCCACTTGTCGCTGCCCGGCCCATCGAAATCGGGCGAAGCCCAGCGACTCAGATCGGCCGGCATATGCTCGGCCTCTTCCGGGTAACCGCCCGCCTCCAAACGCCGCCGCCACTGGCTGTCCCAATAGGCCAGCGTCGGCGTCGAGGTCAGGTCCATAGCGGCGATCTCGTCGGCCACCCTTTGCTGCCTGTCCCAGGTGCCGGCCATTCCCGGATCGCCCCAAACGTCGAGCCAGCCGGGCGGACGCTCGGGCCAAATATCGGCGAGGATACCGTCGTGGTGGTAGAATTCGTCCAGCCCCGCCCGCCCAGCTATCAGTACCCCGTGCCCCGAACAATGCATGGATATCTTGAGCCCCGCCGCATGGCTCTCTTCCACCATGGCCTCTAGCCAATCAGCCTCAATACCGACATACAGCTTAATGCCGTCGACACCAGCAGCAGCCGTTCCCCGCACCGCCTCGATGGCCGTCTTTGTACTATCGACCCGCCGCGCCACCAACGGATGGTTAGGCACCGGCCCGTCGAGCAGTGGCCCCAGCGAAATAATGCGCGGCCAAGCCCGCTGCCGCCACTGAGCTCGCCGCTTGAGAATCCAATCCAGCTTGTTACCGGTATCGCGCACCGCCGTCACCCCGTAGGCGAGAAAGACTGGTCCTTGCCAGTGGAGAAAGTGGATATGGGTATCGATCAGCCCTGGGAGGATCGTGCAATCGGGCCGTTGTTCCAGGGGTATATCCTTGGGAATTTGGGCCAGCGGCAACAAATCGACGACCCGCTCGTCCTCCACCACCACGGCGTGGTCTTGCAGGAAACGCTCGCCGTCGAAAATGCGCTGGCCCGCATAGGCCCGGCGCTGGAGATTGGTCTCGTTCATGGGCAGATTTTTTCCAGGACCTTCAAGAAATAATATGGGCGCGCTCGGGCCGCAGGTGCTCTTTCAATTCGCCATCATAGCGCTTCTTGGCCTCGGCCTGTCCTTCCGGCAAGCCCACCTCCACACCCGCATCAGTAAAGGTGATGACCAGGGCTTTGCGCGGCTTGTCGTCGATATTGGTCGAAGCCCCGTGCACCATGGCCGTGGTCAATACCGTGACCTGGCCGGCCCGCGCCACCACCGGCTCCGGCTCGCTATAGGGCAAATCCGGCAGATCGTCCAACAACACGCCAGCGACGCGGGGCCCTTGTCCGCACAAGTGCGGATCGGCGTCGCGGTATGTCGCCAATAAGCGGTGGCTGCCGGGCCGGTACATCAGAGGCGCCCGCTTTGGGGTGACATCCTCTAGCCAGAGAAAAAAGCTGCAGACTATATTGCGCGGTACAGCCTGGAAATCGGCGCTGCAGTACTGCACATCGACGTGCTGGAAAAAGCTGAATACCCCATCCACTTGCGGATAAGTCGCCACCAGCGCCGTCTGAAAAAAACGCACCTGCTGACTTTGCAGGACCTGTCCGGCGACGTCCTCGAAAAAGGGCTCCTGGATCAGCTCGAGCAAAGCCGGATGAAAATAATCGCAGGTGCGACCGAAGCGATAGCGCGGCGTCTCCCCTTCTTTCGGCTCCCGCCAGGGCAGCAGTTCATCGACCGCTGCGGCCCCCGCCGCAATCTGCTCCGGGCTCAGCGGCGTATCGACAGTAACCGCACCCTGCTGGTAAAATTGCTGAATTTCCTCGTCGCTTATCATAAATCCCTGTCCTCCGCTACAAATACCAAGCCGCCAATTCTCTACGTTCTCCTTCCCTTCTTTTTATAGCTCCAACGAAGGGTCTTGGGACGTCGGCCGGCGGCGTTTAGTGGGGGTGTGGTAGCGGGGCAGCTGGAGGCCGGGCAGGCCGCAAGCGGGCCTCACTAAACGCCAGAGGCCGCCCCAAAACCCGCCCTTTGCAGCTCAACCGCCCCTCTTCTGCACCGGCCCCGTAAAGATCTCCCCCGGCACAAAACTCTCCGTCCCCAGCGAATGCGGATAATCGATCCCCGTGGCCGTGACTACGCCCAGCCCCGTATACTGCCCCGACTCACCGCTGGCACCGCATTTATTGCCACCGCCGTGCCCGCGCAACCACTCCGGGTCGATAATCTGTATCCCTTTCCACTGCCCGTCAGTGGCGTTTAAATGGCCAAACCGGGCCAGATCCCCGGCGCTGATGACCACCCACCCGGGCCCACTGCGCACCGGACAAGCGCCCATTTCGTAGGGCGGATCCAAATAGGTATAGGCATCGGGGATAGTCGGATAGAGGTATTTCTGCTCTTTGATATAACCGCCGCTGAGCCAATCCCAGCGCTGCGGCGGAATGCCGATCAAATCAAACAACCGCTCCTGCAGCACATCCTTGAGATCGCGTCCCCAGACATGGGTCAGTGCCTGCCCAAGACGCCAAAATCCCGCGCTGCTGTACAGCCCCACCGTGCCCGGCTCGGCATGGGCATATAGATCGTAGAAAGGATCGCCGCTCCACTGGGCCCACTCTGGCACCCCTGGCACCCGGTCGGCACCTTCCAGCCCGGTGCATTTTTGCCGCCAGCGGATACCCAATTCCATCGGAAAGCCACCGTATTGGACCGCTTCGTCCCGGGGCCCCAATAAATGCCGCCAGGTCAGTCGCCGGTGAAATCCCTGGTCGAGGTGCTTGTGGGCATGCGACAATTGGCCGGCCCCCGTCCAAGAGCGGCCGACCGGCTCGTCCGGGTCGAGCAACCCATCGGCAGCGGCAAAACCGACCAGGGCACGGACAAAGGCTTTACCGGTAGAAGCCGTTTGATGGCGGTAGTGGCGGTCGCCCCACTGGTGCAACAAATAGCCACCTCGGGTCAGCACCGCACCAAAGCGACCGTTGCTGTGATCCTCGCCGCCAAAAGCGGCCCCCTCGACGTTCAAGCCGGCGATGAAAGAGCCAAATTGATCTTCGTCCAAACCTGCTGCGGCCGGCGCAATTGGAAGCCAATCTTCCTCGGGATAGATAACCCATTCGGGCACTTGTGTGGTCATGCTGGCTGCTCCCGACATTGTGTTCAGTTAAATGCGGAATAAACGCTTGGTAATTGCCCTTTCAAGCGAAAGTCCACACGCGCTCGGCCGTGCGATGGAAGAGCCATTCTTTATCGTCGGCGGTGAGAAAACCGACGTGGTCGCGAAACATCTCCAGGGCCGGCCCGTACCCCACCCCTTTCACCACCCCGGGAAAATTGGTCCCCCACATCAGCCGCTCAGGCCCAAAGGCGTCGTAGATGCGCTGGAAGGCGGCAAAAGTATCGGCGTGCGGGAAAGCCTCGCTCGATTTGTGCGCCTGCGGGGTCAATTTGACGTAGACATTGGGGAAGCGCGCCAGGTCGAGAACGTGACTCAATAGCGGATAGGGCGGCTCCTCGTCCGTCGGTGCCCCGCCGATATGGTCCAATACCACTGGCACTTGCGGAAAGCGACCGATAATGGGTTCGAGATGCGGCAGATTGGCCGCCGGGCCGTGGACGATGAAGCAAGTACCCAATTCCTCCGAGCGGCGCCACAGAGGGTCCTGATCGGCGGCGGCCCATTGCGAGGGGTGGTCGAGGCGCGACGAGTGGATACGCAAACCGCCAAAACCATCCTGACGCACCAGCTTTTCCAACTGGTCGGGCGCATCGGGGGCCTTGGGATCGACCAGACCAATGGCGGCAAAGCGCCCCGGGAAGCGGCGCAGGGAATCGGCGACATAGCTATTGTCAAACAGATAGTGGATAGGCTGCACAATGACCGCCTTGTCGACCCCGGCTGCAGCCATGGTCTCGTTGAGGAATTCGACCGAACCACCGGCCCCCCCGCTGCGCCCTTCGGCAAAGGGATAACGCTGGGCATCCTCGCTCCAAATATGCAAATGGGTATCGATAATCATTGGCTTCTCCTGTGCATTAGTCCAGCAGGCAATCAGGGGCTAGGGCCGCCACCGCCAGACGGGTAATTTCTGCAATCGCCGCGGCCCCGGCATTGGCGTCGCTTTGGGCCAGGGCGAAGGCCACCACCACCAGCGGCCCGGTAGGCAACCAGATAATACCGGCGTCCCCTTTGATAATGCCGCTGGAGCCGTATTTGTGCGCCACCATCACCTCGGGTTTTAGATAGCGGCGGATCATGCGCGTATCGCGGCCGCTTTTGAGCAATTCGAGCATAGCCAGGGAAGCTTGGCTACTGATGAGTTGACCGCGCACAATGGCCGCCAGCAATGCAGCCAATTCGCCCGGGGCAGCAACGTTATTATCCAGTGAATCGGAATAGGAGATACTCTGGCAATTGGCTTCCTGGTTCCTAAGCCGCTCCAGGTAGACCGCGTCGTTGGCCCGATTGGTCGGCTCCCGGTCCATGCCCACCATACGGTAGTGGTAGCGCCCCAAAGTCACCGCCGCCCGCACGTTGGGACAGCCCAGCCGGTCGAGGGTGGCGTTGATATTGTCCAGCCCCAGCAGGTCCATCAGATAGTCGGTGGCGATATTATCGCTGACCCCCATCATCAGGCGGGCGTAATCGTACAGGGTCAATTCGGGCTCGTCGCGAGCAATGGCCAATACGCCCGAGCCGTGCGCCGAAATATCCCCCCGCAGTCGGTGCCGGTCGCCCAGGGCCAGCCGCCCGTCCTCGGCCTGGCGGAACAATTCGATCAGCACCGCAATTTTTATCACCGAAGCCGTAGGGAAGCGCTGATCGGCTTTGTACTGGTGCACCTGGGTGCTGTCCAGATCCTCGATATGCCAGCCCATACGGCCGTTGAAATCGGCGCCTATCCGGCACAGTTCAGCATCGGGAAAAAGGGCCATATCCGCTTCCCTCTTCAAGCGCTCAACGGAGCGATGCGTCCCTCGTCCAACCCCTCGGGCCTAACAAAATCCCGGTAGCGCATGCGGATTTCCACCCCGTTGACGCTACGGGCGAAACCGGCCCGGGAGTCGAGTTTTTTCGTGCTGACCTGCACGCTATTGAGCCCTTGCACCACTTCGTCCACCCCCAGCCGGTAGCGGAACCAGTGCGCCGACATGCCCAACGGCGCCTGCACCGCCATGGCCCCGGCCAACTTCACCTGGATGGTGAGGGCGCGCTCGTCGCTGATTTCAGCCTCTTCCCAGGTCAATAGGCGGCCGTTGAAGCGAATCTCGATCTCATCCTCAATGCAGAAAAAGGCGAAGCGGATGGTCAGTATGGGCGGCCGCGTTTCGCCGTCGGCGTGGGCCCCCTCGACCTCGTCGGCCACCCACAGGCCCAGGTCGAGTGTTTCGCCCTCTACCAGCGGCGCCGGCACCTGGCGGTGTGGCGTCGTGGTCGGGGCCCCTTCCTGGCCTTCGCGCGGTTGCAGCAAATAGATTTTGTCGCGCCGGGCGTGCACTTGAGGGAAGGCCCCCTCGCGCAAAATCTGGTACTCGCGCTCGGCCAGGGGCCAGGGCAAGTAGCCGTGGTAGACTCCGGCCCAGCCCTGATGCGCCAAGGTCTGGCCCAGAGCCCGGTACATTTCAATACTAGGTAAAGCGACGCGGTCGTCGTAGACCCGTCTGGGGGGCCGAAAATACGCCGCCCCACCGGCGGCCTGAGCCGCGGCAGGCAACCAGCCGCCCTGTTCCTCGGTCTCGGTCAATACCTTGCCGTCCTGGCCCACCACCCAGTCGATGCCGCCCTGATGCAGCCAATTTTCCACGTCGAGCCCCTGGGCCAGATTGTCCTGGCGCTCCAATTCCACCCGCGCCATCAATTTTATCACGCGGCCCTGACGCTGGCCAATTTCGTCGGCCAGTTCGCGCATGCGGCCGATAAAGCAGTTCATGATGGGGATATTTTTCTCGATCTCGGCGCCCTTGAAATAATAGGCGTCGAACATGAAATCCAATTCCAAGCCATCGGCCTGGTAGTCCTCCAACACTTCGCGGGCCACGGCCAATTTGTCCTGCTGCACTTCTTCGTTGGCGTAATCGTAGCACCACTGGGCTCGCCCCTCCTCGCCAATACAGACCTCGGCGCCCCGGTTCCATTTGAGCAGGCCACAGCGCTCGTCCCCAGGCGAGGCGCTGCACTGCAATTTGAGGCTGGGGAAAACCGGCAGACCGAGCTCGTGGCCGCGGCCAATAACCTCGCGCAACTGGTCGGTGCCCAATTCCCGGGCCGCCTCGACCATGCGCATGATGCGCCAGTCGATATAACTCTCCCAGACTTCTTTCATCTGCCCCACCACCCGGCCGACTTTGCTGTCGTGGAAATAGACATCGGCATAGCCCAGCCCAAAGACCAGTAAATCGACGCCGGTGCCGGCGACTTCGTCGACGGGCCACTGCAGCATGTGGATACTGGCGGGCGGTTCAATGCGCTTGGCGTTGAAATGGTGCGCATCGTTGTAGTAGATCAGCCGGGGATTGTCCATGTTCTGCCTCCGCAAAAGGGGAATGGCGCCTTAGTATATACCGGGGCTAGCCCTGGGTCAATCAAATCGGCGCGCCCAGCCGCTGCCGGCATTCGTTGCCCGCGGCGACAAAATTACCTTCATTAGCGGCGTATTCGCACCCGGGCGTATCCTACCCGTATAACCAACTGCCCGTATACCCAACGGGGCAATACGGCCTTCACCGCAACCAGCCCGCACAGAATGCAGAGACCATGCTGCGCAAACCAAATGTGATCCTCCTGCTGACGGATGACCAGGGCTACGGCGATCTGGGCTGCCACGGCAACCCGGTGCTCCGCACACCGCACCTGGATCGCCTGTACGGGCACAGTGTCCGCCTGACCGACTACCACGTCGAGGCCATGTGCGCCCCCACGCGCGCCGCCCTAATGACCGGACGCTACCCAGCCCGGACGGGCGTCTGGAGCACATTGTGGGGCCGCTATATCATGCGCCGCGACGAGAGTACCCTGGGCGATATCTTCTCTGCCGCCGGCTATCGGACCGGGCTGTTTGGCAAATGGCACCTAGGCGATAACTACCCCTACCGTCCGCAGGACCGCGGCTTCGCTGAGGTCCTCAGCTTTGGGGGCGGCGTCATCGGCGAGATCCCCGATTATTGGAACAACGACAACTTCACCGCCACCTACCTGCACAACGGCCGCCCCCAACGACATGCCCGCTACTGTACGGATATCTGGTTCTCGGAGGCGATGAAATTTATTGAGGCCGCCCCGGAAGCGCCCTTTTTTTGCTATATCTCGACCAACGCGCCGCACAGCCCCTTCGACATAGACGAAAAATACAGCCTTCCCTACCTGCGCCAGGGCATCCCCCAGGAGCGGGCGCGGTTCTACGGCATGATCGCTAATATCGACGAGAATGTCGGCCGACTGCGGGCAGGGCTGGAGGCCCGCGACCTCGATCGCGATACGATTTTGATCTTTATGGGCGACAACGGCACAGCGGCGGGAACCGGCCTGGCCAAGGACGGCTTCCCCACCGACGGCTTTAATGCCGGCATGCGCGGCAAGAAAACCTGGGTCTACGACGGCGGCCACCGCAATGCCTGTTTCTTTCACTGGCCACAGGGCGACATAGTCGGAGGGCGCGATGTCGACCGGTTGACGGCCCATATCGATATCCTGCCGACACTCGTCGATCTGTGCGGACTGGAGCCCGGGGCGGCAGCCGTAGACGGTGCCAGCCTGGCGCCGCTGCTCAGACGCGCGGCGATTGAATGGCCGGATCGAGCCGTGATTGTACATCAGCAACAAGTCGATAAACCGGTGAAATACAAAGATTTCACCGTGATGACAGATCGCTGGCGCTTGGTCCGCACGGGGCGTTGGCGGCCCCCCAGAACGAGCTTTTCAGCCAGCCCAACGACCCCGGCCAACACCTCGATATCGCTCAGCACCATCCCGAGGTGGTCGAAGACCTGGTGCAACGCTATGAGCGGTGGTGGGACGATATATCGGGGCGGTTCGGCCAATACTGCGAAATTGCCCTTGGTTCAGCGGCCGAGACCCCGACTGTATTGACGGCCCATAGTTGGCATGGCGAAGCGGGCATCTACAACCAGTGGCACGTGCGACCCGGGGTGCGCGACAACGGCTTCTGGGCCGTGACAATTGAAGCCGATGGTATCTATGATTTCGAGTTGCGGCGCTGGCCTGCCGAGGTCGACGCGCCAATTCGCGCCCCTCTCCCCGGCCGCTCTGGCGTCCCCTTTGTCGATGACTTCCTACCCGGAGAGGCCATTCCAATTGTCGAGGCGCGTATCCAGGTGGGGGATACAACCCAGATTAAGCCCGTCGCTGACGAGGCCAGCGCCATCAGCTTCCGGCTGCCGCTGCGTTCCGGTCCAACCCGTGTCCAGACCTGGTTCACCGACGAGCAGGGCGATACCCTCGGCGCCTACTATGTCTACGTGAAGGCCGATCTAAACGCACCAAATTGAGTGGTCCGGGCCCAGGCCTAAATCGGATAGAGACTCGATGAACTACACGATATACCGACGCCCCGCGCCTCTGCTGTTGGTACTGGGCCTGCTGCTGACGACGACCGGGCACACAGCGGCCGATTTCGACGCCCTGCACCAAGAGGTGGCGATGCGCCTGGCTGTCTTCGAGACGCAGGTGGCCCGGGCCGAAGAAGCGGGGATTGACGTGGCCCGCGAGCGAGTCACCATCACCACGGCGTCCCTCTTCCTGACCTATGCCCGCTGGGATAGCGACCACGAGGCCGAATTGGCCGCGGCCATCGGCTCGTGGTGGGTCGTGAAAGATCGGGCGGGGGAAATTGCCCGCCAGCTGCCCGAACGCCAGCTGCGCGAAGTATTGCATATGCTCGAAACAGCAGAACAAGAGCTGGCGCTGGTAACGGCACGGCGGGATGCGCGGCGACCGGCCGCCCCCTACGATCCGACGGACCTGACCCTGACCGGGGGCTACTTCCGCCACCGAGGGCGCCCGGTATTTCCTTCGTCCTTCGTGTGGATGCCGGATGATCCGGCGATCAATCGGGCCTACGGCACCATCGGCGGGACATTCATGCACCCGCCCAACCTGCGCCAGGACGGCAGCGTGCAGATACAGTATCGGCCCGGCAGCGCCGACGAGCCGATGGGCTACGTCTTCTTCGGACACAAGAACCTGCCCGGCTGGGCCCTGGAGCAGTACCCCGATATCCGCGTTGGCGAACGCCACTTCACCGCCTACGATATCGACCACCCGGGCACGCGGCGCATTTGGCGGGACCTGCTGGCCGCTGCCGTGCCGCAATTCTCCGGCCGCCCCGTCCGCCAGGCCGGCTACCTGCTGGCCAACGAGCCCCACTGGTTCTCCGGCACCGACGAATGGGCAACCGGTCCGGTCTCCGACCACACATTCGAGAAGCTCCGTGCCTGGCTCGAAACGCGCCACAAAGAAATCGACACGCTCAACCAACTGTGGGGGACCAGCTTTGCCGATTTCGACCAGGTTGCGCTGGCAGTGCCGGTCGATCTGGCCCTCATCGGCACGCCGATCTGGTACGACTGGTGCCGTTTCAATATGGCCCGCGTCAGCGAGTGGTTCGCCTTCCTCAAAAACGAAATACGCCACCACGATCCCGACGGGGCAACCCATATCAAACTGATCCCGGGGCACTTCGCCGGCGGCTCCCGCACCCACGGACTCGACTTCGAGCAGCTCGTCCACCTGCAGGATATTATCGGTGCCGACGCCAAGGTGACCAACAGCCCCGACTGGCGAGGCGACAAGCCGTGGACAGCGCGCTACGCCTGCTTCTGGCGCAACCTCTCCATGCCCTACGATTTCTTCCGCTCCATTGGCCCCGACAAGCTGATCTTCGACAGCGAGTTTCACGGGCTCAGTACCGTTCACTGGCGCGATCCCGATATGAGCCCCGAATACGTCCGCGCCATCTACTGGCTGGCCCACCTGCACGGCATGGGTATGAATCAGACATGGTACTGGAGCCGCAACGACGACGGCTCCCCCAAGTCGCAGTCGATCAGCGGCTTCCACGCTTCCAATCTCACCCTGCCGCGAGCAATGGACGCCTACGGCCGCGTTATGGTCGAGGTCAATGCCTTCGCCCCAGAGATCGCCACCCTGGCGACGCAGCCGCGACCGGTCCGACTGTTCTACTCGGAGCCCTCGGCCATCCAGGACGGCGCCTATCTCGACCGCCTCTACAACGCCTACGAGGCCCTCTACCACGACGGGCTGCCCCTCGGCTTTGCCACCGGGCAATTGCTAAACCAGGCCTCGGCAGCAGCCCTGGACGACTGGCCGGTCGTGGTGGCGACCGAGCCCACCTTCGCCACAGCGGACGAGCGCGCAGCCCTGGACCGCTACGTGCAGCACGGCGGCACCCTGTTGGTGATGGGCGCCGAGGCCCTGGCCAAGGACGAATACGGTCGGCCGGTGTCCACCCCATTGCCGGCCGACGGACTTGTGATACGGACGGCAATGGGCGATTTCGAAGCGCTGAGCAAGGACGTCACCAACGCGTTGAAAGGCGTCGGTATCGCACCGGGCGTAGCGATCTCGGAGACCAACGGGGTGGGCCCGCCCGGATGCGTTTGGCGCACCGCCCCGTGGCCGGGCGGAGAGCTGCTCTCGATCATCAACCTGGGCAAGAGTCGGGCTACTATCCAAGTCGATACAGGAGCGCCAGTCCACGACCTGATCGCCAATAAAGAGCAGCCTGCCGTCTTCGCCATGCAGCCCTTCGACGTGAAGCTGCTATTGGTGGGCGATGGCCCCCCAGGCACGGGCGTCGAGGAGACAGGCCTAGGCGCCACTGACGCCGCCTTGCCGCAGGCAGTGAGCGTGGCCCCGGCCTACCCGAATCCATTCAACGGCAACACCGTCTTCGAGTATACCGTCCACCGGCCCGGACATGTCGCGGTGGATATCCACAATATCCAGGGGCAGATCGTGCGCCGGCTCATCGACGAGCACCACAACCCGGGGCCCTATCGGCTGCTCTGGGATGGCTTGGACAGGGATGGCCACACCGTGTCGGCCGGCGTCTATCTGTCCCGTGTGACCGCCGAGCCCGACGAGCCCATCCGCAGTATCCGTCACTGGGTGGGCAAGATGCTGGTGCTGAAATGACCTCCAGATCCGCCGCGCCAGGCTGAAAATCACCAACGCGATTTGGCCCCACCGGGGCCACCAAAGAGGAGTCTGTCATGAACACAGAAAATAACAACCCATCGGTCTTCCCCTACAACCTGCCCAGGGAAAGACCGAATACGCCCCTCAGCAGCGCCATGGAACGACTCTACACCGGCTACAGCGCGCCGACATACTGGTGGAATGAGCTCTACTCGCAATTCCGCTATACACCAGTAGAGGGGCTGGAGTATAGCAACGGCGACGGTACCTTGACCCGCCGCGACCCCAGCAAAGTAATAAAGGCCAACGGCAAGTATTACGTCTATTACACCCGCCGCCACACCTCGTCGCCACCGCGGGGGGCCGCAGGGGGGACAGATACGATCCCTTCGACGGATTGGGATCTGGCCGAAATCTGGTATGCCACCAGCACAGATGGCTTCGTCTGGGAGGAACAGGACGTCGCCGTGCCGCGCCCGCCCAAACCGCATGCCGGCTGGCGCTCGGTATCGACCCCGGACGTCCTGTTCTGGAAAGGCCGCTACTATCTGTACTACCAGAGCTTCCAGGAAATGTCCGGCAAACGCGGCGACGATTGCCCGGTGTCGGTCTCCTGGGCCGATTCGCCCGATGGCCCCTGGACCCCGACCCACAAACTGGTCATTCCCAACGGTCCGGAAGGGGCCTGGGACCAATATTCGATCCACGACCCCTATCCGCTGATCTACAAGGGCAGAATCTACCTCTACTACAAGTCGGATATGAACGGGCGCCCGGAACTAATCCGGGCCCAGGGACTGGCCATCGCCGACGACCCGTTGGGCCCCTTCGAGAAATGCCCGCTCAATCCGGTGCTCAATTCCGGCCATGAAACCGGGCTATTCCCTTTCAAGGGCGGCATCGCCGCCCTGGCGATTCGGCACGGCAACGAACACAATACCATTCAGTTTGCCCCAGACGGGGTCAACTTCGAGGTCGCCGCCAGCGGCAGCCTAATGCCCATTGCACCGGGCCCCTATGTCCCCGACGCCTTCACCGATACGGCCGACGGCCGCGGCATCACCTGGGGGCTCTGCCACTTCACCGGTGTCGGACCGAAGGACGGGCGGCACAGCATCTTGGCGCGCTTCGATTGCGATCTCACTCAGGAACACCCCTCCGCAATGCGGGAAACGGAACACTGGTGGCCGCCGGAATTCTACTTCCGCAGCGGTCTCAACAAAGAGGCCCGCCAGCAACGGCAACAAGCAGCCAGGAAAGAATTGGAAGAAAGACTATGACTGCACACTATGACGTCCTGCTCAAAAACGGCCATATCATCGATCCCCAAAACAGCCTCGATGGCATCGCCGACCTCGCCGTCAAAAACGGCAAAATAGCCGCTGTCGGCGCCGATTTAGCCGGCACCGCCGAGCGCTTGGTCGATGTCGCAGGTCTCTATATCACCCCCGGTCTGATCGATATCCACCTGCACGCCTACGGCGGTTTCGACGCCTGGCTCCACCCCGACGCCCACAACCTGCCACACGGCGTCACCACCTGCGTCGATACCGGCGGGGCCGGCTACAAGGATATGGGCCATTTCAAAGAGACCATCATCGACAAATCCATCACCCGCGTCCTGGCCTTTGTCAATATCGTCGGGGCCGGCATGGTCGGCCCCCCCGAACAGGATACCACCGATATGGACCCCGTTCTCTGCGCCGCGGCGGTCGAGCGCTACGCCGAACATGTGGTCGGTGTTAAATCGGCCCATTTCGGTGGCCCCGGCTGGGAGTCGACCGGCGGCGCCATCGAGGCGGCGCGCCGGGCCGGCACCATTGTCATGGTCGACTTTTCGCCCAAGCCCAGCCGCAGCTACGAAGAATTGTGCGAGCGCTACAGCCCCGGCGATATCCACACCCACTGCTATTCGACGCGCACGCCCATGCTAGACGGCAATGATCGCATCTTTGACTTTGTCTGGCGTGCAAGGGACAAGGGCGTCGTTTTCGATCTGGGCCACGGCAACGCTTCCTTCCGCTTTCACATTGCCGTGCCGGCTCTGGAACAGGGTTTTCCGCCCGATACTATCAGCACCGACCTGCACGGCCGCAGCCGCATGCTGCCCAACGCCACGATGAATATCACGATGTCTAAAATGCTCGCTCTGGGGATGCCCTTGCAGGAGGTGATCTACCGCTCGACCCAGCGCCCCGCCGCAGTCATCGGCCGCCCCGCCTTGGGCCACCTAAGCGTCGGCGCCGAGGCCGATGTCGCCGTGCTGGCCGTGCACCAGGGCCGCTTCGGCTTTGTCGACGCCACCCGCAGCACCCTGCACGGCCGCCAGAAGATCGAGGGCCGGATGACATTGCGGACCGGCGAAATTGTCTGGGACCAGGACGGTCTGAGTATGCCTTCTTGGGAGGAAGGCGCGCGCTAGTCAATTCGTCCATTCACCCAACTCTTATAAAAGCAGGGAACAATGACCAAAAAAGAATTGCGCATCCTCGCCTTTGGCGCCCATCCCGACGACTGCGACACCAAGGCCGGAGGCATCGCCGCCAAATATGCCGCCCTGGGCCATCGGATGCGCTTTGTATCGGTGACCAACGGCGATGCCGGCCACCACGAAATTGGCGGGGTGGAATTGGTGCGGCGCCGGCGGGCCGAATCGGCGGCGGCCGCCGCCGTGGTCGGCATCGACTATTTGCTGCTCGATATCCACGACGGCGAATTGGAACCGAGCCTGGAGAACCGCAAAAAAATCATCCGCCAGATTCGCTCCTATCAGCCCGATCTGGTTTTGACCCACCGCCCCAACGACTACCATCCCGACCACCGCTATACGGCTATTTTAGTGCAGGACGCCGCCTATATGGTGACCGTGCCCAATATCTGTACCGACGTGGAGGCCCTGGCCGACAATCCGGTCATCGCCTATTTGAGCGACAATTTCCAGAAGCCCCAGCCCTTCGCCCCGGATGTGGTAGTGGATATCGACGACGTGATCGAACAGAAACTGGAGATGTTGCACTGCCACACTTCGCAAATGTATGAATGGCTGCCCTTCAACGGCGGGGTCTTGGACCAGGTGCCGCAGGAAGACCACGAGCGCCGTCAGTGGCTGCGACACCGCCTTGGCCGCTACGCCAATACCGCCGACCGCTTTCGCGATTTGCTGGTGGCCCGCTACGGCCTCCAGCGCGGCGGCCAGGTAAAATTCGCCGAGGCCTTTGAGGGCTGCGAACACGGCGGCGCGCTGACCCCGGAGAAAATCGCCGACTTATTCCCGTTTTAAATCGGGCAGTGGTGCGCTCTGGAAAGACTAGAGTAAAGCGGATCTTACCTCAGTGGAGCCCCCGCGCCATGGCGCACAGCGATGTGCTCATCTGCCAGGGCTTGCTTACGCTCCTGGTCGGTGAGTCGTCCCCAGCGCCGCAGCAGGCAAACGCCGGCCTTGCGTTGGGTCCACTGGGGCGATGAGAGCATATCCCTCGCCGTTGACTCTGCAGCCGATCCTAGTGCATACATCTGCCAGAAAGCCTCCCTGGCCACCTTGGCGTGCTGCCCGGCGGACAGAAATCCACGCAGCTCAGACAGATATGCCACACCACGAGCTTTGCTGAGCATGCGGATGGCGGCTTTCCTGACTGCGGGGGTTCCTTCGTTGGCCAGAGAGGCCATGGGTTCACGCGTCGCCTCGTGACCGCTTCGGGCCAATCCCCACAAGAGATTCGCCAGGGGACGGTGCTCGAAATTTTCGTTTTCAATCCACGATTCGATTTGGCCACCGGCATGGGAGGCGCCTACCCGGGAGTTCTCGAGCGAATAGCAGGGGGTGGTACTCTGGACCACCTCCTGCCTCAGTTTCTGCAGCGATTCCGGGTCGTTCTTCCGAGCCAGGGCCAGGACGGCCGCCCAGTGCACATCGCCTTCGGAGGTGCGGACAATCTCCCGCAGAGCCTCACGGTTGGCATCAAAAAACAGAAATCCAAGGTGGAAACGGACACCCCGAAAGCGGCCACCGCGGAAGGCTGCAACGAGGGTGGGCAACGACATAGTCAGATCCGGACTACGACCACTCCGAGCAACAGCCAGCAGAATCTCCCGATCTCCGGTGGCCAGTCCGGCTGTTGCCCATTGGGAAGCCTGTTCCGGTTGCAGTCGGAACAGGCCCACAAGGGCCCGGCTACGAACGATGCTCCGGTACTCGGCGTCGCGGAACACCTCTGCCAACAAGTCCTGAATCTCTTCGTCCGCATCAATGAGACCCAGAATCCGCACGGCCATCTGCGCAGGATCGCTTACGGGGTGTCCCAAAGGCTTCAACCCTCGGCCCTCGTGGACCGCGCCGATCAGCGACTCACGAACACCGGGGATATTCATCAGACCGGCCCGGGCCGAGACCTGCCAGGTTGTCCAGGGGTTGCGTGCATAGAGCAGCCGTAACACCGGTCTGCAGGCGCGCTCGTCACCAATATGACACAACGCCCATAGAGCAACCTGCCGTGCCGTACCGGTAGAGGCCTCCAGGGCATCGCAAAGGGGTTCCACGGCGGCGTCACCCATTTCTGCGAGTTGCCTGACGGTACCCCTCTTGTCGGAGGTATCGTCATCGGCGACCTGCTCCAGCACCTTTTCAACTTGGGCGGCGAAGTCATCGGCCAGCCGCTGCCCTTTGAATGTTTCCTCTACCATTGGCAGGATCTCCCGCAGTTGGGCACGGGCCCGTTGCAGGCGACCCTGTACCGTGGTCTCTGTTACACCGAGGAATTCAGCGGTCTGCAGATAAGACAATCCGTCCATATAATGCAGCCCCACCACTTCCCGGTGGTTCTTGCTGAGTCTGGCCATAGCGGTACGGACGATGGCATGTTGCTCATCGTCGATGAGCAGATCCTCTGGCGTGGCCGACGGCGGGGGGCTATGCTCGGGGTGCCCGAGCTCTTGGCTCATACGGCGCAGGCAGTTCAGTTCACGCCCGGCGCGCAGGCTGGTGCGCTGCACGATCATGCGCAGCCAGCCGCCAAAACGGGCCGGCTCCTGCAAGCGGGGCAACTCGTGGAAAGCAATGATAAAAGCTTCCTGGACGACATCGCGTCCCATGTCGGGGTCCCCCAAAATGCCCGCCGCGACGCCGTAGGCAAAGTCCTGGTAGCGCCGCACAAGCACGCCGAAGGCTTGGTGGTCCCCGGCCAGCGTGCGGTCGACGAGAATCTCTACGTCATGTGTTGAGGTGCTGCTCGACATGGCTTCTCGACGACAAATGCCAGCCCCATGGAACAAGAGACCCGGGCGGGACAGGATTCGAACCTGTGTCCTTTCGCCGCAGCGAACGATCTTGCCGCTGATCTACCCGCCCGGGTCAAACTCATATTAAGCACTGATGGCCGGATGTTTAGTGGTATTTCCCCAGAAAAACAGCAACAACATTCGGTCAATTTGAAGTCAATCTGGTATAATACGCTGTCTACGCTATAAAGAGGCGTGAATCGGGATCTGCCTAACGCGGAAAAGCGAGTTTTTTTTACCGTCTAGCAAGAGTGGGCTGCAGCGGGGTGGAATTAGTGTCTGCTGCATTACCTGTCGGCCGCCAACCGCTGCGTGCAGTCGAGCACGTATTCGACATCGGCCGCGTCAATATGGCGGTGGAACACCAGACGCACCCGGTGCGGTGGGCGCGGATGGGCCAGAATGCCCCGGGTTTTCCAGGCATCGACCAATTCCTGGCCGCTCCAGCCCCAGCCACTGCAATCGACGGTGCAGAAATTGGTCGGCTGCGGCGGTTGGATCGATTGCAGCCCATCGATTGCCAACAGCCCCTGGTGCAGCAATAAGGCGTGGGCCTGGTCCTGGGCCAGGCGCTCGACCATCGTTTCGAGGGCAACGGCGGCGGCGGCGGCGATAACCCCGGCCTGGCGCATGGTGCCGCCCAGGCGGGTGCGCACCACCCGGGCCCGCTCGATAAAATTGCGCCCGCCACACAATAGCGACCCCACCGGCGCGCTGAGCCCCTTGGAGGCACAAAACATCACCGAATCGGCGTGTCGGGTGAATTGCTGCACATCAGCACCGACGGCAACGGCGGCATTGAAAATACGCGCCCCGTCAATATGCAGCTTGAGTCCGTGTCGGTGTACCGCCGTCCCCAGAGCTTCCACCTGAGTGGGCAACCAGGCCGAGCCGCCGCTGAGATTGTGCGAATTCTCCATCCATACGAGAGCAGGGCGGGCCCGATTGGGGTTGGCCTGGGCCATCACCTCGTCTATTTGCTGGGGGCGGATAACGCCAAAATCCACCGGCAACGAGCGCGCCGCCAGGCATGCCTGGACCGCCGCCTCGGCGCGGGCTCCGAAAAAAGCGTGCGCCCCGGCCCCATATACCACTTCGTCGCCCGGACGCGTATGCGCCACCAGGGCGCAGCGGTTGCCCATGGAACCAGACGGCACATACAACCCCGCCTCCATACCGACTTTGGCCGCGGCCATCTCCTCCAGGCGCCGGACCGTAGGGTCTTCGCCATAGGCATCATCGCCCACGGGAGCAGCCATCATCGCCGCCCGCATCTTCTCGGTGGGCCGAGTTACCGTATCGCTGCGCAGATCGACCTGTCGCTGTGTCATATTTCTCTCCTGCAAGAATCGCCGTATTGGTTGCCGCGGCTGCGGTATTTGCCATCCGTTCCGGTGCGGGCTAAACTAAGATCAACCCGCACCGCCTCCTAACAAAGCCCTTTCCCCCTTGGACGCCAAACCCCCTAGCCCACTCCGCGGCTGCAGTTTCCGCGCTATCTTCGTCGGTCTGGCCCTGGCCGCCTTTATGGGCCTGGCTATTCCCTACGGCGATATGATCATCAAGGGATCGCAGATGGGGGTGTGGAATACCAGCCCCGGAGCCATTTTCCTGTTTGCAGTGGTGGTGGGCTTGGGCAATGTCTTGTTGCGCTTTTTGCACCGCGACATGGCCCTGGACAAAAGCGAATTAGCCGTCGTCTACATCCTTCTGCTCATCGCCAACACCCTGCCAGCCCGGGGTTTTTCCGGCTATGTCATGCCCATTGCCACGGGGGCCCATTACTACGCCACCCCGGAAAACGACTGGGCCGACAAGCTGTGGCCGTTATTGCCCGATTGGGCGATAATCCAGGACGAGCGCGTCGTGCGCCAGTATTACGAAGGGGCCGACCAGGCCCAGGCCGGCGTGCCCTGGGACGCCTGGGCCGGGCCGCTGCTCTACTGGCTCCTCTTTGGTCTGGCCTTGTATCTGGTGATGGTCTGCCTGTCGGTCATTTTGCGGCGCCAGTGGGTCGAGCGCGAACGCCTGGTCTACCCGACCATGCAATTGCCCCTGCACATGATCGAAGAAGGCGAAAAGCCCGGGCTGATTCCGCCTTTTTTCCGCAACCGTATTATGTGGCTGGGCGTCCTCCTGCCCTTTCTGGTCATCAATATCAAGGCGCTGTCCAACTACTACCACTTTATTCCCGCCATCAGCACCAGCTTTGGCTCGATCAGTCTGTTTCGCGGTTCCATCGGCATCGGCTTCACCCTCAGTTTCACCCTGCTGGGCTTTTCCTTCCTGATCAGCCGCAATATCGCCGCCGGCCTGTGTTTCTTCTACCTGATCAACGTCGTCGAGCAGGGCCTTTTCCGCATGCTGGGTATCAAGATCGACCCCGGACCGGTGGGTGCTTTTGGCCATTACGCCCATCCCATTATTATCTACCAGGCCATGGGCGGCATGATCGTCCTGGTGCTAATTGGTCTGTGGACCGCCCGTGGCCACCTGGGTGCGGTCTGGCGCAAAGCCCTCACCGGCAGCCAAGAAATAGACGACTCCGACGAGATCATGTCGTACCGCCAGGCCGTCGGCGGCGGTCTCTTAGGACTGACCGTCATGACCTTGTGGTTGTGGCGCGCCGGTCTGCCCCTATGGGTTGTGCCGTTATTGCTGGCGGCCTGCTTTGTCGTCTTTCTGACCATCACCCGGGTAGTAGCCGAAGGCGGTGTGGTGGTCATGTTTCCGCCCATCACCGGACCCGATTTTATTTCTGCCGGCATTGGTCCGGCGCTGTTGGGACCGCGCGGGGCCGCTGGCCTGGCCACCACCTATGTCTGGGGCACGGATATCCTCATCCTGCTGATGAGCGCCTGCAGCAACGGTCTCAAACTGGCCGAAGTGATCAGCCGCCACAAAAAGCGTCTGTTCTGGGCCATTATGGCCACCGTGCTGATCACGCTGGTGGCCTCCCTGTGGATCCGCCTGGAAACGGCCTACCTACACGGGGCCATCAATCTCAACCGCTTTTACGCCGCCAATTCGGCTTGGTATCCCTACCGCTTTATGGATCAGATAGTTTCCTACCCGACGGGGCCCCATCTAGACGGCTGGATCCAGGTGGGCGTAGGTGCCGCCATTATGGCCGGCTTGGAACTCCTGCACTACAAATTCCTCTGGTGGCCCTTCCACCCCTTGGGCTTTCCCATTAGTTCGGCCTTTGGTTCCATGTGGTTCAGCGTTTTCGTGGCCTATATCCTGAAGAGTGTCATCCTCAAATACGGCGGCCCCAATCTCTACCGCAAAGCCGTGCCCTTTTTCCTGGGTCTGATCCTGGGCGAAATTGTCCCGGCCGGATTCTGGCTAATAATCGACCTGTTCACCGGTATGCAGGGCAATACCATGGGTGCGTTTCTCGGCTAGGAAGGCCTGGACTGAGCCGCCAAATAAGCCTGCCGCGCCGCATCCAGGCGCGCTTGGGCCGGGGCCGGCAAATGCAGCCGCGTACCGGCCAGATTGGCGTCGACATGCTCGGGTGCCTCGGAGCCGGCCAGGACACTGGTGACGGCCCGGTGCGACAGGACCCAGGCCAGGCAGACCGCCGCCCGGGGCGCACCCAATTCGCCGGCGACTTCGTCGAGCACGGCAATTAGGGGTCGCAAAGGCGAATCAGCTTCTAACGCCCGGCCCGGCGCCAGATAGCCGGTATCCATGGGGCTAAAAGCCAACAGCCCCAGCTCGGCCTTTTCGATCAGCGGAAACACCGTCTCTTCGTATACGGCGGTGCGGATGCGTCCCTGGGGATCAACCGACTGACCGGCGATATTGTAATAATCCTCCAGACCGACGATAGGATGGGCGCTGTTACGGCCCAATTCGAGATAGCGACCGATCTGTTCTGCGCTGTGGTTGGATACCCCCCAATAGCGCACCTTGCCGGCCTCGACCAAATCCTCCATGACCGGGATAATCTCCTCGGGCGGGGTCATCTTATCGGGCTGGTGCAAGAGATACAGGTCGATAAAATCGGTGCCCAGCCGCTGTAGGCTACCCTCGACCTGGGCAGTGAGATAGGCGCGGCTAAAGACGGCCGGAGCGCTCTTGCCGTCGGCGCCCGGCTCGTGCATGGCCGGCACTTTGGTGCAAATGACCACCTCGTCGCGGCGTCCGGCAATGGCTTTTCCCAAGGCTCGTTCGGCCCCGCCCCAACCGTAGGCACTGGCCGAATCGAAAAAGTTCACCCCCTGGTCGAGGCAGTGGTGCAATACGGCCTGGGCCTGGGGCTCGTCGGCGCTGCGTTCAAGGTGGCGAAAAGCCGTGCCCTGGCACAGCCTCGAGACCATTAAATCGGTTGTGCCGAAGCGCACCCGTTCGTTGTTGGGATTCATAGATCGCCCTTCTATATGGGGGGCGGCTGCCAACCGCCCAATGCTTTTTCCAGCACCTGGGCAATTCCCAGGGCCACTTCCTCGCGCCAGGGTCCAGCCGCCACCTGCAGGCCAATGGGCAATCCCTCCGACGAAGTGCCGCAGCGGAGGGTGACCGCCGGCCAGCCGGCCAGATTGTAGGCGTTGGTGAAATTGAAGGCCCCGGCGCGGTCGGGATCGGCGGCAAAACCGTGTTCCAGGGCCGGCCGGGCACTGACGGGGCACAGGACCGCGTCGTAGCGTTGTCCAAAGGCCAGCATCCCCTGGCGGAACAGATCCAATTTGGCCGCCCAGACGAAGTACTCGATCTCCGAGCGCAATTGGCTCTGGTCCAGTCGCCGGGCCCGCTGCAACCATTCGCCGCTGCGCCCCTGCATAGTCTCCAGATCCCATTCCCCGGCTTCCAAGAGCTCGGGCAATAGGTCCAATACCGCAGCTACTTTGGGTCGGCCCCGGGCGAATAGCTCCATGGCCTCTGGCACGGGCGCCGGTCTTTCCTCGGTCACGGCCGCACCCCGCTCCCTGAGGAGAGAAACAGCCTGGTGCAGAATAGCCCGTGTATCGTCGTCGGCGGCCCACTGGCCGTTGTCGGCATAATAAGCTATCCGCAAGTCCTCAGCCGCTGCCAGAAACGGGTCCACGGACACCGGCGGCACGGCCACATCGCTGCCATCGGGCCCGGCGATAACCCCCAGCGCCAGCCGCAAATCCGCTACTGAGCGCGCCATGGGACCTATTTCTCCGCGCACCGGCCAACCGATATTGGCCGGAAAATGCCCGGTCGAGGGCACTCGGCCCGCCGTCGGCTTCAAACCGGCGATGCCGCAATAATGGCAGGGCATGCGAATACTGCCGCCCGCGTCGCTGCCCAACCCCAAAGGCGAGCCCGCCGCCGCGATTATCGCCGCCTCGCCGCCGCTGCTGCCGCCGGGGGACCGCGCCAAATCGTATGGATTATTGGTGCGGCCGTAGACCTCGTTGGCGCATTCAAAGGTCGAACAGAGCGCGGGGAGATTGGTCTTGCCCAGCAAAATGGCGCCGGCCGCCCGCAGCCGCGCCACCGCCGTGGCGTCCCGGTGGGGCACCCAAGCGGCCCGGCCCGGCACCCCGCAAGCAGTCACCACACCGGCCGTATCCAGCGCGTCTTTGGCGGTGAAGGGCACTCCGTGCAGCGGCCCCAGCAGCGCGCCCTGGGCCCGCTGCACGTCGGCTGCCCGCGCCTGCTCCAGCGCCGCCTCGGCCGTCATTTGCACGACTGCGTTGAGAGCCGGATTGACCGCCTCGATGCGGTCGAGGAAGGTCCGCACGATTTCGACCGAGGACAGGGCCCCGGCGGCGATGGCCCGGGCCAATTGACCGGCCGAAGCCTGCAATACAGCGTCGCTAATCCCGGCCGTCAAAGAAAAACTCCGCGGCCGTGCGCCAGAGCAAATAATCGCGCTCCTCGGCGGTTAAAAACTCCGCCCCCCGGATCAACGCCACCGCCGCCGGATAATCGGTCGCTGGATTGTGCATGACCACCGGCCCGCCGCTATCGCTTTCCCACATGCAGCGATGGGCCCCGAAAGCCTCGACAATACGCTGGATCAGGGGCAGTAGATCTAAATACGGCGCACAGCCGTTCCCCAACGCCTGGAAGGGCCCCAACTTCACCATCACCCGGGGGTATTGGGCCATCTTACAGAGCGCCTGGAGGTCGGCCTCGGACCAGACCCCGTCGCGCAACCGCACACCGCAGATATGGTCTAGGATCACCGGGGTCTGGGGATAGCGGGCGCACATGCGCTCCAGATCGGGCAGATCGACCACCCCCATAAGAAAGCTCAGCGCCAGATTGTGCTCGGCCCCGGTGGCGAACATTTCCTCGTAGTCCGGATAATCCAACCAGCGGCAGACATCGCCCACCGGCATGCGGGCGTGGCCGCCGCGGACCCGGAAGGCGCGAATGCCGTTTTTTGACAGCGCCACCATAGCCTTGCCCGGTGCCGCCAGCGAGACATCGCCGATGGCCGCGACAATACCCGTGCCGGTAAAAGTCTGGGGGTCGGAATCGATCAGGTCGAGAATATACGAATGGTCGAGTCCGTACCAGGTCATCTGCACCAGATTCAACCGCACCGGCCCCACGGCTTTGCTAAAGGCAAAATGGTCCTGGGGGGTGGCGTGGGGCTGCCACAAATCGCTCGGGGCAAAACCCGGCATCAGCGGATAGCGGGCAAAATCGTCGCTCCACATATGCACGTGGGCGTCGACAATACGGGGCGAATTCATAGCCGTTCCCTCTCTCCTTCCCAGGGCCCCAGATCGGCATCGACAAAGCCCCGATGAAAATGGCGCCCCAGCAAATAACGGATCTCCAGTTCGACATCGCCCAAGAGTACCCCGGGCACTGCTTCTCCATCGCGCTGTTGCAGCAGCATCTGGAGCGTATTGCGCCCCGATACCGGCCAGTGATCCCCTTCGAGGCGATAGATAAACCAGTAGCCGTCGGCCCGATAACGAGGCCCCGCCATGGTATACAGCCGATTGATGCGGCGCAGGTTGCCATCCGGCAGCGGTTGGCCGTTTAGGTGGACGGCGTATAGATCCTGTTCGGTGGCCCCTTGCAACCGCAACCGCAATAAGACCTCGTGCACCCGACCCCGCTGGCCCCAATAGGCCAGATCGTCGCTGATGGTCAACGGCACAGTAACGGCCTGGCCCAATGGCAGTTCCAGCGGCAAAGGCGGCGCTTTCTGGGGGGGCCACAGCGGTCCGGCCGGTGCGTTCTTGGCACTGGGCACCCGGTAGATCTTATCCTTGGGGGCCATGATATCGGCATCGGGCACTTCGCGCAATTTTTCGTAGAATTCGGCCCCGTACGGCCAGCAGCCAAACCAATGCGCCAGATACATACCGTCGATACCCTGGCGCCAGTAATTGCACGCCGCCGCCCGCATCATGGCGGTGGTCGCCTCGCCGATGCGGTCGCTATCTACGCGGCTGTGGAGAGCTGCCAAAATGCGACAATCCCGGCCTCGGGCCGCCTCGATCAGCGGGCCGAAATCGGTCTCGGGATCCAGCGGCGCCGCAGGCTCGGCCACCAGCGCGTCGACTAGTCCGCCTTCTATCCAACCGAGCGGATCCAGGCCCACCGCCCGGCATCCGCCCAGAGCGGCCGGCACCGTCACCACCAGCTCGCGGTCGGGTCTTTGCCGCACAGCCCGATGCACCTGGCCGATCCACTCGTTCATTACCGCCCGCCCTTCTTCGACCTCGTCGGGATGAAAAAGATAGGGCGTATAGGCCATTTGCAATTCAAAGCCGTCCACCGGGTAATCACGCAGTACTTCTTCGACAACGGCCAAGGTCCCGGCCCGTACTTCATCGCGCATAAAATCGGGGCAGCGATACCCGGGCCAGTCCGCTTCGACCCCGCCTTTGGCACCAATCTCCCAGGGCTGCAGATCCAGCCGCCAGGCCTCCGCATCGGCCCCTTCCTGCTCCCAACTTTTGAGCATGCGCTCGCGCGGCCCCTGTTGCACCAATAATTGGGCGTAGAGTTTCATCCCTTTGGCATGGGCCCGATCACACAGAACTTGCAACGGGTCGTGCCCGGCTTCGATCAATTGGGCAAAATTCTGTTGCGCCCGCCGCCAGATAATATGCGGCCAACGCTCGACGTGCTGCCCCCAAGACTCGCCGGCCTTACTGGCGTAGAGCAGGCTGCGCACATCACCCAGCATCAGCATCAGGGCCTCTACCGGCGTGCCGGCCAATTCGTCGACTCCGGCCTCTAGTTCGGCGCGCTGGATGGGTGGCTCGTACATATAGATAAGCGGATGGCGGGCGTCGTGGTCGAAGAGAATGCGCGGTTTAGCCATGACTTATCTCCTGCACCGGTTCATTTTCAGGGTTCCCGGCCGAAGCCCCTTCAAGTCCGATCCAAAACGCGCGTCAAGGTATCGCGTTCATTGAGATAGGGCACTGATTGCTCCAAGAACGCATCGAGCAGCCTCTGGGGCGACAGCTCCGAGGTATCGATGGCGAATTTGCGCTGGATCCAGGATTGCCGCACTTCCTCGGCATAGCGGTCGAGGATTTCGGGTACGTCCGCATCGGACACCAGCGGATGGGGATGGGGTGCCGCTGCCATCCGGGCGCGGATGACCTCGGGGCTGGCGTGCAGGTGTACAAGGATGGTATCGTCGGGCATATCGGGCTCGTATTCGCGGATCTGAATATTGATACCGGGGTAGTAATAACGCGGCCCGTAGACCGCTTCCTCAATATGGAAACCGCCCATCAGGATATGGTCGTAGCGATGCAATAGGCGCACGTGGTAGACGATCTGGAAACGCTGGAAGCGCTCCTTGATGCCCGGCAGCATATCGAGCATGCCCTGCTGCTCCTGGGCATCTAGATGATAGGCGTCGGGAATGGTGAAGTGATCGTCGAGGTGGTGGTGGATACCCCGCTCGTTGCCCCATTGGTATAGTCCATCGATAAGCGTGCTGACCCCCGTATATTCGCAACCGACAGCGACAATGCGCATAATACGACCTTCTTTCGTTGGTGGTTCAAAGACAAAGCCGCGGCAAATTTACGTCCTCCACAGCGCCGCGGCAACTGCCTTGGAGTCAGCCAGCAAAGGGTTGTCCGGTGCGACGCAGCTCTTTGGTCACGGCCAGTTGGCAGGTGACATAGCCCTTGCCTTCGCTGGTGCCCCGGCGGTTCATCATTCCGGCCGAGTACCCGGGCCGCGCATCGGCTATGGTGCCGACTATCAGGTTCGCCCATTCGGCGGTGGTATCGTAGTGGTCGGCAATAAGGGCGACCATATCGGACCAGGCAATTTTGAGGGCTTCCTCCCAATTGGCGCCGCGGCCCGAGGTGAGGAATTCCTCGGCGTTTTCCACCACCCGGGTCTTTTCCACCACCGGAGCACTGACCGGAAACCCCGGCGAGCGGTCAATTTTGAGCGTAATAGCCGAATCGATTTCGACCCCGGTGGCGGTCAATTCGCCGTCGCCCATGCGGGCGTGGACGTCGGTCAGGGTCAATAAGCCCCCCGGCTTTTGCGCCCGGATATGGACGGTACTGCCCGGCTGCACCGAGTTGAAATCCATATTGCCGCCGTGGTCAATCTCGTAGGCCTGCACCGACTCAAGGGCGATATAGCCAATCATGGGCCTGACCGGCACGACAAAGTCGGGCGGAAAATGCACCAACCCGTCCCTCACCGGGGCTACCAGCCTAACGCTGCCCCAATGCGGTCCGCCGTTGCGGACAAAGCCGTAGGGGCCCACTTCCATTTCGATGATCTCGATCGACACCCAGTCGCCCGGCTCAATGCCCTCAATAAAGAAGGGGCCGCCCTGTCGCGCCCAGCGTTTATTTTTGGTCATATCGACGATCATACCGACGCGGGTCTCGCCGTCTTTTTCGTAGTCGTGGTCGTGGCCCCCGACGGTCTCAATGACCACGGTTTCGCCCAATTGCAAGTTGCCGCGAAGCTGGCCCAATTCGGGGTCGTCGGGACCGGTATAATAAGGGGTTCGAGTAAATTGGCGCATGGTCTCCTCCTCTGGTTTATGGAATTTGGACGGTGATGCAAAATGGTCGTCGTATTTTCAGCTGCTTGTACTGCCCCTCCTAGCACGACCCTCGCCAGGCGAGCCCTCCTAGCGCAACAACACCAACCGCCGCGTCTGCGCCCACCCCGCCGCCTGCATCCGGTACAGGTACACCCCCGAAGCCAGCGGTTTGCCCTGGGCATCGGCGCCATCCCAGGCGACCTTATGCACACCAGCGGCGTGATCCCCCTGGGCCAGGCTGAGCACTTTTTGCCCCCCCAGATTGTACAGCGCCACATCAACCGCAGCAGCAGTCGGCAATTCAAAGCGGATATCCGTGCTGCCATTAAACGGATTGGGGTAATTCTGCTCCAGCCCGTAATTGGCCGGCTTCCCGACACCTGTTTCCTCAATGGCGCTGGAACGCGGCCCTTGGGGCTCTTCAATTAAATAATACAGCGTTTGCGGCTGCAATTCGATGCGTGCGGACCCCACTCGGCGCCCGGTCCCGTACCCTGCCGCATCCAGGGCAACCACCTCCAGTTCAGCCGCATCGGAGCGGTGCAATTCCACGGTCCCGGCCATTTGTCGCAGCACCAGCGGCGGCCCCCCTAAATCCTCAATAGTGCGGCGCCCCGATCCCGGCGCTTGCCAACCGTAATTGGCCTCTTCGCTGGCCACCTGCATCAATATCCGTGCCGAGGTGGCCAGCGGCCGACCGTCCAGGGCCACCAATACCACGGCGCCGTACTCGACCTCGATATCCAGCGTGATATCATCCAATGCCACCGGCCCCCACTGGCGCAAAAAACCCGTCGCCCCCTGAATGGTCGGGGCGTTCACCTGCATGACGCCGCGCCCGTAATCCCACGTCAATTGGCCACTGGCGCTGGCCAGGGTGCGGGCCTGGCGGTCGATATAGGGCGATAGCTCTACGGCCTGGGTAGCGGTACCCGAAGCGACAAATTGGGCCCGCACCGGCCCCACGTAATAAGCCAGTGGATCGACGGCGGCGACCCCGCTTTGACTTAGCGACTGGCCCGGTGGGATATCCGCGGCCCGGAAAGCGTCGAGATTTTGCGCCACCGGCACCGGTGTGCCGGCCAGGGCGAACAGACTGTCCAATCCCAACACCGCCTCGAATACCGACGGCCCTTGTGCCACCAGGCCATATCGGTAAGCCAGCGCCAAGGCGGGAAATTGCCCCATCAATACCGGCGTCTGCAGCGAAAACTTGCTCGCCGTCTGTTCCCAATCGGCCCCCGTCAAAGTAAAGAAGAACAGCCCGTCCGTACCCTGCAAAGCGCCATAGGCCGCCGCCAAGAGGGGCATATCGGCGCGAAAACGATTGGGCTGGGGCCAGTTAATTTCGCTGATCATGGAAGGCTTGCCGGCATACTGCAGATCGGCCAGCGGTAGATCAAAGGTCGGCTCGCCCCCTTCCGGGCCCTCGAATAATAAAGCCCGCCGGTCGCTGTAGGTATCGCCCTCATTCAGGGAGAAAGAAGCGCGCGGCCCTTCGTGCAAAGGCCCGAAATAGCCGTGCCGGTCGATAAAATCCAGACCGCTATTGCTGTACTTATCGAGCGGTCCCAGCACCTGGGGACTGGCGGTGATCCAATTGGAGCCGCTGATGGAAGCAGAAAAACCCAAGTCGTCGCGCAGAAAGCCCGCCATAGCGGCGAAGAAATCGCGTTGGTGCAGGGCAAGGAATTGGGCGGTATCGCGGCTGCGTTGGTTTTTGCGGTTGAACAGCTCCCATACCGGCACGAACCCGGCGCGTCCCGACACTGCCTCATCGCCCCGTATAGCTGGGCCGCCCCAGGTCTCCTGGGCTGTCGCTACATCGCCGTAGCCTTCGGCCAACCAATGGCCAAAGGCCCGCTCCAATAGCGGCATTTGCGCCGCGGGGATACTCTGGTACGGTTGGAAGGTCCAGAAGAAATAAGAATCCTCGTTGACCAATTCGGCCCAGGCCACCGCCGGGTCCTGGCTCAGCGATTTGCCCGAGTGCGGGTTGACCTGGGTCAACACGGCGCGCCACCAGTTTTTGTAGGCCGCCTGGAAGTCGGGATTAAAAAAAAGCAGCGCGAAGGGATGTTCGCCGGCATAGCCGTCGTAGCCCCATTTGGGATCCATATCGATCCACAGGGGAAAGTAAATCGATAGCCCCGAGTAAATCCCTTCCTGTGCCAAAACGTGGACTATGTAGAACAGACGTTCCAACACCGCCTGGTCGACGGCCCCAAGATCAGTGCCCGTACGGTCGTACACCGGCCCGTGCAAACGCACCGCATTGACGCCCAATTTAGCCAGGCGCCGCGCCAGATAACGCAGCGAGGCATTGTCGAGTTGCCAGATATCGGGCCCGGCATTGACGCCCCAAAAGCGCACTTGCTCCCCCGTACTGCCGTGGACAAAACCATCGCCGTCGGGGCGAATAAAACCGCCCTGGCCGGCGTATTCCTCGTTGAGCGGGCGTAAATCCAGGGGCGTTTCAGCAAAGGGATCTACCCCCGTTTCAAAAGCGAACCAGCCCTCCGGCGCCCGCCCCAAACGCTGGCCGGGTTTGAGCCGTCCCCGCGGCACAAAGGGCTCGTTGGTCAACAGCAACGCGTCAAAGGCGACGGCCCCCTCCCCTTCGAGCATTTCCAAACGCAAGCGGTGCGTCCCCGGCGCCAATTCAACGAGGCCCAAGCCGACCCAGTTAGCAACGATAAACTGGCGCAACTCGACTGCGTCCAACAAGCCTATATCGCGCCCCACCTGGCGCCATATGTCCCCTTCGAAGCGCCAGCGAAAAGGGCCGTGCTGCCAGAATTTGCGCACGTAGAGTTGATACGTTCCGCCCTCGGCAACGACAAAATCGTATTCGAGGAATAAGGGCTCGGGATAGGTATCCGTCGCCCCAATCCAGTCCCCCCCCGATAGCGCGTCGGCCTGTTGGGCGTCTTCGGGGGCAAACGGATTGGCGGCGGGAAAATTGCCGGCGGCGGGCTGCTCGGCCTCGAGCCAGACGTATTCGGCGGCGACCGGACCGCCAAGGCCGCCGACCACAGTCAGGACCAGTGCCAGCAAGTAGCAGTAGCGGTTCATGCTTCCTCCTGGATCAACGCGGATTCGTCCCCGCAATATATCCCGCCGTCCCGCCGTTCTCAAGGCAGTCACCCGATTGACGCCCTGTCCGGCCCCATGTATACTTGCCTCGACTATTGTCCGTCCTATTGCCCTGATCCGCCCCTTGGCCGCGGAGGCCCCCCATGTCCGACCCCGCCCTCACCCCGCTCATTCCCCAGATCGAAGCCCTGGCCCGACAGACCCTGGCCACCCACCGCCTGCCCGGTCTGGCCCTGGGCATTGTCCGCGACCAACAGTTGGCCTGGTGGGGCGGCTTTGGCGCCGCCAACCTAGAAAGCGGCGCCGCACCCGACCAGCACAGTCTGGCCCGGGTGGCCTCGGTGACCAAGACCTTTACCACCACTGCCATTTTGCAATTGCGCGACCAGGGCCTGCTGGGCCTAGACGATCCGCTGGTGGATCACCTGTCCGAATTTGCCCAGGTCCAGCCCCTGGCCGGCCCGGTCGAAGGGGTCACCCTGCGCCGCCTTCTCACCCACCGCTCGGGCCTGGTGACCGAAGCGCCCGTTTTGGGCTGGGGCGCCGAGCGTTTCCCCAGCCGGGATGAAATCTTGGGCGCCCTGCCGCAGACCCAGATTGTCATTCCCCAGGATTCGTCCTGGAAATATTCCAACCTTGGCTTTGGCCTGTTGGGCGAAGTGATCGCCCGACTTTCCGGCCAGCCCTACACAGCCTATATCCACGAGCATATTCTCGCCCCTTTGGGTCTGGAGTCTACCGTCTTCGACCTGACCGACGATTTGCGTCACCGCTGCCTGACCGGCTACGACCACGACCCCTATCAGGACCGCCCAGCCCCAGCCCGTTACGCCCACCTTGACGGTATTGCCGCCGCCGGCCAATTGCATTCGAGCGTTGACGATTTGAGTCGCTGGATTGCCTTTCAATTTTGCACCGACGGCGGCCCCCGCCAAGGGGCCCAAATACTCGCCGGCACCACCCTGGCCGAAATCCAGCGGCCCCAGTATATGGAGTCCGACTGGTCCGCCGGCCAATGCCTGGGCTGGCGCGCCAACCGCATCGGCGACCGCGTCTACCACAGCCACGGCGGCGGCATCTACGGCTTTGGCACCCAGGTGGTCTTCAATACCCCGTCTCGCACCGGTGCCGTGCTCTTCATCAATATATGGCCTCCGCCCGGCGGCACTGATTTGGCGGAAAAGGTGCTGGAGCTAATCCTCGACGCTGAGCCCACCCCGACACCACAGATTGACCTGAGCCCCACACCCGATGCTTGGCGCCCCTTATTGGGCCATTACGTGGCCGCCCCCGGCATCCACGTCGATATCGTCCATCGCGACGGCCGCCTACGCATGGTCCCGCACGGGGGCCGGGCCTCATCACTGCACGCCCCCGGGGTATTGCAAGCGACCGACCAGTCCGACCGCTGGCAGGTAGTGGGCGGCCGTGCCGCCGGCGAAACAGCGGTATTTACACTAGCCGACAACGGCCAGGTGCTCTCCTACGAGTTGGGCGCCTTTGTCTTTGTCAAACAAGGGCCGACGGCTTGATCAATAAAAGTACAACCCGATTCCATTAGCCAAGGAGCTTCCATGACCACCCCCTTCCGCGTCGCCCTTATCGGCCACACCGGCCACGGCAATTACGGCCACGGCCTCGATATGGCCTTTGTCGGTGTCGATGGCGCCGAAATCGTCGCCCTGGCCGACCCCGACGAGCAAGGCCGCCGCGACAGCGCAGAAAAAACCGACGCCACCCGCACCTACGCCGATTTCCGCGCCATGCTAAACGAGGAAAAACCCGACATCGCCGTGGTCGCCTCGCGTGAAATTGGCGATCATCTCGACCTGGTATTGGGCTGCGCCGAGGCCGGGGTCCATATCTATCTGGAAAAACCCGTCGCCGCTTCCCCCGCCCAAGTAGACCAAATGATCGCGGCGTGCCAACAAAGCGGCTCCCAAGCAGTGCTGGCCTACCCCTGGCGCGGCCATCCGCCGGTGCAAAACCTGGCCATTCCCCTCATCCGCGAAGGCAAAATCGGCCAGCCCTTTTTAGCCCGTATCTACGGCATGGGCGGAGCCCACGGCGGCGATCAGCTGTTTCTCGATCTCTACCCGCATTTCTTCGATTTTTTAGTGCAACTCTTTGGCTGGCCCCAATGGTGCCAGGCCCATATCACCCAGGAAGGCCGCAGCGCAATCCCCGAAGATCTCAAACCCGGCGTCGAGGGCATGGGCCTGGTGGCGGGCAACGGTATCCGCGCCTACTACGCCTTTGCCAGTGATTTCTGCGCCGATTTTGAATCGTACCAAGGCGACGGCCGCGAAAACCCCTACCGCATTGACTTCCACGGAACCGAGGGTACTCTGTCTTTGCCTGGCCCCATGTCGGCCACCCCCGATATCTTCTTCCACCCCCTGACCAACCCCGGTCTTATCGGCGACGACCGCTGGGAGGTGGTGGAGGGCTGCCCACCGCCCAGCGACGATAAATGGCACCAGGCGCACCAGCGCATGGCCCAATCGTTTATGGCCCAACTGCGCGGCGAGGAGCCCGAATTTTCTTTGGTGACACTGGAAGAAGCCCGGGGCCATCTGGAAATGGCCCTGGCTGCCCACGCCGCCCATATGCAGGGGACGCGGGTATCACTGCCTTTACCAGACGGCAATAATCCCTTTGATACTTGGAGTTGAACCCAGCCCTGGCCGTATATTGCCCAACTCAACCGACCCCGAACCCGAGGAGAATTCCATGGCCACTCTAGGCACCGGCACTTTCACCTACGAAACCAGCGGCGAAGACTGGGGCGAATTGCCCGCCGACTGGACCCTGCAGGAGGCCACCGCCGTGGCCGTCGACAGCCGCGACCGGGTCTACGTCTTCAACCGCGGCACCCATCCAATGCTGGTCTTTGACGAAGACGGCAAGCTCCTTGACCACTGGGGCGACGGCCTCTTTTCCAACCCCCACGGAGTTAGCGTCGGCCCCGACGACACCTTGTGGTGCGTCGACAACGCCGACCACACGGTGCAGCAATTCACCGCCGAGGGCAAACCGCTGCTGACCCTGCGCGCCGAGCACCCGGCTCAGTCGATGAGCGGCGACCCCTTTTGCCTGCCTGCCCACCTGGCCGTAGATCCGCGCGACGGCTGCCTGTACGTGGCCGACGGCTACGGCAACGCCCGGGTCCACAAATACAGCCCCGACGGCCGCCTGCTCTTATCCTGGGGCGAGTCGGGCACCGATCCGGGCTGCTTCAATATCGTCCACAATATCGTTATCGATAAGGAGGGCTGGGTCTACATAGCCGACCGCGAAAACCACCGCGTGCAGGTTTTTGACACCAACGGCCGTTACGAAACCCAGTGGAATAACTTGTCCAAAGCCGCCTGCGTCAGCCTCGATCCGTCGGGGGCGCCGCTGCTCTACGTCGGCGAGTACTTCGCCGGTATCCCGTCCAATAAAACCGGCACGAATCTAGGCCCCCGCGTCACGGTGCTGAATACCGCGGGCGAAGTCCAGGCGCGGCTATCGGACCAGTCGTACGGCGACGAGCCGGGCCGCTTCTACGCGCCACACGGCATTGCTGTCGATTCTAAGGGGCACATCTACGTTGCCGAAGTATCTTGGAGCGAGTACGGGCGGTTCATGGATCCGCCGCGTCAGGTGCGTTCCTTGCAGAAACTGGTAAAGCAGAGCTGACAGACCGACCGCGGACAATTATAGAAAGCACTGAAAGCCCAATGCCCACCGCCCTGCCGCCTTATTTGCTGCTCGACCTGGACGATACCATCCTCGCCTTCGACGCCAGCGCCGAACCTTGTTGGCAGCAGATCTGTGTCCATTTCGCCCCGCATTTGCAGGGCCCTTCCGCCGCCGAATTGTACCAACGCCTCACCCAGGCGCGCGATTGGTATTGGAGCGACCCCGAACGCCATCGCCAGGGCCGCTTAGACCTGGACGGGACACGGTCCCGCATCATCGCCAACGCCCTGGTTGAATTGGGCCGCCCGAACGAAGAATTGGCTGGAGAAATTGCCCGCGCCTACGGCACCATGCGTATTGACAGTCTCGAAGCCTTCCCGGGCGCCATTGAGACCCTGGATTACTTCCAGTCCCAGGGCATCGGCCTGGCTCTGGTGACCAACGGCACGGGCGGTGAACAGCGGGCCAAAATCGAACGATTCGACTTGGCCCGTTTTTTCACCAGCATCGTCATTGAAGGAGAATTTGGCGTCGGCAAACCCGACCCCAGCGTCTTCCTGCACGCCCTCGACCAGCTCGGAGCCCAGCCGCACCAAGCCTGGATGGTGGGCGATAATCTCGATTGGGAAATCGAAGTGCCGCAACAATTGGGTATGCAGGCGATATGGGTGGATTGCGAGAAAAAGGGCTTGCCCCCGGACTCGGCTGTCCGCCCGGACCGCACCATTCACAGTCTGGCCGAACTGGGACCCAGGTAGCCCTTTTTTCTCGACCAGAGGCACTCACCCAGTCGATCGACCCAATGCAGATGTCTACCGAACCGCTGGACGCCCACCAACGTACATAGAAGCGGTTTCATAACTTGCTTTGCGCCAAGCGCAGATCCACCTTGGTTGCAGCCGCGCGACGCCCAAATGGAGATATGAAACCGCTTCTAGTGCATCTCACTCATAGCGCAAACTATGTATAGGATTGGTCCGTGCAACTCTGATCGTTTGAAAACTTATCGTCAGCCATGCAACCAATAAGGCCCCCCCTCCCACTAAGGCGAAGGTGCTCCAACCAACCGGTGTTCGATAAGCAAACTCCAGCAGCAACCGGCTTTGGAATAAGTACGCAATGGGCACGGAGATAATAAACGCGATCGACACCAGGCGGGTAAAATCTTTTGACAGCAGAACTAAAATTTGCATTAGCGATGCCCCCAGGACCTTCCGCATGCCGATCTCCTTGGTGCGCTGCTGCGCGGCGAAGGCCGATAGCCCCAGCAATCCTAAACAAGAAATGAAAAGGACGAGGATCGTAAAATAATTAAGCAAATTAACCAAACGGATTTCGCTCTGGTACATCTTGTCGTACGTATCATCCAGAAACGAGTACTCAAATGGATAGGCCGGGGAAAAATCTTCCATAGTCGATTCTAAAAACGAGACGGTTTCCTGCATTTCATCTGGACTCACTTTTACGAATATGCGCTGGAATGGAAACCACCAACCGGAATCGAGAAAGAGCGCCAGTGGGGCAATCTCATGGCGAAAGGAGTGGAAGTTGAAATCTTTCACCACGCCCGTAATACGCGCCTCGCGGCCGTGAAAATTAAACCATTTACCTACCGCCTTGTCCCAACCTAGCTGCTTCTTCAGCGTTTCGTTGATTAACATACCTTCGCGCTTATCACTATCTATGGCCGCCGAAAAATCGCGACCTTCGATCAGTTCAAGGCCAAACAAATCGACAAAACCGTGCTGGATGATTGAACGGTACACCTCAATGTCTCGCCCCCCCTCTGAGCCCTCCCACTCGCTTGTAGTTGATGCCGCATCTATATCCGTTGGATTGGTCTGTGCCGCTGTAACAGCAAGTACATTAGGATGCTTCTGCAGGGCTTGTTTGAGGGCTGCATAGCGGTCGTCATATAGGGTCCTGTCTTCGACCTCGATCATCACGATTTGGTCTCGGTCGACGCCCGTATTTGAGGTCAGGATGTAATGCACTTGCTGCTGGACCGCAATGGTCACAATCATTAGGACAAGAGCAACGGTAAACTGAACGACGACTAGCATATTGCTCAGTGTAGTTTCCCCCCCCCTCTGCAAAGGTCCTTTCAACATACTGGCAGGATGGAAGGATGCTATCGAGAAAGAGGGGAAACCGCCCGCAAGGATACCTGCGCCGAGACCGACTAACAGCAGGGTTGCCAGAAAGCCTCCATTTTGGGCAAAATCCAACACCATATGCCGGCCTGTCAGCACGTTAAAGGCGGGAATCAATAAGGGGACCAGAATGACGGCAATCATCAGGGCCAATAACGAAGGAACAATCGCCTCGATCATAAACTGCCTGATGAGTTGGCGCCGGTGTGCACCCAGTGCTTTGCGCACCCCGGCCTCTTTTGCGCGCGAGGCTGAGAGCACCGTTACAAGGTTGACATAATTAATGCACGCGATGCCTAGTGGTCTAATTTTTATTATTTGATGGATGCGTTAAAAACGCCGATCTTTGAGAATGCTTGTCCTCTCTCTCTCATTCAAGGAAGTTTTTCCATGCCATCCAAACGCTACCACGTCCTATTAAGC
>WLWI01000049.1_pt1 | contig 219018 bp, 200 predicted proteins | sample 6701501 | NCBI WGS metagenome assembly WLWI01 (sample SAMN12718690, study PRJNA515312) | sponge metagenome | isolation source: marine sponge | host: Mycale hentscheli | place: New Zealand: South Island, Marlborough, Capsize Point | collected 2014-11-01 | reverse complement strand
TGGATAGATCAAGCGCGGGTCGCCTTGGTAGTTGCGCGGAGTAGATTAGATAGTGTTTTGGTCGGGGCGGGGTTGGAGATTATCGGTGGTACCGATTTGTATCGTCTGACCCAATCCAAAGATGCCACGTTGCTTTATGAACGACTTGGTCGAGCGGGCATCTTAGTCCGAGCATTCGAGGAACAACCCCAATGGTTGCGGTTCGGCTTGCCGGGGAACGATGAAGACTTTGAGCGGTTGGAAAAAGCGTTGGTATGTTAGCCCATGCTATCGATCAGGTGGATGTACGATCCTAAAACGGTGCCGTTTTGGCAGCCGAAAGACCCTAGATCTTCGTCAAGAGCATCGCGGGCAGCGAACAAGAATTCATCTGATGTCATCCGTTGCGTTGAGTAGTGGAATTCGTGTCCGCGATATACTGTCCCCGATTTTCCGAGCGGTCCGTCTGCCTTGAGCTGTAATTTGCGATAGCCGAGATGGAGCTTGGGTGTTGCGAAACTCGTTTCTATGGGTAACAGGCCTGCCATCGGGTGCGTGTTGCTATCGCGGTCTGTCAGAGATGTCCCAAGCACCATATATCCGCCGCATTCGCCATAGAGCGTCGCCCCTTGGTCTGCTGAGTGTCGCAAGCCAGACATAAAATTCCCGTTAGAAGAAATCTGTTCGGCATGGAGTTCCGGATAGCCGCCCGGTAAGTAGATTGCGTCGCAATCATTAGGCGGTGTTTGGTCGGCGAGGGGCGAGAAGATGGATATCGTCGCTCCCGCTTCTTGCCAGCCTTTAAGAACATGTGGATAGCAGAATGAAAACGCCGCGTCAGACGCGACAGCGACACGCTGGCCGAGCGGCGGAATTGGTGTCGTTGACGTACCGGTTGACGTTCGTAACGGATTGCCCAGTGACGTCAGCGCCCCCACGTCGATGTGGTTTTCTATAAAAGATGCTGCGGCATCTATCTGATTTTCGATGTCCACGACTTCCTCGGCTTGAACCAGCCCAAGGTGACGACTGTCGAGTTTCAGAGCATCGTTGCGCGGGACATATCCAAGAACGGGGACGGGAATCGCTGCCATCGCGCGGTGGAGCATTTGTTGATGACGCGGACTGCCGACACGGTTGAAGATAACGCCGACCACATCAATATCGTCACGGAAATCTTTGAAGCCGTTAATGACGGCCGCTGCGGACGCGGATTGCCCGGATACATCGACAATCAGAATGACCGGGAAGTCCAACTCGACAGCGAGATCAGCCGAGCTACCTGTCCCGTCTGCGGCGCCGTCAAAGAGTCCCATCACGCCCTCAGCGACGACAAATTCGACGTCTTCCATTATTTGGTCAAGTTGACCGGCGCGTGTCGTTGGCCGCATTGCCCAACCATCGATATTGAGACAGGGCCGTCCAGAAGCCAGTGTGTGAAAGCCAGGGTCGATATAGTCCGGACCGATTTTTAGCGAACTGACAGCATGCCCCGCACGTCTGAGCGCACGTAGTAATGCGAGGGTGATGACAGTTTTTCCGCTACCTGAAGAGGGTGCCGCAATGAGTAGCCCTGTGGTCATGGATGAAACCAGTTAAAGGTTTCGTGATATCCAACCGTTGGCCCGATCACGATGATCATTGGTGCCTTGATTTCACTAGCGATCATAACGTTTGTGCAATGTTCGAGTGTCGATGTGACGGTTTGCTGTTGTTCTGTCGTGGCCTTGCTGATCAGGGCAACCAGCTCATTCTTGGGACGTCCTGCTGCCAATAACCGGTCGCGGATTTTGTCGAGATGTTTGCTGCCCATATAGATCACCAGCGTCGGTGAGCCTTTGGAAAGGCTTTCCCAGTCCACATCGTCAGGGATGTCGCCTCCGGCAGTGTGGCCGGTAATAAACGTTACGGCCGCGTTGGTGTCTCGGCTCGTAACAGGTATCCCGGCATAGGCCAGTCCACCGATGCCCGCCGTTATACCTGGTAGAATACGGAAGGGGATGCCTGCTGCTATCAACGCTTCGCATTCCTGAGGCCCCCGGCCAAAAACCATGGGATCGCCACCTTTTAGCCGCAGGACGCGTTTGTTTTTCTGCGCCAGTTCTACAAGTTTGTTCGAAATATCATCTTGATCAGTCGATGGTCGACCGCCGCGTTTGCCGGCATATTCTAACCTCGCGCTGGTATTCGCGAGCTTTAAGATATTTTCATCGACCAAAGCGTCATACACCACAACATCCGCATTTTGCAGACCGTCATGTACCGCAAGGGTGAGTAAAGTTGGATCACCGGGCCCCGCACCGGCGAGCCATACGCTGCCCGGTTCGAATTCGGGAAAGATTAGATCGGGCATATTCATGCGTGGCCTTTTGCGCCGGTTACGATAATTTCTACAGAAGTTACTTTGGTAGTATAAAAACGCCACCACGGAAATGTCAGATATCGAACCAGATGATGATCGCCGCCTCAAATATGGCTGGACGACGGGTGCATGTGCCACTGCCGCGGCCAAGGCGGCTTATATGGCCCTGGTGGGTGGCCGCTTTCCGGACGCGGTGGAAATACACTTGCCCAAGGGGCAAAAGCCGACATTTGTGCTCGAACGGGTGGATTTGGGCGATGGTTGTGCCAGCGCATCGGTGGTCAAAGATGCTGGCGATGATCCCGACGTAACGCATGGCGCGCTCATAGAATGTTGTGTGCGGCGACTGAGCGCAGGCGACGGGATTAAATTTAAAGGCGGTGCCGGCGTTGGCAAGGTGACCAAGGCCGGTCTGCCGCTTGCCGTGGGGGAACCCGCGATCAACCCGGCGCCGCGAAAAATGATTATCGACAACCTCACCGAAATTCATGTTGCTGAAGACGGGCCACTTGATCTTGAGATCACGATTTCGGTTGAAGATGGCGAGAAACTGGCAAAGAAAACCTGGAATGAACGGCTCGGTATTATTGGTGGATTATCGATATTGGGAACGACGGGCATTGTTGTGCCGTATTCTTGCTCTGCGTGGATTCATTCGATCCATCGCGGAATCGACGTCGCCAAGGCAGCAGGGCTCGATCATGTCGTCGGTTCAACTGGCTCGACGACAGAGAAAGCCGCGATGGATCTTTACGACCTACCGTTGATTGCATTTCTCGATATGGGCGATTTTGTCGGCGGGTTGATGAAGTATTTACGCACCCATCCGGTGGCCCGCCTGACCATTGCAGGCGGCTTTGGCAAGATTTCCAAACTTGCGGCAGGTCATCTCGATTTACATTCTAAGCGGTCTCAGGTTGATCCAACATTTCTGGCCACACTGGCCGCGCAGGTAGGAGCGGACGACGATCTCGTTTCGGAAATATCGGCAGGTGGTTCCGCCGGGGCAATTTTGCAGATAGCTCAATCTAACGATCTTGCATTGGGGGATGCCGTCGCCATCGCAGCTCAACATGAAGCGGAGAAAATTGCCGAAGGCGCGTTCGCTGTAGAAGTTATTCTATATGACCGGCTTGGGAAACAGGTAGGTCGTGCGGGGTTCGACGGGTCGTGAAGAAAATTCTCATTCTTGGTGGAACGGCGGAGGCGGTGTCGCTCGCTGCGCAACTCAAGGACTATCCAGGTATCTCTGTGATCTATTCGCTCGCGGGCCGGACACGATCCCCAAACCTACCAGACTGCGCGGTTCGGCAAGGCGGGTTTGGTGGTACCGATGGGTTAACCCGTTATCTTATGGAAAATGATATCGCTGCGGTGATTGATGCGACCCATCCCTACGCGGGGCAAATGGCAGAAAACGCTCGGCGAGCGACATCTAAACTTTCTCTGGCGCACTATAAATATTTGCGGACCCCGTGGTCTGAGCCCTGTGAAGCACCATGGATATGGGCAGCGTCTTCCAATGATGCAGCGGAGAAAATTCGCGGCAAATTTAATCGAGTTTTTCTTAGCGGTGGGTTGAATGATGTAGCGGCATTCACTGCCTTGAACGACGTCTGGTTTCTCATTCGGTCGATTGAATACCCATCGACACCAATTCCGATTCAGAACTTTAGCCATATTAAAGCGCGTGGACCGTTTGACGTTGTGGGTGAACGGAAGCTGATGCAAGAAAATAAGATCGATGCGCTAGTCAGCAAAAACAGTGGGGGGTCTGCAACAGAAGCGAAGTTACATGCGGCGCAGGCGCTCTCAATCCCTATTATCATGATTGACAGGCCACCGCCTCTTGGTGGTGTGGTGTTTGATGATCAAGCTATGTTGATTGACCGGCTCCGACAGGATTTCTAGCGCGGCCTTAATATATGGCGGTGATCTGAGGCATAGAGGCGGCTGTCCTCGAAATCGTGATCCTCAAAAACCCGGCCCACGAGAATAAGTGCTGTTCGGGTGATCTTCTCGGCCCGGACCTTTTGACGGATATCGGCCAGCGTACCGCGGATCACCTTCTCGTCTGGCCATGTGGCGCGATAGACGACGACCACCGGACAGTCTTCTCCGTAATGCGGTGTTAGCTCCGCTGTTACTTTGGAAAGGTTGCGAACAGATAGATGGATCGCCAGCGTCGCCCCGCTTTTGCCCAGCGTATCCAAATCCTCACCTTCCGGCATGGGAGATGCTTTACCGTCGGTACGCGTGACGATGACAGTCTGGGCAATACCGGGGAGGGTGAGCTCTTGTTGCAGTAGGGCAGCAGCGGCCGCAAAGGCCGGGACACCCGGGATTACGTCATGCGGAATACCCAGAGCGTCAAGGCGACGCATTTGTTCGGCAATAGCACCATAAAGTGAGGGATCACCTGAATGGACGCGGGCTACGTCCTGCCCAGCTGCATGGGCTTTTTCGATCTCCGTCATGATCTCATCGAGATGCATCGGTGCCGTATCGATAACGCGTGCACCGTTAGGGGCGGCCTCGACAATTTCCGTCGGAACAAGCGATCCGGCATAAAGACATATCGGACATTTCTCAATCAGCCGCAAGCCTCGCACGGTGATCAGATCGGCAGCGCCGGGTCCTGCGCCAATAAAATGGATTGTCACGTTGTCGGTTCCTTTTTCTCATAGCCGCGTGGCGTATAGACCCACTGGCGCTGCGTCTCATCGCCTATCAACCTAGTCTGACTGCTGCCAATCATCACAAGTGTGAGCATATCAACTTGGTCACTGTGGAGGTCTTCCAGCGTTGTATAGGTGACAGCCTCATCATCGCGTCCCAAATTGCGGGCAATAATGACCGGTGTTTCCGGAGCGCGGGCTATTAGGAGAATGCTCCGAGCGAGCATCAGCTGCTCGGTGCGTTTTTTCGAGACGGGATTATAGAGCGCGATGACAAAGTCACCCTGTGCGGCGGCCTGTAGCCTTTGTTCAATGGTTTCCCAGGGCGTTAAAAGGTCGGAAAGTGATATGGTACAAAAATCATGCCCCAAAGGGGCTCCGCTGCGGGCTGCTGCCGCTTGCAGTGCAGAAATACCCGGTACAACGCGAATGTTCAGTCGTTGCCACTCGGGCCGATCACCACGATCAATCAGCTCATAAACCAAACTCGCCATGGCATAGATACCGGCATCGCCACTGGAGATCAGCGCGACCTGCTTGCCGGTGCTGGCGAGAGACAGGGCTTCGGCGCAGCGGTCACGTTCCTGACCAAGATCATAGGGATGCAGTGTCGCGGATCGGGTCAAATCGCCGAGTAAATCGAGATACAATCGGTAACCGACCAGATCACTTGCGGCTGAAATAACGTTCGTGGCCTCGGGTGAGCGCCATGCTGCGTCCCCTGGACCCATACCGACAATTGTCAAAGACCCGACAGCACGACCGATTTCATTTGCCCTTACGATGGCTGGAGCTCTGGCAATCGCGCAGGTGGCCCGCGCCGACTTTTGTTTGGCAACGGTGAGCGTTCCGTCAGTGCCTGTTCCGGCCAGGGCAGCCGCTTCGGCAACGCCATGACAACCGACGGCGTTAAACACGATGTCGGAGGGGTTGGCGAGCCTTGCTGTTTCGGCCTCGAGTTGTTCTGCTGTGAAAAGCTGAACAGGGACGTCAAACGCAGTTGCTAAGTCGAGAATGCCGGTTTCGTCTTCTTTGAGTTCGATAGTCGAGATACAGGCTACAGAGTTGGCGCTTAGTTTCGCTTGCGCCAGCGTGTTGGTAGCCAATGCCAGGATTTCGTCACTCGTCACTCCGCGTTCACAGCCGATCCCCATTACCAGCGTTGCCGGGTGAAGGGTGAATGTATCATCCGAGGCGGGTGATGCCTCTGTGAGATGAATTGTAGGGGTACCGGTTGCTGAAAATTTGACGCTGGATTCCGTTAGCCAGCCAATATCGACAGCGGGGGTGAGGTCATTATGTAGGCACACCGGTTGGTCGGCCAGCATTGCCGCCATCACTGGCTTGGCGAACGAGGGGTCGCTGCATTTCCAGCCCGACGGTGGGTTGTCGAGGGCAATGCCGAAATGGGTATCGCCGCCTGTGGTGATCGAGGGCTGAATTCCAAGCAAATTTGCCAAGGTTCGTGCAAGATCGTTGGCGCCGTGGTGTCCACCGAGCAGCGGCACGACACTGCTCCCGTCTTCTGCAAGGCAAAGCACGGCGGGACCATCCTGCTTGCTTGTTAGGCAATCCGTGAGCATCCGGATCATAATACCAGTAGAAAAAATCCCAACGATGGTCTGGCCATCATTATAGAGCTGGCGCAGATGATCGCCGACCGATTGGAAGGGTAGATCGGCATTGGTAACGCGGCCTTCGAGGCCGTGAACCTGTGAACGCCGAATATCGTTCGCCAGTCGCTTAGCCAGCTCAGCGCCATCCGCCGTGATTGCAACGAATATAGGTGCTTTGGGAGTGCTCATAGAGCTTTTCCCCGCCGATGCACCAGGATCATCGAAAAGTACGGCGCCGTATCTGTTGTGACCTCAGTAAGCGGGAGGCACTGTTCTGTCGTCATCGTGGCGCGCTCAATATAGTGCGCGGCTTCAAGTAACCTCGCGTCTTGAAGAACCGTTTTGACTTTGGAGATATGACGCCCAACCTTGATAAACACTGCCATGTCTGCAGCTTCCAACCGTCGCTGAATATCATTCGGTTCAAGGGTCGCTGGGATGACGCAGACGACGTCATTGCGTGATGCCAGGGGTGTCTGTAAGGCTGCCGCGCTTGCCATCATGGAGCTTACGCCGGGGACAACCTCGACGGGCCCGCGCTGCGCCAGTTTTTCAAACATGTACATAAATGAGCCATAAAAGAACGGGTCGCCCTCGCACAATATTGCGACCGACTTTCCATTCGCTACATGGGTGCTGATTTCATTGACCGCCTGCTCATATACATCTCGAGGGGGAAAACTCGCTGGATCCATTGAGATACGGATGATGATCTCTTCCTGCGTGCCGGGTAAATATTCCGCGATGATAGAGCGTGCGAGGCTGTCCCCATTATCAGGAGCCGGGTAAGCAATGACATCGGCACTTGTGATGATGCGGTGCGCTTTCAGGGTGAGCAACTCTGGATCGCCAGGTCCGACACCGACTCCCCAAATTTTTCCGATCTCGCTCATGTTTTGATTACCCGCCATTGGGTGACCGGCATCATGGGCCGCCAGCCCTGAAACGAACCAACAGCTTCCGCTCGCGAAATGGAGAAGCGAGCCAGTTCTCCTCCATAACTCTCTTGCGCTTGTATCAAGCGGGTTTCGCCCTCAATGGTCACGGCGTTGGCCACCAGACGTCCATGGCGAGATAAAGCATCCCAGCAAGCTTCGACCATACCGTCGGTTGAGAGCCCGCCACCGATAAAGATTGCATCCGGTTGGGTAAGCGCTGAAAGGGCATCGGGGGCATGACCGTTGATGATGTCGAGGTCCGGTGTGCCGAACGCTAGGGCATTCGTCCGGATCGAGGCGAGGCGGTCTTGGTTGGTTTCAACGGCACTGGCGGTTGCTCGATTTGTGGCACGACACCATTCGATGGCAATGGAGCCACATCCCGCGCCAACATCCCATAGATACTGGCCAGGTAGAGGGGACAATGCTGCTAGGGTTGCTGCCCGGATTTCCCGCTTGGTCAGCTTGCCGTCATGCTCGAAAGCGTCATCCGGTAATCCAGGTGTCGTAGGTAGGATGATGGCTTCCACACCGGCGACACAACGGACTGCCAGCGTGGTCAGGTTTGGAAGGTCAATGTGTTTCCAATTGGTAGCTTTGCCTTTGCAGGTCACTTCCGTTGTGCCACCGAGATGTGACAGGGCGGTTAATTCACTATCACCGAAGCCGCGATCATTCAGCAAATCTGCAACCTTGGCAGGCGTGTCGCCGTTGTGACACAAGATCAGGAGCTGCGCGTCCGGGGTTATCGAGGGGTTGATGTTCTCCAGCTTTCGGCCATGAACGGTCAGGCAGGCGGTGTCTTCAATCGCCCAGCCCATACGTGCTGCTGCCAAGGAGTAAGCAGAGGGAGATGGATAAAACCGTATCTCTTCGGACGGTATAGCTTTGGAGAGTGTTGACCCAGCGCCATACCAAAGCGGATCACCGGTCGCCAATACCGCTACGGATTTTCCTCTGTAGGACAGCATGCGCTCTATTGAATCGGCGAAAGGGGAAGACCAATTTTGTAAATCTCTCGTATCCTCACCGAGGAACTTGAGATGCCGTTTGCCGCCAAAGATTATATCTGCGCTATCGAGTGCCGACCTGGCAATGGGCGTCAGACTGTCGAGTCCGCTATCGCCGATCCCGATGATGTTGAGCCACGGCGTTTTCTTACTCATTGCCGGTCTCCCAGCGCAACGGCGTTTATCGCCGCCGCAGCGAACGCACTACCACCCTGACGGCCCCTAAGGGTCAGGTGCGGAATATCAAGTTTGGCGTTTATCAGGGCTTCCTTGGATTCTGCTGCGCCGACAAAGCCGACCGGGAACGCAAAAATAGCCGCAGGACGCGGAGTACTCGGTTCTTGAAGGAGTTCCAGCAGTCGGAATAAGGCAGTTGGGGCATTGCCAATTGCGACCACGGCACCATCCAGATTTGGCAGCCACAAATCGATGGCGGCGGCAGATCTCGTGGTGCTGTTCTTTTTGGCGAGGTCACGCGTGTCAGGGGCGTTAAGGGTGCAGATAATTCTGTTTTTAACAGGCAAAAAGCGTTCGGTGATGCCTGAAGCAACCATCGTCGCATCAACCAGAATTGGCGCACTTGATTGAAGGGCGTTCTGAGCCGGCGTTACCGGATCACCGAACCAATTCAGATTGGGTAATATTTCAGGCATGCCGCAGCTATGGATCAGCCGTGTAACGATCTTTTGGAGTTGCACTGGTACGGTGTCGAGATCAATGGCCTCGGCAATTGCGGCGAACGATGCTTTATAAATTGCATCAGGGTCTTTGAGATACTCCACGCTTCCGGCTCCGTTTCCTAAGCCGCGTTGGGATCGCGTTTGCCGGGCCCGTGCGGGTGGTCGGCGTGCGGGTGAGGCGCGTGCGTGTGTGAATGGTCGTGATCATGCTCATGTTCGTGGCCATGCGAATGGGACTCTTCCGTTCCGGTGCCGACCCCCTGAACATGATAATGATGGCCCTGTTGGGGTCGACCGACAGCGGCTTCGAAACCGATGACCTGCTCGCGATAGATGCAGGTCAGGCAGTTCATATTATTGTCGCCACCCTCAATCCCTTGAACCCGGTCAACAAATGTATCGACGACGGAAGGGTGGGCGTTGAGGTAACCAGCCTTAACGAAATCGATATCGGCATTCTGGGCCGCAATTTGATCGGTAATGTCATAGATCCGCTGTATGAGAATGCCCGTAAAGAGGAAGTACGGGAAGACGATGATGCGTTTGTAGCCAAGCTTTACCGCGTGTTCGAGCCCCGGAGCCACCAACGGGAAGGTAACACCGGAATAGGCGGTTTCCGTCCAGCCATACCCCATCCCTTCACCCAGCATACGAGAAATTTTGGCAATATTGCCATTGGCATCTGGATCAGAAGTGCCGCGCCCGATGACCATCAAAAGAGTGTCTTCGCGGGCAATTTCATCAGGTGCGTCTCGTTCTGCTTGCTCAATCCGGTCGCGGGCCGCCGCTAGCATTTTGGGGTCGATACCGAGATCCCGGCCGAAGCCAATCTCAATACCCTCCTGGGTCGCCGCATAGTCATTGAGGACAGATGCGACGTCATTCTTTACATGGCCTGCTGCAAACAACATGCCCGGTACGGCCAGGACTTTGGTAACACCTTGTTCCAAAAGAGAAGCGAGACCGTCCTGAATAATCGGTGTTGCGAATTCTAGAAATCCATAGGAGACAGGATTGTCTGGAAACCGCTCCGTCAGGGCTTTCGCGAGCCCTTCAAATTCGGAAACTGCACCCGTGCTCCGGCTGCCATGTCCACAAAGTAAAATTCCGGTCTTTCCCATTACGCTTGGCCCGCTAAAATCATTCGCAACAATCTATCATTAATTCTGGCCATAAATGATCCCCTCACCGTCGCTTTTCTTCGTAATCACGGCTATCGCCTTGCTGGCCGATGCGTTGATCGGCGATCCAGACAGGATTTACCGTCTTGTGCCGCACCCGGTGGTGTTGATGGGGCGTCTGATCGGCTTTCTGGATCGTGTCTGGAATCGCTCCGATCAATCGCCATTGCGCCGTATATATTTCGGGGCACTCACCGCATTCATTGTCGTCGGAGTCAGCGGTGCCATCGGGATGGTACTGCATGTTTTGCTCCAACAATGGGCCTATGGCTGGATTATGGAAGGCCTGCTGATGTCGGTATTGATCGCGCAGCGGAGCCTCTATCTTCATGTGGCTGCCGTCGCGACAGCCTTTTCTAATGACGGTTTGGCGGGCGCACGGCAAGCGGTTGGCAAGATTGTTGGTCGTGATACATCGGCGTTGGACGAAGAAGGCGTCGCTGCCGGGGCTATTGAATCGTTGGCCGAGAATTTCTCCGATGGCGTGGTTGCCCCGGTATTTTGGGGTGTGGTTTTTGGTCTGCCCGGCGTGCTGGCATACAAGGCCCTGAATACAGCCGACAGCATGATTGGACACCGGACGGAGAAACATCTTCATTTTGGTAGTGTCTCTGCGCGGGCTGATGACGTCGCCAATTTTATCCCGGCGCGTCTTTCGGGGCTGATCATTTGGGCCGCTATCTTGTTTAAGTCAAAGGCTTGGCACGCCATGATGGTGGATGCGTGCAAGCACCGGTCGGTGAATGCTGGATATCCCGAAGCGGCAATGGCTGGCGCGCTTGGCATCCGCCTGTCGGGACCGCGCCTGTATGAGGGGCAAGAGGTCGATGAACCATGGGTCGGCGGTGACTTCAACGAACCTACTTGCGCGGACATCGATCGGGCGCTTGCCGTGTTCTTACGAGCGTGCCTGATTTTGCTTGGCATTATCGCGGTGCTGGCGTTTGTTTTCATGCGCTAGCCGCCAATTCCAGAAGCCCGTCGATATCGAGGGCGTTCTCAAGGTGATCGGCGATAGCATCCAAGGTTTCTTGGATGCTGGCATCATAATTGTTTAATCCGGGCTCTCGCGCGAGAAGCCGATCCAGGAATGCGTGGCGGAAGCCATCAGAGGCAAATAGACCATGGACATAACAGCCGATGATCTGGCCACTGACGCTGATGGCGCCATCCGGTCGGCCATCGAGATCAAGAAACGGCCTTGCTGTATCAGCACCGGTCGTCTTACCCATATGCATCTCAAAACCCGATACCGCACCGAGGCTATTGAGGGCGGTGCCCGTTACGTCGGTCAAGGTCTTGGGAGCGGCGATGGTGGTGTCGACATCGAGATGGCCGAGAGCAGTTGCTTTGCCAGCAGTGCCTTCAGTTCCATCAGGGTCATCTATCGAGTTCCCCAGCATCTGATATCCACCACAAATACCGAGCACCTTGCCGCCGCGCCGAATATGCGCTTCAAGGTCGATATCCCAACCTTGATCGCGAAAGTGATTAAGAGCGGGGATCGTGGCTTTGGTACCAGGCAGGATGATCAGGTCGGTATCACCCGGTAACGGCGACCCCGGCGGCACCATCACAACGGAGACATCAGGCTCCGCTAGCAATGGGTCGAGATCGTCGAAATTAGCGATATGTAAAAGCTGCGGCACCGCGATATTGATGGCACCATCAGCAGTGTTTTTGATGGGCCTTTCTAGCGCGACGCTATCTTCAGCCGGCAACGCTCTCGCCTCAGCGAGGTGAGGCACGATGCCAAAGCACGGCAAATCGGTTCGCTGCTGTAGGATATCAATTGCATTCTCAAACAGGCTGACATCGCCACGAAACTTGTTAATGAGATAGCCCTTTAGGAGTCTTTTTTCATCATCGGGGAGCAAGGCGTGGGTTCCCGCGATGCTGGCAATGACACCACCACGGTCAATATCGCCGATCAGGATAACGGGCGTCTGCGTTGCGGTAGCGAACCCCATATTGGCGATGTCGCCATCGCGTAGATTGACCTCGGACGCGCTGCCCGCGCCCTCGACCAAAACTATATCGGCCTCGGCACGAAGCCGGTTAAAGGCTGCCGTCACTTCCGGCATTAAGGTGGGCTTGTGCGCCTGATAGGCTCGCGCATCGTAATTGCCTTTTACTTCACCATTGACGATGAGCTGCGCCCCGATATCGGACTGAGGCTTTAGGAGAACGGGATTCATATCGGTACGCGGTTTAACACCACAGGCCAGTGCCTGTAGCGCTTGGGCGCGGCCAATCTCGGTGCCATCTTCGGCAATCGCGGCATTGTTGGACATGTTTTGCGGCTTAAAGGGCAGGATCGACTTGCCGCGCCGTTTGAGGGCACGGCACAGTCCGGCGACAAGCACAGATTTACCAACATCTGAGCCGGTGCCTTGGAACATCAGAGCATGCGCGGTGGTACTCAGAATTCTATCCCGCTTTGTGCTTTAAAGTCGGCTCGGAAGTGATGCTTGATCTCGGTCATTTCGGTGACGAGGTCGGCGGCTTCTATCAGAGAAGGTTTGGCATTGCGGCCCGTACACGCAACATGGACCTCGGACGGCTTGTTACTCAGGAAATCGACCACCTCGTCGATATCGAGATAGTCATAGCGCAATACGATATTGATCTCGTCGAGCAGGACGAAACCATATTCACCACTGGCGATCATCTCCTTGCTTTTCTCCCAGGCTTTGGTCGCGGCCGCAATATCGCGGCTGCGATCCTGGGTTTCCCAAGTAAAGCCTTCACCCATGACGGCGATTTCAATCTGATCAGGAAATTTATCGAGGACGTCGCGTTCACCGGTCTCCCAGGCGCCTTTAACGAATTGCACGATGCCAACTTTCATGCCGTGCCCAATGCAACGCATCACCATGCCCATAGCCGCGGTAGTTTTGCCTTTGCCTTTACCAGTATGAACAATCAGCAGACCACCGGTCTTGGTCTTCTTGGCGAGAATGCGGTCCTTGGCTTCCTTGTGCTTGCGGCGTTTTTCATTGGCGCGGTCATGGGCTTCTGCATCGTCGTTCTGGTCGGGTGTTTGATCTGTCATGAGCTTGTCTCTCCTGCCAGTTGCTGAAGAATGTGGTGCACGGTGTTTGATCTTGGATGCCATAAATCGCGTTCGATGGCTTCTCGAAAACGCACGGCGATCTCGTCGAGGGCCGGGGCGTTGTTTTGTTCGATAAAGTCACGCACCTCGTCATCGCCGAGATAGGCGTCAAAGACCTGATCAAAATGGTGGTCCTCCACGACTTTAGCGGTTGCGGCGAAGGCAAACAGATAATCCACCGTGGCGGCGATTTCAAAGGCGCCTTTATAGCCGTGACGCATCACCCCGGCGATCCATTTTGGGTTGGCAGCACGGGCACGGACAATGCGCGAAATCTCTTCCTGTAGGGTTCCGATCTTCGGGGTTTCTGGACGGCTGTGATCGTTGTGATAGATCACGGGTTGATTGCCGGATAGATGCCGTACCGCAGCGGCGATACCACCTTCGAACTGATAGTAATCGTCGCTGTCGAGCAAATCGTGTTCACGATTGTCTTGATTATGAATGATCACTTCAACATTTTTGAGCCGCGCCGCAAATAAATCCTGTTCCGCTACGCCATCGCTACCGCCACCATAGGCGTAGCCTCCCCAGGCGAGATAGGCGGTCGCCAGGTCTTTATCGGTTTCCCAGCACCGTTCATCGATCAAGGCCTGCAGACCGGCGCCATAAGCACCAGGTTTGGAGCCAAAGACGCGATAGCCGGCGCGTTTTAGGGCATCTGCTGGGGTACAACCGGCTGCCTCCAAGGCGCGTTGGTCTTTGTGGGTCTGGGCGGCTAGTGGATTTACTGAAGCGTCTTCGTCAAGCGCCGCGACAGCGCGAGCGGCGGAATCGATCAGGTCGAGCTGGAAAGGAAAGGCATCGCGAAAGAAACCGGACACCCTAAACACCACATCAACGCGGGGACGGCCGAGCACAGTGGCTGGCATAATCTCAAATCCGGTGACCCTATTAGCCTGTTTGTCCCAAACTGGTTGAACCCCCATTAAGGCGAGTGCCTGTGCAATATCATCGCCGCCGGTCCGCATGTTGGCTGTGCCCCAGGCGCTCAGCGCGATACGTGTCGGGTAGGCGCCGTTATCCTGGAAATGTCGTTCGATCAGAAGCGTCGCTGACTTCCAGCCCAGTTTCCAGGCCGCTGGGCTAGGCACTGCTCGGCAATCGACGGAATAAAAATTACGACCAGTGGGTAGGACATCAAGACGACCGCGGGTTGGGGCACCGCTGGCTCCCGGCGGGACAAAATTGCCGTTGAGCCCTAGCAGTAGCCCATCGAGTTCGCTTTCGCCGCAATTCTCGATCATCGGGCGCAGCGTTTGGTCGATAAATTTGAGAACGGCTTTGGTGTGCGTCCAGTCCGGCAGAGGCAGTTGGCCATCGACCAGCGCGCCCGCCAGAAGTTCTAGCCGTTCGACGGTGTCGCCATTTGTTCGCCAGGGCATGGCGTCGATATCCAGGAGGGTATTCGGTTTGGAGCCGGTCCAAGGATCGCCAAAGTCACAATCGAGCGGATCAAATGCCGATAGCCCGAGGTCGCTGGCCAGTGCCCGGATGAGTGAAGCATTCTCGCGCGCGCCATCATCACGCGGCATTCGCGTCAAGGCGATTAACAAATCACGGGACTGAACCCCAGCCGGTGATTTGCCAAATATATGCAGCCCATCGCGGATTTGAAGCTCTTTCAACTCGCACAGATAATTGTCGATTTTGCCAAGGGCTTCGGTGTCATCGTCTGACGTGTCGATTCCGACATCCCGGTCTAATCCGATACGCGCGCTGAGCGATAGGATTTCGCTCGATAGCGGTGCCAGCCTTCGCGGGTCCATGCCAGAAGCTTGATAATACTCATCGACGAGTTGCTCGAGGTCTTTCAATGGCCCATAGCTCTCCGCTCGGGTCAGTGGTGGGGTTAGGTGATCGATAATCACCGCCTGCGACCGCCGTTTCGCCTGAGTGCCTTCACCGGGATCATTGACGATAAAAGGATAGAGATGCGGCAAAGCACCAAACGCAATTTCGGGATAGCAGGTCTCTGATAATGCTAGCGCCTTGCCGGGTAGCCATTCGAGATTGCCGTGCTTACCAAAATGGATGATGGCCTGGACACCAAATTCTTCGCGTAGCCACAGATAGAACGCCAGATAGCCATGCGGCGGCACCAAATCGGGGTCGTGATAGCTAGCGACCGGGTCGATGTTGTAGCTGCGCGCGGGTTGCACGCCGACCACGACGTTGCCGAATGTGTGCACTGGCAAAATGAAGTCAGAAGCTTCAATAAATGGATCGTCTTCGATTGGCCCCCAGCGCTCAGTGACTTCCGCCTGCACTTTGTCTGGTAAGAAGGCGAAGTAAGCCTTGTAGGCATTTACTGACAATGACTGACCGCCATGGCGTGACCCGGCAGCATTGGTGGGTCCGCCCAATAACAACTCCATCAATTGATTAGATGTCGTAGGCGCTTCATCGCCAACCGTGTATCCGTCATTGGCGAGATGAGAGAGGGTAATGGCAACCCCGGCTGGCGTATCGAGCCCAACGCCATTGCCGAGCCTGCCATCCTTATTTGGATAGTTGGCGAGAATAATTGCGATCTTGCGTTCACCCAAAGAGGATTTTCGAAGATCGACCCAGCGCCGAACGGTCTCAGCGACGAACGCAATCCTGTCTGGAACAGGATCATGCTTGACGATGGCGACTTCGGTTTCGGCATCGAACTCAGCGCCGTTCTTGAAGGAAATGGCGCGGGTGATCAGCCTGCCATCGACTTCTGGAAGCGCGACATTCATCGCGAGGTCGCGCGGGCTTAGCCCTCTCGTATTGTCTTCCCAACTCTCTTTATTGCCACCGGAAAGGATGGCCTGGAGCACAGGACAATTAACGACGGCAAACGGCGTATCTGATGTCTCCTTACCAGGAGTGGAAACCGCGAAGCCCGTGCAGTTGATGATAGCGCCGGGGTCGGTATTGGTGAGGCATTGTTCCACAAAGGAGGCCGAAAACGCATCTTTCAGGCTGCTGACGTAGATTGGCAACGGGTTGAGACCTTCATCTGCCAGCGCGTCGCATAGCGTATCGATTGGCGCGAGGTCATCTGCCTGAACCAGGGCTTTGTAAAAGATAATCGGGACAATGGTCTGCTCTGGCTGCCAGTGCTGCGAAAGGATTTCGAGGTCAGGCTGATCTTCGCCCGGCCAGTAGAGCCCTGCACGGGTAAGGGGTACCGGTTCGCGCCATTCCTGATCGTCACCGAGTAAGGTCGCGGTGAAACGCAAAAGATTTTCAGCGTTGCTGGAACCACCATGGGTGAAATATTGCCAAACCCGATGGCTGTCTTGCATTGGCGTTGTTGAGTATTCGATGAGATCTGCATCAGGTCGGTCATCGCCCGGAATGGCGATTAATTTGATGTCATTTCGTTCGCAGAGCGTGCGGAGTTGTTCCATGCCGTATGGCCAATACCCGACACCCCCGAGCAACCGAACTAGGACCAGCTTGGCTTCTGTGATCGTCTTTTCGAGGTAGAGATCAACCGACATGTTGTGGCTGAGTTGCATCAGGTTTGCGAGCCGTACCGTGTAGGGGAAATCGGGAAGTCGCGCCCGCGCGGCACTTAGTATGGCGAGATCGCTCGCCGCCGAAGAGAGAATAACAATGTCACCGGCCGTTTGGTCGAGATCGACGGCTTCTTCGCCGTCTGTAATCTGTCCGGGCTGGGTGACGAGGAGGTGCATGAGGCGAGGTCAGCTGGCGAAGATTTGTTCGACGGCTTGCTGATCAAATCCGGTCAACCCGATGACGACGAGCCGACCTTGCCGGGCTTTTTCGGGTTTCCACGATCGGTCGTAATAGTGATCCAATCGTGACCCAACACCCTGAACGGCGAGCCGGGCGTCTTTGCCTTCAACGGCTGCAAATCCTTTAACTCGTAATACACCGTCCATCGCGAGCGCCCGTTTGGCCCGTTCGGACAAAAGGATCGGGTCTGTTATCGGTCCGATCTCAACAACAAAACTCTCAAAATCATCGTGGTCATGCTCTTCGCCCTCGGCATCATGATGCGATGGGCGTTGGTCGAGGTCGTCTTCCACCATTGCATCGAGACCCAGGATTAGTTTTGGATCCAGAGCACCGTTTTCTGCGGCAAGGAGTTGGACACCATTGCGTGTTTCTGCACGCACAGTTTTTTGGACGTCTGCTAGAGTCTCGTCAGACATTAAATCAGCCTTGCTGAGGACAACAATGTCGGCGCAGGCCAGCTGATCTTCAAACACTTCGGCGAGCGGACTTTCGTGATCGAGCATCTCGTCGGCTTCACGCTGGGCCTGCACCGCCTCTGGATCATCGGCAAACATTCCGGAATGCACGGCCGGGCCATCAACCACCGCGATTACGCTATCAACTGTGGTACGGGACCGGACTTCTGGCCATTGGAATGCTTTTACGAGAGGTTTCGGCAAAGCGAGGCCTGAGGTTTCTATAACGATATGATCGGGTTTCTCGTCACGATCCAGCAGCTGGCTGAGGGTTGGTAAGAAATCATCGGCAACGGTGCAGCAGATACAGCCATTGGTCAGTTCAACAATGTCATCTTCGGTGCAGGTTTCGTCGTCACATCCTTTAAGCAATTCGCCATCGACACCAAGATCGCCGAACTCATTGATCAACAGCGCCATTTTTTTGCCGTGGGCATTGCTAATCAGATGCCGGATTAAGCTGGTCTTTCCCGCGCCGAGAAAGCCGGTAATGACAGTGACAGGAACTTTTTGTACAGCCACGAAGATTCTCCTATTTCAATTGTGTTGGTATGCCGGCGGTGACGAAATACACCCGGTCTGCAACCGCCGCGACCGCTTGATTTAGTCGACCGGCATGATCTCGGAATTGTCGGGCAAGGGCATTGTCGGGGACGATACCCTGACCAACCTCGTTTGAGACGATTACGACAGGGCCGGGCAGGTCCTGCAGACAGGCGGTGAGGGTTTTGGTTTCTTGATCTATATCCCGCCCTGCTTCCATTAGGTTCGATAGCCAGAGTGTCAGGCAATCAAGTAAAGCCGGTTTGCCGTTGGTTGCTTTGAGCGCTTTGCTCAGTTCCAACGGTGCTTCAATAGTGTTCCACAATGATCCACGCCGTTTCTGATGCGTAGCGATACGGGCGCTCATCTCGTCATCACGGGGTTCTGCAGTCGCGATGTAGACGAGATCACCGGTATCCGGCATCAGACTTTCGGCAAAGGCACTTTTGCCCGAGCGCGCGCCGCCAAGGACTAATGTGATGCCTGTCGAATTGGGGTCTTTTGTAACCACCGTCGAAGTCGCTTTCTCCTCCACCCGAGGCGTTTAAGCGGGTTAAATTTGCACCGTCAGGGAGGTCTCCTGGCTCGGGTTTAACGGTGGTACTTCCTTCCCGGAAAATTTCCAGTGGATATCAGGACTAGTCCCGATCAATACGCACCAAACCCTTCACAGTTGCGGGGGCAGCATCGGAGTTAAACCGATTTCCCTGTCCTGTCGATTTGACATGAACAGTCAATATCATCGTGAAGCAATTGCCAAGGCGTTAGGCGTCGTTTGGCGCCTTATTCACGCTTTCGATGCGCCACCAGACGTCATCATCGCGTTCGATCGCATCAATCCGGGTGAGAGATAGTGGTGCAACGTGAAAGGATAGTCCGGCACGTGGACCTGATTGTGTGGCCATGGCGATTGCGGCGCGGATGGAACCCGCATGGGCGACGATCACAATATCGCCCCCGTTATGGGTTTCGAGGAGTGTATTCACTGTGTCAGCAACACGGTTCGTTATATCGAAAAAACTCTCTCCATTAGGTGGGTGATTATTGACGGCATCGGCCCAGTAGGGTGCCTGTTCTTCCTGTGGGATAGTGTCCCAACTCTGGCCTTCCCAATCACCGAAGTACTGTTCGCGCAGGGTATCGCGAAGATTTATGTCGATCTCTGTGGAATTATACTTTGCTATTTTCTCGGCGGTTTGCCGAGCGCGGGCAAGGGTTGTCGTAACCCAGACGGCGTCGTCGGGCAGTTTTTCAGCGAGAGCCGCAAACGCATCATCGTCTGACAGGTCGGCCGCAATATCGCTTTGACCATAGAGAATTCGCTCCGGGTTGATTACCGGCGCGTGTCGAATCCACCAAAAGCGTGTCGTAACCGCTGTCATGAGACAACTACCAGACAAAGAAGTGCAAGAGTCTCGCCAATGCGCTGTCCAGCGCCCAACACGTCACCGGTTTGTCCACCAATCTGGGTCTTGGCAAGCCAATGGATGGTGCCGACGGCAACAGCGACGCTGATTCCAATGGCAATAAGAAGTGATGAGTCTTTTAGGGGAAGCACGGCGAGAAACGCAATGGACAAGGCTGTAAATACCGCCGTCGTTTCTGGTGTGCCGGTGCTGGCGCCGAGCCCATTTGATCTCGCGGCGGGTAGTGATTTCATAAGGGAAAGGGTGACCAATCGTGAGCTTGCACCAGCCGCGATCAGGCATCCGGCAGCAAACAGCCACCCTAAGGTCAGGAGTTGAGTTAGCAGCGCCCAGCGCAGTGCTGTATCGATAATTAGCGCGAGTGTGCCATAAACACCGAGACGACTATCGCGCATGATCTCGAGCTTTTGGTCGCGGTTTTTGCCGCCACCAAACCCATCTGCTACATCAGCGAGACCATCTTCATGCATCGCGCCGGTCAGCACGACCGAAACGGCGATTGCGAGCATCGCCGTAACACTCTCCGGCAGGTCCAGGAATTCGCCTATGAAAAGAGCGGCCCCTGAGAGGGCACCAACCAAAACGCCGATAAGAGGAAACCACCGGCAGGCGCTGGTCAGGGTCGCTACTGGCTCATTCGGGTCAAACGAGACCTTGAGGCGCGTCAGCAATCCAATACAAAGTTTAATTTCAGACGCAATCGCCATGGGGTCGGTATACCAATTTAGCTGTCATCGTTTGTTGCCCTCTTGCTCTTGCGCAAGGTTCGGCTTACTGGTGCACAAATTGGCCTTAAACGACAATAGATTCAATGGACCCGATTAAATCTCTCGATCAAATTCGCGATCTTCTGCGCGACCTTCCCGTTGCCAATGATGGCGCGATGGCCGCCGCGAGAATGCGAGAAGCGACCCTCGTCAAACCCCCAGGGGCTTTAGGACGGCTTGAAGAACTCTCCGAATGGCTAAGTGGTTGGCAGGGCCATCATCCGCCGAAGGCAGAAAGATGCCAGGTTGCTGTGTTCGCTGGCAGCCATGGGGTAACAGCGGAAGGGGTTTCTGCCTTCCCGGCTGAGGTTACTGAACAGATGGTTGAGGGCTTTAAAAAAGGCGCGGCGGCGATTAATCAGCTGTGCCAGATTCAAGGCTGTGAGCTGAAGATTTATGAAGTGGCGGTCGAGATTCCAACCCGCAACTTTATGGAACAATCCGCGATGGAAGACGATGAATGCGCTGAAGCGATGGCGTTTGGCATGTCTGCGGTCGAGGAAGGACTAGACGTTCTGTGCCTTGGTGAAATGGGGATCGGTAATACCACGGCGGCAGCCGCGGTCTGTCACGGGCTTTATGGTCAGGACGCGGAGTTTTGGGTTGGACCGGGTACGGGTGTCGTTGGTGACGCGCTGAAGAATAAAATTCGCGTTGTGAATGAAGGTGTCGCCAAGCACAAAGGTGCCATGACGGATGGGCTTGAAGTGTTGCGCCACGTTGGTGGACGCGAGCTGGCGGCGATGGCAGGTGCAATCATCGCGGCACGGATGCAGCGCATCCCAATCTTGCTGGACGGCTATGTCTGTACAGCAGCAGCGGCGGTATTGCAGGCGGTAAATCCAACGGCATTGGATCATTGTGTCGTCGGGCATGTGTCGGCCGAACCGGGCCATATCAAACTTCTGACGGAGCTTAACAAAGAGGCACTGCTCGATCTCGGAATGCGGTTGGGCGAAGGCTCCGGCGCTGCTATTGCAGTCTCCATCCTGCATGCAGCTGTCGCCTGTCACACCGGTATGGGATCATTTGATCAGGCAGGCGTAGCGGAAAAGAACCCCGACTAGTTCTTCCGCCATTGCGAAGGAACTCCTGGCGGCAGTTCTTCCAGATCTTTCAGGTGTTCGTGCCGGTACGTTTCTGAAGTGCAGCCCCAACGCAGGCGGCACATTTCTTCGGCAACCTCTTCGGCGCGGGCTTCAAGAGCCGGGCTATCCAAATATTTTGCAGCGAGGTCGAGTTGCCGCCGTGAATGATCTTCATCCGCTAGTTCGTGCTCGGCAAAAAAGACTGCGGCTCGATCTGTCCGTTTGATCCCGTAATGTTTCTCGAATGCTGGTAGGACAATTTCACCATTCAGGGCAGGCATTTGGCCTTCTTGCGTGAAAAACATTGCGAGAATAACGCCAATTGGCTCTTCCCGGGCGCTATGCAGGTAATAAAGCGCCCGACCATACCAAGCTGGGGTCATATCAACATTCAGGACCTCCTCCTGGGTCATGCCGGCCTTTTCGCAGAAGTCGTAAATCATCTGCATGTGATCATGAGCACCGTGATCAGTATTGCCGCCGATTAGCCCTTCCTCTTCGGCAATATTCTCGACCAGCATCTTACGGACATCGGCGGGGCCACGGGCATAAACATGGCCGAAAGCCTGTAGGCCATAGCGCACATATTTGGCGTGCTGCGCCATGTAGACCGCCAAGACACGCAGGTCTAACTCACCCTTGCCAAGGAGCTTCATCATCGGATGTTGTTTGAAATGCCACTTGTCGCGGATCGCAACGATGCGGTCGATAATGCCGTCGGTGGAATCGGTTTTTACTTGAGTGGCCATAGTCCTACTCCCTATCAGTCTTTCTTTACCGGCGGGCCGCCGAAGGGTCGAGCGTATGCGCCAATTGTCGCCATATCAACTTCGATCATGGTTGAGCCATTGGCTTTCAGGCTGCTGCTGATGGCCGTCTTTGCCTTGTTGAGATCGGAAAGTTTCTCGTACTGCCAGCCGTTGCTCTCGGCGACGGCTGCGAAGTCAGGTGTGTAAATGTCAGAGAAATAACGGCGGCCACCATACTGTGCGTCCTGAATATTCTTGATGACTTCATAATCCTGGCTATTCATCAGGATCAGCGTGATGCGTACCCCTTCTTGAGTCGCCGTCGCCAACTCACCAATATTGACTTGCAGCCCGCCATCTCCCGCGAGACAGATGACGTGCTTATCCGGTTCAGCAATCGCCGCACCAATCGCCATTTGGATACTTTGACCGATACCGCCGCCTGCCGCGTGAACGCCGTCACGCGGCCCGTTGATCAGGATGGCACGGTTGCCCCAGGTGCTGTTTGAGATCGTGACATCACGAACCCACAGAAAATCTTCGCCACCGTCTTCCTGTATGGCGGCTAACAAGTCGCCATAGGGGGCAAGCCCTTCTTGCAGGAATGTTTCCGCCTTGGCGCGGGCGGCTTGGAGGTCCGTGATGAAATCAGGATCAATTTTCATCTTGCCGTCGAGGCGGTCAGCCAAAGCATTTAAGGCTAGAGCACTGTCGCCCAATACGAATTGATCGGGGACATAGGGACGGCCTTTCTCAGCCCGGCCATCGACATCTATCTGGTAAAGAGGTCGTGGGAGGCGCAGCTTGTATTTCAGTGTTTCATTGCCGCGCAGGCGTGACCCCGCGACCACCATCGCATCACAGCTGTCATAGAAGGCTTCAACCGCACCATAAATATTATAGGCACCGAGCGTCGCCGGATGATCTTCCGCCACGACACCGCGCCCCTGGGTACTGGTGACAATGCCAAATCCCATCTCAATAAATCTGTTTACTGTGTCACCGGCGTGGCGGGCGCCGCCACCGAGCCACAACATCGGACGTTTTGCCTTGATAAGCTGTTCAGCCAGTTCGTCGAGCGCCGCCGCCGCTGGCTCGGTTATCGCAACAAGCAAAGGTGACAGGTCAGATGGCCAGTCGATTTCAGTCTGCTGGATATCGATAGGCACCTCGACGCTTACCGGACCCGTTGGCGCTGTCATTGCATCCCGGACGGCTAACTTGAAGATATCCAGTGCCTTCGTCGCCTCGGTTACGCGCCAGGCACTTTTGGAAACGGCCCTCAGCATTGTCAATTGGTCACGCGCTTCATGGATAAAGCCGTGCTCCTTATCGACATGTTCGAGATCTATCTGACCAGTAATGTGGAGCAGCGATGTGCCCGCGGTTTGGGCCTCAACCATTGCCCCGGAGGCATTCCCCGCGGCTGTGCCGGTGCTGGTGAAAGCCACACCAAGCCGCGCGCCAACGCGAGCATAGGCGTCTGCCATATTGACCGCACCTGGCTCGCTTCGGGCACTGATATAGCGGATTTTGCCGCGCTGTCCGATGGCATCAAGGAACGGCATGTTGTGAATCGAGATCACACCAAACGCAGCGCCGACGCCACATTCCTCAAGAAAGGCGGTGATAACCTCACCGACTGTGGCTTTATCCGACATGGCGTGACAGCCCCCCTGATAGATCGATGGTTGAACCGGTGGTGTAGGACGATAATGGCGTGCCGAGAAAGAAGAGTGCCATGGCGGCTTCTTCCGGTTTGCCGAACCGACCAAGCGGAACGCCCTTGGCAACGGCTTGTTCCTTTAAGTAGTCGGCATAGGCTGGTTTGCCCTCAGGTAGCGCGTCGTAGCGTCTGGTCCATTGCGCTGATTCAACGACTCCGATTAGGATCGAATTGATCCGAATGTTCTTCGGGGCCAGTTCGCGTGCCATAGAATGGATCAGGCTTAACTGTCCTGCCCGCGCCGCCGCCGTCGCTACCAGATGTGGTTCCGGCTGACGCGCAAGCATAGAACTCGCACAGACAATTGCGGCAGCGTCGGATCTTTCCAGATAAGGCTGAAAGGCTCTTGAGGGATTGAGCAGGCCGAAAAATTTGAGATCGAGTTCCTCACGCCAGGCTTCATCGCTGGTGTTTTCATAGTTTGAGACACGCGCCTGGCCGGCGTTATTGACGAGTGTGTCGACGCCCCCAAAACGTTCTACGGTTTTTTCGACGAGATTTCCTACACTGTCCGTGTCCAGTACATCACAGGTCACGGCAAGCAGCGCTGCATCGGGGTGAAGTTCTGTCAGAGTCGCCGCCGCTTCATCCAACCTTCCCTGGTCGCGCCCGCAGATTGACACGTTGGCACCAGCGTCAAGAAACAACCCCGCTGTTGCTAACCCGATGCCGGACGTGCCGCCTGTGACGACGGCGGTGTGGCCTTTGAGATCGATCTTCATCCTGTGAGTCTTTCCTGCTTGTTGACTGCCGGGTGATAGTTGAGCTGGCGCGACAGATCACTGGTCGCTTGCAACACCCGGTCGATATATTGATCCTTCTCCACCTTGCCATCCTGGAAGATGACATTGATGGCGGCGATGACACGCCCGCTGCTATCCCGTACGGGGGCGGCGATAGATCCGATGCCATGTTCAAAATAGGCGGCGCTTAGGGCGTAACCACGAGAGGCATCGTCTTCGAGAATTGATTTTAAGGCTGCGAGTGTTTCCGGTGTTTGGTCAGAATAGCGGGGAAGTTTGTCGGATGGATAGACGCTTTGCAGTTCGGTATCTGTGAGATCGGCAAGCATGACGCGTCCAAGAATTGTCGCGTGCGCTGGAAACCGCGTGCCGATAGTGACCGAGCTGGCAAAGGCTGCTTTCGCTGCGGATTTGACGACAAACACCATATCGGTGCCATCGCGGATGGCGAGGTGTGATGAAAACCCAGTCTCGTCGCGCAGTCGGTCGAGGATTGGCCGGGCAAGCTCGGTAACCTCCATCGAGGCGAGATATTCAAAGCCGAGCGATAACACACCGATACCGAGTTGATAGTCGCTGGAATGATCGACCTTCTCCAGCAGTCCCATATGTTCCAGCGTTTGCATTAGACGAAAGACTGTTGAGCGAGGAATACCCAGCTCGCGGGCGATCTCAGGCGCGCCAAGCTGAGTCCGCTGACGATCAAAGGCGCGCAATATTTCTATGCCGCGCTGAAGGCCCGGAACGATATAGCGTTCGGCATCTTGAGGTGGTTCGAGGGGGGTGGCCTTAGCCATGTTGCCCCGCGATATATTCTCGTATAGCGGCGTTGAACTGCGGCCCGTTCTCAACATAGGAAGCGTGACCGACACCAGGTAAAGTTTGATAGCGGGCGTTCGGGTAGGCGTCGGCGACAGGACGGCAAACCGTCTCCGGCGTGACGGTATCTTCACTGCCACACATCACCAGAACTGGCCCATCATAGGCAGGTGCATCACCGATCAGATGGCTGTTGGCGAGTACGTGTGCTGCCTGCTCATACCCTCCCGGATTGAGCTGGCTCATATTCCAGCGCACCAGATCCCATGCGTCATCCGAAGCGTTTGCTGAGAGCAATGCCGATGACCGTTTCTCAGCAAGGCCGGTTGGGCCCAGGGTACGAATTGCGTTGATCCGGGGGTCTCGTTTGCTGGCGCGGGTTTCTTCATCGACGGCGCCATAGCCGTTCGCAGGATCAGCGAGGATGAGCATTGGCAGTTCGCTATGGGTGCTGGCGTAGCTGCCGGCGCTCAATGCGCCAAATGAATGACCAACCAGAATTGCTGGCTCGACGCCTAAGGCCGTCAACAGTATTTCGAGCGCTGCTGCGTACTCGGTAGCGATAGGAGAGGCGTTGTCGACTGGAGTCGTTGCGCCATAGCCCGGAGCGTCCCAGGCGATCACCCGATAATCGCTGGATAGTTCTTTGAGCTGGCTAAACCATGAGCCTGATCCCGACCCAATACCATGCAGCAGCACCATCGCTGGGCCGCTGCCACTTTCCCGATATGAGAAAGTACGGCCATCCGCCTCAATGGTACGTGTCGGAAAGCGGCTGTCGACCGCGTGCTCCGTCGGAACAGAATCCATTACGCGCGTTGTCCCTCTACTTACGTTTCAGCTGCGCGAGAGGATGATCTGGAGGGTAGGTTGGGATCACTGGCTTTTTGCTACCGAGCATGACCAGCATTAGCGCCTCTTCCTTGCCGATATTGACCAACTCGCGATAGACCCCCGGAGGGACCGACATAAGATCTCGTTCTTTAAGGATGGTTTCATAGCGTGCGTCATTGTCACCATCGATGATCAGTCGGATGCTGCCGCGCAGCATGAAAAATACTTCTTCCACATCGACGTGAATGTGCGGCGGTCCTTCCGAACCCGCTGGGAGGATCATGGTTGAAAAGGTGAAATGCTCGGACGGAACAACGTTCTCATCATGCTCAACGCCAGCGCCACCGGTGCCCATATAGCGGCATTGTGCGCGGGCGTATTTCGGGTCGTAATCCGCCTGAAATTTTAGCGCGTCCCAGTCATAGGTTCGGGTCTCAAACCGGGCGACTCGCGACTCCATCCATTCATCAAAGGATTTGTCTTCGGGCTGATCCCAGGTCTCAATATCTTCTCTCTGAAATTCTGCTGAATCAGGCATGATCGTTCCTTTCAGTTGAATAGGTCATTATTCGGCCGCCGCCTGGCGAGTGGCGAGGTCGGTAAGCTGTTGTTTGGCCATACGGCTCATCAGCCTTCTGACGCGGGTCATGCCGACATCGTGGGCATTGAGCCCTTCAATATCGCGAGCCGTTGGGGCCATGTCTTCCAGGACGACTCGGTCTTGTTCCAGTACATCCCAATGCAGCCCTTCGAGCTGCGTCTTGTACATGAATTTCCAGACATCCCGTTGCCAACCTTCGATTTTGCGAGTGCGCCAGAAATAGACCTGACAGTGATCTTCATCGATGGGCGTGACAAATCCGACGATATAAAAGCTGCCACCGGGCCCGGCATTCTTGCGATAGGGGATAGAGAGCAGCATCCACATGCCGCCGGAAAAACCGATCTCGACCCAGTCGAAATTGACGTCGCGCTGGCCGACTTTCTCGAATACTAGTCCCGCATTGGTATCGCGCACGCGCATCTTGGCGGTCTTGTCGCCGAACGCCATCGAATGGGATTGCGCGTGTAGATAGGCACCATGCATTGGGTCCATAACGTTATCGACGGCGTAGCGGTAATTACATTTCCAGGTCGCCGTACACAGTCGATGACCAAACTCGTCGCTCGCCAGCTGTTCGGGAAATTCCAGTTCGGGCGGTTCGGCATGGGCGCCATCACCGAAGTAGAGGAAGATGGCATCCTTTGTTTCTTTGACGGGGTAAGAACGGGTCGTGTGCTGACCCTCCATCGTGCAGTTCTCAATGGCGGGGACGCTTTCAACCTTGCCGTCGCCGTTTACTTCGATGCCGTGATACCAGCAAGCCAGACGGTCCCCGAGATTCCAGCCAAGCGAGAGCCGTGCACCACGATGCGGGCAGCGATCTTCAATGGCATGAACTGTCCCGTCTTTGTCGCGCCATAGAGCGATGTTCTGCGATAGGCGGGTGATGCCAAGAGGTTGATCGCTGAGTGCCCAGCTCGGTAGGACCGGGTACCACAGGTTCAAGAGACCGGTTTCAAAACGGGATTCTATCTCATCGGGTGATACATCAATGTCAGCCATGTCTCTCTCCTAATGTCTTCGCACGCTGCGATATTCGATCCGTATGTCTTTATCGCTGTGTTTGTTGTTGGCCAGTCGAGGTCAGGCGCTTTGCTTCTTCATTTCGGCCTGAAAACTCTCGATGGTCCAACCTGATCCGTCTGCGGCCTTGACGCCTTTGTCGTTTAACGCGGCGACGATCTCAGAAAGTTCTTCAGCCCCGGCGTCAAATATCTCGGTGAGCGCGTCACATAAAGCGAGCTCGAATTCGGTAGGAGATGCAGGACGGGTCTGCCAGGGGACATTGACGATAGCGGCAGGGTCTTCGACACGACCGCGACCGGTATCGGCATTCATCGGTGCACCGTTCTTAAGGTAGGGGTTATGATCCATCATGCTCTCCCTCGTCTTTTTCGGGGCGTACCCCTAATTGGCTCGTTTTATGGCGAAACACGTTGTTTTATATATAAATCAACGTTTCATCCATGAAATATCAGATCATAAGGTGGGACGAGAGTCAACGCGGATATTTACAGGTTTTGTGCCCATAATTCTGCTTTGGCGGCGCGGCGCGGGACCAGTCCTCCGACCATGCCCCGGGCGGAGGATATGAGAGAAATAATAATCGGGCCCTCTTCTTCGATGTTGAGTTTATTTCTGCGGCACGGCGCTGAGCACGCCACAGGAATCGCGATGTACAAACTTTCCGACCTTGTGTTCAAGCTCGGAAATGCGCTGCGAGAGGATTTTGCAAAGCGCGATGATTTGCCGTTCCTGCTCGATATTGGCGCCTTTAATTTTGACGATTTCCTTGGCGGCGAACGGATGGGCCTCCGACCCTTTGTGTTCGTCGAGATCCCGGTGCAACGCGAGAATGTCTTTTTGAAAGCTGCTTTCAATCGGGTTGATAATCGCCTGATCAATCAGCGCATAGAACGCGCCAAGCCCGGTGACGGTTGCGATGGTCACGAACTTGGTCGAGCCATTGAACGGTTTGTGCAAGTTCTCGCGTACATATTGCGTATGTTCGGCAACTGATTTAATCGCCTCGCGCATTTCCTCCCGAATGCTCTGGGTACTTGGGTTGCTCAAAGGCCGGTTCCTTCAGGTCTTCTTTGTTTGGGAATAAGGCGCTGCCAATTCTCACCGGCCCCGGCAATGCAGGATGGCCCGCCCGGTAGGGTCAAAACCAATGACCAGCTGCCCTTGGGAGATGTGAAAAGCTGCATGACGGCGTTGCCGTTAGTGACCCCGACGCCCACCCGCCGTTCGCTATAGTGTTCGGCCAACTGTTTGCTGAGTTCTTCAAGCGTGTGGGTGCATTGGGCGTAGTGTTGTATGGGAATGGGTGCCGTGGGGTGGCCGAGCGATGTGGCAACAAGGAAGGTGAGTTTGGTTATCACGGGTTCATGTCTCCGTTCTTCGCTGTCAGTTCTGTATAAAAGGCGCGCACAAAAAACCCCGCGCGCGGCGGGGTTGGGTCGGCTTGGATAACGATCTGAATTGGCGCAGAAGTGATTGCTGCGATGTTAGAAGTCTAGCAGATGAAACAGCGTTTCGTCAATGATAAAGGAAAAAATTCCTCCTTAAGATCAACTCTCCGCCGCGATGAGATCATCCATGATGCGGCGCATCTGTATCGGTGGGTTGTCGGCATTGATGTCGATTAGCCCATCAAAACTAATGCCACCAAGTCGCTCCTGCTGGGCTTCAATCATCACGACGTCTTCCTCGAATGTCGCCTTGGCGCCGTCATGCAGCACCTCGGTCATCTTGTCGTCATCAAGGGCAAAATTTCGGACATAGGCCCAGTGATAGTGGGTGCTGGTGTCGGTCTCGGGTGTGATCAAATGCATTGACCAGATGGAGATCCCCTCCGAGCGGTCGCCATCAACAGCGCCGGTATCCGCCTTAGCGCAGCCAACATCGAACGCGAGTGTTGAGGGGGCGAGCCAGGTGGTGGTCTGCCAGCGATCAACCTTGCCGTCGAAACCACCCGCCTTGGCAAAAAGCGGTGGTGCATCATGGCCAAATATCCAGCGGCTAACGGCGACGGAACGTTCATCACGCTCGACCTTCACCGGCACCTTGGCTTCTTCTGGGTCCGCCGACAGCGTGTTCTTGTGCAGATAGGTGACATGGGTGAAATCGAGTAGATTATCGACTAGTAGCTGATAATTTCCCTGCATCGGGATATAGCCGTTAGCGGCTTTCCAGGCAGCATCGTCGAGCCAGAAATAATTCGGGATCGTGCTGTCATCGGCCTGGGCGGCATCGCCCATCCATATCCACACCATGTTCCAACGCTCGACCACGGGATAAGCGCGGACTGTCGCGCCTGGTGGAATCTGCGTCTGGCCGGGAATTTCCACACAGGCGCCTGTGGCGTCGAATTTCAGCCCGTGATAACCGCAGCGGATGCCATCGCTTTCGCATTCGCCGACTGAAAGGGGAGCGGCGCGATGACAGCATTTGTCTTCGAGCGCGACAGGTGTTCCATCGCCGGTGCGAAACAGCACAACAGGCTCGTTGAGAAACGTTTTGGCAATGGGGGTTGAGCCGGGCAGATCATGAGCCCAGATCGCGGCGTACCAGGCGTTTTTTAGGAACTTGGCATTTGTCTCGGCCATTTTGATTACCTTGGGCAGTCTCAGTGTGGAATTTAGCAATTATGCGAGAACTGAGACATATTTCAACCGGGCCGCTTTTGTTGCGTATCTGGTGATGGTGTAGGCTACAGCGATCATGGCCGATTCATCACGCTCTAACGCCGTAACAACAACGCCTATTCCGTGGCGAGTACAGCTGCCGGTCTATGGCGCGGCTATGTTCTCCAACAGCTCATTGCATCTCTACAACACGATAGTGCCACTGTGGAGTTGGACGCTAACGAAAGATCCGCTGATCGTCGGTATCATTCTGGGCGCACGTCATATCTTGCCGTTGATGTTTCTGATCCATGGCGGCGCGATGATGGATCGGTTTGGTACGCGGCGCGTAATGTTGATCTTTGCCGGTGCCGCCATTGTTATCCCGATGCTGTATCCGATGGCACCGTTAATTCCGATGCTCATCCTGTTTCAGATGTTTGGCGGGTTGGCAGTGATGACGACCTGGATTGGCGCACAATCTCTGACCGGCAGTTTAATGCGTGGGCGGCCGGTTTATACTGGGCGGTTAACGTTGGCGACACGAATAGGCACAATATTTGGTCCACCAATCGTCGGCGCGATCTGGGATTTCGCCGGGGCGTGGTGGGCCTTTTCCTTTCTCAGTCTGTGGGCGACGTTGACTTTTATCTCAACATTTTTTGTGCCCGCGCCGCCGAAACCAAAGGCGGAGGCATCCAAGACGGCAACGACAGTCAGCGACGTTATGCCAAAGCTCAATGATTATCTCGATGCTTTCCGGCTGGTTGCCATCCCGGCAATTGGGTTGGTCTTTATGGTAACAATCTTGCGCCATTCTGGTGTTGCAATGCAGTCGAACTTTTATGTCATCTATCTCAATGGCATTGGCATCTCGGGTACACTTATTGGCTTTCTGTTTTCAGTATTGGGCTTTGTTGGTGGGGTTGGCGCGATCAGTACGGGTTGGCTGGCGACTAAGTTTTCGAACCGGCGGATTCTGCTGTCTTCAATCGCGCTAGGCGTGGTCATGATGACGATTACGCCGCTCATAGGCTGGACCGGCTTTACGATGGATGTCTCACCAGTTGCCGCGATCTTTGATTTCTTCGGGATCGGTATTGATTGGGCACCGGTCGCAGGCGTATTTGGTCTCTATCTTCTATTTGTAATTGCGATGGCGATCCGTGGTGCGACGTCTGGTGTCGCGCAGGCGATGGAAATCTCCATGGTGGCGCAGGCCGCTGGTGAGGCCCAGGGCAAGGGTGCGGGACTGCGGGTCACGGCAGGGCGCATAGCGGCAGTGTTCCTGCCGATCTTGATGGGCGCAACTGCGAAGCTCTTCGGGCTCGAAATGTCCTTCTTTATTATTGGTGGCGCAATCTTGGCCGTGCTTGGCTATCTCGCCCTCCGCGATTCTGGCGCGCAGGAAAAACCAAATCCCTAATTTAAATAGGTTCGTGGCAGCCATAGCGCGATATCGGGGAATGCCATCACTAGCGCTAACGCAAGCAATTGGAGCGCAACAAATGGCACACTGCCGCGCCAAATTTCTTGCATTGAGACGACGGACGGCGCTGCCCCTTTCACATAGAACAAAGCAAAGCCGAACGGCGGTGTCAGAAAGCTGGTTTGCAGATTGATTGCCATCAGAATAGCGAACCAATACAGCACCTCGACTTTGGAAACATGATCCCCGAAGTCGAGTAGTTCAACGATAGGGATAAAGATCGGCAGGACGATCAACGTGATCTCGATCCAGTCAAAGAAGAACCCCAGCAGAAATATTACTGCCATCAGCACGGCCAACATGCCCCAGGCACCGAGTCCGCTGTATTCAGCTAACCCGGTGATGACGCCATCGCCGCCAAGCGCTCGGAAGATAAGTGAGAAGGCTGTCGCCCCGATAAAAATGCCAAACAACATGCCGCCGGTTAGCGCGGCGCGTTCGAGCGAATCCCGAACGACGCTGAGATACGGAACTGGGATTGAGGGGACTGGTTGTTGTTTCTGAACAAGACTCGGCATAAAGAACGCCAGCAATAGGGCCCCGAAGGCGCCCACGCCTGCCGCTTCGGTCGGTGATGCCCAACCCAGCAGGATCGAGCCGAGGACCAGCGTGATCAGCAAAGCGGGCGGCAAGATGCCGGTGATGATGAGGATAATCAGGCTGTCATCGTCGCCTTTTATCGCTTCGCGCGATGGCGCGAGGTTAGGACGGAAGATCGCCGTACAAACGGTAAAGACCGCGTAGAGCGCGGCGAGCAGAAGACCGGGGATAAAGGCAGCAAAGAACAAAGTGCCGACCGACTTGTTGAGCATCTCGGCCATTACCACCAGCATGATGGAGGGCGGAATGAGGATCCCGAGCGTTCCGGCTGCCGCGACAGTGCCTGAGGCGAATCCGGCCTGATAGCGTGCTTGTAACATCGTGGGCAAAGCGAGCAGCGTCATCATCACAACGGAGGCACCGATAATGCCGGTGGTCGCCGCCATGATGGTGCCCATCAATGTCACGGCCAGGGCGAGGCCACCTGGCACGCGACACAGCAATCGATCAAGACAACGCAATAATTCGCCCGCAATTCCGGCACGTTCCAGTACAGTGCCCATTAGGATAAACATTGGGATCGCGACGAGGATGAGGTTTTCTGCGATGCCGCCCCAGATCCGCGGCACGATGTTATAGAACTGAATAAAGGTGAAACTGTCGGCGAGAATGCCAAGGCACCCAAACACCAGCGCCAACCCGCCCAGAACAAAGGCTACCGGAAATCCGGAAAATAATAGCACTGCTAAAGCGGCAAACATCAGGAGGGGCAGGGAGGAAGCCAGCATCAGCTATCTTCCTGTTGCAGGACTAGACCCGCGAGCACAGCAATTTGCTTCAACAAAATCGCGATACCGGAAATAGCGAGCAGGATGAGACCAGCGGGAAGAGTCGCTTTGATAATCCAACGATTAGGTAAGCCACCACCGGAGGCTGACCCCTCATGTTGTAGATATGAGCTGGTTGCGAAGTCGATGCTGAAAGTGATGACCAATAGGCAGAACGGCAGCAGAAACAGAATGATGCCAGCGATCTCAATCCAAGCCTTGGTGCTCTCCGAGAATTTCTCCCGGAACACGTCGATGCGAATATGCGCCCCTTTTATATAGGCGTAGCCGAGGCAGAACAGGAACAGGACCGTGTGCAGATGCCATTCCAGCTCTTGCAATAAGGTGGAGCCAAACGATTTCTGCTGAGCAATGCTCAGGTTACGGAGAACATCCCATGAAGATTGTGAGAAGTTGCGGGTGATGACATCGAAAACCGTGACCAGCACCAGCGCGAGCCCGGCCCAAGCCGCGATGCGGCCAATCCGGGTAATCGCATTTTCTATTATGTTAGCGAAGCGTACGAGGGATTCCACGATGGTCTCTCGACCAGCTACCTATTGTAGATAGCCGTGTTCTTTCCAAATTTTATATTCTTCACGGAACGCATCATACGATTTCCAAACCTCGGCGAAGGTTGCGTCGGCGGCCGTGTCTTCCTTGACGACTTCATCCCAAGCCGTTTTGAAGGCGGTAAGAATTTCGTCTGGCCAGCGGTGAATTTGAACGCCCTTTTCCTTTAGGGCTTTGAGAGCCTTCGACTGGATGGCTTCGCCTTCGGCGAGCCCCTCACGGATATTGTCGCCGCAGGCGGTGCGGAATTGCGCCTGCTGTGTGGCCGATAACCCGTCCCATTTCTTTCGGTTAATGAGGAGTTCCAGCATCGTTGATTGTTGATGCCAGCCGGGGAAATAGTAATGCTTGGCGATTTGGTAAAAGCCGAGATCGTAATCAATCGCCGGCATCGAATATTCAGTTGCATCCAGCGTGCCACGTTCGAGTGCCGGGTAAATATCGCCGCCCGCCAATAGCTGTGTTGCGACACCAAGCTTTTGCATTACCCGGCCACCGAGGCCAAAGAACCGCATTTTGAGACCTTTCAGGTCCTCAACAGTTTTAACTTCTTTACGGAACCAACCGGAAGCTTCGGGGGCGATGAGCCCGCAAATAAGCGATTTGAGGCCATGCTTTTTATAGATTCCATCCATCAGCTGCTGGCCACCGCCATAATAAAACCAAGCGAGATATTCCCCAGCAGAAGGTCCAAACGGCACCGAGCTGAACATCACCAGCGCTTTTTCTTTGCCGTACCAATAGCCAGGCGTCGTCCAGGCTGCGTCAATTGCGCCTTTAGCGACGGCGTCAAAATATTGCAATGGTGGGGCGAGAGCTTTGGGCTCGAAGAAGCTGAGATCGATATTGCCACCAGAAATGGCTTTGAGCTTTGCGGGCAAGTTCTTGCCGAGCAGGCCAAGCTGGACCATCCGTCCGGGATAGGCACTTGCCAGTTTCCATTTAACCGGGGCGTCAATCTTCGGCGTTTCCGATTTCACTGCTGGTGCTGCGGCTTTTTGCATAGGCGCGCCGCCATCCATCCGCATGCCGATGGCCAGCCCGACAGATAGTGCGATGGCCGCGATAACGATTGCCCCAATCTTGTTCATCTTCCTTGCCCCTGTGTTCCATGCGTCATGGTTAGCGCTGGCCGCATCTTCGGTCAACGTGTCGAAGGTTTTGATTGGTCATTTGGCCGATTCTTTAGAACAGAAATGACCTCGTCGGTTGTCATGACATCACCGAATTGCTGGATCATGTTTTCCAGAGCTGAACGATGTTCTTCGTCGGACAAGGCCGCGCAGCAATCTTCCACCATAACGACTTGATGATCGAGCTGCATGGCATCGCGCCCTGTGCTTTCACAACAAATATTGGTTTTGGTCCCGGCAATCAGAATGTTTTGAATGTCATGACTGGCAAGCGCGCTCTGTAGCATGGAGGCGCCGGGGGTCAGGGCCGAATAGCGGTTCTTGCGAATATGAAGATCGCTTTCTTGAGGATCGAGATCGCGCCAAATTTGTTCGCCATGCCCACCGGGCGAGAGATATTCCTGCCGGTCGCGCCGCACGTCGTCGGTCACGAAATTGTGCAGAAAAGTTTCCCAATCGCTGCGCCCATTGGCGAAGGTGGTGGCGCTGGTAATCCAAATCACCAGCCCGCCGAGGTCGCGCATCTCGGCACACAGACGTGTAATGTTGTCACATATTCCCCGCGAAGCTGAAACTTCCGCAGGGGCGCCTGGCTCGCAGAACATGTTCTGCATATCGATGACAAGAAGGGCTGTCCGCTGTGGCTCGAGTGCCTCAAATAAATGATGGCGGCCACGCCGGGCGAGCACTCGGTCGATGATCTCTTGTCTTATTGTTACATCATGCATTAGCTGATCCGCGTGGTTTTCCTTTGCGTCCTGTCCTATAGTTTACAGGATGCACCACGACCACAGAAGGAGTGTTGTCATGCCTGATTCCGTTGCCGCCACTGGACCCCATACCCCAAATTTTGATGATAGTACGATGAAGCCTTCGAGTACGCGTTATCTCGACGTTGATGGCTTGCCCTGGATGGACACCTATTATGACGGGATTGAAATGAAGATCCTGTTCAAGGATGAGGAACGTGGCGTCATGACGGCTCTGTTTCGCTGGCAGCCTGGTGCGAAGCTCCCGATGCATGAGCACACGGACATTGAACAAAGCTATGTCCTTGAAGGCAGCCTGCGTGATTTTGAAGGCGAGTGCAAAGCAGGCGATTATGCTTGGCGTCCTGCGGGCAGCAAACACGATGCCTGGTCGCCGGACGGTTGTCTGTTGCTGGCGATGTTCTTGAAGCCCAACAAGTTCCTTGAAGGCCCGGAGGCGTCCTAGTTAGTCAACGGCAACGAAAAGCTCTTCGAGAGGGACTGTTTCGGCGATCAGATATTGCTCGCACAGATGCTGAACCAACGCTTCCAGCGTCGGACGGTTGGCTTCGAGGCCGTAGGGCCATGGGTCGCCGCCAAAAATTTCATCAACCTCATCCATGTCGGCAAACATGAACGGCAGCATGCAGTGTTGCGCTGCCGAGATGCGCAGCTTGTCCAATGCCCAATTCTTTGAGGCGTCAAAAGCATTATATAGGCTCTTGGCTATCCATGGGTCTTTCTCATAGACGTCCTGACGAATGGCGATGACATGCATGATCGGGTGGATTTTAGTGCGCTGATAAAATTCCCGTTCCATTGCACGATAATCAGGAAATAGCCGGATGACATCTGGGTGCTTGCCCATGGCTTTCGGGCGTCGCGAACCCAAAATAGCGTCGATTTCGCCGTCGGCCAACAGGTCGCTCATTGATTTGCCAGAGGTGTTGGGCTCAAGAATAGGGGGTACTGCGGGAGACGTGGTTTCGATTTTGGCATGTTCACCGGCTTGTTCGACCGATCCTTCTACCCAACGAACACCCGACCAATCGACGTCGTAGTCGTGCTGGAGGTGTCCCCTGATCCAGACAGCAGCAGTCTGCGAATGTTGCGGAACGCCGATACGCTTGCCTTCGAGATCCTTGGGCGTGGTAATACCGGCGTGTCTATTGAGATAGATAAACCCATGGCGAAAGGCTTTGGATGGGAACACAGGAATGCCGACAAACGGGAAATTGCCGCGCAATGAGCGGGTAATAAATTCAGAGCTGGAGAACTCCGACACATCGAATAAACCACCGCCCAACATGCCATCAAAAATTTTTCGTGGCGCATTTATTTCGTTGAATTCCAACTCAATGCCTTCCGGTTGGATTATTCGATATTGCAGCGCGTCGAGTCGGTCATAGCCGCCGGCGGCAAAGCGAAGTTTCAGCATTGATCGGATCCTTAAATTACATGGCCGGGGTTGGTTGCCCCGTCGTCTCCGATAGTATGGCGGGTAACGGAATTCGTCTATCGAGGGACATTATGGGAACGACAGTTAATTTAGCTGCATCTGATGGCCATCAATTTAGCGCCTATCTCGCTGCGCCGGCGGAATCACCGCGCGGCGGAATCGTCATCGGGATGGAGATGTATGGCGTGAACGATTATCTCAAGAGTGTTTGCGATAAATATGCCGCTGCGGGATTTTGCGCGATTGCGCCGGCCTTGTTTGATCGAGCTGAAAACGATTTGGTTTTGCCTTACGACGCAGACGGTATGCGGCGCGGGAAGGAAATCAGCCACGCTGTGAATTATGATCAGGTGCTCGACGATGTGACCACAGCCGCGGCGCGTATTGCGTCAGCAGGGAAGGTCGCTATTTCGGGCTATTGCTTCGGTGGGACGATCACTTGGCTAGCGGCGTGTCGCTGCGAATTCGATGCCGCAATCGCTTATTACGGCTCCAACATGTGCGATTTCCCTGAAGAAACCGCGCAATGCCCGATAATCAGCCATGTGGGATCCCTTGATACGGCTGTGCCGCCGGAAGATGTGGCGATGTTTAAAGAACGTTGTCCCGAGGTGGGCTGGTTTATTTATGACGGCATTCGCCACGGCTTTGACAGTCACGTCCGGCCCGAACGCTATGATTCTGATGCGTCGGCTTTAGCCTGGCAGCGCACTCAAGCGTTTATGGCTGAGCATATCGGTTAGGGTTTCCGATTTATGATCGTCGGGCCTGTTTGCGGTCATACATTGCCTTGTCAGCCTGTTCCAACGCATCTTCAGGAGACATGTCCTCTGTCATTTCGATGACACCAAATGTCGCTGAGAGTGTCTGGCTTTCAGTTGCGAGTTTGATTTTCGCCTGTTGGATAAGCTCTTGGAGCTGGATCACCTTTTTTTCAGCGGTCTCGCGACCTGCTTGAGCGAGAAGGACACCGAATTCATCGCCCCCGAGACGACCCACAAGATCTGACGCGCGAACATTTTGCTGCAAAATGTCCGCCAACGTCATCAACGCGACATCACCGGTGGCATGGCCGTGTTGGTCATTGAGTCGTTTCATTCCGTCGATATCGAGATAGAGCAGGCAGTTGGTGCCGCCGTACCTGTCGGCATAGGCCTTGGCTCGGCTGAGTTCGCGCACAAAGGCGCGCCGGTTGACGACCGGCACGAGTGGGTCACGATCAGCCAGAGTTTCAAGCTCGGCAATGCGATCATTATTGGCTTCGATCTCTTTGCGCAGGGCGTTTATCTCAGAAATTAGATGTTTGATTGCCTCGCGAGCTTCTTGGGGTATGGTCTCGTCGCCGAGATCAAGCGCGTCGGACGCCCCTGCACCAGTCTCTAGGTTCTCGTTGTCGGATGATCCGTTCATCGTATTTAGTTAACTCCTGACCGCGACATTGGCCATGTAGCAGCATAATATCACCATAGGAAATCTTTTGCCTATAAACAGTAGACGGTTTGTAAAGTGACAAACGGCAGATCCAAAAGTCGCGGTCTCATCGGAGCCTTCTCACATCGCAACTTTGCGATCTTTGCGATTGGTAATTTCCCGTCGCAATGTGGCGTGTGGGCGCAGCGTCTGGCTATCGGCTGGTTGACCTGGGAGCTAACCGAATCAGGCTGGTGGCTTGGGCTGATGGGGTTTGCCGATCTAGTACCGGTCGTTCTGTTGAGCCCTTTTGCCGGATATATGGCGGACCGCTTCGAGCGCATTACCATGGCGCGAATTATCCAGTTTTTAAACGTGTCCGTGACAGCCTCGCTGATGATAACCGCCTATGCGGGCTGGCTGAATATCGAGCTTTTGCTGTTATTTGCGTTTATCACCGGTATGGATCATGCATTATTTCAGCCGATCCGGGCTTCATTGCCGCCAGCCCTTGTGACTCGCGAGGATTTACCAGCCGCAATTGCTTTTGGTGGGTTCACCTGGAATAGCGCCCGCGTTGTCGGGCCCGCGATTGGCGCTGCAATTCTACATTTTTGGGGCGTTAACGCTGTCTTCCTGGTCAATACAATTTTGTATTTTTGGTTCTTTGCGGCCTTGTGGTTGGTACGCGTGCCCCCTGCGCCCAAGCATCCGGCGTCCGGGCTATCGATTGTGGGTGATATCATTGCGGGATATCGCTATGCCGCATCACATCCCGTCATCGGTCCTTCATTGTTAATATTGTTCGGATCGTCTTTTCTGACCAGGCCATTGGTTGAACTCCTTCCTGGGTTTTCATCAGGCATCTTTGGTCAGGGTGCAGACGGTCTTGCCATTTTGACGTCGGCGATGGGTATTGGCGCGGTGACAGCGGGAATTACCATTGCGCAACGGGGCCGTTTTGACGGGTTGGCTCGGGTTACCACCTATGCCGTCCTCGTTGGTGCAATCGTTCTCGTGGTGTTCACCAACACGTCGCATTTTGAAGTAGCGGTGGTCTGTATGGTGTTTTTCGGTATTCAGTATTCGTTGGTTGGGACCTGTATTCAATCGCTCGTTCAAGCCGTGGCGGAGGAAACGATGCGCGGGCGGGTTATGGCGCTATACGGATTGCTCTGGATCGGCGGTGCGGCTATCGGATCGCTTGTGATGGGCGCTCTCTCGGAAGTATTTGGACTTAGCAAACCGATTGCCATAAGTGGGGTGGTCTGCCTCGTTGTATTTATGTTTGCATGGCGTGTTAAAGAGCCGATAGAGGCTCTTATCGCGAAACAACAGGATCGCGATTAAGCGCGCCAGTAATTTTCGTCCAAACCACGCAAGTCTTCTGGTTCGTCGATATCGAACGCTAAATTTGGTCTTACGATAACGCTGACATTGCATCCCGCATCTTTGGCTGCGCCCTGATGTTTCTCGAAACTGTCAGGGCCAAACGAAAAGGGTATGGCATCGATAGGTCGCATATACAGGGCATTAGTGCCTTTCTGACTCTGATCTGACGCGACGAAGATTGCTGCCGAAGGGGATTGATCGGATGCGGTGAGCAATGCGCTCAGGTCTGAAGGGGCGAGCTGGGCTAAGTCGGCAGGGATGACTAATAAAGACGCAGCCCCGAGTGCCAAGCTTGCTTTACGGCCAATATCAAGAGCTGCATTGAGGTTAGAGTTTTCAGCCTCTAAAATAGCGTGTGCTCCCGCTTGCTCCGCTAAAGTAAGAGCCTCTTCATCGCTGCTGATAACCAGGATTTCGTCGATTTCCTGCGTGGCGAATGCGGTTTTGAGCACGTGGCAGAACATATTTCTGTTCAGGGTCCGTCGCTGGTCGTTAGTCAAAACTGAAGCGAGCCGACTTTTGCCTTCTGCGAAGGGTTTGATGGGAATGACAGCGACGACAGACATATTGGTCAGACCTTTTTCCGCGCTAGAGTTGTCGCGAATTTCAAGGTTTCCTGCGCCAGATTACTTTCATCTTCCGCTGATTTCATCAGTGTGTTTGTGACGTGTACGCCTATTCCAGCAGCTCTGATTTCATCGGCTAGATTGCTGTCCTGCTTGTCGATTACCAGCCCATCAATCAATTCACCATAATGCTGGGCAATCCCTAGCGGTGATACTGGGAGCCTTAACTCTGCCATCATTTTTGCCGCCGGTCCTTTTACAGCCTGCCCACCAATGATGGGGGAAACCGCGACAATAGGAACGTCCGTCTTATCGAGAGCAATGGAAACGCCAGGCACGTTGAGAATAGGATCAATGCTGACAAAGGGGTTGGAAGGACAAAACACGATTGCCCGTAAGTCGGGGTTGCTCATTGCTTTCGCAAATTGTGGCGATGGTTCCGCATCTTCCATGCCTTTGTAATGGACGCCGGTATATTCCGGCTCGCATCGCAGACGGACGAAATAATTCTGAAAAAAGAAGTCACCTTCTTTGGTATCAACAATTGTGCCGACACGATGATCAGTCATCGGCACAATGGCATGGGCGACATTGTGTTGCTGGCATAGCGCGTGAGTAACGTCGGAGAGCGTTTGGCCTTCGGTCAGCCAACGGGTGCGGTCGATATGGGTCGTAAGATCTTTATCGCCGAGTTGGAACCAGTCTTCACCACCGACTTGTTTTAGCGTTTCCATGAAGTTCCAGGTTTCGTCCCGGATTCCCCAACCGCGTTCTACGTCATTAATCCCAGCAAGCTTGTAGAGGACGGAATCAAGGTCGGGACAGATAAAATAATCGAGATGCAAGAAATCATCGCCGGTATTCACTGCGATTACTAACGCCGATGGATCAAGGGTACGGGCCAATCCATGCGCCAGTTTTGCGCCACCAACACCGCCTGCAAATGCGAGGATCATGTCGACAATGTTTTGGTCAGCGGAACAAATCCTGTTCCTGTGCGCGGATTAAATCCTGCGCATTGCCTCCGGCGGTTTGCACTGCGTAGCCCCTAATGTGAACGACGGGGCGTCCCTCATCTGCTTGTCCCATGACGATGGACGCAGCGGCGGCGAGTTCGTCAGCGAGCCCAACCTGGGTTGCCTGCAAAGGGCGATCAAACAAATCTGGGTGACCATTCAAGTCGAGGAGAGCATCGATCCCCGCGGTTCCAATGGCCATGCCGACCGTGCCGTTGCGCCAGGCGCGTCCAACGCTGTCATTGATAATCACGGCGACATCGACACCCATCTTTTCGTGGAGAACGTTACGAAGAGAATTGCAGCTTTCGTCAGGATCTTTAGGTAATAACAACACCTGCTGCGCGACTTCACCGCTTGCTTCACCCTCAAGCGGTTCGACGTTTGACGCGTCTATGCCCGCATTCGCCATAACGATGCCGAGGTTGTGCTCAACGATCAGAACGCCTTTGCGTATTCTCACGATGTCTGTCGACTCAGATAAGATCAGCTCAACAAGGCGAGAGTCCTTATCAACCTCTTCAGCGAGCTCGATCGCTTTAGTGGAGGGCGTAACGGAGCTCAGAGCGGCATAGCGGCCCTCGGATTTTGACACGATCTTTTGTGCTAAAACCAGGATGTCTCCATCCTGCAGGGCTAATTCGCTGTCCGATAACCCGTTGCAGATAATGTCGGGCAGGTCATCTCCGGGGTGTACCAACGGAATGTTTGACAGCGCGGTAATCGAAAGTTGACCGCTAGAATTAGCGGCAACTTTGTTATCCGAATTGGCCGGAGACGCATCCATTTTTCAGTCGTTTGCTTCTTCAGGTGTGCCGGTGATGCGAATACCCGAGCCGGGAATTTTGTGCGCCCGGTTGATAAAGATCAAAACCGACGTCATTGCCTCTGCGGCGGCGGCATTGGCCAACGGACCTGCATGCCAGGCGGTCATCCCGGCATCGTTGGCAAGCTGGATCGCCATTTCCCGGTCGGCCTTTTTGTTCCCGCAAACGAGGACGTCACAATCAATATCGTGATCGAGGTCGGCGAGATGCTGAGCGGCGATGTTCTGGAAAGCGGCGATGACCGTTACCTTCTCGCCGACGAGTTCCTGGGCGGCGACAACGGCGGAACCACCTTCTGGTAGCTGCACGGTGCTGACTTTGGGTGGCTGTACGGGTGCTGTTGCGTCGATCAAAATTTTGCCTTTGAGGGCATTGGCAATGGGTTTGAGTGTGTCGAGCTGGTTGGAATAGGGGACCGCCAACACAGCAATCTCGCACTCTGTTGCAGCAGAAAGATTATCTGTACCGCGGACATTTCCCCAGTTGTTGCCGGCAGGTGCCATTGTTGTAATTTCCGTGGCAACCTGTTCAGCTTTGCTGCTGTCACGAGACCCGATGATCACAGAGTACCCTGCTTTGGCCCAACGCGTTGCGAGGCCGGAGCCCTGGTTACCGGTACCACCAATAACGGCGATGAGAGGTTTGGCGTCAGTCATAATGATGTCTCTTCAGGCAATCGCCGCTAGGGGTTCTGCATTGTAGGATGCTGAAATGCGTTCAGAGGGGACTTTATTATAGAGTGTTGTTCGTTGAACAGCGCGCCGTCCGGCATCTGTGATCATCCGTTCCATTTCAAGCGGCCCACATTCCTGGCCATGGACTGTGCCAGCGGCTCGCGAAATACTTTCGTTCATCAAGGTACCGCCGAGATCGTTAACCCCAGAATTTAGACATGCCTGAATACCTTCTTCACCCATCTTGACCCAGGAAACCTGAATATTTGGGATAATGGGATGCAAGACGATCCGAGAAATAGCATGCATCAAAACGGCTTCCCGAAATGTTGGTCCTCGCCGAGCAAATCCCTTGAGGTATGCAGGTGCTTCCATATGCACAAAGGGCAGAGGAACGAATTCAGTAAATCCACCGGTGCGCTCCTGAAGTGCGCGAATCCGAAGTAAGTGTCTGGCCCAGTGGACGGTTTGTTCCATATGGCCATACATGATTGTGGCCGTCGTCCGGAGGCCGAGCCCATGGGCAGTTTCCATGACAGACAGCCATTCATCTGTGTTGAGCTTGTCGGGACACAGTATTGCCCGAACCTCGTCATCGAGAATTTCCGCGGCGGTACCGGGCAGAGTCGACAGACCTGCGTCCTTCAGACGCGAGAGAAAACCTTCGATGGAGAGATTTAAAGTCTGTGCACCTTGTGTGATCTCCAAAGGCGAAAAAGCGTGGATATGCATGTCGGGTGCGGCGTCTTTGACGGCAGCGCAGATATCGAGATAGGTCTCGCCGGTATAGTCGGGATGAATACCACCTTGCAGGCACACTTCAGTGGCACCTCGGGACCAGGCCTCCGCCGTGCGCCGCCCGATCTCTTCCATATCGAGCCGGTATGGTTTGCCGCGTAAATTCTCTGCTGTCTTACCTTTTGAAAAGGCGCAGAAGGTACAACGATAGGTACAAATATTTGTATAGTTGATGTTGCGGTTTACGACATAGGTGACGTCGTCGCCATTGGTCGCCCGGCGCAGTGTGTTAGCAGTTTCACATAGTTCGACGAAGTCGATATCGCGTGCTTGAAATAATCGGGCAATCTCTGTCTCGTTTGGTACATCACCTAAAGCGGCCTTTTCGAGAATGGTGCTGATGCCGGGTGAAGGACGAGAACGTAGTGTCGAAATTGCGGGGGATGCGGTGTCGACACCTGGCGCCCAATCTTCTGTACGGGCAAGCCCACCCGCGTCGCTGGCACGAAGGGTGGCCGTTGCCATCGCGGGTTCCATCCAATGGGTTGCGTCCCGAATGTGGGACGGATAGACCGCCAACCTTTCGACCAATGTCTTCCCTGTTTCTGCGGACCGTTCCGCGAGCGTTTCGATTTCGGGCCAGGCCGCTTCAGGGTTTACGTGGTCCGGGGTCACGGGCGAAATACCGCCCCAATCATTTAGCCCAGCGCTCACGAGCTTTGGATAAACACCCGGGCTGAGATTGGGTGGCGCCTGAATATTCATTTCCGGTCCAAAGATTAGCCGCGCGCAGGCGATGGTCCATAGCAAATCATCAAGATCAGGTTCCGGCGCATTGGCCATCCGTGTTGTCGGCTTGGCGCGGAAATTTTGAATGATGACTTCCTGGATATGGCCATGAGTTTCATGGACATCGCGGATCGTTAGAAGATCACCGAGCCGCTGCTCCCGAGTCTCACCGATGCCGATAAGAATACCAGTCGTAAAAGGGACTTTTGCCTCGCCTGCATTGCGCAGTGTTTGTAGCCGTGACTCTGGTGTCTTGTCGGGAGACCCGTAATGCACACCCCCAGGTTCACATAGGGTAGGCGCCGTCGATTCGAGCATCATGCCCATCGAGACGGTGACGGGGCGCAGCATATCCAATTCCTCGGTTGTCATTGCCCCAGGATTGGCATGCGGTAACAGACCGGTCTCTTCAAACACAAGTCGGCACATAGCTGCCAAATAATGGATGGTTGAGTCATAGCCCATGTCAGACAGCGCTTCGCGTGCCGCCTCATATCGCAATTCAGGCTTGTCACCTAACGTAAACAAAGCTTCCTTGCAGCCTGCCGCTTCGCCATTTCGGGCAATTTTGAGAATATCATCGGGTGACAGATACGGTGTCGGCACATTGCTCGGCGTTGTCGCGAAGGTACAGTAGCTGCAGCTATCGCGGCACAGTCTCGTCAGCGGGATAAACACTTTCCGAGAGTAGGACAGGCGATCCGTGTGGCCAGAATCGCGTAGTGTCGCTGCGTGCTCCAGCAATTCAGAGAGCGGAGCCTTTAGAAGATGGTCGGTAGAGATCTTTTGCGCGCCCAATGAGGCTGTCCTGATACGGATGACGTAAGTGATATTTGCGACCATACTGCGTTAGCGAGGCGAGGAAAAGAACGGCTGATCAAAGGCCTGTGGGAGAATGACGGTTCATAAAATAGCAATCTTGGGAGCAGGTCACGGTGGCTGTGCGGCAGCGGCTGATCTGACGGCACGGGGTTTTGAGGTTCGCCTACATGCGCGCCGTGAAGAAAGTCTGTCTCCGTTGCGGAACCAGGGCGGTATTCAGGCCGCTGGCGTTCAGGATGGACTGATCCCCGTTCATCTACTGACCACCGATATTGAGGAAGCGGTTTCTGGCGCTGACATTGTAATGTTGGTGGTACCCTCAGTGGCGCACGGTTTTTACGCTGAAGCATTGGCGCCACTGCTGACACCGGACATTCCGGTGTTCGTAAATCCCGGCCATACGGGTGGGGCGCTGCATTTCGTCAGTGAATTGCGCCGAGCGGGATATACGGAGCCGGTTAAAACCTGTGAGACCGTCACGCTGACCTATATATGCCGTAAAACGGGACCTGCGGCCGTCGATATCTTTTCTTACACCAAGAAACTCAAATTCGCGGCTTTTCCCGGCAAGCATGCCACGGAAATGTTTGATCTTGTGAAACCGCTTTACCCGGAAATCACTTTGGTGAGCAGTGTCCTGGAAACCGCACTGACCAACATCAATGCGGTCTTTCACGCGCCCGGTATGCTGATGAATGCAGGGTGGATTGAAGATACCGACGGTGATTTTCTGTTTTACCGTGAAGGCATAACCCCGGCGGTAGGCCGCGTGATAACTGAACTTGATGCGGAGCGTATGGCAGTGGCTGAAGCACTGGGTGTTCCGACCGCGAGTTTTCTGGAGAATTTCTATCAGGCGGGGCTGACGACCAAAGAGGCGATGGAGTCTGGTGACATCTCGCGCGCCTGTGTTGAAAGCGAGCCGAACTGGAAAATCAAAAGCCCACCCTCACTGGATCATCGCTACATCCATGAGGATGTTGGGTATGGGCTGGTGCCGTTCGCTGGGTTTGGTCGTCTCGCCGGTGTGCCGACACCAACCATTGATGGCATCATCCACCTGACATCAGAAATGATGGATATCCCGTACGCGACCGATGGTCTCACGCTGGAGGCGATGGGACTTGGCGGATTGGATGCGGGTCACGTTTTGAAGTTCGTTGAGGAGGGTGCGTAATGGCGGCACCTGTTACGAGCATAGCGATTTTTGGCGCTGGTGGCGGCGGCACCTCAGCGGCGGCACATCTGACAACGCTGGGATTTGAAATCCGCCTCTATAGCCAGGATGAAAGTGCGCTTGCACCACTCCAGGAAATTGGCGGTATCGAATATGACGCGCCGTTTGGCAAAGGCTTCGCCAAAATCCCGGTGATCACGTCAGACGCCACTACCGCGATGGCAGGTGCTGAGCTGGTGATGATCGTCAGCCCGGCTCATCTGCATGAAAAGTGGATCTCAGCGGCGGCGCCGCATCTGACCGACGACCAGACATTGTTTGTTTCGCCCGGCCATACGCTGATGCTGATTCCGCATATCTTGCGCGCCAATGGCATCAAGAACCCGGTGTTCTGTGAGACTGCGACGCTGCCGTATCTGTGTCGCCGCACCGGCTCGACGACGTGTCGGATTTCGCGGGTGTCTGACTTTATGGTGTTTGGTGGCTTTCCGGGAAAGGAAACCAAACGCCAGTTTGATATCGTCAGCACGGTCTACCCGGCGGTGAAGGAATTCTCCAACGTGCTGGAAACCGTGTTCCCGTACGGCAACGCCATTCATCATCCGCCTGCCTTCCTGTGCAATGCCGGACGTGTCGAGGCAACCGGCGGTGATTTCCGACATTATTATGATGGCATTACCCCATCGGTTGGTCGGCTGATCGATGCAGTGGACCGAGAACGGGTCGCGGTTGCCGATGCGCTGAACGCCAAGACCATGCCATTTGTCGAGCTGTTCTATCAGATGGGTTATACAACCGAGGCGGCACGCGAGAGCGGCACTGCCTATGAAGCCTTCCATCAGAGCGAGCCCGATAAGTGGATACCGGCGCCGCCGCAGTTGGAGCACCGCTATTTTCTTGAAGACGTACCCTATGGCCATATCATCTATTCGGAGCTAGGCCGGCTGGCAGGGGTGCCGACGCCAACGATTGATCACATTATCCACCTCGCCTCGGTGTCGCTGGGGCGCGATCTGACGACGGATGCGCTGACGCTGGAAAAGATGGGGCTTGCCGGGGTGACGAAAGAGAGGTTTCTTGATCTGCTGGAAAACGGATTTGACGATTAGGGAGACAGAACAATGGCGGTAAGGCTTGGGATGCGGTTTGACGGGTTTGATCCCGTTGGTGAAACCATTGAGGTATCGGCACAGGCGGAAGAGGCGGGCGCTGATACCATCTGGATGGCGGAACATCTCGGCTATCGTGAGGCTGCGGTCTCCTGCATGGCCTTCGCGCTCAAGACGCAACGCGCCATGGTCATTCCGACCGCTGTGATGCCCTATATCTGGCATCCGATGCCAACCGCGATGCAGTTCGCGACGATGGCTGAAGCCGCCCCCGGCCGGGTCGGTATTTGTGTGTCGGTCGGCAATCTGTTGAATCTTCGCGAATCCGGTGTGCCGCATCCCGAAAAACCGGTGCGGGTTATCCGTGAATATGTCGAAGCCTTACGCGCCTTGTGGAATGGCGAGACTGTCGATCAGGAAGGATTGATCTGGCAGTTGCGCGGTGCGCGGTTGGCGTTCAAACCACCGCAGGAAATTCCAACCTTTATTGCCTCAACTGGGCCACAGGTTTTGGGGCTTGCCGGACGTATTGCTGATGGTGTGCTCTATTCCGGTGGGCTGTCACTGGCCTCGATCCAGAAATGCGCTGCCTATGCTGAAGCTGGTATTGAGAAGGCAGGTCGCGATCCATCAGAGGTTCGTAAGGCTGGCTTTGTGTATTTTGCGTGTTCTAAAAACGGCACCGATGCAGTGGAAGCCAACCGTCGCAAGATCGCGTTCCTGTTCCGTAACTCCGCGCAGGCCGACAATATCGCGTCGGTTGGTATTCCGATTGATCATGAAGCGATTATCGAGCTGGTCAAGGCGCGCAAACTGGAAGAAGCTGCGCAGTTGATCCCGCCCGAAGCGGTAACCCAATTCACCGTCGCGGGTACGCCAGACCAGTGCCGCGAACAGCTGCAGGCCTATATCGATGCCGGGGTTGATGAACCGGTGATTGAGGTTAGCGGTACCGAAGAAGAAAAAGCGCTGGCACTCGAGGTTATTCGCGAGTTTACCGCAGGTCGTTAAAGCTTGCCGAAGGGAATTACCATGCCGAAAATCGGCATCCGTTTTGATGGTTTTGAAGACGCACCGGAAACATTTCGGGTGGCTGCACTGGCTGAAGAAGCCGGGGCCACCGGGCTATGGATGACGGAACATATCGGCTATCGGGAGTCGTTGGTTTCCTGTATGGCCTTTGCGATGAAAACCAAAAACGCAATGGTTATCCCGGCAGCCGTGACGCCTTATCTGTTTCATCCAACACCAACCGCGATGTCACTCGCGACGATGGCGGAAGCCTTTCCCGGCCGGGTTGGGGTCTCGGTGGCAATTGGCAATACGCTGGACATGAAAGAGTCTGGCAAAGAACCGCAAGACGCCGTGCAGACGGTGGAAGAATACGTCCGTGATCTGCGGGCGATGTGGAGCACGGAGCCGGTACAAAGCGAAACCGAAGCCTATAACCTCGCCGGTGCGCGGATGTCCTTCAAGACAGAACAATCGATACCGATTTTTGTCACCGCCCTCGGCAGTGAGGTCGCGAGCAAAGCGGGTGAGGTTGCCGATGGCATGTTGATGTCAGCGGGGTTCTCGGTGCCGTTTGTAGAGAACTGTCTGAAATTGTTTCGTGAAGGAGCAGAGAAGGCGGGACGCGATGCATCAGTGCTGCGGACCGCTGCCTTTATCCATTTCTCGGTCTCGGAAGATGGCACTTCCGCACGTGAAGATGTGCGGCGCAAGCTTGCTTTCCTGTTTCGCAATCGGTTGATGGCGGAGAATATCGCCTCGTCGGGCATTCCGATTGATCAGGACGCAATTGTCGATGCTGTCGCGGCACGTGACCTGGAGAAAGCGGCGACCTATGTCCCCGATGACGCGATTGAGGCGTTTGGTGTCGCGGGCACCGTCGCCGATTGCAAGAAAAGTCTCGAGGCCTATGTCGCCACCGGGCTCGATGAGCCAGTGATTCAGGTCGCGGGTGATGAGGAATCAAAGACTCTGGCGCTACAGGTGATCCGCGAGTTCACGGGGTGATGTTGGAAAACTTGGCGATATATGTGAACAGTCTTATCCAGTCACAATTTCATAGACTCGGATGCTCTCGATAAAAGGGTTTTGCGCTGCGATTTGTTCAGCCTCTTCCAGGCTCACTGCATTGATAATTGAATAGCCGGTAATCGACCCTGCGCCCATAGTGATGTCTTTGCTGCCATCATGCGAGATTTCTCGCGCGCCACCGTGGAAACCGCCATTTTCAACAGTTATGTCAGCAATTGATTCAAACCAGTTCTTCCAGGCGGTCATAATATCTGGTGTTGGTTTCTCGAATCCAAAATGCAACAGCATGTATCGTTTCATGGCGACTTCCTTATGTAGCTGTTTTCAGCCGATGCGATAAAGCGTATCGGTATTAGTGACGTCCGAGAGTAGTTCCGAGCTGGTCTCGGTGACGGTGACCATGTCTTTCAGTTGCAGCCCAAAGCCGTGGCCGGATTGATAGACGAGCGGTTCGATGCCGAGCACCATGCCAGCTTCTAATGTGTAATCGTCATACTTCCCGAGATAGGGGTCTTCATGCAGATGCAGTCCAATACCGTGCCCAACGAAAGAGATCGGCGGTAGACCAAGCTCGCCAAATTTCTCAAGGAAAATTTCATAGACATGTTTGGCGCTGGCACCAGGTTTGATGGCGTCCAGTACGCGGTATTTGCACTCAACCAGGTTTTTCCATATCTCGACGGCTTTCTCTGGTGGGTCTTCGACTGAGGCGGTGCGGCAAACGCCTGCATGATAGCCGTCAATGATCGAGAAGATTTCCACACGGCAAATGTCTCCTGCTTCAAGAACGCGTTCGGTCGGGCCAACATTAGGCAGTTCCGAGCGCGGTCCTGTTGCGACGATCATTAACTTGAAATGTTCCGCACCCTGTTCATAAACGCTGCGGGTCAGGGCAGCGGCCATATCCATCTCCGTCATACCTGCTTTGACTGCGTCGAAGGAAGCCGCGATAGCGGTATCAGAAATACGCGACAGGCGGCGTAGCAGATTAATCTCTTCCGGCGTTTTGATTTGGCGGAGCTGATCAAATATCGGGTCTGCGGCGACAAACATCGCGCCAGGCAAAAGACGCTTTAGATGTTCATGATCCGCAGCTGGCAGGTAGTTCATCTCGAGACCGATTTTACCATTAGTCGCTCCGAGATCGGAGATCAACTGGGCGAGCGCATTCATCGGTTTGTCGGTGAACTCGCCCCAGATGCGAATATCGGCATCAGGCAGTTTGCCGCGGACTGTCGTCTCTTCCATATCAACCGCGACGATGCCTGTTTTTCCGTCGGAGTTAACGGCGCAGATGGCATGGCGCCAGCGCATGAGTGGTTGCGAAGGGACGACGAAGCCGGTGGTGTACGCAAAGTTTTCTGGTGAAATCGCGACCAGGCAATCGAGCCCCGCCGCGGCCATCGCTGTTTTCTGTTTTTCTATGACGTCGTCACGCATTTTCACATCCCACTAAGGTTATGTGTCTATTAAGTTACGACGAGAATATCTGCGGGGTCTAGCTGGCTTCTGAAAGACGTTTGGTCAGCCGCCGTGCAATGGAGCCAACAACGCGCCGCCGGTACCACGGCTTAACAGTTGTCGTCTTCATTGGTTTAGCCTGGCTTTGAACAATTTCAGCAATCTCATCGAGAACAGCATCGTCGAGCACGGCACCTGTGAATTTCTCTAGCCCTTTGATCAGATGCGGATATGGGTTCACGGCGGTCAGGGCAATCCGTAATTCGTCGATTTTACCGCTGGACTGCTTGATCCAGACGGCAGCTCCGGCGAGTGGGAAATCAATCGATCCGCGCACGCGGGCTTTTTCATACGTGCTTGGTTGGCCTGCTTCAGATTTAGGCAGGTGAAGAACAGCCAGAAGTTCGCCGGGTTCAATAGCGAGATGGTTCATGCCGTCATTGCGATAGATATCGGTGAGCGGTACACGGCGGCGACCGTTAGGGCCGACCAGATCAACCTCAGCATTATGGATGAGGGCTGCCGGGGCGACATCACCGGAGAAGGCAGCAAAGCAGCGCTTGCCGCCGGGGGCGACATGACAAATTGTGCCGTTCTTTTTTAGGCAATAATCGTTCGATTTTCGCCACCATTCTGACTGGTTATAGAATAGGCATCGTGTGTCGAGGCATAAATTGCCACCAACCGTGCCGTAGCTTTGATGGGTTGGGCCGGCGACTGCCGCTGCTGCTTCAGCGACGGCTGTGAAGTCTTTCTGAACGCGAACGTCATTGGAAACAGTCTCAAGTGTAACAGCAGCACCGATATGTAATCCGTCGGCGTCTTCGGTGATTTGTTGAAGCTCTTCCACGGCCGAGAGATCAATCAGCGCGGTGGGCTGTTCTATGCCGCGCCGGACATTGACGATCATGTCAGTGCCACCAGCGACATAAAGAGCACCATCTGTTTCGTTACAAAGCTTTACGGCCTCTTCAACGGCAGTCGGGCGGTGCAGATCGAATTCAGGCATTAACTCCATTATGCATCCACCTTCTTGCTGGCTTCTTTTTTCTTGTCTTCCATGATTTCCATCAGCCGGTCGGGGGTGATTGGCAGTTCGGAGACGCGAATGTCCAGCGCATCGGCGATGGCATTGGTCAGGGCAGGCAGGAACCCTGCAAGCGATGCTTCGCCCGCTTCCTTGGCGCCAAACGGGCCATGCGGATCGATGGATTCAACGATATGGGTTTCAATCGGTGGGCTCTCGATAATCGTCGGCACGCGGTAATCCAGCATGTTACCGGTTATCCCGAGTCCATTATGATAACGGGTTTCTTCGGTCATCGCCTGCCCCATTCCCATCCAGACTGAACCTTCGATTTGGCCTTCGACGGAGAGTGGGTTCAATGCTTTGCCGCAATCGTGCGCGACCCAAACTTTTTCGACGTGGATATCGGCGGTATCCGGGTCGATGGCTATCTCGACAACCTGCGCAGCATAGGAAAATGCCATGGAGCCACCGATGGCGGCACCGCGATATTTATCACCGCCCCAGCTTTCGGGGATGGTGTCAAAATTGCCCCGGGCTGTGATGGTGCCAGTGCCTTCCAACGCTGCAATGACAACCTCCTCGAAGGTCATCCCCTGATCTTGCGACCCGGCGCGATAGACCTCGCCGAGACATTCAACATCTTCTGGCTGGACATCCATCTTACGGGCAGCCGCTTCCGTCAGGATCGCCTTGAGGTTCGTCGCGGCATCAATGGCGGCGTTGCCAACCATATAGGTGACGCGAGAGGAGTAGGCGCCATTATCTTTCGGCGTGACCAGACTGTCCGACGTGAGAATGCGGATACGGGTTACGTCGAGGCCTAGAACTTCGGCAACACATTGCGTGAGAATGGTGCTCGATCCTTGTCCGATCTCCGGGGCGCCGGTCAGGATCGTCAGGCTGCCATCGAAATCGAGCTTGATGTTGACGGTAGCGTGCGGTTCTCCGGTCCAGTTCACCGGCTTCGAGGCACCACTAACATAATGGGAGCAGGCGATGCCGAGACCACGATAAGGTTCCAGCTTGCCCTTGCGGTCTTTCCAACCGCTGGCTTTTTCCACGATGTCGAGACATTCCGGCAGGCCATAACTGTTCACCATCAAATCATTGGCGGTGAAAGTTGGGGCTTTGAGCAGATTTTTGCGGCGGACTTCAAACGGATCGAGACCAAGCTCGGTGGCCATATCGTCCATCAGGCTTTCAAATGCAAAGCGTACGTTGACCGTGCCGTGTCCGCGAAAAGCACCACAAGGTGGGGTATTGGTCAGGACGCGATAGCCGTTATAGCGCGCATTCTGAATGTCATAGAGCGCGAAGACCATCGATCCTGAATAAAGGATGGTGACTGTCCCATAGCCGGCATAAGCACCACCATGCTGCGTCGTCGTCGTATCAACAGCGGTAATCCGACCATCTTTGGACATGCCTATTTTGAGGGTGGTTTTTTGTTCCGGGCGCCCACGATGGGTAACAAAGGTCTCTTCGCGGCTCAGAATGATCCGAACAGTGCCATTGCATTTACGGGCCAGCGCGCTCGCGACGAGTTCAACATGCAGGCACTCGGTTCGGGAGCCAAACCCACCACCGATATGGGGTTTGATGACGCGAATTTTGGACTTTGGCATGCCGAGTGTTTGCTCAAGCATGAGATGTACGTAGTACGGCACTTGGGTGCTGGCATGAACGGTGAGCTGATCGCGTTCGCCATCATAGGCGGCGAGGGCGGCATGCGGTTCGGTCTGCACCTGGCAAACCTCAGCGCAGTCATATGTGCCTTCACGGATCAGGTCGGCGTCTTCAAACCCTTTGTCAACTTCGCCTAGATCATATTCAACATGGCGTTCGACATTGTTGGGGCGTTTTTCATGCAGAGGCGTGACGCCCTCGGCTATCGCATCGTCTGCCGTGAAATAGGCCGGTAGTTCCGTATATTCGAATTCAATGAGATCGAGCGCTTTCTGGGCGGTCTCGACATCTATCGCCGCAACGGCGGCAATTGGTTCGCCACGATAGCGCACTCGGTCGCGGGCAATCGGCCACTCCGTCCGGGCAATTGGCAGAACGCCAAACTGGCCGACAAAGTCAGCGCCGGTGACTAAAGCTTCGACGCCTGGGAGGGCTTCAGCGGCGGCGGTGTCGATGCTTAGGATTTCGGCATGGGCAACCGGCGAGCGGAGAATGCGACCGACGAGCGCGTCGAGTTCCATAAAGTCTGCGGTGTAGTTTGCTTTGCCAGATACTTTTTCGGGGCCGTCGACCAGCGGCATGGGGACGCCAACTGATTTTACGGGTTCGACCTTTTCAGGATCGATGGGCATGGTCTCATTCATGCGGCATCCTCCTTCGAGGCGATTTCCTCGGCGGCGGCCTGAACGGATTCAATGATTTTTACATAGCCGGTGCAGCGGCAGATATTGGCGGCCATACCTTGTCGTATTTCATCTTCGTTTGGATTAGCGTTTTCGCGCAGGAGTCCTTCCGCAGCCATCACCATGCCGGGCGTGCAGAAACCGCATTGGGCGCCGAGTTTTTCATGGAAACCACGCTGGATCGCCGAGAGACGACCGCCGGTTTCAAGTGATTCAATGGTTTCGACTTCGGTGCCGTCGCAGGATGCTGCCAAAGTGAGACAGGCGTGGCGCGGTTTTCCGTCAATCAGCACGGTGCAGCACCCACACTCCCCACCATCGCAGCCGATCTTGGTGCCGGTCATTCCAACAGTTTCCCGTAGGAAATCCACGAGCAACATATTCCCGGGTACCGCGTCATCGCGACTGCGGCCATTAAGCGTCATTGAAATAAAGTTTTTCATCGGCTCCCACCTTATTTTGGGGCGAATATCAGGGCTTTTAGGCCAATTAGGTCCAGAAACCCTTCGATATCATATTGTTGGGTAGTAAACAATATGTAACTCAATCAATTTCAAGGTCCTGTATCCAAAAACATATGAATCAGCTTGTCGGTTTAGGCATTAATGCGTGTTAGTTTCCAAGAGAAATAAACGTTTGGGCTAAACAGATGTCGGAAAGCAACTCGGAAGAGAAAGACCGAAGTGGGATTATCGGCGTCAGCTTCCGTGAAGCTTTGGGGGCGTGGACTAAAATCGCACTCCTTAGCTTTGGTGGTCCTGCGGGCCAAATCGCTCTGATGCACCGAGTGCTGGTTGAAGACAAAAAGTGGATTAGCGAAGGCCGGTTTTTGCATGCTCTAAATTACTGCATGCTGTTGCCCGGACCCGAAGCGCAGCAGCTCGCGACGTATATAGGCTGGCTGTTGCATAGAACCTGGGGTGGTCTCGTTGCTGGGACGTTATTTATCGTGCCGGGTGCCGTCGTTATCCTGGCGCTCAGCGTTCTCTATGCGGGGTTCAATGACCTCTCGATTGTTCAGGCTATTTTCTTTGGCATCAAAGCAGCGGTGTTGGCGGTCGTGGTTCAGGCCGTTTTACGGATCGGTAGCCGGGCGCTTACCAACAACCTAATGATCGCCATCGCTGTCACTGCGTTTGTTGCGATCTTCTTCTTTGCCGTTCCTTTCCCGGTGATTGTGATTGCCGCGGCGGTTATTGGCTATATCGGTGGCCGCGTGAACCCCATGATCTTCTCTGGGGGTGGTGGTCATGGCGAGGCAGAAACGACGGAAAATGATGTTATTGACGCCGCGGAAGCCGCTGGAAAGTTGAACCATACGAAACCGTCCCTGGCGCGGGCGATAAGAGTGACGTCGCTTTGTCTCGTGCTGTGGCTGGGTCCCGTCACAGTCCTGATTGCCTGGATGGGTATGAACAACGTCTTCACACAGGAAAGCCTGTTTTTTAGCAAGATGGCGGTCGTTACTTTTGGCGGGGCCTATGCGGTATTGGCCTATGTCGCGCAGCAGGCGGTATCGACTTATGGCTGGCTGGCTCCCGGGGAGATGCTTGACGGCCTTGGCATGGCGGAAACCACGCCGGGACCGCTCATCATGGTTGTGCAGTTTGTCGGGTTTATGGGCGCCTACAGAAATCCAGGAATGCTCGATCCGATGCTGGCCGGTGTCCTGGGGGCGGCGATTACGACCTGGGTGACCTTTGTGCCGTGCTTCCTGTGGATTTTCCTCGGTGGGCCTTACATCGAATCTCTGCGGGGCAACAAATCACTGTCGGCAGCCCTGTCAGCGATTACGGCTGCCATCGTTGGTGTGGTGCTCAATCTCGCAGTTTGGTTTGGGCTCCATGTAGCATTTGAAAAAGTCGAGGAACAAAATTTCGGTCCGTTGCGACTTTATGTACCTGTTTGGAACACTGTTGAAATCGCCGCCGTCATTCTCGCCGTTGCGGCAATGGTTGCGATGCTGCGCTTTAAAGTCGGTATGATCCCGACACTCGCTGTTTCGACTGTTTTAGGCACCGCTATATTTTACACGGGGTTTTGAAGGGCGCTTCCATTCTGCTTCTTTCTCCCTGTATCGCCATAAGATAGGATGCGCGCAATGAATTCTCTTATAAGAAAGATCTGCTAGATGGTTGAACCTTTACTGCCTTTGATTGTCGAACCCGCCGAGCTAGAAGCGGCGCTGGGAGCCGATGGTCTATTGATTGTCGATTTGAATGAGCCTGGGCTCTATGCCGAGGGCCATGTTCCGGGCGCGGTCAATCTCTCCTTTGCGTCTTTGATTGGGCCGCGGCCCCCCGCAATGGGCACTCTCCCCAGCGCTGAACAGCTATCGGCTGCCCTGTCAGGTATCGGTCTCACGCGTGATCATCACGTCGTAGCCTATGACACTGAAGGCACCGGCAAGGCCAGCCGCTTCTTGTGGACACTCGATGTTGTCGGCCACCCAAACGCATCGCTGCTCAATGGTGGTTTTCATAGTTGGGGTGGAGAGGGTCATCCGCGTGAAACCGAAGCAAATGCGCCGACCCCGGGCGACTATGCGGTGTCGATTGGCGACGGGGCACTGGCGGAGAAGAATTATATTCTAGAGCATCTCGATGATGACAATGTCGTTGTGCTCGATTGTCGGACACCCGCGGAATATTCCGGGGACGATATGCGTGCGGCGCGCGGTGGTCATATCCCGGGCGCCGTTAATTTTGACTGGATGTTGGCGATAGATCGGGATCGTAATATTCGGCTCAAGTCTGCCGACGAGATAACCGCCATGTTGACCGATCTTGGTGTGACTCCTGATAAGGAAATTATCGCTCACTGCCAAACCCATCACCGGTCTTCGCATACCTATATGGTGCTCAAGTCACTGGGCTATACCAATATCAAAGGGTATGACGGTTCTTGGTCCGAGTGGGGCAATGACCCAGACGTACCGATAGAATAGGGAGACTTACCGATGGCTAAACAGTTCAAGCGGGATTTTGTCGATCAGGAATCTCTTGAGGCCCCCGATATGCAGGTGCTCCGGAAAATGGTGCCGCCGGCAGACATGCCATTCGACATTACCAAGATTGGCCATGTGGTCTTGAACGTCAAAGACGTTGACCGTTCCACCGCGTTTTACACACAAGTGTTGGGCTTTCGTGTTTCGGATACCTATCCAGAAAGCATGATGCCGGGCCGTATGGTTTTCATGCGGTTCAACAATGATCATCATGGCGTGGCGCTGGTCGGCGGATTGGAACGGGTGGTCGATAATACCGAGATGCATCACATGGCCTTTCAGGTTGAAACGCTGGATGAAGTTTTTCAGGCGCGTGATCATCTTGAAAAAAATAATGTTCATATCGAGTTTTCCGGGCGGCGTCGCGCTGGCTGCCAAGTGGCGGTTGAATTCCGTGACCCGGATGGCCATTTCCTTGAAATCTATTGTCTCCTGGATCAGGTCGGTCCCAATGAAGAGGCGTGTCCCGCTGAAAATTGGCGTCCGGTGGCATCATTGGAAGATGCTCTTGATGACGCGCCACCTGGACAGGATATGACGTTGCAGGATCCTTCCCTGCGACGTTAACAGGAATTGAAGAATGGACGGCGTAAGCCAGCCCGAGAGCAAGTCACTCGATCCAAAAAAGTTTCAGGATCCGGACGTCACAGCGGCGGGGGAAACGCGTGCCCAAGTATCGCTAGACGGACTCAAAACGTTATGGATCAATACCGGTACGTTGTGCAATCTGACCTGCGCAAATTGCTACATCGAATCCAGCCCGCGAAATGACCGGCTATCCTACATTACAATAGATGAAGTGCGTTCGTATCTCGATGAGATACGGGACGAGAGCCTAGAGACCGAAGAAATCGGTTTTACCGGTGGTGAACCCTTCATGAACCTCGACATGATCCAGATGTTGGAGGTGGCTTTGTTGCGCGGTTTTCGGGCTCTGGTGCTGACAAACGCCATGAAGCCAATGCGGCATCACGAAGCGGCGCTGAAGAAACTAAAATACTGGTTTAACGATAAGCTGGTGGTTCGTGTCTCCGTTGACCATTACACGCAACAACGTCATGAAGAAGAACGTGGACCGGGTAGCTGGCAGCCGATGCTCGATGGGTTGATCTGGTTGTCGCAAAACAAATTTAATTTCGACATTGCTGGCCGAACGCCATGGGGTGAAGAAGAGATGGCGATGCGGGAAGGTTATGCTGAGCTGTTTGCCGAGCATGACATTTCAATGGATGCGGATGATTCGTCGCGGCTGGTGTTGTTTCCAGAGATGGATGAGAAACAGGACGTGCCCGAGATTACAGATCAGTGCTGGTCGATTCTCGATGTCGATCCTGGCACGATGATGTGCGCAACTTCGCGAATGGTTGTAAAGCGCAAGGGTGCTGAAAAACCGGCCGTGATCGCCTGCACTTTGTTGCCTTACGATGACCAGTTTGAACTAGGTACTACGCTTGCCGAGTCATCTGACGATATACCTCTCAATCATCCGCATTGCGCAAAGTTTTGTGTTCTCGGCGGGGGTGCCTGTAGCCAAAGCTGACCTTCTTCCTAAATTTTTTGTAGAAGATTGCTCTAGACCGCTCTCTTAGTCCGGTGTGAAATTGGGAAAATGAATTCCATAGGGAGAAACGCCATGGCGGATAGTAATCTCGCGCCGGAAAAATCCTTTGTCTTTGATTTTGTCGACCGCAATGCGGAGGCAATCGCGACCATCGGCGACTCGGTGTTCTATTTCGGTGAGCTGGGCATGCAGGAGGTTGAAAGCGCCAAGCTGATGACCGAGACGCTCGAGAAGGAAGGATTCTCGGTTGAGCGCGGCATCTCAGGTTTTCCAACGGGCTTTTGTGCCTCATACGGGTCAGGCGAGCCGGTTATTGCCCTGCATACGGAATATGACGCCAATCCGAATAACAGTCAGGCATCAGGAGAAACTGAGCAAAAAAATATCACCACCTACGGTCCCGGCCATTGTGAGGGCCATAACTGTAATGCCGCAGTGATGGTGTCGGGTGCCATCGCCGCGAAACGCGCGATAGACGAGTTTGGTCTAGAGGGCACGCTCAAGGTGTTTGGTGCGCCAGGTGAAGAACAGTTAATCAGCCGACCTTACTATGTACGCGATGGCTGGTTTGATGACGTTGATGTCGCAATTCATGATCATATTGGGGGCGATATGGCGACAGTCTACGGGCTAACCCATTCGGCTGCTGTGTCAGCATACTTCACCTTCAAGGGAGAGACCGCACATGCATCGACCGCACCGTGGCGGGCGCGGGACGCCCTCGATGGTTTCGTCCTGATGGATATGGGGATGGCGCAGTTCCGTGAACATATGGAACCCGATATGCGGGCGCATCGTGTGATCAAGGATGGCGGTGACCAGCCCAATACCATCCCGGCAAAGGCGATGGTCTGGTGGACGTTCCGGGCACCAACCGCAGAAGGAGCTCGAAAGGTTTTTGAGCAAGGCAAAAAAATCGCTGAAGGGGCAGCGATGATGACCAATACCGAGGTCGACATCGAAGTGATGAGCGCTGTTTGGCCCGTGCGAACCAATCAGGGGTTGGCGGAGGTTGTTCAGGGCAATCTTGATTTGGTAGGCGTTCCTGAATGGACAGATGACGAACAGTCCTTTGCCGAAGAATTGCAGAAGGCCGCTAACGTCACACCCGAAGGGCTAAGGACGGAAGTGAAGCCGTTACTCGGTCCGACCGCGCAACGCGCGCCATCGAACGATTGCGGTGATGTATCGTGGAAAGTGCCAATGGGCCGCGTTGGGTTTCCGTCCAATGTCCCGAATGTCCCGTTTCATCATTGGGCAGGAGGCGCGGCGCTCGCGACGACCATTGCGCATAAGGGATCTGTCGCCGGTGCCAAAACACTCGCCGGAACGGTCGTCGACTTGCTGTCGAATCCAGCACTGGTTCAGCGGGCGAAAGACACCTTTGCCGAAGAGATCGGTGATGTTGTTTATAAGCCACTGATCCCTGCCGATCAGAAACCACCGGTTGATCTCAACCGCGAGATGATGGAAGCCTTCCGTAAACCGATGAGCGAGCACTACGTCAAAGAGAAGCCGGAATTCGTGTAACGGGTTTGCTAATTCCGAACTTTTGTTCTCGCACCCTCGTCCAGAGTGACCTCAATTTTAGTGTTGTCTTGGGCTAGGTTTGACAGGGTGTATCTGTTAGCTTTTTTTTGAAGAATAAATTCAATTTTGGTTCGATTAACCTAGGGAGGACATTATGCGTTTTAAGATGTTCAGGACTTCAATTGCGGTACTAGCGCTTGCGGTCATTGCAGCAATTGCGTTGCCAAACCAGTCAGCGAAAGCAGGATTTTACAAAGATAAGGTGATTTCTATTGTTATCGCGTTTGGCCCTGGTGGTGGGTATCATCTGTATTCCACCACGCTGCCGAAACATTTGAAGCAGTTTATTCCGGATACGCCGCCAATAGTGTTGCAGTTTATGCCAGGCGCTGGCGGCCTTAAGGCAGCTAACTATATGTATAAAGTGGCGCCAAAGGACGGCACTTATATGTCGCTCCTGTCACAGACAGCAGCTCTATTTCAACGCCTGAATAAGGGGAAACAGGGATATCGCTATGATGCCTCCAAGTTCAATTATATTGGGCGGCTGGTCAGCATGGATGCTGCCCATATGCTCTATAAATCCTTGCCGAGCAGAGATCTCAATACGTTGAAAGGCGAAAAACTGGGCACGATTATTGCCTGTACGGCAGGCAAAGCGGCACAGGGCTATATCAACGCGAAAGCGCTTTCCGTTGCTGCGGGCCTCAAAATGAAAACTCTGACGGGTTATCAGGGTTCAGCGCGTCAAAATATCGCTATGCAACGCGGCGAATGTAATTATCAGCCGGGTGCGTGGAACAGTTGGAAAGCGCGTCGTGGGGATTGGTTGAAGCAGAAGTTGATCAAACCCGTTGCGTTGACGGCACTGGAACGTCATCCCGATTTGCCGAATGTTCCGACAATTGTTGAGCTCGCCAAGACGGCGAAACTGAAAAGAATTATGAGCTTTATTGCTGGCTACGCCCCTGTCGGTCGAGCCTACGCAATGCCCCCTGGCGCGCCAGCTGATCGTGTTGCCATGTTGCGAGCGGCTTTTGATAAAGCGGTCGTTTCTAAAGGTTTCCTGGCGGAAACCAAGAAACGCAACATGCTCGTCGGTACCGCGCCAGGTAAGTATGTGCAGAAAATCGTTGATGGTATCATCGCGACGCCTGATGGGGTGGTGAATGATACGAAAAAGATGTTGGGTTACAAATAACCTGATAGTCGCGAAGATAAAAAAAGGGCCGGTCAGAAGACCGGCCCTTTTCGTTTGCGCGGGTAAAATTTATTTCGCCCGGAACTTTGCTGGCAGGAAGAACATGGCATACTGATTGTCAGCAACAGCGGCATGGCAATCGATGCAGAACTTGACGTTCTTTGATCCCTTGCCATTGGTTGTGCCAACAGTTTGGCCATTTGGCATGATCAGCGTATAGCGCCAATCGCTGCTCGCCTTGTTAAAGCCACTCTTCATCTTTTCCATGAGGAACAGTGGGCCGACACTGACCTTGCCCTGCGGCGTGACTGTAAAGCTGTCTTTGGCAAGAACGCCGCCGCGAGTCATTTTTCCGACTTTCTCGAACTTGGCATACTGCCCACTTGCCTTCTTACTGGCATAGTTGTGGACAAGGCGCCCGCCATGGGTAGCGGAGACGTAGGGCTGGTTAGAGAACTTCTTCCAGTGTGCATACCACTTCGCCCAAAGATTGCCTGACTTGGAGTAGGCGGCTTTCATTTCGCCTTGCAGACATTTGTAGACCGCGATGGTTTCACCTTTAGTCAACTTGACCGAAGGAGCTGCGCCACAGGGACCACAAGGATTGCAGCCACGCTTTGCGGCGCAGGGGTTGCAACCGCGTTTTGCAGCACAAGGATTGCAGCCACGCTTTGCGGCGCAGGGATTGCAGCCACGCTTTGCGGCGCAGGGGTTACAACCGCGTTTAGCAGCACAAGGATTGGCGTTGGCAAGACGTGGAACAACGCACTTGCTGCTGTAAGAAGCAGCGCCACCCGCACATGGGTTGCATGGATTTGCACCGCAGGGATTACAGCCCCGAGCGGCACAAGGATTACAGCCACGCTTTGCAGCACAGGGATTGCAACCGCGCTTAGCCGCGCATGGATTACATCCGCGTTTGGCGGCGCATGGATTGCAACCGCGCTTTGCAGCACATGGATTGCAACCACGCTTTGCAGCGCAAGGATTGCAGCCTTTCTGATGATGGCCAGCAACGGCCGTTGGCGCTTCTACTACAGTGACGAGGGTAAACCCCGCAGCCATGGCGAGCGGTATTACCGTCGTTGCAAGTAAACGGGACTTCATCGGTTTCATCTTGGATACCCTCCGTTGATTTATTTTTCGTATGCCCGCGTCAGCTAGGCGCCTTTAGTTAAGTTTCTACAGGACTAGGCTACTCGCCGGTCGGCGTTCTTCGCCAGTAATTCCACCTCAATTCTTCGTGACAACGCCATGAGTTTTGCAAAGGATTTTAGCGTTTGACCCGGTATCCGCCTGATTCAGAAATCAAAATTATCGGGTTGGCGGGGTCGGGCTCGATTTTTTGCCGAAGTCTATAAATATGGGTTTGCAGCGTATGCGTCGCTAGCGGTGCCGCATGATTCCACACCTCGCTATATAGGGTGTCGCAACCAACGATCTTATCGCCTGCACGATACAGGTATCGCAAAATGGCACATTCCTTATCGCTGAGAAGAATTTCTTGCTTAGTGTCACGATGTGTCAGGGTGCGGATACTGGGCCTGAAGCTGAATGGCCCTAGATTAAAGGCAGCGTCTTCGCTGGCCTCGTGTTGCCTTAGATGGGCTCTAACTCTCGCGAGCAATATTCCCATCTTGAATGGTTTGATTACATAGTCATTAGCGCCCGCGTCGAGTCCGAGAATAATGTCGGCGTCGCTATCCATACCGGTCAACATAATGACAGGTGTATGGATGCCTTTGCGACGGATAAGCCGACAGGTATCACGACCATCCATATCCGGGAGACCAACATCGAGCAGGATCATATCGAAATGTTCGGTGCCGACGATTTCTAACGCACTGGTACCGTCATTAGCAGCAACCGTATCGAATTCCTCGTGTAGCGCGAGCTGATCCAATAGAGAACGTTGCATCTCAGGATCGTCTTCAACAAGGAGTATTCGATTTGTGCCAGCCATTTTCCCGCAACTCTTTCGAGCGACAAGCGTACGACTGGTGTGGAACATGCGGAAATCACGCCGAGTCACTTTTAATTGAGCAACGGAATCCGAATGGTTGAGACGCGCTGGCATTTCTCTGTCCGGCGTTTATGGTGCTTGATAAAGTAGAAACGACCAACATCGTGAAACACTTTTAGGGTGGGTTTCCGTGCAGAAAACTGTGGCTTTTATCTTTCAAAAGATCCGGCAATCGTTGCCGTTTGTTGTCCCTTTGACTGCTATCTTGGTGTTTGCGCCAGGTTCGGCGATAGCGGCTTGTCTTCTCGGACTTGTCGGACAACCAGCGGGTTTTCAACTTGCTTCAACCCAACCTATTCCGTTTTCAGTTGCGGCGGTGCCAAAGGGGCAAGTCAGCATTTCCTATTTTGGTCATTCCAGCTTTCTTATCGAGACGCCTGGCGGTGTTACTGCCGTCACAGATTTTAATGGACTTTCATCGCCAAATTTTGTCCCCGATATTGTGACGATGAACAATTCTCATGAAGGTCATTTTACGCCGTTTCCTGATCGCAGAATTCAAACTGTGCTACGAGGTTGGTCTATAGAGACCGGCAAAATGGCGCGCCATGACTTGCGGCACAAAGATTTGCGGGTGTTTAATGTTCCGACCAATATTGGTGAATATGGCGACCCCAAGGGCAACGGAAACTCAATCTTTGTATTTGAAATTTCTGGTCTGTGTATTGCTCATGTCGGCCATTTGCATCATGTGCTGACTAAAGATCAGCTGAAACAGCTTGGCCGGATTGATATTCTGTTTGTGCCGATCGATGGCGGTATGACGATCCAGCACGAACAGGCTTTGGCGGTTATTGAACAAGTTTCACCACGCATGGTTATCCCGATGCACTTCGGGTTCATCGGTGCTGCTGAACGGTTCTTTGAAATGGCTCGGAAACTTTATCCGATTAAAACAGAGACCGGGGCAACGATTTTGGTGAGCCGGAAAACCCTTCCCAAGGAAATAGAAATCAGATTCTTGCAGGGTGGCTGACTCTGATCAGGAGGTTTCTTGCTCCTGCAAAAAAGACCTGCGCAGGATTGGTTTCTGCACTTTGCCTGATGGTGTTTTGGCGATGGCGTCGACGATCTGAATATGTTTTGGCCGTTTGAATCGTGCTAGATGCTCTGTGCAATGATTGATGATTGCGTTTTCGTCTAGCGCGGACTTCTGATTCAAAACGACATAGGCGACGAGGGCTTCGCCCCACTGATCATCAGGGATACCAAAGACCGTGCAATCGATAATGGCATCATGTCCTTCGAGGACAATCTCTACTTCACGAGGATAGATGTTCACGCCACCGGACACGATCATATCTTTTGACCGTCCTACGAGGGTTATGAAGCCTTCAGCATCTTTTTTCGCTAAATCCCCTGTCCAGCCCCACCCGTCACCATTGGCAAAATAGGCGTCGGTTTCTGCTTGATTATTATAATAGCCGGACATGAGAAACGGGCCGCGAGAGATAATTTCACCGGTTTCATCCGTGTCTACTTCATTGCCGTCGGGGTCGACGATTTTTAAATCGATACCGACCGCAATACGGCCAACCGTATCCGCCTTGTCCTGGGGGTGTGATGGTCGATACACACAGATTGGTCCGGTTTCTGATTGGCCATAATGGTTGGTGAACTGTGTATCCGGCATTTTTTGACCCACCTCTGTGACGAGGTCGGCTGGCGTAATAGCGCCACCGCAGGCGATGTTGGTGAGACTCCTCAGTTTATCTGCAAGGAAGTGGTCGTCCGACAATATTTGCCTCAACTGGACGGGAACCATGAACGTGCAGGTGATGCCGTGCTGTGCGGTCAGATCGACGAAGCTATCTGCGTCCCAACCGGTCACGACAACCGCAGTTGCACCGACGAACATCGCTGTCGGTAACCAAACCAGTGATCCCATTGCATGATAGAACGGTGTCACCATGGCTACGATATCTGACTCCGTTACGCCGTGTTCGATAGCTGTCGTATAGCAGCTCACAGAACGCGCCTGGTGGCAGACCACCGCGCCTTTCGGAAGCCCCGTCGTACCTCCGGTAAATGTCATCGCGAATGGGTCCATCTCGGATAGTTCTATTTCGCAGGGCGTGTCCGGCTGACCCTTGATAAAGTCGTTGAACGCGATCCAACCTTCTTGGGTCGGTTCACCGATGACGACGACCCGGTTGAGGTTGGGGAGTTGATCGATAACTTCTGCTAGCTTGGCTTGGAACGCTTGCTCGACCACGATGAGGCTGGCATTTGTCCGGCCCAATATCGCGACCAACTCATCTGGTGCGTAGGCGGGGAGAAGATTAACGAGCATGGCACCGGTCTGAGCACCACCAAAATGCGCAATGACATATTCGGGAAGATTGCGGGACATGATCGCCCAATTTGTCCCTTTGCCAATGTTATTTTGGAGCAAGGCATGGCCAAAACTGTTGGCTGCTTTACTAAGGTCGCCGTAGGAAATTCTATCGTCACCGCAAATTAGGGCGGTACGATTAGGGTGGCGTTCAGCGCTAAGCTTTAGGATGTCGCCGGTGAGCAAGGGGTGTTGGCTCCCATAAACTATATTCTTTTGCGATACTATCTTATTGCAAACTGTTGCGCACTCAACAATCTAGAGAAATCGTACTGGTCGATGATGCGTTAGAATGGACGAAGGTTTGAACCGCAGGCTTGCGCTGTTATGTTTGCGCTATACACGGGGAAAGTAGTTCTACGATGGAACGTTCGTTTAAAAAAGAAGTTACGACACTGCGGCTTGGCGATGGCGACATGTTCCATGGCGAGGGGATCCTTGGTGTTACAAAGGCGTTGCTACAGTCTGGTGTTTCCTATGTCGGGGGATATCAAGGTGCGCCAATTTCACATTTGATGGATGTATTGTCTGATGCAGAACCCTTGCTTGATGACCTCGGTATTCATTTTGAAGTTTGTGCCAATGAAGCCTCTGCGGCGGCCATGCTGGCGGCATCGGTCAATTACCCAATCCGTGGTGCGGTAACCTGGAAGTCGGTCGTTGGGACCAATGTGGCGTCTGACGGATTATCCAATTTGGCTTCTGCCGGTGTAAAAGGCGGCGCATTGATCGTCGTTGGTGAAGATTACGGTGAAGGCTCCAGCATTATCCAGGAGCGGACGCATGCCTTTGCGATGAAATCGTCGATGTGTCTGCTGGACCCAAGGCCTGAATTGCCGACGATTACGCGCATGGTGGAAGAGGCTTTTAATCTTTCGGAAGCCTCAAATATGCCGGCGATGCTGGAGCTCCGTATTCGCGCCTGCCATGTCTACGGTCATTTCGATGCAAAGGATAATGTGCACCCGCTTTATTCACGTAATAACAAAATACCTGAAGCAGAATTTGATTTCTCTCGCGTCTGTTTACCCCCGGCGACCTATTCGCAGGAGAAGCACAAGATCGAACATCGTTTGCCGGCGGCAATAAAATATATCGCCGAGAACAATTTAAACGAGCGGTTTGACGGCGATGTTCCCGAGGTCGGTATTATAGTTCAGGGCGGCGTATACAACACCTTGATGCGGGCTCTACGACAGTTTGGCCTTGCCGATAGCTATGGCAATTGTCGTATCTCGACATTGGTCATGAACGTTACTTATCCGATTGTGCCTGATGAAATCGCAGAATTTTGCGTTGGTAAGGATTCGGTGCTGGTTGTTGAAGAGGGGCAGCCGGAATTCATTGAGCAGGCAATCAACGCGATCCTGCGGAAGAAAGATGTAAACACCAAGATCATCGGTAAAGACGTCTTTCCGATGGCCGGGGAATATACATCCGAAGTGATGTTAAAAGGCGTGCACGGATTTCTAGCGAAACACGCACCGTCAGGACTAAACATAGACACAGTGTTGGAGGAGATTGATCAGCTTTTCTCCGATCGCGATGATGCCCGTGAGATATTAGGGGACGGGTTGCCTCTGAGGACACCAAGTTTTTGTACTGGGTGCCCTGAACGGCCTATTTTCAGCGCGCTTAAAATTATGGAGAAGGAACTCGGACCAGCTCACATTAGCGCTGATATTGGTTGCCACACCTTTGCGGCCCTGCCGCCTTTTAATGTCGGTAACACGGTCATGGGGTATGGGTTAGGTCTTGCCAGTTCGGCAGGACTGGCACCGAATTTTCATAAACGTGTCATTAGTATCATGGGCGATGGCGGGTTTTGGCATAACGGTATGTCGAGTGGAGTGGCTGCTGCCCAAGCCAATGGTAACGATGCGGTCTTATTGGTTGTGAAGAACGGTTATACCTCGGCAACCGGTTGGCAATTGCTGCCTTCAAGCTTACGCGACCGTTCTGGCAATAAGCGCGATATGTCGATTGAGAAGGTTCTGCGCGGCTTTGGGGTCCGTTGGCTTAAGACGGTTCGGACCTATTCAATCGCAAGCATGGTCAAGACTCTGCGCAAGGCGATGACGACAGCTGAAGGTGGACTGAAAGTCATTATTGCTGACGGCGAATGCCAGCTAGCGCGGCAACGCCGTATTAGGCCGGAGGTCGCCAAACGACTCAAGGAAGGGAAGCGTGATGTTCGGACCAGATTCGGTGTCGACGAAGATGTTTGCACCGGCGATCATTCCTGCATCCGATTGTCCGGTTGTCCGTCCCTGACCATCAAGCCGTCATCTGACCCGTTGCGGACGGACCCGGTTGCCCACGTCAATAATGACTGTGTTGGGTGTGGGGTTTGTGGTGAAGTCTCGCACGCAGCGGTGCTATGTCCGTCTTTTTTTGAAGCGCGGATTGTCCGGAATCCAAACCTCTTTGATCGGCTACTTTGGAAAACGCGTATTGGGGTTATTGCTCTGCTTTCGCCGAAAATGCCAACGGTTGCATCCTAGTGTCAAAACTAGACGACATTCGGCCTATTACGCTGCAGGTATCGGCGATTGGTGGAGAAGGCGGCGGTGTTCTTGCAACGTGGATCGTGGCTGCCGCACAGCGTGCTGGATATCCCGTTCAAAGCACGTCGATCCCGGGGGTTGCTCAGCGTACCGGCGCGACGGTCTATTATATAGAAGTGTTTCCAGTATCGATTGCTGATCTAGGTGGTAAACGTCCAGTTATGGCACTTTATCCAGGCGTTGGTGATATTGATATCATGCTCGCAAGCGAATTCGCTGAGGCTGGTCGGGCGATTTCAAATGGATTCGTGACGCCAGACAGGACCCATCTAATTGCGTCCACCCATCGTGTCTACGCGATAGGGGAACGCAGCGATATGGCAGATGGTCGATATGATGTCGAACGACTACACATGGCGGCACGCGAACGTACCAAGCATGCCTACCTCGCTGATTTGCGGCAGGTCGCGCAGGGGCGTGGCGTGAGTTTGAACGCGATTCTGTTCGGTGTGTTGGCAGGAGTTGGCCAGCTGCCGATGGCTGTCGAAGATTATAAGGGAGCAATCGAAGATTCAGGGATTGCGATCGGGCCTAATATTGAGGGCTTTGAAATCGGGCTCAATTTCAGTTTTTCTGATGAGCCCGAAAAGGTTGATCATAATTCTAAGGAGCATGATGTAGGCTATACAATGCCCGAGAAACTGAGGGCTCGGGTGCATTCTGAATTTCCGGAGGTCTGCCAGACAATTTTTCTCGAAGCGGTTACGCGCCTTACTGGCTATCAGGATATTGCCTATGCGGAGGGCTATCTCGATCGATTGTCGGCAGTTCTCAATGCTGAAAATATGGCGGGCGGCGATGGTGATGTCACTGCCGAAGCGGGAAGACAGTTGGCGCTGCGAATGTCATATGAAGATGTCATTCGGGTTGCGCAATTGAAGTCCGCAGGTGATCGAATGGACCGTATTCGTGAAGAAGTTGGCGCTAAAGAGGGTGAACCGATTGTCGTTGTCGATTACCTCAAGCCAGGTATTGATGAGTTGTGTTCGGTGCTTCCAGCGGGGTTAGGGCGGTGGCTCATGTCTCTCGCAGAACGGCAGGGCTGGCGGGATCGCAGTAACTTTGGTCTTCATCTCAAGAGCACTACGGTGACTGGGTATTTGCGGCTACGGCTCCTTGCAGGCCTGCGGCGATGGCGCCGTGGGACATATCGATACAGCGAAGAGCAAGCTTCTATCGAGACGTGGTTAGAGGACGTAAAGGTAGCGCTTACGGTGGATCAGCGGCTTGCAATGGAAACGGTCGAGTGTGCACGGTTGATTAAGGGTTATGGCGACACGCATCGTCGTGGAACCGAGAACTATACTGCGATTAGGGAACAGGTTATTGCGCCAGCTTTGGGCGGTGCTATGGCGGCTGACCTTGCAACTGACGCGGTGGCAAATGCGCGGGCAGCGGCGTTAAGCGATCCTGAAGGAACCAGGCTTGGTGATGTCCTTGCGGAAATTTCTAAAGCGACAATGGGAAGCGCGGCTGAATAATATAGTGGCAGTCGCTAAATCTTGTTGAGTCCTTCGACAAGGGGATACAAAACCGCGTATTCTGCATGTCATTAATTGCAAGACCTCTGACAGATCACAGTCTGACGGCAAGAAATAAAGCGAGTGGAGATTGGGTATGGAGTTTGGTGTTCAGTTTTTCCCCAATGTGACGCCTGATGAAAAATCAGCGGCGCAATATTATGAGGAATGTCTTAGTCTGTGTGACATGCTCGATGAGTGTGGCTACAACCACGTTCGTATCGTTGAGCACTATTTCCACACTTATGGTGGCTATAGCCCTAACCCGATTGTCTTTCTGTCCGCCGCGGCTCAACGGGCTAAAAAAGCGCGGTTGATTACCGGCGCCGTTTTGCCGGTGTTTAACAATCCGTTGAAGCTGGCAGGTGAAATAGGGATGCTGGACGGCATTTCTAATGGCCGGCTGGAAGTTGGCCTGGCACGCGCGTTTATCCCAAAGGAATTTGAAGCCTTCAAGATCAGCCTTGATGAGAGTGTCGCCCGTTTTGATGAAGGTGTAGAGCAGATTATCCGCTTGCTGACCGAAGAAGACGTGTCGTCCGGTGGCCAGTTCCACAGTTTTGAAAACGTCACTTCCTATCCGCGCCCGACTCAGCGACCCCATCCCAAACTCTGGACAGCTTCAGTTGCCACGGAGGCCTCGTTTGAAAAAGCCGGTCGCAACGGAACCTGGATAATGGGTATCCCGATTGCTGGCGGAAAGATGAAAGACCTGTTGGATATCTATCGCGACGCCTGGAAGGCAGCGGGTCACCCGGGGCAGGGACGCGTCATGCTTGCGTTCTTTATGTTCTGTCATGAAGATCACGATGAAGCGTTGCGGATCGCGCGTCCGCATGTCGATAACTACTTTGTTTCCTTATGTGATGCTGCAAGCGGTTGGACGACTGGGTCTGCATCAAATGACTATGCTCATTACGACAAGATTGTCGAAACGTTACGACAGGAAAATCTCGATACCCAGATCGAGAAATGTTCAGCCTGGGTTGGCACACCTGAAGAGCTCATCGATATGATTGAAGACTACAACGATCAGGTCGGCGGTTTTGACGATGGATCTCTTCAGGTGAACTTCACGACATTACCGGCGGATGAAGCCGAAAAATCAGTGCGCTTGTTTGGTGCAAAAGTTATTCCGCACTTTTCCTAACTAAAATTGATTGCGAAAGTCATCGGCCGCTCTTGGCCTGCTTTAGAGCGGTCGGAATAGTAGAAAAAATACGAAAAAATTAAAGATAACTATCGCTATAGTTGCCTATTTGTTAGAGCATTATTAGTCTCGGATGATAGCAATCCCAGCACGGCTTGCGAATAAAGAAATTTAACTAATTTTTGATAACGTGTTGGCGTTAAAGACTCCGTTAGAGCTGACAATTGCTCTTGTACGGCAAGTCGAATTTTGAATACGCGATAGATATTGGCGACGACACGGTGCCTCAATGGTTCCGCGTAGATGAGAAGTGTTAGCGATGAAGAGAACTGAACCGAACGCAGAGGAGTGGACAGTTAGTACTGTCCAAAGACATGCCGCAAATAAAGCTGTGGAAAACGGTCACGTATTTTCATCCGTCACTAAATCGCTGTTAGGTGGCGAACAGGGAGCCCTTTCTGATCGTGATCGCGCATCACTTCTGCAGATGCTTCGGCAGTTGATATTTGATCTAACGATCAACCTACAAACTTGTCTTCCTATCATTGCTGCTGAGCACGATCCTGATGGAACCGCGTTGAAAGAATTGTCCTCGGAGCGCGCCGCTCAAGTTTTTGATTTTCTAGTCAACGCCCGTTCGTTAAACGGGTGTTGTGCTGTCGAAGAAGCCGTTATGCGGCTTTGTATTTTTAATACCGAGAAGGAGCTGCAATCTGCTGCCCGAATTGATAGCGCAGGATCGCTTTCAGAGAAAACAGAGAACCTTTGTGAGGTCCTGGGAATTGCAGGAAACCCTTCGCTCAGCCTGCTTCTCGAAAGGCGGCGTCATGGTCGCGGGGGGTATGTGGATGGATTTGATAATCCACTCTTGTGTTCTAAAGACCTCGACCCAGATATAAAAATTGAGCTGATTTGGTTGGTTGCCGCGGCGTTGAGACATCTTATTGTTGATCAGCTCGACGCGACTAATTCAGCTGTTGACGGTTATATCGAAAAGGCGGCGATAGAAGTAATCGCAAACTCCAGCACCCCAAAATGTTCAACGCCGGTCGTCGTCGTGGAGGCGTTGCAGGAAGCGGGGTATTTGAATCCCGACGCGCTCGCGGCGATATTCAGGAATGGCGACTTTCTGCTGTTCGAAGCGGGGATCGCTCAACTAACCAGTGTCGAAAACCGCCTTATCCGACGTCTAGTATTTGAAACGGGAGGCGTTGGCTTGGCGGTACTCGTCAGGACAGTTGGTCTTTCTATGGACGATGCGCTTCATATTTACCAGGTGACCAACACTTCTTCGCGATGTATTTTCATGGAAACTGCCAGTGACCCAACTTCTTTTCAGGATGTATTTCTGGGAATTTCTATCGAAGTCGCGAATGCGGTTTGCGCCTACTGGCGTCGTGGGCGACAATTTCATAACGCCGTATGGGAGTTGAAAACAGCCCGTAACCTATTGGGTTCAGAGGGATAAATCTTTCGGAATTTCTTGACCAGCTCTGGTATTTATCGTGAAACATGCTAAGAGTTTCGACCATTCTGGACGTTTGTTCAAAACGAGTAAAAGAAGATGCCCATTCTTGTAACCGGTGCCGCCGGGTTTATCGGATACCATGTGAGCGAAACTTTATTGGCACGTGGTGAAGAGGTTGTCGGCGTCGATATCGTCAACGATTACTACGACGTACATTTGAAAGAGGCTCGTCTTGAACGGCTTCAAAAACATAACGGATTTACGTTTCATCGAGTTGATATTTCTGATCTCGAAACGATGAAAACTGTCGTCGCTGGTGCTGGAGATTTACGGCGTGTCGTGCACCTCGCCGCCCAGGCAGGGGTCAGATATTCTATCGAAAACCCATTTGCCTATGTCCAGGCAAATCTCGTAGGACACATGGCCATTCTTGAAATTTGCCGGAATCAACCGAATTTTGAGCATCTCGTCTATGCGAGTTCGAGCTCTGTCTATGGCGGAAACACCAAGCTGCCATTTTCCGTTGATGATCGAACCGATACGCCGGTTTCTCTTTATGCGGCGACCAAGAAGGCGGACGAGCTGATGAGCCATTGTTATGGACATCTCTACGGCTTCCCGCAGACAGGGCTGAGGTTTTTTACGGTATATGGTCCTTGGGGTCGACCGGATATGGCCATGTATATTTTTTGTAAGGCGATCTCTGAAGGGCGTACGATCCCGGTATTTAATAATGGGGACATGAAACGCGATTTCACATATATCGATGATATCGTCGCGGGCGTGATCGCGTCTCTCGACAACCCGCCTGTATCCATAGATGGGCAAGCACCATGTCGTTTATACAATATTGGCAATCATCGCAGCGAACCGCTAATGCGGATGATTGGGCTTATTGAAGAAGCGTTGGGCAAAAAGGCTATGATCGATTTCCAACCGATGCAGCCTGGCGATGTCAAAGAGAGTTTCGCTGATATTGAGGCAATTAGGACAGATCTCGGCTATGAACCAACGACGCCAATCGATAGTGGTGTTCCCAAATTTGTTGATTGGTTTAAATCATATGAGGGCGTTTGATCTGATTGGCGATCACCGAGCGATATAGGAATTGAATTTACTCCTACTCGCTGAAGGAATAGCGGAATGTGGCGTATCGTTTCAATTGGCACCATTCTTTTGACCAGTGCTGCATTGGTTCCAATTTTCTCTCAGAGTTCATGGGCGCAAGCAGAAATAAAACCCGATGAACCAATCGACGTAAGGGAAGTCCGTAGCCGGAAAACACTTATAGATTGCTCTAAAGAACTGGATCGCCGCGATGGTGGCTGGTGTCATATGGATGGTGCGTCCATTAGTGACATCTTCCCTAAGTCTTTATCACAGAAAATTCGTATGGCCACAGGGCCAAGCAGTGTCATCCGTGCTCTAAATGGGGCGGCATTCGATTCTATAGATCTGAAAATGTATTTCCATGGTGGTGGTTCGACAGACTATGGCGGGAACGAGGTTTATGAACTTGATCTCATGCGCGGTCGATGGACGCGATTGACGGACCCACCTCCTCTTCTTGCGGCGAGGAAGGGTGTAACTTGTTTGGTGCCCAGAAATGGCCCCCCGTCGTCGCGCACTTTTGATGGAATAATATTTTCAAAAACCACAAGAACCATATTGGTGTTTCCATCCGTGTATTCATGCCGGCGTGGCCGTTTTTACCCAAAACGTGCGATTTGGGAATTCAACCCTTCGCAAACCGAAAGGCGGAATGGGCTTGCCCCATTATCCTGGCGGCAGCGGGCGCCCATGCCCCAATGGATGAAACGGAGGTCCTATAGAACTGCTCAATACAAAGACGGTAGTATTTACGTTGGTAGCGATATTGTTGAAGCGATTTTGAATGAAAAAGACGGCACCTGGAATCGTATCGGGTCCCGGCCCAACTATCGGCATGGCAATTCAATCTATGACGCATCCCGCGACGGAATTTGGTCAATACATCGTTCGGGACTTCTTTTTACGAAACCGCCAAAAAGTGGAATAAAACACTCTGTCCCCGGTGCCGGCGTCAGTGGCTATAGCGGACTTGCGATGATGCGGGACAACAAACTCATTTTCTGGAACGGTTCCGACCTGATACATACCTACGATCCACAGACCCGGGATTGGCGTGTATTTGATTGGGGCATGCAGGGGCCACGTTATGGATTCGGCGTATACTCAAAGTGGGTCCGGGTTCCTAAATTTGATGTCTATGTAGGATATGCGGATCATAAAATCGGGGCGTGGGTTTACCGTCATCCAAAGAAGTTGAAAGGGACGATTGTTGAGACTAACTCAATTCAATCGATTCTTGATCGCGCGTCGGCAGAATCTGCTGTTGTTGTGCCGCCTGGCATTTATCGCCCCGGCGCCGTAGTCAACAAATCTATGAAGCTCGATCTAAAGGGGGTTCGCATACTTGGCACGACTAAGGGAAAGAGTGTTCTGTTGATTCAGAACGCTGTTGGGCCAGTAACCGTTGACAATTTTCGGACAACATTCCGTGCTCGATGCGGCAACTGCGCCGGCTTAAAAATCGAAGGTAAGAATTTTAACGTGCGCGTTAGGCACGCTCATATTGCCAATGCCGAGATGGGAATTTTGACAGATAATAGAGGCGGTACTCTTATAGTTGAAGACACAATAGTTGAAGATATTGGGCATAAGCGTGGTAGGGAGCCCATGCATCTAATTTATGCGGGGTACATCGACAAACTACGTATTGTGCGGTCTACCCTCCGGCGATCCCACTATTTCGGGCATATTGTCAAAAGTCGTGCCCGAACAACTGAAATTTCTGATTCCTATTTACTCGGATTGGGAAGCAGAAATTCCCGCGAAGGTGATATGCCATGCGGGGGCGTCATTCGATTAAATCGCGTGGTTATTCAAAAAGGCCCACACGCAGACAATGACGAGAGTTTTGGGGTCGGACTTGAACCACAGAATTGTTATGGCAAGCTTCACCCAAAAACGTTTTTCTCTCTCACTAACAGCTGGTTGATTTTTGATCGACCAAAAGGCCAATTTGGCCAGTGGCGAGGGCCATATAACTCCAAAATAAGAGGCAATAGAATTGTTGGTATTCAAAATTGGGGTAGTTTTCGGAATTATTCGCATATGAATAAGCTGTTCTATAGCCGATCGGCTGCCGGACTTGAGAAAAACGAAATCCCGAGACTCTCCCACCCTTTGCCAAAAGACTTGGGGCATGAAGCAGGCACTTTTCAGTTACGATAGATCCGCTAAACATGAACTTGCGTATCATTATTGTGATACTTAGCATCAGGCATCGTTGATATAGATATGCCCCCCTAATTGGAGAGAGCGCCGACTGTAAAACGGATTTGGTTATTTATAAGGGATAATGGTTATCAAAAATGTAGTTGTTACAGGGGGCGCCGGGTTTATCGGATCTGCTGTCGTTAGACATTTTCGACGGGATTTGAATTTTGCCGTTCACAATATTGATTGCCTTACCTATGCCGGAAATCTCGACAACGTTTCGGCGGTCGCAGATGATGGCGATTACCACCTCCATAAAGTTGACATTCGGGATCGAAAATCGCTAGCCATTACTGTCCAGCAAATTCAGCCGGATGCGGTCGTTCATTTGGCAGCAGAATCGCATGTTGATCGTTCTATCGATTCCCCAGCTGATTTTATTGAGACCAATATAGTCGGAACCTACAACTTACTCGAAGAGGCTCGTAGTTTGATTGCAGGTTTCAACCCGGCAAAAAGAGCCGAATTTCGTTTTATCCATGTTTCAACGGATGAAGTATTTGGTAGTCTTGGTGGTCAAGGAAAATTTACCGAAACAACACCGTATAGCCCAAATTCCCCATATTCCGCCAGCAAGGCTTCCTCAGATCATCTTGCTCGTGCTTGGCATCACACATTTGGCGTACCGGTGATGATTACCAACTGTTCTAATAACTATGGGCCTTACCAGTTCCCTGAGAAATTAATTCCAGTGATCATAGAAAATGCTTTGGCGGGGCAATCGTTACCGGTCTATGGCACTGGTGAAAATGTCCGCGATTGGCTGTTCGTTGATGACCATGCCCGAGCCGTCGGTGTCGTACTTCAAAACGGAGAGCCGGGTGAAACCTATAATATCGGTGGCGATGCTGAGCAGTCGAATATCGCACTCGTCCGATCAATCTGCCGTCTCTTGGATGAACTGCACCCGTCCGGCCAGGGGAAATATGAAAATCTGATCAAATTTGTTGAAGATCGTCCTGGCCATGATTTCCGTTATGCTATTGATGCATCAAAGATAAAACGTGACATTGGTTGGTCGCCAGCGGAGAAGCTGGACAGTGGATTGCGTAAAACGATTGAGTGGTATCTTAACAACCGGATTTGGTGTGAGCGGGTTAGGAGTGGCGCGTATGCCGGTGAACGACGTGGTCTCGACCGTTAATCAATCAACCATAGAATAGTAGGCAACGACTATGACCATTAAGAAAGGGATTATTCTCGCAGGCGGTTCCGGGACGAGGCTTTATCCCGCTACGCGGGCGATAAGTAAGCAACTTATCCCGGTTTATGACAAGCCGATGATCTACTACCCATTAAGTGTCCTAATGTTGGCCGGAATAAACGAAGCGTTGGTCATCTCTACCCCTCATGATGCACCGTTGTTTGAGCGCCTTCTTGGAGATGGCAGCCAATGGGGCATATCGATTGTCTATGCTGTTCAAGATGAGCCTCGGGGAATCGCAGAAGCTTTTCTAATTGGTGAGTCCTTCATCGCTGGTGAAGGTGTATCACTGATCTTGGGTGATAATATTTTCTTTGGACATGACCTGGCAGGACGTCTGAAATCCTGGGCGTCCATGGAAAATGGGGCAACGGTGTTGGCCTTTCGTGTGAGTGATCCAGAACGTTACGGCGTCGTGTCGTTTGATGATGTCGGCAACGCGCTGTCGATCGTAGAAAAGCCGTCAACACCAGAGTCGAAATGGGCCGTTACCGGATTATATTTCTATGATCGGGACATCGTAGAAATCGCCAAACAAATGAACCCCAGCGCACGAGGTGAATTAGAAATTACTGATGTAAACCGATCTTACCTTGATCGAGGTGCCCTCAAGGTTGAACGCCTAGGACGTGGCGATGCTTGGATCGATACAGGGACGCATAGTTCGTTAATGCAGGCGTCAAGTTTCGTAGCCACCGTTGAAGATAGGCAGGGGCTCAAAATTGCCTGTCTTGAAGAAATTGCGTTGCGGGAGGGCTATATCGGTCTCGATGAGTTGGAGGCGTTGGTCGCTTTAGAAGGTAAATCCGAATATGGTGGCTATCTCCAAAACCTACTTGAGGAAATGCACGAGTGAAGGTTTCCGAGACGACGATACCGGGCGTTCTTTTGGTCGAGCCGCGGGTCATTGGGGACGCCAGAGGTTATTTCCTCGAAACATTCCAAGCCTCTCGTTATCAAGATGCGGGCATCGCTTGCGATTTTGTGCAGGATAATCTTTCAATGTCTACGCGAGGCGTTCTGCGCGGCTTGCATCTTCAAGAGCCTATGGCACAAGACAAGTTGGTCTATGTTGTCCATGGCGCGGTATTTGACGTTGCTGTCGACGTTCGAGTTAATTCGCCTAATTTCGGGAACTGGGTGGCAGCTGAGCTAACCGCTGAGAACGCACATCAACTATTCATCCCTAAGGGTTTTGCCCACGGTTTTTATGTCCTGAGTGATACTGTTCTTTTCGCCTATAAATGTAGCAATCCTTACAGCGCTGAACATGAAATGACGATTGCATGGGACGATTCCGATATTGGTATCGTCTGGCCAGAACAGAATCCTTCGCTTTCAGAGAAGGATAAAGGCGGCAATAAGTTGCGAGATATTTCTCTCGCTGACCTACCGCATTTTCCCGGCTAATCGCAGTGTCAAAAAAATCCGTTTTACTTCTCGGGGCCTCGGGTCAATTGGGCTTAAAATTGCGACGGGTACTGTCTGATATTGTGGATGTCGTCGTTCCAGACCGGAAAACGGCTGACTTTTCGGCGCCGCAGAATTTGGTTTCAGTCACTAGAAATGTTGCCCCCAACCTCATCGTTAATGCCGCCGCTTACACGGCGGTTGATAGGGCGGAGGAGGAAGAACAGCAAGCAATCGAGATTAACACAATAGCGCCGGGCGTTCTGGCAAATGAAGCGCAACGGATGGGCATCCCACTCATTCACTACTCAACGGATTTTGTATTTGATGGTTTCTCTGACCGACCCTATTTGGAATCTGACGAATCCGCTCCGCTTAATGTCTACGGACGTTCTAAACGAGATGGTGAAATTGCGATCCAGGAATCGGGCGCCGCCCATTTGATATTTCGGACTTCATGGATTTACGCTCAACATGGACGTAATTTCCTTCAAACCATGGAACGCTTGTTCCTGGAGTGTGACGAGGTCACGGTTGTTGATGATCAGATCGGAACACCAACGTCCGCGCGGTCGCTAGCGGAAGCGACAGCGTCCATTATTCGCATGGGGTTGGATACTCCTGAGTTGTATCGGGAAAAATCCGGAACGTATCATGTGACGGGAGCAGGTGAGATCAGCTGGCATGGCTTTGCGTCGCGCTATTTTGCTGCTCGCCAAAGTCAAGGTGTCTCTTATCGATGCAAGGCTGTTATGCCCATTTCGACAGACGGGTATCCGACACCGGCACGCCGTCCCGCTTATTCTGTTCTAAATAGCAGCAAGCTTGAGAGAACATTTGGTGTCAAACTGCCCAGCTGGGAAACCCAACTTGCAGGTTTTTTGGATGATATATCAGATGAGGGCGAGAGAGGGTGAGTGCTGTATTGTCCTCTGGGCACTCGCATTCAGGATGGTAGAGTGAGTAATGACAAAACCCATTTTTCTTCTCGGTGCCTATGACCGGTTTAATTACGGTGATTTGTTATTTCCGATAATTGTCGAAAAAGCTCTACGATCCCGCAATTCAAGTTTGCAGTTTGCGGCACATGCTTTGGTTGAATCTGATCTTTCCGAGTTTGGCGCTGTAAAGACTTTGCCAATTCGGGCCCTGTTTAAACCCGGCTATGTTCCAGAAGGAAGTACCGTGATTGTCGCTGGCGGTGGTGTATTGGGTTCATCTTGGCACGCCATGAATATGAATTTATCAGTCGGACTGAAGACATCTCTTCTATATTACGCAGCAAAATTTCTTGGTGTTCGTGCTATAAATGAGTTAAGCCGCTACCGTTTCGGGTCACCTTCGCCTTGGCCGTGGATAATTGATCCAGATCATCTGCCACCCGGGGTGAAAGTCATCTATAATAGCGTCGGTGGGTCATATCTCGCGCGCCTACCCGTTATGGAACGTGATCAGATTATATTGGCGTTGTCGCGTGCCTCCTATATTTCCGTCCGCGATCAAGCAACCAAGTCCCTGCTGGCGCCAATGGATCAGAATGATAACGTCAAGCTCGTTCCCGATTCAGCGGTTGTTATGTCAGATCTATTTCCTATTACGTGGCTAACCCAACACGTAGAACCATCGACCAACGAATTTCTCAACCGTCCAAAAAAATATTTTTGTTTTCAGATGTGGAATGGGTGGCAAGCTTCACGGATTGATGAATTGGCGGTTGTATTGGATGATTTGGCGGAAGAGATCAATGCGACGCCATTATTGTTGCCAATTGGCCGTGCACAGGGACATGAAGACCATATCGGATTAACGCAACTTTGTGGATTGATGAAGTCCGATGCAATTCTGCCAAAGGCAAACATTAGTATCTTTGATATTATGCATCTAATTGCGAATAGTAGTTTGTTTATTGGGACTAGCCTACATGGTGCCGTGACTTCGGAATCATACTCTGTGCCACATCTTGGCCTGGAGGATGTTATAAAACTTCAACACTATCGTGAATCGTGGGAAATAGAAGGTCAGGATCAATGTACTGGCATAGAGAAACTGATTTCCCAATCTAAGAAGGTATTGGCTATCCCTCAGGAAGCGCGGGACGAAAATCGTGACCGGTTATTGGCAGCTACCAGGGATAACTTCGACAATATTGCTGCCGCAATTGCTGCGGAAGTTTAACAAGTGGCGTCTGTAACAGTTCCATTGGCGTGACAATTGACTGATACAACAACTCCAGATTTTGAAAAACACATGGTTCGAGGCTCCGTTTGGATGCTCGCTATGCGTTGGTGTATGCGTTTAATCGGAATTGTCAGCACAGCCATACTTGCCCGGTTACTCGTGCCAGAGGATTTCGGGATTATTGCGATGGCCATGATTGTGGTTGGGTTCGCTGAAATGTTTGCCTATCTCGGTGTCGACCTTGCGCTTATTCAGAAGAAAGATCCGACACGGGATTTCTATGATACCGCTTGGACGATCAATATTCTTCAAGGTGCGATTCTTACGGCCATCCTGTTTCTTTTGGCCCCATTTATAGGGGGTTTCTTTGATGAGCCACGTGTTGTCTTGGTCATCCAGTTTCTGGCATTTCGAGCAGTTGCAATCGGAATGGAGAATATTGGCACAGTCGCGTTTAGGAAAGAACTAGACTTCGCGAAGGAATTCCGTTTCGGGGTTTGCAAGAAAATTCTGTCCTTTACGCTTACAGTTTCCCTCGCTTTTTGGTTGGAGAATTACTGGGCGATCGTTATTGGATTGCTCGGTGGTGCTATTATGGACGTCCTGCTGAGCTACTTCCTACACCCATTTAGACCAAAGCTTTCGCTGTCCAAATTTACAGAATTGTGGGCCTTTTCAGTCTGGATATTGATCCGGCATGTGGTTCATTTTGCGCTTGATCGGATTGACGAGTTCATCGTGGGTAAGATGTTCGGTACTCGGGCGATGGGCGGATACTACATCTCGGCTTACGTGGGAACGATGCCTGCGAACGAGGTGGTTATGCCACTGGCGAGAGGCCTATATCCGAGCTATGTAAAAATGATAGATGACCCACCACGCTTGGTTGAAAGTTATCTTAAAGTACTAGGGATGGTCTCTGTGCTGTGTATGTCTATCTGTTTCGGTATGGTTGCGGTTTCGCATGACCTAATCCACGTATTTCTCGGCGAGCGTTGGTTGTATATCCAGCCTGTCTTTGATTTTCTCGTGATGTATGCGGGCGTCTTCAGCATTACCAGTGGAATAGGAACAGTTATGATGGCGATGGACCGGTTTCGCCCATTCGTTCTTTTAACTGTTTTACACCTCGCTGTGTTGGTTACGTTTATTTTAATCGGCAGCCATTATTGGGGTGTCAAAGGTGTCGCCGCTGGTAGATTGGTCGCGATCATAATTGTTCTGCCGCTTATGTTTCTTGTCTTAAAAGCTGTTGTTCCAGTAACATTTGGTCGAATAATTTTCGTGACTTGGCGGCCTTTGGTAGCGGGGGCTGCGATGTTTTTCATAGTGCGTTTTTTTCATATCGGCGCAATTGACATTCCCGCATTAACCCTCGCGATGGATGTAATGGTCGGAGTCGTTAGTTTCGTGGTCTGTCTTTTTCTGCTTTGGATAGCGCAGGGACGGCCCGAAGGCCCGGAGAATGTTGTTGTAGGGTATGTTTTGAAATTTTTACGGCGGAAAGCGAATGGTTGAATGGTTAAGCCCGTACGAGAAAATCTGAGTACACTGGATGGATGACCCTTTAGTAAGCGTGATCATGACCACCTATAACGGCGAAAAATTTGTCGCCGGTGCGGTGCGGAGCGTGCTTAACCAAGAGTTCTCTGATTTTGAACTTATTATAATTGATGATGCATCGATGGATAGGACTGTCGAAATTATCCGTCAATTTGACGACCCGCGCATTAGGTTAGTTCGGAACGAAAAAAAATTGGGGATTAGTGGATCGCGAAATAGAGGTCTGGCATTGGCGCGGGGCAAATTTATTGCCCCTCATGATCATGACGATATCAGCTATCCGGATCGGCTAGCGAAGGAAGTAAAAGCCATGAACGCGGACTCGTCTTTGGTCCTCGTCTCGGGACGCATTGATATTTTGCCGAAAGGTGGCCCTGCTGTGCCACCATTACCGGTCCCGACACCGATTGAATTGGCCTGGTCCCTTTTTGTCGGTTCCATAATTCAACATTCTTTTATTATGATTCGCCGCAGCGTTATCATCGATAATGAGCTGGACTATCGGGCCAAATATCATTGTGCGGAAGATTTTGACCTTTATCACAGGCTTAGCGAAATTGGCAGTATGCGTCTTCTTCCAGATGTCCTTGGCGCTATAAACGAACACGGACTAAATGCGAGCATCGTGAGAAAACAGGAAATGGCGGAAAACGGTCGAGCATTTTTACGAGATCGCTATAACGAATATATGGGTGAAGACTCCGTGTCTGATAAAGATATGGAAATAATTTGGTGTTTAATGGTGGAAAAGTCATTCTGTCGCCACCGAGGGGATCTTCTGCGCGGCGGTGATATTTTTCGCCAAATGGTAGACAGTTTTGTAGAACGCCGTGAGTTATCACCCGGTGACAAAAGTCAGATTTTCGCCAAAGCGTCAGAGGTGTGGTGGCTTGCGGTTGCTACTTCCTCAATTGTCCTGGGACCGGCTGTGATTAGGTATAGAAATCGATATGACAATCTTTCTAAATACTCAGTGCCTGCAGTTAGCTTTGCGAAAGCGTTTATTAAAAGCTTGGTGCTTCCGATTTTTAAGCGTGATATTCGATAAGCTATACAATCGCCAGAATAATCTTCCGTATGAGGGCGCGTAATTTATGCGAAGTTTAATCGTCACGCTGATGATCTTTGGAACTTTGCCTTTCATTTGCACGCGACCGTATATCGGTCTCTATGTTTATTCCTGGATCTCCTATATGAACCCACACCGTCTTTCTTACGGGTTCGCGTTTTCGTTTCCATTCGCGATGGTTGTCGGCGTATTGACCATTGGGGCTTGGCTTGTTTCCAAAGAGCCCAAAAAACTGCCGATGACTCCCGGAACGGTTCTGATGCTGGCCTTTGCCCTTTGGATGTCTATTTCTACGGTGTTTGCGACGGACGTCGCGGGCTCATTCAAAGAATTGCAACAAGTCATAAAAATGATGGTCATAACGTTGCTTTCCGTTGTCATGCTACAGGAACAAAAGAAACTGGACTGGCTCATTTGGGTGATAGCGGGTTCCATTGCCTTCTTTGCGGTCAAGGGAGGGGCATTCTCCCTCGCGACCGGTGGGAATTTCCTAGTGTTTGGGCCACCGGGATCTGTAATTGAGGAGAACAACGCATTAGCGGTTGCGACCATCATGGTCGTTCCGTTGGTGCGTTATCTCCACATGCATACTATGCATAAATGGGTTAAACGCGGTTTATTTGTGTCTATGCCTCTCATGATCATTTCGGCGTTGAGTTCTTACTCACGTGGGGCTCTGATTGCTATGAGTATGATGGCGCTCTTCCTTTGGTTGAAATCCAAGAACAAGGTGTTGCCGGCTATTGTCATCATTGTTGTCGCGACGGCGGGGCTGAATTTTATGCCGGACGCCTGGTTCGAACGTATGGATACCATTAGCGAGTATGAGGAAGATGCTTCGGCGATAGGGCGCCTCAATTCATGGTCCTTCGCCTATAAATTTACCCTTGATCATCCCTTTTTTGGTGGTGGTTTCATGATTTATGATGACGTGAGTCAGTACAGAAAATATGCGCCCAATCCAGACCGTCATGTTAATGCCCATAGCATTTACTTTCAGGTAATGGCGATGCACGGCTTCGTCGGGTTGCTTTTGTTTTTGTCCTGTATTCTGGTGGCATTTCTCTCATGTTCATGGGTGATCCGGAACGTTCGAGTGCGTGAAGACTTGGTTTGGGCACGAGACCTTGCCGCTATGATACAGGTCAGTATTGTTGGGTACGCCACCGGCGGGGCATTTCTCAACCTTGCCTATTATGACCTATTCTGGCACATCGCGGCCCTATCAATCATTCTCCGCCTGATTGTGCAGGAAATACTGAAAAAGGACTTAGTGGAGGCGCCTGTTGAAGGGGTAAAGGAAGACGATTTTGTCGTACCGCAGGCAAAGAAATCGTTTTTGCGTGCCGACGCCAAAAAGTAGTATGCAGGTTGTTACTGTTTAGAAAATGAATTTCCTGCGCTTGGGTTTTTAGGTCGAGATGGCGTGGTAGCGTACCGACTTAAGGATATGAGTATTACCCAGCGGACTGGCGCCAAGCAGTCAGTAAGCATGATGATAAGCTATGCCACGTTCGTTGTTCGTCGGTATAGATCTTCTGCGACCCGTTGAGCTGTATGGCCGTCCCAAAGTGGTGGACGCTGCCCCTTAGACCATTTCCCTTGAGAGATATCTGATATGCAATCCATCAATTGGTCAGGCGCGGCTAATTTGTTCGTGCCCAGCGATATGGTGATAGGTCGTTCTGTCGTGTCTCTCAGTGTTACACATGGGATCCCCAGGTAGCTGGTTTCTTCCTGGACACCGCCTGAGTCCGTAATTAAGAACTTCGACTCCCGAACGAGGCCCATAAACTGGATATAGCTAAGAGGATCCGTGATTTGCATGCCGGGCGCTCCATCAAGGCGTTCAAACAAATCATAAGTTTCTAAGTTCTTTCTGGTTCGGGGGTGAAGTGAAAATACTAAAGGAATTTCTCGAGATACCTCACGGAGATAATCTGCGAGGAGTGTCAACGTATCCCGGTTATCAACATTGCTAGGACGGTGCAGAGTTACGACGCCATACTTACCGCTCTGCAAATCATATTTTGCGGGAACACTTTCAGCTTGGATTTTCTCCCTCAGTAGCTCGTATGAATCAATCATGATATTGCCAACATTACTAATTTTGCTGACAGCAACTCCTTCTTTTATGAGATTTTCATCGGCGTCAGGGGATGGAGTCCATAGGACGTCAGCTATTGAGTCGGTCACGAGGCGGTTTAATTCTTCCGGCATCGACCTATCGCCTGAACGCAGTCCCGCTTCAAGGTGTGCGACTGAAACCAGAAGTTTTTTTGCACATAATGTGACCGCCATTGTTGGGTTAACGTCACCAACAACAATTATCCAATCGGGTTTTTGCTCGACAATAATTTTTTCATAAGCAGTCATGACACCGGCAGTCTGCTCGGCATGACTGCCGCTGCCAATGCCAAGATGGATGTCTGGTGACGGTAGTTGCAGATCATCAAAGAAATTATCGGACATATTGGCATCATAATGCTGCCCAGTATGAACAATTACCGGTTCGCACCAATCCAACCTGTTAAGCTCGTGATAAAGTGGCGCCACTTTCATAAAGTTAGGTCTTGCAGCAGCAATCAGGTGCACTAACGTCATTAAGGTATTTCTATCGCTTGGTTATTAATTGAATACGCACATCCACGAATTTATCTGGATGGATATAAGGCCACTACCTCTACCGTGTTCATCGTGACATGTAAAATTTGGCCTCCGAAATTCGTGCGGCACCAGATACTTGTGGTCTTACTTCTTTCCTGTTGGATACTCGATAAACAAGGCATTGAATTGTTTGTAGGTTCCGTTTGCATTCCAAAAGAAGCCGTGATTCGTACCCCAATAGTGAACACCCAAGGTAGCCTTCTTGTGTGATCTGGGGCAGTAGGGCGGTTTGGGCCCTTGCAACGGTTGGGCGGCATTTTGATTCCAGTGGCGGCCCCATTTGTGGAAGCCATCGAAGGGGTGGAACTTTCCGTTTACCCACTGAAGTTTGTTGTAACGGCACCAATATCGCAGCCCAATCCATACGGCTCCTGCCGGATCAAAGGTGTCGCGAAGAAATTCATGTATTTGCTGGGTATTTACAATGGCGAGCCGTCCCCGGGTGCCCCGAAAAGACTTTTTATGGGCTATTCGCGCGGCGTGAATCCACTCAATACCACCGCTGATTGAGACCGGTCTTTTCTTGGGGTCATCGGCGTCAGGGCTATACAGTTCAAAATAGCTTTTTGACGTCGGATTATAGACAGGCTTGTTGTATACTGGCTCAGCGTTAACCGGCGCACTAATATTTAACGTCAATGCTCCGATTGCTATGATCCATAGGCAACGCATATTAGCTCCTCCAGCTTTACGATAGGCGAACACTAAAAATCTGAACGCTGGTCGACAAGCGAAAATTGCCTCTCGGTAAATTTTCTATTTTGGTCACCAATGCGTCAAAATTATGGATTAATTTGATGGGCCGACTACGTTTTGCCCAATATTTTCTCTTTGACTGAGGTGACGGCAAGCTTGAGGGTAAACTTTCCCGCTGCCCAGTTCCCTCGGACGGTTCGCAGATTAAATATCAGTAATCCCATCCTGTCGCGTCGCTGTCGTGTCCAGTCTTTCTTATATGGATCATCCCCATAGCCAAAATCGACAATTGATAATCCTTCTTTCTCCAATACATGTTCCATCATACGCGCCGTTAGTGCTGAACCGACGGAGAGGGCTTTAAACTTTTCGTCATAAGCAAGCTTGTAGATGGTCGCCTGTCCATTTGTGACGGTCCATATTTGAGCGGCAGTTGGTTGATCGTCGAGATACAAAATTCCGAGGCGTAAGACGTTCATCTCAGCACATGCTTTGACAAAGCCTTCGATGAAATTTGGGTATATTTCGGGTGTTTTCCAACTATTCGCATAGACTAAAGAGTAATCTGCCATTGCTGACGGTATTTCGGCCGGTTCTTTCGTTAACTTCCAGCGGACATTGCCAGCCTTCTCCAATTTACGGTTTCGTCTCTTAAGGAGATTGCGCATCTTTCCAGACAAAGAGGAGTGATACTGATCATACGAAATGCCTTTGGTTGGTTCGTACCAGTTAATGAAGGAATGAACGCCCCGAACCATGAACCCCGGTTTTTGGAAGGCGCTTTTCAAGGCATCATAGGCCACTGAGTTGGGGTCCATCGACCCCAGCTGGATAACGTCGATATTACTTAGTTCAGTCGTAATTTTAGCGGCCAGCGTTTGCATGATTTTGTCGATATTAGATTCATCTGGGCGGATTACAGGCCCGGCAATCAGGGTGTAAACATTTTCGAACAGATGGAGTTCACGTGGTCGTAAGACGCCCTGTGTCCCTACACGTTTTCGTAGAACTATTAATGCTCGGGCAATCGGAGACCCTGTAGGAGCGGGGCTTTCGACTCCGCAGATAACAAGCTGTTCTTCAGCATGGCTCGTTGTATCGATGAGATTGCGGTACCATGGAAAGCTATAATAAAAATTCTCGGTCCCCGCAGCTTCCAACAGCTCATCATAGTGCGGTGGCAGCTCGTCAAATTTCGCGAAAAAATTTGAACGCATGATCCTATTCTTATATTGCGGAATTAATGAGTGACATTACTTATTCGCGTGGCGACTCTTTCATAGGGCTCAACAAATCGCCTTGATTATAGTGATATGATAGCGTCAATGGTAACACGGGCTCTGGATATTCAAAATGTTTGCTGAACGCATAGGATGGCTTTGCCAAATGATTATCGTGCTGACAAAACGGTGCTGCATCCTGCAAAGGTATTGACCTTGACGCGACTAGAAAGTGATCGTGAACACATTGCTATGCCGATATGCCAGTTCTCGCTAGAGCCAATTTCGGACCTTAATGCCCTAGCGGCTCAATGGACCAAACTTGAAGAATCCGCGAAGCCTTCCCTTTTCTTGAGTTGGGGCTGGGTTGGAACATGGCTTCAAAACTTGCCTGCTGATGTTGCACCGCTTTTGCTCGTCGCACGGGCGGAGGAGCGGGTTGTTGGGCTCGCGGTTGTCAACAGACATGATCAAATTCGATATGGCTGGTTGAAATCACGTGGGCTGTACTTGCATGAGACTGGCAATAAGGGCCTTGATACGCTTACGGTCGAATATAATGGCATCTTGGTTGAGCCTGATTATGCCGCCGGCATTCTAACTTATGCCCTAGAGTTTTTAGGATCGCGTTTGCTGGAATGGGATGAGTTTTTTCTAAGTGGGTTGCCCGAAAATGACCTGTCTACAGTCGAGTTGACTGGTACATCGCAACATCTTTGGGATTTTAAACCGTGTGATCATGTTGATCTGAATTTCGTGCGGAATTCCGGTAAACCTTATCTCGATCATTTAAGCCGGAATACCCGACAGCAGGTAAGGCGTGCTCTCCGGTCTTATGAAAAGATTGGCCCTGTTGAGGTTAAGGTTGCATCTTCTGAAAACGAAGCCCTTAAATTTCTCGATAGGCTAAAAGAGCTACATCAGACTTATTGGAATGGCCGAGGTGAAGCCGGCGCGTTTGCCAATCCGGTTTTTGAATCTTTCCATCGAGAATTCATTCAGAAGCGGTTCGGCGTGGGCGAAATTGAAATGATCTCGGTAACGGCGGGTGATGCTTCTATTGGTTATCTTTATAATATTTGTCATCGCAAACGAATTTATAGCTATCAGAGCGGGTTTTCTTATGATGAAGATAGGGCTCTTAAGCCGGGGTTGGTGTCCCACTTTCTGGCTATCGAACGAGGTCTGACGCGGCAGAATGCGATCTATGATTTCATGGCTGGCGAGGGTCAACACAAACGCAGTTTAAGTACAAATCGCCATAATTTAGCTTGGATTAGCGTTCGCCGTAATCGGTTCAAGTACTGGGTTGAAGACGCGCTCCGGAGTTTGAAAAATTCGGTAAAAGGCTAGAAGTATAACGCGATCTCCATCCGCCAAAGATTGACATATTAGTCGGTGTAAATTTATAAACTTTAACGCCGGATCACAAAAAATTATGGAATTTCAATAAATTGTCTGGATTGTGCGGGTGGGTCGGCGGCATCGGAAGTTCCGATTCGGCGCGAAATGTCATTGCGAATATGAAGGCTGCGTTACGTTGCGCACGCCGAGACGTCGATGCTGAATTTATTCAGACCAAGTCATGTAGCGCTTTAGCGATCGCCGGTGCATCAATTGAATGTGACGCGATGGAAGATGGTGGACTGTCCGTTGTCGCAACGGGCCTGCCAATCTGGCTTGATCCAAAATACCAGTCTATAGCGAGTGATACGGGAACAGCTCTGGCGCTTGCCAAAGCGTGGCAAGATTTAGGCCGCAATCTTATAGATGTCGTTGATAATATTTCATTCGCCCTCATAGATTCTAATCAGGCAGAAGCATTAATTGCCATTGATCGAATGGCGTCTCGCGCGATGTGTTTTACGGAGCCTGAGGACGGATCACTGGTTTTTGCGACGATGACTGATTGCTTGGGTGTTTATCCGGGTGTGGATACTAAGGTCAACGCCCAGGCAGTTTACGACTTAATGTATTTTACGCGGATACCTGCTCCTGAAACGATCTATCAAAATTGCTACAAATTGTTACCAGCGCAGTACCTTCATTTTAGTCACGGTGCGACAGAAGTTGGCCGGTACTGGAATATGCCGTACACCGACGCGACGAGAATAGATGCTACGGCTGTATCCCGAGAGCTGCGGGAAGCTGTCAGTGCGGCGACCAATCGGTCGCGGGGCGCCGTTGCTGAAGATCGGGTTGGCGCCTTTCTGAGTGGGGGAGTTGATAGCTCGACAATTCTTGGTTCCCTTGCAGCTTGTGTGGATGGCCCCGCTTCATGCTTTACCATGGGCTTCGATGTCGATGGATACGACGAAATGTCTTTCGCACGTATGGCTGCGGCCCACTTCGGCGCTAATTGTCACGAATATTATGTAACGGCAGATGATGTCGTCGACCTCATATCGATGTTACCCAAGACATATGATGAACCATTTGCGAATACATCTGTCGTTCCTTCCTATTATTGCGCGAAGCTAGCGCGCGAACATGGCGTTGAACTGCTTCTTGCCGGTGATGGTGGGGATGAGCTCTTTGCCGGTAACAGCCGATACGGGCGTCAAAAAATTCTAGATTTGTACACGCGAATTCCCCGTTGGATTAGGAACGGGATGATCGAACCAGGGCTGGAACACGCCCCCTTCCGCGATTCAATTACATTGTTTCGCAAAGGAAGAAGCTATGTTGAGCAGGCAAATATGGCGATGCCGGAAAGAATGGAAGCTGCCAATTATTATTCGGGTCGTTCAGCATCCGAGATGTTTGACGACGATTTTGCGGCCCGCGTAGATATTGACGGTCCCATTGACCTTTTACGAGAGGCGTATGACCGAACGTCATCTGAGTCATTGTTGCATCGGATGATGCATGTCGATTTACAGGTGATACTGGCGGATGATGACCTGCGAAAGGTAGGCCGCATGTGTGAAACCGCAGGTGTGGCCGTTGGATTTCCGCTCCTGGATCCCCACGTTGTTAAAGTCGCTGCTCAAATTCCTGCGAAGCAAATGATGCGCGGTATACAATTGCGCACGTTTTTTAAAGATGCCTTTAAGGACTTCTTGCCAAAATCCACATTGACGAAATCCAAGCATGGGTTTGGCCTCCCGTTTGGCTATTGGCTTCGCGAACATGGACCGCTACAAGAGGTGGCTCACGCTGCCCTATTTTCTCTCAAGGATAGAGGAATATATCGGGTAGAGTTCATCGATGAAGTGATCCAGGCCTCTAGGACGGGACATGCCTCTTATCATGGAGAGTTGGTGTGGGTCTTGATGATGTTAGAGTTATGGTTACAAGAGCATCAATCAGTGACGCTTCGGTGACCTATTTTCGGCACTTTGATCGTTGAAATATTGGTGCAATTGCTTTGACAGGCTTCGGGTTGAAAAGTTAATTATGGGTTAGGTGGTTTATTTTGACCTCGGAAGGTACCTAAGCGGATGGCGTTTATGAAGATAAAAACTTTGGTCTATCTGGCGGGTTTTTTTGCCGCGTTTGGCCTTGCCGGTTGTGAAAGCTTGGAAACCCTACCGTCGGTGCCGGTGGTTTCCGAAAAAGACAAAGCAAATGCTGAATATCGAGTTGGATCCGACGATTCGCTCCAGATATTTGTGTGGCGGAATCGAGAATTGTCGACTTCTGTTTCTGTTAGACCAGATGGTAGAATTACAATCCCGCTGATTGAAGATTTGTTGGCAACAGGAAAGACGCCGACAGAGTTGGCGAGAGTTATTGAGAAGGAGCTTGGTAAATATATCCAGGATCCTATCGTGACGGTGATCGTACGACGTTTTGTCGGACCTTTTGCAGACCGGGTAAGGATTGTCGGTGAAGCGGCTCGTCCACAAGCATTGCCCTATCGTTCGACAATGACATTGCTGGATGTCATGATTTCGGTGGGCGGTATCACCGAATTTGCTGCCGGAAACAACGCAACGATTACTCGAATTGTTGAAGGTGAACAAAAAACCTATCGAATTCTTCTCGATGATTTGTTGCGTGGCGGCAATATGAAGGCAAATGTAAAAATTATGCCAGGGGATGTCATAGTCATTCCGGAAGCTTGGTTTTAACATTTTATTTTAGCCGACAATCAACTTTCACCTATTCCGAAATACGGAATAGGCTTTCGTTTTCCTTGAATTCGTCGAGACGGTACCTAAGTAACTGTCTGTAAGTTGTTGTAATACAATAATCCTGTGTGATTTGAGGAATACATTTTGCTGTTGTAACGGAATCGAGCTGCTGGTAGTTTCGCTTCCTTAAGTTGGAGAGCCGAACTTAAGATAGCGTTTGCCTTTTTAAGTTATTGTATAATCGGCGATTAAGCAGCCGTATTTTGTTGTAATGGCGGATTGAATTATTAGATAGGCTGTATTGGGGAGTACAGGCTAATCGGTTCTGGGGCAAATAGCCGAATAAGGTGACGGGTACGTCCTTATGAACAACCTTGTTGTACAAATTTCTGGGTATATTTACGGTATTTGGCGTCGCCGCTGGTACGTAATCGCTGCTGCGTGGGCGATCAGTGGTGCGGGTTGGATGATGGTATCCAATTTGCCTGACCGTTACGAAGCGTCCACCAGAATTTATGTTGATATGGATACGATGCTCGGGCCTTTGATGAAGGGTTTGGCTGTTGAAATGAATTTATTTCAACAGATTGATATCATGCGGCGAACATTGTTGAGCCGCCCAAACCTAGAGAAAATAATTCTGATGACAGACCTTGATCTTAAGATCAAGGGAGACGAAGCCAAAGAACAACTCGTCCAAGAGCTGAAGGCCAAGATCAGTGTAAAGCAACAAGGCCGCAATCTTTTTCAGATCTCATACGAAGATGTTGAACGCGGTGTTACCAAGCGTGTTGTTCAAGCTGTCATGCAGATTTTTGTCGAAGGAAACCTTGGCGCCAGTCGAAAGGACATGGAAACAACACGGAGTTTCCTGGATGATCAAATCAGGGACTATGAACGACAGTTGATCGAGACTGAAGGTAAGCGCGCTAAGTTTAAGCGCAACAATATGGGGCTACTTCCCGGTGATCGTAATTATTACGAGCATATGCAGGTGGTTCGGAAGAAATTCTCCGAGACAACAGGACAAATTGAAGAAGCGTCGATGATCCGCGATGAGCTTGTCCAACAGATGAAGGAGGTCCCACAATATCTCGAGGTGGCTAAAGAGGATAATTTGTCCTTTCAGGCCTCCGGCGGACCAATCGGACCGGATTCAGATTATCATGTCAGAATTTTGGAATTACAAAAAACAATTGATTCCCTGCTGACCCAATATACCGAGAACCACCCCGACGTCGTTAGCACGAAACGGAGACTAGCGGAGCTGCAGAAAAAGCTTGATGGTGCAAGTAAGGCAATGGCCGCGGCGAATATTGAGGGGCCTGATAAAAGCAAGCCACCAGTGGCTGCGCCAAACAAAAAACTGGTTTCTAATCCGGTTTATGAAAAGGTGAAGTTACAAATTGTCCAGCAAGAAGGCGTGTTGGCTGCTCTTAAACATAGAGCGAAGAAACAAAAACAGGGTGTAGAACGCTGGGAAAAAATGGCGAAACTTGTCCCGCAAGTGGAAGCCCAATTAGCTCAGTTAAATCGTGACTACGCCATTGTTAAAAAAGGTTATGAAGAACTTCGGCAACGGCAGGAGTCGGCTAAGTTAGCTCGGGATTTAGAAACCAAAGCGCAAAAAGTACAGTTTCGAATTATCGACCCTCCTAAACTTCCTGTTAAACCAAGGGGCCCGAACCGACCCGTTATGTTTGTTGCTGTTTTGTTTGCGGGTTTTATTGTCGGGGTATCAGTCGCATTTTTACTAAGTCAGATTAAGACGACGTTCACCAATATTCAAAAGTTGAGAGAGACATTTACGGTTCCGGTCATCGGTAAAATTAGTACGATTGTTTCGCCCTTGGAAAAACGTAAACGCCTTCGTGGGAACATAGGTTTTTCACTTGCTTGCCTATCCCTATTTGGTGCTTTCAGCGTTTTAGTCGGTGTAGAGGTCATTGGGGCAAGTAAAGTCATGTGGAAACTTCAGGACCTGGGTGTTCTAGATAAAATCCGTGGCTTAGGCATCATTTGACCCAGAAATGCCGGTAAGTAGTGGTTAAATTTCTTAAATCCAGAGACCGTGTCGCAACGACGACCGGCGAAATATCCGACGCGACCAGTGCGGGTGCAGGGGTAACTTCATCGCAGAAAGGTTCTCAACCTTATTCTCCGTCCATCAAAAGTCGAAGGAAAAAGTCGACAGTTGAACGGGCAGCAAACCTTGCCGCGGAATCTCCTACAATGTCATCTGCTACACCGGCTATGCCAGCCAGTACCCTTTCGCCGCAAGAAAAGGCACCAGCTCCAAAAGTAACACCACAAGCGCTCCCTCCGGTCTCACCTCATTCAACGGGAAAACGAAGCCGTACTGTTGTGGTTAATCATGACGCGTTGGCAGCGGCGGGAATGATCAGCGCCAAATCTGAAAATACCGCTATTGCAGAAGAATTTCGCTTCATCAAGCGTCCGCTTTTGCTCAAGGCCTCTGGTGAATCAGATCCGGATTCTAATAATCGCCACCGCAATCTGATTATGGTCTGCAGCAGTAGATCGGGCGACGGGAAGACATTTAGCGCTGTAAATCTGGCGATGAGTATCGCCTTGGAGCGTGATCTGACGGTCATGCTCGTGGATGCAGACCTTGCCAAACCAAGTGTGACGGGTGTTCTTGGTATCGAAGCGGACTTGGGGCTGATCGACCTGATTTCCGATGACACCCTTGATATGTCGGACGTTCTTCTTAGAACGGATATCGACAATTTAACAGTATTACCAGCTGGGCGACCACATCCTCTAGCAACTGAGTTGCTTGCCAGTGACAAAATGGAGAAATTTATTGATGATGTCGCCGTTCGTTATCCGGACAGGATCGTAATATTCGATTCTGCTCCGGCGTTGATGAACAGTATTCCCGGTGTGCTCTCGCTTTATGTCGGACAAATTGTGTTTGTCGTACAGGCCGATAAAAGTACACAGGAGCAGGTCAATGCGGCGCTGGGGATCGTTGATAGTTGTGACGACATATATCTGTTGTTGAACAAGGTTCGGAAGGGAAAGCACCAAAAAGATAACGCCTATTATGGTTATTCTAATTGACTGCTATCTGGCATGAAGGGTGGAGCTCTGATAAATCTGACGTCAACCGTGCATGGAAAATTCTCCGTAGGGATAATTTTCGCGGCGACGCTTATCTTCGCTCTCACCGCACGGGCGGGAGATTGGAAGTTGACGGCCGGATTGGGTGTTACGGAATCTTTTTCTGACAATATTGACTTAGCGTCTGATGGTCAGGATGCCAATTCAGATTTAATAACTCGGGTAACACCAAGAATCTCCCTTAGAGGGACCGGTGGCCGCGGTTTTCTAAATTTCAATTTATCGAGAAGTGAGAGTTTCCACCGACTTGATTCGACGCGGGATAGCTCAAATAACAATCTCCTGGGTAGCGGCCAGGTTGAAATTTGGAATAGAATTGCGTTCATTGATGCTCAGGCATCAATTACCCAGCAGGTAGTCGATTCTTCTGCGGCTACCTCTAATTCGGTTGCCGGCCAGAACGTTAACCGGACAGAAACGATAGCCTATAATATATCGCCGTTTTTCCGGCACCATTTTGGGGCCTGGGCCGAAACGGAATCTCGGACAACGATAAGTGGCGTCAAGACAGCAAGTTCTGCATCTGACGATACAACTACGATTAGTAATCATCTAACAATCAGTAGCGGCCGACGATTCACATCGTTTCAATGGGGCCTCGTTTCGCTTAACTCCAAAACGAAAAGTTCTGACGACTCGCCTTCAACAAAAACCACCCGTATTGATGGAAATGTCACATACGTTTTGCATCGTAAATTATCGTTGCTATCCGGGGTCGGATACGAACGAATTGAAGACCCTTCTCTGACCACGGAACCTAAAGGCATGAATTGGAATGTCGGTTTTTCGGCTCGTCCCAGCAGTAAAACAGATTTGAGATTCACAATAGGTGACAGAAATGACACCACGACAATTGACTTTCAGGGTAGCCATCGGCTGTCACCCCGAACAACGATAACGGCGAATTTCTCGGAGACACTGCAAACGACTGAGCAACAAATTACCAATGATCTGAGTTTTTTGACTCTTGACCCCAGCGGATCGGGAACCTTAATCGATAGCCGGACAGGATCTGTTTTTACAGGTAGTACGGATGCATTTGGTATTCAGAATGACACCTTTCGACAACAAGTATTCCGGCTGCAGATGTCGGGCCGACATCGCCGCAATACTTACGTAGGTGGGTTCTTCTGGGAAAGCCGCAAGACTGACTCCACAAATATTACTGAGACTGTACTAGGGTCAAATTTGAGCCTCTCGCGACGATTGTCGACACGGTCGAGCGGCAGCCTTGGCTTGACATATCGAAACACAGATTTTGGAACAGTTGATCTAAGAACAGAAGATGAGCTGTTAATTAACGCTGGTTACAATTATAGAATTAAGGACGACCTAACGGCGGCACTCGCGTATAATCTTACCGTACGCAAGGTGAATAATGCGGCGGATCCGGCAGATCTCAAGGAAAATTCGGTCAGCCTCTCGTTGTCAAAATCTTTTTAGGGACCTTCCATGTATGCCGAGCATTACAATTTAAGTGGACGGCCTTTTCAGCTCAGTCCTGACCACCGTTTTTTTTATGGCAGCCGGAGCCACAATAAAGCACTTGCCTATTTGAGCTTCGGTCTCAACGAGCGCGAAGGGTTTATTGTTATCACCGGTGAGGTCGGGGCTGGGAAAACTACGTTGCTCGGTCGCTTGATGAGTGAAATTGATCGGCAGCAGTATGTTTCAGCGAACGTTGTGACCACGCAGTTGGAAGGTGACGATGCGTTACGCATGGTCGCTTCGGCATTTGGTTTGCAAATTGAGGGATACAACAAAGCATCGCTTCTGAGGCAGATTGAAAGATTTTTTGTCGATCAGAATGAGCTTGGGAAACATGTGTTGCTTGTCGTAGACGAAGCGCAAAACATGACGCCGTCGGCATTAGAAGAACTCCGAATGTTGTCCAATTTCCAATCGGATGGCAAACCACTTTTACAGTGTTTTTTGATTGGGCAACCGCAATTTCGGGCGATCATGGCGCATCCCGCTATGGAGCAATTGCGCCAGCGGGTGATTGCTTCTTGCCATTTGGAGCCAATGGATCTTGATGAAACGCGTGCCTATATATTGCACAGGCTGGAACGCGTTGGGTGGCAGAACGATCCGTCATTAACGGATGAAGCATTTCAAAAAATTCATGAACATAGCGGTGGTGTCCCTCGGCGAATTAACACGTTGTGCGGCAGGCTTTTATTGTTTGGATACCTCGAAGATATTCATAGTTTTGACGGGGCAACCGTCGTTGAAGTCGTCAACGAATTGGCGATGGAAGGGACCCAGCATTCAGCGAATGATACGCCCAAAGCAATGTCGGCTAGCGTACAGTTACCCGCTAGTTTAATGACGTCAGATATTTCGATGGGCGAGTGGCCAACCGTTCAGAGTTATAATGACGCGCTTTCCGTCTTGGATAGTCAGGTTGAGACCCTAAAAGGATCAAGTTGAAATGCGTCTCTCGGCTTGTGACATTTTACAATTCATAGCGTGTTTTAATGACGGTTGTTAATAGCGTGAGCGACGATCAGAAAATTACGCCCGAGATCGTCAACGCTATGTCCGTAGACGTGGAGGAGTATTTTCAGGTTAGTGCCTTTTCTGCGGGAATAGACTCTCGGGACTGGGACACTCTTTCAAGCAGAATCGAACAAAACATGGAAACGCTGTTTACCCTGTTTGACGATCACAATGTAAAATGCACGTTTTTTACCTTGGGTTGGGTGGCTGATCGACATAAGAAGCTAACGAGGCAAATCGTTGATGCCGGACATGAGTTGGCTAGTCACGGCTACGAACATCAACGGGCCACAACCCAAACGTCGGAAGAATTCCGTAGTGACGTTCGGCGCACAAAAGATATTCTGGAAAATGCCGCGGGCGTCCAGGTCTCTGGTTTCCGGGCGGCGAGTTTTTCGTTTGATACCTCAAACCCCTGGACTCATGAAGTGCTTGCAGAAGAGGGTTACGATTACAGCTCAAGTGTTTATCCCGTGCGTCACGATCACTACGGCGTGCCCAATGCTCCCCGCTTTACATACGAACCTGCAGGAAGAAAAGGCGCTATTGAAATTCCGCTTAGCACCGTAAGGTTTTCACGATGGAACTTTCCTTGCGCGGGAGGGGGATACTTTAGATTGCTACCTTATGCCGTTTCGCGATGGGCAATCCGCAATATCCATCAATCAGATGCGCGCCCGGCTATTTTCTATTTCCACCCGTGGGAAATAGATGCGGATCAACCGAGGGTATATAAGCCTGGATTAAAAACGCGTTTCAGGCATTACGTAAATATCGAAACGATGAAAGACAAATTGGATCGGGTTCTTACTGATTTTGCTTGGGGCCGGGTTGATGAGGTTTTTTGTACGAAGAAGGACGACCCACTGTGAGCAATGGCGCTCCGTTGGTTGTGAAACTTTTAGACAATGAAGCAATAGGTCGGTGGGATACCTTCGTCGACGGCTGTTCGGACGCGACTTTTTTCCATCGGGCGGGCTGGAAAAGCGTTATTGAGCGGGCATTTGGGCATAATTGCTATTTTTTCTATGCTGAACGGGGTACAGAGATCGTCGGTCTCCTACCCTTAGTTCATGTAAAAAGTTTACTCTTTGGCAACAGCCTGATTTCAACTGGGTTTACGGTTGGTGGTGGGCCGATAACGTTGGACAGTGGGGCATTGGCGGCTTTGGAAGAAGAGTTGCTCCCCCTCGCGGAACGCCTCAAAGTTGATCATATCGAATACAGAGGCGGAAATTCCCAGCACCCAGATTGGGCGCAGAAGACAAACCTCTATGCCAATTTTGTACGTGAGATCGATGTAAATTCTGAAAAGAATATGCTCGCAATTCCGCGGAAACAGCGTGCGATGGTTCGGAAAGGGATCAATGCGGGTTTGACGAGTATTGTTGATGACCATCCCGATAGGTTGCATCACATATATGCGACCAGTGTCCGCAATCTAGGAACACCTGTATTCTCAAAGAAGCTTTTTGAAACTCTGCTTGAGATATTTGGTTCAGATGTCGATATCGTTACGATAGAGAACGACGGGGCAGCAATCGCAAGTGTTATGAACTTTTATTTTCGGAACAAGGTTTTGCCCTATTACGGTGGCGGGACTTTTGATGCGCGCCCGGTCGCTGGCAATGACTTTATGTATTGGGAAGTCATGCGCCGTGCGGGAGAAAGAGGTTTTACGCAGTTTGATTTTGGTCGCAGTAAGTTGGGGACCGGTGCTTTTAGCTTCAAGAAAAACTGGGGCTTCGAACCTATGCCGCTTACCTATGAATATATGTTGCGCAAATCTGACAATATTCCGGTAATTAATCCAACAAATCCAAAATATCGGTTGTTTATTGAAGCTTGGAAGCGGCTGCCGCTTCCGATAGCTAAATTTGTGGGTCCAATGATTTCTCGCAACTTAGGATGAGATATTGGAAAAACTTTTATTTCTGGCCCATCGTATCCCCTACCCACCCAACAAAGGCGACAAGATCCGTTCTTGGAATATTCTCCAATATTTGGCGCGGAAGTTTGAAATCCATCTCGGGTGTTTTGTTGATAACCCAGAAGACGTGCGGTATCGCGGCAAGTTGGAGGAAATCTGTGCCTCTTGCCATTTTGCTAGGTTAAATCCACCGATCGCGAAAATTCTCAGCCTGCGTGGGTTGTTTTCGGGAGCGCCCTTAACGTTAGGCTACTTTTGGGATAATGGACTGGCCCGTTGGGTGGCCAAAACTTTTCAAAGTAACGATATTACAAATTCTTACGTTTTTTCATCATCGATGGCGCAATATGTATTGCAGGGGGATGCCGCAAAATCCCATCGTGTGGTGGATTTTGTAGATGTCGACTCAGACAAATGGCATCAATACGCCCAATCGAAATCAAGTCTCATGAGTTCCGTTTATTCGCGTGAGAGCCGATTGTTACTGGAATTTGAGCGTAAGGTCGCGACTAAAACTGATGTTAGTTTGTTCGTTTCAGATTCTGAAGCGGCGATGTTTCGGAAATTGGCACCGGAATCCGGCGGAAAAATCCGGGGTATGAATAATGGTGTGGATCTTTCATATTTTGATCCGACACTGAGATACGGGGCGCCATATGACCTGTCAAAAAATAATGTCGTTTTCACCGGGGCAATGGATTATTGGGCCAATGTCGATGCTGTATGTTGGTTCGCCAAAGATGTGTTGCCGACTATTCTTGTGGAGAATCCCGACACTCATTTTTGGATCGTGGGGGCAAATCCAGCGCGAGAAGTTTTGGCTCTGCGGGATTGTCAAAATGTCCATGTGACGGGACAAGTGCCTGATGTTCGCCCCTATATTTCCCATGCGGACGCGATAGTAGCGCCGTTACGGCTTGCCAGAGGGATTCAGAACAAGGTACTGGAGGCAATGGCGATGGCTCGTCCAATTGTTGCTACCCCAGAAGCCCTGGAAGGAATCGATGCAACTATCGGCCACAATGTGCTATGTGAATCTAAGGCCCTGGCATTAGCCGGTGCTGTGCTCAGCCTATCTGATAGGGCGTCTGCAAAGGAATTGGGTGATCGAGGGAGGGAATTTGTATCTTCAGGTTATAGTTGGGACACTAGTCTCAAATGCTTGGATACGATCTTGAGATTTGAGACACCGCCGTAATTTTAATGCCGCAGGAATTTTATTTGTCGATACGCGCAGAAATTAAGTCTTTCGTGGAAGATCCCGCATTGACAATGATGGGTCTTTTGCCCAGTCGCGTTAGCCTGGCAAAAGATGCATCAGTTTTTGCTGCGAGTTGGCGTATGACCTGGATCACGTTGGCTGTTGGCATTGTTGCCTTGCTGATCATTTTCCGAGGTACAGCACTTCAGATCGTGGGTATTTGGAATGGTTCCGAGACGTATAGTCACGGTTTTCTTATTTTGCCAATCTGTGCCTACCTTATTTGGATTAAACGCGGAGCTCTGGCGAACCAAGTGCCCCGCCCCAGCCTGTTTGGCGCGATTATAATTCTCGCGGCGGGATTAGCATGGTTGATCGGAGAGCTGGGAAGTGTCGCTCTCATTCAGCATTTTAGTCTGGCAATCATGATCCAGGGGATGTTTGTCGCAATTCTTGGGAGGGCGGTTACGAAGACGATTATTTTTCCACTGTGCTACCTTTTCTTTGCAGTGCCGTTCGGTGATTTTTTGGTGCCCCCTTTGCAAGACTTGACGGCGGTCTTTGTCGTAGAAGGCCTGCAGCTTATCAATATTCCCGTGTTCCTGGACGGAATCTTTCTTTCAATCCCAACCGGTAATTTTGAAGTCGCAGAAGCCTGTTCTGGAGTTCGATTTTTAATAGCAACGATTGCATTGGGGTTCTTATTCTCGTACCTCACCTACCAAAGCAATGTCCGGAAAGTGGGGTTTGTGGCATTGTCAGTGGCTGTGCCTATTGTTGCGAATGGCATAAGAGCCTTTGGCATTGTACTCATTGCCTACTATACGAATAACGAATTGGCTGTGGGTGTTGATCATCTTGTTTATGGCTGGATCTTTTTTGCATTTGTCACGGTTGTTCTTTTGCTCCTCGGTATGACCTTCCGCGACGGCATTCCGGAAGATGTGCAGGCCGACTCAGATTCCCCACACCAGCTAGCGAGTAGGGTAGTACCGCAGAAACGAATTATCATAAGCGCTCTCATTTCGTTGACGGTTGGGGCGGTTTTCCCCGCCTATGCTGGCGTGATTGCTTCACGGCCGATCCCGAATTTACCGGGGGCGTTACCAGTTATCGAAACGGACACTGTCGGTGGTTGGAGACAGGTGAACATCGCGAGCAACTGGACTCCATCGTATAAAGGCGCACATGCCTATCTTAAGAAAAGTTATAGAAAAGGCGGCGAGCAAGTAGATCTTTTCATCGCGTATTACTCGACGCAACGGCAAGGTGTGGAGCTAATTAGCTTTCATAATACCGTTGCTGATGGGGAAATTTGGCAACGCGCTGCAAGTGGTACCGCTGCAGTGGTTATAGATGGTGCAGACTCAAGAGTTAAACGTGTTCGTATGTTGCGGCGTCGCGTCGGACGTGTGGCATATCAATGGTACTGGGTCGGCAACACCTTGACGCATAGCCCCTATAAAGCGAAGGCTATGCAGGCGAAACAAATGCTCATCGGTGGCTCCGAAGCTGGCGCTGCAATCATTGTGAGTACAACGTATCGAGAACATCAATCAGCGGCAGACAAAATCCTTAAGGATTTTCTCAAGCATCTTCAGCCCGTTGGCCCTATACTGCGAAAATACGCAGATACCAAGTAAAGTCCCCTGAACATCTCCCGCTCCGGCAATTACGAAATAACGAAGTTGTAAACTTATGTGTGGGATCGCCGGCATATTTGATAGCAGAGGCTATCGCCCTGTTGATCGGAACCTATTGATCAGCATGAACGATGTTCAGAGTCATCGGGGTCCAGATGGTGATGGTGTTTTCTTTGAGGACGGTATTGGTCTTGGTCATCGACGTTTGTCGATCATCGATTTGGATGGTGGTGCCCAGCCACTGTTCAATGAAGATCATACTGTCGTCGTTGTCTTTAACGGAGAGATTTATAATTTTGTAAGCCTCTCCAAAGAACTAAAGGAAAAAGGTCACCAATTCCGAACCCATTGCGATACAGAGGTCATTGTCCATGCATGGGAGGAATGGGGCGAGAAATGCCTAGATCGTTTCCGAGGTATGTTTGCGTTCGCGCTGTGGGATAAAAACGCTGAGACGCTTTTTTTAGCGCGTGATCGCTTCGGTATCAAACCGCTATTTTACACTGTGCGCCCCGACGGCACTGTCCTATTTGGATCTGAGCTGAAAGCTGTCCTACTGGATCCTGACACCAAACGCGTAATCGATCCGCAGGCAGTTGAAGAGTATTTTGCGTATGGGTATGTACCGGATCCGAAGACGATTTATTCTGGTATCCACAAGCTCGCACCAGGACATTCTCTTACCCTACGTCGGGGTGAACGAACCCAACGACCAAGAAAATATTGGGACGTTGAGTTTGCCGCATCTGAGGGTCAGTCAGATGCTGATGTCGCGGGGGACTTGATTGAGCGCTTACGCGACGCGGTCGAATGCAGAATGATTTCCGAAGTACCGCTTGGCGCATTTCTTTCCGGTGGCGTCGACTCCAGCGGTATCGTTGCTATGATGGCGAGTTTGTCTGGTGACTCTGTGAACACATGTTCAATCGGGTTTGGCGATCCAAAATTCGACGAAACTTCACACGCTCAAACCGTTGCCAACCGATATGCCACTAATCACCGTGTTGAACAGATTGATCCAAGTTCCTATGATTTGTTAGAAAAATTGGCAGGTCTTTATGACGAACCGTTCGCTGATAGTTCGGCGATGCCTACCTATCGAGTTTGCGAATTGGCGCGTAAGCACGTCACTGTTGCATTGTCAGGGGATGGAGGAGATGAGGTGTTCGGCGGTTATCGCCGCCATCGCTGGCATTGTTACGAAGAGTCATTTCGACGTTTAATTCCTGATTCTATCCGGCGTCCAACTTTTGGCCTGGCTGGGGCGCTTTATCCAAAAATGGATTGGGGTCCGAGGGTGTTGCGGGCCAAATCGACGCTACAGGCAATCGCTCGTACGTCAGTGGAAGGATATTTCAATACGGTTTCCGTTATTTATGACGACATTCGCGATAAGCTATACAGCACCAGTTTTCGAAGTAGCCTACAAGGGTATAGCGCTCGCGAGGTTCTTGCGGGTCATATGAATAACGCAGGAACAGATGATCCTTTGTCGCAAATTCAGTATGCGGATATGAAAACGTATTTGCCAGGCGATATTCTGACGAAGGTTGATCGCGCCAGCATGGCACATTCTTTGGAAGTTCGAGTTCCGTTGTTAGATCATGAGTTTGTAGAGTGGGCTACGACCTTGCCGTCTCAAATGAATTTACGGCACTCTGAGGGAAAATATATCTTTAAGAAGGCCTTAGAAGATCATCTTCCGTCTGATGTTATGTACCGGCCCAAAATGGGGTTTGCGGTTCCGATTTCAGGATGGTTCCGCAACGAACTTCGTGATCGGGTACGAGATGCCCTTACCGGTCCAGTCCTCGCTGATACAGGATTCTTCGATATGGAGTTTCTTGGAAACCTTGTAGTCGAACATCAGTCGGGAGTTCGGGAGCACAGCGCCATTCTATGGAGTCTTTTGATGTTTGAGGCGTTTCTGCGTCAGATCAATAACGTTGGTGTTGACCGTCCAGCGTTCACCTAAATTATTTCAAGCAATTTGGCTAGGTGTCAGATGTTTTGTGCAGTAACGGAAGAAAATCGGTGTGGTGGTCTTAAGCCGTGTTTCGGCGCAGTTTAAACATTAACCATAACATGCCAACAAACATAAAGGCGATCAGGGCAAATGGATGTAATACGTACGTTGACGTGAATTCTTTTGCCGATTCAATCAAGTCCCTTACTGGATTTGGTTGCTGAAAGCGACGCGGATCATTTGATCTTTTGGGTGGCGGTTTGGCGATACGTGGTTTTAGACGAGGGGTAACGCGGTTGGTGTAATTTAATGTTGTTTGGTTGGCAGATTGGGTTCCGCCAACCCCAATCTTTTTTGTAAGCGGCGAGAACACAACCGTAAAACGACGTATCCCAAACAAGCCTAATGTCGCTCCATCGGCAGTTATTTCAGGAGAAATTACCCGTGCCATCGTTTGGTATACGTTTGAACTCATGCGTAGGTTCATAACCTCGGTAAATACTGATGATCCTCGAGAACTCGTTGGTCTCGCAGATCCTTGTATATTCGGATTTTGATTACTACCGGTGACATTAACCAATGACCGGATCGCGTCACGAACGGTATCGCCGGTTCGAACTTGTGGTGCCAGCCCTTTATTAGTCGTTCTGTAAAACCCCTGTGAGGCTCTATTCGTTTGATGGAGTGGTCGTATCGGCGGTGCGGCACTGGCCGATTCAATAAGGTCCTGAAGGCTTGTAATATTCGAATAGTTTATTGGTTCTATTGGGTTGAATGTACTTATTTGGCGCAAACTTGAAGATAAATTTGAGTTTGTTTCGATATTTGTTGTCGGTGGACGCTGAGCGACATTGCTTTCAACTGTTGATTGAGAGGGCGCCTGACTAATTGCAGTTTGGGATGACTCAACATTCGGTGTTGTATCAATTGGCGTCGCCAATAATGGTCCGGGTACTATCAACATAGCGATCCCGACGCTGAATATGGCAGTAGAATGTCTCATATAAAATCAGCGGGTTCTTTGTAAATTACGGCAGTTGCGACACTATACATTAATTACATTTTCACGACGAAAACTCTACTAGAATAGTAGTGGTATAGAGTTTTCAGTGGTCTTAAAGAATTTATCGACAATTGAAGCAAGTTACCTTCAATTGATATCAAACGAGTGATATTTTCTTCATGTTTAGTGTAATGTATGGTTTTAGCGTAATATTTTTCTGGATTTTGTTGCAGAAGATTTAGCTCCCCTTTTTGTCCTAGGATTTTCGTATAGGGCAGGTTGAACTATTATCTTTTCACAGAAATACGCTATGCAGAATTCGGTTGTGAATTAAATGGTCCGCATTTTTAGGCACTACGTTCCTGGATCGTTGCTTTTTTTGGGTATGGTGGAACACCTGTACCTGATTTCGACCATGTATATTGCCTTATTTTTTCGTTGGGCAGACTTGGATCAGCTGTTCTCGTCTTTAGAGCGGCATTTACCGCAGGCTGTCTCTTTCGCGACCGTATTCACGCTAACCATGTTCGCTCTTGGTCTGTACAATAAAGAACATGTTCGGGATCTGGGTGCTATTTTGACGCGCCTTTTATTTAGTTTTTTCTTTGGTTCAATCGCCCTTGCATTTCTTTTCTACATTCAGCCAGATTTGGCGATTTGGCGTAGTGCGCTGGCGATCGCATTTGTAGACGCGATAGTCGGAATTATGGCTATTCGTTGGATCTACCTGAGATTTGCCGACATTCAGGCATTTAAGAGGCGCGTCCTCATTTTGGGCATTGGCGAAAAAGCAGCGAAAATTGAGGCCTTGGAAACAGGTGAGCAATCGCAGGGATTCATTTGTGTTGCTTATGTCCCGCTTAGCGATAAAGAGAAAGTAATAACGGAAGAGAAAAACGTAATAGAAGACGGCCCTCTACCCCATCTCGTTACTGAATTAGATGTCGAAGAAATCGTGGTTGCTGTTGATGAACGGCGTGGCAGCATGCCGATCCAGGCACTATTAGAATGTAAACTGCAGGGAATTTCTGTCGTCGATTATTCAGAATTTTGGGAGCGTGAGACTGGGAGGATGGATCTGGATGCTCTCCATCCGAGCTGGCTTATATTTTCTGATGGTTTTGTCGGTGGCTGGCTTCAGGTGGCCCTTAAACGACAATTCGATATTTTTGCCAGTCTGCTTTTGCTTATTTTCAGTTTACCGGTTCTGGTTCTTTCGGCCATCGTAATCAAGCTAGATAGTGCGGGGCCGATATTTTATCGACAAGAGCGCGTCGGGCTAAATGGTGAAAATTTTATGTTGTTCAAGTTCAGAAGTATGGGGACTGATGCAGAAGAAGATGGTGTCCCCCGATGGGCGCAGGAAAACGATAGCCGAATAACACGGGTTGGTGCCCTGCTGCGTAAATCACGAATAGATGAAATACCTCAGATTTTCAATGTCCTGAAGGGCGAAATGAGCTTTATCGGGCCGCGTCCCGAAAGACCATTCTTTGTAAATGAATTGCGTCAGGTTATTCCGCACTATTTTGAACGACATAGAGTGAAACCTGGCATAAGTGGGTGGGCACAGCTAAATTATCCTTATGGGGCATCTGTCGAGGATGCCAAGAAAAAATTTCAGTACGATCTATACTATATTAAGAATTACAGCTTGTTTTTGGATTTGATTGTCTTAATCCAAACGGTCCGCGTGATTTTGTGGCCACAAGGCGTTCGATAATGGTGCGTATCCTAATTGAGATCCTATGACCCTCGTTGATGCTAGCTCAATCAGCCATTTAATTGCAGCGGCGGTTTTTGGGGCACTGACGATGCTGGTGTTCTTTAGCTGGCAGCGTGGGTTCCTCGGCGCTTGGCTCCTCTCAGCGTGTAGCCTCACGGTTCTTTGGCTCGGGACCACGGCATTTTGTGTTTGGACAGGAATCGCTGAACACGGTGCGGTCGCTATAACGGAAGTCTTGCGAACCGGTGGCTGGCTGGCATTTCTTTTGGCCCTGTTGATGGTTTCAGCTGCACGTAAAGGGTCTTCGTCACAATGGGTTACAACGTCGGTAACCATAGCAATTATATGTTTCGCTTTAATCGCTTTTGAATTTACCGGGCGCGAGGTTGTGCAGGCTATTCTACCGATTGGGCTGCCCGACCTTTCCTTGTTCGGTCGCCTTTTCCTCTCTGTTGCCGGGCTTTTGTTAGTCGAAAACTTGCTACGTAATACTCATCCCGAACAACGGTGGGGGATCAAGTTTCTTTGTTTCGGGGTAGGTGGCTTATTTGCCTATGATTTCTTTATGTATGCCGACGCATTGTTGTTCTATCGAATTAGCAACGACTTATTTACGGCTCGGGGTATTACGACAATTTTGATCGCACCGCTTATCGCAGTTGCAGCTCGTCGTAGCCCCGATTGGTCGATAGATCTTTTTGTTTCGCGCCAAGTTATTTTTCATTCTGCGACAATGGTTGGAGCAGGCGCGTTTCTGCTTTTGATGGCGGCTGTTGGATTTTATTTTCGAGAATTCGGTGGTGAGTGGGGCACAGTTCTGCAAGCAACATTTTTGTTTGCTATGGCTCTACTCTTGGTCTCGGTTGTCTTTTCGGGAAAATTCCGGGCAAAGCTTAGCGCTTTTATTAGTAAACACTTTTTTCGCTACAAGTTCGATTATCGTGAGGAATGGCTGAGCTTTATTATGACAATTTCGGCTAGTGAGCGCGGCGGCGCTCTGGCCAACCGAATACTCGTGGGTATTGCGAACATCGTTGAAAGTCCTCAAGGCGCAATTTGGGTTTGTGAACCTTCGGATCGGGTGTTTCCGCTTGAAACCTGGAACTTAAATATTCCACAAGGTCATCAAGATGTAGATCCGTCGTTTACAAAATTTCTCGAAGAGAAACAGACCGTTATCAACCTAAGTGTCCTGAACATTGAAACAAATCCCTATCCCGGACTCGTCGTTCCTGATTGGTTGAGTGATATAAGGCGTGGCTGGCTGATCATCCCCCTTATCCATCATGATCGGTTGTTTGGTTTTATGTTGCTTGGGCACTCGCGAGCGGCCCGCGAAGTAGATTATGAAGATTACGTTCTTTTAACGACTGTTGGGCGCCAGGCGGCAAGCTATCTCGCGGAGCGGGAGGCCGCCCGCGCCCTCGCAGAGACCCAGCAATTCAGTGAATTCAACCGTCGTTTCGCATTTGTGCTGCACGATATTAAAAATCTTGTAAGCCAGCTTTCTCTAATGGTTCAAAACGCTGAAAAGCATAAAAATAACCCTGCATTCCAAGAAGACATGTTACAGACGGTTAAGGAATCTGTAGATAAAATGAATCGGCTTATGGTTCGGTTGCACGAAGGTGGCAAAGAGGCTGCGGCAACAGCATCTATCAATCTGGTGCAGTTACTAGAAAAGGTTGTAACCCAGAGCCCATTCGACGATGAAAAGCTGGTATTTGAATCGGAAATGGATGACATGGTCGTTGTGGCGGAGGAAGAAAGGTTGACGGCTGTGATATCGCACTTAATTGATAACGCGATGGAAGCAGTCGATGGCGAGGGGCGGATTGACCTCCGATTGTATGCGCGTGGCGGTGATGCCGTAATAGAAGTCGAGGACCGTGGTATCGGAATGGATGAGGAATTTATTCGAAACGAGCTCTTTCGACCGTTCAGAACGACGAAGACCGGGGGTTATGGTATTGGCGCCTATGAAAGTCGTGAGTTTGTGCAAGAGGCGGGCGGCCATATGGATGTAATTTCTACGCCCGGAGATGGAACGACAATTCGGATATGTTTGCCTGCGTTGCAGGTGGTTGCTGCCACTAGTCGGGCAGAGGCTGTATAATGGCGGACCAACGTAAACTTCTGATCGTTGATGATGATACCGGGATTCAGCGTCAGTTGCGTTGGAGTTTCGAAGATATTGACGTTGATGTAGCGGGTGACCGTGAAGAAGCTATCGCTAAATTCAGGTCAGAAACCCCCCCTGTTGTAACACTTGATCTCGGTTTGCCACCCGACCCGGACAACACAACCGAAGGGTTTGCAATACTTGAGGAAATTCTTTCCCTGGCGCCCGAAACCAAAGTTATTGTCGTTACTGGTCAGGATGACCACGAAAACGCGTTGCTTGCCGTTCGCAAAGGCGCATATGATTTTCATAATAAACCCATAGATTCTGATACCTTGGCTCTCCTGGTTGATCGTGCCTATCACTTACATGAGCTAGAAAAGGAAAATCGCCAGTTACAACGATCCAATAAGAACACACCGTTGCAGGGCTTAATTACCGCTGCTCCAGAGATGCTTAAAGTATGTCAGTTCGTTGAAAAAGTTGCGCCGACCAGCGTAACCGTTTTGCTATTGGGTGAAAGTGGAACTGGTAAGGAATTGTTGGCCCGAGCGGTACACGATCTGAGTAATCGGGCAAACGCCCCATTTTCAGCAATTAACTGTGCGGCAATTCCTGAAAACTTGTTGGAAAGTGAGTTGTTCGGCCATGAAAAAGGAGCTTTCACCGGTGCGGTAAAGCAAACCAAAGGCAAAATTGAACTTGCTGATGGTGGCACCCTGTTTCTCGATGAAATAGGGGATGTGCCTCTACCACTGCAGGTTAAATTATTAAGGTTTTTGCAGGAACGTGTAGTCGAACGAATAGGTGGCAGGAAACAGATTGATGTTGATGTTCGAATTGTCTGCGCCACTAACCAGAATCTAGAAGAATTAATGACGGCGGGTACTTTTCGAGAGGACCTATATTATCGGATTAGTGAGTTGGTCGTAAATATTCCGAGCCTTGCTGAGCGTAATGGTGATCCAGAACTGCTTGCACATGCGTTTGTCGGTCAGTTTAGCGAACAACAAGGACGAAATATTCGAGGCTTTAGCGGCGAAGCATTGGCTGCCCTTGCTCAGCACAATTGGCCAGGTAATGTTCGGGAATTGGAAAATCGTGTAAAGCGTGCCGTCATAATGTCGGATGGGGCATTGATAACCCCGAACGATCTTGATCTTACTGAACCGGAGGATATTCCCGACATCTTAAATCTTGCCCAGGCAAGAGAAGAAGCAGAGCGTCGTGAAATTCCACGCGCACTGGCAAGAGTAGATGGTAATATTACGAAAGCTGCTAAAATGTTAGGGATAAGCCGCCCGACACTGTATGACCTTTTGCGACAACATAAAATTGATGTCGATTGAGAAAAATATCGCGAAATTGCGGTACTCCGCCAATGATTAAAACATCCGATTTCAAATTTGAACTGCATCGGTTGGTACAGCGGAGTGTGTAGGAGACGAAATATGAAACGAGACTTCAGAAATGGTATCGCCGCCACTTGTCTTTTAATTGGCTCGTCAATGTTTGTCCTTTCTGCCGCTGGCGTTGCTCTGGCAGCAAAGGGAGATAATGACAAATCGCAAGAATTTGTTGAGGACGCTCAACAGTATCTAGACAAAGGCGACATCAATGCAGCGGTAATTCAGCTGAAAAATGCCTTACAACAGGATCCAAATAATGTTTCTGCCCGAAAATTACTCGGTGAAATTTATTTGCAGGTTGGTAATGGTCCAGCGGCGGAGAAAGAGCTCAAAGCGGCTCAGCAACGTGGAGCGAAAGGTAAAGATCTCCAAATCCAGATCGCCCGCGCCTATATGCTTCAGAGAAAATTCGACAAAGTTTTAAAGGAATTAAAATACGACGTCACGGACCCTAAAGATCGATTGCTAGTGCTACTCGCTCGAGGGCAGGCCTACCTGGGGATCAATGAACTTGAAGATGCCGAGCGTACATTTACCGAGGCGGAGAAATTAAAGGATGATGATATACAGCCCAAGATTGGGTTAGCTCGCATCCTCGCTGTAAAAAATAAAGTAAAGGAAGCCGAAGCAAAGATTGATGCCGCGCTGGCAATTAAAGCTGATTCTGCAGAAGCCTTGGTTCTTAAGGGGGGTATTCGACGACTAAATCGGGACCTTGAAGGAGCAGTTCAAGCCTTTGATAAAGCGGTTAAAGCTAACAAAGGTAATTTGCGGGCACGCCTCGGTCGTGCCGCGGCGCTAATTGATTTGAATAAAGATGTCGAAGCGGAAGCGGATTTGCAGGCCGTTTTTCAACGCTCACGAAAACATCCTTTAGCAAACTATTTGTCTGCATTGTCTCTCGCCAAGAAGAAAGATTTTGCTGGTGCGCAAGAGGCTGTTCAACGTGGTGGTCCATCGCTCGATAATCATATGCCAAGCGTGTTTCTGAGTGGGGCGATTAATTATGGTCTCAACCAGCTGGAGCAGGCAGCAGCGAATTTGGGCAGATTTGTTGGGAAAAATCCTAAGAACGTGCGGGCGCGCAAATTATTAGGTGCAACGCTTGTACGAAAAAATGAATCTAAAAAAGCGATCGAAATACTTGAACCCTTGGTTACGGAGAACCAGGCAGATGCTCAGGTTAAGTCACTCTTGGGTAGCGCTTATATGCGAACAGGAAAGTTCGCAAAAGGGGCGGAGATGTTTGAACAAGCTGCTAAGGAGAACCCTAAAAAGTCAGCTATCCGGACCCAGCTGGCTCTAAGTCGGCTCGCGCAAGGTTCTACTGACCAGGCCGTGGGAGACCTAGAAGCGGCAATCAATTTAGATCCTGACGCAAACCAAGCCTCTGTTCTTCTTGCATTGGTCCACCTCCGAAAGGGAAAGTTTGACGATGCTTTAAAGGCAGCCGAGGCGCTCAAAAAAAGTATGCCCGAAAACCCCTTGGCGTTGAATTTGATCGGGGCGTCTTTGCTGGGAAAAGGTTCTCTTAAAGAGGCAAGAGCTTCGTTTGAAGAGGCGCTAAGGAAAAAGCCCGAATTCCATCCTGCGAGGATGAATTTGGCGCAACTCGATCTCAGAGAGAAAAAAGACGCCAACGCGATGAAACACTACAACGCCATTATTTCTGCAGACCCAAAGCATATTGGGGCGTTAATGGCGCTTGCCAACATCGCGGCTAAAAACAAGCAAGATCAAGATGTCGTCAAATGGCTGAAGCAGGCAGGCGAGGCAAACCCAAAATCTGTCGCACCCCGTCTCCAGCTTATTAGGTATTACAACAGTCGGCGTTCAATTCGAAAGGCGTTATCCGTTGCTCGTTCCTTAAATACCAGTGTACCAAGGAATCCTCAGTTGCTTGAAGCATTAGGTCGAGCCGAAGTTGCATCAAATAATATTTTGAATGCGGTAGGCACGTTTCGTGAACTGGTAGATGTTGTGCCGAAGTCGCCACGGGCGCACCAATTATTGGGTGATTCCCTTGTTGCTTCTAAAGACCCAAGAGCGGCTCGGGAGAGTTTTAACAAATCTCTCGAACTGGATAAGAGTTATGTCCCTACGATGATGAGGCTTGCTGAGCTTGAGTCACGTGAAGGCAATTTGGATAAAGCGTTGGAGTTGGCGCAGGCAATTGACGGAAAGCGGCCCAAATTTGCTGCCGGTAAAATGCTTGCCGGTGATGCTTACGTTCGAGCGAAACAGTTTAAGAAAGCGTTGGTCGAATATGATGCCGGCCTAAAGAAAGTAGATACTGGTGCTCTCGCGATTCGTCGATTTAATGCACAACGACAGGCTGAGAGTCTCGATAAAGCGCTGGCAGGCCTGCAGACCTGGGTTGATCGGAAGAATGAAGCCGCCGTGCGCCATGTCCTTGCTAGCAATTATATTTCCAACAAGCGTTACGACGACGCTATCCGTGAGTCGGAAAAGTTGCTTAAGGATGATCAAGACAATCCGGTTTTGCTCAATAATTTGGCGTGGCTCTATTCTGAGAAGAAGGATCCTAGAGCAGCCGAGTTTGGCAAAAGAGCATTAGATAAAGCACCTAAGTCTGCAGCTGTCATGGATACATTGGGCTGGATTCTTTTAAGTAACGGCGATATTGCAAAAGGCACGGAGTTGCTGAAGAAAGCAAATGAAGCTGCGCCAAAACAAGGGGATATAGCTTATCACTATGCGATTGCATTACAAAAAGGTGGCAAAACACGTGAAGCAAAACGCTTGCTCGATAGGCTAATTGCCCAAAAAGGAACTTTTTCCGATATGGGGAAAGTGAATAAACTCCTTAAGGAACTTGGTGGCTAAATAACGGCATTTCCGACCCTAGACGGGAATTAAAGAATCTCGAATTTCAAGTGGTGTAGCGGGAATACCCCCAAGTTCTCCAAAAAAGAAATCAAAGAACCTTTCAAATTTATCGAGAAATGCTCCCAGCTCTCTTTGTGTGCGAACATAAGGGGTGTTGCCGGGCATTAGAGAGGGGCTGTGATAGGTGAAGCTATAGGTGCGACAATTTCGAGTGATCATTGTCCGCACGAGACGGCGATGTTCCTGCCAGCTAATACCCTCTGGCGTTAACGTTATCCGATCCATCAAACGCAATCTCGCGAAGAGGCCAGGCAGATGAAGTGCCCGGCCGGCGTTACTGTTTAGTCGGTCGTACAACGCTCGACGCGACGAGCCCAACAATCCGGCGAAATCAATCGACATCGGTATTTCGCATAAATTCTGTGAAGGTCCGAACCAATATGGTTGCGACCCACATAAAGAAAAATCGGGTCCTGCCTGAGACGATAAATCTGTCCAGGGCAGCACGCTTGTATCGATTTCATAACCCAGGGCTTCGAGGGTTGTGGTTGTATTTGTGCCAGCCCCATAGCGCCCCGCCTTGTAAACCTTGGGACGCATGTCGAAACGGTCTTCGATCGCCTCCGTTAGAATTCTTAACTTTTCCCGTTCGAGAGATGCGGGGAGATTACCCGGATAGGAGTTGAAATTGTTTACGTCTTCGTCAAATGGCGGGTTTACCCACGGGTGGAGGTGGGCACCAACATCACATAAATCGTCAGCGTAAAATTCTTGTAACGGGCGGACACCGTCTTCTTGGCTAATGATCGGATAATCACAGACATATATCGGGACGATGTTATATTTCTCAAAGATACGATGTGCCTTTTCTTGAGCACTCATCGCCGTTACGCCCGTGCTGACCCGGGAATGAGGTTGCGACCAGTCGAACTCCTCCTCGGTATCGATCAGTACCATCAAGCGCAACTCATCGTCTTTGGCTTGAGCGATTTTCCAATTTTCTGGAGTCAGCATATTAATTCATCATGGCCAGCAGGTATTACGCGCGGTACAGAGATAACATAATATGGGCCGAGCCAATTAATTTTACTCGTATCGACATGCAGGAAATCACGCGCGCGGACTCACTTCCCCATCTTGTACATGTCTTTCCATCTTTCGGACATGGCGGTGTACCAATCCGTATAGCGACGGTCATCAACAAACTTGGCAAACGATATCGTCATACAATTCTGGCTTTGGATAGAAACTTTTCCAGCCAGTCGAGGCTAGACAAAGAAATTGATATTGCGCTCCATGATCCAAAAATCGATAAGTCGCGCCCAATAAAATCACTATTCGATATTCGTCGACAGCTTGTCGAATTACACCCTGATCTGCTGCTTACTTTTAATTGGGGGGCTGTAGAATGGGCCCTAACAAATCGTATTTCCGTTTCCAGGCCACATGTTCACTTCGAAAGTGGCTTTGGCCCTGAAGAAGCTGATCGACAGATTGCGCGCCGCGTTAGGATGCGACGTTTTGCGTTGGCGAAAATGCACCGCCTCGTTGTTCCTTCAAATACCTTGATGGAAATAGCCGACAAGAGCTGGAAGGTGGCTCATTCGAAGGTTTTGCATTTGCCGAATGGTGTCGATTGTACCCAGTATAATAGCGTGGGTGATCCTGATATAATTCCGAATTTCGTCCGTCGCCCTGATGAATTGATATTGGGAACAGTCGCTCCGTTGCGGGCGGAGAAAAATTTGCAGCGGTTGTTGCGGGTCTTTTCAGTGATCGTTGATCGCTACGCTGTTCGGCTCCTGATCACAGGGGATGGTGTAGAGCGGGGAGTATTGGAAACATATGCGGCAGAGCTCGGTATTACGGATAGGGTGATATTTGCAGGTCATGTCGAAACCCCTGAGAAAGTTTTCCCCTTGATGGATGTTTTTGCGATCACTTCTGATACAGAACAAATGCCTAATACCGTGCTACAGGCCATGGCGGCATCGCGTCCGGTTGCCGCCGTTGATGTCGGTGATATTGCCGCTAACCTTTCTCCTGAGAACCGGAAAATGGTAGTTGCCCGAGAAGATGAGGCTTCGTTTGTTGAAATGTTAGATCGGCTATTGTCTGATGCACCGCTACGAAAATCAGTTGCAGCTGCAAATCGCCGACATGTGCTCGCCAACTATAGTTTAGATAAAATGGTGGCAGCTTATGGTGCTCTGTTCGATGATGCCCTCAAGACGGTGGAAAGATAGGGGCCAGGCTGATCGAACCGCTGAAGATACTCACTTATTCGACTCTTTTTCCAAATGAAATACATCCTCAGCATGGAATCTTTGTTGAAAACCGTCTGCGTCGGATCGTAGAAACAGGCGAGGTCTTTGCCGACGTGATCGCGCCGGTTCCCTGGTTTCCGTTTAAGCAAGAAGTCTTCGGTCACTATGGGTCTTTGGCCCGAACTGAAAAATCGGCGGACCGGTTCGGCCTGTCCGTCCGATACCCACGCTACTTAACTATTCCCATGGTTGGTATGCATCTGGCGCCAGAGCTGCTGTATCGCGGGACAGTTAATCAGGTACGGCAGTCAGTTGAGAAAAGTGGCGCGATGTTAATCGATGCCCATTATTTTTTTCCAGATGGCGTTGTCGCGGCGAAGATTGGCCGGGCCTTGGGCTTGCCGGTTGTGATTAGCGCTCGCGGATCTGACATCAATTTAATTTCTCGATATGAGGGGCCCCGAAAACGAATTGTTGAAGCTGCAAATCAAGCCGTTGCTATCATCGCGATATCGCATGCTCTCCGAGATCGAATGATTGAGATCGGTGTTGATCGAGAACGCATTCATGTTTTGCGCAACGGTGTCGATCTAGAAGTATTTGAACCGGTTTCAATTCAGACAGCACAGGCTAATACCGGGATCGATAAACCGACCATGCTTGCGGTTGGTAACATCTTGTCTTCGAAGGGGCAGGATATTGCCATTCGTGTGTTGGCGCATATCCCTGATCTTGATTTGGTCATTGTTGGAGAGGGGCCTGATCGGCAGGCCTTTCAACAGTTAGCAATAGATCTCGGCGTGTCAGATCGAGTGCGGTTTGTTGGTCGCGTATCACAAACCGAACTCAAGAATTGGTTCAGCGCTGCAGAATTTTCTGTGTTGGCTTCGATGAGGGAGGGCATGCCCAACGTCCTTCTTGAATCGATGGCATGCGATACGCCGGTAATTGCAAATAATGTAGGGGGTGTGCCCGAAATAGTTTCTGTTCCGCAAGCCGGCAGACTTATATCCAACCGGACCCCAGAGGCGTTGGCTGCCGCAATAGTGGATCTTCGTGCATTGCCGCCGAAGATAGGGGCAACGCGCGCATGGGCTGAAAACTTTAGCTGGGATCCGACGGTTGCAGGACAAGTCTCGCTATACCGAGAAGTTCTTAGGGACTCTCTTGGGTCGAAGACGTGAGTCTGCCGTACACATCAACATAATTTGAGACGCTGTTTGTCCAGGAGCGTTCGTTCTCGACAAATTCTCGACCAGCTGCGAGTTGATGCGGCCAGTCCTGACGGTTTTCCATTACGCGCAATGTGGTCGCCACCAAGTCGTCGACGTCATCCGCTCTAAACAAATTTCCTGTTTCACCATCTCTGATCAGCTCGTGGTGACCACCGACATCAGAGGCAATAAGAACCTTATTCATCGCCATGGCTTCTAATGGCTTTAGTGGCGTAACTAGGTCTGTGAGCCGAATGCGTATGCGTGGATAAACCAGAACATCAACTAAATCGTAGTATTGTTGAACCTGATCATGTGGCACTCGACCCGTAAAGATGATGTGGTCATCGAGCCCCAACTTGCTGCTGAGCGTTTTTAGGTTGCCGTCTTCGGGACCGCCACCAACCAATAGTAACTTTGTGTCCGGCCTGTTTTGCAAAATTTGGGGCATCGCCTGACACATTAGATGCAAGCCTTCATAGCCGTAGAATGAACCAACAAAGCCCAAGACTGATTGATCAGTAAGGCCTAATGTTTTCGCTAGTTCTGTGTCAGGTTTTCCGCTGCCGGTAAATTCACCCACGTTGACTGCATTGGGAATGACCGTCACTCGGTCTTTGGGAATGTCGCGGGCAACAATGTCTCCTCTCAGTCCTTCGCAGATGGTCGTCACGGCATCTGCGCGCTTGAGAGCCCAAGTTTCCAGCGAACGGGTTGCTTTGTATCGCGGTCCGGATTCGCTGCCTGTACCATGGCTTGCTGCGGCATCCTCCCAAAAGGCGCGCACCTCATAGACCACTGGAATATTCAATTGTTTTCCCGCATGAATGGTAGGGATAGCGTTTAGCACCGGAGAGTGTGCATGGAGAATGTCGGGTTTCTCGTTGCGCGCTACTTCTATGAGTCGGCGCTCTGTTTGACGCATAAGTGCCCACTCTCGAACGACTGGCAGTCGAGACAATTGTTTGTTCGCTGGTGGCGTGCGCCAAAATGACCAGCCGTCTATCTGCTCTTGGGGGACATATGGTTGCGTGTGCTTAGGCGACGTCAAATGGAATGTCTCCCATCCGAGCGCCCGTTGCTGTTTCAGGATCGCCAACGTTCTAAAGCTGTATCCGCTTTGCAGTGGAATGGAATGATCCAGGACATGTAAAATGCGCATAGGCGGTGGCTTATCTATCGCGATTGGCACGTCCTAAAGGTCTATTTAAGCATGGGGGAAATAGCAACCAGCTGATTTGTGCCTTATCCTCGCCTTATTCGGACGCAATAAATTTAATGGGACTAGTCAGGCTGTATGAAAAACAATCCCGTTCGATAATGTTGACTTGTCAACAAATAGGCGTTCCAATGTTGATGACGCGAGACTCGTTCGAAAGAATGGTGGTAGCGTAAACCATCGGTATGGGACCGAAGCATAAATTAAGCCAGACATTTTGAGATCTTTTCAGGGAGGATTAGAAATGATTAAGACACATAATTTGATTTCCGCGGCTCTCGTGGGTGCTGTTGCACTCAGTGGTGCTCAGTTTATCGGGGCGCAGGATGTTTCTGCGGCCGAACTAAGACTGGCCCATTTTTCATCACCAAAACATCCAATGGATCGTCTGTTTATGCGCCCTTGGACCAAAAAAATTGCGCAAATGTCAGCCGGGACACTAACGGTTAAGATTTTCCCCGGCGGCAAGCTCGGTAAAGGCCCTCGCGCGCAGTTTAAGCGCGCTGTCGATGGCATTGCTGATATGAGCTGGGGGCTGCAAGGCTATACCTCCAAGATATTCAAGCGGACGGCGATGGTCGAACTTCCCGGCGTTGCTAAAAACTCAAATGAGCTCGTCAAAAAGATGTGGAATGCCCATAAGCTTTTGGCTCCAGAATATAAGCGGGTAAAACTCTTGGCGATGTGGGTTGGCGAGGCGCCGATCTTTATGAGCCGGAAAAAGCCTATTCGAACCTTGGCAGACTTGAAAGGCATGAAAATTCGGACTCCGTCGGCCAACCAATCACGTTGGTTGAAAGCATTGGGGGCAACGCCGGTGTCGATGCCAATTACGCAGGTTTATCGAGCACTGGAAACTGGCCGGGTGGATGCTCTGCTCGTGCCGCCAAGCGTTATTAAGAGCTTTAAGATCGGAGAGGTTGCCAAACATTTCACCACCGGTCTTGCTGAAGCGTTTGGCCGTTCACCGTTCTTTTTGGTTATGAATAAAAAATCTTGGGCTGGCCTTACAGATAGCCAGAAAATTTTGATAACCAACACGACTGGTGCCAAATGGAGTGCCAAGGCCACTGCCATATACATGAAAGCGGGCGCGAAGGGTCTTAACAGTGTTCGGAATACTGGAAAGCATAAAATCTATGCATTTTCCAAAGCCGAGCAAGCGAAAATGCAAGCTATTTTGCTCAAGGCCCGTGCTAAATATATCGAGCAACTTGAGAAGGGTGGAGTACCTGCAAAGGCAATTCTTGCCGCAATGAACGCAGGTTCCTGATCTGTATTGTCGGTGCCTTCTGATCGTCCAATAGAAAGCATCGTTCGAAAGAGTGTGCGTCACCTTGCCATTTTGGCCGGGGTGACGCTTCTCTTTTTGATGCTTCTGACTGTCTATGCGGTGGTCATGCGTTACATATTCAACGCCCCAATACTCTGGGCGCTTGATGTCGGGCGTATGGGGTTGGTGGTTCTCGTGTTTTTTGGGCTGGGCTATTGCGGTCTAACTGGAGGGCATATTGCCGTCGATTTCATTAGTGTTCTTGCGCCGCCCAAATTGGTGAGAGTTTCCGACGTTATTATTCGGTCAGGTTGTTTTGTCCTGATTGCTCTTATGGCCTGGCAAGGTTTTAAACAGGGCCTAGATGCCATCGAGATGGGGGAGGGGACGAACGAGTTAGAAATTCCCTTGTTCCCATTTTTTGGGGTTGTGGCGTTAGGTTCCGCTATCTATTGCATCGTTCTATTACTCCAAGTTTCTCGTGCAGCACGCCGCGAACCAATGGATGACCCCGGAGAATCATGACACCAACCGTCGTTGGCATATTAGGGCTTTTGGGCTTGTTTGGGTTACTGGCGCTGCGTATGCCGGTCGGTATCGCCATGGCCGTTATTGGCACGATTGGATTTGGCGTTCTCAATAGCTGGCCAGCGGCTATGGCGCAGCTTGGGCGCGAGCCGTTTGTCATTGCTTCCTCCTTTGAACTCGTTGTAATTCCGCTTTTTGTCCTAATGGGCAATCTTGCCAGCATTTCTGGTATGAGCCGTGATCTCTATCAAGCTGCCTATTCCTGGTTTGGTCATTGGCGAGGTGGTTTGGCGTCGGCAACGATTGCGGCTTGCGCAGGTTTTGCTGCTGTGTCGGGCTCTTCTGTAGCGTCTGCGGTGACGATGGGGCGTGTCGCGTTGCCGGAAATGCGACGTTATAAATATGGTTCGCGTCTATCGACTGGCTGCATAGCCGCGGGTGGGACTCTGGGCATCCTCATCCCACCGAGTACGGGGTTTGTGATTTACGCGATCCTGACTGAAGAATCTATCGGTCGACTGTTCCTAGCCGGAATTCTGCCGGGATTACTGTTGACCGTTCTCTTCATGATAGCGATTTATATACAATGCCGGATCAATCCTGAGCTTGGACCGCCAGGCCCTAAAACGCCTATTCGTGAGAAATTCACAGCTTTGCGTCAAGCCAGCGCAATGGTCGGCATTGTCATTATTACGATTGGTGGAATTTATATTGGCGCTTTTAGCCCGACGGAAGCCGCTGGCGTCGGTGCCTTCCTCTCTCTTCTTTTAGCGTTGGTACGCCGTCGTGTAACAACGTCCGCGATGAGTGATGTCCTGCTACGGACCGTTCGGACCACAGCTTTGGTATTTCTGATTATTGTCGGGGCCCATATCTTCAGCCCATTTATTGCGTTGACCAATATTCCCGAAGATTTGGCGGAATTGCTTGGCGATCAGTCGATGCCCCGCATTGCGGCGCTGCTGATTATTCTGCTGACATACATCATCCTTGGGACGTTTCTAGAAGGATTTGCGATGTTGGTACTGACGCTGCCAATCGTTCATCCGCTTATACTCGCATTGGGATATGACCCGATCTGGTTTGGCGTGGTGATGGTTATTGTGCTGGAGATGGGCCTTATAAGCCCACCTGTGGGAGTGAATGTCTTTGTGGTCAAAGGCATTGCCGGTGATGTTCCGATGAGTGATATCTTTTTGGGTATTCTGCCATTTTGGTTGGCCATGGGGGTTTGTCTTGCCTTCCTAGTCGCTTTTCCACAGATCGCACTGTTCTTGCCCGATACGATGATCAATTAACTAGATTTTTTTCATGCGTCTCTTTTCAAATCGTCGCCGCAAGTTGCACATGGGGAAATACCCCATGGAAAAGCTGAAACGCGTTCCAAAGACGACCACCTTTATTTCTGAGGATGTGCCGCGGGTATCGAAGCGCGCTAACTTTTTTAATCGCGCTGCGCTTGGTGACCTGGGGGCCAAAGCCAAACGCGAACGTCCAAGATTTGTTGGCAAGTTGCCATTTGCTCGCTCTATGGGAAAAGTGTGTCAGGCACATCTACCAAGACACAAAGGTGATGCTCTCGATACTCAGGCACCATTGCCCGAAGACCTCACTGAACGGGCGGAACATTTCAAAGCGCTAACCTATTTTCTCAATGCCGACATGGTGGGGATTTGCGAAGTGCCGGAATATGCCTGGTACAGCCATGACACTAATGGTGATGAGATTGAACCACGTCACAAGTACGCGATTGTGATGCTGATTGATCAAGGGTTTGAAACCCTTGATGCGGCCTCTGGTGATGACTGGATCAGCAATGCGCAAAGTTTCCGTGCCTATATGTGGGGCTCCAACATTGCTTGTACCGTTGCGGAGTACATCCGCCAGCTTGGCTATGAAGCGCAGGCCCATACCAATCTTGAGAGCGATGTCTTACATAATCCACTGGTCATGCTGGCCGGGTTGGGCGAGCTGAGTCGAATAGGCGAAGTGGTCTTGAACCCGTTTATTGGCCCGCGCTTTAAATCATCGATCATTACGACGAACCTGCCTTTAGCAACAGATCAACCGATTGATTTTGGGCTGCAGGATTTTTGTTCGAAATGCATGAAGTGCGCTGTCGAATGTCCCTGCAATGCCATTCCGTTTGGCGACAAGGTGATGTTCAACGGTTATGAGATGTGGAAGCCGGATGTAGCCAAGTGCACGGCATATCGTGTCACCAATTCCAAAGGCGGTGGCTGCGGCCGTTGTTTGAAGATGTGCCCGTTCAACAAAGAAGGGCTGATCTCGCACCGTGCTGCTTTGTGGGCCGCAATTAAGCTACCCTTTATGCGGCGCTTTCTGGCGAAGCTCGATGACTGGCTTGATTACGGAAAACGTAATCCGGTTAAAAAATGGTGGTGGGATCTCGAAATCGTTGATCGCAAAGTGACAGTTCCAGAAAACGTCAATCAACGCGATCTGAACAAGAATCCGGAAGAACCTACAGCGCAGCGACTAGGGTTGTACCCGCGTGATACAATCCCTGACCCGGATCGCCGTGAAGCCGCACCCGTTGACCGTAAAGAGGGCATGCAGCGCTATGAGCAGGCGCGGCAGGAAAATACCGACAGGATTGCTGCCGAGAAAGAGGCCGCGAAATGAAGTGGTTCTCGCAACGCAAGCGTCCGATGCATATGGGCCAATACCCGATGCACAAGATCAAGCGCGTCGATCAGCCAACGACCTATATCTCAGACGATGTGAAGCGGGTACCTAAACGCGCCAATATGTTTACCCGGGCGGCCAAGGGGGATCTCGGTAAGAAGGCGCAGTTCGAGAGAACCCATCGGTTTGCGAAAACACCGTTGAGCGCTGCTCTGCGCAGTATGTCGGCGACGCACGATGATATTCATGATGGCCCCGTGGCACCGGATATTGCGCCGATTCCCACCGACACCAAGGAAGTAGCCGAGCATATCAAGTCAATGTGCATGTTCCTTGATGCCGATATGGTGGGGATCTGCGAAGTGCCGGATTATGCTTGGTATAGCCACGACAATGATGGCACGCCAATCGAACCCTACCACAAATACGCCATCGTGATCGTCACCGATCAGGGGTTTGAGACGCTTGATGCTGCCTCCGGCGATGATTGGATCAGCAATGTGCAAAGCCAACGCGCCTATCTTATGGGGTCCACGATTGCCTGCACCGTCGCGGATTATATTCGCCAGCTCGGATATCCGGCACGCGCGCAGACAGCCACCAAGTCTGATGTTCTGCATCTACCGCTCACGCTACTGTCAGGGATGGGTGAACTAAGCCGTATCGGTGAACTGATCCTAAATCCGTTTCTAGGGCCGCGGTTTAAGACACACATCGTCACCACTGATTTGCCAATGCAGATCGACAAGCCGATTGATTTCGGACTTCAGGACTTTTGCAATAAATGCATGAAATGCGCCAATGAGTGTCCGTGTAATGCGATCTCGTTCGGCGACAAAATCATGTTCAATGGCTACGAGATGTGGAAACCCGATACCGAGAAATGCACGCTCTATCGGGTGACTAATCAAAAAGGCGCTTCCTGTGGCCGTTGCATGAAAATGTGCCCTTTCAATAAAGAAGGGCTGCTGACCCATCGCTTCGCGCTGTGGCTCGCGATTAAGGTTCCGCCCTTACGTGGTTTGCTGGCGCGGATGGATGATTGGTTTGAATATGGTAAGCGGACGGTCGCCAATAAATGGTGGTGGAATCACGAAAACATCGATGGCGAATATGTGATCGCCAAAGGGGAAAATGAACGCGATCTGAAGAAGGAGTTCACGCCTCGGGGCGAAGACCGTTATGCCGTATTTCCGCCAGACACTATGCCACCGCCTGATCACGAGGGTCCATTTCCCATCGACCGTCCTGCCGGAGTTAAAAGACGTGCAGAAGCAGAGAAGCCACCAAAGTAGCGTTGAAGACTATATGTCGGTTGCCTGATGGCAGTTCGCGGATCATTATAAATTGAATTGATTTCGCCGGTGCGCCGGTAAGGAGGAAGACATGGCTAGAAGCCTTCACGCGAGACCAGACGTAACGCCGGAGCGCGAAGCGTTTTACAATAAAATTGACCCGCTCGCCGTTGCACCCCTATGGGAACGGTTATTCACGTTCATGAAAAAAGAACCCGAGATGCGGGCCGATCCCTATGTCTGGCATTATGACGATATTCGTCCGAGCCTGATGGAAACGGCGACGTTGATTACGGCCGAAGAAGCTGAGCGCCGCGTTCTTATCCTCGAAAACCCAGCCCTAAAGGGTGAAACCGCTGCTAGTGACTCAATGTTTGCCGGCTTCCAGCTGATTATGCCGGGTGAGGTTGCGCCAACACATCGCCATTCTCCGGCGGCTCTCCGTTTTATCGTTGAGGGCGATGGCGCCTACACGGCAATCAATGGCGAGAAAGCGCCGATGAAGCCAGGTGACTTGATCCTGACACCATCGGGCGTCTGGCATGATCACGGGAATGTCGGAACGACACCGGTTGTTTGGCTCGATGGGTTGGATATTCCGCTGATCCGAGCTTTGGGCACGATGTTTACGGAACTTTATGAAGATGGCGGGCTTCACCCTGAAGGCCGACCGAAGTTTGATAATATTGCACGCTACGGTGCCAATATGCGGCCAATGGATTATCAATCCGAGGATCTGCACTCACCGGTTTTCCACTATCCCTACGATGAAACCCGTAGCGCGTTAGTGAATATGAAGAAAGCGGATGAGGTTGACCCATTCCACGGTATCAAGATGCAATACATCAATCCGAATACCGGCGACCCCGTCATGCCGACTCTGGATTGTTATATGCAGCTGCTGCCTTCAAAGATGGAAACGCAGCAATTCCAGTGCACGGCGACTTGGATTTATTCAGTCGTTGAAGGAACAGGGCGCACCGTAATTAACGGCACGCCATATGAATGGGGTCCACGGGACGTCTTTGTCGTGCCGGGTTGGTTGCCGCATCATCATGAATGTGATGATGATGACGCCTTCCTGTTTAGCTTCACGGATAAAGCAGTCCACGAGAAGCTTGGCCTGTATCGAGAAAAGCGCGGTAACGTCACGCACTAATCTAAATTCTTCGCAAAGAAAAAGGGCTGCTCAATGAGCAGCCCTTTTTGTATCTGGTTAGGGTCGTTTAGCGTACGCGGCAATCAAAGAACTCGCCTTTACCGGGGCCTACGCCGTCTTTCTGTTCTTCAAGGTCAAGGCGTTCGTCTTTAACGTCTGGCGCCCATGTAACAACTTGCAGGATCTCAAGGTCGACATCACCGGTACTGGCGAACCAGTAGGCGTTGCCATGGGGCATGATGATACCTTCCTGTGGTCCAAAGACGCCCAGAACTTCATCATCAGGTCCGTAAAACGTTACTTCACCCTTCATGCACATCCACAGACCGTCCATGCCGGTATGAATGTGCATATTGTTGTCGCCCTGACCCTTCTTGACGATTTGAACGGAACCGCGCAGGAGCCCGGAAGTGCCTAGTGTGGCAATGGACTTGCCAGCTTTTAATCCTTCGGGTTTTGCATAATTAAAAATTTGCGGCGATCGCGCGTTTTGTTGCGCTTCTTCGATTAGGTCTTCTCTGCGTGCAGCCATGAGTACCTCCAAAAATTCGATGGTTAATCTTCTGCCTTTTTATATACCCGCGCAAGGAGTTCCATCAGTGTGTGACGTTCATCAACAGAGAGGTTCCGCGTCATATGCTGCTCGTGCGTATTCACCAAATTATTTAACTCAGCCAGTAAGTTATGCCCCAAGTCAGTTAACTTTAGAGCGTGGGAACGGCGGTCGGTCGCGGAGACCTCACGCACAACGAGCTTTCGATCTTCCAGCCGGTCTATGATTTGCACCAATGTCGAACGATCAAACCGCAAGGCACCGGCAATTGCGGACTGACTGATGCCTGGGTTGGCATCAATTAGGACCAACGCGCCATATTGTGGCGGAGATATCTCAACCTCACCGATGGTTTTGCTAAAATGCTGAAAAACGGCAACCTGGGCACAGCGTAAATTGTACCCGATGAGGTCGGGCAACGACGCCATATCAATGGCGTCAGATTTGTCCGTTTTTTCAGCCATCAGTGCCTAATTTCTCAGGCAATCTTCAAAGTAAGGTCGCAGACGCCGTCCACGTGAACAACGATCTCTTCGCCACGACTAACCGCGCCGACCCCTTCTGGGGTACCGGTATAGATCAGATCGCCGGGTTCCAGCGTTACCAGACCTGAAAGATAAGAAACGCTTTCTGGCATATTCCAGATCATGTCGCCGATATCGCCGGATTGCCGGGTCTCGCCATTAACCGTTAGCGTAATGGCACCATCAGTTGGATGTCCGATAGAAGATGCCGGATAAATTTCACTGCACGGCGCTGAGGCATCAAAACCTTTGCCCATATCCCACGGGCGACGCATGCCTTTGGCTTCTTCCTGAAGATCGCGGCGGGTGAGATCGATTCCAACGCCGTAGCCGAAGATATGGTCGTTGGCGTCATCAACAGAGATATTAGCGCCGCCTTTGCCAATCGCGGCAACCACTTCAGCTTCGTAATGGAAGTTCTCCGTCGCAGGTGGATAGGGGATTGTCGCACCGTTTTGGACGATTGCATCACCTGGTTTCAGGAAGAAAAAAGGAGGTTCGCGCTCATCGGCACCCATTTCGCGGGCATGGGCCGCATAGTTCCGGCCAATGCAGTAAATCCGGCGTACGGGGAACCGGTCTTCGCTGCCGACAACGGGGACACTGGGGAGTTCCCAGCTGGGAATCGCATAGCTCATTAACGTCACTCCAAATCAGATTTATATTGGGCGTGAATGTGACCTAACAGGGCATAAAGGGCAAGGTTCACTACGTGTATTTTCAAGGCTAGCTTTCGGGTCGTGCAGCCCTAATTAGGATAGGGTAGAATATTCCAAACACGCTATTCATGAGGCCAATATGTCTTTTCCAAATCGTCCGCTTGAAGCTATCGAACATTGGCATGCCCATGTTTATTACGACCCTGAAAACACCAAGGATGCCGCCGCTGGGCTCCGCGAAAAAATCGTTGCAGAATTTCCAGAAACCACGATGGGGCGTTGGCATGACGAAATTGTCGGGCCGCACCTGGTTTCGATGTATCAGGTCGCCTTTGAAGTTGATCAATTTGACAAGCTGGTACAATGGCTGGCGGTAAATCGCGATGGATTGAACGTATTGGTTCATCCCCATACCGAGAACGCCTACAACGATCATTTGGTTTTTGGCTTCTGGCTAGGTGAGAAGTTACCTCTAAATGAAGAGCGCCTAATTAGGATGGCAGACCGCGCATCGCGATAGATAGGGTTTCTAAATCCATGGTCTTGCCGAGCCGAGGCAGGGCTTTTACAACATAACTTATGACCTTTCCCCTGGACCCCATTAATGGGTTGCTCGACAGGCTGTCGCGGCACCCATTTTACGAAGACAAATTGCCCAAGGGCATTTCCGATGCTGCCGAGTTTGCGGACGCAGTGCCTTTGATGTCGCGACCTGACTTGGTCGCTGAAATGCAAAAGCCTGGCTATGGCGCTTTTGGTGGCACCAAACCCGTGCGTATGAATATGAGCCCCATGGGCGGCGGGCTGGTCCCTGTTATGCAGACCAGACGTGACCTCGATCGGATGATTGGGGCTTGCCGGACACATCTTGATGCCTGCGGCGTGGAGGAAGGCGACGTCTGTGCCGTGTTCTTTGGTTACCACCTGTTCGTTGCCGGCCTATTCTATCAATCCCAGATGGAAGCGCATGGTGTGACGTGCATCCCACTCGGACCCGGCGAAGCGGATCGCGCCGTCGATATCTGTAATTCACATAACGTCAATATTCTCGCGGGTAATCCAAGCTTCTCGCTTAGGCTAATTGAGGCTGGTGTTAAACCGCCTAAAGTTTTCTTTGCGGGAGGCGAGGCCTTCACTGGGAATCCAACGCTCTATAATGCGGTCGCGGATGCGATGCCGGGGACGATGTTGGTTGATGCGTTCTCATTGTCAGAAGTTATGCCTGTCGGGCGGACCTTCCCAGGCGGGCAGGGCGTTCATGTATTTGATGAGCTTGTTTACGCCGAGGTCATCGATCCGGAGACATTGCAACCTGTTGCTGATGGTGAGCGTGGCGAACTGGTTCTGACACATTTGCAGAAAGAGGCGCAGCCGCTGGTGCGTTATCGCACGGGCGACCTCACGGTAAAGACCACCACGCCGTCGGTGTTTGGCCGGACGGTATGTCTGCCAAATGTTGTCTTTGGTCGTACCGATGAAATGGTCAAGGTAAAGGGTGTGAAACTGTACCCGTCTGAGATACGAGCAGTGCTGCTTGGTATTGACGACCTCGACGGTGCGTACAGGCTTTCTGTGACCGGTAAAGCTGGCGGTGGCGACACACTTTCACTGACACTCAAGGGAACGGCTGGCGATGACGCGGCGGAACTCGTTTCAAAACGGTTTAAGAGCCAGACGCTAATTTCTGTGGATGAAATTTCAATTGTGGCTGATCTAGAAGAAGGCCCGTCGCTCGTAGACGAAAGAGGAAAATAAGATGGCGGACGAGAACTGGCGATTGATTGTTGATGAAAACTCATATGCTGACTTTTCTGTTTCAGTGTCACCGGCGATAGAGAAGGCCGTCGTAAAGGGCGAAGCTCCGCCAACCGTCTATCTTAATATCTTTGATGTTGATTCTATTACCATTGGCGTGAATGAAGACCCCGAACAGGCTCTGGATCTAGAATTTTGTGCTCAAAATGGAATTTCCTTTCGCCGCCGCCCCAATGGGGGTGGTCCGGTTTACGCAGGGGCGGGGTCCGCATTTCTGGTGTTTTTTCTACCGACCAGTCACGCCGAAGTCCCTGACACGACAACTGAGGCCTTTCCCAAGGTGCTGACGGCGTTTGCTGAGACTTTGGCCGAGCGCTATGGCTTTCCGGCGGAATACCGACCGCTGAATGATGTTCAGGTCGAAGGCCGCAAGTTGGTGCCGACATCGCTCAAGATCGAAAACGGCGTTATGACCTTCCGAATCGTGATCAATGTGAAACCTATTGATACTGAACTTGCCGGTAAGATCATGCCGATGCCCCCTGAAAAGGTGAAAGACAAGGTTCTGAAGGACATGACGTCGCGTTTCACCTGTCTCGAACGCGAGGCAGGCAAGCCGATCGATACGCCGGAGCTTGAGGCGATGGTTCGGGAAGCAACCGCCCATGCGTTTGGCGAAGAGACGCTTGTTAAAGGCGCTGTCATTGACGCCGAGCACGGCTATGCCGACGAATTCCGTGCTGAATATGAGAGTGACGACTGGCTGTATGCCAAGAGCGAGAAGACGCGGTTCGCGGGATTGCTACAACAGGGCGATACAATCGGGTTGGGGCGCGCTAAGGCAATGGGCGGCTTGATCTGGGCAACACTCGTCCTACGCGATGGCAAAGTTCTAAAGGCAATTATCAATGGTGACTGGCATCCGCGGCCACTGGATAGCGTTTCCTGGCTCGAAGACGATCTTACAGGATGCTCGGCGGATGTTGATAGTTTGCGTAATTGCGCTTCGGATTTTCTTGCACGGGACGATGTTGAATTTGCTGGCGTTACCGCTGATGATTTGGCTGCTGCCATGGAAATTGCGCTTGGCGCTCAGTCGCCAGTGGCGCTCTAGAGACCAACTTTACGGGGCATAAAAATGTCAGTCGTTATCTCTGAAATCGTAGCGCCCGGTATCGCGAGAATTGCGATCAATCGCCCGGATAAGCGCAATGCTATTAGCCCAGAAGCCCGCAATGAGTTGATTGATGCTGTGACTGTGGCGCTAGGCGATGATGCAGTTCATGCCATGGTGTTGGGTAGTACCGAAGGCCATTTCTGTGCTGGTGGAGACATCGACTCAATGACTGATCTCGACGTTGCGTCGGGTCGCGTCAGGATGAAAGAAAATCACCGCATGGTTCGTCTTTTGGCTGAAGCGGAAAAACCAATTGTCGCTGGTGTTGAAGGGTTTGCTGTGGGAGCCGGGGCAGGGATTGCCTTGCTATGTGATAGTATTGTCCTTGCTGATAGCGGTGCATTAGGGTTTCCGTTCTTTCGCATTGGGCTAACGCCGGATTACGGCATTCTCTTTACGCTGGCTCGCCGGGTTGGACAGGCGAAAGCCCGCCAAATATTGCTTTATGCTGAAATGCTAAAAGGACAGGATGCGCTCGATGCTGGCCTTGCGGATGAACTGGTGGCCGACGGCATGGCGGAGGTCAGGGCAGTCGAAAGGGCACAAGCGCTGGCTGCAATGCCTCCACACGCCTTTGCGCTGACCAAACGTCATCTGGCGATGGAACCGCAATCGCTTGAAGAGGCGCTCGAGATGGAAGCTATGTCGCAATCGCTGGCGTTTGTTGGCTCTGAACTTGAGGAAGGGCGAACTGCCTTCCTTGAAAAACGCAAACCAGATTTCCGGTGAGTTAGCCGTCGCATGGTAGATGTCGCTGTTATCGGAGTGGGTCAGACACGCTATGGAATGTTTCCCGAGCGGACGCTGAAAGACCTATTTCACGAAGCGGCAGTTAATGCACTAAACGACGTTGATAAAGGCCTCGATCCGCAAGATGTTGAGGAAGCCTTTGTTGGGACATTGTCGACGGGTGGCGCACAGCTTGGTAATTTCGCCCCTTTGATGATGGAAGCTGCTGGCATGATTGGTGCCAGTGCTCGGCATATCGAAAATGCCTGCGCATCATCTGGGTATGCGATGCGAGATGCGGTTGCGACGATTGCATCGGGTCAGGCAAATATCGCCGTTGCAGGTGGTATCGAAAAGATGTCTGACCTGCCGCGTGAAAAGAACCGGCTGTGGCTCGGCATTTCAGGTGATGTTGAATGGGAACGTCTTGCGGGGACAAACTTCGCCGGGATTTACGCCATGATGGCCCGCCGCCATATGCATGAATATGGCACCAAGAAAAAACACATAACGATGGCGGCTGTTAAGAATCGCAATAACGCGCTTGCCAATCCTAAGGCACAATTTCGCGCACCGCTGGAGTTGGACCGCGCTATGAAGGCACCCAACCTGGCATCGCCCCTAACGTTTTCAGATGCTTGCGGCATTACTGATGGTGCATCGATGGTGATTATGTGCCGGGCGGATATGGCGAAGAGTTTTACTGACCAACCCGTGTTGGTCGTGGGTTCCGGTGGGGCAAGTGATTACGTTGCAATCCATGACCGTCCGTCGATGACGGCGCTCGAAGGCACAAAGCGTGCCGCAAAGCGGGCTTATGATATGGCCGGGATTTCGGCGAAAGATGTCGATTTTGCGGAGGTGCATGATTGTTTCGCGATTGCCGAGCTTCTCGCTTATGAGGATTTAGGCTTTTGCAAAAAAGGTGGTGCTGGAAAATATATTGAGAGCGGGGCCACTGCTCGTGATGGCAAACGACCGGTCAATAATTCCGGCGGACTGATTGCCAAAGGGCACCCCATTGGCTCAACCGGAACTGGGCAGGTCTACGAGGTTGTCAATCAGCTCCGTGGCCGTGCTGATACAGCGGAACGCCAACTCCCGAATGTACGGTTTGGGCTCACCCAGAATGTTGGTGGATCCGGGGCCGCAGTTGCTGTCCATATTCTGAAGGCGGTGGAGTAGCGCATGGTTGGCATTGAAAGCTATGGCGCTGCACTACCGAGCTTGCGTTTACCGGCAAGCGCCTATGTCGATGCATGGGGTGCCTGCGCAGCACGTGGCCTGAAACAGAAAGCGTTTTGCGCCTATGATGAAGACGCGGTAACGCTTGGTGTTAATGCTGCCCGTCTGGCGCTAGACCGATTGCCCTCCGATGTTGAGATTGGTGCTGTGTTCTTTGGCGTCACAACGCCACCTTATGAGGAGAAGCCGTCAGCAGCGACTCTGCCGACGGCGTTGTTCGACAATGCGGTTATGCGGGTAACTGAAATTACCGGTTCACCACAGGCAGGTGTGCAGGCGTTGGTTTCCGCTATCGAATTCTGTCTCGCTGGCAAGGGTCGCCACGCACTGGCGGTAGCGGCTGATGCGCCCATGGGGCCAGCAGATGCCAGCTACGAACATGCGTTGGGGGCTGCGGCTGCTGCCTTCGTCGTCGGTCCAAACGGTGCAGTCGCACAGTTTGAAGAAAGCTTTAGTGTGACGCGAGAGACCTTTGGATCGCGGTTCCGGCGTCATGGTGAGGATTCGCTTTCCGATCTGGAATTGCGCACACGCGATAATTTGGCGAGCACGCAGGCGCTTGGGGCCGTTTTATCGGCTTCAAAGCTCGGTAAGGTCAAACATCTGGCGCTTGGTGCTGACGCAGGGTTGATGCGCAGCGCGGCTAAAAGCCTTGGCCAGCCGGATGCAAATATGGATGCGCTGTGGAGTGTGATTGGTGATGCCGGTTCAGCTTCGGCGCCGTTTGCACTTGTGGCAGCGCTTGATGCGGGGCGGGCTGGTGAGAAAATTTTATGCGCGGGGATTGGCTCCGGCGCGACGGCAGGGTTGTTCACTGCAGGCAAGGAGCTCGCCAAACGCCGCCGAAAGGGCGTGAAAGTCGCTGAGCTTGTTGCCAGTGGTAAAATAGTCGATTACGTCACCTATCTTAAGCATCGCCGTATGCTGTCGAGCAGGTTCGGAGGAAGCGGATGACCTCATATGTTTCCCTGCCGATGTTTGGTGCTAATGTTGACGAACGTCTGCGGCTAATCGCCGGGAAGTGCAATGGCTGTGGCCAGCTTGCCTATCCACAACGCCCAGTTTGTACAAAATGTGGTGGCGATCAGTTTGAAGACACACCGCTTTCTGGTGAAGGCTCAATTTACACCTACAGCATGGTTGCCGGGAATGGTGCGCCGTCAGAGTTTGATGATGAACAGACCATGACCGGTGATGTCCTGTGCGGTGTCGTTGAGCTTAAAGAAGGGCCCAGAGTGATGGTGCGGCTCGCTGACACTGACCCGGAACAGCTTGAGATTGGCATGAAGGTCAGCGCTGTCGTGCGTCGCCTTTATGACCAGGAAGGCATCGTGCGCTATGGCACTAAATTTGTGCCTCAGAAGTCCTAAGCAACCATGACATCCCCAATCTTTCAAACACGTATCACCGAGCTGTTTGGTATAGATCATCCGATTTTGTGTGGTGGGTTAATGTGGCTGGCGGATGCCAACTATGTCGGGGCTGTCGTCAATGCTGGCGGTATGGGGTTTATAACACCGCGCAGTTTTCCGACCTTGGACGACTATCGTGTACAGCTTCGCAAATGTCGTGAGATTACCGAAGGCAAGCCTTTCGGGGTGAACATCTATGTTTCTGCACGACCCGAAGCAAATGAAGAGCTTGGTGTATTCCTCGATGTGGCAATCGAGGAAAAGGTTGAGTTTGTAGAAACGGCTGGGTTCAGCCCTAAGGCATTTATGCCCCGGATCAAAGATGCCGGCATGAAGGTGATCCACAAATGCACGACGCTACGCCACGCGCAGAGCGCGGTGAATGCGGGTGCCGATGCGATTACGATTTTGGGCGCTGAGGCGGGCGGTCATCCAGGGATGAACATGATTGGCAGCATTGTTCAGGGTGCCGTAGTACCAGAAGGACTGGATGTTCCGGTCGCGCTAGCTGGGGGGCTTGGCACCGGGCGACAACTCTTGGCGGCGCTGGCTTTGGGCGCGGATGGTATCCTGTTGGGGTCACGGATGACGGTGGCAGAAGAAATCTGGGCCGATGACAAATACAAGAACCGGGTCGCTGAAACCGTGGAAAGTGATACCCGCATAGTTATGTCGATCTTCAATGATAACTCGCGCGTGCTCGATAACGCCACGGCGAAAGCGGTGAACGATCTTGAAGAACAAGGCATTACGGATTTTGAGCAATATCGGCCTCTGGTGCAGGGACCAAATCAGCGTGATGCTTATGCCTCTGGCGACTTTGACCAAGGCACACTTTCCATGGGACAAAGTTGTGCCTTCGCAAATGAAATTGCTAGCGTTGAGAAAATTTTCGATGACATTCTAAGCGATGCCGTTGCAATGCGGCAGCGGCTTGATGGATTAACGGCAACGAACGGATAGGGTAGCGAAATCATATGGCCAACAATCCAAACAGTTCGGATTTCACGGTAGGGATCATCGGCACTGGCGCGATGGGGCGGGGTATCGCCCAGATCTTGGCAACAGGCGGCATGCAGGTCCTGTTATTTGATGCCAATGACGGCGCTGCTGAGGCAGGGCGGGAATTCGCAGAACGAATGATCCGGCGGGCGGGTGAAAAAGGCACCATCAGTGATGAAGAGGCGGAGGCTGCTGTTGCCTGCCTCAAGGTCGTCTCTCAACTATCTGACTTGGCGCCAGCTGATCTCGTCATTGAAGCTGTCCTAGAGGACCTCGATATCAAACGGCAGGTCTTCACGGGATTAGAAGATGCCGTCTCTGAGGATTGTGTGTTGGCGACGAACACTTCTTCTCTGTCTGTCGCGGCAATTGCTGCGGCGCTGAAACATCCGGGCCGCTTTGCTGGTTTTCATTTCTTTAATCCTGTTCCCTTGATGAAGGTTGTTGAGGTTGTGAACGGGGTGGAAACCACGCCTAAGACGGCTGACATTCTGGTTGCCGTTGCTCGGCGTACCGGGCATGAGCCGGTACGGGCCAAGGACACGCCGGGCTTTCTCGTCAATCATGCGGGGCGGGGACTTAATACAGAAGGTGTTCGTATCATCTCTGAAGGCATTACAGACTTCGCCGGGGTTGATGATCTACTACGCGAAGGTGGGCCTAATTTTCGGATGGGGCCGTTCGAGTTGATGGATACGACGGGGCTGGATGTTTCACATCCCGTAATGGAGTCGATCTATCAGCAATTTTATGAGGAGCCTCGCTTTCGGCCTGGTCCATTGACGCGACAGCGGGCGGCGGCGGGCCTCCATGGCCGCAAGACCGGTCGCGGATTTTATACCTATCAAGACAATAAAAAGGTGCTGTCGCCCGCGGATGATGTGCCGGACACATTGCCGGAAGCAATCTGGATCAGTAAGGCTGAGCCAGCCGGTCACGAAATGCTGACAGCGGCCTTGTCTGATGTTGTGGAAATTGACGATGGTCAAAAACCGTCAACGCGCAGCTTGTGCTTGTTTACGCCCGTTGGTCGCGATGTAACCAGTGCCGCCGTAGCGGAAGGTGTTGAGGCGGAACGCGCCTTTGGTGTCGATACGATGTTTGGACTTGAAGGACGTCGGACACTCATGGGCACGCCGGTTTCGGACCCCGATCTCCGTGATTTGGTTCATGCCGCGCTGGCGGCCGGAGATCATGCTGTTACGGTCATCCATGACAGCGCTGGCTTTGTGATCCAGCGCGTCGTTGCTACAGTGGTGAACATCGCCTGCGATATAGCGCAGCAGCGTATCGCAAGCCCTGTTGATATTGATAAGGCCGTTACATTGGGTCTTGGTTATCCGAGTGGACCCTTAACCATGGGTGATTCTGTTGGTGCACGACAGATATTGCAGGTCCTTAATGCGATGCAGGAATTTTATGGCGACCCACGCTATCGACCGAGCCCGTGGCTCAAGCGTCGAGCGTTGTTGGGCGTCTCTCTACTGACCGAAGAAAATTGAGCGACAGACTCAATTTATTTCCCATTCATTTGTCGTGGTGACTCCACCCGACCGCCGATTCGCTGTAGATTTGTTGTACATAAAACTGAGTATTAATTTACGACGAATTTATAGAAGACATCCCCGTAAACCTAACATTCGGAAAAGCCGTGACCATCGAACATAAGGACCTCGCCAACGCCATTCGCGCTCTCGTAATGGATGCCGTTCAAGCAGCAAATTCTGGCCACCCGGGTATGCCTATGGGCATGGCCGATGTGGCTACCGTGCTGTTTACGAAATTTCTTAAATATGACGCATCGGCACCAGACTGGGTGGACCGTGACCGGTTTGTTCTATCCGCGGGCCATGGCTCGATGTTGCTCTATGCGCTGCTGTATCTGACCGGTTATCCCGATATCGATATCGAAGAGATCAAAAACTTCCGCCAACTCGGTAGCAAAACGGCGGGCCATCCGGAATTTGGTCACGCAGCAGGAATCGAGACGACGACTGGGCCCTTGGGTCAGGGCATATCCACAGCAGTTGGCATGGCGATGGCTGAACGTATCCTGGCGGCGCGCTTCGGCGACGACGTCGTGAGCCATCATACTTATGTCATCGCTGGTGATGGCGATCTTATGGAAGGGATCAGCCACGAAGCAGCGTCTTTTGCCGGACATCTTGGCCTGTCACGATTGATCGTTCTGTATGACGACAACGGCATTTCAATTGATGGCAGCACATCGCTATCCTGGTCAGATGACGTTCCATCGCGGTTCGCCGCCTATGGCTGGGACACTAGCGTCGTCGACGGGCATGACCCAGAGGCTGTCACCGCAGCGATAACCGCGGCGCAAGGACAAGACAAGCCTTCATTAATTGCCTGCCGCACGACCATCGCGTTTGGCGCGCCGACGAAGGCGGGGACATCTGGATCACATGGAGCACCACTCGGTGATGAAGAGATAGCGGGAACCCGGGAAGCCATTGGCTGGCCGCATGGCCCGTTTGAGGTGCCGAATGATATCGTTGATGCTTGGCGGGAAGCCGGCGCCAAGGGTGTCGGAGACCGTCAAGCTTGGGAGGCGCGGCTTGCGGCTCTCGATGGTGCGGTTCGTGACGAGTTTAATCGTACGATGTCGGGCGCTTTACCGACAGGATGGAAAGGTGCCATTCAGGAGATCAAAGCCGAGTTCGTTGCCGATGCGCCCGGTCAGGCGACACGCGTGTCGTCTGGTGCCGTGCTTGAGAAACTGATCGGCGCCGTACCGGAACTAATGGGCGGCTCCGCTGACCTGACGGGTTCGGTGAATACACGGACATCAAACATGTCCTCTATTTCCCGGGAAGATTTTAGCGGTCGTTATATTCATTACGGCATCCGAGAACATGGCATGGCGGCAGCGATGAACGGCATGGCGCAGCATGGCGGTGTCATTCCCTATTCTGGAACATTTCTGGTGTTTGCCGATTATTTGCGGCCAGCTTTGCGGCTGTCGGCATTGATGCAACAGCGTGTGATCCAGGTACTGACCCATGATTCTATCGGGCTCGGTGAAGATGGACCGACACATCAGCCGGTTGAGACGTTGGCAAGCTTACGGGCAATTCCAAATCTCAACGTTTTTCGGCCAGGCGACGCGGTCGAGGTGGCAGAATGTTGGGAAATCGCTGTGTCGTCGGAGAATACGCCGTCTGCAATCTCACTCACACGTCAGGGCATTCCGACATTGAGAAAAGATGCCGATGGTGAGAACCAATGTGCAAAGGGTGGCTACATTATTTCACCAGCTGATGGAGACGCAACGGTGACTCTGATGGCAACTGGGTCTGAAGTTTCAGTGGCAGTGAAGGCTCAGGAATTGCTCGCCGCCGATGGCATTGCCGCGAATGTTGTCTCGCTGCCGTGCTGGGAGTTGTTTGATGCCCAACCTGCGGCATATCGCGCCTCGGTACTGGGTGAGAACACGGTTAAAGTCGCTGTTGAAGCGGCAGTGTCCATGGGCTGGGATAAATATATCGGCCCAAAGGGTGCTTTTATTGGGATGTCGAGCTTTGGGGCATCTGCCCCGGCAGGTGATTTGTTTAAACATTTTGGAATTACCGCTGAAGCAGTCGCCGCGGCGGCCAAAGAGCGGCTTTAGGAAACACATTTTAGACGGAGGAAATTATGGCAGCAGTACGGGTAGCCATTAACGGATTTGGCCGCATCGGCCGATTGGTTTTGCGTGCGGCTTATGAAAGTGGTCGCAAAGATATTGAATTTGTCGCGATCAATGATCTCGGCAGTGTCGAAGCCAACGCATTGTTGTTGCAACGCGACACAATCCACGGACCATTTCCCGGTAAGGTAAAGACCACCAAGACTGGTATCAATATCGGCAAAGGCAACATCAAGATATTTGCCGAACGCGATCCGGCAAACCTGCCATGGGACAAACTTGGCATTGATGTTGTTCTGGAATGCACCGGCATTTTCACCAAGCGTGAACATGCTGAAGCGCATATCGCAGCGGGGGCCAAGAAAGTCCTGATTTCTGCGCCGGCGACTGGCGAAGACCTCACTGTTGTTTGCGGCGTTAATGATAAAAAACTGCGGAAGAGCCACAAGGTGGTCTCCAATGCATCGTGCACGACAAACTGCCTCGCACCGGTTGCTGCCGTTTTGAATAAGGCAATTGGCATTCAGCAGGGCTATATGACGACCATCCATGCTTATACGGGTGATCAGCGTCTGCAGGATACATTGCATCCGGACCCGCGTCGGGCCCGGGCGGCCGCCTATTCGATGATCCCAACCTCGACCGGTGCTGCAAAAGCCGTTGGTTTGGTTCTCCCGGAACTCAATGGCAAGCTCGATGGCACATCTATCCGTGTGCCAACCGCCAACGTTTCGATCGTTGATCTCAACTTTACCGCCAAGCGCAAAACGACGGTTGAAGAGATTAATAAAGCCATCATTAAGGCAGCAGCTAGTCCTGCTTTTAAAAACATCCTAATGACCAATGATGAGCCGCTGGTGTCATCGGACTTTAACCACAATCCTGCGAGCTCAATCTTTGACCTGACGCAAACCCAGGTCATTGAAGGCAAGCTGTGCCGTGTTGCGTCCTGGTATGATAATGAGTGGGGCTTCTCCAACCGTATGTCCGACACGGCGGTAATGATGGGTAAGCTCGGCTGATCCACAACAAAGGCTGACAAGACAATGGCGCGTTTTGAAACGCTCGATACCCTGCCTGCTCTAAATGAGCAGGCAGCGGGTACCCGTGTCCTAATAAGGGGTGATCTCAATGTCCCGATGCGGGATGGTGTTGTGACAGAGGCTACCCGTATAGACCGGTTGGCCCCGACAATTTTGGAACTTTCGGATCGTGGCTGCAAAGTCGTGGTGATGTCACACTTTGACCGACCCAAAGGTAAAATCGTTCCCGAAATGTCGCTCAAGGCACATGTTGGCCCACTGAAAGCTGCCCTTGGCGGGCGTGAGGTTGTCTTTGTCGAAGATTGTATTGGCGACGCGTCGGAAGTCGCAATAAATGCTCTGCCGGAAGGTGGCATCGCATTGCTTGAAAACCTCCGCTTTCATGCGGGTGAAGAAGCCAATGACGACGTGTTTGTCAAAGCACTCGCGTTGCTGGGCGATGCGTTCGTCAATGATGCGTTCTCGGCGGCTCACCGCGCGCATGCGTCGACGGATGGCATAGCACGGGTGCTGCCGTCAGCGGCAGGGCGATCGATGCAGGCCGAGCTGGAAGCGCTTGAAGTTGCTCTTGGTGATCCGGAGAGGCCGGTTTTGGCAGTCGTTGGCGGTGCCAAGGTTTCGACCAAGCTGGATGTCTTGAGCAATCTGGTTGCCAAGGTCGACCGGCTGGTTATCGGTGGCGCAATGGCCAATACGTTTCTTTATGCGCTTGGTACCGATGTTGGGGCATCGCTCTGTGAAAGTGACATGGCAGATACCGCAAGGGCCGTGATGGCCAGCGCCGATGAAGTGGGTTGTGAAGTTGTGTTGCCATCGGACGTCGTGATTTCAGAAAAGTTCGAGGCTGGCGCTCCTTGTGAAACTGTGCCGATTGCCGCAGTTCGAGCCGACACGATGATTTTGGATGTTGGGGAGGGTACGGCTCAAGCGCTGGCCGAAAGCCTTAAAGATTGCAAAACCGTATTGTGGAATGGCCCACTGGGCGCGTTCGAAATCCGACCCTTCGATAAGGGTACGAACATTGTGGCGCAGGCGGCTGCGAAACTGTCAGCGGAGGGCAAGCTACGTTCCGTCGCCGGTGGTGGTGATACTGTTGCGGCATTGGCAGCGGCAGATGCGCTGGATGACTTCTCTTATGTTTCAACGGCGGGTGGCGCATTCCTCGAATGGCTAGAAGGCAAAGAACTGCCCGGTGTCGCGGCACTGGAAAGCCAGGCTACATAGCCGTAGTAATTACTCTTAGAGCTCCCAGTTTTTGATCGCAAGCGGCCGGAAGATTCCGTTGCCGTAACCTCTTGTTGCCGGTTGGTAGCAGGTCTCATCACAGGACTCCCCGTGGGAGAAGAATTCATATGGAGTATCTCACCGGAGTTTTACGGGCTCTTTGACTGGAGGTTTGCGCCTATATTCTTCTTCCGGTTTCCATGTTCCGTTGGTTAATCCGCGAGGTCTCACTCCCATCATAATTGCGCGCATGGCGTCACAGTCACTGTCCCAGCCATAACGGGTTATCATTTTGCGTATTTTTATTATGGACGGTGGAGGGTGGTATCTTTTGCCGTCAATCATTTCTCCGTCATAATCGCCTGCGCCGAGGCGGACGGCGGCTTTATTTGATGCGTTTGTTAAAGCACTTCCTTGATCAAAATGTTCGTTACCGTCGAAGATTGGAAGAAAGCGAATGAAGGTAAAACCACCAATCGACCAAAAGGTCGTTCCTCCATAGGAGGTTAGATTACCTCGGAAAATAGTTCTGTAATTCTTTTCCATCCAACCCGATATTGTGATTGAGTTATTAGAATATGCTTTGCATTCCGGGAAATAGAGCCATACCGGTAAGAAGACGAAACCTAAAATCAGGCAGGTTAACGTTATGGTCAGAGGGCTTCGCGGTAACGGGTAGGTAACGAACTGAAATAACCGTTTAGCGATGACTTCTATTACTTTTTCTCTTGGCATTCTACTTCACATCAGTCCAATTGTCGTTCTCAAATTCTAGCTCTCCATTTTCCTTGACGCGGACGGTCGCCGTAACTTTCTGTTTCCACTCAGCAGCGATCGAAAATTCTTTGGCGTCGCCCAATTCGATGAGAGATTTAGCGTGATCCGAACCGGGCTGGCCTTCGTGGAAATCATAGTCGTCACTCCATTTGTGGGTGACGGTCCCGCTAATTTCGATACGGTCGCCGGTTCTCTTTGCTATAAAATCACCGTTGGACGTAAATTTCGTTCTGCCAAATCCAAGAGCGAAATTCCTGTTACGTCCTACAACATCATCGATGAAGTCGGCTATTTTATGGTCTGCATCCCAATTACCGGGAAAGTGCAGCGTTTCACCATCTTCTAATTTTTTAAGTTTACGCGCGGGTGCAGTCTTCTTTTGGGTATCCCCAACGAAAGTTCGCTTAAATTGTCCCCGGTTTACCTTTTCGCCATTGGCAATCGGCTTATAGGTACGAGCCTGTTCACGGGTAAAGGTTTTCGGGGTTCCCTTGCCGGATAAGAAATGTTCCAGGTTGGTAAAGGCATCAGCGAGACCTTCTTGCTGAAAATCGCGTAAGTGTTGTTGCATGGCTTTTCTCGCCTGTTGGACCCGGCGCTTTTCCGTTATTCGAGAGATGTCGCGCCTATTAGATTGCTCCGCAATGTCATCTGAAATCTGATCGAGGTCTTTTCGCTCTCCAGCCAGATCACGAACGGGTTGGGCTATTTGATTCCGTTGATCCGTTTGGGCCTCTCTTACTGCTTCTCTTCCAGCAGCACGTTCCGCGATGTCGTCGGAGATACCCTCAAGGTCGCTCCTGTCTCTTGCGCTATTTCGGGGTGGCAGAGCCGTCTTTTGTGTTTTTGATAGATTCCTCGCCGCACGCCTTTTCAAGGCATGCTCTGTCGGTCCGCCAGGCAAGGCCGTGCCGTCAGGGACCAACCCTTCGGCGACCTGGAGATTTTGTAGCCCGTTATCGACATCTTTGGTGATCGCTACTGGTGTCTTATCGAACTTTATCAGACCGGCGCTCTTTAACCCGTTGGCGACGGCCTGAACGTCACGACTGTTATTCTCCAACCCGTTACCAACTGGTCCGGTAAGGTCCAGATCAGTTAGCTTGAAACCGGTTTCTTGTGGCAGAATACCGGTCTGGTGTAGCAACGTGCGTTCGGTCGGGCCGTTAGGGCCTAGTATTCCATCAAGCTTTAAGCCGTTTTCATCCTGGATGTTGAAGATGCCGTCTTCTGTGGGCTTATCAAAAAACGGCGAAAAGCCTTCATCGGGATGCTCCAGGTGACCAGTGTCTTCCAGCAGGTGTTTAACGGTCATGACATCTGACGGATCATTTTCGAGCCCTTGGCCCACCTGGCCGTTTAATCGGTTAATTAGCATCGCCGTTTCTCTTTCCCGTGATAATTGAAACGCCCTTTATAGAACATTACAAGAACATAATAAAGGAAAATGTTCCTATATCAAGATTGCTGTTTTGAATCAGGGAAAAACGTTAGCGAGCGATAGTGGTCGTTTTAAGGTGCAGCTATGATCGTTTCGCGATGGTGCCTTGGCGGCGTATGATATAGGCCCCGACCTCGGCGGTTGTCATCGGGCTGCGAAACATTTCGTTGCGCATCCAGACACGCTGTAGGCTGACATCAATCATCGCGTCCTGCATCTTTTTCATATCTGCCTTGTTCTTGATCATCTTGGCGGCGATGTCGGCCTGCACCATATAGTGATCTTTCTCGTCTTCCCAGATCACCTTCATGGCTGTGGCGGTCATCTGGTTGATCTTGTTGCCCTTGAGATTCTTGCCGATGCGGAACAAGGCCGTGCCGCCGCCTTCAGTGATACCAACCGCGGCTTTGCCTATCGCACCACCTTTCTGCACGTAACGGCGGCGAATATCGCCGAGCTTCTTTTCCTGTGGCAGTTGTTTGAGGTCGCGCTTGGAAAGCTTGCGGCCCTGCACATGCTCCAGCACATCGGCCAGCATGACGAAGTGGCTATACTCAGAGACCAGCTGTTCCAACAGAAATAAATAGTCGTGGCGGTCGATGGTCTTACCGACTTTGGGGAACATGTCGGCCGCCTGTGTCAGTTCGCGGTGTAAGCCGTTGAAAAAACCGTCGACCGGGTTGAGCTCTTTCCAAAGCTGCGCGCGAAGATAAAACGCGTGGTGTTCCTTCTTGGCTGACTTGTAAAAACGCTTGGCAATTTCCGCCTCAGCATCCCAATAGGGGGTCGCGGTATTGATCAGTTGCTGCATTTTAGTGGCCATTAGAAGATCCTCTTTCGCTTATCTATCTGGACGCGGGGAAATTAACGGGTGCGTATCATTGCCGCAAGTCCCGGAACTGGCCGTGGCGAGGCCAGTGCGCTAAGTTGCCTACGCTTTTTAAAGGATCGTTTTCGATGATGCGTGTTTCGACAGATGTATTTGTGGTCGGTGCCGGTGGTGCCGGGATGTATGCGGCAATTTCCGCTGCGCGTGAAGGTGCCGACGTAATCGTTGCCGATAAGAGCCTGATCAGCCGCGGCGGTGCGACGATTATGGCGCAGATGACTGTTGCCTCGGCGGTTGGCCACGAAGAACCTGATCATTGGACGCACCATTTAGCGGATACGATTGAGGCCGGCCACAGTTTATGTAACGAGGAACTCTCCGCGATCCTGTGCGAAGAATCGGTCACCCGAATTCACGAGATGGATGAGTGGAAGGTTGGCTGGGCACGGGTCGAAGGCCGTATGACACAGGTTCATGCGCCGGGACATGGGCTAAAGCGTTGCGTCTATGTTGATTATCTCAATACCGGTCCTGCCGTAGCACGTGCTTTGCGCGGTGAAGTCGCTCAGCGGCCCGGTATTCGCCGCGCCAGTGGGTTGGCTGTAATCGAAATCGTCGTTCAGGACGGTGAAGCGGTTGGGGCGGTGGCCATTGATGTTGAAAGCGGCGAGACAGTGTTGGTTGAGGCGGGCGCTATCGTTATGGCGGCAGGTGGTTTGACCAAGCTCTATAAGCGCAACAGCGCCTCCATCAATATGGGTGGAGAAGCCTATGCCATGGCGCTTCGTGCTGGCGCAGAGCTGATTGATATGGAGTTCGTTCAGTTTTTCCCGATTGGTCATCTCGCCCCTCGCATGGTCGGGATGGATCCGATTATGTGGGATCCGTTCCGCTATAAGGTTGGTGGGCGACTACTTAATGGCGAGTTTGAAGAGTTCATTCATAATTATGGTGCGTCGGATGGTGGTAATTACACGGCGCGCCGTGATGTTGCCTCCTATGCGATCTACAAAGAGGTCGAGGAAGGTCGCGGTTCACCACATGGTGGTGTCTGGTTGAGCTTTGATCATATCTCGGAAGAGGTTATGAAAGAGAAATTCGGCCCGATGATTGGTCGCCTCGCCAAAAACGGCATTGATTTACAAAAACAGGCCATCGAGGTCTCTCCCATCGCGCATTATCATATGGGTGGTATCCGCGTAGATACCGAGATGAAAACCCGTATACCTGGTCTTTACGCCGCTGGCGAAGCTGTTGGTGGTGCCAATGGCGCAACGCGCCTATCTGGTAACGCTATCCCCGAAGCCTTTGTCTTCGGCGAACGTGCCGGCAAGTTTGGCGCGGCATTTGCGAAGGGCAGGGCACGGGCTCCTATCGACGAAGCGGCGGCAACAATTGTCCTTTCTGAACCCAAGTCGCAGCTGCAAAAGAACGCTGAACCAGATGGCAGCGCCACGGCGTTGATGACTGAGTTACAAGCCCTTATGTGGGACAAGGTTGGTTTGTTCCGTACTGGTGAAAAGCTTGAACAAGCATTGGAACGTATCCGCGAAATGCAAAGCGATGATCTTCGCAACATAACTATTCCCGACGATGAGCCCTTTAATCAGGCGCTTCTCGATTGGTATGAGTTGAGGGCAGGATTATTGTGTGCCGAATCGATAACGCTTGCCGCGATTAATCGGACGGAAAGTCGCGGCGCCCATCAACGGGAAGACATCCCGGATGCATCGCCGGAATTTGAGCGTAACCAGACAATTGAAATGTCAGGCGATGACATGGTAACCGGTTGGGCGGAAGTACCGAGAATTTCCTATACCCTCGAAGAAAAACAGGCGGCTGTGATATGAGCGAAGATCTGAAAACCATGCTTAAAGTCTATCGCGGTGCCGCTGATGAGGCGCCCCGGTATGAACAGTTTGATGTCCCGCATGAAGATGGCGCTTCGGTCCTCGACGCATTGGTCTGGGTTCGTGAAAACGAAGATGCCTCATTGGCCTTTCGTTATTCTTGCGTCAGCGCTAATGCCTGCAAGGAATGCATGGTCCTGGTCGATGGCAAGGTGAACTATGCCTGCACCGCCAAGCTCAACACCGGCACTGTTACGGTGGAACCATTGGCGAATAAGACGCTGATCCGTGACCTAGTTACGGATATCGTGCCGCCCAAAGAACGGCTTGCGTCTGCCGACGTTGAATAGCCTCAGTTAGGCGGCCTGTCCCGCTTGACCTTCTTTCACCAATTCGACCAACCGCGCTGGTGTTACCGGTGCTTCTGCAATATGGGCGTTGAACGGGCTCAGTGCATCTTCGATCGCTGATATCACCGCGGCTGCCGCCGGAACCGTCGAGCCTTCACCGGCGCCTTTTACGCCCAGCGGGTTTAAAGGAGACGGGCTTTCCAGAAACTCGATATCGAAGTTCGGTGTTTCCGGCGCTGACGGTAGGAGGTATTCGCCGAAATTTGTTGTGACCGGATTGGCATCATCGTCGTACCCCATCCATTCGAACATCGCGTTGCCGATTCCGTGGGCGACACCGCCGGTTACCTGCCCAGTAACAATCATCGGATTGATCAGCGTGCCGGAGTCATGGGTGATCGTGTATTTGAGGATTTTGACACCACCCGTTTCGGGGTCGGCTTCGACCTCACAAATATGCGCGCCATAACAATAGGCCAGCGGGTCGGTCAGAAAGTTCTGGGTAGATTCCATGCCAGGCGTTATACCGCCGGGCAGGGCATAGCCCGGTGTTCCTGCGACGGCATGCGCGACCTGTCCCAAAGAGACCGACAAATCTGGAACGCCTTTGACGCGGATATCTTTGCCGTCGATTTCTAAATCTTCTTCAGACGCCTCTAGTAAATGTGCAGCAACCTTTAGAGCCTTTTCGCGTACCTCAACGGCGGCGATATGACCCGAGGAACCGGCGGTAATCGCCTGGCGGCTACCAAAGCCACCCATCCCCATTGGAATTTGTTGAGTATCACCGGCAACGACTTCGACGTTTTCCATGTCACCGCCAAGTTGTTCGGCGACAACCTGCGCCATCATGGTCCGGGTACTCTGCCCCATCGGGGCGGCGCCGGTATAGACCGAAATTTTACCTGAGGTGCCGATCCGCACGATGGCCGTTTCAAACGGCCCGCGTCCCGTGCCTTTGACGCCAAATGAAATGCCAATACCGAGATAGCGACCTTCAGCGCGGGCCGCCTTTTGCCGTTCTTCAAAGTCAGCATAGCCCGCCGCTTCCATTGTCATTTTTTGTGCTTTTGGGAAGTCGCCCGAATCATAGGTGATGTTGACGCCAGCACGGGTTTTGAGCGGCTTCTTGTAGGGCATCTCATCACCGGGGATCATATTCTTGAGTCGGATTTCAGCGCGGTCTAACCCAAGCTCGTGGGCGGCGCGATCCATCAGCCGTTCCATCACGAAGGTGCCCTGCGGATGGCTAGCACCGCGTACCGGTGCACAAGGCATCATGTTGGTGAAAGCGAGTTTTTGTTCCATACGGTAATGCGGGACTTTGTAGGGTCCGGGGATACAGGCGGCGGCGTTGTAGGGCAGGGTTATGCCCTGAATTGTGTAGGCGCCGTGATCATGAATTAGCGTGCCGCGAACACCTTGGATCATCCCTTCATTATCGACGGCAATCTCGGCATCCCAATATTGATCACGTTCCTGGACCGCGGAGATAAAATGTTCGCGTCGGTCTTCGATCCACTTGACTGGACGGCCGCAGAGTTTCGCGACGAGGGCGACGATGAGTTCTTCCGAGTAGAAAACGAATTTGGGTCCAAAGCCCCCACCAACATCCGGTGTAATGACGCGAAGTTGGTTCTCGTCGGCACCCAGCAGTTTGACGATGAACCCCTGAACGAGGTTTGGCATTTGGGTTGAGGACCATAATGTCGTGATGTCCTGAATAGGGTCATAGCGTCCCACGGCACCCCGGCATTCGATAGGATGTGCACTGCCGCGATGTTGCCAAATCTCTTCGCGGAAGGTGTGTGGTGCCGAACTAAAGACATCGTCCACGTCACCGTATTCCTGAACCATCTCCATCATCAAATTGCTGTCGATATGGATCGATGCTGTTGGAGAGTCGGGTTCAAGCGCCTTTTTACAATCACCGACGGCCGGAAGTGGGTCCCAGTCCATCTCGACCAACGAAGCTGCATCTTCAGCGATATGGCGGGTTTCCGCGATGACGATGGCAACGCATTCGCCGGCATACATAGTTTCATCAAAAACCATGATGACGGGACCCGCAGTTTCGGCATTTGGGACACCTCCGGGAAATTCAACAGGCAGGCGATCATCTGTTAAATATGGTTTGAGATCTTCGAACGTGTAGACTGCAAAGACTCCATCCATGGATTCTGCTGCGGTCTTATCTATTCCTGTGAGCCGGGCATGCGGAAAAGGGCTGCGAACAAACGCGGCATTGGCCATATTGGCGAGCTTGATGTCATCGACGTATCGGCCTTGTCCTCGTAACAAGGCCGGATCTTCGAGCCGTTTTACGCGTCCACCAAATACTTTGCCGTCCATAAGGGTCACCTTTGTTCGTATGGGGTCTGGAATTCTTTGTATGTTTTAGCGCCTGCGGGCGGCAGGGTCCAATTTTCAGGCATAAAAAAACCCGGTTTCAACCGGGAACACCAAACTCGGTACGAATCTTAAATTATTCAGCTGCTGCGGCGCTACTTTCGCTTCCGCCTTCTACCTGTTTGAGGGCAAACAAATAATTTGGGTCGAGTTTCCAGCGACCGACGACTTTTATCGCCGTATCGAGACGAAGCCGGTCAAAAAATGTCATGACGCGGGAAACTTCGCGAGGGTCTACGACTTTGTCACCTGGACGAGCTGACCGACTCAGGAGAAACAACGAACCAAAATCTGGTTTGGCCATACCAATCGCCTTGCAGGCAATAGCAAGGCCTTCGCCGCCGGGTTCGAACATTAGGCGTCGTACAAGATTGTGCCGTAGGCCGGTCAATTGGGTGAACATACCCTCAAACATACGAACTTCGCCTTTTCGCAATGTTTGAAGTAGGACCTGCGGAGTGATTGCCTTTTTGTCGGCGAGTTTTTGTGCGAGATGGGATGCTTGCTCTAAAGAGCGCGTATCGATTTCGCCGCTGCCACCGGCAGGTTCAGGCTCACCCAATAGATCCTTAATCGTGCTTTCAATCTTTTGATCCAACTCGGTCGGGTCGATTTGATATTGTTCCACGATATGCTTGCGTAGCGCTGCAGATACCCACCAATACATGCGTTTGGCCAGATGGGGACTTAGATCTGGTCGATTAAGCAGAGGTTCCTGGAGGGGCTCTTCAGTTTTTGAGACGTTGACGATGGTTTCAATTGTGTCGTCAGATATCTGCGCGGTCTCATTTTCAACAAGGGTCTTGATAACCTTTGTATTGCCGGTCTCAACCAAAGCATCTGAAACGGCCTCCGAAACCTTATCGCGCATTGCGATCGTGAGTTGATGTTCAAAGGTTTGGTGTTGAATGATTTCGATTAACTCAAGGTCCTGCAGAACTTCACTATTAAGCAAAATATTATGCGCGACGTCTAAGTCATCATTTGCGAGGATGTTGATTAAATCGACAGGTGCGTCGCTGTCTTCTGCCATTCGGTCGGCGAGAGCCTTGCGGACAGATATTTCGACATCCTGAACAAGCTGCCGCAGGATATCTGTCATGAGATCTCGTTCGCGTTCATTCAGAACACGCTCTTCCTCAAAAAACAGATCACCCACTATCTGGACAAGCTGAGACTTTCCGTCGACGGATTTGTCTCGTGCCAGATCAAGCAGATCCTGCATTTCTGTTTCAGGCGATGCTGTCAACGCTAACCACTTCTAAATACGTCCCAATTACTTCTATAACGACGCATACAAAGTGGCGTTGAAGCACTTAATTTATCCTTAACCTACCTCTTGTTTCGTATCCAATTCGATTGGAATTTTTTATAAAACCTCACATTAACGATATCAGTAAACCGGTCATTAACTTGTCAACGGTATGAAAGGCGACGAATTTGGGAGACAAAGAGTAATCTATATGCAGATTCATCCCGGTAATGCCCTCTTTCAGACGGTATCAGGATCCGCCGCGCAATCCGGCACGGTCCAGAACAATCCTCAACAAACTCAACAGGCGCAGAAGCCAGCAGCTGCTCAACAACTTCAGAGCGCAGCACCTCAAGCTTTAGCTCAAACGCAAAATAGCGGTGCCGTAAATCGTGAGATGCCAATGCAGCCTGCCCAAAACTTCCCGCGAGGCAGTTTTATCGACGTCGTTGTCTGACGTTGAACGAAAATTCTCTAATTGAGGGCTAAGCGTTAAGCCCCAATAGATTGCGCGCAAAAATATTTGCATCGAAGGGCTGGAGATCGTCTTCGCCTTCGCCAACGCCCACTGCGTGCACCGGTAAGCCAAATCGCTCTGCAAGCGCAACTACAACACCCCCGCGGGCGGTGCCATCCAATTTGGTCATTACCAGCCCGCTAACATCTGTGATCTCTTTAAACGTTTCGACTTGTGAATGGGCGTTCTGGCCGACCGTCGCATCGAGCACGAGAAGACAGCTATGGGGTGCTTCAGGATCAAGTTTGCGCAATACACGAATGATCTTGGACAATTCCCCCATGAGATCTTCGCGGTTCTGCAAACGACCCGCTGTGTCGATCATAAGAATGTCAGCGTTGTCTTGTTGAGCTTGCTCCAGGGCATCAAACGCTAGCCCGGCGGAATCTGATCCTGTATCGCGGGCGATGACGGGGCAATTTGTCCTCTCGCCCCATATTTTGAGCTGTTCTACAGCCGCCGCACGAAACGTATCACCTGCGGCCAGGACAATGGATCTACCACTATTAGACCAGCTTTTGGCTAACTTCCCGATCGTCGTGGTTTTGCCAGAACCATTAACGCCGACGACGAGAATGACGTGTGGTTTGCGGCCTTTGTCAATTTCCAACGGTCTTGCCACAGGTCGCAAGATTTCTGCGATACTGGTGGCGAGCGCCTCACGAATTTCAGTGTTGCTGATTTCTTTTTCAAACTTCTCGTCCGCTAATGCTGCGGACAGTTTTGATGCAGTTGCGACACCGAGATCGGCGCTAATGAGAGCTTCCTCAAGTTCTTCCAGGGTCGTGGCATCCAGTTTTTGCCGTGTTAGGGCTGCGGAAATGCCGCTGGTTAGCTTCTCGGAGGTTCGGCTGAGACCAGAGCGTAAACGTGTTAGCCAGCCGCTTGATGTTTCACTCATACTGTCGTCGCGTCCAACTGTTTGCCGTCCGTCCCGGTGATTTTGCAGGAAATTATAGCGCCGGATTCAATTTCGCGATCCAGTTTAACTGGCAAGAATTGTTCGCAACGACCAATATTGGCTTTCTCTATGAGGACGTCTGCTGTCCCGCCTATTCGCGATTTTAGCAAGGCCGAAAGTCGGGCGGTTCCCGCTGCGCGAAGACGCGCTGCGCGCTCACGCCTGATCTGTTTGGGGACAGGAGGCATCTTGGCGGCCGGTGTGTCAGCGCGTTCAGAATAGGGAAAGACATGTAGATGGGTGAGGTCACATTCATCGATGATCGCCAGGGTGTTTTCAAACATCTCGTTGGTTTCGGTGGGGAAACCCGCAATCAGGTCGGCGCCAAAGGTGGATTCTGGGCGCATCTCGCGAATGCGCGCGCAAACATCGATGGCATCCTGACGATTGTGACGCCGTTTCATCCGTTTCAAGACCATGTCATCGCCAGCCTGCAGGCTGAGATGAAAATAGGGCAGCAGACGCGTTTCGGTTTCGATAAGACTATAAAGGTCGTCATCGATCTCGACAGGATCAATCGAGGAAAGTCTCAGCCGTGGCAGGTCCGGCACTTGCATTAACAAGCGTCGACACAAATTCCCGAGGGACGGATGACCCGGCAAATCTTTACCGTAATCCGTAAGGTCAACACCGGTTAGAACAACTTCCTTATACCCATTCTCTGCCAAGGAGCGAACTTGGCGGACGATTTCACCAACGGCGGTAGATCGGCTGGGGCCACGACCGAAGGGAATGATGCAAAATGTACAACGATGATCGCAGCCTTGTTGAACTTGCACAAAGGCGCGGGCGCGGTCTTCGAAGCCAGCGATGAAATGGTTTGCGGTTTCTGTAATCGACATGATGTCGTTGACGCGAATTTCCGGTGCGCCATTTTCGAGAGCCAACCAGCTTTCCGCTTTGAGCTTTTCTTCATTCCCGAGAACAATATCAACTTCATCCATCGCGCCGTACTGATCCGGATTTATCTGTGCTGCACACCCAGTCACGATAATTCGGGCATCGGGCTTGGAACGACGTGCTCGACGGATCGCCTGTCTTGCTTGACGTTCTGCTTCTGCGGTCACCGCACAAGTATTGACCACCACGACGTCGTCGATACCAGCCGCTGTTGTATGGTTTCGGATAATCTCAGATTCATAGGCGTTTAAGCGACATCCAAATGTAAGGATTTCTGGCTGGGGCATTGTGTCAGTCCCCTATCAGTGCGGCATCGAATGTGCCTTTGAAGCTGATCGCCGTGGGACCGATCATGATCACATGGTCATCTGCCCGCCAGTCGATTGTGAGCGTGCCGCCATCGAGTTCAACCAAAACCGTACGGCCCGTCAGATTACGTCGATGCGCGGATACGGCAGCGGCGCAAGCCCCGGTACCGCATGCTTGGGTAATACCGGCGCCGCGTTCCCAGACGCGCAATCGCAACGCGCCGGGATTTTTGATCTGCGCGATACCGATATTGGCGCGTTCCGGAAACATTTCGTGATGTTCTAACGTGGAACCAACCTCATCGAGGGGTACGGCAGCGGCGTCATCAACAAAAAACACACAATGCGGATTGCCCATGCTGACGGCAGTTGGGTCGTGAAGTGTCCAGTTTTCGATATCAAGATGGAGTGTGTCTTGTTCTTTCGACAATGGAATTTCTTGCCAATCGAGGCGGGGTCTTCCCATATCAACGGCGACCATGTTGTTGGGGAATTCTTCAGCCGTCAATAGACCGGCACCGGTTCCAATATTGGCGTTCTTGCGCGCAGTTTCGGTCATGATCAGGTCGGCGACACATCTGGTTGCGTTACCGCAAGCATCGACTTGGGAACCGTCCGCATTAAAAATACGCATAAAGACATCGGCATCCTGCAGCGGTCCCGCCGAGTGCGGCGTTTCGAGCAGGATCAACTGATCGCAGCCAATGCCAGTATGTCGGTCTGCAATAGCCTGTGCTTGCGTCGCCGACAGGTTTCGCGGGGTGTCCCGTGAGTCGATGACGACAAAATCATTGCCGAGGCCATGCATCTTTGTGAATGCGATATCAGTCATAGGCGCCTTATAGGGGCTTAGGACGCCTTCCGTCTACTCAATTGAAGCGCCCAAACGGATGTTGTTCAGCCCGTAAACTGGGGTAGAATTATTCATCGTCAATGATCCCTCGGAACCTTTTCTCGCCGGCGTCGCAGGGTGGAATCCAGCGAGAGCCCGAAGAGCGGTTTCCCGTCTGCGCCAAACCAGAAGATCGAATAGGGTCAATCGCACGGGTGTTATCCGCAATTTCCAGGATCAGCTTGCGTTTAACAGCACGCGCGAAATCCTTAAATCCATTGGCGACGATCATAAAGGCTCGTGGGCCACCAATAACGCAATGACGATAATAGAGGTCGAGGTTTGCCATCGGTGTGCGTCCGAAATTAAGTCGCTCATTAATGATCGGCAATCCGTTGATGGTAATGCGCTTGGCAATGGCGGCATCGCGTGCAGGAACGACCAATCCGCCCGTATTATTGGGCCCGTCGCCAGAAATATCGATGACTTTGCGCAAACCTTTAAACGGGCTGTTCTCGATTAGGGCTACGCCGTGATCGATAGCATCTGAGATTGACGTCCACGGACCTTTCCCTGGTGATGTTTTGCGGAGTAAGGCGGCATAATTGGTAGCACTCTTGGCGTCATCTATAACACGCCAACCGGTTACGGGTTCGTGCCAACCTTCACCGGCCCACTCAAAATAGGTGACCGCTATGCGGCCTAGAATGCCTGACGTAATGGCCTTAATGACGGCTGGGTCAGTGATGGCGGCAATGTAGCCGCTACGTTGTAGGATAGCTTCTTGGTCATCGACGCTACCAGAAACGTCGACAGCTAGAACCAGCTGCAAATCAACTTCATTGCCGGGTGGCGTTTTTCGTTGCTCGGCATCGACCGGTGCGGCTATCAAAATGACGACAGAAACCAACCAGTATCGGAAGGGCATGATGGTAGCTCCAACTATGCTTCGATCAGCTCGATAGTCGTTCCGTCATTATCAATACAGGCCGCCATTAATGGTCCACCCCGACCGCAGCCGCCATCCAAGCTTATTGTATACCGGGTTTCAACGAGTCCTTCCGCGTCAGGATCGAAACCGCGAACGATTTTATCAAATCCACTATAAGAGGTATCGATTTCGTTGAAGGCTCGCGAACCCCACCAAAATTCGTCTGATTGGGCATCCAGTGGACGTTCTGGGTCAAGGCCACGGTTAACAAACAGGACGGTTCCATCGCGGGTCCACGCAGCGTGTTTGAGACTGCTCAACCATTCTTGATGGCCTGCCGCCTGAAACGCTGCCCGGATTTTCGCTGTCCAGCGCGTTATGGCCATAGGGCCTTGTCGAATTGCCGATTGGGCGTCTTCTCGGCCACTGTCATAGGCTTCAAGGGTGGGACCAATTCCCTGATCGAGCATCCAGTTCAGCACTTCTACGGGATCGACAGCGAATTGCAGTTGCATTAACCGCTGCCACATTTCTTCCTGTGCGCCCCGCAGCATCACGACGTCATGGGTAAACATGTTGCGACGGGCTAGAATAACGCGCCGAAACGCTAATGTGGCGTCAACCGTGGCCCGCACATCTTCGCCCCGCCCTAAAATATTGCCGAGATAGAGAAGCCGATCGCCCGGAAGGAACTTTTCCTCAATGGTGGCTTGTAGCTTGTTTAAGCGTTCAATATTGCCGTGGATGGACGAGATCGCCCAAATTCGCTGGGCACGATGTAGAACGGCAAAAACGGATGGTTCGGTCATGAAATGAATTAGGCGCTTTTCGTCTCATGGTCGTCAAGGATAGACCACGCGCCTTTTGCTTGACTTTCTTCATTTGCGGCGTAAATTCCCGGCCAACCCAAGGCCAGTACAGGTTTTTATCGCCCAGGGGTGACCATCGGTCTGCGAGTGTTCGCACACCGGTGCGTTTTGCGTTGAAGTTATTTTATTGATCGGCACTGATGTTTGACACGCTAAGCACACGACTAACTGACGTCTTCGACAAGCTGAAGAAGCGCGGCGCGCTGTCTGAAGATGATGTCACGTCGGCGCTCCGCGAAATTCGTGTCGCCCTGCTCGAAGCCGATGTTGCTCTACCGGTTGTAAAAGACTTTATCGATACGGTGCGGGAGCGCGCGGTTGGTGAAGAAGTTGTCCGCAGTGTCACGCCTGGGCAGATGGTGGTTAAAATAGTCAATGATCACCTGACTGAAATGCTTGGTGGTGATCAGGCAGAGATAAATCTTGCGGCTCAACCGCCTGCAGCGATCATGATGGTTGGCCTCCAGGGCTCCGGTAAAACGACATCAACCGCGAAGGTCGGTATTCATTTGCGGGATCAGTTCCGTAAAAAAGCGCTGATGGCATCGCTCGATGTTCGTCGTCCTGCTGCACAGCAACAACTACAAGTTCTTGGTGCTGACTCAGGGATTGCGACCCTCCCGATTGTTCCATTCGAAACACCAGAGATGATTGCCAAGCGGGCGATGGATACTGCCCGCAAGGAAGGCTACGACGTTGTCCTGCTGGACACCGCTGGTCGTCTGCATATCGATGACGAGTTGATGGACGAAGCTGCCTCCGTTCATAACATCGCCAAGCCCGTGGAAACGCTGTTCGTTGCCGATGCGATGACCGGTCAGGACGCGGTAAACGCGGCTCAGGCCTTTCATCAGAAGCTCCATGTAACGGGTGTCGTCTTAACGCGTATCGATGGCGATGCCCGCGGTGGTGCGGCTCTGTCAATTCGAGCGGTTACCGGTTGCCCGATTAAGCTTCTGGGCACTGGCGAAAAACTCGATGCCATTGAAGTGTTCCATCCTGAACGGATTGCGTCGCGTATTCTCGGCATGGGCGACGTTGTCACTTTGGTTGAGAAGGCGTCTGAAGTTGTTGAAGAAGAGGAAGCCGAAAAACTCGCTGCCAAGATCCAAAAGGGTCAGTTTGATTTCGAAGACTTCGCCAAGCAGTTAAGCCAGGTTCGCAAAATGGGCGGCATGGGTGGCATTATGGGTATGCTGCCAGGCGCGCAAAAAGCCAAGGCGCAGATGGGGGCTGCCAATGTTGATGACAAGGCACTCGCCCGGCAGGAAGCCATCATTTATTCGATGACGCCGAAAGAACGCCAGAATCCAAAACTGTTTAATGGATCGCGCCGCCGCAGGGTGGCTGCCGGCGCCGGGGCAACCGTTCAAGAGGTTAATCGTCTGCTGAAACAATTCCAGCAGATGAGCAAGATGATGAAACGTATGAACAAGCTCGGTCAGAAAGGCATGATGCGTCATGGCTTGCCCGACATGATGGGGCAGTGATCAAGATCTATAGATATTCAGTATAATCAGTAACTTAAACACTAACGACGTAACGAATTCACGATTAATCAAGGACTAAAAGGAACTAAAGAACCAATGTCACTTAAAATTAGACTTTCCCGGGGCGGCGCAAAAAAGCGGCCCTTCTATCGTATTGTCGTTGCCGACTCACGTAGCCCGCGTGATGGTCGGTTTATTGAACGTATCGGAGTTTATAACCCGATGCTGAAGCGCGAAGACCCCAACCGTATCCAGTTCGACGAAGAACGTGTACGGCACTGGTTGTCTAATGGCGCGACACCAAGTGATCGTGTTGCTCGCTTCTTGGGTGCTGCTGACATCATTCCGATGCCGGTACGCCGTGAGCAGACCAAGAAAGATAAGCCACGTGCCAAGACTTTGGAACGGCTGAAAGAGCAAGAAGAAGCTAAACAGGCATCTGATGAAGCAGCGGCCGCCGCTGCTGCGGCAGAAGCTGAAGCGCCAGCTGAAGAGGAGGCTCCTGTAGAGGAAGCCGCTGCTGAAGAAGCACCGGCCCAAGAGGCCCCCGTTGAGGAAGCGCCTGCCGAAGAGGAAGAGAAGAAGGAGGAATAGTCCTGCACCATGGGTCTTCCGCAAATGTCACGTGATGACGCCCCAAATCGCATCTGTGTCGGCCGTATAGCCGGTGCGCATGGTGTGCAGGGCTTGATCCGGGTCAACAGCTACACGGAAGAACCTATGGATGTCGCGGCCTACGGGCCGGTAACCGACGAGGACGGCGAACGCATGTTTGAGCTAGAGGCAAAACGCATGGCCAAGACTCAGGTCCTGGTACGCATAAAAGGGGTCATGGACCGCAACGCTGCAGAAGCGTTACGCGGTGTGCGCCTCTATGTGCCGCGTGATGTTTTGCCGCCGCCTGAAGACGACGAATTCTATTGGGAAGACCTAGTGGGTCTTGCGGCCGAAACCGTTGACGGTACGTCGCTTGGTAAGGTGCTCTCGGTACAGGAATTTGGCGCTGGTGAAATGCTTGAAATAGGCAAACGCGATAGCGGTACGACATTGGTGCCGTTTACGCGCGACGTTGTTCCCCAGGTTGACTTGCAGGCCGGGAAACTTGTTATTGATCCGCCACCAGGATTGCTCGAACCAGTAACGAAAGAGGATCCCGATAAAGCGCCAGGAAAAGGGGAGGGCGTACAATGACGTCATCTCGCTGGACCGCCAAGGTTCTGACCTTGTTTCCAGAAATGTTCCCTGGACCGTTAGGCTTTTCGCTTGCGGGCAGGGCGTTGGATCAAGGCCTTTGGGCACTGGAAACGACAGACATCCGTGAGTTCGCAAGTGATAAACATGCAACGGTTGACGATGCGCCATTTGGCGGCGGACCGGGCATGGTGATGCGAGCGGACGTTGTCGGGAATGCGCTGGATGCAGCGGGTTCAAAAACGCGCCCTATTTATTTAACACCGCGTGGACGACCACTCGATCAGGATCGAGTTCGGGCGCTCGCGGCAGATCCTGAGATTACAATCCTGTGTGGACGTTTTGAGGGCGTGGATGAACGAGTGTTGGACGCGCACGGGCTAGAGCAGGTAAGCCTCGGTGATTTTGTGTTGTCTGGTGGCGAACCGGCAGCGATTACATTGATCGACGCTTGTGTCCGGCTATTGCCGGGCGTGATTGGCAAAGAAGAGTCGCTGACAGATGAAAGTTTTGAAGAGGGGCTGCTCGAATACCCCCATTATACGCGGCCCGTGGATTGGCAGGGTCACAAGGTGCCCGATCTCTTGTTGAGTGGGCATCACGAAAAGATTAAGAACTGGCGGCGCGAGGCTGCCGAACGGATTACTCAAGAACGACGCCCTGACCTGTGGAACAGGTATCAGGAACGTCATATGGCGATAAAGGATTAAGACCATGAATATTATCGAAACGCTGGAACAAGAACAGATCAGCAAGCTGACCGCAGAGCGGGAAGTCCCTGAATTCGGCGCCGGCGATACGCTGCGCGTTCACGTTAAGGTCGTTGAAGGGACGCGAGAGCGTGTTCAGGTGTTTGAGGGTGTTTGTATTGCCCGCAAAAATTCTGGGCTCAGCTCTGCCTTTACGGTTCGTAAGATTTCTTACGGCGAAGGGGTGGAACGTGTGTTCCCGCTCTATTCCCCTCGGATTGAGCAAATTGAGGTTGTCCGTCGCGGCGCCGTTCGTCGGGCTAAGCTTTATTATCTGCGTGAATTGCGCGGGAAGAAGGCACGGATTGCTGAGAAGGTCGAACGCCGGGTTGGTGCCGATCAGGTTGCGGGCGCGGATGATGTCGCGGTGGCCTCTGATGAAGTTGCACCTGAGGTCGTGCAGGAAACTGCGCCTGAGGCCGTAATCGAGGGTACGGCCGCGGAAGCGACCCAGGAAGAAACGGCGGAAGAAACGAAAACCGAAGACAAGTAACGATATAGCCGTCTGAAAGTGGACGGCTCTTAATTTGACGAAGGGAGACGGGATTGATGTCGGGACCTAAGACATTATTCGATAAGATTTGGGAAAGTCATCTGGTTGATCAGCAAGATGATGGAACATGCCTTATCTATATTGATCGGCAGTTGATTCATGAGATCACCAGTGCGCAGGCCTTTGATGGTCTGCGGGCATCTGGACGAAAGGCGAGGCGTCCGGAAACCAATCTCTGCGTGCCGGATCATAACGTACCAACGACCCCCGGTCGTGGCGGGACAGATGAGATCGAAGATGATGAATCTCGTATTCAGCTTGAAGTTCTGGAAAAGAACGCTGCTGAGTTTGGTCTTCCCTATATCTCTATCAATGATGAACGTCAGGGCATTGTGCATGTCATAGGCCCCGAGCAGGGTTTTACACAGCCAGGTGTAACGCTGGTTTGTGGTGACTCGCATACTGCGACGCATGGCGCATTTGGTGCGCTGGCCTTTGGCGTTGGAACATCGGAGGTCGAGCATGTGCTCGCCACGCAGACGCTGATTCAGCGCCCCGCTAAGAACATGCGGATTACAGTCAACGGCTCTTTGCCTGAAGGCTGTACGGCGAAGGACCTGGTTTTGGCCATCATTGGCAAAATAGGAACCGCTGGCGGCACGGGTCACGTGATTGAATATGCTGGTCCTGCGATCGAAGAGCTATCGATGGAAGGCCGCATGACGGTCTGCAATATGACTATTGAAGCTGGTGCCCGCGCTGGACTTGTTGCGCCTGATGAGAAAACTTTTGAGTATCTCAAAGGTCGGGCGCAATGCCCCAAAGGGGCGCAATGGGAAATGGCCGTCGAGCAATGGAGAAAATTACCATCTGATGCTGGCGCAACTTATGACAGCGAGATTGAACTCGATGTTTCCGAAATCGTTCCGCAGGTAACCTGGGGAACCAGCCCGGAAGACGAGATCGGCATTACCGGCGTCGTGCCGAACCCCGCTGAAGTTGATGATGCAAATCGCCGTTCGGCGATGGAACGGTCTCTCGAATATATGGACCTCAAGCCCGGCATGAAAATGACCGATATTGCGGTTGATAAGGTCTTTATTGGCTCGTGCACTAATTCGCGGATAGAGGATATGCGGGCAGCAGCGGCTGTTGCGAAGGGTCACAAGGTCGCTGATTCCGTTTATGCAATGGTTGTTCCGGGATCCGGTTTAGTGAAAATGCAGGCTGAGGAAGAAGGTCTCGATAAGATTTTCACCGAAGCGGGTTTTCATTGGCGTGAGCCAGGGTGCTCCATGTGTCTCGCGATGAATGGCGATATGCTACATCCGGGTGAACGCTCAGCATCGACCTCAAACCGTAACTTCGAAGGCCGTCAGGGCCCCGGTGGTCGGACTCATCTCGTTAGTCCGATGATGGCTGCGGCTGCGGCCATTGCCGGTCACTTGGCTGACGTTCGCGACCTGATCAAGTAAGGAAACGCTACAATGGAAAAATTCACAAAACTTACTGCTGTGGCAGCACCGCTGCCGATCGTCAATTGTGATACGGATAAAATTATTCCGGCGCGCTTTTTGAAGACACTAACCCGCACCGGGCTGGGCAAAAATCTGTTTGATCCGTTGCGCTATGATCCAGAAACCGGCGAAGAAAACCCCGATTTCGTGCTTAACAAGCCAGCTTATCGGAACTCTGAAATTCTGGTCGCGGGCCATAACTTCGGCTGCGGTTCTTCGCGCGAGCATGCCCCGTGGGCATTGCTGGATTATGGCATTCGTTGTGTCATTTCGACGGATTTTGCCGATATCTTTTATAATAACAGCTCCAAGAACGGCATTTTACTGATCAAGGTATCGCCAGAAGAGCTAGAGCAGTTGATGGATGGTGCTGAACGTGGTGCAAATGCGACGATGACTGTTGATCTCGAGAATCAGGAGATTACCAATTCTGATGGCGAGAAAATTACTTTCGAAGTCGATTCCTTCAAGAAACATTGTCTGCTCAATGGTCTTGATGACATTGGATTGACTTTGGAAAAAGAAACGTCGATTTCGTCTTATGAAGAAAAACAGAAAGCGTCAGAGCCCTGGCTCTATGCATAACGCTCGATACTATCCGATGCATTTTGGGCGGACCTTCGGGGCCGCCCTTTTTTCTGGAATTGCGTATCGGGGACTCCCAACCGCGCCAGCTGTGTGCTAGAGCTTCGCGCGGAATTTTTCGGCACAAAGAAGGACGATCAAAATGGCTGCCAATAAAAAGGTATTGATGTTGCCCGGCGACGGGATTGGCCCTGAAGTGATGGGCGAAGTCCGTCGGGTTATGGACTGGATGGAAAGTAATCGTCAGGTCAGCTTCGATACCGAAGAAGATATTATCGGCGGTTGCTGCATCGACGCCCATGGTGTCCCAATGAAGGACGAGACGGTTGAAGCGGCCAAGGCGGCTGATGCCGTCCTGCTCGGCGCAGTCGGCGGGCCTAAATGGGACAATGTTGATTTCGATATTCGTCCTGAAGCCGGCCTGCTGCGAATTCGGAAGGATCTTGGCCTGTTTGCAAATTTGCGTCCGGCTATTGTTTTCGATGCGTTGGCGGATGCCTCGAGCCTCAAACGCGAAATCGTCGCGGGTCTTGATATCCTGATCGTTCGCGAACTGACCGGCGGTATTTACTTCGGCGAGCCGCGCGGTGTCGAAGACCTGCCAGGTGGTGGCAAGCGTGGTTACAATTCACTGGTCTATACGACCCCCGAGGTCGAACGTATCGCTCGTGTTGGATTTGAGCTGGCACAGAAACGCGGCAAGAAGCTTTGCTCCATCGATAAAGCGAATGTTCTGGAGAGTACAAAGATGTGGCGTGAAGAAGTTGTGCGTATCGCGCCGGATTATCCGGATATCGAGCTGTCGCATATGCTCGTCGATAACGCGGCAATGCAGCTGGTACGTGATCCTCAACAGTTCGACGTCATTGTTACCACTAACATGTTCGGTGATATCCTGTCGGATTGCGCGTCGATGGCGACCGGCTCGCTTGGCATGTTGCCGTCTGCATCGTTGGGTGCGCCAGATTCAAGCGGTAAACGTAACGCGCTGTATGAGCCTGTTCACGGCACTGCTCCTGATATTGCCGGGCAGGGTAAAGCAAACCCATTGGCGATGATGCTGAGCTTTGCAATGATGCTGCGTTATTCGTTTGATATGGGCGAGGACGCTGACAATGTCGAAGCGGCCGTCGAAGCTGTCCTTAATGCTGGATTGCGCACTGGTGACATTATGTCTGATGGTATGAAGATGGTTTCAACTGAAGAGATGGGCAGTGCGGTCCTCGCTGAGTTGGGCCAAATCTCAGCTTCGTGATTACGAAACCCCTTGTTGTGGGTGCGAAACAGCCGTAATGTTTTTGTGTGATAACTCTGAAAAGGAGCTACCCATGAAGTATCTTCTAAGCGTTACGGCGGCGGGCTTCTTTGCTCTCGCAACGATTACGGCGGCGCATGCCTGTGGCGGGGGCCACGGTAAGACGGCTGGTATTTCGAAACCGGTGACTACAGCGGACATGCCGATTATGACTCCGAGGCCGAAGACTGGCGGCTGAAAGAATTCGTATTAGAGAATTCAACCGGGGTCCTGCCTAATAGGTGTGGCCCCGGTTTTTTATTTTAATGCAATCACGACTTGAAAAACGGCGCTGAGGGTCGTAAGTCAACGCCTCGGCGCACAGGGTGGTGCCTGTGTGCGGGTGATTTAAGCAGGAATTTGATTATGGGTTACAAAGTCGCTGTTGTCGGTGCGACCGGCAATGTAGGCCGCGAAATTTTGCAGACGCTCTCGGAGCGGGCATTTCCGGTTGATGATATCGTTGCATTAGCATCCGAACGGTCGTCAGGCCGTGAAGTTTCTTTTGGTGAGAAAGATATTCTCAAGGTTCAGACGCTGGATAATTTCGACTTTGCCGGTTTCGATGTTGCCTTGTTCTCGCCAGGTGCAAAAGTGTCTGCCGTTCATGCGCCGCGCGCTGCAAAAGCTGGCTGCGTGGTGATCGATAATACCTCAGAATTCAGGATGGATCCCGACGTACCGTTGGTTGTGCCCGAAGTAAACCCAGAGGCAATTGAGCGCCATACCAAACGTAATATTATCGCCAATCCCAACTGTTCGACCATTCAGATGGTCATGGCATTAAAGCCACTGCACGATGCCGCAAAAATTAAGCGTGTTGTCGTCTCGACATATCAGTCGGTTTCCGGTGGCGGGAAAGCGGCGATGGATGAGCTGTTTAACCAAACCAAGGGGATCTTCGTTAACGACCAGGTGACGCCGGAATTATTTACCAAGCAGATTGCCTTTAATGTCATCCCACATATCGATGTGTTTATGGATGATGGTGACACCAAGGAAGAATGGAAGATGCGAGTTGAGACCAACAAAATTCTCGACCGTGACATTAAGGTCAGCGCAACCTGTGTTCGGGTACCAGTCTTTGTGGGTCATGCTGAATCTGTGAATGTTGAATTTGCCAATGAGCTGACCGCTGTTCAGGCGCGCGGGCTGCTGCGCGCGATGCCCGGTGTTACCGTCATCGACCATCGCGCCAATGAAGGCTACGTGACGCCGGTCGAATGTTCTGGTGATGACATGGTTTATGTCAGCCGGATACGCAAAGACCCAACGGTTAGGCATGGTCTGTCTTTCTGGTGTGTGTCCGACAATCTACGAAAAGGCGCTGCTTTGAACGCTGTGCAAATTGCCGAACATTTATATGGTATCCAGCCAATTGAATTTAACGATGACGATGAAAAATTCCTGACGATGGAAGTAGAGGCCCCTGCGGAGTAGTCCGAAATTAGTTTTTCGACTCGGTTTCGGGTAACGCAATCAGGGATCCGATTGAGCTATCGGGGGCAATAGCGGCGATCAGAATAAGGACGCCGCTGGCCAGGATAACGAAAGCTGAAATTCTGGTGATCCAGATCAAGGAGAGCTCACCTATCCAGCGGCGGCAAATTGCGGCGAGCCCACTCAGCATTGCCCACCAGGCTGCCGAGCCGACAAAGACCCCCGCGATAAGGGCTTCAGCCCATTCATAGCGATCACCAGCGGTCGCCACGCCGATAGATGTAAAAATGACACCAAAGGCGATAAGTGTGATCGGATTGGTTCCCGTAATCACCAGGGCGGATACGAAATCGCCAAACAGTTTTCCGGTATCCTGTGCACTGTTTTCTGCCGGCGCGGCGGAGAGCATGCGTGCTGCTATAACACACAGAACGATGCCGCCGATCAGGCGAAACCAGAAATCATTGGTGAATAGGATGTCGGCGATAAAGCTAATGCCGTAAGCGGCAACAATGGCGTAGAGGGTATCGGCGACAGCCGCACCAAGTCCAGTTACATAGCCTGATAAAATGTTGGCCGACAGTGTGCGCCGGATACACATCATTGCAACTGGCCCCACCGGGATCGCAACGACAAATCCGGCGGCGATGCCTTTGAAGAAGAATAACAGTGGCTCCATGGGAGCGAATATTAGAGGAGGGTCGGCTCGTCTGGCCAGTCCGGCGGTGTGACGTCGTCTAAATTCGTCAAACCGATTATCGGTAATTGCTCAATGGTCTTTGAATCATTCAGTGTATAGACAACAAGCTGATCGCCTAGCAAAATAATTGGCTTATTCTGTTCGGGTGTTTGTACCCAGTATAGCCCACCTTCAAATTGATCGTAGTATGGGTCGTGCGGCCGGTTATATTCGTTGACTAACCACGTTGCGAATTCGGTATAGGCATTCTTTCGGAGATCAACATCGCAATCAGGTGTGGTGAGGTGCATTGTTTGTTTCAGCCAGAAGAAATATTTGCTGTTATTTTCATACCCCTGCCCCACACCAGATGTATGCGGTAGCCCCGATTTCGGATCGAGAAAACTCTCCGAACAGATGAAATCGTCAAAGGTTGGTGCGTCGGGAGTTGCTTGTAGGCATTGTTGGGTTTCAGGGAAGGTTTTCTCGATGCCCCGTTCCACAAGAATTTGGCGGCCGTGAGATTCAGCTTTGAATTGATCGGTTGTAATGTCCGGAATGCTGTCTTGTACTTCAGGTGATAACCCAAAGGCGTGCAACACCTTGTCAGAGTCAGTAAGCCACCTTTCCTGCGTTATCGGACAAAACAACAGTCTGATATGGAGAGCCTGTAATTTTCGGGCCCTTTCCCGCAGTGCTTTTTCGGCAGTTTGGTCGCGCATTTCTTTTACGCAGCGACTTGGGAACGGCGATTCCCGATCAAATCGTTGATCTGTCTAAGGCATTGAAAAAACGCCTCTTCCGAAGCTGCCGGGCTATGTTCGAAAGTAACCGCTTCAAGTGCGGGCAAATCTTCAGTGAGTTGCGACGTTATCGAAAGGACTTCCGCGTCCGGCAGAAGGTCGTGGGCGTCGTGCCAAAATCGTTGATCCGATCCTAATCGCATCCCGGCAATGTGGAGTTCGACGATGCGGCAAGGATCGATGGCATCCAATCCATAATCGAGTGACCTATCCAAATTGCGGTTGCCGATCTGCCAATGTGTTACGTCTAAAATGACTTTCGTGTCGGCGTCCTTAGAAACTGACCCTAGAAAGTGCATCTCACTTTCATACCCTGTGGATTGGATGTAGATCGGACCAAGTTCGAGTGCAATGGGTCGGTTATAGTAGTCCCGCAATCGTGTGACGTTCATCGCCGTGATTGCTGCGATTTCATCTGTGAACAGCGGATTAATCTGGTAGCCCAATGATCCAGTTGGCGCCGTTCCTAACCAGGACAGATGTTCGCCGATCCAAGGTGAGTTCGTTTCATCCGCCGCTTCTTTGATGCGGCGGGCGATGTTGAGATTTACGCCCTCGGCGCTGCAGGTCGGGTTGCTGCTTGTATGCGCCAAGACAGGTATGCCCAACGCATGTGGATTCGATCCATATGGGATCGGGTAATTGACTTCTATGTAATCAATTAAGCCTTGCTGGTGCGCTTTCTGAATCCGATCATTTTGAGCCGGATCATCCCATCGTGCGCCAACTCTGAGAACCACTTCGCTATCCTTTAATTTTTCGATCGATACATAAAACTACAGGGGTGGTGTCGAGCACGAAATTCACTACCGAGTTATGAAATTTCACAACTGAAACACGGCTTCGTGAAAACAATTTCGTCATTAAAGTTTTGAGCTATTGGTTGCGCTGGTTCACCCAGATTCCTATAACCAGAATATGTCTGAAGTTCGAACTCTTCTCGATGCTGGTCTGGCACATCACAAGGCTGGCCGCTTGTCTGAAGCTGATGACCTATACAATCAGGCCAGGGTCCTTGAGCCAGAAAATACAGAAGTTGATCACCTGTCCGGACTCCTGGCCTTTCAGAATGGAAATGCAGCTGATGCTGCAGGTTATTTCGAGCGCGTCGTAGCGGCCGAGCCCGCAAACGTAAAATACCTTGGTAATCTTGGAGCAGCGTGGCTTGTTTCCGGCCGTCCGGAAGATGCCCTTGGCGTTTTGGAGCGGGCGATAGAGATTGATCCAGAAGGCGTCGATGTTCTGAATAATCTTGCCGCGGCTTACCGGGAAACGGATAGGTTTTCGGACGCCGCTATTGTCGCTAATCGCGCGGTTTCCCTTCGGCCAAACGATGCGGAGCTACAAACTAATCTGGCTGTTGCTCTGCTAGGAACGGCGCAGTCTGACGCCGCCTTGTCTGCGGCCCAACGTGCGGTCGAACTAGCGCCTAATTCGCCAGAGGCCCAAAATGCATTGGGTTCGGCCTATCTTGCCTTGCAGCAACGCAAAGAGGCCATTGGCGCTTTTCGGGCGGCGGTTACAGCAGGACCGGATTTCGCCGATGCGACGCGTAATTTGGCCCTATCCCTTCAGGAGGCGAAGCAATTAAGTGAGGCGGCTAAGACCTATCAGAAAGCGACGGAGCGCTGGCCCGAGGACGCTGCGGCATATGCTGGTCTGGCGCGGACCTCAAGGATGATGGGGCGTACTGATCACGCAGTTGAAGCCTATCGTATGGCGATTTCGCTGAGTCCCGGGAACCGCCGATATCATTCGAATCTGCTCTTCAGCTTGGTCGGCGATGCCAATCAAGACGGGGAATCCCTTTTAGCGGAACATAGAAAATGGCACGAGCAGCATGCGTTGCCGCTTGAACCAGCAGCACCGCAATATACCAATATCCGTAACCCGCAGCGGCGTCTCAAAATCGGCTATGTGTCTGCAGATTTCCGGAGTCACCCTGTCGGCCGAATTGTTCAGCCAGTCATCGCAGCGCATGATCGCAACGTCGTTGAGGTGTTCTGCTATTCGGGAACCGCGAAGCCAGATGGTGTCACGAATGAAACAGAGGAATCTTGTGACAACTGGCAGCCAATACAAAATCTACCTGACGATGCGGTATTTGATCTGATAGGGGAGGATAAGATTGATATCCTCATCGATCTTTCCGGTCATAGCGCTCGAAACCGGCTCACAGTATTCGCCCGCAAACCTGCGCCAATTCAGGCGAGCTGGATGGGGTATATGTCTACAACAGGCCTTTCAGCGATTGATTATTATATCGGTGATGAAATACACACCCCGGAAGAATTCGACCATCACTTCTCGGAGGAGGTTTATCGACTTCGCCGCAATCTGACCTGTTTCGACCCGCCAGACGATGCACCACCTGTCCGACCACTTCCTGCGGAGTCGTCCGAGTCCGTGACCTTTGGCTGTTTCGGTAATCCAGGTAAAATATCCGATGCCTGTATCGAGCTATGGGCCAGATTGCTCAAGACAGTTGAAGGCTCGCGATTGATTTTGCGGTATCAGGGCTATGAAGATCCGGAAGTGCGTCAGGATTTCGCACAGCGTTTTTCCAGCGCCGGGATAGACCCCTCGCGTATAGATTTTGAAGGAAGCACCGCCTATAGAGATGTCCTAGATACTTACAATCGGGTCGACATCGCTTTGGATACGTATCCCTATTCCGGCACTATGACGACGATGGAAGCGCTCTGGATGGGTGTGCCCCTTGTTACATTAGCGGGTGATAGAACGCTGGTACGTCAATCAGCGGGTCAGCTGTCTGCAGCTGGCCTCAGTGAATGCATAGCATATGATGCAGACCGGTTCGTCGCATTGGCGACGTCTTTGGCTCAGGATATAGATGCCCTAAAGACATCCCGTTCTTCGATGCGAAACCGCCTATTAGATTCACCATTGTGCGATACAGTTGATTTGGCACGAGCCCTAGAAGAGGCATATCGATCTATGTGGCTGAACTTCCTTGGGAAACCGACTTAAAACTATCTCCTTTTTCGAGAAACAGCATTTACTGACGGAATATTTTAGACATCTCGATCTTTGTCGGGTTTAATGTCTATTAACCTATTGATAAATAACAAATTAACCAAAACGGCATAAAAATTGCGTAAATATCAAGGCAATTGCTTGTTTTGGAGTTTGTTGTGAACCGCTTAAATCGTTGGATCAGTATTATCCTCGTAAGTTTCTGTTTGTTGCCCGTTGCGGCAAACAGCGCGGTGGTAAGCTATGCCGTCTCCGGGGCACCCGTTGATCCAACTTATTACGGCGGCAGCGGCGGACATGCTTTCTGGCTTCCGGCGCTCGTTTCCGGCAGTGCTGATACGAATTTTCAATTCACCCCATCATCTGGTGGTTTGGGTTCTTTAGTCCATGACACATCGGCTGGCACCGCGACGATGACCGGGTCGATATACGCAGTGGCGGACCCGACGTTGACGTTTGACGTTCAGATCGATTTCAATCTTCGTACCATGCCGGCGAGTTTCGACGGCAAGCGCGAGCTTTATTCTTCTGCTTATGTCGAAAATGGTGGCCCGGTCGACACAGACACATGGACCTATTTCGACATTAGCACTGGCACCCTAACGGGTACGGGCTTGTTGGCGGGCGCAACCCTCGATCTTTATCAGCGTCCAACGGATTTAAGTTTGCCATATCAGCTCGGCGAGGGCGCTAACGGCAAGAACATCAATCTTGGATTGTCCGGCTGGCTTGGCTGGAATGTCAACACGACCGCTGGTTACGCTGGTCCAACACTGTATGCCGGCAACGGCGACATCAACGCTAATTTGGCACAGACATCGAACGACGTTCCCGAGCCGGGTAGCTTGGCCGTAATGTGTGCAGGATTATTTGCTCTTGGATATATGCGGAGACGCCGACGGGCAATCTGAAGTGAACCCGTACTTGTTGTCTATTGACGGTAGCCCCAGAATCGGGAGCTGCCGTTTTTCTATTTAAGAATTACTAAAATTTATTCCTCGTGCCTTTGAGGCTGACCGTCACGCGCCTATAGTGTGGGTTGAGAATTATAGGAGCTCATAAATGTCTAGCGACACTTCAATTACAGATCGTCCACGCCGCAGCGCCATGTATACCCCAGGGGCCAATGAACGGGCGTTGGAAAAAGGCCGGGAGGTGCCGGCTGATATTCTGATAATGGATTTGGAAGATGGCGTTGCACCCGATGCAAAAGAGACGGCGCGGGCAAATATTCTTCGGGTGCTGGGTGAAGGTGGATATGGCGCGCGCGAAATCGGAGTCAGAATTAATGGCACTGGCAGTGAATGGCATGAACCAGATGTCGAGGCGATTGCGACATCAGGCGCCAACATGTTGGTGGTTCCCAAGGTTGATTCCGCTGACACCGTCATTGCGATCGTCAAGCTCATGGAGGCAGCTAAAGCTCCTACAGATATGCAAATTTGGTGCATGATTGAAACGGCACACGGTGTTCTCAACGTCAACGCAATTGCCTCGTCACACCCGCGCGTTGGTGCCCTTCTTATTGGTTCTGCCGATCTGACAAAGGATCTGCGGGCGCAGCACATGCCGGATCGCCTTCCTTTGATGACAAGTATTCAGCTTTGCGTTCTTGCCGCTAGGGCGAATGGCCTGACCGTTCTGGATAGCCCCTTCTTTGACCTTTCGGACGATGAAGGGTTTCTCGAATCCTGTCGGCAGGGACGCTCTATGGGGTTTGATGGCAAGACATTATTGCATCCCAAAACCGTATCAGGTGCCAATGCAATCTTCGGGCCATCGGAAGAGGAAATTGCCTGGGCTCATAAAATTTCCGTGGCTCACGAAACAGCGCTTGCCGAAGGTAAGGGTGTAACCTTGGTCGATGGTCAGCTCGTTGAAGGGCTTCATGTCGAAGAAGCGCAGCGATTGGTACAGATGGCCAAGACAATTAAAGCGCTGGAAGCGGCTTCGCCATAACTGCTCGAGCGATACAAATTCTATCTTAAAACGGCGAGACGCCGGGCCATCGAAGACCCGGCGTCTCTGAAGTCTCGAAAGACTTCTGGCCGTGAAAGCGCATGAGAGTGCCAATCAGATTGGCGGCCTCGGCAAAGACGCCCGACCTGCTCAGCGCTAGTATCGATCTTGGCAACAAGTGCTTAGACGATACCAATCTCCAACAAAAGGTCCGTGACGTTCCCACAAGCGGCTGGCACCTAGGCAAGGACTGTGGCGAGACAGTCATGCCAGTTTTCCAGCTGCCGATGGGCGGCGTCCCTAAGCGGCGAGACGAAACCTTTCGGCGACAGAATCCGCCCAATAGGGAGGCCCAGGACGTAACCCTGTCACAACGACCCGATAGCAGGTGAAACCCCCTGGATGGTCTGCAGCCGTCTCCAACATCCTGTCGCGCTATCAATCAGCCCCTATTCGAAAACAGGTTTTGACCAGCGGCACTACACACTGTCTTTCGGCGGCAAGCGGCGCATAAGTTGATCTGGAGATCTCCCTATGCGTTTCCTGCTCGCCATGGCGGTCTGCGTTCCAGCCAAGGCCCACATGGTCTTCCCTTGCGGCAAGCCCGCCGTGGGTGACTACTGGATCGGCGAATCACTCATTCGCTGCAACGCTATAGATCAATGGTCTTGCGACCTCCCCGTTGCTGCAACAGCGTCTAAATGATTCATACGCTCTCACGTCTTGAAATGTTCTAAAGGATGGCCAATTTGGGCAATGATTATCTGGGTGATTCGTCAAATTTCTTGTGCATAAAGAATGCACCTTTCCCCAACTCCTAAACATTTCATCCACAAGATTACACACAATACGGAGACGTATGGTTTATGCGGGTTTTAGAAGAGTGCCTGCAACTTACTGATCCTGTTAAGGAATGTTCTGTATATAAATGGGTAAGTATGAATGTAGCTGACAGAATTGACTAGCGATGGGCGAAGGTCTAAACAAATTGAAGAAGCGCGGGTATGACGCCAATTGCGCATCGAACGACAATACGGGAAGAGTGTAATGGACACCCGAGAGCGTCCGCTTTCTCCGCATCTCCAAGTTTATAAGCCACAGCTAACATCCACCCTTTCAATTATGCATCGCATGACAGGCGTTGCATTGGCCGTGGGTACATTGCTTCTTGTTTGGTGGCTAGTTGCAGCATCCTTGGGCGGCGAAGCCTTTACAACAATACAGACAATCATTGGCAGCTGGTTTGGTCGCCTACTCCTTTTTGGCTGGTCTTTTGCGTTGTTTTATCACCTGTGTAACGGCATCCGGCATTTGTTCTGGGATATGGGCAAAGGGCTTGATCTGCCTTCGGCTTACCGTTCAGGCTGGATCGTGATTGTGGCGGCTATTGTCCTGACCGTTTCTTCCTGGGTTTGCGGATATCATTCGATGGGGGCGCTATAATGAGTTTACGCACCGATCTCGGAAAAGTCCGCGGCCTTGGCTCTGCCAAAGAAGGTGTCGCACATTGGTGGGCACAGAGACTGACCGCTATTGCGTTGGTCCCTCTGATGCTTTGGCTCGTCATCAATATTGCTCATCTCGCTGGCGCTGACGTGAAGGCGGTACAGGCTTGGATTGCCAACCCAGTAACTTCCGTTCTCCTTATATTGATGATTATCGCGGTGTTTCACCATATGCAGCTTGGGCTGCAGGTCGTCATCGAAGACTATGTTCATACCGAATGGTTGAAAGTTGCTTCCATCATTGTCGTTAAGTTTGCGGCGATTGCGTTGGCAGCGATTTCGCTATTTGCCATCCTTAAAATTGCGTTCGCAGGTTGATACTCCATGGCTAATTCCGGCAAGTCTTACGACATTATCGATCACACCTATGACGTTGTGGTGCTTGGCGCCGGTGGCGCAGGTCTCAGGGCGACCTTTGGCTTGGCCCTGCAGGGGCTGAAGACCGCTTGCATTACCAAAGTCTTTCCAACACGCAGTCACACTGTTGCGGCCCAGGGTGGCATTTCAGCTGCGCTCGGCAATATGGGAAAGGACGACTGGCGTTGGCATTTCTATGACACCGTAAAAGGTGCTGATTGGCTCGGCGACCAAGACGCGATTGAATATATGTGTCGCGAAGCCATGCCGTCGGTGATTGAGCTTGAACATTACGGCGTGCCGTTCTCGCGCACCGATGAAGGCACGATTTACCAGCGCCCCTTTGGGGGAATGACAACTGAATACGGTGAAGGACCGCCGGCACATCGTACATGCGCGGCCGCTGATCGGACCGGTCATGCGATTTTGCATACCCTGTATCAGCAGTCGCTGCGTAATCAGGCAGAGTTCTTTATTGAATATTTCGCGCTAGATTTGATTCATGACGTGGATGGCAAGATCGCTGGTGTCATGGCGTGGAACCTGGATGACGGAACAATCCATCGTTTTCGGGCGCAAACTGTCATCGTTGCCACAGGCGGCTATGGCCGCAGCTATTTCTCATGTACTGGCGCCCACACGCAAACCGGTGATGGCAGTGCCATGGTGCTCCGCGCTGGACTACCGCTGCAGGATATGGAATTCATTCAGTTCCATCCCACAGGGATTTACGGTGCTGGCGCGCTGATCACTGAGGGAGTCCGTGGTGAGGGTGGTTATCTGACCAACTCAGAGGGCGAACGGTTTATGGAGCGTTACGCACCACATGCAAAAGACCTCGCGTCGCGCGATGTGGTCAGCCGTTCTATGACGGTTGAGATGAATGAAGGCCGCGGTGTCGGTCCAGATAAGGATTACATCCATTTGCATATTGAGCATTTGGAGCCGGACGTGATCAATGAACGCCTGCCGGGTATTTCAGAAACGGCGCGTATTTTTGCCAATGTTGATGTAACGCGTGAGCCAATCCCGGTACTGCCGACTGTGCATTACAATATGGGTGGTGTTCCGACGAACTATCGTGGCGAAGCCTTGATCCCCGAAGGTGATGACCCTGATGTTGTGGTGCCTGGTTTAATGGCCGTAGGTGAAGCGGCCTGCGTGTCGGTCCATGGTGCTAATAGACTTGGCTCAAACTCGTTGCTTGATTTGGTGGTGTTCGGTCGTGCGGCAGCTGACCGTTGTGCGGAGATGCTAACACCGGGCGCTAAACAGGCTGAATTGCCAGCAGATGCTGGCGATAACGCACTGGATTGGCTGGATGATCGTCGACATGGCGACGGTGATACTACGACGGCTGAAATACGGCTTGAAATGCAACGCACCATGCAGGCGCATTGTGCGGTTTTTCGAACTGAAGAGATTATGGCGGAAGGCGTTGAGAAAATGGCCAAGGTTTGGTCACAGAAAGAAAACCTCAAGATCGCAGATCGCGGCATGATTTGGAATTCGGATCTGGTTGAGACGCTTGAATTTGATAATCTGTTGCAACAGGCATTGGTCAGTATTCATGGTGCGATTAACCGTAAAGAAAGCCGCGGCGGTCATGCACGGGAAGATTATCCCGATCGCGATGATGAGAACTGGATGAAACATACAGTTGCGTGGCTTAATGACGATGGCACCAGCCGGTTCGATTATCGCCCTGTGCACAATGAAACGCTCAGTGATGATGTTGAGGCAGTGCCGCCAAAAGCACGCGTTTACTAAGGTCGAATATTGCTAACCGCTTTTTTTAGATATCGATGCCACAGTTAAGGCTTCAACGAGGATAAGACATGGCTGAATTTGCGCTCCCCGCCAATTCAAAGGTAAGTACCGGGAAGACCCACAAGGCTCCCGACGGTGCGACCAATATCAAACGCTTTCAGGTCTATCGCTATGACCCGGATAGTGGGAACAATCCCAGTGTCGATACCTATGAAGTCGACATGGATACTTGCGGGCCGATGGTTCTTGATGCACTGATCAAGATTAAAAATGAGATGGATTCAACGCTGACTTTCCGCCGGTCGTGCCGTGAAGGGGTGTGTGGTTCCTGTGCGATGAACGTTGATGGGACCAATACGTTGTCCTGTATTAAGGCGATTGATGAAATTAGTGGCGACGCCAAGGTTTATCCGTTGCCGCATATGGAAGTGGTCAAAGACCTGGTTCCTGATTTGAAACGTGCCTATGCGCAATACACGTCAATTGAACCTTGGTTGAAAACCACCAGCCCGCCGCCACCTGATAAAGAACGGCTACAAAGCCCTGAAGAACGCGCCAAGCTAGATGGGCTTTGGGAATGCGTTCTGTGTTTCTGCTGTTCCACGAGCTGCCCGAGCTATTGGTGGAATGGCGATCGCTATCTTGGTCCCGCTGCGTTGCTTCAGGCATATCGCTGGATTGCAGATTCGCGTGATGAGGATACCGGCGAACGGTTGGATAATCTGGAAGACCCTTTCCGGCTTTATCGTTGCCATACGATCATGAATTGCACCAAGACGTGCCCGAAGCATCTGAATCCGGCGAAGGCGATTTCCGAGATCAAGATGCACATGGTCGAACGACGCTAATTTGGGTTGGTGGTGCCGCAATGGGCGTCGGAAACAGGTCTCGAATTCTACAATTGAGCTTTAAATTCCGTCGGCACAGAGTTTTGACGGTTATTTGGTGATTCTGCGCCCGTTTTTCTTGCTCTTTTCAGTCAAAAAAGGTAGTTACGCGCCAGTCGCGGCCAACTTAACCATAAAGTCATTGTTACTGGTTGATAACGTCGTGGAACACAACCAATCGATCGATTGAGGAGCATTCATGACACGCAATAAAATCGCACTCGTTGGCGCTGGAAATATCGGCGGCACGTTGGCTCATCTGGCTGGACTAAAGGAACTTGGCGACGTCGTTATGTTCGACATCGTTAAAGGTATTCCTGACGGCAAGGCATTGGACCTTGTTGAGTCTTCGCCTGTTGAAGGGTTCGACTCAAATATGAAGGGTGCGTCGAGCTACCGCGCCATTAAAGACGCTGATGTCGTGATTGTGACAGCTGGGGTTGCCCGAAAGCCTGGGATGAGCCGCGATGATCTGATCGGAATTAATACAAGCGTGATGAAGGCAGTCGGCGCTGGCATTAAACAATGGTGTCCGAAAGCGTTTGTCATCTGCATCACCAACCCGCTCGACGCGATGGTCTGGGCACTTCGTGAAGCTTCGGGCTTGCCGGCAAGCCGCGTCGTTGGCATGGCTGGTATTCTCGACTCAGCCCGCTTCCGCTATTTCCTCGCTGAAGAATTCAAGGTTTCTGTCCGCGATGTAACGGCATTTGTTCTCGGGGGCCATGGCGACACGATGGTGCCGTTGCCGCGCTATTCAACAGTTGCTGGTATTCCGCTGCCCGACCTCATCAAGATGGGTTGGACAACCAAGGAGAAGCTGAACCAGATCGTTCAGCGGACACGTGACGGCGGTGCTGAAATTGTCGCGCTTCTAAAAACTGGCTCGGCTTTCTATGCACCGGCCTCCTCCGCAATTGAAATGGCTGAGGCCTATCTTAAGGACCAGAAACGGGTTCTGCCTTGCTGCGCTTATCTTAACGGTGAGTACGGCGTAAAAGGGCTCTATGTCGGTGTGCCGGTTGTGATTGGTGGCAAAGGTATCGAACGCATTATCCAAATCGACCTTAATGCCAGCGAAAAGAAACAGTTTAAGGCATCGGTCTCGGCGGTCCGAGGCTTGGTCAATGTGGTTAAACGCATGGATAAGAAAGCAAAGAAAAAACCGGCTAGAAAGAAAGCCACACGTAAAAAGACCGCTGCGAAGAAGAAGTAATTTTCTGACAAAAGATCAAAGGCTAGTCGCGCATGAATATTCATGAATATCAGGCCAAGGAAGTCCTTCGGGGCTTTGGGGTCGCCGTGCCAAAGGGGGGTGTCGCGTATACTCCTGATGAGGCAGTTAATGTGGCCGAAGACCTTGGTGGTCCGGTTTGGGTTGTTAAATCACAGATCCATGCCGGGGGACGCGGCAAAGGTGGAGGTGTAAAGCTCGCCAAATCAATTGATGAGGTAAAACAGCTTGCCGATGAAATGATCGGGATGACGCTGGTAACACACCAGACAGGTCCTGAGGGCAAGGAAGTCGGTCGTGTCTACGTCGAAGACGGCTGCGATATCGCCCGCGAACTTTATCTCGGTCTTCTGATCGACCGTGTCACCAGCCAGGTGACCATCATGGCGTCCACTGAAGGCGGTATGGAAATTGAAGAAGTCGCTGCCGAGACCCCGGAGAAAATTCTCAAAGTCGCGATTGACCCGGCTTGTGGCATGCAGGCATTTCATGCCCGCAAGATCGCTTTTGGGTTGGGTCTTGAGGGAAATCAGGTCAAGTCAGCTGTGAAGTTCCTAATGGCGATGTATACCGCTTTTGAACAGCTTGATGCTTCGATTGTCGAGATCAACCCGCTGGTGGTTACCGGTGCCGGTGACGTTATCGCGCTTGATGCGAAAATGAACTTCGATGATAACGCTTTGTTCCGTCATAAAGACATTGCGGAGTTACGTGACGAGAGCGAAGAAGATCCAACGGAACTGGAAGCCGCAAAGTTCGACCTCAACTACGTCAAACTCGATGGCAATATTGGCTGTATGGTCAATGGTGCCGGGTTGGCCATGGCGACCATGGACATCATCAAGCTTTATGGTGGTGAGCCGGCAAACTTCCTGGATGTTGGTGGTGGCGCATCGCGTGAGCGCGTGACGGCAGCATTTAAACTCATTCTGTCAGACCCCAACGTTGAAGGTCTGCTGGTTAATATATTTGGCGGCATCATGCGCTGTGATGTCATTGCGGAGGGTGTCGTTGCAGCTGCCCGCGAGGTTAGCCTGACAGTCCCGCTGGTGGTTCGATTGGCTGGCACGAATGTTGAGCTTGGTAAAAAAATTCTTGAAGAATCGGGCTTGCCAATTATCGCAGCCGACGATCTTGGAGATGCAGCCGAAAAAGCTGTTAAGGCCGTGAAGGAGGCCGCGTAATGGCTGTTCTCGTTGATAAGAATACAAAGGTCATCTGTCAGGGTTTTACTGGCGCACAGGGTACGTTTCATTCAGAGCAAGCCATTGCATACGGTACGCAGATGGTTGGTGGTGTAACGCCTGGTAAAGGCGGCGAGCAGCATCTCGACCTGCCAGTATTCGATACTGTTGGCGAGGCCATGGAGAGAACAGGCGCAAATGCCAGCGTCATTTATGTGCCACCACCATTTGCAGCGGACGCCATCCTTGAATCGATTGAAGCAGAAATGCCACTTGCGATCTGCATCACGGAAGGTATTCCGGTCATTGATATGGTGCGGGTCAAACGCGCTCTGTCTGGATCTTCGACACGTTTGATCGGTCCTAACTGCCCGGGTGTAATTACGCCGGATGAATGCAAGATCGGTATTATGCCGGGTCATATTCATCAACGCGGCAAGATCGGCATCGTATCTCGTTCTGGGACCTTGACCTATGAAGCAGTAGCACAGACAACGGCGGCTGGCCTCGGCCAGACAACCTGTATTGGTATCGGTGGTGATCCGGTGAATGGCACCAACTTTATCGATTGTCTGGAAATGTTCCTCGGTGACGATGAAACTCAGGGAATCGTCATGATCGGTGAAATCGGTGGCAGCGCAGAGGAAGACGCCGCCGAATTCCTAAAGCGGTCCAAAGTGAAAAAGCCGGTTGTCGGGTTTATCGCTGGTGTGACAGCACCGCCGGGTCGTCGCATGGGTCATGCCGGTGCGATTATTTCCGGCGGTAAGGGCGGTGCCGATGACAAAATGGATGCTATGCGAAGTGCTGGTATCACGGTTGCGGATTCACCAGCGGCGCTTGGCGACACGATGCTAAAGATTATGAAGGGCTGATCGGTCAGCCGAATTTGTCATGTTCCCTTAACCACATTGGCGTATGTCATAGAGGTTAAGGAAATCATGGCTAGACAATTCGTTTAGGCAATACGCTTGGACAAATGATGTCGATAAAGACATTCGAAGAAAATTCATTTCTCGCAGGCGGCAACGCCGCCTTTGTCGAGGACCTTTACGTCCGGTATATCGAAGATGCATCGTCGGTAGATGCTGAATGGCAGCGTTTTTTCGCTGACCTGCAGGACGAAGCCCCCAATATCCTCAAATCTTTGGAGGGTGCCAGTTGGGCGCCCCGCGGCAATCGCGTTGTTGGGGTTGCTGAAGAAGCTGAGAAGCCCAAGCTGAATGGGCGCGCTGCTTCTATTTCATCCGAAGAAAGCCGTCAGGCAACTGTCGATTCCCTGCATGCCTTGATTCTCATCCGTTCCTACCGGGTCCGAGGCCATCTCGCCTCAAACATGGATCCCTTGGGAATTTACCGGCACGAATCAAATGCCGAGCTCGATTATCGTACTTATGGCTTCACCGAAGCTGATCTCGATAAACATATCTTTATCGACAACGTGCTTGGCCTCGATAACCCAACGCTGCGCGAAATTTTGGACCGGTTGCAACAGACATATTGTGGCACCATTGGTGTTGAATTTATGCACATTCAGGAACCTGATCAAAAGCAGTGGATCCGCGAGCGGATTGAGGAAAGCCATAACCGTACCGAATTTACCCAGCGCGGTCGCGAAGCGATCCTTGAACGTCTCAGCGAAGCCGAAGGGTTTGAGAATTTTCTGAATGTTAAATATCCGGGCACCAAGCGTTTCGGTCTCGATGGTGGCGAAAGCTTGATCCCGGCGCTTGAGCAGATACTCAAACGAGGCAGTCAGCTCGGCATTGAAGAAGTGGTCATCGGCATGCCGCATCGCGGTCGATTATCGGTTTTGTCTAACGTTTTAAAAAAATCGAATGTCGCGATCCTCTCTGAGTTTCAGGGGCAATCATCGAACCCAGAAGAAGTACAGGGCTCCGGCGATGTCAAATACCACCTCGGTACGTCTGCTGATCTCAACTTTGATGGTAAAAACGTTCATCTCTCTTTGTCGCCAAACCCGTCTCATCTGGAAGCGGTTGACCCCGTTATCGTTGGGCGCGTTCGAGCAAAACAGCATCAGTTAAAAGATAAAGAACGGCGCCGGGTCCTTGGTATCCTCATGCATGGCGATGCCGCTTTCGCGGGGCAGGGCTTGGTTGCGGAAACATTTGCTTTGTCAGATGTCCGGGGCTATCGCGCCGGCGGAACAATCCATTTCATTGTGAATAACCAGATCGGATTTACCACGAACCCCCGTGATTCTCGTTCATCGCCCTATCCATCTGACGTATCGAAAACTGTCCAGGCGCCAATATTCCACGTCAATGGCGATGACCCGGAGGCGGTCATCCACGTCGCCCGGATCGCGACGGAGTTTAGGCAGGAATTCCGTAAGGATGTCGTGATTGATATGTGGTGCTATCGCCGTTTTGGCCACAATGAGGGCGATGAACCGGCATTTACGCAGCCTTTGATGTACAAGGCGATTGCCAAGCAATCGAGCACCAGAACAATCTATGAGAAAAAGCTGCTTGCTGAAGGTGCGATAACGGAAGAACAGGCAAAGTCACTGCGAGATCGCTTGCGTGACCAACTCAATGAAGATTTTGAAGCGGCCTCTACCTTTAAACCGAATAAGGCCGATTGGCTCGATGGGCATTGGTCGCACATCAACGTTGCTCCGACACTGGAAGAACGTCGTGGTGCGACGGATTTGCCAGAGGACACCCTTAAAAAAGTTGGCCAAGCGCTAGTCTCTGTTCCTGGAGACTTTAACCTTCACCCTAAACTGAAGCGGATAATGGAAGGTCGCCGAAAGGCGATCGAGACTGGTGAAGGAATAGACTGGTCTACTGCAGAGGCGTTGGCATTCGGCAGTCTGGTGCAGGAAGGACATTTGGTTCGCCTCGCAGGACAGGACGTACAGCGCGGCACATTTTCACAGCGCCATTCTTATCTCATCGATCAGGAGACTGAAGAAAATTATGTACAGCTCGAACATATTGCGGGCCGACAGGGGCGCTTTGTTGCCCATAACAGTCCGTTGTCCGAAGCAGGCGTTTTGGGATTTGAATACGGTATCAGCCTCGTAGAGCCTGACGCGCTGGTGATGTGGGAAGCGCAGTTCGGCGATTTCGCTAATGGGGCACAGGTTATCATCGATCAGTTTATTGCCTCGGCCGAAAGCAAATGGTTGCGGATGTCTGGCATCGTCATGTTGCTGCCGCACGGCTATGAAGGTCAGGGCCCAGAGCATTCGTCCGCGAGGCTGGAGCGCTATTTACAGCTGTGCGGTGAAGACAATATGCAGGTCGTGATGCCGACCACGCCGTCAAACTATTTCCATGTGCTGCGACGCCAAATTCATCGAAACTTCCGTAAACCCCTGGTCGTGATGACGCCGAAATCGCTGTTACGGCATAAACTCTGTGTCTCGACGCTTGAGGATATGGGGCCGGGAACTTGTTTCCATCGCGTATTGCCTGAAGCGGACAAGCTCGTAGCAGACAGCAAGGTGAAACGTGTCGTGCTGTGTTCCGGTAAGGTTTATTACGACCTCTATGCTGAGAGAAACGAGCGTGGAATCGATGATATCGCTCTCGTGCGGATCGAACAGCTTTATCCATTTCCGAATGTTTCCCTTAAGGAACAGCTGGAGCGTTACAAAAACGCCGAGATCGTCTGGTGCCAGGAAGAACCGGCAAATATGGGCGCTTGGACATTTATTGACCGGCGTATCGAAGCATTGCTGGCAGACATTAAAAGCGTTGCTGAACGGCCGATCTATGCGGGCCGTGTGGAGGCGGCATCTCCGGCAACGGGGCTCGCTAAACGGCATGCTAAAGAACAGGCAGCCCTTGTGGATCAAGCTCTAACGATTAAATAGTTGAAAGACGGACGGGCATTGGGCCCTTACCCGGAAAGGCGAAGACATGGAAATCAAAGTCCCCCAGCTTGGTGAATCAGTTGCCGAGGCAACCGTGGCGAAGTGGTTCAAGACAGTTGGTGAAGCGGTGGAGCGTGATGAGCCGATTGTTGAGTTGGAAACCGACAAGGTTACACTTGAGGTCCCTGCTGCGGCTGATGGGACGCTGGAATCAATCTCTGTGCAGGAAGGCACCGAAGTAGAAGTCGGCGCGGTCCTCGGTGTGATTGGTGATGGTGCTGCGGCGCCGGCGCCTGCACCCGCCGAAACTAAAGCCGTTGAAGAGAAGGCTGAAACAAGTGAGGCCGCTCCAACGCGCGAGCCAGCGGGAACCGATATTTCACTGTCTCCTTCTGTCCGAAAAATGGTCGATGAAGGAAAGATCGACCCCAGCAAGATCAGCGGCACTGGCAAGGGTGGCCGTCTTACCAAAGGAGACGTCCAAGCCCATCTTGATGGGGAGCAAGCTCCTGCGCCTGCCAAACCTCAAGCTTCTGTAACGGCTGCAAAGCCGATAACATCCGACGAACGTGGTGAAGAACGGGTGCCGATGACGCGACTGCGCAAGCGGATCGCAGAACGGCTCAAGGAAGCGCAAAATACAGCGGCAATGCTGACCACTTTCAACGAGGTGGACATGACGAATGTCATGGCGGCGCGGAAGAAATATCAGGAGGATTTCCAAAAGAAACACGGCGTGAAGCTTGGCTTTATGTCGTTCTTTGCCAAAGCTTGTATTGCGGCGCTGAAAGAGTTGCCTGCGGTGAACGCGACTATAGATGGCGACGATATCGTTTATCGTAATTTCGTCGATCTCGGTGTTGCGGTGGGAACCGAGCAAGGTCTCGTCGTGCCAGTTTTGCGGGATGCAGACGGTAAATCATTTGCAGACATAGAGAAGGAAATTGGCGAACTTGGGAAGCGAGCCCGCGATGGTAATCTGTCGATGGATGAGCTGACCGGTGGCACCTTTACGATTACCAATGGTGGCGTTTATGGCTCGCTGATGTCGACGCCAATCCTCAACCCGCCACAATCCGGCATTCTTGGGATGCATAAAATCCAGCCACGCCCGATCGCGGTTGGTGATGCGGTTGAAATTCGGCCGATGATGTATCTCGCGCTGTCCTATGATCATCGCATTATCGATGGGTCTGAAGCGGTGACATTCTTGGTACGGGTCAAGGAATGCATCGAAGAACCAGACCGCATTTTGCTGGGCCTCTAATCGTCCTATCCTCCACAGGAAGTTTCCATGTCTGATACGCAATATGATCTCGTGGTTATTGGGGCAGGACCCGGTGGCTATGTCGCTGCGATTAGAGCTGCACAGCTCGGCATGAAAGTCGCCTGTGTTGATATGCGCGATACACTGGGCGGTACTTGTCTCAATGTTGGCTGCATTCCTTCGAAAGCGCTCTTGCAATCATCCGAAAAATTCTCCGAAGCACAGCACGCTTTGGCAGATCATGGCGTGAAGATTGGCAAGGTCGGCCTCGATCTTGAGAAGATGCTCGCCCGCAAGGATGATGTCGTCGATGGTCTGACCAAAGGCATCGCGTTTTTATTCAAGAAGAATAAGGTCGAACAAATTACCGGAACGGCCCGAATAACAGCGCCTGATACTGTCGAGGTTAGCGAGCCGGGTTCCACAACGCTCAAAACCAAACACATCCTGATCGCAACTGGATCAGAGTCGATGCCATTGCCGGGTGTCGATATCGATGAAGAGAAAATCGTTACCTCTACCGGCGCGCTGTCCTTGTCAAAAGTGCCGAAGCATCTTGTGGTGGTTGGCGGCGGCTACATAGGTCTTGAAATGGGATCGGTATGGGGTCGTCTTGGCGCCAAGGTCACGGTGGTGGAGTTTCTCGACCGAATTGTACCGGTCATGGACCGAGAAGTGGCTGATGAAATGCACAAGTCCTTGGAGAAGCAGGGTATGGCGTTTCGTCTTGGTACTAAAGTTACCGAAGCAAAAATATCAAAAAGCGGTGTGACCCTGACGGTTGAATCTGCATCTGGCGGCGAAGCGGAAACGATCGAGTGCGATATCGTCCTTTCGGCAATTGGCCGTAGACCGTTCACGTCGGGCCTTGGCCTTGAAGAGCTCGGCATAACGTTAGATCAACGTGGCTTTATCGAGGTTGATAAGGCATTCCAGACCAATGTTCCTGGGATCTACGCCATCGGCGATGTGATCCCTGGGCCTATGCTCGCCCATAAGGCAGAAGATGAAGGCGTTGTCGCGGTCGAAATGATGGACGGACAGGCGGGTCATATCGATTATAACGCTATTCCAGCGGTCGTATTTACGGCGCCGGAAGTCGCGTCCGTCGGTCGAACAGAAGAACATCTCAAGGAGGGCGGCGTAGACTATCGTTCAGGCAAGTTCCCCTTTATGGCCAACTCGCGAGCGCGGGCATCTGAAACTGATGCAGACGGCTTTGTTAAAATTTTGGCCGACGCCAAGACTGATCAAATCCTCGGTGCCCATATTATTGGGCCTGATGCCGGAACAATGATAGCGGAGCTGGCATTGGCAATGGAATTCTCTGCTTCAGCTGAAGATATCGCTCGAACCTGCCATGCCCATCCAACTCTCAATGAGGCTGTTAAAGAAGCAGCGCTTGCGGCCTGGAACAAGCCTATCCATATTTAGAGAAATCCTTTTCTCTATAACGCGTTGTTGGGTTTAGCTTGTTGCGATGAAAAGAGACGTAAAACACTACCTGCTTCTGTCGCTGGGCTGGATTTTTATCTTTCTCGGTATCCTCGGCCTTTTTCTGCCGATTTTGCAGGGCGTTCTTTTTCTCGCGATTGGGCTGATTATTCTCAGCCGCCGATCACCGCGGGTGAGGCTATTCAATCAGAAAATGGGTCAACGCTATCCGAAATATCGCGCGATACAAGACGAGGCGTCAGCGCGTGTTAAACGGCTGATGGCAAAATTCTCGCGAAAGAAATCAGGAACCGATTAGGCCGCCAATACGGCGGATTCATCGCCAATTGTTACTCGCCGCAGAAGACGGCGCTGTTCGCGCGGGAAGTCAGTGCGGGCGTGCATCAGACAGCGATTGTCCCACATGACAAAGTCGCCAACTTCCCAGCTATGGGAATAGACGAATTGTGGCTGACGCTGCAGCGCATAAATTTCATCAAGGATCGCTTTGCCTTCAGCTTCATCCATATCGATGATTTCTTCCGTCATCAGCGGACAGACATAAACAGCGGTGCGGCCTGTTTCCGGATGCTTGCGAAAAACCGGATGTGGGTGATGCGGCACGGCTTCCCGATCATATTTTTCGAAGGTTTTGACTGTGGTGCCGAACTCATAGCAATTCATTGCTTGTCGTCCTGCAAGCTTATCCTTTAGCTCTTGGGGTAGCGCTTCATAAACTTTGTATTGGTTAGAGAACTGCGTGTTGCCGCCGATATTGGGGACCTCAACGCCGTAAAGCGTCGTCGCCTTGTGCGGGGTGCTCAGATAGGGCGTGTCGGTGTGCCACATCATTTCGCCATCGGGATGGGCGCCAATAACACGTCCGTTTTCCCGCACGTTGGAGACCAGCATAATCTCATCGCTGGCATGATTTGGATGCTGGCGTTCTTTAGGCCGGTTATATTCGCCAATTTTACCGAAGTTACCGCAGAATGTTTTCTGATCAGCGGGTGTCAGGTCTTGCTGATTGCGAATGACGATGACGAGATGGTCAAGCCACGCTTGATAGATTGTCGAAGAATCATCATTGGATAGCTCGGCTTTCATATCGACGCCGAGGATTTCGGCACCACAAGCATCTGACAAAGGGTTTACGGTAACAGCCATCACTCAATCTCCTTTGCTGTTCGAACTATTCGAGCACAGCGTCATTTCGTCGATATAAAACCAGAATTTGCTTGTTTGGACAAGATTTGGGTCAGTTTGGAACGTTAAGCGGCCCAGGCCGGTGCGGCGTCCTCGATGGTGACCCGACGCAATAGACGGCGCTCGTTCCGCGGAAAATCTGTGCGGGCATGTAGGGTGCAGCGATTATCCCACATGACGAGATCGCCTTTCTGCCAGACATGTTCATAGCAGAAGCGCTTTTCTTTCTGCAGGGCAAATATCTCGTCTAAAGCAGTGCGGCTTTCCTCTTCCGACAGCCCCTCAATGGATTCTGTCATCAGTTCGTTCATATAGACCGTTGGTCGACCGGTTTCAGTATGCGGGCGGAAGACGGGATGCACGGCCGTCCGTAATTCGGGACCATCATACTTTTCCTTGTCTTTGATCATGACACCAAATTCGTAGGCGTGATGCGCATTGCGTCCTTCAATTTTGTTTTTGAGCTCTTCGGGCAGAGCATCAAAGACCTTGTATTGATTGGAAAATATCGTGTTACCGCCTTCGCTCGGAATTTCGATAGCGTAGAGCGTTGTGGCTTTGTGCGGATTCTGATCGTAGCCTGTATCGGTGTGGAACATCATCTCGCCATCGGGCAAGGACCCAATTGGTTCGCCATTTTCGACGATATTGCTGACAAACATAACCGACCGGTGGCGCTCCTTCATGGCATCGTTGCGCAGCGTATCAGGGCGCAAGTAATCGCCAACAGGGCCAAAGGCTTCTGCAAAATTGACCTGGTCAATATCAGCGAGTTCCTGCCCGCGAACGACGATCACACAATGGTCAAGCCAGGCCCTGTTGATCTCAGCTGCGACGTCTGGGCTGATAGGTTTGGTCAGGTCAACGCCAGTGATCTCTGCACCACAGGCATTTGATAAGGGTTTAATAGCAATATCAGTCATGAGTTGATTTTAGCGATTCTTGCCCAAGATTTCCAGCCAGCAAGAAAGGTTTACTGGCAGGGTCAGCTTTTGGCGCGTGGATGAGCATTTTCGTATACTTTGACCAATCGCTCGGCATCAACGCTGGTATAGCGCTGGGTCGTTGATAGAGAAGAATGACCGAGCAATTCTTGGATAGTCCGTAGGTCTCCCCCGGCTCCCAAGAGATGGGTCGCAAAGCTATGGCGGAGTGCATGGGGTGTCGCAGTATCTGGAAGTCCGAGTTGGGCTCGAACCTTGCGCATTTGTCGTTGCACGACACCGGCATTCAGGCGGCCACCACGGGCGCCAACGAACAACGGATTGTCGGGCTGTTCGGAGAACGGGCAGGCGTCGATGTAAACTTCAATCGCGTCCCGTACGACGGGTAAAACCGGTACAATACGTTGTTTGTTGCCTTTGCCTGTGACGGTCATAGCGTCGCTGTCAGGCGTATCAGCATGATTGAGGCTTAGAGCTTCGTCGACACGTAGACCGCAACCATAGAGCAGCGTAAAAACCGCAACATCGCGCTTTGATATCCACGGCGTATCTGACAATTTCGCCGCCGCCCGAATAACATCAAAGGCATCTTCAATTGATATTGGTTTCGGGATCGGTGGTTTAGGTTTTGGGGATCGTACCGCCTTGATCGTTGCATTGCTAACCCGACCGGTTTTATCGAGAAATCGGAAGAAGTTTCGCAGGGTTGACATACCACGCGCAACGGAGCTATGCCCGATGCCATGATTGATCCGGTGCGCCAGAAAGCTACGAAAGTCCGCCATAGTGAGGGCATTTAGATCACTTAGCCCCGCTGGTTTTCCAATGTGATCGGATAAAAATATCAGAAAGGCAGCGAGGTCACGCGAGTAGGCGGCGAGGGTGTGTGCGGAAGATTGCCGTTCGTCAAATATCCAACGTTGCCAGTCTTCGATGGCGTCTATGATGTCGCGTTCGGCGAGGAACTCGGTTACGTGCCCTGGGTCAACCATCGCTGGATGATCCTTTGCAACACATGAGAGAAGAAGGAAAGCAGCTCTGTTCCCTGGCGGGGGTCAAAGCCAGTGGGCGTTTTGGCGCCTAGCGCTAGCAACCCATTCGGGCCTTTGGCGCCGAGGTCCAACCTCAAAAGGGCGGCCGACTTCACTTTCGAGGCACGTGATCCAAAGATCGCCTTATCACCTTCGATTTCAGATCGCAGAGCGACAGTACGTTCTGAATCCATAAGGGTATCGAGCGCGCCCGGCTCAACGACGATTATGCCAATTTCAGCCGCTCCTTCAGGAATATGATCACCAGCTTCTAAGCAAAGCGCTGCCGCAGAGACGTCAAACATCTTTGGCAGTTTCTTCAGAATTACTTTGATTAGATCTTCGAATGATTTTGCATCGAGGAGTGCCTCGCTCGCGGCATGAATGCGACCTTGAACATCGGCATTTGATTCCGCTGCAGCCAACAATGATTGTTCTCTCGAACTAAAGCGCGCTAGCTCGTCTTGCAGGCGCCCCAGCATAAATTTCTGCATATCCAGGACACCACCGCCATGATCTTGCTCCGGCGGTGTTAGAACCGCGAGTAAGTCGGGGCGATTATTTAGAAAATCAGGGTTTTGCTCCAGATAGGCCGCTACAGTTTCGGGCGAAATAATAGTGCCGCTAAGCGCTTTGGATTTTTGTTTAGCGGCGGGTTTGTCGGCAGGGGGCGTTGAGCTGGTCATCTGTTAGTCGTCCAGAATCGATTGGCCAGTTTTTTCCCAGTCGGCAAGGAACGCCGTCAGGCCGGAGTCCGTTAGCGGATGTTTGTAAAGCTGACGCAAAACGCTTGGTGGCAAGGTTGCGACACCGGCACCCATCTTGGCTGCTTCTGTCAAATGGATGGGATTCCGAATGGAAGCGACGAGGACTTCGGTCTCAAAGGAGTCGTACATGCTATAGATCTGGCAGATATCAGAAATTAACTGCATGCCATCTGAACTGATATCGTCCAGTCTCCCGACAAACGGTGAAATAAACGTCGCACCAGCCTTGGCGGCGAGTATCGCTTGTCCAGCCGAGAAACACAGCGTTACGTTCACCATCGTTCCAGCGTCTGATAGCGCTTTGCAGGTCTTTAGTCCATCCGGCGTTAGCGGCACCTTTACCGTGATATTCGGAGCGAGGGCAGCGAGCTTTTGACCTTCTTTGAGCATGGTTTCGTGATCCGTTGCCGTTACTTCGGCGCTGACCGGTCCATCGACGATGGTACAAATTTCCTGAACCACGTCGAGAAACTTGCGACCTGACTTCGCGACCAGCGAGGGGTTGGTCGTCACACCGTCAACCAGCCCGGTTGCGGCTAGATCACGGATCTCATCTGTATCAGCGGTGTCGACGAAAAATTTCATTGTCCGGTCTCATTCCTCTAAAACTTACTATGACGTCCCAGTAATTTGATTTGAAAGGTTCGTCGTGATTGGCCCGACCATCGAGCCACGTTAAAGTCTAATCCATGCCCCCGTCCCACACCACACCGCGCCCGACCTATCGAGACGAAAGAGTCAGTGTGCTTTTGCCGCTTCCTTTGGCCGGCGCGTACGACTATCTGGTGCCGCCGGACCTGTCGGTTTCATTGGGCGATTTCGTATCTGTCCCGTTGGGAAAACGAGACCTTAAAGGGGTGGTCTGGGGCAACGGCAGCAATGAAGTCGATGACAAGAAACTTAAGAATATTAATGGGTTACTTGACATTCCACCGATGTCTGAAGACCTTCGCAAGCTGGTCGACTGGACAGCCTCTTACACGTTGAACCCGCCGGGTGCCGTGCTCCGAATGAGCATGAGCGTGCCTTCGGCGCTCGAGCCTCCAAAGACTCGTATCGGGTATTTGCCGGGCGTCAGTGCAGTGGAGGATGAGGGCGATTCGCGAATCAGGATGACCGAAGCGCGTCGTCGGGTACTGGCTGTACTTGCCGAAGGCCCGCCCCGAGTCGCTGCCGAGCTCGCCAGGAGTGCAGGTGTCAGCGCGTCTGTTGTGCGCAGTATGGCGGACGCTGGATTACTAAAACCCGTTACCTTGCAGCAGCAACTCGATATGGATTTACCGGATTGGGAGCGGCCAAGACCGATCTTATCGCCATCTCAGGCCGAAGCAGCCGCGGCCCTGGTCGCCGCAGTTGAGAAGTCGGTGGCGGCTGCTGATGACAACGGGTTTTCTGTCGTTCTACTGGATGGTGTTACCGGGTCAGGCAAAACCGAAGTTTATTTCGAAGCCATTGCTGCGACGCTCGCAGCCGGGCGACAGGTATTGGTGTTGTTGCCGGAAATTGCATTAACAACGCAATGGCTCAAACGATTCACCGAACGTTTTGGCGCAAGGCCCCTGGAATGGCATTCTGATCTAACAGGTGCAGAACGACGTTTAACATGGCGCGCTATCGTCTCCGGCGAAGCCAGCGTCGTTGTCGGCGCACGATCGGCGTTGTTTTTGCCATTTCCCAACCTTGGCCTGACAGTGGTTGATGAAGAACATGACAGCTCGTTCAAACAGGATGAGGGTGTCTGTTACAACGCCCGTGATATGGCAGTGGTGCGTGCGCGTCTTGGCAATTTTCCGATTATTCTATCGTCGGCAACGCCGTCGTTAGAGACTTTCGTCAATGTTCAGTCTGGACGTTACAAGAGTTTGTCATTGCCGGAACGCCATGGCGGCGCCTCATTGCCGGAAATAGCCGCTATCGATATGCGGATTGAACCAATGGAAAGCCAAAGCTGGTTAGCGCCGGCTTTGCAGGAAGCTGTTGCCCACTCCTTGGCTGCTGGCGAACAGGTCATGCTGTTTCTGAATCGACGTGGTTATGCGCCGCTTACGCTTTGTCGACATTGCGGTCATCGTTTCCAATGTCCCAACTGTACCTCCTGGCTTGTTGAACATCGGCTGCAGCGTAATCTCTCTTGCCACCATTGTGGTTTCTCAACGCCGCCGCCCGAAGAATGCCCAGCTTGTGGAACGCCAGAAACGCTCGCAGCTTGCGGGCCAGGTGTTGAAAGGTTGGCGGAAGAGGTTGCGGAGCGTTTTCCGCAAGCGCATTGCGAAATTATGGCTAGTGACACGATGCAAAGCCCAACCGCTGCAGAGGCTTTGGTGCGGCATATGCAGAATCGTGAGATCGATATTTTAATTGGCACCCAAATTATGGCGAAGGGACATCATTTTCCCTATTTGACGCTGGTTGGTGTCGTCGATGCAGACCTTGGGCTGGCAGGCGGTGATCTCAGGGCGGCGGAGCGAACATTCCAACTTTTGCACCAGGTCTCAGGCCGTGCCGGGCGCGCAGAACGTCCAGGCCGGGTGCTATTGCAGACCTATCGGCCTGAGGACCCTGTCATGGAAGCTTTGGTCACGGGGACCCGTGATGAGTTTCTGACGGCAGAGGCGGAAGAACGCGAACGCCATGGCATGCCACCTTTTGGTCGGCTGGCGGCGCTCATCATATCTGGCAACGATTATGATGAGGTTGAACGAATCGCCCGTAGTTTGGGTCGCAGCTGTCCGGTTGAAGAAGGTGTAACAGTGCTTGGTCCGGCGCCAGCGCCTTTGTCGATCCTCCGCGGGCGGCATCGTTGGCGGTTATTATTGAAGGCGCGCCGAGATAGCAATGTTAGAGCTATATTACGTAGTTGGCTTGCTGGTGTCCGAATTCGGGGAAACGTCCGGGTCCAGATCGACGTTGATCCCTACAATTTTCTGTAAATCCCGCTTCCTTGCGGCGTTTTGACCGCCTCGACGGGTTGCATGGTGTAGTTGAGTGTGTTAGCAAACAGCGCCCTCCTAGGGTACGGACAATTTTAGCTTTTTAGAGATTTCTATAAATTCTGAATTTGTAAGTTTTATCAGTTACTTAAGTCCTACTCCCGTAGGGATATCGAAGGCAGAATAAGTGGCATCGGGACAAACAGTTACGTCGGGTCTTTCAGGTCGGTATGCGACAGCTCTTTTTGAGTTGGCGCTAGAGCGCAAAGCCGTTGATGCGGTTGCGGACGATCTGGCCCAATTACAGGCGATGATCGATGAATCAGATGATTTACGTCGCCTGATTGGAAGCCCTTTATTCTCACGAGATGCGCAAAGCAAAGCGATGGCTGCCCTGACCGAAAAAGCAGGGCTTTCTGAAATTGTGTGCAATACGGTGGGTGTCATTGCCCAGAATCGCCGTTTGTTTGCGCTCGAAGACGTTATACGGGCCTACCGGACGCTGGTTTCCGAACATCGTGGTGAGGTTGAAGCAGAAGTTACCTCTGCGGCGCCGCTGAGTGATGATCAGCGCGCTGCGCTGGAATCCGCTCTAAAAGAGGCAATTGGTTCGACGGTTGCTGTTACTACAGACGTTGACCCAGAATTATTGGGCGGCATGGTCGTACGGGTTGGATCCCGCATGATCGATTCGTCGCTACAAACGAAGCTACAAAGATTACAACTTGCTATGAAAGGGGCTGCGTGATGGATATCCACGCTGCAGAAATTTCGTCGATTCTGAAAGATCAGATCGCTAATTTTGGGGACGATGCAGAAGTCGCCGAGGTAGGACGTGTCCTGTCGGTTGGTGATGGTATCGCCCGGATATATGGTCTGGACAATGTTCAGGCCGGTGAGCTGGTTGAGTTTACCGGCGGTATTGTCGGCATGGCGCTCAACCTTGAAACCGACAATGTCGGTGCCGTTATTTTCGGCGATGACCGGACGATTAAAGAAGGCGACACGGTTAAACGGACAGGGTCAATTGTTGACGTTCCCGTTGGACCAGCTCTTCTAGGGCGTGTGATCGATGGTCTTGGCAATCCAATTGATGGTAAAGGGCCTATTGACGGCGCAGACCGCGCGCGAGTTGATGTTAAAGCGCCGGGTATTATTCCACGTAAATCGGTTACCGAACCGATGCAAACCGGCCTTAAAGCAATCGACAGCCTGATCCCCGTTGGCCGTGGCCAGCGTGAGCTGATCATTGGAGACCGTCAGACCGGTAAGACCGCCGTCGCTATTGATGCCATCCTTAATCAAAAGGGTGCAAATGCTGGCGATGACGAAGCTAAAAAATTATATTGTGTCTATGTTGCTGTCGGTCAGAAACGCTCGACCGTTGCGCAAATCGTCAAAACACTCGAGGAAAACGGTGCGATGGAATATTCCATCGTGGTCGCTGCAACGGCATCTGATCCTGCTCCAATGCAGTATCTTGCGCCCTATACTGGTTGTGCGATGGGTGAGTGGTTCCGGGACAACGGCAAACACTCTTTGATCGTTTATGATGACCTGTCCAAACAGGCTGTTGCGTATCGTCAGATGTCACTTCTTCTGCGTCGTCCGCCGGGCCGTGAAGCCTATCCGGGTGATGTTTTCTATCTGCATTCACGTCTGCTCGAACGGGCAGCGAAATTGAATGATGATTTGGGTGGCGGGTCACTGACCGCGTTGCCGATCATTGAAACACAGGCTGGTGACGTTTCGGCTTATATCCCGACCAACGTTATTTCGATTACGGATGGTCAGATCTTCCTTGAAACCGACTTGTTCTATTCCGGTATTCGTCCGGCGGTGAATGTCGGTCTCTCGGTGAGCCGCGTTGGTTCAGCGGCGCAGATCAAGGCAATGAAACAAGTTGCTGGCTCGATTAAACTGGAATTGGCTCAGTATCGGGAAATGGCTGCGTTTGCGCAGTTTGCTTCCGATCTGGATGCTGCAACACAACGTCTGTTGGCGCGTGGTGAACGACTGACAGAGCTGTTGAAACAGCCGCAATATCAGCCGCTACCAGTCGAAGAGCAGGTTGTCGCGATTTATGCTGGCGTGAATGGCTTTATCGACGATGTTCCAGTTAACGATGTGACACGGTTTGAAGAGGGTCTGATGTCGGCAGTTCGCGCTAATCACACAGATATTCTGGATGACATTCGTGAGAAACAGGCGATTTCCGACGACACGGACGCCAAGCTGAAAACGGCTATTGAGACTTATGCAAAATCCTTTATCGCCGCGTAAGCGCTAAAGGCTGAAAATATAGGAACAGGGGTTTTGACGGGCGATGCCTAACCTCAAGGATCTCAGGGTCCGCATTGATAGCGTCAAGTCGACGCAAAAAATAACCTCTGCCATGAAAATGGTTGCGGCGGCGAAGCTTCGTCGTGCTCAGGAACAGGCTGAGGCGGCGCGCCCGTATTCTGAACGTATGGATCGGATGTTGGGTTCTTTATCTGAGGGTCTGCCGACCGGTGCCGGTGGCCCGGAACTTCTTGCAGGAAATGGCAAGGATGATGTGCATCTGCTTGTTGTTATGACGTCTGATCGTGGACTGTGTGGCGGTTTTAATTCGTCGATTGTGCGGGGCGCTTTGAAGATTATTCGCGGTCTTCTGGATGACGGCAAGGACGTTAAAGTACTGTGCGTTGGCCGTAAGGGTCGGGATATTCTGCGTCGCGACTTCCGCTCGCTGATCCTGGATACCTTTGAGGACCTTGGTCGCAAGCGTTTGTCTTTTGCCGACGCCACGACAGTCGGTGATCGCATTCTCAGCATGTTTGAAGCAGACGAATTTGACGTTTGCACGATTATTTACAATCGCTTTCAATCTGCGATGACCCAGATTGTTACGCCGCAGCAACTGATCCCGTTTCGGGCAAGCGATGTCGATCAGGCGAATGATACCGGCGACGATGTTTCTGAAGCCACACAAGACGGTTCGCAAAAAGCGGTTTACGAATTTGAGCCAGATGAGCAGGAAATTTTGGAAGATTTATTACCGCGTAATTTATCTGTCCAATTGTTTCGAGCGTTGCTCGAAAATGCAGCATCCGAACAAGGTGCCCGCATGACAGCAATGGATAACGCAACCCGCAATGCGGGCGAAATGATTGATGATCTGACGGTTACCTACAACCGGACACGTCAGGCATTTATTACTAAGGAACTTATCGAGATTATCTCCGGCGCCGAAGCTCTGTAGCGGACCGGAAAGAGGAAACGAGGACGAATAATGGCTGAAAATACTAACAGCGTCGGCAAGGTTACCCAGGTACTAGGCGCGGTCGTCGATGTTCAGTTCGAAGGAGAACTGCCGCAAATTCTTAATGCCCTGCATTGCCAGACAGATGAAGGCTTGCTGGTGCTTGAGGTTGCACAGCACCTTGGGGAATCGACTGTCCGAACAATCGCTATGGATGCCACTGAAGGTTTGGTGCGCGGTAAAGAGGTTGTCGATACCGGAGAGCCCATCACTGTGCCCGTTGGACCAGAAACACTGGGCCGTATTTTAAACGTTGTTGGTGACCCAGTTGATGAACGGGGCCCAATCGAATCAAAACAGAAATTGCCAATCCATCGCGAGGCGCCCGAGTTTGTCGAGCAGTCAACGGAAACCGAAATTCTGGTAACCGGTATCAAGGTTGTTGACCTACTCGCACCATATTCTCGTGGTGGTAAAGTCGGTCTGTTCGGCGGTGCCGGTGTTGGTAAAACCGTTATTATTATGGAACTGATTAACAACATCGCGAAAGCGCATGGTGGTTATTCGGTATTCGCCGGAGTTGGCGAACGAACTCGTGAAGGCAACGATCTGTACCACGAAATGATCGAATCCGGCGTTATCGATCTCGAAGGGGAATCCAAGGCTGCTTTGGTTTATGGCCAAATGAATGAGCCTCCAGGGGCACGTGCGCGGGTTGCCCTGACCGGTCTGACATTGGCGGAATACTTCCGCGATGGCGAAGGTCAGGACGTGCTGCTGTTTGTCGATAATATTTTCCGCTTTACCCAGGCTGGGTCGGAAGTGTCGGCTCTCCTCGGTCGTATCCCGTCAGCGGTGGGCTATCAGCCGACACTAGCAACTGATATGGGTGCCATGCAGGAGCGGATTACAACAACCAACAAAGGCTCGATCACGTCGGTACAGGCCATTTACGTTCCGGCGGATGATTTGACCGATCCAGCGCCTGCGACATCTTTTGCCCATCTGGACGCAACGACGGTGTTGTCGCGGCAGATTGCTGAGCTTGGTATTTATCCGGCAGTGGATCCGCTCGACTCAACCTCGCGTATTCTCGATCCCCGTATTCTCGGTGATGAACATTACGAAGTTGCTCGTAGCGTGCAGGAGGTTCTGCAGCGTTATAAGAGCCTTCAGGACATCATCGCCATTCTTGGCATGGATGAGCTGTCAGAAGAAGACAAGCTGGTCGTTGCCCGGGCACGGAAAATTCAACGCTTCCTGTCACAGCCATTCCACGTTGCTGAAATCTTTACCGGTTTCCCGGGCGTGCTGGTCAGTCTGGAAGACACCATTAAAGGCTTTAAAGGACTGGTTGCTGGTGAATATGACGACCTGCCTGAAGCAGCCTTCTACATGGTGGGTACCATTGAAGATGCCGTTGAGAAAGCCAAGAAAATGGCTGCGGAAGCGGCGTAATTGGTCGTTTGCGCTGAAGGGAATAGCTGACCATGGCAGATACTGTCGAGTTCGAACTTGTTGCGCCGGAAGAACTCTTGTTTTCAGAGCCCGTGGAGCTCGTGGTGGTACCTGGTGCAGAAGGTGATTTCGGTGTTTTGCCGGGACATTCGCCGTTAATCTCGACTTTGCGGACTGGGGTTATTTCGGTCTATGAAAATGATGCCGTGAACCGGCGTATTTTTGTGTCAGGTGGTTTTGCCAAAGTCACACCAGAGCGCTGCACAGTGCTTGCAGACGAAGCGGTGGCTTTGGAATCTGCAAACCGAGGTGACGTTGAAGAACGCGTAAACGCTGCCCGTGCGGTCTTAGATGCGGCGGCAGACGACGATAAAGAGAACGCGGCAGCAGCCCTTGCTATTTCAGAAGCATTGCTGTTGGCTTTGGATACCGCTAGGCAGGCCTAAGTAGATAACCGCCTATAAACATAAGAACGCAACTCGTACTATTCTGCTCTGATAATTTTCGGGGTTTTGTACCCCAGTAAGAAATTTAATTTGGGAGGGGTGATGATGGGTACTATTCCATCTCGGGTCGTTTATTTTGTTTCTATTGTTGCCATCCTTATTGCGTTCCCAGACATAGCGTTGGCCCAAGATGCTGCGAAATTTAGCGCCGCCGATACCGCCTGGATTTTGACAGCGACAGCTTTGGTCCTCTTTATGACGCTGCCTGGCCTTGCGCTGTTTTATGGTGGTCTCGTTCGGTCGCGGAACGTGCTCTCCGTCCTAATGCATTGCTTTGTAATCTGTTGTGCAGTGTCCGTTGTTTGGCTCGCCGTTGGCTATAGTTTGGCATTTAGCGATGGTGGGTCTGCAAATCAGTATATCGGTGGCCTCAGCAAGGCTTTCCTCGCCGGTGTTGGCACAGATACGCTAAGCGGCTCAATTCCTGAAATCGTCTTTTTTATGTTTCAGATGACGTTTGCGATCATTACCCCGGCGCTGATTGTGGGTGCCTATCCGGAGCGGATTACGTTCCTCGGAATGCTCTTGTTTAGCGTATTCTGGTTGCTTCTGGTTTATGTGCCAGTGACTCATTGGATCTGGGGTGGCGGTTGGCTCGCAGAAATGGGTGTCATGGATTTCGCAGGTGGTTTGGTCGTTCATTTGACGGCTGGCGTCTCCGCATTGGTTATCGCTGTTATGGTGGGTAGTCGCAGAGGATTCCCCAGAGAAGTCAATCCTCCACATAACCCTGGCATGGTGATGATTGGTGCTGCGATGCTTTGGGTTGGCTGGTTCGGCTTTAATGGCGGTAGTGCGCTGGGCGCCAATGGCGGTGCTGGGATGGCTATCGCGGTGACGCACATCTCGGCTGCGGTTGCATCCCTGACATGGATGATGATCGAATGGATAAAGCATGGCAAACCGAGCCTTATCGGCTTCGTTACCGGAACGATTGCCGGTCTGCCGACAATTACGCCTGCATCTGGTTTTGTTGGCCCGATGGGCGCCGTTATCCTGGGCGTTGCTGCCGGTCTGATTTGTTACGGCATGGTCCACGTCATTAAACAGCGTTTCCAGATTGACGACTCATTGGATGTATTTGCCGTCCATGGTGTCGGCGGTCTCACGGGCACTATTTTGGTGGCTTTCCTTGCGTTACCCGCTTTTGGCGGGTTAGGCCTCGCGAAGGGTGTCACGGCTGGTGACCAACTCTGGGTGCAGTTCGTCGGTGCGGCAGCAACGGCGGCTTGGGCGATCATCGCGAGTGTTATCATAATTTGGATTATTCGTTTGGTAACACCGATGCGGGTCAGTGAGGAAGACGAGACTGAAGGTCTCGATATCACGTCGCATGGTGAACGCGGCTATAACTTCTAGGAGTATTGGTCATGAAACTGATAATGGCTGTTATTAAGCCCTCAAAATTGGATGATGTTCGTGGTGCACTATCGCCTCTCGGCGTGACTGGCATGACGGTTAGCGAAGTAAAGGGTTTTGGTCGGCAGGGCGGTCATACTGAAATATACCGTGGCGCCGAATACGAAATCCATTTCGTCCCCAAAATAAAGATCGAAGTTGCTGTCATGGATGATGTCGCGGAAAACGTCGTAGCGGCAATCCGTGAAAATGCCAATACCGGTAAAATCGGCGATGGCAAAATTTTCGTTTTTGATGTAGCAGAGGCGGTCCGAATTCGCACAGGTGAGACAGACGGCGACGCACTCTAGCAGTTTTCGTTTGACGTGGGTTCTTGGCCAATAAATAGCCGTTCGCCGGGAAACCAGATTGTCACACTGGTTCCTTTACCCTCTTCGCTCTCAATTTGAAACTGGCCGCCATGCAGCTCAACGAGAGCTTTCGTTATCGGAACGCCGAGACCAGTGCCTTCATGACGTCTTGCGAAACTGTTGTCGGCTTGCGTAAAGGGTTCAAACATTGCGTCAAGTTGTTCGGCAGGTATACCGATCCCTTGATCGCGGATTTCGATTTTCATCTTATCGCTATCCAACGCCGCGGTAACCCTGACCTTACCGTCGGAGTCGCTAAATTTTATAGCGTTGGACAAGAGATTGAGCAGAATTTGTTGTATTGCGCGAGGGTCACCCTTTAGTTTTGGCAGATCACTGGCAATATTCGCCCCGATTTCAATATTGTTATCTTCGGCGGATTTTGAAACTAATCTCCGGCACGTTTTAATCGTTTCGGACATATCGACAGTTTGGTTTTCGATTTCGAGCATACCGGCTTCAATCTTTGACATGTCCAAAATGTCATTGATTAAGTCGAGAAGGTGTTGTCCGCTGGTTCTAATATCGGTTGCGTAGTCATTAACGACATCTTCCTTTGCGACCAATTTCGGATTTTTCAGTACGTCGGCAAATCCAATAATTGAATTTAGTGGAGTCCGTAGTTCGTGGCTCATATTCGCTAGAAATTGTGATTTTGCAGCATTGGCCTTTTCCGCCGCGCCCTTAGCGACGACCAGTTCAGCATTGCGTTGATTATAGCTTTCGGCCAGCGCCGTCGTTTGGGCCAGGCTTGTCTGAAGTCGGGCGATTAGGTGCCAAAGCAAAATGAGGCCGAGCCCAACAAACAAGCTCAGCAATGCGATTTCCTTATAGGCAACGGCATTATGATCGGGAATAGGTACTGTGATGAGCCGAACGCCCCGCACGTCACCAACCTGCCAACCTCGCTTGGGACTCGATCCGATTTTGTTATGACAGCTAACACAGCCTTTGCTCATTACGACAGCTGTTGAATAATGCAGCAGCTTTCCTGACTTCGTATTGTCGAAGTGAACAACGGGTGTCTTTGGCTCCGTCGCCAACTGTCTTAAGGCTTCTTTTTCATACGCGACTAACGTTCTTTTAGATCGCCATGGAAAGGGATGATTGCTAAAAATTTTGTAGTGTGTCCCTTTCTCGGCATTTTGCAGCTCTATTCCGAGGTCGATACTCATGGTGGCGGGGAAGGGAATCGCATCAGTTAGGTTCTTATTGTCGTGGCTAACAGTCGCGCTGCCCTTTTTTGCACGAGGCACAATCTCTCGGGAATAAAACCCACGAATCGAGGTAATAGCTTGGGAGTATGACGCTGCCGCCCGAATGGCTGACTCGTTTTCCACCTGCGTAACGTGGCGCGTAGACGTATAAAAGATTGCTGTCGCGCCGACTGCCAAATAGGCGGTCATCAATAAAAGAGGGCGACTAATTGCAAACGCAATTATTTCAGGTGTTCGTGACCGATTGGCGTCACTTGCCACTGCGGGCTCTGGCCGCTCTGGACGAGTTGATCCCGAATTTGAGAAAACTCGCTGACAGCATAGTCGTATACGGGACGCTTAAAAGGCGTAACCAGACGAGGTAGCATCTCTAGCGGGACCCATTTCCATCTGCGAAATTCTGGGTGATCTGTCTCCAAATTGATATCTCTATCATGTCCCGTGAACCGCAGTGCGACGAGAGTGATGCATTGGCCACGCCATTTCTTTCTGCGCCCGCCGACTTTGTTGGGTGGCCAGTCATATGAAACGGTGTTGGGAGCTACGTCAACAATTTCCGCGGCGGCCGTTCCGATTTCCTCTTCGAGTTCCCGTAAAGCTGCTTGTTCAGCTGTTTCGTGGTCGTCGATTCCACCCTGCGGGATTTGCCAAGCAGATTCCGTCATATCATTTCGTTCCGCGACAAGAACGTCGCCGGTCGCCTTAAAGAGAACCATCGCTGCACAAGGCCTATATGCGATAACGTTTTTGGCTTCCGGCTTGGTCACTTTGGTGTCCGCGTTGCAACCGCAGAAATCGGTGTCAGAACAAAGCCGCGTTTTTCAATCGACTTAGCCCAATTGCCAACGCGTTCCAGGGTAACGGGATAGGGAAATCCCATGGCAACCGAGTGGCCGAGTTGACGGGCCAGCCGTTCTGCTTCCCGAAGTTGTGAATCGATGGCAAGTCGCGAAGCTATTGCATCCAATTGCAGGGTTGTCGTGGCAAAAGGGAGTTTTAGTGTCCTTGCAATATCGCCAACAACGTTGCGCATTGCACTATGGCTCTCAAGATATAAAAGTCCGCGCTTTCGCAGTGTTGCGAGGACGATCCGCATATGGGAATGGGATCGCGTGAACCGAGATCCCATATAGTTGACGACACCAACATAACCGACCCCGCGACCGAGGATCCATTCCAAACGTCCAATATTTTGCTTGTCACTCTGTGTTGTCAGGAGAGCCTTCGGACCTGGGTCAAACTGTGGATAGTTGGTTGGCTCCATCGGGGCCATCAACATGACCTCATGACCTGCCGTACGAGCTTCCCCAATCCAGCCGGTCAGCCGGTCAGCATAAGGGGAAAAAGCGAGTGTTATCGCGCCTGGCAGACCTTGAATAGCGGCGCGGGATGCCGTTGCGCTAGTTCCGAGACCATAGAGCACAATTGCTATTCTAGGCTTTGATTTTGGCGCGTTGAAGGGTCGTGCATATACCCGCCACGCTTCTCGTCCATCGCGCCCGACTATTGGCAGAGCACCAGCGGACGACTTCTCAATCAGCGCCGGATCTGGTGCCGCCCGCAGCGGCCTCTCTCGACGTTTGACCGTTAGCGTCGGTACCGCGGGAATAATTGGGGCAGCAACGCGGTCTATCGGTGTTACTGGGTTAGGCGGCGTGACCGGTTTCTCAGCGGGTGGTGGTTTAGCTATTTGAGAGGCGGGTAATTTCTTATCAGAAGGCTGCTTCACCGAATCTGTTTCAGCTTTCTCGACGAGAGGTTCTTCGGGCGACGGTGCAGATTGTTTGGGTGTTGCTGCCTTAGAGGTAACTTTTTGAACTGGAGGGTTTGTCTTTGTTTCAGCAGGTGCAGGCTTTACGTTTGAAGGTTTTGAAGTGGTTGTTTCCGGTCTAGGTTGAGGACTCTGTGGTTTTGTTGGCGGTTGTTTTGTTGCAACGTCGTCAGACGGGGGTGGCGGAGAGAAGATAAGCCACGACGTGCCGCCCGCTGCGATAGCGACTAAAACTAATAGAAGTATCGCTGGTAGGCGAACTCCGTTGCGCGTCGCATTACCCGGCTCTTTGTCTGTCACGGTTTTGCCCAATTCTCCAATGCATGACGCGACGCGAGGGGGACTGGGATCAGTTGCCTACTCGAGCATTATACAGCGAGATGCCTCGAATTAGACCGAGCGCTCTATCAAGCTGATAATCGAACGGTTTTTCGGCAGCTTTGGCGCTTTTTTTATCAGAAGCTTTTTCACCTTCTTCGCCCTTTTTCTTGGGGGTATTGGGGTTCTTCAAGGCGCCCTTTAGGTCCGCCTCACGTCGACGCCGACTTTGCTCGACGGTTTCAAGCTTGGCTTGTTTGACCTCGATATCTGGTTTGATGCCTTTGGCTTGAATAGACCGTCCTGACGGGGTGTAATAATGCGCGGTTGTAAGGCGAATGGCGCCATGCCCAGACAATGGGATAATTGTCTGAACCGATCCCTTGCCAAAAGACTGGGTGCCGAGAATGACAGCACGGCGGTGATCCTGGAGGGCGCCCGCGACAATTTCGGAAGCTGATGCTGATCCGCCGTTAATCAATACAACGATAGGTAAATTTTTCGCCAGATCTCCCTTCTTCGCGTTAAATCTTTGCGCATCTTCGGCACTGCGTGATCGCGTCGAAACAATCTCTCCGCGATTCAGGAACGCATCTGAAACCTTGATTGCCTGATCTAGTAAGCCGCCCGGATTGTTGCGTAAATCAAGAACGATACCCTTTAGTTTGTCGCCCAGCTTTTCTTTAATCTTTTTCATACCCTTGGCTATGCCGACATCAGATTGCTCGGTAAATGATGTTAGACGTAAATAGCCAACGTCACCTTCGGTCCGCCAACGAGCGGATCTAACTTTAATAACCGCGCGTGTAATAGTGACATCGAAGGGTTCTCGTCCTTCTCGACGGATCGTAAGCTTAATGTCTGAATTAACGAGACCCCGCATTTTCTCAACGGCTTCATTAAGTGTCAGGCCTCGGACGGCGGTGTCATCGAGGTGGGTAATATAATCGCCTGACTTAAGACCAGCACGAAATGCGGGCGTGTCATCGATTGGGGAAACAACTTTAACGAAACCATTTTCCATGGTGACTTCGATGCCCAGGCCACCGAACTCACCCCTGGTCTGGACCTGCATATCTTTAAAGCTTTTTGGAGACATGTAACTGGAATGTGGATCTAAAGACGTCAGCATGCCGTTGATGGCGGATTCAATCAGCTTTTCGTCACCGACCTTCTTTACATAGTCTGCTCGTACCCTCTCAAATACGTCGCCAAACAAATCAAGCTGGCGATATGTTTCTGAGCTGTTTTTTTGGGCGTTACCGCTAACCGGGAACAGAACCATAGTGAAGACGGCTGTCGCCGCAAGAATTCGTGTAACCATTATCCGCGTTTCCTATCTCGTCTTGCCGCAAGCCACGGCAGGGGGTTGATGGGCCGACCGTTTCGGCGCAATTCTAGATATAGTGTTGTGCCAGTCAGATCGGTAGAGGGTATTATGCCAACGGGTTCGCCCGCCAGTACTTTTTCTCCTACCGGCACATCAATTTTCGCCAATCTACCGAGTAGTAAATGGTACTGACGACCATATTCGATGATCACGAGATTGCCTAAACCCCGGAATGGCCCTGCGAACACAACCTTACCGCTGCTTGGGGCGATCACGGTGGCGCTGGGTCGCGCTTTAATAGCGATCCCGCGAGATTTCTGGCCATTGTGATCTTTACCGCCAAAGGCGATGGCGATGCGACCCGCTACAGGTAAGCCTCGTCGCGGGAATTTGGGCAGGCTAGCGGTTTGGGGATTTGCCCTGCGGTTATCAGGTTTTTCGATTTTGGATGTCGAAGTCACAATTTTGCGATTGGGCGGCGGCGTGTCGGGTTTTGCTAATTTCGATGAACGAGACTGTAAATTTCTCTGTGACCTGCGACGTTGGTCAGTGGCTAGCCGTGAGACCAAATCTCTTAAATTTTTTGCCTTACTACCAAGTGCAAGAGCTCTTTTGCCCAGCTTGTCTCGGGCGGCACTTGTGAGTTTCGCGAGTTTGAGTTTCTTCGAGGTCAAAGTTGCCAGTGCACGCCGTTCCCCGCTGAGTTCCCGTTGTTCAGTTTGAATTTTCGCACGTGCTGCTGTGATCGCTGCTCTGATTTCTGCAAGGGCACTAATATCATCCCGTAAAACCTGAGCCCGGGTTTCTATCTCTGGAAGGGTGCCGCGCAGTAGCAGCGCGCTTCTGATCGTATCTGCCGGCGTGGCGGGTAAAGCGATCAGGGCAACCGGTGGATGGAGGGCGATCCGTTGAAGAGCCGCGATTAAGCTACCGAGTTGTTTTTTTTGTGCTGTGAGGGATTGTCTTTTTGCAGCGGCGCGATAGTCCAGTTCTTCTAGCTGTTCCTCAAGCCTGATCAGGGTAAAAGCATGATCTTGCGCTTTTGCAGCAACGGCAACGGATCGTTGCCGCAGTCTTTTCAGTTCAGCCTTTGTCTTCTCCGCTTTTTCGGTAAGCACACGTGTTTCCGAATTTGCAGCACCAAGGCTTTTTTCAACATTTTTAAGAGAGTTGCTTGGGTCCGCCGATATCGCCGGTGTCGACCAACATCCCGTAGCAATTGTGCTCGCAGCGATTATGGCTGCAATTTTATGCTGACGCCGATACAGGATTTATGCCTCCGCCGCCATCGGTCACGCCAGTGGTTTCAACAAGGGAATGACCGGTCATTTGCGGTGGTTGTTCGAGCGCCATCAATGTCATCAAAGTCGGTGCGACATCGGCGAGTGCCCCGCCGCTTAGTGTTTTATATTTGCTCGGCGCGTTAACCAGGATTGCCGGGACGACATTCGTCGTGTGCGATGTGAATGGCTTTCCAGTATCTGGGTCTGTCATCGTTTCTGCGTTGCCGTGATCGGCGGTAATCAATAGCGCACCGTCAGCATTCTTTATTGCTGTTTCAAGGCGGCCCAAACATTGATCGACTGTGGCGATGGCCTTGATTGCCGCCGGTAAAATGCCTGTATGTCCAACCATGTCTGGATTGGCATAATTCACAAAGATGAAGTCATAGTTACCGGAGCCGATGGCTTCGATGAGGCGATCAGTTACTTCAACGGCGGACATTTCCGGCTTCTCGTCATAGGTGGCGACCTTAGGTGACGGAATAAGCGCTCGATCTTCACCAGGGTATGGAGTCTCAACACCACCGTTAAAGAAAAAAGTCACATGAGCATATTTCTCGGTTTCGGCAATACGAAACTGTTTCATTCCGGCATCTGCAATAACCTCTGCGAAAATACGATCCAGTATTTCTGGTGGAAAAATAGATGTCATCCACTCGCTTAAGGTCTCAGAATATTCGACCAAGCCAGAGGCGTCGCAAAGGGCGACCATGTCCGCACGCTCGAAACCATCAAACTCTGCATCCAACAATGAGGTGAGAATTTCACGGGCGCGGTCGGCACGAAAATTACCCATCAGGACAGCATCACCATCTTGCATCCCGCCATAGTCACCGATGACTGCAGGCAAAACAAATTCGTCGGTAACATCGTTGCTATAACTTTGCGCTATTGCGGCCATGGGATTTTCGGCACCTTCGCCATCAGCACTAACAATCGCTTTATAAGCCTGGGAAACGCGATCCCATCTCTTGTCGCGATCCATGGCGTAGAACCGACCTGTGACAGTAACGACTGAGACCAATGCCAGAGGCGCGATGTCATCACAAAACTGTTGCATGAAGTCGGCGGCACTTTTTGGAGGTGTGTCTCTGCCATCGAGAAAAGCATGGATGGCAACTTTGATCCCGGCATCATTGAGTATCTTAGCGAGTGCGACGACTTGGTCTTGATGCGAATGGACGCCACCAGGTGATACAAGACCCATCAAATGGCAGGTGCCGTTACTGTCGGTTAGTTTGGTGATGAGGTCACCGAGTACTGGGCTTTGCACCAAAGAGCCATCATTAATGGCGGCGGTGATCCGTTGAATGTCCTGATTAACGATGCGCCCCGCGCCTAAATTCAGATGGCCGACCTCGGAATTACCCATCTGCCCATCGGGCAACCCCACGTCAGTGCCGGATGTCTGTAAGAATGCCGTAGGGCAATCGTCCATCAACCTGTCGAAGACCGGTGTATCGGCCAGGGCGATTGCGTTCTCGGATTCCTCAGGGCGCCAGCCCCATCCATCGAGGACACATAAGACGACAGGACGGCGGGCAGCTTTAGACGACATGGCTCTTACTGGGCTTTCACTTAAAATCGTGGTTGCTGAAAATTAGCGCGATTATAGACCAAAAATGCGTTTTTGCGGCATAAATGCATAGAAAAACCTTAGATCACGCGAAAAACCACCATCCCTGTTAATCGCGATGATAGGGATGTCCCGCAATAATTTGTTGTGCCCGATAGAGTTGCTCGACAAGCATGCTGCGGACCAGCATGTGTGGCCAGGTAAGGCGACCAAAGGAAATCGTGAGGTTGGCGCGTTGGCGTACGGCATCATCGAGCCCGTCGGCCCCTCCTATGAGAATGCATAAGTCGCTAACGCCATCATCTTGTCAGTCGCTGACCTTGATAGCGAACGAGCGGCTGGATATCTCTTTGCCTCGTTCATCGAGGGCGATGATCTGTGAACCAGGTGGACATTTGTCGAGGAGGAGTTCCCCCTCACGCCGTTTTAAGGCGTCACCGTTCAGATTCTTTTTCTCTTCGACTTCTCGAATTTCGACGGGCCAAGTGATGCGTTTGATAAAATGATTGAGGAGTGTTTGTTCGGGTCCAGCCCGTAACCGTCCAACGGCGACAATGGTTATGCGCATGGCGTCGGACTGAGCGCTCCGTCAGTGCGTCGTTGTGCTGGCGTCAGAGTCGGTAAGTTCGGCTTCCCACATTTTCTCGAGGTTATAGAACTCTCGAACCTCCGGCCTAAACAGATGTACGATGACGTTACCGGCATCGATCAGAACCCAGTCGCTCTGCCGTAATCCCTCCGGCTTTGTTGGCGGGAGACCTTGTTTTTTCAGTGATTGCACTAAATTTTCCGCTAGCGCTGCGACCTGTCGGTTAGAGTTGCCGGTTGCGATGACCATGTAGTCCCCGATCGTTGATTTGCCTTGAAGGTCAATAACAACGGTATCTTCGGCTTTGTGATCTTCGAGAACGTCGCGGACGAGGGAGAGAATAGACTCGGGGTCGGTGGATTTCGTTTTTGTAGCATCTTGAACGAGCGTGTCGGTCAATGGATCACCATCGGTTGGTCATGAAAGGGATGTATTATCTCTGGCCCGAATGTCGGTTGCCGTTGCGGGATGCAGCGGAGTCCGAAAAAATGTCCAGGCGGGTGGCGTATAATTAGCCAATTTTCTCGCATGTTGTGTTGTGAGCCTGCTCCTAGCAAACACCTGCGCTGCCTTTCCAGACAACGCCTGTACAGAATAAGGGGCACGGTCAAAAACCGCAATGGGAACTGTTGCAAACAGCTTCTGCCAGTCTTTCCATTGTGGAAACTGAATTAAGTTGTCAGCTCCCATGATCCAAACGAATCGTTTTTCAGGGAAACTGGTCTGAATGCGTTGCATGCTATCGATCGTGAAACGCGTATCCAGGCGTGTTTCTAGGTCAGTTACCCGAATGCGCGGATCGCGCGCCACAGTCTGGGCGTTGGCTAATCGGTCCCCGAAGGGTGCCATGTCGTCCGATTTTTTTAACGGATTCTGCGGCGATACAATCCACCAAACACAATCGAGGTCGATGTGCTTTAAGGCTTCTTGTGAGATATGAAGATGTCCATCATGTGCAGGATTAAACGATCCGCCGAGCAGGCCGATACGTTGTCCGCTCCCGCTTAGTCCGGGACGCACCGCCGTTCTCAAATTGGCTGATGGTTCAGTCAGGGTCGGACCTGTCCGTTGCCACGCACCACGTATTTAAATGTGGTGAGCTGTTCAACACCAACGGGACCGCGTGCATGTAGGCGTCCTGTTGAGATGCCGATCTCAGCGCCCATGCCGAATTCACCACCATCGGCGAACTGTGTCGAAGCGTTGTGCAGCACGATGGCGGAATCAATTCGATTCAGGAATTCGGTGGCGACGTTGTTGTCACCCGTAACGATAGAATCAGTGTGGTGTGATCCGTGGTTGTTCACGTGATTAATCGCGTCATCAACGCCATCAACCTGTTTTACTGAAATGATGGCATCGAGATATTCGGTATCCCAATCTTCTTCACTGGCCGGCTGGACTCGGGTATCCAGCGCTTGGGTCGCATCATCACCGCGAATTTCGCAGCCCGCACTGGCCAGGGCTTCTATAATGGGCGGTAACAGTTGAGACGCCGCACTCCGGTCGACCACGAGACTTTCCGTTGCGCCGCAAATACCGGGTCGCCGCATCTTGGCGTTGTAGACAACGTCCCTGGCCATTTTTGGATCGGCAGCTTCGTTAACATAGATATGACAATTGCCGTCAAGATGCGCGATGACCGGTACACGGCTTTCATTCTGGACGCGCTCAATCAACGATTTGCCACCGCGCGGCACTATGATGTCGATATGCTCAGACATCGTCAGCATTTCGCCGACGCCCGCGCGATCGCGTGTCGGTACTTGCTGTATGGCGCCGATAGGAAGGTTTGCCATCCTTAAACCCTGTTGCAGGCAATCCAGTATGGCCGATGACGAATGAAAACTCTCCGAACCACCGCGTAAGATGGCGGCGTTGCCGGATTTTAGGCAAAGACCGCCAGCATCTGCCGTCACGTTAGGACGGGATTCGTAGATAATGCCGATGACGCCGAGGGGCACCCGAACGCGTTGAATTTGCAGGCCATTTGGACGATCCCAATCGGCCATGACGGAACCTACTGGATCATCCAGTTTGGCGATGTCCTCCAGCCCCTTGGCCATGCCTTCAATTCGTCCGTCATCCAGCAAAAGGCGGTCCAGCATCGCACCGGAAATTCCCTTCTCCTCAGCCGCCACCATGTCTTTTGCATTTGCTGCTTTAAGGGCTTCACTGTCATTGCGGATTGCTGCCGCAGCCTCCATCAATGCTTTGTTTTTCGATTCAGTGGGAACAGTCGATAACTCCTGAACGGCGTTACGTGCTGATACGCCGAGCGTCACCATCGCTTCATGCAGGGCAGCGCTGTCTTCGAAACTTGTTTCGCCGTTTGCGGTGTCGCTCATCTTCTTTCTCTAACCGTCAATCACCAAGTCATCTCGATGCATCATTTCATCCCGGCCACGGTAGCCGAGCAACGCTTCAATTTCACCGGTTTTATGTCCTGCAATTAAATTGGCATCTTTTGATGAATAGGCAACAAGCCCGCAGCCGATCCTGTCCTTTGCGCTATTCTCAATAACAACGGCGTCTCCGCGTTCGAAATCGCCCGAGACGGAAATGACCCCCGCAGGCAACAGACTCTTTCCGTTACCGAGTGCTTTAACCGCACCACTATCGATCGTTAGAACTCCGCCAGGAGTTAGCGCGCCAGCAATCCACCGCTTCCGAGCCGTCGACGGTGTTGCCGTCGCGTGGAACCACGTACGGGTCCCACCATCGATCGTCGACAAGCTGTGATGTGCCTTGCCGTCAGCGATAACGACCGCACATCCAGCGCGTGTCGCAATCTTGGCAGCCTCAATCTTGGTGACCATCCCTCCCGAGGAATAACCGGGTGCCGCTTCACCAGCCATGCCCTCGATCTCTGAGGTGATCTCGGCTACCTCAGAGATGAATTCAGCGGACTGGTCATGTCGGGGGTCAGCCGAATACAGCCCATCAATATCAGACAACAGGACCAGCCCATCGGCCCCGATCATTTGGGCAACGCGAGCCGCAAGGCGGTCATTGTCGCCAAACCGGATTTCCTCGGTCGCGACTGTGTCGTTCTCGTTAATGACAGGGACTGCACCGAGCGAAAGCAAGGTCTCAATTGTGTTTCGGGCATTCAAATGTCGGCGGCGTTCTTCGGTGTCGCCAGGCGTCAACAGGATTTGCGCTGTCCGTGTGTCATGACGTGCAAACGCTTCTTGCCAGGCATGAAATAGCCCGATCTGGCCCGCTGCCGCGGCGGCCTGTTTCTCTTCAAGTCGTAACTGACCAAGTGACAGCCCCAATGCTTGTCTGCCAACGGCAACAGCGCCGGACGAGACGATTATGATCTCTGCGCCATTTCGTTTGAACGTCGCAATGTCGTCGGCGAGCGAGGAGAGCCAATTATGGTTTAGCTCTCCGGATTTGTCCGTGGTCAACAGAGCAGAACCAATTTTGATAATTAGCCGTTTGGCTGAAGAGAGGGATTTCAAACTATTCTCAGTCATGGCGTCCATGCCTTTTCACCCTCAGCGTCGCTGCTGCCAAGGCGGTTTGCGTCTACAAAGGGACGGAGACCACGTAACACATCATCAATACCCGTGCGTGCAACGCCAGAGATCTTGAGAACATTCTGAGCACCAGCGTCTAGGAGCGCTTGTTGCTTCTCAGCAATCTCATCTTCTGGCATCGCATCTATTTTATTGAGGGCGATAATCTCGTCTTTTTCATCAAGACCGTTGCCATAGGCAGCAAGCTCTTTTCTTACTGTCTGCCAGTTCTCCACAACGTCTTCTTCAGTGCCATCGATAAGATGTAGGAGTGCGCCACAGCGCTCAACATGGCCAAGGAACCTGTCGCCGAGACCAGTCCCTTCGTGCGCGCCTTCGATCAAGCCGGGGATATCGGCGATAACAAAAGACGTATCGTCGATGGTGACCACGCCGAGGTTGGGAAACAGAGTGGTAAAAGGATAATCTGCGATCTTGGGTTTGGCGCGGGATACCACAGACAGGAATGTTGATTTCCCAGCGTTGGGAAGCCCGACAAGTCCGACATCAGCGATCAGCTTAAGCCGCAGCCATACATAAAACTCTTCACCCTCTTCGCCAGGATCGGCGCGGCGGGGGGCCTGGTTGGTTGACGTTTTAAACCGCGCATTGCCACGTCCCCCCATGCCACCATGGCATAGGACTACCCGAGTGGTTTCCTCGGTTAGATCGGCAATCAGGGTTTCATTATCTTCTTCATATATTTGTGTGCCGGGCGGGACATGTAAGATCGCGTCCTTCCCGGTCGCACCAGCTCGATTGCCACCGCTGCCGTTGACACCGCGCTCTGCTTTAAAATGCTGCCGGTAGCGAAAATCAATAAGCGTGTTTAAGCCATCGGTGACTTCCACGACGACGTTGCCGCCTTTGCCGCCGTCGCCGCCATCAGGACCGCCGAACTCGACGTATTTTTCGCGCCGAAATCCGACACAGCCGTTGCCGCCATCGCCGGACCGTAGATATATCTTGGCTTGATCGAGAAATTTCATGATATCGGCCCGTCTTCTTGGCCCTCAATCTACAAATAAAAAGGGGGAATATTACTATTCCCCCCAAATCCTGCTGCCGTAGCAGCCTATGGAAGGTCGGTTAGGCGTTTGGCTCCACCGAAACAAAAACCCGTCCCTGTGCCTTGCGTGCAAAGCTTACCCGACCTTCGGAAGTGGCAAAGATCGTGTGATCCCGGCCGATCCCGACATTTTCTCCGGGGTGATACTTTGTGCCGCGCTGGCGGAGAATGATATTACCCGGAATAACGGTCTGGCCGCCAAATTTTTTCAAGCCAAGCCGACGACCTTCTGTGTCGCGACCGTTGCGGGAACTACCACCTGCTTTTTTATGAGCCATCTAACAGTCTCCTAAGTCTATTTCTTCGCGGGTGCTTTTTTAGCAGCTTTCTTCGCTGGTGCTTTCTTAGCCGCGGTTTCCGCTACTGGTGTAGCCTCTGCCGCTTCGGCCTTGGGTGCAGCAGCCTTAGCCGAGCTACCTTTTTGGCCTTTAGCGAGAATGTCGGTGATCCGCAGAACCGTTAGATCCTGTCTGTGACCCTTCTTTCTCTTATAATCTTTACGACGCTTCTTCTTGAAAACGATGATTTTGTCGCCGCGGGTCTGATCGAGAACCGTCGCCGCAACGCGGGCGCCGTCAACCAGAGGCGTGCCGACAACGGTTTCTTTCCCATCATCAAGGATCAAAACTTCATCGAGCTCTAATGCGCTTCCCGCGTCGGCGGCAAGCTTTTCCACGACGATGACATCGTCTTTGGCAACGCGGTACTGTTTACCGCCAGTTTTAACCACTGCGTACATGATGCTCCAACACAGCAAGAAACAACGGGCGTCATTGGTATTCCATTGTGAAATACGCTCGCCCGTTTAAGGGAGGCCGAAATATAGTCCGAACGACCCGTGTGTCAAGCGTCTAGAATGCCCTATTTTCCTATATTTTTTAATGCCTAAATCCGCCTCAATCGACCCTTTGGGCTCTAGAGATGCTCCTTTGGTCTGGAGAGTAGGCAGAGTACACTCTTCTCCACCGGCAGAGGAGGCGATTCCAATGACAAAAGTGGCTCTATTCCCAGCTTTTTTCCCAATGGTTCTGGCAGGCACTTTCCTATCTTTTTCCGCGCAGGCGGATGCCATTGACGGCGATTGGTGTACCAAATCGGGGAGACACCTCAATATTGAAGGTCCGAAGATCAAGACTCCCGGTGGCAAACACATGACTGGCACCTATGATCGGCATGGATTTGACTATGTCATTCCAACAGGCGAATCCGGCTCTGGTCAAAAGGCCGTAATGGTTATACACGATGATGAAACGATGGAGATGACCATCGGTAAGGGTAAACCGCAGATTTGGAAACGCTGCGCCGCCCCCATTAGCTAATAAAAAAATTCAGGGAGATTAAGTTGACCGGACGTTCCAAACCACCTTTTCGCGCCGACCATGTCGGCAGCCTGTTGCGGCCTCAGAGACTTCTGGATGCCCGCGAGAATTTTCTCGGCGCCCAGACAGCGGATGACCATCTTGGCCCACATCACAATGAAGATTTGCGCCAGGTCGAAAATGAATGCGTAGAACACGTTGTCTCGCTGCAGGAAGAAGCCGGTCTCAAAACAGCAACCGATGGTGAGTTCCGCCGCCGCAGCTGGTGGCTCGAAATGATCATGAACTGGGATGGGTTCTCGGCAACACGTCAGGGCGCGTCGTCTCCGTTTGCCTGGAAGAACGAGCAGGGTAAGCAGCAGGATTTCTCGGTGCTGAAGGTGACTGGCAAGATTGCCTGGAAACCGAGCCCTGTTGTCGAGGCGTTTAACTTCCTCAAATCCACGACGTCAATTACGCCGAAGGTTACGATGCCGGCGCCGCCGGTTGTGCATTGTTTCGCTGGTGGTGATCCCGCAATCCTTGGCGGGCATTACACCGATATGGATCATTTCTGGGATGATCTGATCGCAGCCTATCGTCAGGAAGTCAGCGCCTTGGTCGAGGCCGGGGCAAAGTATATCCAGGTTGATGACGTTACCCTGCCGTTCCTGTGCGACTCTGACTATGACGCTGTCTTTAAAAGCTGGGGATCAAGTCCCAAAGCGATGCTTGGCGAATATGCCAAGCGGATCAATCAGGTGATCGACGGGGCGCCGGATGATGTGACCTTTACCATGCATACCTGCCGCGGCAATCGCGAAAGGTTCTGGGCAGCGGAAGGTGGCTACGACCCAGTGGCGGATGCGTTGTTTAACCAGATCAATGTCGACGGCTATTTCATGGAATATGACACGCCGCGCGCGGGTACGTTTGAGCCACTGCGTCTGCTTCCAGAAGGCAAGGTCGTGGTGCTGGGCGTGATGTCATCTAAATCACCGATGACGGAAGATGCCGAGATGCTCAAAAGCCGCGTTAATGAGGCCGCCAAGTTTACGTCGCTCGATAACCTGGCGATTGGCCCGCAATGCGGGTTTGCCAGCTCGATTATGGGCAAACCGCTGACCGAAGATGCTGAAAAAGCCAAGCTGGCTCGTTTGGTTGAGGTCGCGGAGGATGTCTGGGGCGGGGTTTAACCCCGACAGCCAGGGCCGACGTAGATAAATTCATTTACCGGAAAGATTGACCGGGCAACACCTCCTCCTATAAAACCGCCGGCGGAGAGTTGCCGGAGTGGTCGAACGGGGCGGTCTCGAAAACCGTTGTGCGCGTAAGCGTACCGAGGGTTCGAATCCCTCACTCTCCGCCATTAACAAACGGGCGTCCCATAGGGCGCCTTTTTGTTTGGTGTGAAGGATCGGTGGTCGAATCCTTGTTCAGCGAGACCCAAAGCGGGCTAACGAGTTCGGTTATTACCCCTAAAAATTCTCTTTTCAAATTCCTGTGATTTGTGCATCACGCCGTTCATATTGGGTTGGGGCACGAAATTAGATGCTTTATCGTTTGCTCGATTAAACGAAGTTTCTTTGGCTTTTCGCGTTATCAAAAGAAACGATAAAATATGGGAGTAGAGGAATGAGAACGGCATTAAAAATTATTTTTGCGGGTGTACTTCTAGTCGCCCCCGGATTTTCCCAAACAGCTTGGGCAGCCGAAACCTATTACACGGACCCGGGACACACCGAGGTTCGATTTGGTTGGAACCATGCTGGTGTTTCCATGCAAACGGCTGAGTTCACCAAGGTCGATGGGATGCTGACGCTTGACCCTGACAATGTTGAGAAGTCAAAGCTCAGCGTTACAATTGATGCCAATAGTGTATCCAGCGGCGTAAAAATCTTTGACAAGCACTTAAAGGGTAAACGGTATTTCGACGTCGCCAAGTTTCCCAAGATCACGTTCGTCAGCACCTCCGTAAAGCGAACCGGCGATAAAACCGCAGACGTGATCGGCGATATGACGATCCATGGGGTGACCAAACCGGTAACTCTTAAGACGACATTGACCCATCGCGGTCCGCACCCTGTGGCCGCAGCGATTGCCTATTATAAAGGGAATTGGGTTGCTTTCTCGGCGACCACAAAAATTGATCATATGGCTTTTAAGGTCGGAAATTTTTCGACAGGTCCAATCACGATTAATATCGTCACTGAAATGAAAGACCGGAAAAAGTAAACCCGGCCGTCAGAGACACAACATGACATTGATGCCGCTTCCGATGACCATTGAGATCGTTGGAAGCGGTAATAGTTTTCTGTGAAAAATTTTACGCTTCTTCTCAATACTAGGGCGGCCTATGGCCTGATGGCGCAGTTGCTCCATTGGACAACCGCCGCCCTAATTCTGACGTTGATCCCGGTCGGCATTTACATGGCCGACCTTCCAGCGACCACAGCGGATGAAGTCGCCCATAAATCATCGACATATTCCCTCCACAAGACGCTGGGCGTTGCAGTATTTATGGTCGCTATTGTTCGAATTGGCTGGGCGATTTGTCAGCCTCGTCCGCAACTCCTGAATGCTGACAGGCCACTTGAAAGCCTGGCAGCCCATACGATTCACTGGATTTTGTATGGCACCATAATTTTGATGCCTCTGACCGGTTGGCTTTACCATTCAGCAACTGAAGGATTTGCACCGATTTGGTGGCCATTTGGTCAGGACCTGCCAATGGTTCCGGAAGATCCGCGGCTGGCTTCGGTGTTTCAGTCCGCGCATTATTGCACTGGGGTCCTGCTGATCTTGTCGTTATGTCTTCATATCGCTGGAGCCCTAAAACATTCCTTGATAGATCGCGACAGTACCTTACGGCGTATGATTCCCGGTTTGAAGCAAGTGCCCGCCGATATGGAGCTGGAACAAAAAAACAATCGGCTCCCTTTGTTACTCTCGGGTCTCATCTTTATTTTGTTGGGCGGAACGATTGGGGGCATGGCGTATTTCGGGGACTGGCCCGGATCTCCGCCGGGGCAGCGCATGGCGAACACCGCCGCAGCGTCCGTTGTTGATTGGCGGGTTAATTCGAAAACCAGCCGGATCAACATCGAGGTCAAGGTGATGGGAAAACCGGTGACCGGGCGCTTCGAGGATTGGAAGGCCAGCATAAATTTCGACCCAGACAGAATTGAGAACGCAGCCATCAACGTAGATATCGTGGTTTCTAGTCTTGTTCTAGGGAGCGTCAGGACGCAAGCCCTCTCCGCTGATTTCCTGAATTCGGGTGCCCATCCCGTCGCTCGCTTCGTTTCGAGGTCGGTAACCAGGGTCAAGCGAGACAGCTATACGGCAGTAGGCGACCTGCTCCTGGCCGGTTCGCGCCGCCCTGTAACGATGGCGTTTGATCTTTCCGTGGTTGGGGGCAAAGTGCTCGTCCAAGGGGAAGTGCTTTTAAACCGTTTTGAATTTGGCATCGGACAGAAAGGTTTTCCCGATAGCAGTGTTTTGGATGCGATGGTGCCGGTGCGGATAGCGCTGGAAGCAGTCAAACGGCGATAGCTGGAGTGGTGGCTGTTGGCTCAACAACCAAACTGAAAATCTTGGTATTTCTTAAGGACGCTTGCTTTTGGTACGGGTGGCGATCTCGGCAAGGATTTCTGCTCCCCGCTTTGCGCTAGTTCCTAGGTTGTAAAACTGGCGTTCTCGAAGCTTAATTACTTTTGTCTGGATCGCGGGAGCCTCTGCCATTAGGGCGGCGAGGGCGGCAGGTAATTCGTCCAGCTGATCGGGTTTGATGATTGCACCGACCTCTTCTCGATACGATACCTCCAGCGGTGTTGGTGTCACTACAGAGTAGTCTGGATTGTTAATCTTACGCGGCACATCAATGAATAACACTGGCCGACCTAACCCAAATGCGAATTCCATCGCGACGCCGGACCAGTCGCTAATCATCACATGGGACTGAAGCAACGCTTCGTGATTGCTTATGTCTTCGTTCATATCGAAGCTTGGGTGGTCAGCGAACATCACAGCCAGATCATTAATGACTTGGCCAGCAAGCTGTCGGGTCCTGGGGTGGGGCCGGACCCGAACGAAATGGCCGGCATCAAGGAGTATGCGTACAACGTCCATGGCGCGCGTTTCCATCAGGCCTTCCGGTCCCCATGATGGAGCCACGAGAACGTTCAGGCGCTGGTTGTCGCCAATAGGAGGGGCGGAGGTCGTCGAGGCAGCCTTGATCAAAGCATCAAGGGGAGGACAGCCATGATCGAAAAACTGCTTGGCGGGAAGCTTTTGCGACGCCTCCCAATCACGAATTTCTTCTGAATGATACGGACCAGTGCACATTATTGAATCGAAATGATCGAAGGCTCCTTTACGGTAAACCATATGCGTGCTGACCATGGAGTGATGAAAATAGGTATAGTGCTGCACGTTGGGTGAGCGTTTGATATGGAAGGTGTTCAAATCCGGCATCGTCATAGCCACTACATTGGCGCGGATTTGGTTGAAGACATAGGTCCGCATGCTGGCCTTGCCAATAAAAAACCCCTTCACATGTGGTGGGGCATCGAGCAGAACACGGTCGGCAGCGTCCGACGTCAGGTAATGTACGCTGCCGTCATAAACATCTGCCAGCGCATCGATCATTGGCCGTAGATAGGGCGCATAGGATTCACCTTCCGAATAAACGACGAGTCCATCCCATGCTGTTTCATCCCTTAAAAACCTTTGGGATTCTCGCCATGTTTGGATGAATTGTTTCATGTGAATAAATCCATCATACGTCGCGGCCGGTACGAACGGTCCCGTCGAGCGTCAGCCAGTGGTCTTTGGCTCATCTGTGATCTGCTGCTTGATCCGCGTTGAGGACTGGCTGTGGAAGTAGGGCATGACGATTACTTTGCCTCCGAGGCTCTCCATCAACTCACGGCCTTCATTGATCTGTGCTTCGTCGTGACTCTCGCTCTCCATCAGGATGGTCGGCTTGATCTGCCTGACATTTGGAAAAGGCGAATAATCCTTTTGCGCAACAACAAGGTCTGCATATTTGATCGACTGCGCAAGTTCGAGGCGCTCGGAAAAGCTTAAAATTGGGGGCTTGCCTTTTTGCTTAATCACAGCTTCGTCGGAGACGATCCCGACGATTAGTCGGCCATTTTCTCCAGCAATTGCCTTTGAGTTCTTCATCATTAAAAGATGGCCGCGATGAATGATATCCAGCACATAGTAAGAATAGACGATATTCATTGGTTCTCTCCTGGCAGTAGGCACCTGCAATGCCTCAGATTAGTTTAGAACGGATGCGACCCGAGATATGATCCAGCGCAAAGACGGTGAGGAAAATCATCATCAAGATCGTCGAGACATGGCCATAATCGAACAGATCGTAACGGCCCTTCAGTTCCTGGCCGATGCCGCCCGCGCCAACGAGCCCGATCACCGTGGCCATGCGCACGTTTCGATCAAGGATATACATATTGTACGCCACATATTGCGGCAGTACCTGGGGCAGCACCGCATACCGAAGCGTTTTAATCTTGGATACGCCAATGGCTCGTAATGCTTCCTGCGGCCCCGAGTCGGCATTTTCTATATCTTCCGCATAGAACTTGCCCAGAAAGCCGGCCGAATGGATTGCAAGGGCCAGAATGCCTGCGATCGGGCCGAACCCAAAAGCTAGCACCAAGAACATTGCAGATATCAATTCTGGTATTGCCCGGAACATACTGACTGCCCCTCGGGCAAATCCATAGGTGAGCCGGTTCCTCGTGTAGTTTGCTGCAGAACAGTAGGTGAGGGGAATGCTGATGATGATGCCAAACAACGTCGCCCAGATCGCGATTTCAATCGTTTCCAGCATTTTGCGCAGGACATGCATGAAATAGCCGATCGGATTGTAAAGAACGGTTCTTGTCGTTGTCGTCTTTTCAAGTGCAAGCGTTTGCGGGTTCACTCGGGTGACCGAGGTCTGTTTGGATTTTAAGGTGGAAAACATAGGCAAGTCTTTAGGGTCGAAGTTCTCAATTCTCGAAACCTCGGTGGTCTCTGAAAATTGCAGGGGGAACATCGACCGTGCAATGTTTTTGGTGCCACTTACCACTTGCGATGAGTCGTTCAGCCCAACGATGTTTCCGACCGCCTCACCCATTAGATAGAACATGCGGTCGATTTTGGTGTGATTGCCTGAGACGATCATAACGATCACGACGACCAGGATGATCAGAACTGTCTTTGACCCGTATGGCGGTGCTAGTTCCCATTCTATCGCAGGGCGTTCGGAGTCGGTTTTTTGACGGATCTCGTTTTTGGGGGACATGAAATTCCTTGTTGAAGTTGGGCGCTACCGCTTTACGGCTACCTCGAGCACATTCTCGACCGCCGCAGCTGCGACAACGTCCTCACCAAAAGGATCGTCATAGTTTTTATAGATCAATCGCAATGTCATTTCATCAACATCACTAGGCAAGCGGTCGAAAACAACATGTCCTCCCTCGATACCGACGATGCGATCGGCAAACTCCTTAGCCATTTCAACCTGATGCAAACAGCAAAGGATGGTGCAGCCACGTTCTTTCGCTATGTTTCGTAGATGCGATAGAACATCACGGCTTACTGAAGGGTCGAGGCTGGCAATTGGTTCATCCGCTAGGATTACAAGTGGATCCAGCATAAGGCTGCGGGCGATGCCGACACGCTGTTGCTGCCCGCCCGAGAGAGTACTGATACGACGTTTGAGATGATTTTCGGTCAAGCCGACACGTTCGACTAGCTCGCAGCATTTGCGCCGGAGCCGTTCTGGGAACCAGCCAATCATTGCCAAGAGTGCCGACACATCCGCTAATGCCCCCGACATGACATTCACAGCGACGCTGGACCGAGGTGAGAGGTTGACTTCCTGGTGGATCATTGACACCTTGCGTCGAACGCTTTGCAGTGAATTCGGCACAATTTTGGATCCGTCAACGGTGACACTGCCCGAACTGGGCTGCTCCAATCCGTTGACGAGCCGTAGGATAGTGGATTTACCCGCGCCTGAATGACCCAGCAGAACACAAAACTGCCCTTTCGGGATCTCGAATGAGACGTTATTCAGCGCAACGGTCCCGTCCGAATAGGTTTTTGAGATATTTTCGAACTTTATCATCTCAAAAACCAGTCTAGCAAGAATCCACCGCTCGGATTAATTTTTTGCAGCCTTTTTCAGCATCTCGCCCTTGATTTCCGGGGTGACGAGGTCGAGCATCTCCTGGACCGCCGCAAAAGTCTTATGCGTAATTTTTGAAGTGTAGCGGTCAACTAGAATACCGCCAAAACCACGGATCATTTCCGGGGTAACCTTCGGATCTTTGTGTACCGTATTGAAGCCTTTCCGCAGCAGGGCTTTAACGCCAGCGGGCAGCGACGGCAACATGATGAACGGTGGGTAGGGAATTGGGACACTAACAGCCACGGGGACAATGACTTTCGGGTCAATCGCGCCTTTGTTCACGCCTTTCTGATATGAATTGAGCGAAGCAGCTGCAACGTCTACATGCCCCTCGGCCAGCGCGTTC